>Ga0257119_1000004_pt1 | contig 431016 bp, 470 predicted proteins | sample SI112_200mmetaG_FD_190179 | JGI IMG/M metagenome (GOLD analysis project Ga0257119, IMG submission 190179) | Marine microbial communities from Saanich Inlet, British Columbia, Canada - SI112_200m | ecosystem: Environmental > Aquatic > Marine > Inlet | place: Canada: British Columbia | collected... | reverse complement strand
CAACAGGTTCAGTTAAATTAGCTTCAAAATACATATCTCCATATATGTTCATTGGAAGCAAGATTTCATACAAATTTTTACCAGCTGTATAATTTATTTTTGTAGCATCTGCAGTTTGATTAAAACTACTATTCAAATCATTTCCAGTACCAGTAATATTAATTTCAGTTGCAGAAGCAACAGCAGGATCTACAATCCAATCAAACTCAACATATCCATTTGGATTTGAATTAACAACCTTTAGATCAAAAGTTGAATGACTTCCATTCAACATAGTCATATTAAGAGAATATAATCCTTCATGATCCAAATCAACAAATTCCATTATTTTTTCAGTTGTATTAAAGTAATAAACTTCTATATTAGTATCTCTTTTATTAGGGTTCAAATACAAAGTAATATCTTTGGTATTATCAAGTTCCTCTTCAAATGTAATTCTAACATATTCATCAGGATTAATTGGAGAACTCCAATTACCGTCTAGGGCATAAACATCTTCATAGATATCACCTATAATACTATAATCACTATCCAAATGCAAGGCATTTGTAATTACAATAATTATATAAGTTTGATTAGACAAATGAGGGACAACCCATTCAATATAATCATAAAGCCCATCTGAATCAGTGTCATATGCATCAAATACAACTTCTTCTAAGGAATCATTAACATTCCACTTAAGTTTTACTTTACTTAAATCCTTAACACCCAAAGGTAAATCAGAATAAGCTAAAATGGAAGTATAATGTACAGAATCAGGACCAATAACAGTAACTTCTTTTGAACTAAAACTTAAATCAGTTTCTAAGGCATAAGGGGCTTCTGTGTAATACTCAACAATAACTTCATCTAAAGAGGTTATATTTTCAGTTACATTAATTGTAATATTCATATCAAGATCTTCTAAGACGCTCTCATTAGTACTACTAACATTAATAGAATAAGTTATATCACTTTCATTCAAATCAACAGAGGAGTTTACAACCTCATTATCACCTTTCGTATCATTTTCTTTATCTTTATCTTTATTTTTTTTACTAGAAGAAATATCCATACCGCTATTACTAATATCAAAAGACAAATCTACATTATCTTGATTGATATTATCCCCTCCATTAATCTCAATTTGCTTAATATGATGATTTTTATCTTTTTTATTAGCAGAAATATTCTCGGCTATTGAAGGTAAAGAAATACTCAAATTACTAACATTTCTATTAACTTTAACTTTTTTATTCCATTTAACCGGTTTATTAAGGACAGCAGAATATTGTTGATAACTTTCATTAATAGAAAACTCATCTGTGATGTTAACAGATATATTCTCAGTTACATTTAAACTAGTATTCAAACTCAGATTAACGAGACTATAACTAATATTAGAAATATGAAGAATTCCATCAACAATAACATCCAAAGTATAATTTAAAACTAAACCAGTATAAGAAGAACTAAAGTATCTTCTCGAATAGAAATTAGCAGGAAGTGTATGTGTATAAGAATTGTAAACATAAGAATGAATATCTTCCAGATCTAAGCTAACATCATAATACACCAAAGTAGACGAAACAGTATTGTTATAACCAGCACCATATTTCTCATAGTTCAAATAAAACGGTTCGTCCCATGAAACATTTACACCTTCAAGATTTAAGAAGGAACAACATAAATCATACCCATAACACACACCAGATGAAGTATTCAAATCTAAGTTTGAAACAATATACTTTGTACATAAGTAAGATGAGTTAAGTGAATCATCAAGTGATGTAGAAACATTAAAGTCTATTAAATCTGTAATACCAGCATGACCATCGTTATTCATATCATATGATGAACCAGACAGATAACTAAAATTCAAAACAAAATAATCATCGGATGAACCAGATAAACTACCATTAACAAGAGTAAAACTGGAATTATAAATAGACTCATTCATAAAGTAAATCAAACCAGAATCTCCTTCTAAATAACCAGTTACATTAACAAAACCAATATCCTCATCAGGACCATTCCATAAATAACTACTATTCACATTAAAAGAAACCGAAATATCTTCAGTTAAACTATCATTCAAATCAAACACAACAAGTCCAGTTATCCCTGAATCAATTAAAAACAACATTGAAAAAACAAAGGCAATCAAAGCTAAAACACTTAAACCCATGCCAACAGATTTATTTAGAACTTTTAGCTTATCATACCTTTTGTTTAATAGTGAACTATTACTTTCTAACTCAAGAACACGATCTTTTAATTTCTTATCAGCTTCTAAAACTTTAAGATAAAGTAATTGTTTAGCATCTAAGGAAATGCTAGATTCCTTCAATTTTTCATAAATAGAACATAATTTCTTATAATCAGCAACTGCTTCATGTTCATTTTTCTTAAGATTTTTTTCTACCATGCCAAGGTAAGAATTAAAATCAAGCAACATCTGTCTAGGTGAATCTACACTATCCATTCTAGACTTTTTAGTCATAGTTTCCCCTCGCTAAACAATTTAACTTTGATATAAGATGAAACAGAAATACCCAATTTTTGCGCAGCAGACTCTACTTTAATCTTCTCATCTTTACTAAGGTACACATGTACCATTAATTTGTCTGTTGGCATGGTAATACTACTATAATACTTATTAAGTATTCAAAAGATACTTAAACAATATTTATTAAATATTCTTAAAATATTTAAACAATATTTAAGTAATACTACTTTTCAGCTTTAATCATATATAAATCTTTCGGTTTTTACGAAGTAAAAACGAAATAATTTGAATTATTCTAACCCATTATAACAAAATTAACTGGTATAACAAAGAATCACCATTTATTTTAACCCTGCTAAAATTAGAAAAGTTTAAATAATAGTAGGGCTATTATAATTTAAGATGTATATAAAGAGAGACATAGAACAGGAAATAAACAAATATTTAGATGTCAAAGAAATAATTGCAGTGATTGGAGCTAGACAATGCGGCAAAACAACATTAATAAATAATATTTTATCCACTCTAAAAAACAAAGGCAAAAAGATAAGCTCATTAAGTTTTGATAATGTTAAGGATTTAACTTTGTTTGAGAACGATATAGACTCTTTTATAGACCTTTATGTAAAAGAATTTGATATTCTTTTTATTGATGAAGTTCAATATTCGAAAGATAGCGGTAAAAAATTAAAATATATATACGATAATTTTAAAATAAAAATATTCATTTCAGGATCTTCTGCTGCAGAAATTTCAATACATAGTTTGAAATATTTAGTCGGAAGAATATTTACTTTTACACTATATCCCTTCTCTTTTAATGAGTTTATCCGAGTAAAAGATGATAGGTTAAGTAAATTATATGAAAAAGGAAATTATAAAGACGAAATAACCCGAAGATTAAATAAACATTTACAAGAATTCATATTGTATGGGGGGTATCCTCGAGTTGTTCTTTCTAAGACTTTAGAAGAAAAAAGAAAAGTCCTTGAGGGGATATATAACACTTATTTACTCAAGGAAATAAAAGAAATATTAGATCTTAGTAATGATTATTCATTAATCAAATTATTAAAAGCACTTTCAATGCAAATTGGAAATATAATAAACTATAATGAATTATCTAATTTAACAGACTTTTCTTATTCCGATCTTAAAAAATATCTTAATATCTTAGAAAAAACATATATTTGTAAATTATTGATGCCTTTTTACACAAATAAGAGAGTAGAATTAGTAAAAAGCCCAAAAGTATATTTTTTTGATCTGGGTTTTAGGAATATATGTTTAGATAATTTTAGTAAAGGAAGGACAGACATAGGTAGCATGTATGAAAACTTTATTTTTTCTGAAATGATAAAAAATAACACTAATGTCAAATTTTGGAATACCAAATCAAAAGCAGAAGTAGACTTTATAATAGAAAAACAAAATAAGATAATACCCATAGAAATTAAATCTACTCTAAATAATACTCTAATTACCAAATCATATCACAGTTTTATTGATAAATATAAAATTAAAGAAGGTTATATCTTATCTCTAAATTTCGAGGGAAAGAAAGAAACTAATGATCAAAAAATAATATTCTTACCCTTTGTTAAATTTTTAAACATACCAAAAAAATCAATCTAATCATAATTCCTTAGATTATCATATTTTACTCTTTTTGTAGTCACCCATATTTAGATACATCACATTAAAACATAATTTTTATATAATAGTTCTTATGGATAACACTTATTTTAATAATTATCATCAAAAATAACAATCTTTATATATAAAGATTACTTTATAAGGTAATATGAATCAAAATATATTAAATATTATAATAAATAACCAAGAACAGTTCATCCCTTTAATTTTTACCAAAAAACAAATAAAAGTCCTTAAAAAGTACAAAGAAAAGAAAAAACTAACAAATGCAGAGAAAAAAGCATTATACACTTCAATAACCAAGAAAGTAAAAGCTTTAGAACTAATAAAAATAGAAAAAGAAAATGAATTCTACATTAATGGCAGAAATAAAATAATTCCAGAAAGATTAGAAAAAGCAAAAGAACTAATAAAATTATATTCAAAAAAATACAATAAAGTTTTCATCTCTGGCTCATTCCTTTTCTCAAAGAAATATAATGATATTGATATCTTTATCATAAGAGAAAGAAAATATGATGAAAAATGGAAAAACAAAGAACATATTATATTTTTAACAGAAAAACGTCTTCAAAATCCAGTTTTTCAATCAGCTGCATTAATATCTGTTTCTAACTTCATCATCCCTAATAAAATAACTAAAAAATCATTAAAATTAGGGGATTTAATGTCCTCTTACCATGAATCTGCTATAGAAATAATAGAAAATCAAGATAGGTCTATGACTAGATTTATTATTTTTAGCTATGGGTTACATCTAAAAAATAAGATTATTGATGGATCCGAATTAAAGGACAGAATAAATAATCTTAATTTAGGGGAACTAGACAGTATGGTCAAAGAGATGCTCAAAAAGTTTTTTTCATCATCATATCTTTATGTAGAACTTCATGATTACATAAAAACACTCAATAAAACTATAAAAACAGAAAAAAATATCGAACACCTAAAAAGATATAAATCTGTTTATGAGGAAATAATAAATGAAACCAGAAATAGCAAAGCAGAAACTGCTTGATACACTTAACCAAAAGTTAGAGTTTAATAGAGATTTTGACAGATATTTTTCTAACTTAAAAGATTCAATGCAAGAAGAGCTGATTAAATGGTGTATTGATTGTAAAGAAGGTAATGCAAAAGGTTCCGTACCAAAAGATTTTAAAGACCTATTTGTTTTCTTTAGAAAGATAGGCAATAGTATAAGGTGTACATTGATTAAAAAACAAAATTCAGATTTTATTGAGATTCATCTTACAGAACATAGGGAATATGATGATTTAAGAACTAAATTAGGTTATAAAAGGAGCAGTTATTATGGGAGTTAAAACGCTACAAAAACTAAAACAAACATTAGGATTAAGCTTAGCATTAGCAGGGGCCCAGTTTAAATTAAAAAATGAGGGAACCTGGTTGGGCATGTTATGGTATTTATTAGCCCCAATTTTAACATTTTTATTCATGCTTGGAATATTTCATGATAGACTTGGAAATAATATACCAAACTATCCCCTATACTTATTGCTAGGAATAATCCTTTTCAATTTCTTTAGAAAAATAGCAAACGAATCTGTTGCAATAATAAAAAACAAGGCTGCCTTGATTAAATCTTTAAACTTCCCAAAAGAATCTTTAATTTTAAGTATTGTTTTAAAAACATTATTTAGTCATATGTTCGAAATAGTTGTTTTAATCATGTTTCTAATATTCTTCAAAATTCCAATAACAACAATGATTTATTATCCGATAGTTTTAATTTTATTAACCATGTTCACAATTGGGGCATCATTAATACTAGCATCACTCGGAGCATATTTTTTCGACCTCCACCAAATCTGGGGCTTTGCAGCAAATATAATTTGGTTTATTACACCAATATTTTATACAATTGAAGGACAAAATAAATTATTCATAATAAATCTTTTCAACCCAATGTACTATCTGATCACATTCGCTAGGGATCTCATCATTTATGCTAGAATTCCAGAATGGTATATCACGCTAGGAACAATAGGATACAGTTTATTATTCTTGACTGTAGGATTATTCATGTTTAATAAATTAAAGGGGAAATTTGCTGAGTTAATATGAAAAGAATAATAGCCAAAAATATATCAAAAGACTTTAAGATAGGTTTTAAGAAAAGACAAACGACATTGGAGAGGCTAACTTATTTATTATCTGGGAAGCTTTCTAAAAAGAAGCTTGTTGCCTTGGATAATATTTCATTTTCTATTAATTCTGGCGAAATTGTTGGCTTAATCGGGACAAACGGTGCTGGAAAGACTACCTTACTTAGCATAATTGCAGGAATCTTTCCTGAGTTTAATGGTAACGTTGAAGTTAATGGTCGTATTACTACTTTAATTGGACTTGCGATGGGATTTAATCCTCGCTTGACTTTGACTGAGAATACTTTTGTTGCAGGTTCTTTACTCGAGATGGGGCAAGGAGAGATTAAAAAGAAGCTACCTTCTATAATTAAGTTTGCAGAACTTGAAAAGTTTAAAGATACAAAATTATATCAGTTTTCAGTTGGGATGAAAGTTCGCTTAGCTGTTTCAATTGCCTTACACACAGATTTTGATATTTTACTTGCAGATGAAATATTTGCGATGGGTGACGAAAAATTTAAGAATAAGATTGAAAAAAGAATAATGGGAATGGTAAGGGGTGGGGCCTGTGTTATTTTGGCAAGTCATCGTTTAGACATTATTGAAAAATATTCAGATAGAGTCATTTGGCTTGAAAAAGGAAAGATCAAGAAAAAAGGTAATGCTAAAAATATCGTTAAGAGGTATAGGGGGTGAATTAGATGGTAAATTTTAACTGGAAAGAATATATTGGGTATAGATCTGATTTAAAGAAAAATTGGAATGGCCAACTTAGGGCTAGAATTCATTATTATTTGTTTAAACCATTTGAATCTCATATACTAAAGAAATCAAATGCTAAAAATATAACCATTTTTGGAAGTTGCAGAATAAATATTCCTGAAGGAAATAGTCTAAACAAAGACATAACCCATGTTCATAATACTAAAGAAACATTACAACTAATAAAGTTCCTTAAGGGCAAAACTACTTTTGAAAAACCATATGATAAATTATGCTTCAGAACACCAATAATTAGTGATAACCCCAATGCGTGTATTAAATATACTGAAAAATATAGAGATATTTTCAAGTCAACAGAATTATTTATTTTAGAAATTAGTTCAAGAAAAAAATATACATCTAATAATTACCATTTGCACCATTTATCAATAGACAAAAGGCTTAACTTTTATAAAAATACTCCTAAAAACATTCTTAAGGATTGTAAAATCGAAGAACAAACGAATAATGAAATTAAAAAAGATATTCTTAAGATTAGAAAAGAATTATACCCGAAAAAGCTGTTAATAATATCTCATATTAATGCAAGGATTGATGGGAAAGTAATTAAGAAAAGAAATGAACTAATTAATTTAGTCAGAGAAATATGCACTAAAAACAAGATACCTTTTATTGATCCAACGATATTACTTAAAGAACATAAACAAAAAGAAGTATTATATTCCGATCTTGTCCATTATACTAAGAGAGGAAGATACTTGATTCACAAAATTATTAAAAAAACAATAATAAGACAAGGGATGTACTAAATATTCAGAAATAATCTTAAGCCTTTTTTATTTGTAAAATTTTCCTTTTAATAACCCTATTCTCCATCCTACCTCAGAGATAAAAATAAAAGGAAATTTAATAGGATTTTTTATTAATTGCAAGCATAGCCAAACAGGAAATTTAATTAGATTCATAAAAGTTGTTGATTCGAGCATATATTCCTTATTTTCTTCTGGATGCAACCCTTTTATTTTGTAACACCAATATCCTCGATCCATTTGGGTCTTAAACCAATCCTTGCCTTTTTGTTTATGGTTATGTTTTACCTTTATATCTTGTAAAAATAATATTTTTGAATATTTTTTTAATCTCAAATACAATTCAAAATCTTCAAGAGCAAGAAGGTTTACATCAAACTTTCTTTTTTTTATCAAAGAAGAATTTATTGCAAAGTTTTTTGTATCCAAATGACAAACATATCTTCCATCTAAAGAACTCTTAATTAAATTTTTATTGGCCTTTTGGATGTTTTTTGTCCAATAATTATCAATAATTGACTCTTCTGAACCCATGACCGTCATTTCTTTTCCGCTTCTTATTGGTTCAGTGATTTCCTTTATCCAATTTTGAGGAACAATACAATCAGAATCAGTCATTGCGATAATTTCTCCAGAGGAATTTTTTATTCCTGCATTTCTTGCAGCACCTCTTCCTATTTTTCTTTCAAAAATATATTTAATCTTTTTATTTTTCTTTTGAAATTCCTCTAAGATATTCTTTGTTTTATCTGTAGAATTGTTATCTACAATAATAATTTCATAGTTTTTATAGGTCTGATTTAAAACTGCTCTTAAACACTCCCTTAGGGTTCTTTCCCCATTATGAACAGGAATATTTATTGAGACCAATGGAATTTGCATTTTTGTCACCTTAAGTATCTTTTTCCCTCAGCCATGTTTGAGGTATAATCTTTAATCTCATTCTTCCCAGCCTTTTATTTTGTATCCCAGAAACTTAAACAATCTTTTATTATAAGGGAGATATTTTTTAATTAACATTTTCCTTGTTTTTTCATCCATTGGACTATACTTTTTAGCATTAATATGAGGGTCATATTTAACCTTAGTGTGGTCAACACCTAAAAAGTCAAAGACTTTCTTATAAACTTTCAGGGGATCCTGCCTCATCTCTTCAGATTTTAATATTAAAAGTTGTTCACGTGGATAATATTTTAACAACCCTTCTATTTGATTAATATAAAAACCACGCTCAAGAAGAAAGTGAGGAATACCTTTCCTTTTGACCAGAGTCTCAAAACTTTCTTTGTTTACTTTACCAAATTTCTTAAAGTATATGTCTTTAAACATTTTATGTGCAGAATAAGCTCTATCCACAGGATTCCTTAATATCAATATAATCTTGACATTAGGAACAACTCCGGCCATTCTCTCATGTGATTTTGCGTAAAAAATATAACCGGGGCTTGCTTCACCTTGCAATTTAGAGTTATCATTAAATAACGCCTTATACCATCGTTTTCCCCTTTCCCAATTTTTATTATTATCAAAAAAATGAACCTCCTTTCTATTCATCAACCTCGTAAAAAATTTAGATTGAAAATTAGGACTCATTTCGATATCTGGATGTTGCCTAAGGTGGTGCCAAAGGGACGTTGTTCCTCCTTTTTGGACACCGACGATTAAAAAGTCAGGGAGTTTGCCTTTGTTTTGAGAATAATTATATTTAAACTTAAGATAAATAAATGGGTGGAATACATATTTGTAAATAAAGAAATGCTTAAATAAATCTTTGATTTTAACAATAAACTTCCAAAAGATCTTTTTCGATCCTCTTTTACTTTCAATTTTATTCCTCATTTTTTTAAAGAGCATTATCTTTTGATTTCCTCATCAATTTTACCAATAAAAAATCTAACATCAAAATCCATCTCCCTCTTTAAACAAACCACTCTATTTTTTAACATCCTTTCCAAAGTCTTTTATCCCCATAATTACACTAGAAACATCTGCCTTAATTAATCCTTCCTTTTTTCTATCAACAACTATTTTAGAAGAAAGAACAAAAACCATTAAATCCTCTAAAAAATTTTAAATACAAAAACTTTATTAGTAAAAGAAAATAATAGCTATTAAGATAAAGGGGGAAAGATGAAACTAACACTAAATGAATATTTAAAGAAAGGAATAGACAAAAAAGATCAGATCATTTTAATAAACAATCCTCCTTTCTACAAAAGGTATGGGATATTTAATCAATTTTCTAAAAAAGTAAGGATTTTTTTTGTTGGGAGAAAGAATAAAGGTATTAGTATCCCAGATTTTGCCATAAAAAAAATAAAAAAAATATCTAAATTTTTTCCAAGGAGTGAAAGCATAATTTTATTAGGTAAGACTGATAAGACTCCAGAAGATATATTTTTAGATAAAATTCCTAGAAATATTCTTAGAATCTACTCTAACAATAGTATTCATACCAACCCAAAAATAAGATTTTTTCCGATGGGTAGAGATTTTAGGAACATGAAAGAATATTCTAAAGATTTTAACATATCTAAAAAAAAGATTTTATGTTATTCAAATTTTTCTTTAGATACTCATCCAGTTCGTCAGCTAATTTATGATTTAATTAAAAATAAAGATTTTATTACTTTTGAACATATGGGCGAAAATCTAAAGTACCCTATAAGTAGAAAATCCTTCTTAGATGTGCTTGCTACAAGCAAATATTGTATTTGCCCAAGAGGGAACGCTCTAGATACATTTAGATTTTGGGATTGTTTATATATGGGGGTTATTCCAATTGTTGTCAAAGAGAAAATTCATAAAGAGTTAACTAATCTTCCAATATTATTTTTAAAGAGTGAGAAAGATTTCAATTCTCTTACAAAAAAATTTCTAGAGGAAAAGTATAAATATTTTTTAAATAAAAAATATAATTATAACCTCTTAAAGATGTCTTTTTGGTTTAATAAAATAGAAAGAGATGCAGAAAATGAAAAAATTTAACTGGAAAAGATACATCAAATCAAGGCCTGATTTGAAAAAGAATTGGAATAGTCCAATTAGGGCCAGGTTTCATTTCTATACTTTTAGAAAAAGTGATGATTATAAAAGAAAATTTAAAAATTTAAAAATTAGAAATCCCTTTATAAAGAAACCAGAATCAATATATTTCTACACATTTCATAAGTGTGCAAGCAGTTTTTTTGATAAATATGTTTTTGATAATCTCATTGGTTTAAAAAAGATTGATTATGTAGGCAAGCTATATAATCTTGAAGGAAGAAGAAAATTTGTATTGAGGCCTAAAGGGAAAATATATGGCCCATTAAGACTAACTATCACAGGAAGAAATAGCCTTCTGCCTGATACAAAAACGAATATATCTTTCAATAATCCTGAATTTATCAAAGATAAACTAGCTATTTTTATGATTAGAGACCCACGAGATGTGCTTGTTTCAATGTATTATTCTTTTGGTTTTTCCCATCCTATTTTTTCAGAGCCCAAGTTAGAGGCTGTTCAGATTAAGAGGAGAAGAAAAATACAAAATCAAACTATTGATGAATTTGCTCTTGATAATGTTAAGATCTTACTGAATGCATATGAAACATTGGATAAATTAAAGCAATCCTGTAAAGGTTGCGTTGTTCTTAAATATGAAGATATGATACTAAATTGGGATATTTTTAAAAAAGGTCTTTTGAAATATCTTTCAATTAAAGATCAAGTACTTGAGGAGATTTATTCAAGAACTAGACCAAGAAAAAATGAGGATATTAATTTACATAAAAGGTCTGGAGCTGTAAACCAATATAAAAACAAACTTAAAAAACAAACTATTAAAAAATTAAATATTATTTTTAAGGATATCCTAGAAACATATGGATATCAATAGTTAAAATTAAGAATTAATAATGATATCACATAAATACATATTCATACACTTGCCACCAACATTCGGAACAAGCATTGAAGTAATCTTAACTGAAAAAGATTAGAGGAACATTAAAAAAATGGAAAAATTTAACTGGAAAAAATACCTTAAATCAAGGCCTAATTTAAAGAAAAATTGGAATGGCCCTGCTAGGGCCTGGATTCATTATAATATATTTAGAAAAATAGATCCCTTTAAATCTATCTTGGTAAGGCATATTCCTAATTGGATATATTATTGCCTACCTAAAGACAATACTAAGTTTATTGTTTCTAATTACCGATTAAAAAGAAAAATATTAAAAAAGATAAATCAAAAAATACCTCTTGAAAATCACCATATTAAAAATAAAGAATTAGACATAATCTATTCAATAAAATATAAGAAACAAATATTAAAAAATAAACAAAAAATAAACTGTATTTATATTGATGAACGGAGAAGGTTCGGAAATATGATAATAATTATTCTAAAATCTATAATTCTTGCAAAAAAATTAAACTGTCATTACATCTATTTTAAAAATCCTACTTTTTTTAAAAATCAACTACCCTGTAAGATACTTTCAATCAAATTAACCAATAATATCAAAGATATTGAAAAAGAAATGTGTCTTAAAATTGATCCCTATTATTTGAAATTTGATAATTATCCTGCGAATATCTATAAGCAAATTAAAGATAAATTACTACCAGAAAATTTTAAGGAAAAGATCATAAAACCATTGCAAGGAGATTTAGTTATTCATATCAGGAGTGGAGATATATTTAAAGAAAACATACATAAGATGTATGCTCAACCCCCTTTAGCATATTATTTGAAGGTGATACATCTCCACAAACCAAAGAGGGTCATCCTCATATACGAAGATGAACAAAATCCTTGTATTAAAAAACTAAAAAGACAATTAAATACATTAAATATAAATACATTAAATATAAAATCAGATCTCCCAGAAACAATATCTATCCTGTTAAATTCTAAGAGCTTGTGCTTTGGAAGAGGTACTTTTGTACCTGCGATCGTTATGCTTTCAAATCTAAAAGAAACTGCTTATTGTTATGAACCACCTTTTAACGATGTAAAAATTGATATCCTAACAAAATTTAAGAAAATTTATTCTCTAGAAGAGAAAAACAGGGAATATCTAACCAATGTATTATTAAGATGGGAAAATACTCCCTACCAAAGAAAACTTATGATTGATTATTATTCACCAAAATACAATATAAAAGTTTATGAAGGAAATACTGGAGACTTAAAATGATATCGCATAAGTATAAATGCATCTTTATCCACATCCCCCGAACTGCAGGAAGTTCTATTGAGAAGTGGATTTGTGGAGATGATTGGTGGAATATAGAAAAGGAAACAAAACACCTCCTTGCAAGTGAAGCTAAAAAAAAATATGCAAAATATTGGAATTCATATTTCAAGTTCTCATTCGTTAGAAACCCTTGGGATAGAGTTATATCGTGTCTTAAGTCTACAGATTTTTTTGGGATTCAATTCAATAAAGAATTAAATTTTGAAGAGTATAAACGAAAATTTGGGTTTCCAGTAACCATAGAAAATGACACAAGATTTTCAAATAGAGCAAAAATACTAGAATCTTCTAAAAATAATTTTAAAAAAAACTGTGTATACCAAAATATTCTCAATGAAGAACTTGATTTTATAGGAAAATTTGAAAATTTAGAAGAAGATATTAATTTTATTAAACAAAAATTAAAAATAAAAAAACCATTTAATCAACATGTTAAAATTGCAAAGTCTCATTTTAGAAAAAGATATCAACACTATTACAGTAAAAAATCAATTGAACTGGTGAGGGAATTATACAAAAAAGATATAGAAAAGTTTGATTATGATTTCAAAAGATTTGACTGGAAAGAAAATCTTAAGCATTTAAAACAGAAATTCAAAAGATTTGACTGGAAAGAGTATCTTGAATTAAGGCCTGATTTAAAGAAAAATTGGAACAGTCCATTTAGGGCTGGGATCCATTATTATTTTTTACAAAGATTTGATAAGTTTATTAAAAAAAATTATCTCGATGGGGAATTTGATCCAAATAAGTCTACTCTCGCAATGCAGGGGGGTGGGAAGGGAAGAGGATTATTTTCATTACTCGCTGAATTTCTCCCCTATTCGGTCTTTTCAAATGAAAAAGAAAATTATAAAGAATCAAGAGACATCTTAAGAAAAATGTCTCCAGTAAATTCCAACATTTCTAAGTCGCAGTATATTGAATATCATAAAATAAGCCCAAATATGTACAAGAACTTAAATTTTCAAAAATTTCATTTTAATAAACGAGAAGACGTCTTGATAGGTATTGACACGAAAAGTAATTATATTATCAAGATTGAGTTAATAAGAACTCCTAAAAAAGAGAGAACTATCAAGGGCGAGTATGAGGTTCTGAAACACCTTAATAACAAGCAGTGCGTTACCTGCCCTAAAGTTTATGAGTACGGAGTAATTTCAAAAGAGGAGCTGCTAAAAATAATTAATTCTAGAGAAAACACAAATCGCCTTATTAAGGAAAAGTACGAATATATCATACAAGAGTATATCCCAAATGATGGTGAGCCAAGATTAGCAGATATTGTTTTGGCAATTTTGGAACAAAAAAGGCTTGGTATATTTCAGGGAGACATTAAAGTTGAAAATATTCGGTTTGATTCCTCGAAAAGTTTATGCTATCTTATCGATTACGATCAAGCCATTTATCTAACTGATGAACAGAGTAATTTTTCAAATGAAAAATTTTTTGAATTTTGCTCTTCTTATTATGAATATAAATACGGCAGAAGAAACTGGCTAAGGTTTCTAGAAAAATACGCGAAAACAGATCTTAAAACACTTTTTAGAAGTAATTGTTTTAATTTGGGAGAAACAACGATTATGAAAAACCAGAAGACGACTAATAGTGAGACTGGAATTTATCACACAATTGAAAGTAAGGATGTGTTTACAGATGGTTCAAGAAAAATAGATATAAGGGGGAAACTACTTGACACCATTAAATTTGAAAAAGGAGAGAAAGTACTAGATATAGGCTGTAATACGGGTCTTCTTTGTCAATATTTGTATGACCGTGGATGTGACATTACAGGGATTGATAATGACAAAAGAATAGTTATAGCAGCTAAGATTATTGCCAATATATTGAAAAAGAAAATTAACTATTATCATGTCGATATTGATCAAACCGATGAAATTGAAGATTGTGATACTATCATGTTATTTTCTGTTTTTCATCACACGAGAAATGTTGTAAAAAATGCACAAAAAATTGCAAATGCTTGTAACAGAATTATCATAGAAACTAAACTCATAGAACACGGTGCTCAACCCCATAAAGGCTATTGGGCCAGAACTTCATCATGGAATTTTCAATCTTGGGATGAATTTTATAAATATTGTGAAAGAATTTTTCCAGGATTTAAATTTGAAAAGAATCTAGGTTTAGGATCAAAAAAGCGTAATATATGTGTGTTTGTAAAAATATAATTGTGTGTGACTAAACAATAAGAAAAATATGTTTTTCATGGCTGTTTAAAAAAATAAAACACACGAATGATATAAGAAAGTTTATTAAAGTTTGACAACTGATAATAAAATATGGTAAGTAAAAAATCAATTGAACTGGTGAGGGAATTATACAAAAAAGATATAGAAAAGTTTGATTATGATTTCAAAAGATTTGACTGGCAAGAGTATCTTGAATTAAGGCCTGATTTAAAGAAAAATTGGAATGGCCCTGTTAGGGCAAGGTTTCATTACTATTTATTGCAAAGATTTGATAAATTTATTAAAAAAAATTATCTCAATAAAAAATTTGATCCAAATAAGCCAACCCTCACAATATATGGGGGTGGGATGGGAAGAGGATTATTTTCATTACTCAATGAATTCCTCTCTTATTTATATCTAAACAATAAGAAGAAAAATCCTGAAATTGTGTTTCCGTTATGGGTCAGAGATAATTGTTATTGGGATTCAGAGAAATATCATGGAAAAGTAAATGTTTTTGAGTACTATTTTAAACTTAAATCCAATAAAAAGATTGAGGATTTAATTCCTGTGTTAAAAGATAAAACAATGTCCCTAGAAAAATTAAAAGAATATTTGAACAAAAATCCATCTTTACAAAATTTATATAATATTAAATTTCTTAATCATTACCATGATTCTTCTAAAAATAATGTTCTTAAGCATCCTTCCTCAGACTTTAAAATTGAAGATTTTATTGAAATAAGGTCATTTGTGCTAAAAAAAGTAGAACAATTTAAAAAAAGGAGATTTAAAGGAAAAAACATTATTGGAGTACATATTAGAGGTCCAGGACATGACAAGGTAATTAAAGAAGATCTAATAAAATTAGGGTATAACCCAAAACTAGAAAACTTCGATAGATCTGATAGGGGTTTAAATACAGTTCCTTTTAAGGAGTATTTTAACTTAATAAACTATTTCTTAAAAAAGAAACCAGATTCAAAAATATTTGTGGCTTCTGATGACTCAAGAGTTATAAAAAAAATAAAAGAAAAATATTCCAACAAAGTTATCGAATTCCCTGCTTTTAGACTTGAAGGGGGAGAAACACATCTTTTTAAACAAAATAATAATACATTAAAAATTTCAGGTGCAAAGCTTGGTGAAGAGGTTTTAATTGAAACTCTTCTCTTTGCAAATTGCAATACTTTAATTCATCAAAAATCAAACATAGCTAATTTTATAAAAAATTGGAATCCTAATATGGTGACTATTAATGCCCTAAAACCCAAAGAATATCCAAAAGATGCAAAAAACTCAACACTGAAATTTAAAATATAAATTTTAACTGAAACAAGTACATACAATCAAGGACTTATTTGATAGATAATTGGATTTGAGGAATTTTTCATTTATTTATCTGTTCCATTATACAAACTTCTTTAAAAAATAATAAAATTTAGGATTATTCTTTTTTAGCATCATTCCAATAACGCCTATAAAATTATCTAACTTCCTATAAGGATAGATAACTAAGAGATATAATAAACACTCGATGGTACCAAAATTATTCTTTATGAATCTAAGGTGTTCTTTTAAAAATAAAATAAAATTTCTCCTACTTAAACCATTTAATGAAAAGTGACTAACTACCCTATTTGATATATAAAAACTTTTATTAAGATTTAACATCCTACACATCCAATCTTGGTCTGCCAAAACTACATAAGAAAGGTCGAAGGGATATTTTAATAACAAGTTCCTTTTTGCGAACAATCCTTGATGAGCAATAAGATGGCCCCTCTTAAAATAAGAACTTATGTTTTCAACATGATCTGGATGTTTGCCAGTTTTTTCAACACCCCTTTCAAAAAAAACAACTCTCGCACAAAATAAATCTACGTCCATCTTTGATATATTTTTAGAAATATTCGAAAGTACTTTTTTATTTACAAAATAGTCATCTGCATTGAGAAAAATCACATATTTGCCCGATGCAAGTTTAACTGCTTTATTCATAGCATCATATAAGCCCCCATCTTTCTCACTTATCCAATTATCAATCTTATGAGGATATTTTGTTTTTTTAGAATACTTTTTAATGAAATTCAAAGTGCTATCAGACGAAACTCCATCAACAATAACATGCTCAAAATTATCAAAATCTTGAGATAAAACAGATTTTATTGTCCTTTCTATAGTCTTTTCTGCATTAAGTGAAACTGTTACTACAGATATTAGAGGTTTTTTTTCCATTTCATCTCCTCCCTAATTTTTTCAATAAACTTTTCAACATCAAACTCTTTAGCTCTTTTCAAACAAGCATCTTTATATTTTTCAACATCCTCGCCGACTTCATTAATTGCCTCAACCAAACTATCAACATCTGCCTTAATGAGTTTCCCAGTTACCCCATCAATAACGGTTTCTTTATATCCACCCTCATTAACAGCAATAACTGGTTTACCAGAAGCCATCGCTTCAACAGGAGTCATTCCAAAATCTTCATCCATAGCTGTACAAAGAACTCCTTTACACTCCGAATATAATTCTTTTAATTTATCATCACTAACCCAATTAACAATTTCAACATTAGAGGGTTTAATACTTTCAATATATTTCATATAACTTTCAAATTGATTAGCACCTTTTTCATATGAACCTACTATGATAAGTTTTTCATTAGGAAGTTTTGCCATAGCTTTCATTTGTAACTCAATTCTTTTATGAGTAATCAATCTATTAACAGATAACCAATATCCTTTACTTTCTTTATATTCATATTTAGATGTGTAAGTTGGTGGATGAATAACAACTGACTCTTTACCATAATATTTCATAACTCTATTTTTTACATTATTTGAATTACTAACTAAACAATCATAATGTTTAATATATCTTTTACTTAAAAAACGATTAAACCAAACAAATACATCAAAAGGTATTTTCTTCCATGATTCTATGACTTCATTTCTTAACCAGTCTTTATACTGCCATAACTCATTAAAAGGCGAGTTAATATACCACATACAAGGTTTGTTTCTAACAGCACCAGACATAGCCCAATCACCTGCAATAATATGATAATCATATCCTTTTAATTTTAAAAATCTAAATTTAAGTAAAGCAATCTGATGTCTAAATGGCGCATTTATTGGAACTTTACCTATAGATTTTATTCTAGGTAAAACATCACCAAAACCCATCTTTTTAATCTTCTCTGAAGAAATATTAGTTGTATAAATATCTGCATTAAGTTCTCTAGCTAATGTAAAACACAATATCTCAGCCCCACCTATATTGTCCATATAATTATGGAATATTGCTATTTTCACATATATCCTTCTTTTCTTAAATCTTCCATAAGTTCTTCTTTGTCTTGAACTCTTCCACCACGTTCTGCCCCATCTTTTGGAACTGGTTTAGTACAACAATAACATCCAATACTTTTATACACTAAGTTACCATGTTCAACTCTATCATACAATGGATTCATAGGAACATTATATTTCTTGATATATCGCCAAACATCATCAATTGACCAATTCATTAATGGGTGTACCCTAATATGGGGAGGATCTTCTCTTTTAGAATAATATTCTTCTTTTCCCCTTATACCTTCTTCATCCCATCTAATTGAAACAATAACTGCATCAAACCCATGTTTTTTGATCACATCTTTTAATGGTTGAATTTTTAATTTATTACAACATTCAAATGTTGAACAAGTTTTAGGAGAAATTCCATGTAAACTAGAATCTTTTTTTAATTTTATAAAATCTAAATCCCATTCTTTAGCAATTTTATCCATATATTCATAAGTTTCCCTATATTTAAAACCTGTATCAATGAAAAGAACTGGGAAGGGAACTTTACCCCATATTTGTTTACATAAATGTAAGGTGGTGGTAGAATCTTTACCTCCTGCCCAAAGTATAACTGGATTTTTATATAATGCTTTGACTTCTTTTAATATGTATTCTGCTTCACTTTCTACTCTATTCTGACTCATTATAACACCCCTTCTTTAATTGCAAATTTCTCCACTATAAAAGCTACACATTCTTCTACAGTCCAAAGTTCTGTATCCATATAATAATGTCTATGACTTTCTCCTCTTTTATAATTTCCAACTTCATATTCTGCATCTATTCCTGTAAAGTTTGTAATCTTTCCTGCTCTAGCTAATTTATACATTCCTTTAACATCTCTTTTTTCACACTCTTCTAAAGAAGCATAACAATATAACATTGTAGTGTTAGGGTATTTATCCATGATTTCTTCTCTTACAGATTTAATTGGACTAACTAAAGAAACGATTACGTTAGTATGTTTACTTAATAAACTAGCAATCCATGCAATATTAAGCATATGTTTCTTTCTACCTTCTTCACTAAAGTCTGAGTTTTTCATGTTTGCTCTTAGGTCATCACCATCTAATATTTCTGCATTAATCTTCTTAGCTAATTCTTTCGCAATCGTTGTTTTACCTGAACAAGGTAGCCCAGTTAACCAAAATATTTGTTTCATTTTATCTTAACTTCCATTTTTTCATCTGTATTTCTTAGTAGATCCAACAATATTCAAATAACTCTTCATATCATCATTTGATATAGCTAAAATCAAAGGCTTTATTGACCTATAATAATATTTTAATTCAGTATTACTTAATTTCTCATGATTAAATATTTTCTTCATGATTCTTATTTTCCCGGGTGAAAATATCTTAGCTAAAGCTTGATTTATATCTAAACCTTTTCTTAACCCAATTTGTTCTTTAAAAGAATCTTCCTCTTTCCTACTAATTTTCCTATTAGATTCTTTAAAAGAGTCATAATAATAATTAAATTCACTTTCACTTATCTTTACTTTAATCTTCTCTGATTTAATCAAGCTAGAAATATAATCAGAATTAATCTTAAATTTCTTAAATATCTCAAAACTAATCAAAATTATTTTATCAAAATCCCCTCTATCTGGTATTTTCTTAATTATTTTAAGATAATTAAATTCGCCACGTAATAACAAAGGAATTGCCAAATTCAATCTCAAATTCTTTTGTTTTAAGATGTCAATTATTAATTCATCATTAGATTTATATTTAGGAAATTCTAAAGAAAACCCTTTTAACTCCAATTCTTTTATCAATTTTGCAGGTATCATTTTAATTTCCTTTCATTATATGATTATATTTATTTTCATACATATTTGTACACCTTTTCATACATATTAGTATGAATAACTATAAAAATCTTTCGATTATCTCCCACGAATCCCCAATATACTTAACATAAATGATGAAAATACAGTCTGTACACCAACAATAAACAAGGTCAGAGCAACAAGTCCTAACTTAATCTCAGATAGTTCTCCAAAACCAGAACTAATCCACTTAATTATTATCATAACACCTAAAACAAAACCAAATAATGAAAATACAACTCCAATTAAACCAGCACGTTCAATACTCAAAAATCTATTTACTAAACTAACAGTAGCACTATCTTCACCTAAATGAGTAACCGCATATGTTTTTGCAAATAAAGCAAATATCATAAGTTGATAACCCATCACAATAAGCAAACAAGTCAAAAACATTGGATGATATCCAAAATTAACTCCAAATATTGGAAAACCCATATACAAATGATACATCAAAAAGACTCCAAGAAGAAACAACCCTAAACCTGGAAATAAAAATAAATGAAGTGGCGAATAAAGCAACATAAATCTAAGATGTTTCCAACCATCACTAAATGAATGAAGTTTAGATGAACCAATACGTTTATGATATTTAATTGGGATCTCTTTAATATTTAACTTTGATTTAACCGCCTTAATAACCATCTCAGATGCAAACTCCATCCCAGTTGTACGTAGTCCTAATTTTTCCAATTTATCACGACGTATAGCCCTCATACCACAATGACTATCCTTAATTTTAGCTCCAAAAAACATTCTAAGAACAAAAGAAAGTAAAGGATTCCCAACATACTTATGAAGTAATGGCATTGCACCTTTATCAATTTTCTTACGATGCCCCATCACAAAATCAGCACCAGAATCTAAACAATTAACAAATCTAGGTATATTTCTAAAATCATAAGTTCCATCACAATCACCCATGATAATATATTCCCCACTTGCAGCTTTAAAGCCTTCAAGATAAGCATTCCCATAACCGATTTTATCATGTTTAACTATTCTTACATCAAATTTAGAAGCAATCAAAGAACTTTTATCAGACGAAGAATCAGAAACAATCACTTCTGCATTCAAATTATGAGATTTAATTACAGAAAAGATTTGTTTCAAACAATAACTAACACCCTTCTCTTCATTCCTACAAGGTAAAACAATACTTATCTTATGATTCATTCTTTACTCCTTTTATATATGGCTCAATTTTTATTGTATCTTCTTTTTGTAAGAATTTATTACGCATATTTTTATCTTCAAAAAGATATAATGCATATCCACCAAATCCACTTCCACAATATTTCATTCCAATTGAATTTTCTATTTTTGGTAGTGGTTTCATTCCTTCTGCTAGTTGAACTGTGTATGATTGCATGATTGCATTTCCAAGTAGTTGTAATTCTTTCTTTTCAACTGCTTCCTTTGCAGTTATTCCAGCCTTAAGGATATCTTCAAAATTTCTTGGTAATCCTACTAATTCTGCAGTATTATGATATTTATTAGTCCAATACAATGCAAGTTTGTCTTGTAACCAGTCAACCTTTTGTTTTAGTTCAAGTTTATGTGTTTTACCACTTTTCCAAATGCAAACCCCTGTTTCTTCAATGACTGCTGGGTCTTGCCAACCAGCACCAAGGGCAATTTCTGCTTCAAATCCACTTTTCCCATTTAATATGGCCCAAGCAGCACTTCCCCCTAATCCTGATTGTTGTTGATAGTTCCATTCTACTAAAGAAACAAGAGGACTTATTGCACAATTAACAATATATCCTCCTTTACGAGAAAGACTGGGTACATCTAGCCAACCCCCTGCAAAGTCAATTCTTAATGGTACTTCAGTAACTTTTTCTGTTAAACTTTTCATTTTATCCATTTATCCTTTTTATTATATCACTTGTAGATAATTTTGTTAATCCATCTGGCAATATTCTTTTAACTAATTCTAATTTGATTCCTAATTCATCACATAATTTTTTCTTTTCAGAAAGCCCAGAATCATCATCATTTAGTATAAACACATCTGGTTTTAATTCTTTTATTATATCCTCGAAATCTATCTTTCCAGGTAAAACTTTTTTGTCACCCAGGATTGCATAATCTACATTTTGAATTGAAGAAACACAATAAAGTCTATTTTCTTCAGAAATAATTGGTCTATTTTCTCCTTTTAATTGTTTTATAACTAAATCACTGCCTACAGAGACAACAAGTACATCTGCATATTCTTTACACTGTTTAAAAAAATACACCTGTCCTGAATGTAATAAATCATAACACCCACTACAAAATGCAATACTATTATGATTTTGTCTGATTTCTCTTAATTTATTAAAATTTATTCTTTCTCCCATTTATTTAACATCCCAAATCTTAACATCTTTATCATAAATCAAATCCCATGAACATCCTAGTTCATGTTTAAATAAAACATAATCAACATCATATTTAGAGATAATTTCCTCACGCTCGTCACACTTAGCAGCAAAAAACTTTTCAGTAACAGATTTATCACCATAAAAAACAATCGTAGCAACCGGCCAGTGTCCAGTCATTGGAAATAAGGCAGTAGAAACTTCGGGTGTAGCAATAACCCTTCCGGAATCTAAACCTTTCATAAACATAAAAGAATCATAGTAATCATCATCTATCACCCTATAAAGTGAAACATTATCATCAATATAAAAATAAGTTCTAAAAGTTAAATAAACTACTAATACAAGAAACACAACCCTTACAATTTTCCAAACCATTCTTTTATCAAATTTCTTAACTAAATAATCCCAGACAAAATATAGTCCAAACGCACTTAGGATTGGTAAACCTAAAACAAAATAATAAAGATTTCTTTGATAAGGAACAAAATACGAAAAACCAAATATTCTAAAAAATATAATTGAACAAAGAACAAACAAAGGCCATAATAAATAAATTAGATATTTTTTTATACTTTTTTTGTTTAATAAAAGAATACATACAATACCCACCAAAGCAAAAACATAACCTATCAAACTATACAATTCCAAAAATGAATTCTTAAGCTCCAAAACCCCCCAACCATAATCAAAACGAAGAGCCTGAAGCAGATGAACAAAACCTTTCCCAGTCATAATAAAATAAAACACTAAACCAATGATGGGAATAACTAAAAACCAAGAAAAGAACTTCCACTCATCAAGAACATACTTGTAGTGAAGAAGACAAAATACAAATAAAAACCCAATTGAAAAGAAAATTGATATGGGATGTGCAATTAAAACAACCAACATAACAATCAAACTATATATTATCAATTTCTTATTTTTAGATTCAATACCAGAAGTAAACAAATAAACATAAAGAAATATGAAAGGTATAGAAAAAGAAAGTGGTGTAAAAAACCATATTCCAGTAATATTTACATTAGAACGAATAGATGCAAAAAACAACATAGAAAAAAGACCCAAAGAATACTTCCCACTTTTCTTTTGAACCACATAAAACAACATAAGCGAAGAAAATATAGCCCATATTGCAGGTAAAAACCTATACACATTAACTAAATTAAACATAAACCCAAGTAACATCAAAAACACATGAAAACCTAACTCAAATCCAATAGAAAGTTTAGGATAATCACCAGACCCTAACCGAATAGATTCTGTTATATGGTGCCATTCATCAACATGTACAGGAAACTTATTTGTAACGTGAGGAACGTAAACTATCAAAAATGTAAAGAATACTACTAACACTAACCAAAATATTTGCTTCTTATCCATTCCCCCCATAATAAACAAATTTAAGACATTTATAAATATTTATATTGTAAAAGTTAAATTAATTTGATACTTTAAAAGAAATTAGATAATTTCAACTAGTGACATTTTGTCACCACTTCAATTCCTGACTTGATTTATCCTCGTATTAGAACAATCTATTAAAATAACAAATAATCATCATAACAATTTCTTCATTCTAGGGGAATTTAATATTTTACCTAAAACCTTTAAAAATTCTTCACTTTGCTCTAAAGGTATTGTAATGGAATGTTCATGAACCCATGAATCATCTACTTTTTTCTTTTTCTGAATAAGAAGATACTTTCCAAATTCATTCTCTAAAACATCAAACCATATTGTCCTATTGCCATAACTAAACTTTTCAAAATCTAAATGTTGTATCTTATTATTAGGAAAATAAACCTTTGTAACACCAAATTGCTTCATATAGATCTCATTTTCTAATATTAACATCCTTAAGTGAGTTTCAATAGCTTTTCTAGAAAACTTTGTTCCTCTAACTATTTGAGTCATAGTTAATCCTTTAGGATTCTTAACAAGAAAATCTAAAATTTCTTTATGTAATATTTTTTCCTTTTCTGCAGGATAAAGTGCCATATTATCTATTAGTAACCGGAAGGTTTATATAGCTATTGTTATTTATATTGGTAACCAACAATAATAACTATAAAAGAGGTAAAAAATGAACATAAAAACAACATACAAAAACATAAGATTCATATTAGAAAATGCTAGAAACAATGCTTATAGAGCTGTTAATTTTGAAATGGTTAAAGCTTACTGGCAAATAGGGAAAATTATTGTTGAGGAAGAACAAAAAGGAAAAAGAAGGGCAGAGTATGGTAAGAATTTGATTAAGGAGTTATCCCAAAAACTAACTAAAGAATACGGGAAGGGATTCACCAAATCAAACTTATTCTATATGAGGAAATTTTATCTAGCATTTCCAAAATTCCACGCAGTGAGTGGAAAATTAAAGCAAGATATTTTATTTCCAAAACAAGACGCACTGCGTCCCGAATTGAGCTGGACACATTATAGGATTCTATTAAGGCTAGATAATAATACTAGAAATTTTTATATGATTGAATCTATTGAAAATAAATGGAGTACAAGAGAGCTTGAAAGACAAATAAATTCTTTGCTATATGAAAGACTGGCACTAAGCAAAAACAAAGAAAAGGTCAAAGAACTATCTAAAAAAGGACAAGTAATAAAAAACCCTCAAGATCTTGTAAAAGATCCTTATGTATTAGAGTTTTTAGATATTAAAGAAAACAGGGAATATCTTGAGAAAGATTTAGAGAAATTATTATTAGATAACATAAAAGAGTTCTTATTAGAGCTTGGAAAGGGGTTCTCTTTTGTATCAAGACAAAAAAGAATTACCTTAGATAGAGATCATTTCTATATAGACTTAGTATTTTATAATTATATCCTAAAATGCTTTGTTCTGATAGACTTGAAGATGGGTAAACTTTCCCATAAAGATATTGGACAGATGGATTTCTATACAAGGTATTTTGAAAAAGAGGAGAGGAAAAAAACAGACAATCCTACAATAGGCATAATATTATGCAGCGATAAAAATGAAACAATGGTAAAATATACAATGTTAGAAGATAAAAAAGGAATTTTTGCTTCAAAGTATAAATTATATTTGCCAAGTGAAGAAGAAATTAAAAAAGAGATTATTGAGGAAAAAGAAAAAATTAAAAATATGGGAAAATGATTATAAATTTTCACAAAATTGGATGGAAAAGCAAAATCGCTCAGAAAAGAGCCACATTTAGTATTTCTATAAATAAATTAGTCGCATTAGGATGCAAATTAGAGAAAGGACAAACACTATTTTCCTATTTAGCAGAGGATGAGAATAAAAGACCTATAATAATCACTTATTTAGATACTAAAGAAAAACATAAAGACCCTGTATTTTGAAATAATTGGGTATGTTTTTGCACCCCCAAAAACATACGTATTAGGTATTTAAGTTAGTTGTTTTTTAATAATTAAAGATAATAATGAAATATAAAAAGAAAGTGTTAAAGGAAATAAACAAGAGAAAATTAAGTAAAATTAGAGACTGCCTTTGGAATATTTATAATCAATTTGGTTATAATATCGAAGATAAAAAGTTTAAAGATAATCCTAAAAATCCTTTGTATCAAAATTGTTTCTGGACAGAAAAACAAGAACTGGAAATGATAAAAGCAATGAAGAAAAGAAAAATAATATGTTATTGTAAAAAAAGAGACATAAGAAAAAAAGCATATAATTGTCATGGATGTGGAGGGGTATTTTATTTTCCTACAACAAGATATAAAAAATGAAAAAAGAATTACAAGAAAAATTATTCACAAAATATCCTAAAATATTTGTACAAAAAGATTTACCTAAAGATCAAACATGCATGTGTTGGGGAATATGTTGTGATGATGGATGGTATTGGTTAATAGATATGTTATGTGGATGTATACAAAGCTATTTTGATAATAATAAAAAACATTTAAAGATTTCCCAAGTCGAAGCAGAACAAGTCAAACAAAAAATGGGCGGATTAAGGTTCTATATCAATGAATGTGACGATCGAATAAGTGGATTTATTTGGTTAGCAGAATATATGAGCTACTATATTTGTGAAAACTGTGGTTCAACAGAAAATATACAACCTCAAGAAACAAGGGGATGGATTAACACAATTTGTGATAAATGTTGGAAAAAGAAAAATGGTGGCTGAACCACCAAAGCACTTGATTAAAAATCAAGTTAACACCTAACCCGATATTAATCAATAAACATACCTTATATATAAATTTTTTGTTTGTGCAATGGCGCGGTGGCTGAATCAGGTGAAAGCGCCTGATTGAAGGTCAGGTTAGCACCTAACCCGTGCTATACGGGTTCGAAATGCTACCACGGAATTCCCGTCCGCGCCGCACAATATTATCAAGAGATAAAAAAATGACAAAAGAAAAAAAATTCAAATTTTTAGAAACAGGATATGCATCATTTCCACTGAATGATATCAATAAGAAATTTGAAGTTATTGATACTATTGATATTGAAATTAAAAAAATATATTTTATTGAGTTAAAGCAAATAAGCAAATATATGAAATTACATATGAACTATAAAGAAATAGAAAAAGTTATCTGGAAAACAATAAAAAAAGATTATAAAGGGTTAATCAAAAAAGCAGACTGGCTAGTCATTTCTATGATTACTGAATTTGGAGATAAAATTATGGTATCGCTTGATATGCTTAAGGAGATTTGAAAAATAAAATGAATAAAAAAACTTATCTAACAGAAGAAGAAGTCAAAAAATACCTTTGGAAGGAATTTAATAAATTCATGAAAGGACAAACAGTTAGTGTAGGTAAAAGGGGACAAACACTATACTACATATGGGATGTAGAAAATTTCTTAACGAGTCCAGAAAAAAGATTTGTGGATTAAAAACTATAAAATGAGTTATGCAAAAGAACACACAGGAGATGAATGCGATAAGTGTTTGAAAAAAGTAGGTAAGAATAATCTAAAACCAATATCTTTTTTATATTTAGATAGGAATGATAAAATACACCCCAATCTAGGAAACGATTATCATCAATATTATGTTTGCAAGAATTGTAGATCTAAATTACATTAAAATCAAAACACTTATATATCATTACGTAATATTACGTAATAATGGAAGTAATAAGTAAAATCAGTAAAGGAACCCTAATGGATCAAATATATATCCCTAAGAAAAGGGTTGGACTAGAAGTAGGTTCATATGTATCAATAAACCAAATAAAAACAAATAAAAGGCTAAAAAAACCAATCTTCCATAATATTTCCGATATAGAACCAATAAAAATTGAAATAATAAATAAAATCTTCGAAAACATAAACACAGAATATGATAACATAATAATTACAGGTTCTTTCCTAGAAAAAGGTTTTCATTTTAATGATATTGATATTATTTTAGTAACAGATGCAGGCTCAAATAAAGATTTAGAAAAAGATTTAGAAAACAAACTAGGGATAAAAATACATTTAATTCAAATTAATAATAAGTCTTTAACAAAAGGACTAAACACAGACCCCCTATATCAAACAATGTTAAGTAAATGTGTCTCAATAAAAAGATTTGTATACAATATAAAACCCAAAATAAATTATAAATTATTAGATCTACATCTTTTAAGAAGCAAATTATTAATACTTAATTTTGATGTATTAACAGGAAATCAAAAATATGAAATGTTAAGAAATACAGTAGCAATATCTTTATTCATAGGTGAGAAAGAATTAAATAAAGAAAATATCGATAAAGAAATAAAAAAAATATTTAAAATAGGTATAAAAGAAATTAAAGAAAATATGATCCCAGATAAAAAAGGATTCTCAGAAAAATACAATCTTTTTTATAAAAATTTATTTCTAAAAATAATGGATGGTGTAAGTAATGCCTCAAAATAGAAATAAATTAATAGACTTATTTATTGGAAATATATCTAATGCAATAACTCATGAAATCTTAGAAAAATCATCTATTAATGAAGATATTAAAGACCACTATCATAAAGAGTTTGAAGTTAGTGCTAATATAGCTAAGAATTATAGACAAAAAATAAATCCAATTCACTCGCCCTTACCTGAGAAAGACTTAGTGTTCATTAAAAACAAGATTATAAACAAAGTAAATTCAGAATTACAATCCAGAATCAATAAAGGCTATGAAAATATAAACTTAAATTTAGTCGAAACGATAGTAAATGACATTCTAACAGAAACAAATATCATATAAACCCGAAAACAATATAAACAAAAACATATCCTCAATAACGGGGGAAACAATAAACTAAACATGAAATTCGCACATATAGCAGACGTTCATATTGGTTCTTGGAGAGATCCAAAGCTAAACAATCTAGCTACAGTTGCATTCAAAAAAGCAATAGAAATATCAATAAAACAATCAGTAGATTTCATAATCATCGCAGGAGACCTATTCAACACCTCCTTGCCAAACATTGACCATCTCAAACAAGTAACTAAGACCTTAAAAGAATTAAAAGATAATAACACTCCAGTTTACTTAGTAGCAGGTTCTCACGATTTCTCAGCATCAGGAAAAACAATGCTAGATGTATTAGAAAATGCAGGATTAATAATTAACGTAGCAAAAGGCGAAGAGATAGACGGAAAACTAAACCTAAAATTCACAATAGATAAAAAAACAGGAACAAAGCTAACAGGAATGCTTGGAAAAAAAGGTATGCTTGAAAAAACATACTATGAATCATTAAACAAAACCCCTTTAGAAGAAGAACCAGGTTACAAAATATTCGTTTTCCACTCTTTATTAACTGAATTCAAACCAAAAGACATGGAAAAGATAGAAGCTCAACCACTAAGCCTTCTACCAAAAAACTTCAATTACTACGCAGGAGGCCATCCACATTTTGTTTTCCAAAGAGATGAACCAAATTATGGCCTAATCACATATCCAGGTCCATTATTCCCAAACAATTTCAAGGAATTAGAAGAATTAAAAGGTGGGGGATTCTACATTGTAGAAAATAACAAACCAGAACACCTCCCTATCCAATTATACAAAATTCACTCAATAAAAATAAAAGCAGATAATAAAACACCTGAATTAATAGAACATGAAATAAAAGACCTCATAAAAGACCAAGAGTTTAGTAACACTATTGTCACAATAAGGGTTAAAGGAACATTAGACCAAGGCAAAATATCAGACATAAACTTCAAAGAAATATTCCAAATATTATACAAAAAGGAGGCATATTTTATTTTAAAAAACACAGGGAATCTAAAAACCAAAGAATTCGATGAAATCAAAATTCAGGCAGACTCAGTAGATGAAATAGAAGACAAATTAGTCAAAGAACACCTTGGCCAACAAAAGATAGCCCTTCCTGAAGAAGACTTAACAAGGCAATTAATGCATATACTAGAAACTGAAAAGAAAGATGGGGAAACCATAGCAACTTTTGAAAAAAGATTACAAGACGAAACAAAAGATGTTTTAGGATGCTAAGATTGCCATTCCAACTTTAAACAACCCAAAAAATATCAATCCAAAAATCATCAATAATATAACTAATACCAATATCAAACTCATAACAAATTTTTTGTCCATATAACTTAATAAACAATCCATATATATAAAATTTACTTAAAATGAAAACTACACTATACTCATTGTTATTAGCATCCACTTTAATTTCTACACCTGCAGCAATTACACAACCAATCATAACACATGAGAAATCAATCCCTTTAGAGCAATTAGTCAAAGAAGATTATAAAACAAAAAAAGCATTTGATAAAAGCTCAATACATCTAAGCGAAGAACAACAAATAAATATCCCATTTGAATTAATCAGTTCAATAATTCCAAAAACAGAATTAACATATAAACTATCAGATATATTAACGAATTCAGGTTACACAGTAAAAAAAGAAGGCAATATATACAAAGTAAAGGCATATGATAATTCAGTCTCAGATCTGATCATAAAATACCAAAAATTAAACAAAGATAATTTTCAAACACTTTATTATCTAACTGGGACAAGATCATTTGGTGATTTTGAAGCAATCTTACATCTTAATTATCAAAGAGCAAAACAGAACACAAGCACATACCAAGTAGACATCCATGTTAGACCAAAAAAGTGGTTAACAAGAGTAGGTTTAGCAATTGGTACCCACACACCAATTTTAAGAACCAAAATTCAATCATATTTTCAATCAGAAACAGAATATATCACCAAAGCAGGAATAAAAACATTTGAAATAATTTTTAAACAACCCCAACAAACAATTAATACCATGAAAAACAATAAGGAAATATTCACAAACAAAGACATTCAATATATGAAAGAGACATATAACAAACTAAAATAATCACTTTACTTTAAACTTAACATCAATGTAATCCTTTTTACCTTTCTTTCTCAAAAATCTTGCAATCCATCCAACAATGCCCATAACTAGGGAGAATAAAAACACAATTACTGCCAACCAAAAAAAGAATACTGATAATGACACTATCAAGAATATCAAAACAATTAGGAATATTACACCTGTCAACCAATTAATCTTAATTATTTTCATACTAAACATTTACTTAAATTTTTTCCCAACTCGAATCTTAAGTATCAATAAAAATAATATTGTAGCAACTATCGCTTCAAAATAAACACCAGAACCTACAATAATACCCAAACCTGCAGTAGCCCATACAGTTGCAGCAGAAGTAAGACCTCTAACCTTATCTCCTAATACAATTATTGAACCTGCTCCTAAAAATCCAATACCTGTTATAATTGCAGCAATCACCCTTGCGAGAGGTTCTTCACCTACAAACAAGGCTGATGCAGATGTAACTAAAAAAGCAGAAGTAACGCATACTAGAATATGCGTACGAAGCCCAGCAGCATGATTGGTTTTTTCTCTTTCATAACCTATCAAACCACCTAAAAAGAAAGCAAACAATAAACGAATTAATATTTCAATCTTCACAAAACCTAGTATTACATCAATCATCAATATTAAATAGAATTTAAACTATAAAAAGCTTGTGAATGGCAACCTATTTTCTGTAGAATAAAATCATTACAAAAATAAAACTAACAATTAAAGAATATTTTAATAATATTTGTCTCATTGTTAAGGGTTCCAATCTAACCTTAATAGGTTTATTAAAATAACATTTGATCATGTTAACTATACCCATCCACATAGGTATATCATGATTACCATTTGTCCAATTTTGATACCAAAAACACTCACCACACCCGAGTATATCTCTTTTTTTCTTTTTACTAGCAGAACATTTAGGGCATTTGTATTTTAGATGATAATTTACCCACCCTTTCTTTACTGTTTTTCTAATTACCATTTAAATCAATTTTTTAAGAATTTCAACAACAACGCCGTGATCTGCTTTACCCTGGGTAGCCCTCATGACTTGCCCAACAATAAAATTAAATATTTTTTCTTCACCGTTTTTGTACTTTTCAACAGCAGAAGATTGTTCAGCTACAACCTTTTTACAAGCATCTTCAACTGCAGAACTATCATCAATCATTACTAAACCCTTTTCCTCAACATATTTCCCAACATCAAGGGAATGATCATAAGCAACCATCAATATATCCTTACCAATTTTTTCAGTTATTTTTTTCCCGCCAACCAGCTTAATAACATCAATCAAGTTAGCAGGTTTAATCTTTGTTGCATCAATTGAACATTTATGATCATTAAGTATTCTTTTAATAACATTTTCAATCCAATGTGCAGCAGTCTTCTCATCCACCAAAGGATCAGCAACAACAGATTCAAAAAATGAAGCGAGTTTAGGATCTTTAATTATAACAGATATGGATTGTACCTTACCATGTTTGCCTTCATACTTTTTTAATTTATCAGATGCAAGCTCAGGCATTTCAGATTTAACAGAATCTACAAAATCAGCACCCATCTCAATCTTAACTAAATCTGGATCTATTATATAACCATATTCTGCTTCAACCTCTTTCTTACGTAAAGAAAAAGTTACACCTTTCTCAGCGTCCCATCCACGTGTCTCTAAAACAACCTCAGAGGGATTTTCTTTTTGACGAGCAACTTCATAACGCAAAGCACGCTCAATATCCTTAAATCCCGTAACATTTTTAATTTCAGAACGAACATACCCAGATTCTTTAATACTAATATTGGCATCTGCTTTAATGATGCACCTACTAACGTCAAATATTCCTAAATATTCAAGTATTGTAATAAGATGTTTCATAAAATCACGTGCCTCTTCAGGGCTAGTCATATCTGGCTCAGTAACAACCTCACATAATGGGTCTCCGCTACGATTATAATCAACTAAAACAAAAGGAGAGTTCCTCATTCCAGATGGATGAACAAGCGCCGCAGGATCTTCTTCCATATGTACTCTAGTTATGCCTACCTTTTTACCAGAACCAAGTTCAACACAACCTTTTAATCCAAGTGGTAATTCATATTGTGAAATCTGATAATTTTTTGCCATATCAGGATAAAAATAAGACTTCCTAGAAAAAACCAAATTAGGTGCAATTTTACAATTAAGAGCAAGTGCTAACTTAAGGGAATATTCAACCGCTTTTTTATTTAGAACAGGTTTGGAACCTGGATGACCTAAACAAACAGGACAAGTACGTGAATTAGGTTCCTCAGAGCCATGAGTAGCACATCCACAAAATAACTTACTATCAGTAGCAAGCTCTACATGAATCTCAAGACCAACTACAATATCCGAGCTAAATTTCTGGGTCATTTATTCAACCACTTCCTTAAGTTTTTCAGTCGCCTTTACTTTTTTCCATATTTCAAGTGCTTCTTCAACATTTACTTTTTCACCTGTTTGAAGATAAGGTTTTCTTCTGTTAATTTTTTCTTTTAAATCTTTGAATATATCTGCTGAATTAAAATGCCCTTCTTTTTCTGCAAATATTGCAATTGTTATCGTATCCCAAAGCAAATCACCTAATTCTTCTTTGAGATTCTTATAATCTAAATTTTCAATAGCTTTACTAACTTCATTTGTTTCTTCAACTAATTCATCTTTCCATTGTTCTAATGTTCTGGTTTTTGTCCAAGGACAAATTTCAAAATTTTTCTCGATCAAATCAATAAAACTATTAAATTCATTCTTCATCTTCAAAAACACTCCCTAGTTGTATTACTTTTCCTTCATTAAGATGGTCGCTCATAATTTGTAAACCCACCGGCATACCAGAAACAAAACCAACTGGTACAGATGCGTGAGGAATTCCAGCTAAATTAGGACCCACAGTCATAATATCAGCCATATAATTCTGAAGAGGTGTCATTTTCTTAATATCCTCAAAACGTGGAGCTACTGTTGGTGTTACAGGTGAAATCAAACAATCATATTTCTTAAATAATGATTTATATTCTTCAATGATTAAACTACGAACCTTAGCAGCTTTGATATAATAAGCATCCCTAAACCCCGACATACGAGCAAATGTTCCAATTATAATACGTCTTTTAGATTCTTTATTGAAATTAGAACTACGTACGGAAGAGAAATATTCATTAAATCCACCTTCTAACTTAGCATGTGCACCATACCTCATACCACATAACTTAGATAAATTAGTAGATGCTTCACACATCGCAAGTAAATAATAAGCACTAACCCCATACTTAAATGTTAAAGGCAATGAAACTTCTTCAACTTCAGCTCCTTGAGATTTCAATTTTGAAACTGCTTCTAATATCGAAGCTTTGACACTAGGATCAACACCATCACCTATAGATTCCTTCACTAATCCAACCTTCATACCCTTAACAGACTTACCAACAAACGAAGTATATTTTTCAACTGGAACGTTTAGTGAAGTTGAATCAAGAACATCATAACCTGCTATTACTTCAAGTGTAAGAGCAATATCTTCCATTGATTTAGACATTGGACCAATCTTATCAAATGAATTTGCATAATCTATCAAACCATATCTTGAAACTCTACCATAAGTTGGACAAAAACCGATTACTCCACAAAATGAAGCTGGGGCTTCAATTGATCCTCCAGTAGATTCCCCAATAGAAATATGTGGAAAAGAAGCTTTCTGTGTTATTCCACCTGATCCTCCAGATGAACCCCCACATGATCTTTCTTTATCAAAAGGATTTAATGGTACTTTCATACCTAACCCTACATTAACAGAAAAACTACCAAAACCAAAAGCATCTTGGGCAGTCTTACCCACAATTATCGCGCCTTCAGCACGTAATTTAGAAATAACAGTAGCATCAAACACAGGATTATAGCCAGATAACATCTTTGAACCGGCACGAGATTCCATTCCTTTAACACAAATACAATCTTTTACAGAAACAACAACGCCAGCCATCCTCCCATTTTTATTAATAGATTCGGCTTGAGAAATAACCCCTTCATCCCCAATAACATTAAAGAAATGAAATTGATTATCTATAAAACCAATCTCATTCAAGGCATCTTTAGTATGTGCAACTACATCAACCTTTCCAGACTTAACACCTTCAACAAATTCTTTTATTTTCATTTAAACAGCCTTAGGTCCTTTGAAGTAACCATCTTTTTTATCTTTAGAGTTTAACAACGCATCTTCTTGAGATAAACCAACAACTACTTTATCTTCACGCAGTGCATTTTTGAGCTCAACTGGTTGAAAACTAGGTTCAACCTTAGAAGTATCACACTTATCAATCAAAGAAAAGTTCTCTAAAACATCTTTTAATTCAATTACAAATTCTTCTACTTCTTTTGAATCTAAATTAAGCCGAGCAACATTTCCTACATTTTTAATCAGTTCTTTATCTACTTTCATAACATAATTAAGAAAATCAAACCATATATAAAACTTACTTCTTCTTAACAGAATCTAACTTGATACCCAATTCTTTCATCTGAATTGCACTGATTGAAGAAGGGCATTCATCCATCGGACATTCAGCATTTTTATTTTTGGGAAAGGCAATAACTTCTCTAATATCAGTTAAACCTGCCATTAAAGCAATAGTTCTATCAAGTCCAAGACCCATCCCACCGTGAGGTGGTCCACCATATTTATATGCTTCAAGTAAAAATCCAAACTTAGCCATAGCTTCTTCATGTGATATTCCAATTAACTTCATTACCCTCTCTTGAACAGAAGGTATATTAATTCTGATAGAACCAGAACCAAGTTCAGTTCCATTAAGTACTAAATCCCATAAATCACCAATAACAGCACCAGGATCTTTTTCAAAATTATCAACAAATTCAGCCTTAGGCATACTAAACATATGATGTTCAGGAGCCCATTTTTCTTCATCAGCATTCCATGCAAATAAGGGGAAATCATTTACCCAACAAAATTTAAAATCATCAGCCTTAACTAACTCAAGATCATCACGTAACTTAAGACGCAATTTACCCAAAATACCCTCCGTAGTTTTAAGATCATCAGCAATAAACATTAATACTGAACCTTCTTTAGCTCCAACAGCAGAAATCAGTTCTTTTTGAATCTCTGAACTAAAGAATTTAACAATATTTGATTCGAGTCCATCTTTAGTCATTCTCATCCAAGCCATACCTTTAGCTCCGTTTTCCTGACAAAATGAAATATATTTATCTAATTCCTTTCTACTGAATTCTTTGGTAGGATTTAAACATTTAACAGCTTGGGCGTCTTTAAATACACCAAAGTCACCCTTAGAAACAATATCTTTAACATCAATTAGTTCTAATCCAAATCTTATATCCGGTTTATCAGTTCCATATCGACTCATCGCTTCTTTATATGTGAAAACCTTAAATTCCTCTAATTTAACATCTAAAACTTCTTTGAAAATATGATCATAAAGCCCTTCTACAAATTCCCTAATATCCTTAGCTTCAACAAAACTCATTTCAAAATCAAATTGCATATGTTCGGGTTGTCTGTCAGCTCTAAGATCTTCATCACGAAGACAAACAGCAGCTTGATAATATCTATCATAACCAGCAATCATTAAGATTTGTTTATAGAGCTGTGGACTTTGAGGTAAGGCGTAAAATTTACCATTATTCACTCTTGAAGGTATAACATAATCACGAGCTCCTTCAGGGGTAGATTTTACCATTAATGGTGTTGTTATTTCCATAAAGTTATTTTTATTAAAATAATTTCTACCAGCAGCAATAACATCGTGTCTTAACTTAAGACGATTTTGCATTATAGGTCTTCTAAGATCAAGATACCTATATTTTAAACGTAATTCCTCACCAGCCTCAATTCTATCATCAATATCAAGAGGAGGTGTTTCTGCTTTATTTAGTATTTCCATTGAAGAAATTGCTACTTCAATATCACCAGTGATTAAATTAGAATTTGCCATACCTTCTTTTCTAGCTATAACTTCCCCTTTAACTTTAATAACATCTTCTCTTCGAAGTTTTTCAGCAGAACTAAACATTTCTTTATTTTCAGGATTAAAAACTATTTGAGTAACGCCGTATCTATCACGAAGATCAACAAATATTAGTCCACCATGATCTCTTGGACCTGGCGCCCATCCGCATAATTCAACCGACTTACCAATATCTTCTTTTGTTAATTCTCCGCATGTGTGTGTTCTTAACATGAAATAAAGTATTCATAAGGCATTTATAAAGTTTGCTTTAATAACATTTAAATAATAAAGGAAATTCGTAATTTCATGATAAATGAATTATTGTGGGTAGCACTGATGTTAATTTCTTTTGCAGGTGTAACATTATCATACAAATTCTTTGGTAAAACAGGATTATATATATGGATGGCTCTAGCTATTATTTTAGCAAATATCCAAGTAATGAAAACAGTGAGTTTTTTTGGGCTAGTAACAGCTTTAGGAAATGTAATTTATGGAACAACATTTCTAGCAACTGACATTCTAAATGAAAATCACAGTAAAAAGGAGGCACAGCAAGCAGTTTGGATGGGGTTCTTTATCCTAATAAGTGTAACAATAATCATGCAAATATGTCTTAAATTTACACCACATGAATCAGATATGTTAAGTCCAGCTTTACAACAAATCTTTGGATTACTTCCTAGAATTACTATAGCGAGTTTAACAGCATATTTAATCTCACAACTACATGATGTTTGGGCATTTAACTATTGGAAAAAGAAGTTCAAAGGGAAAAGATTATGGTTAAGAAACAACCTATCCACCATGGTATCTCAATTAATTGATAATATTATCTTTACATACATAGCTTTTGTAGGATTTTTCGGAATCTTTGGTTGGTCTCAAGTATTTGGATGGAACATAATCTTTCAGATATTTATAGTATCATATATAATGAAATTTATAGTAGCAGCTTTGGATACTCCTTTTATTTACTTAAGTAAAAAAATAAAGAAATCACTTTAATTTTTTATAAGCCTTATCATCACCATAATCAACAAATTCTTTGTGATGTTTAGGGGCCATAAAATTCTTACATTTTTCATGTTTAATTGCACACCAAAATTTTTCAGATTCTGCAGCTATTTTAACCCAATAATTAGCTAGCCCATTAGCATAACCGCAATAAGCACAACCAACTTTTTCTAAATAATTAAGATATTTTAATTTATGTCTATCTATTTTAATGTAATTTGATCTTTTAACAGTTTTAATTTTACATAAGGGGAATGCGACACGATGATAAATCTCCACAATTAAATCCATTGGCACCATTGGAATAACTAAAAGAAAAGTCCAAACTCCTCCTGCTAGCCTTCTCACAAAACTAACTCCCTTTATCCCAACCATTTTTTCTTTAACACCTTAAGCTTTTTCTTATTAATAGCAACACGTATTTCTTTCATTAAATTCAAAATAAAATGTTCATTATGATATGCCGCGAGTTTATGAAAACTAATCTCCTTTGAAACAAGCAAATGACGTAGATATCCTCGAGAATAGTTCTTACAAACATAACAAGAACAACCTTTATCAATCGGTTTTTTATCTAATTTGTACTTTGCAAGTCTGATATTAATTCTAAACTTATTAGCAAACGCCCCACCAGATTTAGGACCAATATACAAATGACCTCGTCTACCCCATCTAGTTGGTGCAACACAATCAAACATATCTACTCCTTGTTCAACACAATTAAATATATCTTCGACTGCCCCAATACCAAGTAAATGTTTGGGTTTAGAAGAAGGAAGAAGTGGCATAACCCATTTTAAAATTTCCACCATATCCTGTTTTGTTTTACCAAGGCTACCTCCAATTCCAAAACCATCAAAAGGAAGTGAGCCAATAAACTTAGCAGACTTCAAACGAAGATCTTTAAAATAACTACCTTGTACAATTCCAAAGAGTGCTTGTTTTTTATCATAATATTTTAAACATTCTAGTGCCCATTTATGTGTACGCCCAAGAGATTCAGCTACATATTTTCTAGACGACAAAGGACTAGTACATTCATCAAATGCAAATATAATGTCCGAACCTAAATTAGATTGGATTTTCATAGAAATTTTAGGATTAAGACGCACCATCGAACCATCTATATGATTTTTAAAATTAACACCTTTGTCATCAATAGTAGCCCATTTTTCATTCTTAGCAGCAGGACTCTTACCTGTAAATATATTGTCGGCAATTTTTCCAACACCATGTTCCATACCATAACCCAAAGAAAATGCTTGAAATCCTCCTGAATCAGTAATTATTGGACCTTTCCAACTCATAAATTTATGGAGTCCACCAAACTTCTTAACAACAGAGTCACCTGGACGAAGATGCAAATGATAAGTATTTGCTAAAACAATTTCAGCACCTAAACCCTCAAGGTCTTGTTGATCAAGTCCACGAACAGAAGCACAAGTTCCAACAGGTGTAAAAGCAGGGGTATGAAAACTACCATGTTTAGTTTTAATTATCCCTGTCCGAGCCTTACCATCTTTATTTAATATTTTAAATTCCATATCCTTACAAAACATAAACCACTTTTTATGTCTTTCTAAAATCACCCACTATCTAACTTTTGTTACTTAATTTCAAAACATATTCTCAATTACAATTATATTTAAATAACTCAACTTATTATAGTGTAATATATGAAACCATATAACTCTATTCAATATAACCCTGTTAAGTATTCATTAAAACACATCATCAAACCACTAGTTGTTCTATCCGGTCTAGCTTTAATCTGTACCAGTTGTACCTCCTTAAATCCCTTAGGTAAACCTCCTAAGAGCGAAAATCAAGAAATGGCTGATAAGATTTATGATATCGATCAGATGGTAAAAGAAGATTATGGACCAAGAAAGTATCGTAGGTAATATTATATCTTGATAAGCATAATTATTTTTTTTATTTTCTAAAATCTAAACATTTATATACAACAAAACCCAAAATTAAGTTAAAAAGGTGATATGATGTACGACGTAATAACTGTGGGTTCTGCAACAGTAGATGCATTCACAAACACAGGTAAAAAACTTTTCAAAAAAGGCAAAAAAGATTACGTACAAGTACCTTTTGGATCAAAAATTCTAGTTGAACAATTAAAATTTGATATTGGTGGAGGCGGAACAAACACTGCAGTAGCACTATCAAGATTAGGACTCAAAACATCTTACATTGGTTCGATGGGACAGGGTAATAATAGCCAAAGAATAAAAACACTACTAAAAAAAGAAAAGATCGATTGTTCTTTTATTCAAAGCTGTAAGGGTAGAACCGGATTTAGTATAATTTTAGACGCACAAGGGCATGAGAGAACAATTTTAGTTTTTAAAGGTAATAATGATAATCTCGAATTTAATCAAATAAATCAATCTAAACTAAAAACAAAATGGTTTTATTTTTCAGCTATGCTTAATCAAAGCTTAAAAACTCAAATCAAATTAGCTCAATATGCGAAAAAACACCATATCAAGATTGCATATAATCCAAGTTCATATTTAGCTAAAAAAGGGGTTAAATTAATCAAACCAATTTTAGAAAAAACAAACCTTCTAATTCTTAACAGAGAAGAAGCAGAGTATTTAGTCAAAGGAAAAAACATAAAAGATATCCTAAAAAATCTAAAAAAGTTAGGTCCTGAAATAGCAATTGTAACAGAAGGGCACAAACCCACATACGCAATAGACAAAGAATACATTTACAAAATAATCCCAGATAATATAAAAGTAGTAGAAGCAACAGGGGCAGGAGACGCATTTGCATCAAGTGTTCTTGCAGGTCTAATAAAAAAAGAAGATCTAGAATTCTCACTAAAGTTAGGTTTAGCAAACTCACAATCCGTAATAACTCATTATGGTGCAAAAAACAAATTATTAACATACAAAGAAGCATTAAAAGAATCAAAAAATAAAAAAATTAAGAAGGTGAAAATATGAATCATATAAATCTGAATAAAATCATGACAAAAGGCAAAGCAATTTATCTAGCTTATGACCAAGGTCTAGAACATGGGCCAACTGATTTTAATCACCAAAATATAGACCCTAACTACATAATTGACATAGCAAAAAAAGGAAATTATAACGGGATAATCTTCCAAAAAGGTATTGCTGAAAAATATCAGAAAGAAATAAAGGAATCTAAAATTCCTTTGATTGTAAAGTTAAACGGTAAAACAAGTTTTCTAAAATTAGAACCTTACTCACCCCCTTTATGCACAGTGGACCAAGCAGTCGACATGGGTGCTGCAGCAATAGGTTATACTTTGTACATTGGATCAAAACATGAAGCTAGAATGTTTCAAGAATTTGAAATAATACAAGAACAAGCTCATGATTATGGTTTGCCAGTTATAGTTTGGTTATATCCCAGGGGAAAAGCAATAAAGGACGAATTTGATAAAAATGTCCTTGCATACTCAGCACGTGTGGGCTTAGAACTAGGTGCAGATATTATAAAAATGAAGTATAATGGCAACCCAGAAGATTTAAAATGGATTATCAAAGCGGCTGGAAAAGTTAAAGTAGTTATTGCAGGTGGAACAAAAGCAAAAGAAGCCGACTTATTAAAACAAGTTAAAGAAATCACTAAAGCAGGGGTAGCAGGTTTAGCAATTGGAAGAAATATATGGCAATCTAAAAAACCTTTAGACATCACTAAAAAACTAAAAAAGATTATCTTCAAATAATAAATGAAATTAGAAAAAAGAACATTATCAAGAGATTTAGAGACTAGAAAAGATTATATCTTGGATAGGTGGGTCTATATAGCTTCAGATAGGAAGAAGAGACCCAAAGAATATCAAAAAGACACAATCAACAAAGAAAGAAAAAATTGTTTTTTCTGTTCTGGAAATGAAAATTTAACACCTCATGAGATTGGGAGGGTAGAAGAAAATGGTAAATGGAAAATCAGGTGGTTCCCTAACAAATTTCCAGTAGTAAATTTAGAAAAAAATAAAAAAAGCCTAACAAAGAATTCATTCTTAATAAAACAATCATCTTATGGTCATCATGAGATTATAGCAGAATGTCCAGAGCATAACAAACAATTGTGGGATTTAGATATAAAACACATCACTCAACTCTTAGAGGTTTACAAACAAAGAATAACCGATTTAGATAAAGAAAAAAACATAAAATATACTTTAATTTTTAAAAATCATGGACGAGAAGCAGGAGCATCATTAATTCATTCCCACACTCAACTAATAGCATTAAATAAAATCCCTACAATCATCAACAACAAAATCAAAGCAACCAAAAAATATAAATCCTGTCCATATTGTAAAATAATCAGGATAGAAAAAAATAGTAAAAGGAAATGTTTTGAAAATAAAACATTTATTGCATTCACACCATTTGCTTCAAGATTCAATTATGAACTACAAATATTTCCAAAAAAACATATTACCAACATTACCAAATTAAACAACGAACAAACAAAAGATTTAGCACTTATACTAAAAAAAGCCTTAAAAAAATTAAAAACTATAAATGCATCATATAATTTTTTCATACATTATGCCCCAAATAAAAAAGATCTTCATTTCCACATTGAAATAACTCCAAGAATTGCTTCATGGGGAGGATTTGAACTAGGAACAGAAGACATAATCAATTCAGTCTTACCAGAAGATGCAGCTCAATTTTATAAAAAAAAGTAAAGGTGATATGCTAAAAAATCATTATATGATTTTTGCACGCTTAAAAACGCAAGGCGTTTTTGGCGTCCAGGAAACTTATGGTTTCCCAGGATGTTAAAAACAGGAGGTTTTAAACAAAATGACAAAAACAACTTCAAGAAATAAAAAATTAATCTTATGGTTTAACAAAATAGGTATAAAAGATGTTCCAATCGTTGGTGGAAAAAATGCCTCGCTAGGGGAAATGTATCAAAAATTAACTAGCAAGGGTGTTAATGTTCCAAATGGATTTGCAATCACTGCTCATGCATATAAATACCTTATAGATGAAAACAATTTACAAAAAGAAATAAAAGCAGTCCTTAAGGGATTAGATACATCAAATGTAACAGATTTAGCAAAAAAAGGCAAGGCAGTTAGAGAACTAATTCTTAACTCAACATTTCCAGAAAAATTAAATAAAGAAATCGAACAAACATATAATCAACTTTGTAAAAAGTACGGCAAAAATACAGATGTTGCAGTAAGATCTAGCGCAACAGCAGAAGACCTTCCAGATGCATCTTTTGCAGGTCAACAAGAAACTTATCTTAACATAAGAGGTACAAAAGAGCTACTAATCGCATGTAAAAAATGCTTCGCTTCATTATTTACAAACCGAGCTATCTCATACCGAACAGATAAACACTTTGATCATTTTAAAGTTAAATTAAGCATAGGTGTACAAAAGATGGTGAGATCAGATAAAGCAACATCTGGTGTAATGTTTTCTATTGATACAGAGTCAGGATTTAAAAACGCAGTACTTCTAACAGCAGCTTATGGACTAGGTGAAAATGTTGTTCAAGGTGCAGTAAATCCAGATAGTTATTATATTTTCAAACCAACATTAAAGACGGGATTTAAACCTATTTTAGAAAAAAGGGTTGGAGAAAAAAAGATCAAAATGATCTATACAAATGATCCCAAAAATCCAGTTAAAAATATTAAAACAACTGAAAAAGAAAGAAAATCTTTTGTTCTCACTGATGATGAAATATTACAATTAGCAAGATGGTCTTGTATAATTGAAGATCATTACAAGAAATCTATGGATATGGAATGGGCGCAAGATGGCATAACCAAAGAGTTATTCATAGTACAAGCAAGACCAGAAACTGTTCAATCTCGAAAAGACGTAAATCAATTAGAAACTTATCATCTAACAAAGAAAGGCGAAATTCTAATAACTGGTCAAAGTGTTGGTGCAAAGGCAGCTTCAGGTATTGCCCATGTAATCAATGATGTTAAGGATATCAAGAAATTCAAAAAAGGTGAAATACTAGTTACTGATATGACTGATCCTGATTGGGAACCCATTATGAAAATTGCTTCTGCAATTGTAACAAACAGGGGTGGAAGAACCTGTCATGCCGCAATCATTTCTAGAGAGCTAGGAGTTCCATGTGTAGTTGGAACAAATAACGGAACAAAAGTAATCCAAAAAGGTAAACCAATAACAGTTAGTTGCGCAGAAGGCGAAGAAGGATTTGTTTACAAGGGAATCATTCCATTTAATATCGCTAGGGTTAATGTGAAAAATTTACAGAGACCAAAAACCAAAATAATGATGAACTTAGGAAACCCAGAAAGGGCTTTTGAATTTTCTTTCATTCCAAATGATGGTGTTGGACTTGCTAGGGAAGAATTCATAATTAATGAATACATTAAAATCCATCCGAAAGCATTATTACATTTCAATCAAATAAAAGACCTAAAAACAAAACAAAAGATAGAATCATTAACTTATGGATATCAATCAAAGAAAGATTTTTTCATAAATAAGTTAGCTCAAGGCATCAGTATGATTACAGCAGCATTTTATCCAAAACCTGTAATTATAAGACTATCTGATTTCAAATCAAATGAATATGCTAATCTAATTGGTGGAAAACAATTTGAACCAAAAGAAGATAATCCTATGATAGGGTGGCGTGGAGCTTCAAGGTATTATTCAAAAGAATATAAAGAAGCGTTTGGATTAGAATGTGAAGCAATCTTAAAAGTTAGAAACGAAATGGGATTAACAAATTTAAAAGTTATGATACCTTTCCCAAGAACTATTAAGGAATCAAAACAAGTAATCCAGACTATGAAAGAATATGGGCTTAAGCAAGGTCAAAACAACTTGCAAATAATTGGAATGTGTGAAATCCCATCTAATGTAATTTTAGCAGATCAATTCCTGGATATTTTTGATGGTTTTAGTATCGGAACAAATGATTTAACCCAACTAACACTAGGTGTTGACAGAGATTCAGAATTAGTGGCACATGTTTATGATGAAAGAAACGAAGCTGTAAAGATACTTCTTAAACAAGTCATCAAAGTTGCTAATAAAAAGAAGAAATACATCGGAATATGTGGGCAATGTGTTTCAGATTTTGAAGAAATGGCGAAGTTTGTTGTAGAATGCGGTATCAAAACTATGTCATTGAACCCTGATACTGTAATTAAGACAACCATCAACATTAACAAAGTGGAAAAATCTTTAGGAATTAAATAATTTTTTTATTTTTTTATTCATTTAATCTATCATATTAGTTCTAACTATCAAATTATTCTTTTCCATTTGCCACTTGCCACGGACGGACAAGGAATATAAACACAAAAGAATTTACATAATTAAAACGTGGGGATAATAGTTTAAAATGAATTCACAAAAAATAATAACTTATGATTATTTAAAAGATTTTAAAAGAATCCATATTAAAATAAACGATTTGTTATTTCAAGAAATCAAAAATCAAATTAATACAAAATATGAATCTTTTAAAAAATTTTCAGATATAATAAATACACCCCATCAAACTCTAAAATGGGAGTTCAACAAAAATACATATCACCCATTTTATAGATTAATCAAAATCATAAATCTCTTAGATATTTCAAAACAAGAAGGGTATGACTGTATTATTGGTTTTTATCACTGGGGTTCACATAATTCCAAATTGATTATGCTAAAAGAATTGTTGGAAATAGATGAAAATTTTGTTGAAGGATATTCACTATATCTTGCAGAAGGGGACACAGGATTTAATGGAAAAAACAAATCTAGAAAATTAAGATTTACAAATTCTGACTTGGACGTAATCAACTTTTTTATTTCCTGGATTAATAAATATTTTCCAAATAATAAATTCTATGTAAATGTTATAAATCCTTTAAATCATAATAATCAAAAAGATAATTTACATTTGATAAATTGTTCTGATATAAAATTTAGTAAAGGATATTATAATAAAATTCAGAAATATCGGGTTTGTATTGATTCTGCTATAATTATAGATCTGATTCTTTCAATAGAAGATAAGGTAAAAGAAATTTGTATAAAGGATAAAAAACTTGCATCAGCTTATATTCGTGGAATGATGGTAGGAGAAGGCACAGTTTATTTTGGGAAAAGTAGGTATGTGAGGATAGAAATGAAGAATGAAAAAGAGATAAAATATTTACACAAATTATTTACATTATTAGGTTTTAAATGTAAACCCTCACTTAGAACGACAAGACCTAACATGTGGAGTTTATACATTGGTGCAAAACAATTAAGTAAATATCATAAATTAATTGGTTTTGGAGCACAGAATAAGAGACAAAGAATATTAGAAAAAGCAGTAAATAAAAGACTAAAAATTAATCAATACGGTTAACTCAATAATTCAGCAATCTTTTCACCAAAAGAAGCAGCTGCTTCAGGTCCATTAGCTGTAACTATTTTTCCATCTACTGTTACGTCTTCTCCTGTATACCTAATCCCATTAGAATTAAAATAAGATGATTGTTCCTTGTCTCCATCCCAAACCGTGGCTTCTTTATCAGAAAGGATTCCAGCTTTAGCAAGAATCATGGGTGCAACACATATAGCGCAAACTAATTTATCTTTATCTAATGCCATTTTAGCAAGTCCCTGGACTTTTTTATCATCAATCAAATCATAAGCACCAGGTCCACCAATAAACACTACAGCGCGATACATATCTAAACCAATCAAAGCATCTTCAATAGTAATGTCTGGGTAAATTTCTAGACCCAATTTACCTTTAGCAATAGAAGTGCTACTAGATGCAACATCACATTTAAAACCAGCTCGAGAAATAGACTCTTTTGTATCAGAAAACTCTTTATCTTGAAAACCTTCTTGTGCAATAACAATAATAACTTCTGCCATAATAATCACCTCATTAAAAATTACAAAATTTAATTATATAAGAAGTTTACCTTTTTCCATCAAAAGAAAATCATCCACCCAAATACTTGGAGCACTAAACACACAATCAATATGTATTGGAACATCTGTCTGACCACCAAAAGATTTACTGTTACCTAGGGCGATATGACAAGTTCCTAAAACTTTCTCATCTTCTAAAGTACAACCAGTAATTCTAGCTTGATCATTAGTTCCAATTCCAAGTTCAGCGATATTATAAGCATTTTTATCCTTAACAGAATCCAACATCTCTTTTATCTCAAGAGATTTACTTCCAGAAATATCAACAGCAAAACCCTCTCGAACTTCTATTTTAACATCTGCTACTTTTCCAATTCCTCCAACAGAACCATCAACAATAAACACACCATTAGCAGTCCCTTCAACAGGTGCAATATAAGCCTCTCCTGCTGGCAAATTACCAAATGCACCTTTTTCAAGTAATCTTCCAGAATCTGCACCATGAGACCCTCTACCCAAAATACTAAATGAAATATCACTACCTTTATCTGTAACGACCCTAACCTTAGAACCATTCATTAAAACAGAAGCAACTTTAACACTAACTTCATTTATTTTAATATAATCTGCACTCATCGATCTTTCCATAACCTCTCTAGTAATAGAAGGCATGGACGCAACACGAATACCTTTAGCACTAGCATTAATACGCGCCTTAGTATGTGATAAAGATTTAGATGTAACAAAGAATAAAACATCATATTCTAACATCATAGAACTAACCGAAGAAGAGGGCTCTTCACCATTAACTTTTCCGATTGGAATTTCAATCAGGTCAGCAGAAGAACCATATTCAGAGGACTTTCGAAGTATAGCTTCCGCAATTTCAATTTTATCTTTATCAGTTACAACAAGAACTTTTTCATTTTTCTTAACACCTACACAAGTTCTAACACATGTATCTGCGGCTTTATCAAGAGAACTCATTTGTTAAATCTCCATATTTTCATTTTCTACTAAGATCATACATTACTTCTTCTAATTTTTTCAAATTCCATTTGATAGAATCATATTTTTTACGTAAATGTCCATTACGTAAATCAAATTTTAAAAATTCTCCGTAAATATCTTCAACAAAATTCTTTATAGGTAAAACTTCCTTACCCTTCCCTTTTGTAACTAATGAAACTGCTCTTCTAGTTAATTCACCAGTTAAATCACAGATACCCATTAGGTAATCTTCATAACTAACCTCTAGTTCTTTAGAACCAATTAACTTTCCAGTTTTAACATATTTATGATAACATACTGCTTCAACATATTCTTGGCAACCATCAGAATAACTTCCTTCAAAAAATAATTTTTTATCAAATGAAGCAATCTTATCTAATTCTTTTTTGATCTTAGCAGCTTTCTTTAAACTAACTAAACTTTCACTATCATTTCCTCTATGAACAGAATAAATAACTTGTTTAGATATCTTCAATAATTCACGACTTTTTTTAATTAATTCTTCACGTTTAGAATCATAACTACTTAGCCTTTTCCTTATTTCATTAAATTCTTTTAACATATTACTAAACAAAGAACAAACTACATTTATAAACCTTTCTAAGAGTATTTATCATATATTGCTTGTAGATTTTTTAAAGCAGAATATTTACTATCTTCTTTAGCTGTCCCAGACATTATAATACTATTCTGATTAAGCCAGTAATCAGATATATCCGATAACACCTTTTTTCCAATAGTATCAATCACATATTTTAATCTATCAAGTGCTTCACATTGATTAACTTTTTTTTCTAACATCCAACAAATTAACTTTGGAATCCATTTAAATAGATATATATTGTTTAAGATAACATATTGAACTTATACTATATTAAAATATATAATTAATCTCTATTTTGAAGGTTTTTGAATAAAAACTATCCACTAAACGAAACATTTATGCTGAGTAATCAAAGATTTCTGGCATAAATATTCGGAAATGCCTTACATTTCCGAAACCAATGAAAAAACAAATTCTTGTTTTTTCAGGGTATTTGGTTCTTAAAACCAAAACCATAGAAAAAATTATATTTTTTCGGGGCTTCGTAAATTTAGCTCAAAAGAGCTACATTTCCGAAACATTTATATACAAATCTTGTTAATATTAACCTATTAAAAGAGGTAAATGTAGATGACGTCAGCTTTTAGAGGTGCAATTGAATTTTTCGATAAGATTGGAGTATATGATGTAATACTTCCATTCTTGCTTGTTTTTACAATAGTCTTTGCAATATTAGAAAAAACCAAGGTTTTTGGTACAGATGATATAGAAGGTAAAAAACTAACTAAAAAAAATCTAAATTCTATGGCTGCATTTGTAATGGCTTTTATCGTAATAGCTTCTTCAAAAATAGTTGCAGTAATAACTAAAATATCATCTCATGTAGTCGTTTTATTATTATTATCAGTTTTCTTCTTATTATTAGTTGGTTCTTTCTTTAAAGAGGGAGATGCAACATTTTTAGAAGGTAATTGGAAATATTTATTCATGATAATCATGTTTATTGGAATTGTTTTAATATTCCTAAATGCAATTGAGGGTGATAGCGGAGAATCATGGTTATCTTGGGGATGGAATCAATTAACAACTAATTGGTCTTCAAATGCAGTAGCATCAATAATCTTAATTATAGTAATTATAGCATTTATGGTTTATGTAGTGAAAGGACCAGAATCAAAAAAAGTGAAAAAAGAAGAATAATATACAATACTAAAAGGAGGAATAAAAAATGGCATCATATCAACTTGGAAGTTTTTTAAGAACAATGGACACATGGGGTTTAACAGACGTTTTATTACCATTTTTATTGATATTTACACTAGTTTTTGCAGTTTTACAAAAAACTAAAATCTTAGGGGAAGACAAAAAGAATTTTAACGTAGTAATAGCATTAGTTATGTCTTTAACAGTTGTTATTCCTCATGCATCAGGAGGATATCCTCTAAATTATGATCCTGTAAACATAATTAATGCATTCCTTCCTGGAATTTCATTAGTAATTGTTGCAGTAGTAATGTTGTTTGTACTAATTGGACTTTGGGGTGGAGAAGCTAACTGGGTTGGAGGTACACCTTCAGCAATGATAGCAATCTTAGCAGCAGTTGCAGTAATCTGGATTTTTGGAGCAGCAGCTAATTGGTGGACTGGATGGAGTTGGTTTACTGGATTTTTTGGAGAAGATGCAGTTGCATTAGTAATAATTATCTTAGTATTCGCAATAATTATCTGGTTTATAACAAAGTCAGATACACAAACGTCTGGAGATAACTTTTTAGACAAAATAGGAAATATGTTCATGAAGAAATAACATGGCAACTATTTTAGATATAGGATTATTGCAAAAATTTGAACTTATTTTCCCTTTTCTACTTGTTATTGTAGTGGTTTGGGGTCTCTTAAGTTATACTAAATTCTTAGGTGATAATAAACTATTACATAGTCTTATTGCATTAATTTTAGGTGTATTAGTTCTTATGTCTGATGCAATAAGGGAAGTACTTAATAGAATTGCACCATGGTTCGTACTATTAGTTATGTTCATCTTTTTTATGCTTCTATTAGCTAAAGCAGGAGGAGTTACAGAAGCTGAAATATTCCATGAATTTTCATGGTTAAGAATTGTTTTTTTACTCATTTCCGCATTTATTTTATTATATGCTATAATTGATGTAACTGTATGGGATGAAGATACTGAAACGATGGGTGACACAGTGACAGGTGGCGAAGTTGGGGAAGGAGGCTCGTCAGCATTTTTTGCAACATTAAGACATCCAGCAGTACTAGGACTAATTGTTATATTCCTAATAGCTACATTTACAATACATCGTTTAACGATGGAATAAAATAGAAATTATTTCTTTTTACCTACAATTCTTTTTAGTTCACTAATGTTTTCAGTAAATGTGGGCATTACTTTTTCAAAAACCTTACCCATTGCTTTCACTTCTGTACCTACATTAACAATATTCTTATCATATTCGTTAATTTTTCCGATTATAGAATTATGAAGTTGATCAAAACTAGTTTTAGTATCTTTTAACTCTTGTTCAACTTGAGTTATCCTCCCTTCCATCTTCTCTTTCCACTCTATAACTTTATTGATACTTTTAACTAATTCTTCCCATTTCTCATCAATAATTGCTTCTGCCATCTCTTCTATTCTTTCTCTATCGCCACCAACTATCTGTTCAGCCATAGGTTCCATTCCACCAGGAGCAGGCATTTCTTGACCTGGGCTAGGCATCTCTTGAGCCATAGGCATTGCTTGTGCAGGACCTGGTTCCATTCCACCAGGAGCAGGCATTTCTTGACCTCCAGGCATACCTTGTTCAATAGGGCCACCAGGAATATTAGTTGGTTCAGAAACATTCATTGCATCAAAGATCTGTTGAGAATTATAACCTTGATTTTGTAATTCCTGAATTATTTGATTATTACTTCTTCCCTGTTGTCTCATATTTTGAACAGATTCACTAGGTACATTTCCTTGCATACCGGGTGGAGGCATTCCACCAGGAGAACCTGAAACAGGAGCCACTTCTTCTTTTTTACCAAATAATCCCATCATTACACCTCTTTTAATAATATTTAGTTTATTTTATATAAAAAGCTTTTGGAAAATGACGTTTTCCAAACGTACTGAAAAATTGTAAAACAATTTTCGGTATCCTAAAAATCTTCGATTTTTATTGGATTTGGAACGTAATTCCAAAGCTTTCTTTTTAGTTGTTTATAAAGTATAAATTTGTAATCCAAATTAAATTTAACAATTTTTTTGATTTATGAAATTTTCTTCTTTTCTTCTTTCATATCAGATAATTTTTCATCAATTATCCTTTCTACAATTTCTTCTGTAACAAAATTGATTGGATTCCAAAGGTCTATATATTTTTTTAAAACATCAACATCTTCTTTTTTAGCACTAGTCCTTAACTCACCAATAAACTCTTTCATAACTCTTTTCATATTTTCAATTTCTTTTTTTGACTCACTAACTTCTTCTAAAGTTGATTTTTGTTCAGAAAGTAGTTTTTTATTTCTATTTAAGTCATTTTGTTCATTTACTAAAATTTTCCTTCTAAGATTATTAATACTTTCCTCTAAAATTTTAACTCTTCTACTTACTTGAAGATAATCCTGGGAGTAATCATAAGCGCCTGCACCATCTTTATTTTTGGTTTTACCGGCTTCCTGAGAAGAAGGAAACCCACCTAAATTAGTTCTATCATCCATATCGATTATATGTATTTACCCTTATAATAAACTTATGCTACCCTACTTTAGTGGTAATTCAAACAATAAATATATGATAAAATATATAAAATAATATAAAAAATAGAAAATCTTATAAAGTATATTTTATAATATATCTACAGTTAGCATAAAATAGCATAAAATAGACAAAATTATGAGCTTAAGCTAATAAATTTTAACATTTGAAAAAAATGGCAAAGAAACCAATTTCAGCAACAATAGACGAAAAATTGATTGAATGGATTAATGAAGAATTAAAAGATTCAACTAAATATCGTAATAAATCACATTTAATAGAAATAGCATTAATTAAACTTAAAGAAAAATAAAAAAAGAGGCAGATATGGCAGTATTTAACAAAGACAAGGGGCTATTCTCTTATGATATCCTAAGAGAAGGTGAAGATATTATTCTTAAGATAGATTGCGAAGGTTATAACAAAACTCCTTCTTTAGAAGATGATCCTGTACTAATGTCTAAAACAATGGATATTTTAGTTGAGACTGGAACTGTAACTAAAATAACCTTTCAACAGAAGAGGGAATATGAATATGATTATTCAACATCTCAAATTTTGGTAGAAATTTCAAAAATTTATAATCAGTTGATAAAACAAAAAATTATATCTTACTATGGTTTAAGCGATCAAAAAACTAATCTAGAATCTGCAAAAAGATTTTCTGATCTTCAAAACATTGTCTTTCAATTGATAAAATCCGATCCTTTAGCAGCTTATGTGGAACTAAAGAGAATATTAAGGCATGAAAAAATAAGATCTCAAAAAATAGCTGATAAAACTTTTCTTATGGCAACTGAGAAATATATGTCTATTCTTAATTACATTTTGGGTTTACTAGACAAAACAAAGTTAATAGAATTATCCAAACACGAATTAGTAGGTTATAAGATTGGTGATAGATCATTATATCGGAAACTCCTCATTTCTTCTGTTAGACCCGATTTTATGTTTACTAAACTTATGGCGTCATATCCGGAGAATGCAGAGGAAATTGGCGCATATTCTATGGGTAATACTGAAGTAAGTATTTTTTCACTTCAAGACTCAGTTCAAAATTTATATCATATAATCCCCCCAGAGTTCAAGTTAACAGAAGAGAAATATTCAATATTAGATGCAGCTAGGAAAATCATGTCCGAACACAAACCAAAAAAATCTGAATTTGTAGATCCAGAAAGAATGAGGGAAGTGTTTTACAAAGTAGGTCATGATCTTATAGAAGAAGTTTGCGAATATAAAAAAATAAAGTTAAAACCGAAGGAATTAGACGAATTAACTAGTATTTTGGTTAGATATACAGTAGGATTTGGTTTGATAGAATTATTATTAGTCGATGAAAAAGTACAAGATATAACAATTAACTCCCCTATGGGTCAGACTCCCATATTTTTAATTCATGCAGATTACGGGGATTGTACAACTAATATAATCCCTACTGTACCCGAAGCAGAGTCATGGGCATCAAAATTAAGGATGATATCTGGAAGGCCATTAGATGAGGCTAATCCAGTATTAGATACAGAATTAACAATACCTGGGGCAAGAACTAGGGTAGCCGTTGTTTCACCTCCTTTAAATCCTTCTGGACTAGCTTATGCATTTAGACGTCACAGAGATAAACCTTGGACATTACCCTTATTTATTAAAAATAAAATGATAAATCCTCTTGCTGCAGGAATAATGTCCTTTGTAATAGATGGTTCGAGATCTATGTTAGTTGCAGGTACAAGATCAGCAGGTAAATCTTCTTTCCTAGGTTCTTTACTTGTAGAAATTATGAGAAAATACAGGGTAATAACAATTGAAGATACATTAGAACTTCCTGTAAGCCCACTAAGAAAGATGGGATATAATATTCAACAATTAAAAGTAGCTTCGGCCTTAACAAAGGGTACTACCGAAGTATCTGCAGAAGATGGGATCAGAACTACATTAAGAATGGGTGATTCGGCTTTGTTTATTGGTGAAGTAAGGTCTAATGAAGCACAAGCACTTTATGAAGCAATGAGAATAGGTGCGTCTGCAAATGTTGTTGCAGGTACGATTCACGCAGATTCACCCTATGGTATTTATGATAGAGTTGTAAATGACCTTGGTGTTCCAAAAACAAGTTTTAAGGCAACAGATTTGGCCATAATTGCAAATCCTATTAGGTCTGCAGATGGACTTCATAGATCGAGGAGAGTAACTCAAATAACTGAAGTGAGAAAACAATGGGAGACAGATCCTTTACTAGAACAAGGGTTTGTTGACTTAATGAAGTATGACGCAAAAACAGACCAACTTGAACCTTCTGCTGACCTTTTAAATGGGGATTCAGATATTCTCAAAGCGATTGCGGGAAATGTTAAGGAATGGGCAGGCAATTGGGATGCTGTATGGGATAACATTCAATTAAGGGCAAAAACGAAAGAAACTTTAGTCAAGATGGCAGAAAAGATAAAAGATGATTCTATATTGGAAGCTGAATTTGTAATCCAATCAAATGATCAATTCCATAAAATTTCTGATAAAGTCAAAGAGGAAGTTGGCAATTTAGACAGTAAACGAATCTTTTTTGAATGGAATGAATGGTTACAAAGAGCAATAAAAAAGAGAAAATCATAAAATGTCTGACTTATCTAAAGAAGAAATACAGAACCTCTTAAACAAATATAAAGGGGATATAGAAAAACAACTAAATGTCCCTATCGAAAAAAAACAAGTTCCAATTTTCTCCAGAGAATATCAACAATTCAAAAAAGAATTAATGTCTACTCGAGTTTCTTTTTATGAAAAAGCATGTAATTATTGCGAAAATCTAATTAAAATAAAACCTAAACCCGAAACTGCTAAAAAACTTCAAAAAAGTATAGATATTTCACATCTTAATATAACTCCTACTGGTGCAGTCTCTTTTTCAGTCTTAGGGCCAATAGCATTTATGCTGATTTCTATCATTCTTAGTTTAGTTATCATGGAAGGGATTTTTTTTATAATCATATCTTTATTTATTGGTTTAATGTTGATGGGTATTTTATCTAATCTTCCTACAATAATTTCAAATAATTGGCGTATGAAATCTTCTAATCAGATGGTTTTGTGTATTTTTTATATTGTAACTTATATGAGGCATACCTCTAATTTAGAAAATGCTATTAGTTTTGCAGCTGAACACTTGGGCCCTCCACTAAGTTTAGATATGAAAAAAGTTTTATGGGATGTAGAAACACAAAAGTATGATAAGATAAAAGATGCCTTGGATACTTATCTAGAAACATGGAGGGAATGGAATATTGAATTTATTGAAGCATTTCATTTAATTGAATCATCTTTATACGAACCTTCTGAAAACAGGAGAGTTGAACTTTTAGATAGATCATTAGATGTAATGCTAGAAGAAACATATGAAAAAATGTTGCATTATGCTCATGATCTTCAATCCCCTATTACAATGTTACATATGCTTGGAGTGGTGATGCCAATTTTAGGTTTAGTTGTTCTACCTTTAGTAGTTAGTTTTATGGAAGGTGTTAAGTGGTATCATTTATCTGTCTTATATAATGTATTATTGCCATTAGGGATATTTTATCTAGCAAAAAATATTTTATCTACAAGACCCACTGGTTATGGCGATACTGACATTGCAGAGACTAATCCGGAACTTAAAAAAAATCAAAACGCAATTATTAAACTAGGTCCTTTCAAAATAAAGTCAAAACCCCTTGGAATAAGTATAACTTTGTGTATAATTCTTTTATTAGTGGGGTTCTTCCCAATATGGATGCATTGGATAGATCCTAGTTTTGATATGGGCTTTGGTGATGCGGATCCTTCCAGTGTTTGTGGTAAAACTTTCTGTTTATTGGAATATAAGATGAGTAAGGCTCAGGAAGGTCCTGATTATGGTAAAATAATAGGCCCTTTTGGTTTGGGTGCCACACTCCTTAGTTTAGCGGTGCCATTAGGCTTAGGGCTGTCTCTAGGGTTATATTATAAATTAAGATCTAAAAATGTTATTGAGATAAGAAATAAAGCAAAAGAATTAGAAAAGGAATTTGCATCTGCATTATTTCAGCTAGGTAATAGACTAGGGGATGGAATTCCTGCAGAATTAGCATTTGAACGTGTCGCTAAAACCATGCAAGGTACAGTAGCTAGCTCATTCTTTGAATTTGTAAGTATAAATGTTAGAAAAATGGGGATGTCAATAAAAGATGCCATATTCAATCCTAAAACTGGTGCAATTATTTATTTCCCTTCAAAAATAATTGAAAGTTCTATGAAAGTTTTAACAACTAGTGTAAAGAAAGGTCCAAAGGTTGCAGCACAGGCTTTAATTAATGTTGCAAGATATATCAAAGAAATTCACAGGGTAGATGAAAGATTAAAAGACTTAATGGCAGACATAATTTCATCAATGAAGTCACAAATAAGATTTTTAACACCAGTTGTTTCAGGGATAGTTATAGGTATTACATCTATGATCACAACAATTCTTGGAAAATTAGGTGGAATGTTTCCAGAAACTGGCGAAGCAGGTGCAACAGCAGTAGCAGGAGCTTCCAGCATGGCTAATTTATTTGGAGATGGAGTTCCAGCTTACTATTTTCAGATTGTAGTTGGGATCTATGTTGTTCAAGTAATATACATTTTAACATTAGTTATTAATGGCATAGAAAATGGATCAGACAAATTAAGCGAACGTTATAATATGGGCGTCAACTTAACAAAATCTATAATATTATATGCAATAATATCAACTGTTGTCATGGTTTTATTCAATATGATTGCAGGAAGTGTATTACTCACAACGATAGGATAATGAGCTCATATTATCAATATATTCTTTAGTTCATATAAATTAATAAACGAGAAAATTCCCTAATCTTTTATGGATCAATTAGAAGACTTGATTAAAGAAAATCAAATCAATTTTTTAAGTCATGGAAAACAATTGGGTATTGACCTTTCTGAATTTGGACAGTATAACTGGGATTTAATCAATAAAGTTACAGGCGCCTCAAAGGATTATATGGTCATATCAGGAGATGGCCTTCAAGATTATTTATCTCACACAACAAATTTACAAGAACTATCCAACTTTATAGTTCAGATGTATTCTAAAACAGGCAATCCGGATTTTAATTTTTACCTAGATATAGATATTGAGAAAATGGTAACCAATTATGCCCTCAAGAAAAAACTTCCAGAATCAGAACTTCAAATAGGTTACGCTCAAGATACTTTCTTCTGGGCTCCACAATTGTCTTCTTTTGAGAGATGTTTTTATATCGCATTTGATATCGCTATGGGTGGATTTGTGGGTTATCCTGGTTATGAACACCCTCAATCTAAAGAACACTTCCAATACACTGTTAAGAATTTATCTGAAAACTTTCATATTGGTAATCCTGAAAGGGAATTCTTATAATAAACATATCGTAGGTCTTAAATGTTTAAAATTTATTTAACATATCTAAACTATTTCATAACCTCAATATATCTTTAAAGTAATTATAATGCAAATAATTATATTTTTAAGAATAGGAATAAAAAAGTGGGAACGGGGGGATTTGAACCCCCGACACCTACGTGACTAAAGTTGTATTGAACATCTTCAGCGTAGTGCTCTCCCAGGCTGAGCTACGTTCCCATGTAAAATTAAAATCTTAATTCGATTTATAAATCTATCGAAATAGATTTTTTCATTGCTTTTGAAAATAATATATTAAATAAAAAAAATAAGAAAAAGATTTACTCAACCTTTTCTTCTTCTACATCAATTGGTTCTTCTGTAACTGCGGCAGGTTCTGCGGGTGCACTTGCAGCAGGAGCTGTCGCGCCTTCTACTTTACCAACAACTTCCATCTGTCCAAACTTACCAGTTCCAAGTTGAAGTTCCCCTTGCCATTCAGAAATGTAACCATTAGTAATATGAACTTTATCACCAACATTTACTTTATCAATATCTTCATTCCATAATGTTAAAGTAATTGTTCCAGTTTCATCTTTACCTTTTGCATTACAAACTCTTCCTGCTTTACCAAATTTTTGGAATTCTCTAACTTCGCTTTTCTCGCTAATCTCTATTTCGATATCAACGTTTCCATCTCTTGCTTTCAAATCTTTTATTGCCATTTTTTTACCTCATTTCTATTTATTGAATATTAAATCAGCTTTCCAGCTTCCTCAAACTTTATTTCAGAACCTAATAATTTTCTTAAAACTTCTTTAAGTTCTTCAATCTTGACTCTAATTTGTTTAGTACTATCACGATCACGAACAGTAACACATTTATCCTTTACACTATCAAAGTCATATGTCAAACAATAAGGTGTACCAATCTCATCTGCCCTGGCGTATCTCTTACCAACAGAACCGGATGAATCAAATTGACACACAAATTCCTCTTTGAGTGTATCATAAACCTTTCTTCCTTCATCTTTTAATTTATTAACTAAAGGGAATACACCAATTTTAACAGGTGCTAGTTTGGACGACAATTTCAAAACAATATTTCCTCTTTTTGGATCATCTTCATAAGCATCAAACATAAATACTAAAAAAGCCCTATCCACTCCTTGACTAGGTTCAGCAACAACGTGAGGTACAACCTTTTCTTTGGTTTCTTCATCAAATAAACTTAAATCTTTTTTAGAGTGTTTTATATGGGATTGTAAATCGAAATCAGTCCTATTAGCCATCCCTTGTAATTCTTTGAATCCAAAAGGAAATTTATACTCTAAATCCCATGTATCTAGTGCGTAATGTGATTTTTCGTCTGCTACGTGTTGTCTTATCCTAAAATCATCTGCGCTAGCACCCAAACTAATAAACCATTTGTGTTCCATTGCTAACCAATAAGCATGCCACTCTGTTTTTATTATTTTTTTATCAAGGGCATCTTTCATACTCATTTTTACAGCTTCTTTATTTTTAACCTGTAAATCTTCACTCCAAATAGCAATTTTATGATTAAGAACTTCTTTAATAAACGGGCACTCATTTGTTTTTTTAGGGTGGACAAAATACTCAATCTCCATTTGTTCAAACTCTCTACATCTAAATAAAAAATCTCTTGGGCTAATTTCATTTCTAAAAGCCTTTCCCATTTGTGCAATGCCAAATGGTAATTTTAGACGAGCATTTTCAGCTACCAATTTAAAATTTGAAAATATAAGCTGTGCAGTTTCAGGACGAAGATAAGCACTAGTTCCCTCAACTGGACCAACTTGTGTAGTAAACATCATATTAATGTCCCCTTTAACATCATAATCAGAGCCACATTCACATTTTACTTTACCAACTTCATTTTTATCTAATTTATTTGGTTTTTTACATTTTTTACAAACTACATAAACATCAGTAAAACAATCAACATGACCAGAAGCTTCCCATACAGTAGGATTAGTTATAATTGAACCATCAATTCCAACAATATCTTCTCTATTTTGAACGTGATATTTCCACCAACTATCTTTTAGATTCTTTTTGAGTTCAGATCCCAAAGGCCCATAGTCCCAAAAACCAGATAATCCTCCATAAATCTCACCACTAGGATAAACAAAGCCTTTTTTCTTACAAAAAGCTGCCATATCCTCAATTCCAATTGTTTTTTCCATCTTAAAAAATTATTCAATTATGATATATAAAGCTTCACTTTTTACCAAGTCTTGCAAAAACTTCATTAATATGATTTTGATCCCAACCGGCATTTTTTAGTGCTTGTCTAATCAATTTTTCTTTATAACCTAAAAAAATAACCTTTCTCACATAATTCTCTAGATTAATCAAAGATTGGTCTACTAAAATACTTTTTTTAGTTATGCTGTGAGTATAAATCCCAAATCCTCCCATTCCCAAGATGAGTAAAATAAACACACTTAAAACATAATGTAACCATTTCAAATTCAATTTCTCATCTTCAACTGGCACATCAATCTTTTTAGGTTCTTCAACATCAGGTACAATTTCCACAATAAAACTACATGATCTAATTACAGGTTCCCTATATCTCGTAGTATTGCAATTATTTACATCTAAACAAGTTCTTGTTTGAGTTTTATTTTCTGTGCAATCTGGCGGGTTCCAAGAACTACAAACCCATTTCTCATCACATTCTTCAATCAAATCTATTTCGCTATCATCATTTTTATCTGAACAACCAGGATCATTAGGGTAATCCACTAAACTATCACCATCATTATCTTTTCTATCGTTACATTCATACTTTTTACTACTTCCACCTCCACCACCAGAACTTCCACTAGAATCCTCACTAGAACAACCTCCACAATCCGAAGAACAAGAAGAACATGTTTCATCTGCATTACATAAACTATCCCCACAATAAGCCTCATCAGAAGAATAAATAGTCCAATGGGGTACAGTAAATACCAAAGTGCCATTTTCATAACTTATTATTTCACAATCTAAACAAGTTTTATTGTTTCTCTTGATAATTGGATTAGTCAAAGTTAGATTATACAATGTAACGGTTGAACTAACATTAAATTGATTATCATAAGAAGAATTAACTTCAACTAAATTTTCATTTATCTTAATAATTTTATTTAATTTTTTCCTTCGTAGATTTAACTTATTTCCTCCAAAATCCACTTTAGCTTTTTGATTAATTCCAATTGTAAGATTCCTAACTTGACTTAGATTATCCACATTGTTAAAATCTGTTGTAAGATCTGAACTAAATCCAGTTTGATCAGGCCTTCCGTCTTCATGAGTACATATATCAGATGATTCATCACACGAATCTAAAGTATAACCTATGCCATCATTACATGCATTATTTGAATAGATACATTGGCCAGAACTACATTGATCATTTATTGTGCACCATAATCCATCAGTACATACATTAGAATCATCATTAACATTCAAACATACATTATTTGTACAAGTATCATCAGTACAGGGGTTATTATCTTCACAATCAACATCTAAATTACACTTACAATCATTAGGACAGTTAGCTGTATTTTCACCAGCATCACATATATCGTTATTATTGCAAACATTCAAATCAGTTTCACAACTCGGCGTCCAATTTATATCTGTAGATTCATTACAGTAAACCCAATACCCTAAGTGATTAAAAATCTCAAAATCTTTTTTAATATTTGGGATATTCGTTCTTATTCCATAAAAATGATCATATTCCCATACTTGGCTTTCATTAAATGACCACCACATAGGATTTTGGTATTCATCCTCCAAAATAATTAAATTACAATCTCCCCCTTGTGAATTAATGCTTTCTAGCATGTCAGAAGCAGAATAATCACCCTTACACTGGGGGATATATGACACACCGATTAAATTAAATTCCTCAGTTAGCGGAACAGTTACAGGACTTGTAAATTCACCCCCAACTATTGAGAAATTAATATCTTTAGATGACATTAACATAATTCCTTTTCCAGGATAATAATTATCTGCATTAAATTGTCTGAGACCATATAGTCTTATACTTGCAGGAGATACATCGGCATTTATTTGTTCTAAATTTTCAGAACTAATATTCAAAGGGAAATTTAAATAATAAGCACGTAGTGAAGAAGTGTAATCAAATGGAATATTTTTTAATGTGAAATTATTATCTGAATACCATTTTTCAAGACGTTTTTCTGGATTTAGGGGTGTTATTTCTGGATCATTATCTTCATAATCTATTGGACCACATTCCTTACCAGTTATATTATATCCATCATTATCATTATCAACACAAGGATCATATTCGAAAAACCCATAATTAGTTAAGGAATTGTTCTTATCTTCTGAATTCCAAAGCATTAATTTTAGTATCATAGATTGATTTATGCTTGGAGTTGTAATTAAATCAATTAATTTAGTATTTATTGCATGTTTAAAGACACCATTAGTGCCATTTTCTAATTCAACCCATAGCTTGTTTGAATTACAAGTTTCAAGATGATTATAACATACAGAAAGACCCCATCTTGTTTTTTCTAAACTTTGGCCATTGAAAGCATTAATATATACTGGGTTAGTACCTGTTTCATCTGTTTCTCTAAATTGGTATGGACGTTGTTCGTAATTAATGCTATTTTTTTCCATATAATTATACCACCCATAATTATTATCATAAGTTATAATTCTTTCTTCTTCTAGATATATCTTTACTCCAGTTGGCCTATATAATGGATCAGCATAAATAATACCACTCATACCTTTTGGACCACTATACACTAAACTTTCTCCAAGGGTTCTTCCTGCGTAGAATGCTCCTAAAATATTTTCATAATCACTATGTGCTCCCCCGGCAGTCCCAACGTGTGAAGAACTCCCCCACCATCCAATACCACCAAGCCTATCAATTACATTAGCAGCATAATCCCCTAGATGAGTACGGTCTTGTGTTGCATTAAAACTTCCAACTTCATTTACAAGAAGATTTTGATTACTATCCTGATCAATAAATTCAATCCCATCAATTTCTATCCAATCAATGATATTATGCGTTCTGATAGGGGATTTTAGGTATATTAGAATTCTATTAACATCTATTTCTTGCTGCGGCACATTCGGATTTATTGCAGATATATTTACCTCAACAGTTTCCCAGCTAGTTTTATCGGATTCTATTTTAATTGTTTCTTTGATGATATAATTTGATAGGATGTTGTCCGCTGGGTTAAGTCTTATCTCCAGATCAATTTTACCATTATTTATATTTGGTGAGCTTTTGTATCTAATTCTAAATATAAAATTTTTGGCATTATTTTGAGATGAAGTAAATGGAATTGTCGGGAAGTTAATATACATGTTTATTCCGATCTTTTCAAAGCATGATTCTATAGAATTGTCGTTCAAAATGCAATATGGATTTTCAATAGAATCTAAAGAACCCATTCTTAAGTATTTGTTATCTGTGAATGTGTTATCTTTGTAGCTATTTCCTTCTAAAATTAGTGGAGCAGTCTTTTCTTCTGGTCCTGATCCAGATAGGCCATTTTGCCATTTCGCCGGGAAAAAACCATAATACTGCACAGGATAAGATCTGTATTGAAACCCTATAAATCCAGGTGCAACCCCCACACAATCAGTATTTATTTCTTTAAAATAATCAGTTGAAGACTCCTTGCAATTTTGTTCATCAATTGGATTCTGAAAATCTTTACATAGTTCAACACAACTATTTTCATTTTTATGCCAATTAAGCATATTATAAAAACCATCAAATGCTGAATGACCATTCATTTGTGCATTAGTTCCTATATATATTCCAGAATTTATTGCAATAGGCATTTCTGTTGTAGTTTGCTCTCCTGGGATTCCACCTTTTGCTAATGCAATCCTGCAAGCATCATTTGGCCATTCACTAGAGTCATGCAAATATTGAGTACATAATGATTTATTTTCTGAAGTTAATTTATTAAGAAAATTATAAGTTTCAGTTTCTTCAGGAGATCCAGATCCGCTAAAAAAGAAATCCCCTGATATGCCTTGTCTTTCTGCATTAACTGTTCTATCAATAAGTTCCAAGGTCCTATCTTTATTCATTGCTTCAACTCGACCATATGCTACTATTTGGTCAATGGAAGCATTTATTTCTGGAACATAAGTTTTTATTGAGGATTTTTTAGCTTGTAGATTTAATTCAGTATATTTTCCAGCATCATAATAATGAGATTTACTAGTATTATGGCATTTTCCTTCGCCAAATATGTCTGGACTATTATATAGTAATGCACTCAAATAATAATCAAAAGAAGGTTCTTCTTCATCTCCTGCATAAGCTTTTGATGAGCAGCTAGCTCCCCATCCAGTCCCATAAAGCCTAGGGGGAATTCCTTTAATGATTACCATATGAGTTATTTGAGAAACTGCACTAATTGCATTTAGATTTTCACTATCACATGGATTAGGCCTATTTTTTATGGATATGGAATTACAAATACAATTTTCAATAATCATTTTTCTCGCACCAAGTAATTGATCTGCACTTGCATATTGTCCAGTAGGAAGTTTTACTTCACAAATCCTTGACCTACCAATACCTCTTTTATCTGCATAATACTCTGCGATCTCTAAAGCATCTAGATAATTTGAATTATATAGAATTAAGGTTTTATTATTCAAACTAAAGTTTTCATTATTAGCATGGCAATCATTAGGACAATTTACAACAGTTTCACCAGATTCACACACACTATTGCCACATTCTATGTCCTGGCTGATTACTTCTCGAGGTACAGAAATAGCACCACCTACAAAAGTTTCATTAAAATAATAATTTGATATAAAACCAAATAAGAATATCATAGAAACAAATATTATAGTAATTGCAAGTCCATCAAAGGATCCTTTTTTATTACACCTTAGTTTCATTTTTTCATCACCACAGTGGCACTCTTCCCTTGCTTCAATTTGAGTTTTTTAACTATGTGTGATGGAATCGTAATTACATAAGAATTACCAACTTTACGCACTTTTGAATCAAATTCACGTCTAATCATGTATATACATTGTATATACACCCATTTTCGTATATAAACCTTGCGATTTTTCATTCAAAAAACAACTAATTATGTAGTGCCTAAAAATAATAATAGAAAATAACTCAATTTAATCAAAAATAACCTTGTAATTAGAATTTAAAATCCATCTATTTATTCAAATAAGCAACTTCTTCCTTATCTAAATCTAGCTCAGTTGCAATAGAACCAGCCATTTTCTTGTTTTTCTTAAATATAATCTGATAATATTCAAAATGCTTCAATATTTGCTTTTGAGAAGTATGTGTTTTTTGTGCAATCTTTAGAGCAATCGCTTTTCTTTTCATATTTTTGATATTTGCCCAATAAATCTTAAGTAACCTGCCAGTAGGCTTATACTCTATATATTTATCATATTTTTTATCCTTAGAAACAGATATTCCTGCAGTAATTAGGGCGTTAATATAAACTAAAAACCTCCAATGCTGCCATCTTCTAATACGTCTAGAAAAAACATCTGCTTTACTTAGTTTATCATAAGCACGAGCAAGATCTGCGGGATGAGTATACTCTTCAGGTAAATTCTTATCCAACCATAACATTCTTTGATCCATATCTTCATTAACATTATCAAACGCACCTATGGATACTTTGGGATCCGTTGTTTTAAATATTTTAGTTAAAGCATTAATTATAGAACCTTGTTTTTCCCTATGACTTAAACTATCAAGTTCTTCTTTACTAAGCTTGTTAGATCCTGCACTTAATTGCTGAAGATCGTTTATTGCAGCCCTCAAATCCCCTCCAACCATCCTAGATAAACTTTTTAGGGCACTTTCATCATATGTAATTTTTTCTTCTTCGCATATCCCCTTTAAAACAGGGAAAACCGTTTCATAACCCAATTCTTCAAATTTAACTAATATACATTTGGAACGTAGTGAACTAAATTTATTATCCCATGGATTTGTAGCAGTGAGTATTATTGGATAACTTGTATCCTTGATTAATCGAATTACTTCTTGTAATCCTCCTCTATCCTTACTTCCAGAGAGTCCATCAACTTCATCAATCAATATAATCTTCCCTTTAGAAAATAAACTTTGTTGCCCTAGAGCCCCACCTACAATTGCTTTAATCTGGTTTTTATTTCGAAATGCAGAAGCATTAACCTCTACAACCTCTAAATTTGATTCATTTGCAAGACAATAAACTGAACATGTTTTTCCCACTCCAGAAGGCCCATAAACAAAAGCAGCTTTTTTAGAACTTTTTTTAAAGTTAACAATAAAGTTTTTTAGATCAGCTATAGCGCTATCTTGTCCAACTACATCTGAACTTTTCTCAGGAGAATATTTTTTTATGTAAGGTTGCATGTAAAAAAGGAACCTAAAATGGTATTTAAGGTTTTGCTCTTAATAAACATAAAATCACAAAGTTTATAAACCACATATGAATTACTATTCATATGAAATGTCACTCATATACAACATTTTTTGAAACAATAGCTAATAAAACTAGATTAAAAATATTAGAGATTCTTCAAGCTAAACCTATGTCTGTAACAGAAATATGTGAGGTATTAGTGGAAGAACAAAGTAAAATATCTCATAACTTGAAATGTTTAACAGAATGTCATTTTCTAGATGTAAAACAACAAGGTAAAAAAAGAATTTACAGCCTTAATAAAGATACAATTTTACCATTAATGAAATTAGTGGATGAACACGTTAAAAAATACTGTTGTGATGAATGTAGGATGAACAAATGAACAAAATAATATACTTAGACAATGGGGCAACAACTAAAGTTGATCCAGAAGTACTTAAAGTAATGAATGAATATCATACTGAAAAGTACGGAAATTCATCATCATCACACTCGCCTGGTCAGGAAGCTAAACAAGCCTTAGAAGACTCAAGAAAAAGAATAGCAAAAACAATAAATGCTAGACCTGAAGAAATAATATTCACCTCAGGTGGAACAGAATCTAATAATATCGCAATAAAAAGTATTGCTTTCTCAAATAAAGATAAAGGTAATCATATAATCACAACTAAAATAGAACACAAATGCGTCTTAGCTAGTTGCAAATGGTTAGAAAAACAAGGATTCACAATCACCTATCTAAAAGTAGACAAGGAAGGATTCGTCAATCCAAAAGAATTAGAAGAAGCAATTACAGAAAAAACAATTTTAGTCTCAATAATTCATGGCAATAATGAAATTGGTACAATTCAAGATTTAAAAGTTTTAGGGGATGTTTGTAAAAAATACAATGTATATTTCCACACAGATGCTTGTCAATCTTATACAAAAACAGAATTAGATACAAAAAAACAAAATATTGATTTAATGACTCTAAATGCCCATAAGATACATGGTCCAAAAGGGGTAGGTATATTATATATCAAAAAAGGAACCAAACTATTAACATGGCAACATGGTGGGGGTCACGAGTTCAATCTAAGATCTGGAACAGAAAATATTCCAGGAATAGTAGGTTTTGCAAAAGCGGCAGAATTAGCAATAAATCAAAATCACATTAAACATATGCAAGAACTCAGAGATAAACTAATAACTGGACTCTTAAAAATTCCAGCAACAAAAATTAACGGAGCAAAAGAAGAAAAGAGATTATGTAACAATGTAAATGTTTCATTTGATGCAGTTGAAGGTGAAGCTATAGGGGGATACTTAGACCAAAAAGGGATCTGTTCTTCAACAGGTTCAGCATGTTCAGAAATGACATTGGATCCAAGTTATGTTTTAATGGCTATAGGCTGCTCTCATCAACAAGCAAATGGTTCATTAAGATTAACATTAAGTAGATTTACAACAGAAGAAGAAATAGATTATACATTAAATGTTTTACCAGGCATTATAGAAAAATTAAGGAAAATGTCTCCCTTAGGGAAATTAGTTAAAAAAATAACAGGTGAATAAGATGGCATACTCAAAAGAAACTATGAAAAGATTTACAAACCCTAAATTTGTGGGTGAGATGAAAGATGCAGACGCAGTTGGACAAGAAGGTAATGTTAAGTGTGGAGACATAATGAAAATATTCCTTAAGATAGATGAAAAAACAGAAAAGATAAAAGATATCAAATTTCAAACATATGGGTGTGTTGCAGCAATAGCAGCATCAGATGCTATGTGTGAACTTGCTAAAGGAAAAACCTTAGAGCAAGCATCAAAAATAAAATTTGATGATATAGTTAAAGAATTAAAAGATCTTCCACACGTCAAAGTTCATTGTTCAGTATTAGGAACCAAAGCATTAAAAAATGCAATTGAAAACTACAATAAGAGGAAAAAATGTCTGAAAAACCTAAAAAAATAAATGAAAACACCGTACTAGGTGAAGCTATGGCCCTAAACGGCTCAGATAAAGTATTGAAGAACAACAACGTACCATGTATACATTGCCCAATGGCTCAAATGGAAATGGACACTCTAAAGATTAGCCAAATATGCAAGATGTATGGTCTAGATGAGAAAAAATTAATCAAAGAATTAAATGAATTAATTTAATTTTTTTATTTTAAACAATTCTTACAATCTTTATTACATTCTTTAGTTTCACCACATTCTAAATTCATAGGTAAAACAAATTTCTTAGCAGTAGAAATTACAATATTTAGTTCAATATCCTTTACCTTAGGATTCCCACGCAAATGATGGTTAACTATTCCTTCAATATTCTTCAGATCAGTTCCTGCAAAAAACAAACAAACATTAAACTTCCCAGATGTTATTAGTGCATTAATAAAATAACTACAATCATCAAATTCATCAATAATTGCTTGGGTATCGGTAGCAGAAACATCTACTTTAGCGAGTTCCAAATCGACTGTTTTAAAATCCATCCCTATAACATGATCAATAATTCCCTTAGATTTTAAGTTACGAATTCGAGCCCATACAGAAGGTTGTGATAATTTAACTTTTTTAGCAATATCTTCCTGGGAAACATTAGGGTCTTTTTGTAACATTTGTATAATTATATTATCCCTTTCATCTAAACCTAATTTATCACGTATCATATTAAATATAGTAAAATGATTACAAATATATAAACATTTCCTTTTATTTATAATATAATACTAATAAAAACCTATAATTAATAGTAATTAGATATATATATGCCTCTACTATTATATTTGTTAGACGAGATCAATTAATTAAATGGAGGGGTGAACAAAATGAGAAAACAAGAAATAATATGTAACAAAGGTATATGTAAAGAATATGACGACGAAAAAACAATACATTTTGAAGACATGTTTAATGGCGACGGAATGGTTGACAAAATGAAAAAAGATCAATGGTTATACAATATGTATGGTGTAAAAACAAACCAATAAACTAAGAATCAAAAATGGGAGATAAAAATGGCATATTATTCATCATCTAATACAAACTATAGTTCAAATGGATCTAATTATAGTTCAAGTAATTATAGTAGTCAAAATAGTTCTAGCTCAAGTTCTAATGGGTGCGGTGCTGGATGTACATATTGTACTAATTGTAGGGGTTAATAAGAACTTTTATATATAACAAAATTACAAAAAAGATACAATAAGGTAGAGGGGAAAATAAAATGACAAAAACAGAAGAAAATCTAAAAGCAGCATTCGCTGGTGAAAGCCAAGCAAGGAACAAGTATACATATTTTGCTAAAGTGGCACGTAAGGAAGGATACAATTACATTGCTAAATTGTTCGAAGAAACTGCAGATAATGAAAAACAACATGCAAAAGATGAATTTAAACTTCTAAACGGAATTGGAGATACAAAATCTAATCTAAAAGCAGCAATCGAAGGCGAACATTATGAAACTGAAGACATGTACCCTACTTTTGCTAAAGAGGCTGAAGAAGAAGGCAATAAAGAAGCTGCAAATCTATTCAAACAAATCGGAAAAGTAGAAAAACATCACGAATTAAGATATGCTAAATTATTAGAGTTAGTAGAATCTGGAAAAGTATTTCAAAGGGACAAACCTATAAGATGGAAATGTTCAAAATGCGGTTATATTCATGAAGGCACAGAACCTTTAGAGAAATGCCCTTCATGCAAACACCCTAAAGAGTACTTTGAACCAGAGTGCATGTGTTTTGAAGAAGGTTGTGAAATTTGTAATTAAAAAGGTGATAAAAATGGTAAAATTATGGAGATGTGAAATTTGCGGGGATCCTTATATAGGTAAAAAAGCCCCAAGCAACTGTCCTTTTTGTGGTGCTAAGAAAAAATATATTAAACAATTCGACAAAGCAGAAGTTAATTTTGATATTAAACTCAATGAAAAAGATTTAGCTAATGCTCAACACGCATTAGAAGTTGAAATTAGTAATGCGACATTTTATTTCTGTGCAGCTAAAAAAGTTAAGGAACTAGAAGGTAAAAAACTTTTCAAAGCATTGGGTAAAGTTGAAGCAGAACATGCATCTATCTGGAAAAAGATTCTTAAACTAGATAAGTCAGAAGAAGGAAAAGACACATGTTCAATAAAATACACAGATGACCTTCAAGAATCTCACGATAGGGAAACAAGGGCTATTGAATTTTATAAAAAGGCAATGAATGAATCTGAAAACTCTAGATTAAAAGAAATTTTCAAAGCATTAGTAGAAGTAGAAACAGATCATCTGAAATTATCAGAAGAAAGATTAAAATAAGAATTTTAAGGAGGAAAATAAAATGGCAGAAATAAAAGTATATAGCACAAGTACATGTCCGTGGTGTACAAAACTAAAAGAATATTTAGATGAAAAAAAGGTAAAATATCAAAGTATAGATGTATCTGAAGACCAAGAAGCAGCTAGTGCAATGGTAAAAAAATCTGGTCAAATGGGTGTACCTCAAACAGAAATCAATGGTAAAATTATAGTTGGTTTTGATAAGGAAGCTATTGATAAAGAATTAGCAGAATTAAAAGAGTAGATATTAATGTATGATACAATAATCGTAGGTGCAGGAATAGCAGGTCTCACAGCCTCTATTTATGCATCTAGAAAACGTATGAGCTTTGAAATCATATCTACAGATATAGGCGGTCAATTTATGGTCTCCGGAGAAGTTCTAAATTATCCTGGTATTACAAAAACTACTGGTGTAGAATTTAGTTCCAAGATGGAAGAACAACTCAAATTCAATAATATTTCTCCAATAAAAGAAACAATCAAAGAAATAAAAAAACAAGATAAATTCTTTAAAATTATCACAAATAAAAAAGAATATGAAACTAAAACAGTTATCCTTGCAACAGGAGCCAGAGCTCGTGAATTAGGTGTTCCAGGGGAACAAGAATTCAAAAACAGGGGAATAACTTATTGCTCTATTTGCGATGGTCCATTATTTGCAGGAAAAGAAGTTGCAGTAATTGGTGGTGGGGACGCTGCATTAGAAGCAGTAGATTTTCTAAAAGATATTGTCTCCAAGATATACCTGTTAGTTAAGGGGGATAAATTCACAGGTCACGAATATTTAATAGAAAGAATAAATCAAAATCAAAAAATTGAAGTTATATTTAATGCAGATACTACCAAAATAGATGGAACTCAATTTGTAGAATGTATAAAATATCAACACAAAGGTCAAGAAAAAGAGTTAAAAGTACAAGGCGTAATTGTAGAGATTGGAAGAATTCCAAATACTGAACCTTTCAAAAACTTACTTCAATTAGATAATCATAAACACATAATTATAGATTGTCAAACAAATACAAGTATTCCAGGGATATTTGCAGCAGGAGATTGTGCATCAGGTCATGAATATCAATATGTAATTGCAGCTGGACAAGGTTGTATGGCTTTAATAAAAACTGCAAGATATTTAGCAGATAATAATCTGTAAAAAATAAAAATAAACAAGAGGGAAATAAAAATGGCAGAACAAGATAAGATATACAAATGTAATATTTGCGGAAATATTGTTTCAGTTTTAGAAGCACACGATGGTGAACTAGTTTGTTGTGGAAAACCCATGGAATTATTAAGCGAGAAAACTGGTGATGAAGAAGGTCAAGAAAAACATGTGCCAGTAATTGAAAAAACAGATAATGGGATTTTAGTTAAAGTAGGCTCAGTAGCTCATCCAATGGAAGAAGGTCATTACATTGAATTAATCCAATTAATCAAATCAGACGGTGTTGTTATAGGTAAAAGATTAAAACCAGGAGACAAACCAGAAGCCGAATTTTGCTGTTTAGTAGAAGCTGAAGGACTTAAAGCTAGAATACTATGTAATTTACATGGGGTCTGGACTAATTAGATGAAAACATTAATAGTATATGCACATCCTAACACACAGGGACATAATCATAAAGTTTTGGAAGAAGTTAAATCAAAACTAAAGGAATCAAAACAAGATTGTGAAGTCATAGATTTATACAAATTAAGATATGACCCAATATTACATGAAGACGAGCATTATACTCAAGGAAATAGAAACATAACAAAACAAAACAAAGAATTCCAAAAAAAGATAAAACAAGCAAAAAAATTAATCTTCATCTATCCGGTATGGTGGAATGGCATGCCTGCTATCTTAAAGGGGTTTATAGATCGTGTGTTTACAAATAATTTTGCATTCACCTACAAAAATAAGATGCCTGTAGGATTATTAAAAGGAAAAAAAGCAGTAGTCTTCACAACATCTGGTGCACCAAAATTATTCTTTAAATTAATGGAAAAAGATTTTGGGGCAAAACAATTGACTAAATACACTTTAAAATTCTGTGGGATAAAATCAAAATATTTTGTTGTTGGAAATGCAACTTTTTTCAATGATAAACAAAAAAGAAAGATTAAAAAACAAGTAAAAAACGGATTAAAATACTTACATGGCTAAAACAATCACAGATTTGGAAAGAGAATTTGATAAATTTAAATCAACCTGTAATAACTTATCTCTTGAGTTAAAAGGTTCAGGTCTTTCCCCAGGAAAAGCAAATAATCTAAGAATTCTGAAGATGTACATTGAAGCTGATCCACCCGATCTTTTACCCACTATTATAAAAGGATATCATGATTTTTCAAATACATTAAATAAGGATCTCGATATAGTTAAAAATTTAATATGGGAATTACACCATGAAGAGAAGTCTGAAATTAGAATATCACATTATCTTATTAAGCACTCTAATACAGAAAAAGAAATGGCAGAAGAATTAAAAATTACTCATTTAATTTTAGCAATTAGGAAACATCACAAAGACTTATTAAATATTATTATAAGGTTAGAAAGATTAGTTAAAGATTTAAAAGAAAGATCGGATGAATTAAGTACATTGGGTAATCTACCCTCTGATGAAACTAGTATAATAGAAAGTTTTGCTAGAGAGGTAGAATCAATTGGTGATGATGGTTATAAAATACTTAAAAAGATATATTATTATCATGATGATGCAAGACAACATTTAAAGAATTTAGCTACTGATAAAGTCTCATTTAATCATAAAGATGATAAATAAATATCACAATATAAGAAAGATTTAAATTCAAGTAATGTTTATATTAGGTTTAGCATATAATTATCATTCAAAAAACAACGAGGTGAATAAAAAATGGCAAAATATAAAATAGAAGTTGATCAAAATTCATGTATTGGTTGCGGAGCTTGTGCAGCTTCATGTGATAATTTTCATTTAGAAGAAGGAAAATCACAACCAAAAAAAGAAGAAGTTGAAGATTTAAGCTGTAATCAGATCGCAGCAGACTCTTGCCCAGTACATGCAATTAAAATAACTAAATTAGAATAAGAATAAGGAGGTGATACCTATGTCTTTATCTAACGAATTGATTGACCTAGATGAATGTGTGATCAAGGCATTAGAACTCTTTGTAAAAAAACTCTTACCTAAATTAAATCTGGGGAAATTTAAAAGGCCACTTGTAGTGGGTTCAGGTAATGCAGCAGTTACTGGCAAAATTATTTTTGAAGATTCGGACGCTATTTTTGCAGATGAAAGTAACTACTTACAAAAATTAAAGGCAATAAAAAATATAGATATTGCAATATTAATATCTTCATCTGGTGCTAAACATGCGCCAATAATTGCAAAAGAACTCAAAAAAAGAAAAATAAATACAATTCTTTTAACAAATAATCAAGATGCTTTAGCTAAAGACTATGTAAATAAGACCTTAGTACTACCCAAAAATCCAGAGCCTTACACTTATAACACCTCTACTTATATGGGTATGATCCTATCAAAAACAAAAGAGGACCCCAAAATTATCCTAGATTTTATAAAAAAACAGATAAAACCCAAAATACCAAAAAATTTAAAACAATACGATTCTTATTATTTTATAATACCTAACGAATTTGATAGCACTAGGGAATTATTCATGACAAAGTTTGATGAACTCTTCTGTTCTAAACTATCTGGAAGGGTTTTTACACCAGAACAAACAAAACACGCAAAGACAATAACACCCTCAAATAAGGAACTATTTATAAGCATAGGTTACAATAATACCTTATGGGGAACAAAAAGGCTCAATTTTACCCTTCCAAAGAATGCCGGTCCTGCAATGGTTATGGCTATAAATTATTACATTATAGGGCATATACAGAAACAAAATCCACCCTACTTTAAAAAAAACATAGAAATTTATACGAAAAAAGTTTCAAAATTGTTTAAGCAAACAATAAAACCCATTGCAGAATAAAAAAATGGTTAAATTAATCAAAACAAATAAATCCGAAGTTGCAATTAAAGTAGTTTCTATTATAAAAAAATCAATCAAAGAAGTATCAAAAAATAAAGATTATATTACTTTAGCAATTCCTGGTGGTAGGAGTGTAGTTCCAATTTTCAAGCTCCTTAAACAAGATAAAAGGATCTCTTGGAAAAAAATACATATATTTATGGTAGATGAAAGATTGGTGCCAATAAACCACAAGGATAGCAATTTTAAATTAGCCAAAGACCTATTTATAGGTAGTCTATTGAAGAGTGGAAGATTACCTGAAGAGAATGTTCATCCATTTATCTTTAAACCAGGCAAAGATAAAGGAACTAAAATTTATGAAAAAGAACTAAAGGGTTACAAATCAAGATATGATATAGTTCTACTAAGTTCTGGTGAAGATGGCCACATAGGTGCATTATATCCTAATCACGATTCTATCAATAATAATGCAAAATATTTTATAACTATGAAAAATTCACCCAAACCTCCTAAAAATAGGATGTCCATGTCAAAGAATCTCTTATTAAGATCTAAAGTATCGATTCTTTTACTAGCTAGCAACGCAAAAAAACAAGCCTATCTTGATTTCCTAAATAATGATGTCAAAATAATAAAGTGTCCATGTAAATTAGTCCAAAAAATACCCAAAAGTTATGTTATCACAGATATATAAGATCATAAATTTATATTTCTTTTTTGATAGATTAAGAAATAATGGTCTCAATTATTTTTAGTTTTTATAATTCAAATTAGAAATACAGAAAGTTTAAATAATCAAAAAATCAATATTATTAAAGAGGTGATATAGGTGAAAATATTTATAGATTCGGCAAAGCTGGACGAAATCAAACAAGCATATTCTACAGGTATAATCGATGGTGTAACAACAAATCCTTCTTTAATAAAAAAAGCAGTGGATCAATTAAAAAAAGAAGGTCAAAAAATAGATTTAACTTCTTATATCAAAAAAATACTCAAAGTAGCTAAAGGAACTCCTGTTAGTCTTGAAGTTACAGAAACTACTTATGGGGGAATGGTTAAACAAGGTCTAAGATTATATAAAAAATTCAATAAAGTTGCAAAAAATGTTTATATAAAAATTCCAGTTAATCCGTCTTTTGATGATAAACCCAATATGGATGGAATTAGGGCAATAAAAACCCTATCAAAAAAAGGAATCCCTATTAATTGCACCCTTATATTCACACCAGAACAAGCATTATTAGCTGCTAAAGCTGGGGCGAGATTTGTTAGCCCATTTGCAGGGAGGGTAGAGGATTATATAAGGGTAAATAATAAAATTAAGTTTGAAAAAACAGATTATTTCCCTCAAAGTGGTTTAATCAAAAAGAACAAATTATTAGATGACAATGGAATTATTTCAGGAATAGATTTAATTCAACAAATAGTTGAAATATTCAAGAAACAAAATATTAGATCAGAAGTATTAGCCGCTTCTTTAAGAAGTCCAAGGCACATGAGGGAAGCGGCGGTTGTTGGAGCAGATATTGCAACACTTCCTTTTGATGCAATACAACATCTCCTCACGCACTACAAATCACAAGAAGGTATGAAGAGTTTCACAAAAGATATTGTGCCAGAATATACCAATTTAACAAAAAAATAAAATGACAATTCAAATAACACAATATAAATGGGCAGGAAAATTAGGTCATTTTAAAATTAAAACAAATTGTGAAGATTGTGACTTAACAACTACCACGCTGAAAAGTATGATGCAAAAAGAATTCAAAGATAAAAACATAACCTTTGAAGTAAAACCCTGGCTAAATCACTTATTCTATTGTATTTTCAGATTAGCATGGCACGCCCCTATAATTATGATCGATGGAAAAAAGTTTTGGCAATTTAGTCATAAAAATCATATTTTTAACAAAGAAAAATTAACCAAAATAGTTTTAAAAAAAGTTAAATAGATGGAAAGAAAAAATGAATAAAATATTTATATTTTTAATCTTAATATCTTTTATGTTAGTTTCATGTACTAGCGAATCAGAATGTACAACTAGTGAAGATTGCCCTCAAATAGTTTGTAACAAATCTCCTTGTGATCAATACGAGTGTATAAATGGGCAATGTATCATTCAAGAAACTAAAGAAATTATAGAAACATCTGAAGAAATGACTGAGCAAGATACCCAAGAACCTCCAACTCTAAAAGAACTCCAAAAAGTTGAAATCCAAGAATACGAAGGTGAAAAGTTAGACTCAATTGTAGATGTTAGGGACGTTTCAATCAAAGGTGCTCAATATGTCGACAAAGACACTTATGAATTGGAAATTACTGGTCTTGTAGAAAGTCCAAAAAAATTAACATATGATGAAGTTTTATCTTATCAAAAATACTCAAAAGTTGTAACATTAAATTGCGTTTTAGGTTGGAAAGCAAATGTACTCTGGGAAGGAATTTTACTTAAAGATTTATTAGCAGAAGTGAAACCTACGGAAGATGCAAATACAGTTATATTTTATGCAGCAGATGGTTACACAACATCATTACCCTTACAATATATTATAGACAACAATATAATTTTAGCAGATAAGATAAATAACGTAACACTCCCTCCTGAAAGAGGTTTTCCATTTGAATTAGTGGCAGAATCAAAGTTAGGCTATAAGTGGATCAAATGGATAACTAAAATAGAATTATCTGATGATGAAAATTACAAAGGTTACTGGGAATCAAAAGGATATTCAAATAAAGCAGATATTGATGGCACATATACTGATTAAAATAAAATATAAATAAAAAGTGAAAACAACTATCTTGATTTTGGGTGCAACAGGAGATTTAACTAAAAAAAAACTCATTCCAGCAATTCATAATTTAATCAAAGATAAAAAACTTAAAGATTTTGTAATAGTGGGTGCTGCAACAAGTAAAGTTTCATCTGAAGTTATCTTAAATAAATCAAAACCACATATTAAAAATTTAAACAAACAAGCTTGGGAACATCTTAAAAAAAGATTTTATTATCATTCCACTGATTTTTACGATAAAAAACATTTTTGTGGTCTTGAGTTTTTGATAAAAACATTAGAAAAGAAATACAACCTCCCAGGAAACAGACTTATATATCTAGCAACCCTTCCTCAGCATTTTAAAATCATCTCACAAAATCTTAAAGATTGTGGATTAGTAAACAAAAATAAAAGTAAATCCTGGACCAGAGTAGTTTTTGAAAAACCATTTGGACATAATCTAAATTCAGCAAAAAAGATTAACAATTGCATAAAATCGGTTTTCAGTGAAAAGCAAACCTATAGGATAGATCATTACCTGGGAAAAGAGTTAGTACAAAATCTGAATGTACTTAGGTTCACAAATACTTTTTTAGAACCTATTTGGAATAACAAATACATAGATCATGTTCAAATAATCCTTAGTGAAAATGTAGGCATAGAAACTCGTGGAAAATTTTATGATAAATACGGTGCATTAAAAGACGTTGTTCAAAATCATATGTTACAAATGTTAAGTTTAATTGCAATGGAAGCTCCTAAAAAATTACAAGAGAATTGTATTAGGGATGAAAAGCTCAAGATTCTAAAATCAATTAAAACAACGAACAACATTATACTTGGACAATATCAAGGATACAAAAATGAAAAAGGAGTTAATAAAAAATCTAATACTGAAACTTTTGCAAGCTTAAAATTATTCGTAAATAATGAGAGATGGAAAAATGTTCCATTTTATTTTATTACAGGAAAAAATATGAAAGACAAAGTTACTACTATCCATATCGAGTTTAAACAAACAAAATGTAGATTATTCCATAAAGTTTGTAATTTTAATCCAAACCATTTAACACTACAGATTCAACCAGAAGAAGGATTCCACCTTCATATAAATTCAAAAGTTCCAGGCAAAACAACTATTGTTCCAGTTAAGATGGATTTTTGTCACGAGTGTACATTTGGACCAAACACACCTGAAGCTTATGAGAATTTATTGTATGATGTTATGAAAGGGGATCAATCTGTTTTCATAAGATCTGATGAAATAGAACAACAATGGAAAATAATAGATAAAATAGAAAATACAAAATGTAAAATTCAAATTTACAAGAAAGGGAGTTATCCAGAGCAAGCAAAGAAACTAATTGAAAAAGAAGGCAGAAAATGGCATTTAGAGGTAAATTAATATGAAAAATGATAAGATGGGTTTTATTGGCCTTGGAAGAATGGGCCTTGGAATGTCTGAAAGAATCATTAAGAACAAATTACAAGTAGTAGGATATAACAGAAGCACAGAAAGAATAGATCTCCTCAAAAAGAAAAAAGGAATTCCTGCTTATAGTGTTGAAGAATTAGTAAACAAACTTCCAAATAAAAAGATTATATGGCTTATGCTTCCAGCAGGAGGCCCAACTGATGATACAATTAAAAAATTAATCAAATTTTTGAACAAAGGAGATATAATAATTGATGGGGCTAATGATTTTTATAAAAATGCAGAAAAACATTCAAAAATGTGCAATAAAAAAGGAATCCATTTCTTCGATTGCGGTGTTTCAGGTGGTGTGTGGGGTCTAAAAAATGGTTATACTCTAATGGTTGGAGGACCAAAATCTCAATTTAAATATATCGAACATTTTTGTAAAGCATTAGCACCAAAAAAAGGTTATGGTTATTTTGGACCAGCAGGTTCAGGTCATTTTGTAAAATCAGTTCACAATATAGTTGAATATACATATTTACAAGGTTTAGCAGAAGGAGTAGAATTATTAAATAAAAAAAGTCCTAAAATAGATATAAAAAAAGCAACAGAAGTTTGGGCTCCAGCGTCTGTAATAAACAGTTGGCTTTTAGATTTAACAAATAAAGCCCTGAATCGAAAAGATTTTAAAAATATTGGAACTAGTATTGGTTCTGTAACGATTAAAGAACTTCAAGATACAAAAAATTCAGTAAAAGGGTATGCTCCTGCTTTTGATGTGGCTGTAAAGATTAGAAAAACAAAAGGAAAACAGGAAAACAATTTCAAATTAGGAAAAAGAACAATTGCAGCAGTACGAAATGAATTCGGTGGTCATGCTGTTGTTAAAAAATAAAGGTGGTAATATGATATATATAGGATCAGATCACGCAGGATATGAAACAAAAGAACATATTAAGAAATTTTTAGAAAAGAACAAGTTAGACTTTAAAGATTTTTCACCAAAAACAAAACCGGGTGATGATTATCCAGATTCTGCTAAAAAAGTTGCAAAAGCAGTAGCTAAAGACAAAGATAGTAAAGGAATTCTCATTTGTGGAACTGGTGTAGGTATGACTATCGCTGCTAATAGGATTAAAGGTGCAAGGGCAGCTTTATTACTAGATGATTATACAACAAAAAAAGCAAGAAGTTCAAATGATGCAAACATTGCATGTTTAAGGGGATGGCATTTTAGTAAAACAAAGGCAGAAAAACAAATCAAACTTTTCCTTAAGACACCTTTTGATCATAAAGCAAGAAGGCAAAGAAGGATAAAAAAATTGGATAAGTTAAAATGAAAAAACCAGAATTAGTTCCAGCAATTTTAGTAAAATCAAGGATTAAACTATTTAGACAAGTTAAGATAGCGGAGCAAAAAGCCAAAACTATTCAGCTAGACATAATGGATAATAAATTTGTCCACCATACGACAATACAACCAAATAAATTAAAAAAGATAAGCAATAAACTTAACATCGAAGTTCAACTTATGGTCAAATATCCTTTAAGGTACTTAGAAGATTTAAAAAGATTGAATGTAAATCTTATTATTTTCCACCTAGAATCTATAGATCATAAAAAAGAAATTTTAGATATAATTAGGGAGATAAAAAAACATAAAATCAAAGTTAGTATTGGATTAAATCCAGAAACACCAGTCTCAGAAGTTAAACCCTATCTCAAATATCTAGATCATGTTTTAATCATGACAGTTCATCCAGGAAAACAAGGTCAGGAACTACTTCCTGATGCACTAAAAAAAGTGGCAAAGATAAGATCTTGGGACAAAAAGATAGATATTGAAGTAGACGGTGGAGTTAACGAAGAAAATATTTTAGATTGTTATAGGGCGGGAGCTAATAAATTAGTTGTAGGTTCTGCAATCTTTAAAAAAAGTAGTCCAAAAAAAGCAATAGATAACTTAAATTCAATAATAAACAAAAGGTGATAAATTTGAAACCAAGCATAAAAGAATTAAAACTTATGGCAAATAAATTAAGAATTCATTCAATCAAGGAAACCACTGCATCAAATTCAGGACATCCAACGTCTTGTATGTCTTGTGCAGATATTTTAAGTCCTTTATTTTTCTCAGAATTTGAAAAAAATGATGAATTTATCCTATCTAAAGGTCATGCGGTGCCAATTTTGTGGGCAGTATATGCAGAAGCTGGTTTAATCAAAGAAAAAGAACTTCTCAATTTAAGAAAAATAGATAGCGTGCTAGAAGGACATCCAACAAAACGTATGCCTATGATAAAGATAGCAACAGGAAGTCTGGGCCAAGGATTATCTTCAGGGGTAGGTATGGCCCTAGCTAAAAAATTAAAGAAAGATGATGGAATCGTTTATGTTTTACAAGGGGACGGGGAATCTGCAGAAGGCTCTGTATGGGAAGCAGCAAATACTGCATCTTATTACAAATTAAATAATCTTTGTCTAATAATTGATGTCAATAGACTAGGTCAATCTCAGGAAACTATGCATAATCATAAAGTAAATTCATACAAGAAAAAACTTAAGGCATTTGGGTGGGATGTTATTACAATAAATGGTCACAATATAAAACAAGTAATCACTGCTCTAAAAACGGCAAAGAACAGTAAAAAACCATTTGCAATTATAGCTAAAACTAAAAAAGGTAAGGGTGTAAAACAAGTAGAAAACAAACAGGGTTTCCACGGTAAACCTTTCAATAAAGAAGATGCAGAGAAAGCAATCCTAGAAATTGGAGAAACAGATATTAAATTAAAATCAGAATTAACATTTCAAAAAAGAACTCTTCCTCAAATAAATAACGTACAATTAAACAAGTATAAACTAGGGGAAAAAATTGCAACAAGAGCAGCTTTTGGGAGAGCACTACTAAAAATTGGAAAAAACAATAAATCAGTAGTTGCAATAGATGGGGACGTGAGAAATTCAACCATGACTAATTATTTCTTTGATAAATTTCAAGATAGATCATTTGAGTCTTTTATTGCAGAACAAAACATGGTGGGGATGGCAATGGGTTTATCTTCGCAAGGCTTAATTCCATTTGCATCAACATTTGCAACCTTTTTCACAAGGGCTCATGATTTCATAAGAATGGCTCAATATTCTAATGTGGATATTAATCTAGTAGGTTCTCACATAGGAGTTAGTATTGGTCCGGATGGCCCATCTCAAATGGGTTTAGAAGATATTTCGATGTTTATTAGTATACCTGATTCAGTGGTTTTATGCCCTTCTGATGGAGTCTCAGCAGAGAAATTAACACTAGAGATGGCAAAAAATCCTGGAATAAATTATATGAGAACTTTAAGGGAAAAAACGCCTACAATTTACAATAATAATGAATCCTTCAAATTTGGTGGATTAAAAGTACTAAAGAAATCAAATAAAGACAAAGTTCTCGTCATAGGATATGGAGTAACAGTTCATGAATCATTAAAAGCACATGAAGAACTACAAAAACAAAATATAAACATAAGGGTTATTGATCTTTACTCAATAAAACCAATTGATGAAACAACATTAATCAAAAATGCAAAAGAATGTAACAATAAAGTTATTCTTGTAGAAGATCATTATGAGGGTGGAGCTTCCACTTTAGTAACAAAAGCAATTGGCAAGATACATCACCTCTACATCAAATCTACTCCACGATCTGGGGCACCAGAAGAACTAAGAAAAATGTTCAAAATTGATGCAAATGCAATAATTAATGAGGTGAAATCAATAAAATGAAAATTATAATTTTAATATTAACATTATTACTATTAGTTGGATGTATTGAACAAACAAATCATATGGATGATGAAATGGAAGAAGAAATGGATGAAATGATGGGTGATCTACAAGAAATAGTGGGTGATCCTATAGATGAAATGAATTCCTTGGTGGATTGGAGAGATATTGAATTAAAAGACATTTCATCTCAAAAAACATTTAAGATATATGATTTCAAAGGAACTCCAATTTTATTAGAAAGTTTTGCTGTATGGTGTCCAACATGTACAAAACAACAACAAGAAATAAAAAAATTACATGAAGAATTAGGAGATGATCTCATATCAATCTCTTTAGACACAGATCCTAATGAAGATGAAACTCAAATATTAAATCATTTAACTAAAAATGGATTTACATGGACTTATGCAATATCTCCACCAGAAATAACTAGATTATTAATAGCTGAATTTGGGCAAGGTGTCGTATTTGCACCACAAGCACCAACAATATTAATTTGTGAAGATCAATCTGCAAGATTATTGAAAAGTGGGGTGAAGTCTGTAGATGAATTAAAACAAGAAATAGAAAAAGGTTGCTAAGATGATAAATATAATAACAAATTTGTGGATATCTTTTTTAGCAGGATTATTTGCACCAATTGCCGCAGTTTGCGTATTACCTTTGTATCCTGCTTTTTTATCTTATCTTGCATCTCAATTGTCTGGCGAAGAAACAAAAAAGAAAATAATCAATCTTGGATTGATTGTTACAGCAGGAGTTATCACATCTATGTTTTTATTTGGATTAATATTTACTTTTTTCCTTCAAAAATCATTAACAAATGCAATACAAATAATCTCACCAATAGCATTTGGGATATTAGCATTGATAAGCCTACTTTTAGTTTTCAATATAGATGTAGGGAAAATATTTCCTAAAATACATGCGCCCGTCACAAAAAATGCATATTTAACTTCATTTATCTTTGGTTTTTTCTTTGGGGCAATAGTTTTACCCTGTAATCCATCATCTTTAATTGTATTATTTGCAATAAGTACATCTACAATCAGTTTCATATTAAATTTATTTAATTTTTTAGTATTTGGAATTGGAATGGCACTACCTCTGTTAATATTTGCATTAATTTCTGCAGCAAAAAGTACAGCCATAATAGGGTTCCTTACAAATCAAAAAAGAAAAATAAATTTAATTGCAGGAATAATCATGTTATTGATATCATTATATTATTTGTTATTTGTATTTGGAATATTTGGATAAATAAAGGGTTTAAACAAGATGAAACAAAGAAAATTAATTATTTTAATTAAGATTTTATTCCTATTATTAATAGTATCCTGTACGACAGAAGAAAAGTTATCTGATGATATGAATGAAGATGTTTATGTAGAATTACCCATGGAAGAATCAGAAGAAGATAATATAATGGTTACAGATGAAGGCATAATGTACCTTGTCCATCCATCCAAAATACAATCTGGTGGGCCACCTATGGATGGAATACCTAGTATAGATGATCCTCAGTATGTTACAGTAGAAGAAGCAGATAAGTGGATTGAAGATAATGAATTAGTTTTAGCAATGATTTACAAGGGTGAAAAAAGAGTTTATCCTTTACAAATATTAGTGTGGCATGAAATCGTTAATGATTTTATAGCAAATGATCCAATTTTAATAACCTATTGCCCTTTGTGTGGTTCAGGAATAGCTTATGAAAGAACATTGGGTGGGGACGCAGTAGAATTTGGAACTTCTGGAAAATTATACAATTCAAATTTAGTTATGTATGATAGATTAACCCAATCTTATTGGACTCAAATAGATGGTTTAGCAATTGTAGGCTCTTTAACCGGACAAAAACTAACACCCTTATCAATAGATACTGTAGTTTGGAGAGATTGGAAAGAAGAACATCCAGATTCAGAAGTGTTAAGTCAGGAGACAGGGCATTCAAGAAATTATGGGCGTGATCCATATGGTGACTATTATGAAGATAGTTTTATTTTCTTTCCAGTAGAAAATGAAGATGATAGAATTCATGCAAAAACTGTTATATTTGGAATTGAAGTAAATGGAAAATATAAAGCTTACAAAGAAGATGATTTGATTAACCAACCAACCATAAAAGATATTTTTAATGAAGTAGATATTGAAATAACAAGAGAAAATTCTGGAATCATTAGATTAACCAATACTAAAACTGGTGAAGAAATAATAAAAGAAAGAGACTTTTGGTTTGCCTGGTATGCATTCCATCCAGATACCCAACTTTATGAACAAGAAGAAAATATAGGTGATATAAAAATGATCAAAGAAAATTTATCAAAAGCAACATTTGCAGGGGGATGTTTTTGGTGTATGGAATCAGATTTTGAAAAGTTAGATGGTGTAAAAGAAGTTATATCAGGATATACTGGAGGAACTAAGACAGATCCAACTTACGAAGAAGTTTCAGCTGGAACAACTGGACATAGGGAATCCATACAAATAATTTATGACCCTTCAATAATAACTTATGAAAATTTATTAGAAACTTTTTGGATAAACGTGGATCCTTTAGATTCAGAGGGTCAATTCTGCGATAAAGGTTTTCAATATACTTCTGCAATATATTATCATAATGAAGAACAAAAAGAGTTAGCAGAATTATCTAAGATAAAAGTTCAAGAATTATTAGATGGGGATATTGCTACAGAAATAGTAAATTTAGATATTTTTTATACAGCTGAGGAGTATCATCAAGATTATCATGATAAACATTCTATAAAATATAAAACTTATAGGAAACTTTGTGGAAGGGATGCGAGATTAAAGGATCTTTGGGAAGATAAACAAATTGAAATATCTGAAAATACATATTCCAATTTCACTAAACCCTCTGATGAAGAATTAAAAGAAACCTTAACAGCTATTCAGTATAAAGTTACTCAAAAGGACGGAACAGAAAGATCTTTTGATAATGAATATTGGAATAATCACGAAGATGGTATATATGTGGATATTTTATCCGGGGAACCCTTATTTAGTTCTACTGATAAGTTCGATTCTGGCACAGGGTGGCCAAGTTTTTATAAACCCTTAGCACCTGAACATATTGTAGAAAAAGATGATTTCAAACTTCTTCACAAGAGAACAGAAATAAGAAGTAAATATTCAGATTCCCATATAGGTCATATTATATTAGATGGTCCTGAATGGAATGACAAAATTAGATACTGTATGAATTCAGCAGCTTTAAAATTCATACCCAAAGAAGATTTAGAAAAAGAAGGTTATGAGGATTACAAAGATTTATTTGATTAGATAAAATAAAGGTGATAAAATGAAATATAAATTAAACTTAGACAAAGAACAAAAATCATTTTTAAAAAAGCTTGTACCAGTAGTAGCTTTTGTAGGGGGACTATGTTGTTTTACCCCAGTAATATTAGTATTATTTGGACTCAGCTCAGTTGCATTTGCATCATCATTATCTAATACCTTATATTATGGATATAAATGGGCATTTAGGGGGGTAGCTTTACTTTTACTAGCCATTGGATTATTCTGGTATTTCTATAAGCGGGAAAAAGTTTGCACATTTGATGAACTAAAAAAGAAAAGAAGAAAGATAATCAATTTTACTCTACTAACATTAATTGTAGCAATATTATCATATATAATTTGGTTATATGTTATAGTAGAGATTATTGGAATTCTTCTGGGGATATGGGGTTAAGATGAAAAAGTATATTTTAATGGGATTAATTTTGTTAACAATTTTATTTATAGGTTGTGTACAAGAAAAAGCACCAACAATACAAGAACAAATTATAGAAATAGAAACACCTGTAGTAGATGAACAAGAAACAACAGAAGCGCTTATTATTGAAGAGATAGTTGAACTACCAATTAAAGAAGAAATTTTAATTGATTTTATAACAATTGAGGAATTATCCAAACATGATTCATTTAATGATTGTTGGATTGGTTATGAGGGCCAAGTTTATGATTTAACAGATGCTATGCGACATCCGAGCATGGGAAAAACATTTTGGGGTCATTGTGGGGATCCAGAAAGTTTTGAACAAGCTGCTAAGTCAAGACATTCTACAAGTAACGCAGACAGAGTAGAAAATTATGCAGATTATGTTGGTGAACTGGAATAATGGCATTTTTATATATTCCATTAAATTATTATTAATATGAAAAAAGTAGATATCTCTAAAATATATAACATCTTAAAAAAAGAAGTTGTTAATTACAAAGTTCCTGTAGTAGACCTTATAGAAATCCAAACCCAAGATCCATTTAAAGTATTATTGGCAACAATCCTCTCAGCAAGAACAAATGATGCAACTACAACAAATGCCTGTAAGAAATTATTTGAAAAAGTAAAAAAAGTAAGTGACATAAACAAATTAACTCAAAAACAAATCGAGAAACTAATTTATCCGGTTGGATTTTACAAGGCAAAAGCTAAACATCTAAAACAACTCCCAAAAATACTAAAAAAAGAATTTAATAATATTCTCCCTCAAAGCGTTGAAGAACTAATCAAACTTCCAGGTGTTGGAAGGAAAACGGCTAATTTAGTTGTAACAATTGGATTTAAAAAACACGCTATGTGTGTTGATGTCCATGTTCATAGGATAAGTAACAGATTTGGTTACATTAAAACTAAAAATCCGTTTGAAACAGAAATGGCACTAAGAAAAAAACTCCCTAAAAAATATTGGGCAAATTATAATAGCATATTAGTCGCATTTGGTCAAAATTTATGTAGGCCAATTAACCCATGGTGTAGTAAGTGCCCTATAAAAAAATATTGTAACAGGATCAACGTTAAAAAGAGTAGATAAACATTTTTCTCATTTCAAAACTTTTCCTGTTTTGATATACCATAAATATAAATCCAGTTTAGCTTGATTCATCTTTAATTTTTTACCTATTAAAGCTAATTTTCCTTCAATCTCAAGATAAACTTTTTTATTAAGGGACAAAGGTTTTTCCTTTATCACTTTATTATCCAGTAAAACATTCAAAATATGCCTATCCACAATAGCATAATCAGTATAACCCACATTCCTCAAGAAATGAGACGATTCTTTATAACCTAAACCTTTGATATGTTTAACAAGCCATTCTCGGGGATCATCTTCTTTAACTAAGATAGTTTTTATATTTTTATATTTCCTTGCTTCAACAATATACTTTGTTTTATTGTTATGAAATCTATGTTTGTTTCTTTTTATACACTTAATTATCTTTTCATGAGGGTAACATAAAAAACCTTTAATATGTAATTCTTTTTGTATATTTAATGCAGTTTGAGCTTTTGAATTAGCAGTCAATATACAAAAACATAATTCAGAGAACCATTCTTTGTTACCTTTTTTACCCAGTTTGATAAATTCTTTGAGTCTTTTCTCTATTAATTTAGAAGTTTCACTTTTTTTAACATTTCCAACATCTTTTATTAACATTTAGAACTCACAATTTTTACAATTTGATTCGGAACATACTTTATTTTGAACATTCCATTTTAAAGCCCACTTTTTCATATCTTTTATTATCTTAATAAAATCCATTCCACTCTCTGTTAAGCTATATTCACATTTTATTGGAAATTTCGAAGCATCAATATCTTTTTTAATCATCCCTTCCTTTGCAAGTTCTTTTAATCTCGTTGATAATATTTTAGGGGTTATCCTATCTAAACTATTTTTTAATTCAGAATATCTTTTTTTCTTAAAGTCACCTTTATACAACTCTAATAAAATCAGTAGAGTCCATCTTTTACCTATAAACTCGGTTGTTTTGTAAATCGTACAATCATTATTCATTTCAATCACCTAGTATATATTAAGAAACCATAACCTATTTAAATAAGTATCTATTTTATACTTACTATATAAAATATACTAAGGTGATATAAATGATAGAAAAACTAAAAAAACATAGCGATAAGTTATATTTTCTTTTTAGGGTATTAGTGGGATTTTTATTTTTTCAACATGGTGCACAAAAACTCTTTGGATGGTTTAGTTCAAAAGGTGCAGTACAACTAGTTAGTTTGATGGGTTTAGCAGGTGTAATAGAATTTGCAGTAGGTATTTTAGTTCTATTAGGTCTTTTTACAAGAATAGCATCTGTCTTTGGTGCAATTACAATGTTCGTAGCATATTTTATGGTGCACGCATCAAAAGCAATAACCCCTTTAGCTAATGGTGGTGAACTAGCGGTATTATATTTTGCAGCCTTTTTAGTATTAATCATCAATGGCTCAAAGAAATGGGCTCTTGAAAGTAAAATATTAAAAACAAAATAAAAAGATTATTTATATTAAACCTTACAAATTTTATTAGTAAGGTTCTTTTATTATATTCAAATTAAACGGAGTGAAACAATTAAAATGGTAAAAAGAGAAATAATAAAAATAGATGAAAATAAATGTGATGGCTGTGGAAATTGCGTTCCAAATTGTAAAGAAGGAGCATTACAAATAATAGATGGCAAGGCAAGATTAATATCTGATTTATTTTGTGATGGATTAGGTGCGTGTCTGGGTCATTGTCCACAAGGTGCAATCACTTTAGAAAAACGTGAAGCAATAGCTTATGATGAAAAACAAACGATGATAGACAATATTATTCCCGCGGGGAATAATACTATAAAAGCACATCTAGAACATTTAAAAGAACATAATCAGAAAGAATTATTACAAGAAGCTTTAGAAGTTTTAAAAGAAAAAAAGATAGAAAATCCTTTAGAAGGATTGGAGGAAATTAAAATGGAAAAATCAGCATGTGGCTGCCCTGGTGCGGCAATAAGAGAAGTAAATAACAACGATAGTGCAGAAAATAATCAAGAACAATCATCTGCTTTAAGGCAATGGCCAGTTCAATTAAATTTATTACCTGTTAATGCACCTTTTTTTGAGAATTCACATCTATTGGTTGCAGCAGATTGTGTACCTTTTGCAAATCCCAATTTTCATTCAAAATTATTAAATGGGAAATCTGTAGTAATTGGGTGTCCTAAATTAGATGATATTGAACATTATACAGAAAAATTAACAGAGATATTCAAACAGAACAAAATTAAGAGCGTAACTGTTGCAATAATGGAAGTTCCCTGTTGTGCTGGTATGTATAGCGCAGTAGAACAAGCAATTGAATCTTCAGGAAATAAAATCCCTCTGATAAAAGAAGTAATAGGGATCAATGGCGATATACAATAAGATGGCAAAATACAAAATTAAAATAGATCGAGATACCTGTATAGGTTGTGGAGGTTGTACAACCTGTGATAATTTTGAATTAGATGATGAAAACAAAGCAATAGTAAAGGAAGATGAAGTAGAAGAACTGGGTTGTAATAAAAAAGCAGAAGATATATGCCCAGTAGACTCAATCACAATGGAGGAAATATAAAATGGACCAAGAATCAAATCAAAATACAAATGAGCAAGGATTTCACAAGGATTTAAATGAATTAATGAATTTTTCAAAAGAAGGTATTTTTAGTACAGTTCTGGCTAAATCAGATGATTATAATTACACTCTGATGTGTTTAGCTGCTGGAACAGATATAGATACTCATACTTCCACTAAAAATGGGGTTGTACAAGTTCTTAAAGGTAAGGGCATATTCAAATTATTTGATAAAGAGATTGAGATGAAACCAGGTATTTTCATTTTTATGCCTAAAGATGCACCTCATTCTCTAAAAGCAGATGAAGATTTAGCTATATTATTGGCTTTAACAACTTAGTGTTATATAGAAACATTTAAAACGCCACTATTACTCTTTTTAGACTATGGAATTTGATAGTATAATAGTACATTATGATGAGATAGGACTAAAAGGGAACAATCGCGGTTCTTTTGAAAGACTTTTGATAGATAATATTAAATTAAAATCCAAAGAATTAATTGAATCTATAAAGTCAGATACTGGGCAAATTACAATATCCTTACCCGAAAAAACAAATGAAAACCAACTAAAAGACATATTATCAAAAATTCCAGGCATAGCATATTTCTCATTTGCAAAAAAATGTAGCTTAGAACCTGAAGATATGAAAAAGGAATCCTTAAACATTATAAAAGATTTAAAATTCGAAACTTTCAAAATTGAATCATGTCGTCATGATAAAATGTTTAAATTAACATCTATGCAATTAAATGTTTTATTGGGGGATGCAGTCTTAGAAAAACACGATAAAAAAGTAAAACTAAAAAACCCTGATTTAACACTGAAGGTAGACCTAGCTAAATCTGGAGCTTATTTATCTCACGAAGATATCCAAAGTGTGGGTGGACTTCCAACAAATAACCAACAGAATATTGTTGCATTACTCTCTGGTGGATTTGATAGCCCTGTAGCATCTTATTTAATGATGAAACGTGGTTGTAATGTTATATTAGTTCATTTTCAGAATAAAAACCAAATGACTACTGCAGTTGAAGGTAAAATTATAGATTTAGCAGAACAACTTTCTAAATTCCAAACCCAAACAACACTTTACATAGTTCCATTTGATCAATTACAAAAAGAAATTATAATGAAAGCAAAAGCCCCAACAAGAATGTTGATTTACAGAAGGTTTATGTTAAGGATATCTTCCAAGATAGCAGACTTACATGAAGCAAAGTTTTTAGTTGTAGGGGACTGTGTATCTCAAGTAGCATCTCAAACTTTAGAAAATCTAAATTCAACTTATGAAGTATCTGATAAACCTATATTTTCACCATTAATTGGATTAAATAAAAAAGAGATAATTAAGATCTCCCAAGAGATTGGAACTTATGAAATATCAGCACAGCCTTATGGTGATTGTTGTTCTTATTTCCTACCAAAACATCCTATTCTTAAGTCTAATCCTAAAATGCTAGAAGAGATAGAATCTACATTTGAAACAGATGAATTAGTAAATCAAGCAATCAAGTCTGCAGAGATTAAAACATTTGAATGAAAAGATTAATAAAGCTTAAAATTAGATAATATAAAATGGACAACAAACAATTAGGTGTTATTCTGTTAATAATTGGAATACTTTTAAGTCTGACAATTTATGGGGTAAAGGCAAAAGAAGATTCTATGATCAACAAAGTTGTTGCAGAGGAAGGGAGCTGTTTTTTAGATGATGGAACATGTTTACATGAAGATAGAAGTATTATTTTTTATACGTTCAGTTGGATTTTTTCTGCAATCCTTATGGCATTAGGCTTATATCTAATGTTATTTGAAAAATCACAAAAAGCAATACTAGGTGCCTTAGAAAATCAGAAACATATCAAAGCAGATGAAGAGAAATTTGAAATTTTATTAAAAGGATTAAGTAAAGATGAACAAAAAATAATAAGATCTGTAAAAGAACAAGATGGAATAACTCAACAGACCTTAAGATTAAGAACAGATTTACATAAATCTAAATTAAGTATCCTTTTAGACGGCTTAGAAAAGAAAGATCTTATTGCAAGAAAAGAAAAAGGTAAAACCAAACAAGTTTTCTTAAAAATCAATATATAAAATGCTAAAGATAACTCCTTATATTCCAATAATAGTCCCAATAGTAATAATTGGAGGGTTGTTTAATCCATTATTTGGATATTTTCTATTATTAGACATGATCGTTTTAATGGTAATAAGTCCATTCAAAGGAAGATTCTTCTGTGGCAATCTTTGCTCAAGAGGACTCTTTAATGATTTTGTTTTAAGTAAAATTTCAAGAAAAGGCAAGGTTCCTAAACTATTCAAGAGTATGACCTTTAGAATTATTGTATTGGTAATCATGATGTCTCGTATGATCTACCAAATAATTCAATCTCAAGGTATCTTATACAAGTTAGGTGCAGTTTTATTAGCTACATATATAATGCAGACAATAATAATCTCTATCATTGCAGTAACAATAAGTCCAAGAGCATGGTGTCATTTTTGCCCAGCAGGAACAATTCAAAGACTTTTTGATAGGAAAAAGTATGTTCTTAAAGCAGATAAAAGTAAATGTATTCACTGTGGATTATGCAACAGAATCTGTCCAATGGGTATCCCCGTAAAAGATATTCTTAATCATCCAGATTGTATCAAATGTGGAAGATGTATAGAAGTTTGTCCAAAAAAAGTTTTAAAGTTCTAATCACTTAATATTTCTTTAATATAATCATTCAACTCAGGATACATATAAGGATCTAATAAATCATTATGTAATGCTTTCCCATAAGTATCATAACAACTTCCATTTATAGTATAAGATTTAGCATAATTTAAGATTGAATTTTCAAATTGAACAACCCCATCACCATCAAATCCATCAGTATCGCATCCTTTTCCAGAGATTGTATAGATTTTAACATTTTCAATAGAATAAGAAGGGTCATTTAATTTAGTAATCAACACACTTCCAGCATACATATCTTCGCATTCTCTCTTTTCACCAAAGACCCTACAAAAATTCTTAACATTTCCAGTTATTCCATGATTCGGAGTACCGATTAAAACAATTTTTTCTAATGAATCATCACCAAATATTTGAAGGTATCTTCTAGCAACGAGTCCACCCATTGAATGTGCAATTATATTCACTTTTGATTTCCCAGTTCTATATTGAATTAATTTAATAATTTCATTTAATCTTATTGCATAAGTATCTATATTATCTACATTTTTAGTGATATGTATATAATGCCCTAATGAATAAAAATAATCATAATAATAACTTGCCTTGGTACTGATGGGACTTCCTGAAATACCCCAATCACCTTCTTCATAATTGGATAAATTAAAATCAAATTGAACAGTACCTGCATTAATAAATCCCTCTTTTTGCATATTGTATTGTATTCTATTAAATATATCTAACAATGGCTCAGGTGATGTGGCTCTTAACAAAGAATGCCCATGTATTAATACAATAGGATATAATGAAGGATCATTTTGACATTCTTCGCTAACGCAACAAACATCACATTCACCATATACACAACATTTTGGTAAATTTTCTGTTAGTTCATTTTGAATAGCAGGATAAATCGTTATATTTGAAATAGTCTCTACAAAAGAGATATTATCCAATCTATCAATACTAGAATTAACTTCACAATAATCATCATAAAACTTTAAAGTTTCATTAGAAATAATGATTTTAATACCTTCTGCAAGATTTTCATAGTTTTCTAATCCTGATATGTTTATATCACTACTATATAGACTGTTATTAAATTCAACAATATATTTGTTTAATTCATCACAAGAACTTTCCAATAATTCATCACAATAACCCAAAAAACATTTTTTAGATGACTCATTTAAAACCAAATAATCACCATATAATTTATTTTGCTCAGAAATATTCCACATCATTTCAAATTCACTAGACAATTCATCTAAATCAGATTCGAATTCAAGAACCCTATTATAATTACCTTTGCCTAAATCAAAACCACTAATAATTAATTTATTATAGTAATCCTCTAACTCCTTTTCCATCAAAAATAAATCTTTGTGTTCTTCAAAAAAATTATTTCTCAACATATTTAGATTACCAATAAGTTCATTCTGTTTAATAATCGAATCATATATTTTATCAAAAAAACCTTGGGATTCTAATAATAATTCATTAGATCTCAAGGGTAAGTAAGAACCATACGCTTCATTTAATTGAATATACTCTTCATCTGACCACATATCAAATATTATATCTGTTTCAACAATAACATTACTCACTTCATCAGACAGTTTAAAATATTCATTAGAATCACCTTTAATCAAACTTTGATTAAGTAGGTAGTAAGATTTTTGAACATATGAACTTGCATTATTAATAACTTTAAAATTTTCAATCAACTTTGCTTTTAATTCATCTTTAATCTCTCTCTCTGATTCACTTAACTCATAGTTTAAAGTAACAAAAGAAGATTTTTTTCTTAAAGCCCCCTGAGTTGTACATAAGAAAGTATTAATATCGACGCACTGTACTTCAAAATTATATATCTTTTGACCTTCTCCTTTTGAATAGGGCTCTAGTACATAATTTCTAACATAAACATCTCCATCGTTCATTTGTAATTTTCCACTATCTAATACCTTATTTTCACTCCTATCATAAAAAGAATAACTACAATTAGAATTGCAAAACATACTATTACTCATAGAGATCATAAATTCGACATCTTGTGCTTCGTTGTTTAATATTTTAAAAGAATTTCCAGAAGCATCAAGTCCAATAACTAATTCATCATGTAATGCAAATCTTAATCTTAAACCCCCTATAAAAGAAATTGATCCTAATATAGCTAATAATATAATTGTAACAAAAAATATTTTTTTCCAACTTCTATTTAATCTTTTTCTGGCTTTTTTAGTAAGTCGATCTATTTCCCTATCTAATCTAGCCTCTTTTTTCATAATCATATTATTAGAATCAACAATATAAAAACCTTCGTGTTTTTCTAACAAAAAAACGGATATAAACGGTAATTCTTGAGAAAACAAGCAATACGGGCTTTACAAGGGTTTCAGTTTCATGGCTAAGTTATATATCAAAATACCCTATTCTAACTTATATCAACCAAAAGGGTGATAAATAATATGAAAAATATAAAGATAAAAACAATCGGAATGCACTGTCCTAGCTGTGAAATGTTAGTAAAAGATTCATTAGAAGATGAAGATGGAATTAGTAAAGCGCAAGCAGACCACAAATCAGGATTAATTGAAGTAGAGTTTGATGATTCAAAAATAAATACCCAAAGGATTAATCAAATAATCAAAGAAGAGGGATATGAAATAAAATGATGACTAAAAGATTTAAAGCAAAAGGTATGCACTGTACAAGCTGTGAAGAATTAATAAAAAGGGCAGCTAAAAAAATAGATGGTGTAAACGAAATAGTAGTAGATTATGTTACAGAAAAAGTGGAAGTCAATTTTGATGAAGATAAAACAAGTCTTGGGACAATAAGGGACATTGTAGAAGAAAAAGGTTATGAAACTTCTTTAATAGAAGAATCAACAAAACAAGAAACAAAAAAACCTGATTCAGATTATTATACTTTTGATAAAAGGGTTATGGGAACAATTTTTGGAATCATTGGATTACTTATTGCAGGATATTTTATTTTTCAATTTGCAGAAGGTTTTGAATTACCTACAATCAGTGCAAATATGGGTTATGGTTTATTATTATTAGTAGGATTATTAACTGGATTTCATTGTGTAAGTATGTGTGGTGGTTTTGTTTTGAGTTATACAGCAAAACATGCTCAAGAAGGTACAAAATCATACAAATCTCATTTTCAGTACGGTCTTGGTAAAACAATATCTTATACTGTCATTGGAGCTGCTTTTGGATTATTAGGTTCAATAATTGCATTCACACCTTTAATGAGGGGTGTTGCAGGAATAGTTGCAGGTTTATTTTTGGTAATATTCGGATTAAATATGCTTAATATAATACCTGGTTTAAGAAAAATCAGAATTAAAACTCCAAGTTTCATAAACAAATTTGTTAGTAAAGAAACTCAAAAACAAAAAAGCCCTTTGGTTATTGGATTATTAAATGGTTTAATGATTGCATGTGGGCCACTGCAAGCTATATACATAATGGCAGCAGGTACTGGAAGTATGTTAGAAGGTGCAAAAATATTATTTATATTTGGAATTGGAACACTTCCAGTTATGTTAGGATTTGGATTTTTAGCAACATTAATTTCAAATAAAGCAACTCATAAGATCTTAAAAGCATCAGGAGTGATTGTAATCATTTTAGGTTTAATTATGGTTAACAGGGGACTAGCTTTAACAGGATCCGGTTTTGATACAACCTCTTTATTGGCGTCTGCATCTGGTAATCAATTAACTGGAAATGCAATTGCTATGGATGGTGAATACCAAATAATAGAAATGACAGTTGATAGGTATGGTTATTCTCCGGATAAATTTGTTCTTCAAAAAGATGTTCCAGTCAAATGGGTAATCAATGGGGAAGAATTAACAGGTTGTAATAATGCTATCCAAGTTCCAAAATTAGATCTCGAATTTGATATCCAAAAAGGGGAACAAACTATTGAATTTACACCAACAGAAGAAGGTACAATATCTTGGAGTTGTTGGATGGGTATGATTCCAGGCACATTTATTGTTAAAGATAATATAGACATAAATAACCCAGCAGAAGTACAAAAAGAATTAGATAATGTGCCAAAAACAAAAGCAGGTAGTTGCGGTGGAAGTTGTGGTGGTTCAACGTGTGGCGCAAAAACAGGTGGAGCCTGTGGTTGCGGGGCTTAATGATTAAAATGAAAAGTGTAGATATATCAATTGGAGGCATGCATTGCCAAAGTTGTGTAACTGTTATAGAGAAATCTCTAAAAAAACAAGAAGGGATAAGTAATGCAGTTGTTAATTTAACAACAGAAAAAGCAACAGTTGGTTTTGATGATTCCAAAATAAATGAAAATAATATATCTAATATTATAATCAAAAAAGGATTTAAAGCATCAATAATCAAAGGTAAAACTAATGCAGACAAGGAATCTAAAAAAAGAAAAGCTGAATTAAAACACATGAAAAATATGTTTTACTTTAGTTTATTATTTGCAGTTCCAGCTTTTGTTCTGAGTATGATCATTTCAATGTGGTTAAAAATAAAAGTACCTTATGAAAGTTATATCTTATGGGCTTTAGCTACACCAGTACAATTTATTGTGGGGGCACAGTTCTACAAAGGTGCATGGGCATCTCTCAAGAACAAATCTGCAAATATGGATACTTTAATTGCCATAGGTACAAGTGCAGCTTATTTCTATAGTGTCTATGCTGTGTTAGGTAACAAGATGGGGCAATACTTTGAAGCCTCAGCAGTCTTGATAACATTAGTTGTTATGGGTAAATTACTTGAGGCAATTGCAAAAGGAAAAACCTCTGAAGCAATAAAAAAATTAATGAATTTATCACCTAAAATAGCAACAGTCATAAGAAACAAGCAGGAAATTAAAATATCTGTTGATGATGTTAAAGTAGGGGATATTATTATTGTAAAACCTGGTGAAAAAGTTCCCATAGATGGGATAATCACAGAAGGACATTCTTCAGTAGATGAAAGTATGATTACAGGAGAAAGTATACCCGTCGAAAAAAAGAAAGGTGACAAAGTTATTGGTGCTACAATAAATAAAAACGGCTCATTTCAATTTAAAGCAGAAAAAATTGGTGCCGATACAACTCTCTCTCAAATAATTAAGTTGATTGAAGATGCACAAGGTAAAAAAGCACCCATACAAAGATTCGCAGATATTGTTTCTGCTTATTTTGTACCTATCATTATTTTAATTGCAATAACAACCCTTTTATCATGGACAATAGGGTTCCAAAAAGAATTTTCTTTTGGTCTAATAGCGGCAGTTTCAGTATTAGTTATTGCTTGTCCTTGTTCATTAGGTTTAGCAACACCAACAGCAATTATGGTTGGAACTGGGAAAGGTGCAAAACAAGGAATCTTGATCAAAGGTGGAGACGCTTTAGAAACAGCTCACAAATTAAAAGTAGTTATTTTTGACAAAACTGGAACTATAACAAAAGGAGTCCCAGAAGTTACAGATCTGATTTCATTCAATTCAGATTCAAAAGAAAAGTTCTTAGAAATTGTAGCTAGTATAGAACAAGGCTCAGAACATCCCTTAGCAGAAGCTATTGTTAAAGATGCTAAACAAAAAAACATTACGTTAAAAAAAGTAACAAGTTTCAAGGCAATTCCAGGTCATGGTGTGAGTGCAAGTATTGGAAAAGAAAAGTATTATTTCGGAAATGAAAAATTAATGTCTGATTATAACATTAAAATTAATAGCGAAATAATAACTCAAATACATAACTTAGAAGAAGAAGGTAAAACTGTGATGATCTTGGGAAGTAAAGGTAAATTAAAAGGAATAATAGCTGTTGCAGATACAATTAAAGACACTTCTAAACAGGCAGTTAGACAACTTCAAAAAATGAATATCTTCGTTTATATGGTAACTGGAGATAATGAACGGACTGCAAAAGCAATTGCAAAACAAGCAGGTATAAATCATGTTTTTGCAGGAGTACTACCTGAAGACAAAGCAGGATATGTAAAAAAACTCCAAAAGAAAGGAAAAGTTGCAATGGTTGGTGATGGGATTAATGATTCGCCAGCACTAGCTCAAGCAGATATAGGGATTGCAATGGGTTCTGGTACAGATGTTGCAATGGAAACTGGGGATATTGTGTTAATGAGAAATGATTTATTAGATGTTCCTAAATCAATAAAATTAAGCAGGATGACAATGAATAAAATTAGACAAAATATGTTTTGGGCTTTGTTCTATAACACTGCTGGAGTTCCAATTGCAGCACTAGGGTTATTAAATCCCATGATTGCAGGAGCAGCTATGGCATTAAGCTCAGTTTCAGTTGTCTCAAACTCATTATTATTAAAAATAAAAAAACTATAAAGGTGATAAAATGAAAAAAATATTAATTTTAGTCTGTTTAATAACATCAATTTTTTTAGTAGCATGTGAAAAAGGACCTGGTGAATATGATCAATTTGCACAATGTTTAACAGAGAACGATGCTACTATGTATGGTACAGAATGGTGCAGTCATTGTAAGAATCAAAAGGCATCTTTTGGAAGTTCTTTTGAATACATATATTTCGTAGATTGTGATAGGGATAAAGATGAATGTTTAAAGGCTGGCGTTAGTGGTTATCCAACATGGCAAATAGATGGTGAAAATTATCCTGGTGATCAATCTTTAGGTAGATTAGCTTCATTGACTGGATGTAAATTACCTGGGTGATTAGATTAAATGTACGTTATCTATTTAACCTAATTGTTGTAAGGTCTAAGAACTTTTAATTTTAAATCACTTATTTTTATCTGGGCTCTTGCACCTATACTAAAATCTTCCCCATGTTCTTTATGTGAATCCGGTGCAATTATCCCTTGGTCATCATTATAGGAATCAATATATAACACTTCACCCTTAACCAAATCTCTTTTACTTTTAGTCTGATTTTCTCTTAATATCACTCTTGCAATATCACTAGATCTTTCAAATTCATCAGGTTTATCAAAATAACACCTATGAATATTATTATACCATGAACCCTCACCAGATCCAGCACCTGTGACTACTAATATGCCAGATGATTTCTCAGGCATGACTGGCTCGCAGTCTTTATCAAGATCATCAAAGATCTCATTATTGAAAACATCTCCCCTAGACATAAATAAGTTTGAATACTCACCTATAAAAAAATCAGATACTGCATTATAAGGAACTTTAATTCCTTCTTGATTATGGACTATTGCTTCTAATGTTGTCCACTCTTCTACTAAAAGGCCGAGTTTTGCTGATTCCATCATATCACCCACTCCAAAATAAAGAATTCCACCATGGCTCCTATCAGAGTCAAGAATTGTTCCCATCATATACTTTTCTTCTCCTGGATGATCCTTAGAATATTGCAAAACTCTCTGAGAACAATGTGTAAAATGATTATCTCCACCTAAAGAACAAAATACTTTATACCTTGCAATCATATCAGGAGTTAAAAGACCCCTATCAATCATATTTTTACCATAAGGTCCTTCTTTTATTCTTTGAATATTTCTTTTTTGTATTTGATCCCCTTCAACAACATCACCCCATTTTCTCTTGGATAAAAATCTGGCCTTAGCTTCCCTCTCACTACCCCACTTTTGTATAGAGAGATCATACCTGCTTTTTGTAGGTATAACTAATAATTCTTCAGGTTCTATTTCCAATCGTTGAGTATTTTCCATCATCTAACTTCTTCATTAATTTATTTTCTTTTTTCAATAGTTTCAATTATTTTTTTTACTGCTTTTTGTTCGCCTTCATCAGATTTTAATTCATCCGCTAAAGTATCTCCTCTCAGGGGTAAATCAGAAACATGACCTATCAAACCCAAGTTTATTTTTAAATTATCTTTATATCTCCCATTAAACCAATTAATATAATTTAAACATTCTAAAAATTCCATATCTACTGTATCACAACTAGATTCGTTTAAATCAGATATATTCTGATTTAAAACAGAACTCACATTTTGATGATGGTAATACACATAAGTTGCAAAAAATGGTGATTTAGGTTTGCCTAAAATATTATCCAATTCTATTGTTGAGTCAGGATACCTTCCATGAATTACTCCAGGTCTAATCACATCACCTCTTTTCAATCTTCTACTAATCCCACCAACTCTACCAAACATATAAACATCTATTTCCTTTATTCCCTCTATCCCTCTAGGTTTGAACCTGTGGGGTCCAGGAGATTTTTTCTCTTTTCTAACTAATGAATTATATTCCCTCATCAGCTTATCTATAATAATTCCTATCTGGTCCCCATAAACATAACCTAAATTTAAAACATTTTTACCATCAATTTCAACTAATTGACTTTCCAAATATTCACTTTCACCTTTTTGTAAAACTTTAGATTGTTTTGCAACAGCATTGATATTACCAAAAATAATCGTATCAATATCTTTTATATCATAATTTTCAAACACCCTTTTATTCTCGTAATTCCCATTAGGAACAAATAGGCCTGTAACAAAATCATACGCAAAATTACTATAATTTTGATCAGTTTTTCTTGTATCTCCTTTAGTTTCATGCGATTCAAATTCAATCTCCCTAGAATTATTCTCCCACCAATTAGATTCTATTATTTCTTTATATAATTGAATCATAGTTTCATAACGATCTCTCCTAGAAAATCCGCTATATTGGGGGATTAATAATGTACCTTCCTTAAAATAAATTGGTTCTCTTCCATTTTTTTGATCCACTTTAGTAAATCCTTCTCCAATCATTGCTTCAAGATGTGAAGGTAATACCCCATTATGAAGTTCAATATTAGAAACTTCATGAGGTTTAACATTACTACCAAAAAGTCGAGTCTCAGCATATTTTACAATCTGTTCATCTGTAAATATTCTCTCACTCATTAGGCTTTACCTCTAATATACTTATATCATGCCAATATTCCCATCCATCATGCCCTTCCCTCATTAGGCCCCTCCCATCAAGCAAATAATTTTTCCAGGATTTATTATTTAGAACTGATCCAACTTTCAATGGTACAGTCATTCTATCGATTTCTCTAACATCCACTGGGGCAGCTCCAATAATATCATCAGTTATACTTCTACTTAGACTAGAAACATTTGTTAAAAACCTTCCACCTTCATTTAGATTGAGTCCAGAATTTTGTATTAGGTGGACTAACAAACCAACTCCTTCATAAGGATTATCTTCATAATGATCCTGTCCAATCCCTATAGGCCTAGGAATATAAGGAGGATTACAAAAAATTAAATCATATTTATTCTCTTTCATAAATTTGAGTGCATCACCATGAACAAATTCAGTTTTTGCCCTTAATTTAGGATCTGTTAAATTATCATAAAAACAATTACTACAATTTTCATTTAGATCTACTAAAGTTAATTCTTCAATATTTGGAAAATGTTCTAACATATACTTGGAAATAAATCCTGAACCAGAACCTATTTCTATTGCAGTCTTAACATTACTTAGATCGATATCACGTGTTGCTCTGCAAAATAGTAATGTGTCTACACTTGGACCCCATACACTAGGATATTTATGTTGATCAAATTCCAAAACACTACCTTCATATTCTATTACAGTAACACCCCTACCATCTAGTTTATCCAAAGTATATCTCATACTTGGTCCAGTTATCTCATTCTCTCTAGCATAATCTGATAATTCGGCAATACCTTCTAAATCAGCATTATTTTCACCCATTAATCCAAATCTGTACTCATCTGTAACTAGAGTAGGATTATGAAATGTAACTAAATGAATCTTTTTATCGGTAGGGTGAGTATATACTTTATTGCCTTTGGAATCTCTATCCCTCCCTAAGTACCAAGCTAACTCATTACCATTAGCATAAACCTCTTGTCTTGTCAAATCTTCATTAAATTTCATCCACATTTTAATCAGTACCTATTTTTTTAAGTATTCTCGACATTTAGGGCCAATCCCCAGTATAGTGTTTGCATTTTCTGTCCATCCATCTGTTAACATCCCATTTGAATAGAATATTAATTGTCTTGACCCGACTTCTTTAGGTCTTTCAGTTATACAATCAGTAAGACAAATATTTTGCCCCTTCAATTTATAGATAACAGCACCGTGCATAAGTCTTTCAATAACTTGATCTTTATTTGCTTCAACATATCTAACAACCTCTTCTTCTTCTCCTCTGCTAAGTTCATTTTCTAAAACAAATTGAGCCACGCTAGGGCAATAAGTGTCCCCTCCAGGTTTTCTCATTGGTCTAACAGATAACTGTTCAATACCTTCTTTTTTACAGTATTCAACTACTCTTTCAATATCATCGGGGCCATCAACCATATTTTTAATCATAGTGACAGACAATCTAACTTTATAACCTTCATTATGAATCATATTTATGGTTTTAACAAGTTCAGGATATTTTTCTTGATGTGATAAATAGAATTTTCTATTGACTTCATCATCAACATCAACAACAGATAGACTAATTGTATCTAATCCATTATTTCTCCACTCTTTTAACCACTCATCTTGTGTAAATTTAGGGTTTTGAAAAATAATCCCATTTGTTTGAATCTCTTTTCCAATATAAATCTCTCCAAGTTTGTCTGGCAATTTCAACAAATATTTATTTATCTGTTCCGGGAATAAGGTAGTTTCCCCTTTACCAGTAAATAAAACTGCTCTTGCTTTTCCTGCTTTAGCCATTGCTAAAGCTATATCAAAATGATCCCATTCAACATCTGTGAAATTAAGACCTTTATACAGGGAAGGATTTGTAGTCATCTTTGAAACACAATCAGGACACTTGGCATTACAAGCCATAGTACCAGCTACAATTGAGAGTGTTTGTATCTTAATCAATAAGTTATTCATATATTCTGAAATATTTTCTTTCATTTTTCACCTAGTTCGATATATTTTGGTAAAATATCCATAATATTATTTGTAGTAGTTCTCCAATCTTCTTTCTCACTTCTTAGATCATATATCAAATATCTGTCATATTCATTACACCCTTTATTTGATATGTATCTAACTACCCCTTCAACTGAATCAAATTTTGGTGCAGTTATATTATTAACCCCAATATAACCAAATCTTCCATCTGATTTGTATAAGTGAACAGCATGTCCTGGCTTAGATTTCTTCATTAAAGCCTCAAAATAAGAATGCTCTTTTTGAGCCATTAATAAGATAAATGGTTCAATTCCATCATCTTCTAACATTGTTGCAGAAGCTATTGCAGAACCAGAACAATCAATTTGTATTTTTCCATCATGTATACTTTTAAAGCTATAATCCATTTCCCCATCACCTTTATTATTTCTCCATTGGTAATTTCTTAAAGCTATTCTTGATTGTATTGGGTGCTGTACAATTTCTTTTATCCTTGTAGCATCTATTCGGTCCATATATTCTGATTCTAATCTTACTGGGCCAGCACAGTTCCATGCAATATCTTCCCAAGGTAAATCAGATAATTTAACATAGCTTTTAAGAGGTTCAAAATCTGGAACAGGGATATATGAATCTTGTATTTCAATTGGATCTACTGATTTAATCCCATTTTCACGAATATCTTTCCTTCTCAAAATATAAAAACTTATAGAGCTACTTAAAAAGGCAGCTGCTAAGGGTACTAAAACCATACTCGGTGCGATCCATTTCCAATCTTTCCTAGACAATCCTTTTTTCTTTTTAGGAATTATCAATTTACTCTCCATCTTCTAAATAACACCTTAGTGCTTCTTCTATAACATGACTTTTACTTCTAAACAACCTATTTTTAGACATAGTATCATTTATCTTAAGAATCAAATCTTCCTCTACTGTTACACTTAGCTTGTGTCTCATACAATAGTATAGTGCACTCATCATTTATAAATCTTTCTACACGTAACGACTATAAAGTAGTACTAAAATAAACACTAAATTTATAAATTAATGTATCTAATACACTATCATATGGAGTTTAAAAAAGATTTATTCTATGTTACTGCAGATGCAGTAGTCTTTACTATATTAGATAAAGAGTTAAAACTACTAATCATTAAAAGAAAAATCTTACCTTTTAAAGGTCAATATGCGTTGCCAGGGGGGTTTGTATTACTAAACGAGAATCTCGGAGAAGCAGCAAAACGTGAATTACAAGAAGAAACCGGTGTTAAAGATGTTTATCTAAAAAAACTTCATGCGTTTGGTAAGGTTGGCCGTGATCCAAGGGGAAGAGTCATAACAATTCCTTATTTAGCATTAATAAATGGTGCAAAAGTTAAACTTCATGCATCAACTGATGCAGAATTAGCAAAGTGGCATTCTGTCTATGATCTTCCAAAATTAGCATTTGATCATGACACAATTATTAAAGATGCGCTAAAACACTTAAGGTATGAAATGCAGAATACCAATATCGCATTCCAGATAATGCCAGAAAAGTTTACCCTCTCCGAATTACAAAATGCTTATGAAATCATTCTTGATCAAAAACAAGACAAAAGAAACTTTAGAAAGAAGATTAAAGAATTAAATATCCTTAAAGAATTAAATGAAATGAGGAGAGATGGTGCACACCGTCCAGCACAACTATATTCTTTCAAAGAAAAAAAGTATAAGATGTTTTAATTATCTGCCTTCAAAGAATAAATTTCTCCATAAAGTGAATTGATCAGTCTAGCTAAATTGTGAATATGTAGTTTTTCTTTATCTATTTTCTCACCTAACTCAACATCTCTCAACATTATATATGATTTATACTGATATTCATGATATTTCTTAGAATCATATTTGTAAAACAATTCATAAGCCACCCTAAACAACTTCATAATATCTCTATACTCTTTTCTATTACTTCCACCCATCCACTTTAGCTCATCAGCAATCTTTTCTAATCTATCTAACACGAGATAGTATAGGGGCGTTTTTCTAAATTCAACATGACCTTTCTTAATTAAGATTCTCTGACAATAATTGATTAATTTATCTACATTCTTATCAATTACTTCTAGTTGCACTTTATTTCTAATATCAGTCATCTCTAAGATCAATAAAAATATCCTCCTAAAGATAATTTTAAAACTCTCTTGCGCTTCACCAGTTATGTCCTTAATAACCAAACAGTTTTTAGAGTGAGATACAGTCTCATAACCTATAAGTTTTTCAACTATATCATTACAAATTTCCACTAATTTAATATCTTCAAAAGATATTTGAATTTCATTAACACCTATCCTATATAATCCTTGTAAAACTTTAATTAAACAGTTCTTATACTCTTGTCCATCTACACAAAATCTATTCTCAACATCTTTTGATGATGAAATAATAACTTTTTTCCCAACCACATTAAGTTCCACAATTTTTGATTTATCCAGTCCTTCTCCTTTGACCCATTCAATAGGTAACGTAACTGTATAGGATTTCCTAGTTTTTGGTCCTTGTGCTGTTAATTTCTTCTCCATATCTCAACTGAACTAAAACAATTATTTAAATCTTTCGTTTATAATATTACATAATATTACAAATAATTTGTTTTAATTTAAACTATATATTCTTGAAACTCCCTATATATTATGTGGTAGAAACACCATGGAGGGAAAAAATGAAATCAGCATATATCCAAGAATGGGAAGAAAGTGAACGGGGATGGGGAGTAAGACCAGATGGAGCATCAGTACATAAGACTCAAGAAGGGCTTGAAGCATTTGTTAAAGAAAATTGGGGTAATAGGCAAACCATAGTTGTTCCAGATGAATACTCTAGACCAAGGGGAGCTCCTTACTTTATGAACGTTCCAAATGAAGTTTACAATCGGATCGGAAAAGAAGATGGTACATGGGTAGGTCCAATAGAGTTTTACACCATTAAAAAGGATAATCAATCAAAGTACAAAAACTCTGAGAACTACAGGTAACTAAAATGGGCCTAATAAATAAAGCAATTGCTTACGCAGCCAAACAGCATGATGGGCAATACAGAAAGAAATCAAATATCCCCTATATTGTCCATCCAATTAGGGTTGCAAAACTAGCATCTAATTTTGGATACAATGATTCATTAACACAGACTGTAGCTCTGCTTCATGATACTATAGAGGATACATCCTCCACATATGAAGATATAACAGATAAGTTTGGAGCACAAGTAGCAAAAGGGGTATCTTACTTAACAGATGATGCTTCAAGAACAGATTATCTCCGAAAGTTAGAAAATTCTCCAGATTATGTTAAAATAATCAAACTTTGCGACACTTTAGATAACATCACCACACTACAATGTTTAGATCAAAAAGGGATTGAGCGAAAAATAACAGAATGCAATGAATTCTATATCCCTATGGCAGAAGAACTCTGTCCAAAAATCGCAGAGCAAATCAAAAAATATATTAGGGGTAAATAAAATGGTCTCAGACTGGATGAACTACACACATAATATAAAATATTCTCAAAATAAAACAAGAACTTTAAAAAATAAAGTTTATGTAAATGAATATGAACTAATGACTGGAGATTCTTTTGAAATTGGAGATGCTTATTCAATTCATTTAACAGAAGAAGCATCAAAAAACTTTAAACCATGGGGTAGATGTTGGGCAGGCCCTAACAAAGCAAAACCTTCATTCATTTCAGATAGCTCATTAGAAAAAATAATGGATACTGAAGATAAATACCTCTTTGATACAAGGGAAAACTAATTTTTTTAAATCTTTCTCTCTCTAAAATAACAATATTTATATATTAGTTAGTGTATACTACACACTAATAAACAAAAGATAGTCCCACATCTCTTAAAATTAATTTAAGGTCTGGAGACAACTATCTATCCGAAAGATATATAACAGATAAATGAGCTTCAATTAATAAGGGGTGTTATTATATGAGTGATATAAAATGAAATCCCAAAATCAAACACTAGACACTGAATTTATAATCCTAGGTAGCGGTATTGCTGGACTCAGAGCTGCTATTGAATTAAGTAATAACGAAAAACAAGTGCACCTATTCACAAAATCTAATTTAGAGGATTCTAATACATATTATGCCCAGGGAGGAATAGCTTCAGTAGACCCATTAAGAGTAGAACAAGGTGAAGATACCTATGGGTCCCATATTCAAGATACTTTAAAAGCAGGAGATGGTTTATGCGATCCTTATATCGTAAAAAACTTTGCAGAAAATGCCCATAAAGACGTTACTCAATTTCTGATGGATCAAGGGGTGGAGTTTTCTAAAAATAATCCCTCTAAAGGGCAATACCCCTATGTTTTGCATCAAGAAGGAGGTCATCAAAAACCCAGGATATACTGTGTAGGTGATTCTACTGGTAAATCAATCGAAGAAACATTAGCAGATAAAGTTAGAAATAACCCAAATATTATAATCCATGAGAATCATACTGCAATCAACCTAATAACTAAAAATGAAGTTTCAAAAACAACATTACCTAATGATAAATGTCTTGGTGCATATATCTTAGATAGGAGTACAGGGGACATATTAACAGTAAAATCCAAAAAAACATTTTTAGCAACAGGTGGGGCTGGGAGAGTATTTCAATACACCAGTAATCCCTCTAATGCAACAGGTGATGGTATTGCAATGGCATATAAAGCAGGGGCTAGAGTAGCGAATATGGAATTTTTCCAGTTTCACCCTTCAGTTTTATATGAACCTAATACAGAAGATTCTTCCGAGAAACGTTTTTTAATAACTGAAGCATTAAGGGGAAAAACAATGGGTGGAATATTAACATTAAAAAAAGATAGCTTAGATGATTTTGTTCTAAATCATCATCCAGATGGTTCACATGCTACTAGGGATGTAGTAGCTAGAGCAATTGATACAGAAATAAAATTAAATGGATTAAAACACGTTTGGCTAAATGTAACTCCTCAAGTAACTGGGAAATCAGAAGAGCACACCAAGGATAGTTTTCCAATGATCTATAAAACATGTTTAGAAAAAGGCATAGATATGACAAAAGAACCTATTCCAGTTATTCCGGCTGCCCACTACACATGTGGGGGTGTAGTAGTCAATGAATTTGGTTTAACGGATTTAGATAATCTTTATGCAATTGGTGAAGTTGCATATACTGGTTTGATGGGTGCAAATAGACTAGCTTCAAATTCATTATCCGAAGCAGGTTTATATGGGGGATTAGCTGTTGAGCACGCTCTAGCAACATCCAATTTAGACCACTCTTACAATCTAAAAGTCCCCTCATGGAACTCATGGAATAGGGATGTGGAAATAGATAATGCTACAATGAATCAGTTTTGGGATACCACTAGATCTACTATGACTAATTTGTGCGGTATAGATAGAAATGAACAACGTTTAAAATTAGCAACTAAAACAATAAATGCCTTAGTAGACGCATCTGATGAGATCTATTACAATCTTTATCCAGCTCACGAAATAATTGAATTAAGAAATTTAACATTGGTATCTAAACTAATTGCAGACTCAGCATTACAAAGAAAAGAAAGCAGGGGAGGCCATTATCGTTCAGATTTCCCAAATAAAAATGAAGAATATGCACAACCAACAATTATGAGGAAAAATTAGGATCATTTTACTAAAATTCTAGGCCATTTTGTCGTCAAAATTACCTAAAAAATCAAAACATTTATATAGTAGTTAGTGTATACTTTACACTATGGTAAACAAAGAGTAATTTTAAGTTTATCTTAGTAAGTGTATAAACAACACTAACTAACTGAGGGATAAAAAATGACAAATAAAACAATGCTAACGGACTTGTACCAGTTAACCATGAATGCAGCATACTTTGACAACCAAAAGGACGATATGGCAACATTTGATTTGTTCATAAGAAAATTACCTGAAAACTGGGGTTATTTCCTCGCAAACGGAATTGAAGACGCTGTTGATTACATCACAAATCTAGACTTTGAACAAGATGATATGGACTATCTAAGAGAACAAGGCATCTTCAAAGAAGATTTCCTTGAAACGTTAAAAGAATTCAAGTTTGAAGGTGATGTTTATGCAGTCAAAGAAGGAACTCCAATTTTTCCAAATGAGCCTGTAATGAGACTCACTGCAAAAAGAACTCAAGCTCAATTTGTTGAAACAGCATTGCTTAACATGGTCAATTTTCAAACAATGGTTGCTTCAAAAGCTTCACGTGTTGTTAATGCAGCACAGGGCGGTGCAGTTGTTGACTTTGGATTGCGAAGAGCACAAGAAGAAGATGGTGCAATGAAAGGCTCACGTGCAACATATTTGGCAGGAGCAGTTGCTTCGTCAAATGTTAAAGCTGGAAAAGAATATGGTATCCCAATCAAAGGAACTCATGCACACGCATTTGTTATGAGTTTCCCAACAGAACTAGAAGCATTCAGAGCATATGCTAAAACATTTCCAGATGCACCAACCCTACTTATCGATACTTATGATACAGAACAAGGTGCAAGAAATGCTGTTGTTGTTGGAAAAGAATTATTAGAACAAGGTAAAAAATTAGGGGCTGTAAGGCTTGATAGTGGAGACCTAGCAGACTTATCTAAGAAAGTAAGAACTATTTTAGATGAAGAAGGAATGGATTATGTAAAAATAATTGCAAGTAACGACCTTAATGAATACAAGATTGAAGATTTAGTAAATCAAGGTGCAAAGATGGATGGTTATGGTGTTGGTACTGAGATGATCACAGCAAAACCAACCGCAGCAATCTCCGGGGTTTACAAACTAGCAGAAGATGGAGATGGTGCAAAAATAAAATTAAGTGAAGGTAAAAAAACATTACCTGGTAAAAAACAAATATACAGGCAGGTGGACGAAAATGGGACATATCAAAAAGATATCATCGCATTGGAAACAGAAGAAGTGGGAGGAAGTCCTTTACTCGAACTTGTTGTTAAAGAAGGTACAAGGGCAAGAACAAAACCAGAACTTTCACAAACTAGACAATATTGTTTAGATGAAGTTGCAAAACTTCCAGATTATCTAAAACAAACAAGAGTCCAGAAACAATATGAGTTAGAGTTAGCTCCACAATTAGAAACTTTAACAGAAACTTTAACTCAACAATATGGGGGTTAAGAAGAAAATGAAAATATTTTATGACGTAGACACCCAGAATGATTTCATGAACAGAGATGGCGCATTATATGTCCCAGATGCTGAAATGATTAAACCAAACCTATGGAAACTTAAAAACTATGCAATAAAAAATAATATCTCAATGGTAGGTTCTGTCGATCTACATTTTGGAACAGAAGAATACAAAGAAAGGGAAGGGGAATTAGCTAAATATGAGGGACCTTTTCCAGATCATTGTATGCTAGGTACACTAGGTCAAGAAAAGATATTTGAAACTACATTATCTGCTCTAACTAATAGAGATTATGAACTATTTAATCAGATAACTCATGCACATGATCTAAAAGAACAAGTATATGGGAATCTTTTAGAAAGTGCAATCCCTCAATTGACCCAAGAAGGATACGGGAAGCAGCAGTTAATCTTCGAAAAACAATCTTATGATGTATTCACAAATCCTGCAGTCGAAGTATTCTTAGACATGGCAGAAGTAAAAGAAGCGGTAGTTTATGGTGTGGCAACAGACTATTGTGTTAAAGCAGCAGTTCTTGGAATGCAAGAAAGAAATATTCAAACATACGTTGTAGAAGATGCAATAAAAGGTGTTGCCGAAGAAACAACTCAGCAAGCATTAGAAGATATGAAACAAGCAGGAGCCAAATTCGTAACAACAAAACAAGTATTGGAGGAACTAATAAAATGAAACCAATAAAATTACCACAAATGGACCCAGAGTTAGTATCACAGGAAATAGGGGATTTTATTGTAGACACAATATTAAGGAACGGGGCAACAGGAGGAGTATTAGGGTTATCAGGAGGGGTTGATTCAACCACAGTAGCAGCATTAGCAAAGAAGGCTTTTGATAATTACAATACCCAAAATCCAACAGACCCCTTAGAGTTAGTAGGCTATATGTTACCTTCAAATACAAATGACCCTACAGATACCCAAGATGGAATAAGGGTAGCAGATCAACTGGGATTAAGATATGAAGTTCATGGAATTGAACCTGTTGTCAACGCATATGAATCATTAACGCCTGACGCATTAGCTAACAAATATGATAGGGGTAATTTAACGTCCAGAATTAGGGGTAATGTTCTAAATACATTTTCAGCTACTGAGAAAAAAACTTTGTTAGGTACTGGAAACAAAGATGAAGACTTCGGAATAGGATACTATACTTTATTTGGTGATGGTGCAGTACATTGTAGTCCACTTTCTGGTTTATCTAAAAGATTAGTAAGGGAAATGGCACATTATCTTGGATTTTCAGACCTTGCAGAAAGAGTTCCCACAGCAGGATTAGAACCTGGACAAACAGACTTCAAGGACTTAGGGTATGATTATGATATTGTAGAATTAGTTACAGAAGGTTGGAATCAAGGATATAACACCTCAAATTTAATTAACCATCCTCAAGTCAAAGAGATGGTATTACCTCAATTAGATAAATATGAACAAACATTTGGACAAAAAAAGTTCGAGAATATTGAAGGTGTTGTCTATGATATCGAGAGAAGAAACACTACCGCAAAAGCAAAAGCACAAGTTTTGCATCCTCCTACCCCTCAAATCACATTGAGGTATGATTAAATGAATGGGTTGGTAATCGGAAGATTTGAACCAGTTCATTATGGACATGTTGAATTTTTAAAGGAAGTAGATAAAATGCAACTAGAAAAAATAATTTTAGGTATTGGGGAAGAAGGTATTGGTAGGACTCCATGGAACCCTTTCACATATGAAGAAGTTAAACAAATGTGGCTTCCTGAATTAGGAAAATTAACAACAGATGTAGAACTTTATAAGATTCCAGACATAAACGATGGTCAACATTATGCATCTCATGTAGAAAAAATAACAGGGTGTAATGAAAAAGATACCTTAATCTTATCTGGAAATGGTGCCACTTTAGATTGTTTTACTAATCATGGTAAAAATTACAAAACACATTCTGTGGGTTACAAGATCCCTACAGTAGATGGGTATCTCTGTGCAACAAAAATAAGGGATATGATCTGTAAGGATAAGGATTGGCAAAGGTATGTACCAGAATCAACAAAAAAAGTGATTGAAGCAGTAGATGGAGTAAATATAATTAAGAATATGGGTGAGAAATATGAAAGAACTTGATATATATAATCTAGATAGCGTAATTTATGACGGACATATTAAAGTGGTAAGTAAAGAGCATGAAGGGAGATGGTGGGATGTTGTCGTATCTAAAAATGCTTGTGCTATCATGTACATTGATGAAGAAGATAATGTTTGGTTTGCTAAACAATATAGGGTGCCATTAGGTAAGGAGATTATAGAATTGCCCGCAGAAACAATGGACAAACCAGGAAAAACCTCTTTAGAAGTTATTGTAGAAGGTTTAGAGGAAGAATGTGGTATTCAAATAGACCCTAGACAAGTTAAGTATTTTGGGCAAGTAGAATCAAGTGGGGGGCATGATACAGAGATGGTAGATCTATTCTATGCATATGGGCCCCACAAAGTAACTCAACAAAGATTAGATGATGCTGAGAAAATTGAAGTTGTAAAAATACCTTTCAACAAAGCCTACGAAATGATGCAAAAAGGGGGCATTCAAGGTTCAAAGACTGCAATACTATTACAAAATGAATATATCCATAGATTAGAGCAGAAATACCATATTTAAAATGGCATTAATAATAGATACTGACATTGGTTCAGACATAGATGATGCAATCGCTATAGCTTATGCCATAAAATCCGATTTAGACATTAAACTTATTTCAACAGTGCATGGCCCTACCGAGATGAGGGCAAAAATTGCAAAGAAATTCACACAAGAACTTGGTCAAGATATTCCTGTTGCAATTGGTGAGAAATATCCTATAAAACAACCTCATATATTAATCACTGGCTTAGAAGGCAAAGATTACATAGAAAAAAACGAAGAATTTAACCTAGAAACAAATGCAGTAGATTCAATAATAAAAACAATCTACCAAAACAAAAAGACCGACCTTGTTGCATTAGGTCCATTAACAAACATTGCAATGGCAATAAATAAAGATAATAACCTATCAAAATATATTAACCATATCTACATAATGGGTAACGTTCTTCAAACAAAGGATAATATTTATTTAAATTATAGGTCCCATAATTTAAAAGTAGACCCAGAAGCAGCAGATATAGTATTTAATGCCCCAGTTCCAAAGACAATCATAACAACAGAAGTATGTAAAAAGAATTTTTTAACAAGATGTGAATTATTTTCTCTAGGAAATAATTCTTCTCTAGATTATATTGTTGCGGCAGGTAAAGATTGGATGAATCATATCAAAACAGATGTAGCTTATTTGTATGATCCCTTAGTTATCCATCACTTAATTGATGATGATATTACTCAAAAAACAATATATGGTAATGTAAGAATTACAAATGACGTCAAACCTTTCAAAAACCAATTATTAGAGGTGTTATTACATGAATAAAAAAGAGTTAGATCAAAAAGAAAGATATCGTGCAACTTTAATCGGATGCGCACTAGGCGATTCATTGGGTATGGCAGTGGAGGGTTGGAAAAAAGAACAGATCCAAAAATATGTCGGTAAAATCACAGATTTAATGGATCCTGTAGTAATAAGAAATTCGGATGGAACCCTCCAGACTCAAGATGAGTTTGGGAAATTAAAATCATGGACCAAGAATCTAAAAAAAGGTGAATACACAGATGATACCCTGCTAACATTAGCAATAGCAGAGTCTATTGTAGATAAAGGCGGGCTAGACCTCCTAGACCTCACAAAAAAACAAATCGAAGTTTATGAATCCTGTATCCAAAAAGATGGTTCTATCAAAGGGGCTTATGGAAAAACAACCATGGATGCATTTGATAGGATCAATCAAGGTACTTCTCCAGAAAAATCAGGTTTGTTTCCAGGTTTAGGAACTGGTCCTTGTATGAAAGTTTCACCAATTGGATTATATTGGCATGCAAGTGGTAATTTTGATGAAAGTTTGGATATGGCTGAAAAGATAGGTAGATCAACACATTTAGATGAAAGATCTATTGCAACAGGAGTAATCCAAGTAGCCGCAATACGTTCCTTACTCTGGAATTATTCAAAAAAGGATTTTCTAAGTGAGTTAGTAATCACAGCATACGGTAGAGAAAAAGTACTAACTGATGGAAGTTTACTTGTTGAAAAGGGAGACTTAACTTCAAAATTAAACTGGATCTATGCAAATCAAGATATACCAGATAATTTAGCTCATGAATATCTTGGAAGTTCTTCATTAGCAATTGAAGCATATCCTTTTACCCTATTCATGTTTCAAAAATACTGGGATAAACCTCTCGAAGGCTTAATTGAGACAGTCAATTATGGAGGGGATTGTGATACAACTGGTGCGATGTATGGTGCATTAGCAGGAGCTAAAAATGGTATGATATTTCCAGAAGAATGGTTAAACCAACTCCAAAACAAAGAAAAAATAATAGATTTAGCAGATAAAATATATTCATTAAAAAAGTAAATCAATAAATTCAAAAACACCGACGAGGATTCCATTAAAAAAATCATAAATATATATAAAACGTTTTTAACGTGTTGAATATATGTTAAGTATATATACTATGTTGCACCTATTAAATACAGGAGGTAACTAACATGGAATACGGACAAAAACAAGCCAAATACGAGGAAAAAATGTATTTAGATCAAGAGCAAGACATTGGTTGGCCAAGTTCATGTATGAAACAAACATCAGAACTTGAAGATATACTTTAAAATGAAAGACAAAATAGATATAATATACTTTGGACATGGATTAACCGGACTTTATGGGATTCAACGTCTAAAAAAAGGGAAACTAAAAGATAAAGTAAATATAAAAGCGGTAGTTATTTCCGATAAAAACAAGGATCAAGGGGATTTAGTAAAACATGAAGCTACAAGTTATGGTATAAAAACATATGATTACCCCCTCCATTCAGAACAATTACAAGACTATCTAACAAAGAAAACAAATGTAGACCTTGGAATTATCATGAATTTTGATCAAAAAATACCTCAAAATATCATCAACTTACCAACAAATGGTATGTGGAATGTCCATCAATCAGACTTACCTAAATACAGGGGAGGTTTACCTCTCGAATCTATAATCGTTAATGGGGATAATTTTAGGGTTTCTGTTCACGAGTTAACAAAAAACTTTGATGATGGCGATATTATATATCAATCTCAACCAATCGATGTGTGGGGTATGGATATAGACGAACTTTATTTTTTCAGCTCAAAACAATCTGCACTAGCACTAGAAGATTCATTAAAATTATACCTTAAAGGGGATTGTCAACCAACAAAACAAGATAATTCCAAAGCCACTTATGCAAATGCTAAGGATCTTAATAACCTACTAAAGATTGATTGGCAAAATGATTGTGGGGAAGATATATTCAGAAAAGTTCTTGCAGGTGGTATCAATAGGGGTGCAATATCCTCACTAAATATCCATGGCAAGGAAGAACAATTCAGAATAACTGAAGCAAATTTTATACCTGCAAATATTAATCATAGCTACCCTCTAAGTGGGACATTAAGCAAAAATGAAGATTGTTATGCAGTTCGTGTAAACGATGGAACTGTTTATATTTCTGGAATTCAATCTCAAAACTCACAAGTAATTCATACTCTAAATAGTGCAGATAAAAACATGGTCGTCTTAAGTTAAAGATGATGTATCGTTTTAGTATAGCGAGAGCTCTATTTAGAAGAAACAGTGGAGGAAAAGAAAAATGAGTATGGGAGGCGGTTCAGATGGTGTAAGGCCTGTTAGAAGATCTTCATATACCCCTAGGATGGGTACGGGTTCAGGATCAGATGACAACACACCAGATGTACCAAACAGTAATTATGAACCCACCGAGCCAGCAGATGAATCATTACCAACTTATGTTGGAGTTGGAGGTGGATTGAGTAACAGGAGAGTTGTAAAAAAGTTGCCACAAGATTTGCAAGGTGAAACACCTTACGAAAGTAGCTTAGTTAAAATTATCAAGTATGTCATTTCACCAGACGTAGCTACTAGTGATGCAGACCAAACAGTTGTAGAGGATGTGAGGGAAAGAGTAGAGATGCCAGATTGTAGATTATTAATTAATAATCCAGCAGGGCTAGGTACACCTTACAATCTTGGAAGGGAGCATTTACAGGACAAATTAGGTGATTACCTTGTACAAAAAGAGCAAACAACCGGTAACGGAACTGTAAAGGTAAACTTTTGTGACATCGCAATTGTAACCCATGACGAAGGAGGTTACAGAGGGCTTGAAAACCGTCTTTAAGGGAACCAGAGAGGGGCCATTCTTTTTAGGTCCCCTCTTTTTAGGTCCCTCATTTTTAAAATGCAACTAGAATTTAATTTACCAACGCCGACAATCTTCAAGTTAGCGCAGCCTTGGATTTTTTATGGAGGTAAGTTATTTCAATCAGGGCAAGAGTTAGATGAATCTAATAATAATTATATAGAATTTTCTGATTTAAAATTTAATTTAGATGAGATAGAATCTCCAAAAGGTCTTGAAGATCTTTATTTTATCAAAAATAAAGATGTGATTGAAACATTACAAGAAAAATATATGATGGACGCCGCAAATACAGAATATAGGTCAAAAAGAGCGATTGAAGAAGAACTTGGACAAAATAAAGTCTTAAGTTTATTAGTAACTAAAATTCTCCCAGTAATTACAAATTTTAGCTTAGATGATCAACTTACAAAAATGATTGAAGAAGAACAAGGAATTTCTCATCAGGATAATTTTTTAGAAGTTATGGCACAAGGTAGCTCTTCTTCAAATCATACCTCTGGTAGATCTACAACTACTCGAAGTGACGTCCAAAGACAAAAACAACATCTCGTAAATATTATTTCAGAACAATATAAACAATTCGAAGTAAACAATTCCCAACCTAATACAAATAATGCTCATGGAACAGACAGTGTTATGATTCAATTAAATCAAACTATTGAAAGGAACCTGGGTTCAAATAGGGGTAACAGTTTAGATGATGGCTCAATTTTTACGTCCCAAATAGCTCCGGGAAAAAATATTATGTTTGATGATAATAAAATATATGATTTGGTAAGTACCACTGAATGGGTAAGTTATTTTAAAGATCATATTCAACCAACGTTTTATAATCAATTACAAGGGATCTCTACTTCAACAGACCCGGAAGAAGTTTATGGTTTAATAAAAGAAAATTTACAATTAGTTGAAAAAAGATATTTATCCCGATTATTATTAAAATTAAAATCTAGTAAACTCAAAATTGACAATAATTATTATTTCCCAATACATATGGAAGAAGACAATGTTAATGACATCCAACTTTTATATAAAAAACTCATAGAGAAAGATGTTAAATTAAAAGCAATAGATCATAATGAATTTCAAGCAATCCAAATGGGTGAAATACAACGGCAACGTGAACAACTTTCAAAGATTGCAAATCTTACTCATTTTGAATTAAATGGGGCTGGATACGAAATAAACAATGGTCAATTTTATGCTTATGTCACCACTGAAAAATATGCATTAAAAAGCCCCCATATAAACGGTAGTAAAAAATATTTACCCATGCCTGCTGCAAAGATTGGTGTGCCTCTGTCTTATGATAATCGTTCAAGAAAGATTAATATCGGTAATCCTATTATTATGAATCAGTATCAACACCCTTTTTTGTCAGACTATAAGTCAATGCAAACTCTTTGTCTAGGTCAGTATAACCCTTCTCATGCAAAAAGATTAGATCCTGAACAAGCAGTAACTACACTGTTAAGTAAAGCCAAAGAGATAATCCTTATGGGTTATCGTTCAGGTTCAAATCCTTATAGGAAGCTTCGTCAAGATTCATGGAGTGGATGGCTAACTAAAAGAGAAATGGAAAGAAGGGATTTAGTGTGTCTAAATGATTTTAGCACATAAATGGAGGTAAAATGGAAACTCAATCAGATTTGGATTTAATGCTTTCATCTGCTATTGCTAAAGATGATGCCAAAGAAAAAGTAAATAAAAATAGTAGGAAACTAAGGATAACTAGGGGGGCACATGAAAAAATACAACTTTATGCAGATTTAACCTCTAGGATAACTCACACAGGTATGGAATGTTATGGTTACCTTCTTAAACCCAAATGGAGTACTGATGATTTAATCACAAATATTTATTTTGCAGATGACCAACAAGTAACTTCCGCATATGTTAGGGTTCCAGTAGAAGGGATCAAAAAAGCAATGGATGAAGTTGATAAGACGGATTATGAGATTGTTGGATGGTGGCACTCACATGATACTATGCCTACATTTCATTCTGGAACAGATGAGCGAAATTTTAGGAAAATTCTTGATGGAATTAGTCCTCATACAATTTTTAGAAATGAACAGGCCCCTTATGTTGTAGATGAAAGGAACAAAAGGGTGGTTTTTGAGGATTACGCATTATTAGATTTATCATCAGAAGAGTTAAAAATATTCAAAGAAAAACAGATTAAGACAATTAAAAAGAACTCAGATAAGCCTTATGCTTTTAGCATGGTAGTAAATAATTTTGGGAGCAGATATCTCGAAAAAATAACTAAAACATTTGATAAAATCAAAGGGGAATTTAAAGTGGATAACCCAATTCACCCAAAATTAGAAATTGTAGATACAGAAAACGACCTTGAATTTTTAGTTGCAGATGTTGAATGGGATGTACGTGAAAAGATCGTATTAAACGGCAGAGGTTATACTAATTTTAACTCCTCTCCCACTTCAATAAAACTTGATTCAGAAAATTATTTGGATAAAACTGTGGAGGAGTTTTCAAAACATTTGGTGAATTATGTAAAACAAAGAGGGGATTATTCCCAGTCTGCAATGAACATACTTTTTAATCAATCTTCTAATATTTTTAATGAAATTCTTACATTAAAAAAACAAAATGTAGATGATATTGAACGTAAAGTATGCACACTAAAAACTATTAATGAAGACAAGACTTCTAAAGAAAGTATACAAACTTATTTTGAAGAACTTGAGCCTGAAAAATATACTCGATGGAGAAAAAAGATTCATATGTTTGATAGGCAACATATTATTGGTATGAGGTTGATGCAAGATATTTGTATGATTGGAGAAAATTCAAATAAAGAAGACAGATTAGATTTACAGAATAAAGTTTTTGAAAAATACCACAATCTTGCATTAAGATTAAATAATAGTTTTGATATTGCCGATAAAGCTATGAAAACAATGACTAAATATGCTATGGAGACGATTACTGATTACAAAGATACAAAAGACCACCAATATAGGAACCTCATAGGTGAACTACTGACTAAATTTTGTGTTTCAAGTGCCACTAGTTTTGAAAAAGAAACTCAATCGATTTTAGATTCACCTAATGATTGCACCCGGAATAACCTATTTATTTGGGAAGATAGATTTAATATTTGTGATCAATTAGTTATAGATACATATCAACTCAAAATAGGTTCAATATATAAATTACCTGAGCTAACCCAGAAAAGAAAAAAAACAGTTCAATTTCTACATGATTTTGCAAAATGTTATGTGGACTCTCCTGATCAAATAGACAATTTAATCGAAGAAAGTCTACTCCTAATTTATGGGGTCGATTCTAGTAATTATAACAAATTTAGGGATTCAAATTATTTTCCTGAATCTACAAGGCAAGAAGAATCATTATTTGATATGTATAAACCTGGAAGCTCAACAAGAATAAATCAAAATAATATTAGCAAAGCACCATTAATCCCCTCAAAACAAAAGAAACAACCTTCCCTTTACGAGAGATTTATTGAACTAATTAAGAGGTAAAAATGGCTCCAAGAAACCAGCAAACAAGCAATGAAAGTAGGTATCAAAGACAAGCTGCTTTACTACAAAATCAAGGATGGGATCAGTCAAAACTCGAAAATTCCAAAATTGCTGTTGTAGGTTCAGATGCTCTTGCAAATTATACAGCTTTAACACTTAGTGCATTTGGTTTTGGTAATATTGAATTGTATGGTCAAGGCAAAGTGGATGATTTAATACTTAATAATTACCAAAGAACAAACGATTTTGATTATAGTAATGGATTTCTTTTTTTTGAAGCAGAAAGATCCAAAAATAAAGCAAAAGCATTAGAGGAAATTATAGGTAAAATTAATCCTGAGATTGATTTTAAAGGTATTAATTTAGGCTTACAAAGGTCTGAAAATTGTGAACTGATAAAAAAACCAGACTTGATTATAGATACTACTAATGATTCATACTCAAAACTAAGTCTTATAGACCACGCACTTGTCAATGATATACCCCTCATAAGTATGTCAGCTGGAACTCATAAAGGGGGTGTAGGAATAATTAATTATAATGAGACGGGTGATCAAAGGAAATTATTAGAAAATCTTTTATTTTCTGAATTAAATACTCAAAAACAAGATCCTATAGTGTCTCAGGTAATTGCAGGGATTGGTGTAGAGGAAGCAAGAAAAATAATTAATCCATTACAAGGTGAGCATGTAATAAACGATTTAATAATTTATAATCTATTATCAAATTCAAGATTCGATCATCAACAAGATAAAATAATCAATGATGATTTTGATTTAAGTAATTATTCTGTATGTTTAATTGGTGCTGGGGCGTTAGGAAATTTTGTTGGGCTCGGTTTAGCTCTAAGAAATATCGGAAATCTTGCAGTAGTAGATTTCGATGTTACAGAAACAACAAATTTGAATAGACAAATATTGTTATATGATTCAGTTGGACGTGAGAAGTCATCCGCACTTGTACAAAAATTAAAGAAAATAAATCCTCGTGGAAATTATAGGGCCAAAGTCGATAAGATAGTTCCTAGTTCTTCTAACTTTTTTAGTAGAAATAAGTTCGATTTAATAATTGATACTGTTGACAATAATAAAACAAGGGCCTTACTTAATTATTTCTCTTTAAAATATGATATTCCTTTTATTAGCGGTGGAACTAGATATAATTCTGGCCAAGTCAACATATGTATCCCAAAAGAAACAGGATGTTTAAATTGTCAGGCAGACATAGATAATCTTGCGTTAGGTAACTATCAGAGACAAAGTTGTATTTATGCAGCTCAACCAAGTGTTATTACATCTAATCAAATTACTGGGGGTTTAATTGTAGGGGAAGTTCCATCTGTTTTAAATTCAGAATTATATGGTGATTTTGCAAGGGGTGAAGCTAAATTTGTTTCAAATGAAGAGTTTCGTTTATCATTACTACCTCCTGCAGTTGATAATTGCAATTGTTACAAAAATGACGCACTCTTAAAGGATTGGGGTAAAAAAATGCATGGGGTTTATGACTAAAATGGATAATCAAGAAGATGAATTAATCTCTTTAATGTTGCAAGGATATAATCAAACAAACCTTCAAGATATGGGTCTCTCTAGTCAAGAAGACATCAGTACTAGGATAGGAATCATAGTAGACAATTCACCAGATAAACATAATCTTTACAATGCAATAAATTTTGATCCAGTTCAGACTAAATTTCTTCAAAAGATGGTATCAAAAAACATCATTGAAAAAAGGATAAGGACAATAAAACAAGATTATTTTAAAACAGTATCCTATCTTAGTTTTTTTACAGATTTCATTATAGACAATAATGATATCCTAGATGAGATGACTAAAAGAACATCCCAATTAGAAAGGATAGACCCCTTTTTAGATCCTAATCTTGAACTATGTATAAGGTGCTGTTCTTTAAATTATATGGCAGATTATAAGCCAATTGCAAGAAACGATAGGAGAAAAAATAATTATCGGTCTAATAATCCTGAAATAATCATAGAATATTCAAATTTAAGGAAGATAAACCCAATTCATCAGGCCACTGGAAATGTTATCTTACAACAATTAAATAATGAAGAAATCAAACAAAGATTAAAAAAAGTTTCTAAGCCAAATGACTTATCTTCTATGCTATTTATAGATGCTAATCTGGATTTGTACAAAGATCAAGTTAAAGACTCTTATTACAAAAGGGCAGAAAATCAAATATTAAAATTAGTTGATTCTAAACAGTACCTTAAAGCAGCACATGTATCAATGGAAAAAGTCGCAAAGAATTTATCCAAAAACCCTATATCCCATTATATGAATTCAATGCAGCCCACAACCTACTAAAATGGAAAAACTAACCCTGCCTCAAAAAAATAGAATAGATTCATTAATTAAAAATAATGAGTTTTGTGATTTAATCACCTATCTTGCTTCTTTTGATGATGATAGAAATTTAGATACTTTAAAACAAAGTTTTGATATATCTAAAGGTTATTTTTGGGAAAAGACAAATAAAAAACAAAAGAACAAAATCAATGATATTCTTGGAACTGCAAACATGCTTTATTTTGATTTAGATTGTGCACTTCAAAATTTTATTGAAAGTGGGAATATAGATGGATTAGAAAATGTTCTTCATTTAGGTAAATTATATGGTCGGTATGATGCTGTAAAAAGTATAACTGATTTTGGAAAAACAAATAACCACCCATCTTTAGTTTTAGAAGATAAGGATTACCTCTCTTTCCTTATTGAGAAAGTAATTCCAAATATTCAATTAGAAAGGGATGAAGATAATTTTTTTGCTAGGGAAGACATTATAGATAATGTATTTGAAGATTTAAAACAACATTATAATCCAAAAAACATTGAACAAAAATTGTTTCAATCGACTGTCCAAGAAATGAATAGTGTAAAAAACTACGATTCAGCAAGAAAACTATTGCTATCTTTATATAGTGGGGATGAGGATTTAATTGATAAATCAAGAAAAGAATTTAATTCTAAGAAAGATACACGGCAATATGTACCTATTGATATCGAACAATTATGCGAAAAAAATCAAATGAAATTAATAGACCAAATTCAAGAAGGCGATAAAGACAGCTATTATCCTCTTTCAGCAAATTTGTTCTTAATAGAAAAGGATAATAAAAAGTTTGTTTTAAAAGAAAATATTAGATATAAAATTGATTTTTCTTGTCTTGATGGATATAATATGGAGTTAGAATTATACAATGAATTAGACCACCCAGCATTTCCAAAATTGGAAGGGGTCTTAAATGGGACAGTTGGTGATTATTTAATGTTGGAGCATATAGAGGGGGATCAACTAACAAAATACACTAGTTCAGATAACCTCCTAGATAAAAATGAAGTTTTCAAAATCATAGGAAAATTAGCAGAAGCTCTTGATTATATGCACTCAAATGCAATTGTTTATGCAGATATGAAAGATAAAAATGTAATGTATGATGGTAAAGATGTGAGGCTTCTTGATCTAGGGATGGCAAGTAATAAATTGTATATTGATCAATCAAATAATGAAGAATATGTTAATGAAGTAGTTTCAAATGCTGAGTATGCTTGTCCTGAAACCATTATGATGTCCAGAGTTTACAAAAAGAGTGATGTTTTTCAACTTGGGATAATGTTTTATAAACTTCTAACTGGGAGCCATCCTTTTGTTCAAGGAACAGCAACCCAAGATTACACTCAAAGAGAGAAAGAACTCATCTCATTTTCCCTATCAAATTTATGGAAAGAACCCAATTTAGAAGAAGAATTCTTTGTAAATAATGAAGGTATAACAGAACTCATTTCATCTATGTTAGATAAAGATTATGTTAAAAGACCTAGTGCAAAACAAGTTTATGGTCAAATAAATGATTTTATGGGGCTTCCAAAAGAAAACACATTTTATCAAACTAATAACTCTAATAATGATAATGGGGCAAATGAGCTCAATGATAGTGATGACTTATCTGAATTATTAAAACAGGACAATCTTAGTCCTGGTAACATGAGGGATGTCCCTTTACCAGAGGAAGGCATAATTTCCATGACTCGCCATCATAAAAACAAAAGAAAGACTAGAACCATCAGGCCATATATTAGATATCATAAAAGTTATACCATCAAGTAGGAGGTAGATTAAAGAAAATGACCAAAGGATTAGTAATTGCAAGATATCAACCTGCGCATATTTCACATATGGAAGTATTTGATTTTGCAAAACAACAAGGAATAGATGAACTGTTTGTAATTAAAGGTAGTGCAGACAAACAAAGGATACCTAGACATCCCTTTACACCAGAAGAATGTGTAGATATGGTTGAAATGTATCTTAAAAGAATAAATATCAAATATAGTATATTCCCTTTAGAAGATGTTAGTCAAAATATCAAAAAAGATGATGAATATCTCTCTGAAACTGATCTAAAAGATTATGAAAGGTATGCATTAATGTTAATTTCAAAAGTTCCTAAGTTTGAAGTTGCAATCTTGGGTAATCCTACCATAAAAGTCCCTCTTGAAAGGCTGGGTTATAAAGTAATTCCACCCCTGGGTGAGATGAATTGTTCTGCTACATATATCAGGAGAGAATACGCACTACATAATGATCGGTGTGAAGATCTTTTATTACCTGAACAAGTGGATTATATGGATAAAAATGGGTTATATGACATAATGAAAGAAACAGGTCTTGAAGAATTCAGGGGTGAACTAAGATAAATAAACCAAATATATATTGCACATTAGGAAATACTAGCGATGGGAACATAGAATCAATGATTAAAGCAGGGATGAGTGGGGCAAGAATCAACACAGCTTATTGTTCTTTTGAGGATTATGATAAGAGAATCGAAGAAGTAAGAAATGAAGAAAATAAACTTGATGTTAAAATCCCTATAATGATGGACATAAAAGGACCTCAATTAAGAATCTTAACAGCTGACCCCTCAGTTAATTATTCTATCAAACAAGGCATTGTTTTCCCATTAGGTTTTTATGAGGACTCAAAAGAACTCAAGAGCTCATCAGACATAGATATATTTCTTAATTATAATATTAAGAATGAAATTAAAGAAGGGGACACAATTCTTATTGAAAATGGGACAATTGCTACAAGGGTCTTAGAAAATAATGGTAGTTTATATGTTCAGGTACTAAGTCAAGGAGAAGGAATCATAAAGAATAATATGGGTGTGAATATTCCTGGAAAATATTTAGAATTACCTCACCTTTCTATGAAAGATAAACAAGTGATAGACTATGCACTTAAAAATAATCTAGATTATATTGCTCTTAGTTTTGTTAGGGATGGAAATGATCTAACCTACCTTCAAAATTATATTAAGGATAAAAAAAATGAATTTGGATTAAATAAGAACATTGGTTTAATTGCAAAAATAGAGGATAAGTTTGGTTGTTTAAATTTTAATGATATCATCAAAAAAGCAGATAAAGATAATTTTGATTTTGAGGTAATGATAGCTAGGGGGGATCTTTTTAATGAAATTAATTATTCTAAATTGGCACATATTCAACAATATATAGGGGAGATTTGCCACAAAGAAAATGTCCCATTTATGATTGGTACAGGTTTATTGGAAAGCATGAAATATAATTCCAGACCTTCGAGAGCAGAAATAGGTGATGTCTGGAATGCACTAAGAGATAAACCTAATTCATTTTTGTTAAGTGCAGAAACCTCAAATGGAAAAAACCCTATTCTTGCAGTTAACACACTAAAAAGAATAATAGATGATTATTCTACTTAAATTATTTTATTGAAGTTGATAAAAATCTAAGTGTTCTAGCAATATCATTTATATGAGATATCATATTATAACCATGGATTGAGGCCCTAGAGCAATAATTACAATTACCTTTGGCATATTCCTTCACTTCATCTATTATATGGAGTCTCTTTATGGACACAGAATCCGATAAATCCTTGTCGTTATTATAAAATGCTTTCATCGTATTTTTATATAACCCTTCTATATCGATAAGTAATTTAATAAATTTTTTCTGATGAGGATGATTTAATTTTGGGATAATTCCAGCTATACTCTTGACTCTATCTCCAATTTTCTCAAGATGAGTGGTTAATTCCCAATATTTCAAAACATCCATTTCTTGAATATCTATAGAGTTTAAAATTTTTTTATCAACATAAGCTGTTTTTAATATTTTAAAAACTAAGAATGTTAATCTATTAACTTCATAATCTCTATTATTGATGTTTTCAACCAAGCTAGGATTTTTAACACACTCTTTTGTATCTATAACCATAGATCGGATTATATTATCCATTCTCCGGGTTATGGATTTTAAATCCACATCATACATATTTAAGAAACTCCTAGCAATTATCTTCTCAGATGATTCTTCAATGAGCTCTAATGCAATAAGACTCACAATGGTCTCTTTCACTTTTTTCGCAACTTTGGGAAGATCTTTTCCTTTTAGTATAATATGATAATAATTATTTAAGTAAGCTTCATTGAGTTCATAATCTATAATTCTTGGATTTTTCCCATCTACATTAATCACAAACTCTTTTTTCTCCTGTTGTTCTTGTTTGTGTTTAGAAGAAATTCTCAGATCTTCTTTTTCATCATCAATATAAATAAGATCTCCTGCTTTTAATTTATTTTTTGTAACCCATTCTTTTGGAACAGCCATAACTAAAGAAGAATATCCACTTTTTACTAATTTTCTTACTTGCATACCTTTATAATTCCATAATTTTATTTAAATCTTTCCCAAAATAAGTTTAAAACGTTTGTTTCCAAATAGATACTTACTATCAATAATACCCACATAATAACAAGTTTTAAATAACTCAAACAATAAGAATAAGGTATGAAAATTGCATTTTTTGAAATAAAACCATGGGAAAAAAGATATTTGAAAGGGAAATTAAAAGACCATACATTATTATTTTTTAAAGAACAATTAGGGGATGTTAGTATTTCTAAAATAAAAGATATAGATGCCCTATCTGTTTTTATCTATTCAAATGTAACTAAAGAAATAATTAGCAATTTACCTAAATTAAAACTTGTTGCTACAAGATCAACAGGGTTTGATCATATTGATCTAAAAGAATGTAAAAAGAAAAAAATTACCGTATGTAATGTTCCATTTTATGGGGAAAACACAGTAGCAGAACACACATTTGCTTTAATATTATCTTTATCAAGAAGTATCCATAAATCCTACTTAAGGACCATTAAAGATGATTTTTCTATTGATGGACTAACTGGTTTTGATTTGAGAGATAAAACAATTGGAATAATTGGCGGAGGGCATATTGGTATGCATGTAGCAAGGATGGCTCGTGCTTTTAGTATGCATGTACGTGTCTTTGACATAAATAGGAATAATTTTTTATCAGAAGTGGTCAATTATCAATATGTAGGCATAGATGAATTACTAAGAACGTCTGATATAATCTCCTTACATGTACCTCATAATAAATCTACTCACCATATGATCAATAAAGAATCTATAAAAAAGATGAAAAAAGGTGCAATCCTTATTAACACTGCGAGAGGAGGGTTAGTCAATACTGATGATATGTTAGAAGCATTAGAAAAAAATAGATTAGCAGGAGCAGGTTTAGATGTTATCGAAGGGGAAGATATAATCAAAGAAGAATCTCAATGTCTCCATCATCCAGAAAGCGCAGATAAATGCAGGGTATTCTTAAGGGATCATCGAATATTCCATATGGATAATGTTGTCTTTACCCCTCACAACGCATTTAATAGTAAAGAAGCTTTAATTAGAATTCTTGACACAACAATTGAAAATCTTAATACAGATAATAAAAAAATTGTTGAATAATTAAAAATAAAAAATGCCTCTTACTTTAGAGGCAATAGAAACAACTAACTTATTTCTTTTTCTTAGGTTTAGCTTTTTTAGCTACTTTTTTCTTAACTACTCTTTTAGCTACTTTTTTCTTTACAACCTTCTTAGCAACTTTTTTCTTAACTGCTTTTTTAGGTTTAGCTTTTTTAGCTACTTTTTTCTTAACCGCTTTTTTAGCTACTTTTCTTTTAGCTGGTTTTTTTCTAGTAGGTTTCTTTTTTGCTGCCATTTATGCACCTCTTGTTATTAAAATAACAATCTTATTCTGGATTAAGTAGTATTTAAACATTTCTTTTTAGAAACTTTTATAAACTAAATTTGATTCTAAAATAACATGAGTTCAGTAAGAAAAGAAGGATCTTAAGTATTAACTTTTTCTTAGCTTTAGCTAAACATCAACATCAATTTAAACATATTTTATATTTTTTTAGACGATAAAAATCATCACGAGGTAATAATATGACAAATGTACAAGACTTTAAATGGACAAAAGACATGAAAGTAAAGGATTTAGTTAGTTCTTATCAGAGTTTAGGGTATCAAAGTATTGAACTAAACAAAGCATCTGAAGTGATAATAAAGATGAAAAAAGATAACGCTAAAATATTTTTAACTTTCACTTCAAATATGGTAACTTCTGGATTAAGAGGTTTCTTTGCTCAACTTATAGAGAATAAGATGTGTAATATCATTGTAACAACTGTGGGAGGGATAGAAGAAGACATCATGAAAGCATCTGGTGAAAAATTCAAGATAGGAGATTTTAATACAGACGATGTTGAATTACATGAACAAGGTATCAACAGAGTAGGTAACATTCTCGTTAATAATGAAAGTTACATGCATTTTGAAGATCTTATTATGCCAATGCTTGATAAGTTATACAAAAAACAAAAAAGATGGCCAGTTTCTGAGATGTTAATGGAAATTGGTTTAATGTTGGATGATAAATCTTCAATATTATACCAAGCAGCTAAAAACGAAGTTCCAATTTTTTGTCCTGCAATAACAGATGGGGCATTTGGTTTCCATTTATATCTATTCCAACAAAAACATTCAGATTTTATTATAGATGTTGTTAAGGATTTTGGAAATATTTTAGCTTCAACAAACCATGATGAAAAGAAAGGAGTTATTGCACTCGGTGGAAGCATAAGCAAACACCACGCTATACTCTCAACATTACTTAATGGTGGGGCAAATTATGCAGTTTACATGACTACTGCACATAAAACTTCTGGTTCTATGTCCGGGGCAACAACACAAGAAGCAAAATCATGGGGTAAAGTCAAAGATGAATCAGATGTTGCAACAGTTATTGGTGATGTCACAATAACATTTCCTCTAGCAATGATTAATGCAATGGAAACATTAGATGAAGAGGGGTTATTGAAATAAAATGAAAGAAAATCAACCCAAATTTATTTTATCAAAGGGCAAGGTAATAGAACAATATAATAAAGTAAAACAAATTTCAGATATTGTTTCATATAGTTCTAAAACTAATCAAGATGTAACAAAGATATTAGAACAAAAAACAGATTGTATGTTTAGTGTGCACCTTAAAAATGAATTAAAACATATTAAAGATAAATCGAGGGTTATTTTATTAGTACAAGCATGGGATCAAGAGCAAATAAAAGAATTTATCGAGTTAAAAATAACTAATTTTGTGCTAGATAATGAATATGATTTAAACGAATTATTAAAATATTTAGAAACAAGTGAGCTAAAAATCAATCTTGGACTCCGGATTAAGTTAAAGGAAAACACCATTAGAACAGAAAAGTATTTTGTTTTTGGTATAAATTCAGATGCTGCAAATAAATTATTGAAAGATTTAAGAAATCATAAAAATATAGAAAAATTAGGGATTCATTTTCATAGAAAAACTCAAAATATGAGTGAATGGAATTTAGAATATGAAATTTCTAACCTATTTGAGGAATCTATATTAAACAAACTTGATTTTATTAATATTGGTGGTGGAATTCCTTCAATTTACGCTAATACTAATGAAGATGTTATCAGAACAGTATTTGATAAGGTATTAAAGTTTAAAGAATTCTTGAATAAAAAAGATATTCAGATGATTATTGAGCCTGGGAGATTTATTGCAGCACCTGTTGTAAAATTAATCACAGAAATCAAAGCAATCTATGAAAATAATATAGTCGTTAATGCTTCAGTGTATAATACTGATATGGACGCTTTGATTGTCCCAGTAAAATTATTAGTTGAAGGAGAACTAGAAAAAGGGCAAGGCAAACCTTATGTGATTAAAGGCTACACTCCATGCTCTTTAGATTTATTTAGGTACAAAGTTTATTTAAGTAATCCTCAAGTAGGGGACAAATTAGTTTTCCTTAATGCAGGGGCATATAACTTTACAACAGATTTTTGTGATTTAGAAAAACTAGAAACAGAGATAGTGGAATGAAACAAGTAATAATCAAGATTAAATCCTCGCAAGGTGGACTAGGTAAAGCAGATGGTGCAGAACTAGCTCCAGACAAAGTAGTGGAATATCTAGGTGAGGGATTTGAAATAGATGAAGTTGAAGTTGTACAATCAAACATTGAAGAAACAAATAAAAATATAGAAGAAAAAGCCTCTCAAACTTTAGATAAAAAACCAATTTTTTTAGGGGGAGACCATTCAATAACATTTCCTTTATTCAAAGCTTTTGCAAAAAAACATAAAAATCCATGTTTACTTATCTTTGATGCTCATGTAGATATGTCCAATGATTTTCTTCCACCAACTCATGAAGACTTTAACAAAACATTGATAGAACAAAAGATTCTTTCTCCAGAAAATTTGATGATTGTTGGGGCAAGAAATATTTATGATATAGAAAAAGAATATATTCAAGAAAAAAAACTTCAAATTTTAGAAAAACCAGATTTAGAAAAGATTAAAGAATTTGTAAAAGACAAAGATGTTTATCTTAGTATTGATATTGATGTTTTAGATCCAATTGAAGCTCCTGGAACGGGGTATTGTGAACCTAATGGGTTAAAAATAAACGATTTACTCAAATTATTACATGAAATTAAACCTAAATCAATTGATATCATGGAAATCAATCCTAAGAAAGATGTAAACAACATGACATCTAAACTAGGGGCTAAACTGATTGTCGAATTAGCTAATTATTAACATAACCTTTATAAAACCTTATTCAATTAATTTTACCATGGAACTACCTAAACACTATAAACCAGAGGAAGTTGAACCAAAATGGATGGAATTTTGGGAAAAGAACAAAACATTTAGTTTTGATTCTAACGATACTAAAAAAGAAATCTTTTCAATAGATACTCCCCCTCCAACAGTTTCAGGTAAAATGCATATGGGGCATGCTTTTGGTAATTCTCAACAAGATTTTATTGCAAGATATAAAAGAATGTGCGGTTTTAATGTTTTACAACCCTTTGGTACAGATGATAATGGTCTTCCAACTAAATTATTAGTTGAAAAGGAAAAACATGTTAAAGCGTCCATGATGGACAGAAAAGATTTCGTAAAATTAGTTTTAGATACGCTAGATACAGAATTAAGACCTAAATATATTCAAGATTGGAAAAGATTAGGTATCAGTTGTGATTTTGATGTTTTTTATACAACAATAAATGAACATTGTCAAAAAATATCACAAAAATCATTTTTAGATTTAAATAAAGCAGGTAGACAATATAGAAAACAAGCACCAGCGATGTATTGTCCTAAGTGTCAAACTGCAATCTCTCAAGTAGAATGTGAAGATGAAGATATTTCATCTTTCTTTAATGATATTGTGTTTAAAGTAGGTGATAAAGATTTAATTATCGCTACAACTAGGCCGGAGCTTTTACCTGCTTGTGTAGCAGTATTTTATCACCCAGATGATAAACGTTATCATAAATACAAGGGAAAAACAGCTAAAGTTCCTTTATTTGATTTTGAAGTTCCAATTTTAGAAGATGAACGTGCAGATCCAGAAAAAGGTACAGGTATTGTAATGTGTTGTACATTTGGTGATCAAACAGATTGTGAATGGCAAAAAGCACATAATCTTCCAATCAAAGAAGCTATTGGTAAGGATGGTAAGATGACTGAATTGGCTAAAAAGTACGAAGGCATGAAGATTCCAGAAGCAAGAAAGACAATCATAGATGATATGAAGGATCAAAGATTATTAATTTCACAAGAACCAATAACTCATGCTGTTAATGTTCATGAAAGATGTGGTACACCAATTGAATTTGTACATTCGAAACAGTGGTTCATCAAATATTTAGACTTAAAAGAAGATATGTTAAAATGGGGCAATGAATTAAATTGGTATCCCAAACATATGAAAAATAGGTATGATAACTGGGTAAAAGGTCTTCAATGGGATTGGTTAATCTCTAGACAATTACCTTATGGAATTCCTTTTCCAGTATGGTATTGTGAAGACTGTGATGAAGTTATTTTAGCAGAAGAAAAAGATCTACCAGTTGATCCTGTGACTGATAAAGCCCCTGTTAAAGAATGTCCTAAATGTCAAAGTACAAATATTGTTGGAGAAAAAGATATAATCAATACATGGGCAACATCATCATTAACACCTACAATTGTTAAAGAATTATTCAAAGGTACTCCAGTTTATGATAAATTATCAAAAAATCCTATGAGTTTAAGACCACAAGGTCATGATATAATATCATTTTGGTTATTTAATACTGTTGTAAAGAGTAATCTTCATTATAATATTAATCCTTGGAATGATTGTTTCATCAATGGGTGGATGCTTGATCCTAAAGGAAAAAAGATGTCTAAATCTAAAGGAAATATCATAGAACCTAGGGACATGATTGAAAAATATTCTGCAGACGCTCTAAGATACATGGCAGGAGGTTCAAAATTGGGTGATGATTTATCTTTCCCAGAAAAAGAACTTTTAACAGGACAAAAATTCATAACCAAATTCTGGAATGCTTCTAAATTTGCTATCATGCACTTAGAAGATTATGATTTAAAAGAATCTGAAAATTTAGAAGGATTTGATAGGTGGTTCTTAAGCAAATTAAACAAAGTAATTAAGGTTTCAACAGAATTTTTTGAAAAATATGAATATTCAAAAACAAAATCAGAAGCAGAAATATTTTTCTGGCAAGTATTATGTGATAATTATCTAGAGATTGTTAAAGATAGACTATATAATCCGGATGTACGTGGTAAAGAAGAAAGAAAAGCAGCACAATATTCATTATATAATGGGGTTTTATCTTGTCTCAAACTTATGGCCCCGATAACACCTTTCTTCACAGAAGAAATTTATCATCTTTATTTTGATAAAAAAGAAAAATTAGATTCTATCCATTTATCTAGTTGGCCAAAAGTTGATGAAAAATTAATTGATGAAGATATAGAAAAAGCAGGGGATGTAGCAGTTGAAGTTATTGCTGCAGTTAGACAAGCTAAAAATACTGCCCAAAAATCACTAAAAGAACCTATTAAGAAATTAACAATTGAAACCAAAGAAAACTTAGATGATTTCTTAGAAGATCTAAAAGCAACAACTAAAGCAGAAGTTATTGAGTTTGGTAAAGCTGACACAGAAGTTAGTGAGAAGTTAAAGGTTAATATTGAGTTTTAGATTAGGATTATTTCTTTTTTAGTCACGTTTATATTCATATAATGCAATCTACAATTTCCAATAACCCTCACATCAATAATTCCTGCACCCTCTAGTTTAGCTAATGCTAGTGCAGTAGTGATTCTAGAAACTTTAGTAAGGGAGGATAGTTCTTGGATAGTGAGTCCCCTAGTGTCTTCTTTTAGCAACGTTACAATTTCCCTAATAACTCTATCAATCTTTGCCATTGTCACCAAACCTTTTTAATTTTTTATTCAATTTCTCTAATTTATCATAAAATCTAATCCTTTCATCCCCTTCAATAGATGAATGGGCTAAATCAGAATACAATCTTGAATATTCCATGAATAATTTAAACTGTTCACCACTTTTCAATCTCTTATTAATTTTTTTCTTTAGAACATCATATCTTTTAATCAAATCCTTTCTTTGTCTTTTTGGATCAAGATTATATTTTTTTAATGATTTTGGAACTGGTGGAACCTTTTCATCTAATCTAGTAGTCTGAATGGATCTAATTTTCCTATAAACTTTCTTCAAAGGTTTAATCAAGATATCTTTCTTAATCACATCAGACATACTTATGTTAGAATATATCCTCACATATTCTTTAAATAATTTAAGGGAATAATTTTTACTAACTTTCTTCTCTTCTATTAAATCAATCTCATACTTCTTTATTTTGGAAGTAATCTTTTGAACTCTTTTCCTTAAATCCTCTGCAGAAATATGTTTAATTTCTACATCTAAGGGTTTAAGTTTCTTTAATCTTTCTTTTAGTAAAGGTTTAGGTTTTTCTCTTTGTAATCTTTTTAGATTCCTATGGATTATTTTTAACTTTTTACTTAAGTTTTCTTTTTCTTTTGTATCAATCTTAGATGAAATAAGTTTAGAATATACCTTCGAATACATAACAAACATCTTTACAAGATAAGCATTTCTTTTGGGCCTATAAGTAATATGGTCTTCATACCTTTTTATTTTCCCGAATAAAAATTTGATATTTCTTTCAATATGATTTTTAGAAGCAGGTTTAAACCTAAAGAATAATTCTAAATGAGGTAATTCAAAGAATAATTTTATTTTCTCTAAGCTTAGTACTTCTTTTGTATTACATAATCTTTTGTTTAGATAACCTTTCGCACCTTTTTTCTCAACTGTTATACATACACGTTTTTTACTCTGTCTAATTCGTTTAGTTTCAGCCTCCAGTTGATCATAAAATAAATTTTTATTTGTATTCTTTAAATGTTTAATAGAATCAGATAATATCTTGAATTTGGATTTATACTGTTTAAATTCTTTTTTGGAAACAAAATGTTTTAACACTAAAAGTCTTTTTTGGACTCTATTTAAGATTTTAAAACCCTGGACAATCTCATGTTTATTTATACATATTTCAACAGATTTGATATAGTCATTAAACTTGATCTTCTCCTTCACTTTACTAGATTTTTTCTCTAAGTAATGTATGATATAAACATATTTGATTGCCTTAATACTCAAAATTAGCATGATTAAGATTAAGACAACATAACCTAATATCAATAATGTTCCTTTATCTTTAATATCTGATAAGAAAAATGCACAATCTTCTGGACAGTTAAATGCATCCTCTCCCACACCACAAACACCATTTCCACAATTACAAAAAGACACATCTTCCACTTCTTCTAATAAAATTTCTTTTCCTATTACAACATAAGTTTCAGCAGAATCACAATTTTCTATATCTAATTCATAATAGTTACTTTTCCCAAGCAAGGATTCTGTTTTTAATATTTCTTTTGCAATTATATTTTCAATAACTTTTCTAGCTAATGGGTCCCCTATCAAATCATTGTGAGTTAAGTGAATCTCCCAATAGTTCTCACATTTATTTGCAATATAACTATCTCCAATATGACTTGCACTCTCAGTTGTTACAACACCATCTGAAGTTTCACCTTCGAATAGATCACTAGTATCATCAAAAAATGGGATCTTTATACTAAATTCTCGGGTTCCTGCAATTACATAATAATCTATATCAGGTACTCTCGGTATAATTCTACCTTTGATTAGATCATCAATAGACTGGCTATTTATACTAAAGACTGGATTATCGGACTCTTCATTGATGAGTTCGTTAAATAAATTCTTATAAACTTCTGCTATTGGACTACCTTCATTTGGTGTAGCTACTAGTATGACTTTGCCTATCTTTTCTATAAACTCTGCTGAATTATCATAACTTTCTCTTAATGCTTGTTGAGTTATTATTCCACCAGCACTGTGCGCTATTATATGTATATTATCAAATTCCTGCGTTCTTGTTTCCAAGAGATTACTAAATTCATTTGCTATCTCATCAATAGAATTAGCTAGTGAATACCTTAATGTGTATAATGCGATATTTTGATCTGAAAAACTGATATCATCAATTATTCCTTGGAACGTTTTAGGTGAAGAAGCAGTTCCATGTACTAATATTATTAAATCTTTTGTATCTTGTTCAGGGTAATAAGCTCGTTCTAATTTAGATTCAAATTCAGTGGATCTTAATATACCCATTAAAGCAAAAGTTGCTTGATTATTTATAATAAATTCAGCAATATTCTCAACATTTGAATAAACCAATCCATTTTGTTTATCTACAGAACTTTCTATAAATTTCCAACCACTTTCCAATTTACCATATATTGCTAAACTATCTTCATCATACTTCTCAGTTATCAAGTAAGGCACTGTAAGATCAGTTTCTATTCCCTCCTTTACACTACTTTCAAATTCTAATACCACTGGACTTCCGATTATTTTAAGATAAGGATTTTGGGCCTCTTCGATTACAGTTGAGGGCATACTTAAAGTTACTGCACCTTCAAAGCCTTCAGAAAATTTAATTTTATTATCTCCTGATTCAATACTTTGTTTTAATTCTGAAATGTCTACCTTTTTAGGTGTTATTTTAACAGGTATCAAGTTAGGACTTAACAGTCTTGTTTCTTCTTTAACTGATTCTACAAATTCACCCTCACACCAAAGCTCAGTTACAGTTTTAGTCTCTTTTGCACTACAATCATCACCTTTGCACTTCAATATTTGAACATCTACAAAAGTATCGGGTATTGCAACAGTAAATTCTACATCTTCACCATTACAACCCATATTGAATGGGTCCATAACAATTGAATACCCCTTGGGAACTAATCTTTCATCAAATTCAATTGTTTTAGTTGATAATTGATTTGCTTCAACACTTCTTGTTACATTCATACATGCAAATTTACTCTTATCACTATCGTCAGCATATTGTTCTGCAACTTCCTTTTCACCTTCTGGACAACTGATAGTACAAGATCCACATGAACCATCTCCGCTACAACTAGGGCTACAACTTCGTGTACTGCCATCATCACAGGTTTCTGTTAGTTCTTCACAAATTACACCATCACAACAGTCATCAAGTGTACAATCAACCATACTTCCCCCAGAACAAGTCTGAGTACAACTTAAAATACCACTAGCACATGTTTTTGTTTTGGTTCCATATATCGCAGCATCATTAGGTGAATTAGTACAACTCCAAGGGTCTTCACTATAATCATTATTCGTACAGACATTATTATCCTCACAATAATGAGCAACTTTAGTTGTTGTATCGCATTTTGCTTCTGTTAGAGTTAATTCTGTACATATTCCTTCTGTTAAGTAAATGTTAGGGTCTTGGAAATAATATAATTCAGAAGAACAATCTTGTACAATAGATTCAGTACCAATTCCACATTCATTTTGATCACTACATACCCCTTCTTTATGCATCCATACAGAACCACTACAATAATCTTTATCATAATTATCACAATCACCATCACCAGTACATGCTGGAGGTTCCTCACATTGGCCTTCTGAATTACAAAGTAGATTACCAGAACAACCAGTGGAACAAGTTCCACAACCATTTGGTGCATCACCACATACTCTACCATCACAATCTGGATCTAAAGTGCCACTACTTTCTTTTGTTTGAGCACAATCTAATCCTCTTTGAGTAAAAGGGGTTCCAATACATTCTGTGGAGGTATCAGGTGACCATACTGTATCTAATTTAGTTCCGGTACATGCATCTGCATTATTACAACTATCTGGATAAGTATCATCTTTACAATAATCACCTTGATTTTCACAAGTACACTCTACACAACTTCCACCTTGGCACCCATATCCTGCATCACAATCAGAATCACTACTACATTCTTCACAAGCGCCAGATGTTTCACAACCATCACCCATATCATCATTACAATCATTCCATCCAGATTCACAAGAACAACTACTCGGTGTACAGCTACCACATGATCCTTCACTACACGTATTGTCACAAGATCCAGTTGTGTGTGCTGCAGAACATGAGGTTGTTCCACAATCTTGTGTACTACCCCACTCTAAACAATTATCATTATCATAATTCCCACATGTTTGATAACCATAACTTCCTGAACATTGAGGTGATTCGGAAGATGTGCAACTATCTGTACAACTATCTCCGCCGCCACCAGTTGCAGTACATCCAGTTTGAGTTAGACTACAACTAGAATCGCATGTTGGTGTTCCAGTATAACTACCAAAATAACTACAATCAAGTCCACCATGATCATCACCATCACAAGTTTCATTACCTTCTTTTATATTATTTCCACAATAATTTAATATTTCAATACTACTTGAATTCACTTCATCACCTATAGAAGAGTAATCTAACCCTCTAACTCCCAATTTCCAAGAATCTCCCACCGTAGTTTGTGAGGGATTTAATATATTTCCACCAGTTATTCCACCCACATATACCCGCTGAATTTCAGTTGATGTTAATGAACGATTAAATACCATAACTTCATCTATTGAACCATTAAAAAAATATTGTTCTAAATTACCCTCATGATCCTTACCCACACCAAATGTTAAAGGAACATTGTTTGTAATATTAATTAAATTGGTTGGAACAGACTGTGTTCCAATAAGGGTTCCATTCATATATATATTAGCAGTAGAACCATTAAATGTAAAAGCAAAATAGTTCCATTCATCAATAAATGGGACATAATTAGAAGCTTGTATACCTATGTTACTTCCTCCTTCTAGATTCACAAATAAATATACATTTAAAGAACCGTCTAATTTGAATATATAAGACCCTAAATCAGTGGGTGCATTATATAGATTCTTTCCAATCATTGTTTCCCAAGGACCCAAAGAAAATGGTTTAGCCCAAAAAGAGACTGTAATCTCTCGAGGTATGTTTAAAGAAGAATCATTTCCACAATCAATATAATTACTACCATTTAATTCATAAGTTCCTCCCACTTTTCCAGCAACGTTCCTAGTTGTTCCATTATTAATTCCGTCATTACTTCCCCAATAATCCATAACGTCGTTGTCAAGAGGCCAATAACCAACCAACCCATCAGTAATAAGCGAGGTCGCATTCAAAGTACCATTCTTATACCAATTATAAGCATAAGTTACATTATCAAAATCAACATCTAAAGCAATTACATATCCTGTCAAATTCTGAGTTGTATCATTAGTTGAGGAAGTTGTATTCAAAATAACTTGTGATACTAATGGAACTGAATTTAATATTAAAACAGAACTTGAATTAACTTCATCACCAATATTCTGATCATCTAATCCTCTAACACCTAATTTCCATGAATCACCAACAGTAGTCTGTGATGAATTCATCGTGTGACCCTTAGCAACACCTGCCCAATATAATTGTTGTATTTCTGACTTATTTAATGTTCTATTAAATATCATAACTTCATCTATTGATCCATTGAAGTAGCTTCCATTCCCGTTTTGTTTAGTACTGATATAAATCGAGGAAGTATTATATTCCCCATAAGGTGCTGCAATACTTGTGTTTTCCATTTGTCCATCTACATATAAACTAATATTTCCAGATGAAATAAAAGTTCCAACTAGATAATGCCATTTGTCATCCATCACTTCTGTTTGTGAACTCATTACTAATTGTGTTGTATTAGATGAATTTGAAAACCAAATAACAGCTTTTCTTGCATTATTATAAATACAAGTAGAAATGCTCCACCCCCCATTAAAAAATACATTCGCATCCCTGGAAGCTATAATTCCACTATCGCAAGAATTAACTGAAGGTAATGAGTAATTTTTCGCTTTAATCCATATAGAAATAGTAATCCCTTCGGAAGAATCTAGATTAGCAGAATTATATACCAGTTTATCATTTACACCATCAAAGCTATACGCACCACCAATAGCATACGAATTTATATTTTTAGTTGGACAATTTGTACAAACCCCTACATTATCACCATAATAATCAAGGGTATCATTATTCAAAGGATAATAAGCAACCAACCCATCAGTAATTAATGATGTTGCATTCAAAGTACCATTCTTATACCAATTATAAGCATAAGTTATATTATCTGAATCAAAATCATTAGCAACAACATACCCTGTCAAGTTTTGAGTTGTGTCATTAGTTGAGGAAGTTGTATTCAAAATAACTTGTGATACTAATGGAACTGAATTTAATATTAAAACAGAACTTGAATTAACTTCATCACCTATTGAAGAATAATCTAATCCCCTAACCCCAAGTGTCCAATTATCACCTATAGAAGTTTGTGACGAATTCATAGTATGTCCGCCTGCTTTTGAACCATCATAAATCTGTTTAATTTCTGCTGCAGTTAATGATCTGTTGTAGATTAGGACTTCGTCGATTGAGCCATTCCAATAATTATCATCAATTTGAGAACCAATCCATGTTTTAGTTGCACTAAGATTTTTCAAACTCCCTCCATTTTCATCAGTATAAATCCATTCACCATCTAGATAAATATATTTTGAACCATTAGAATTGAAAACTGTAACATAATAATACCATCTATTATTTTCAAAAGAACTGTAAACAATGTCTGTCTGTCCTTCATTTAATATATCATCGTATGTTCTAATCTCTCCTGATTGAATTCCCATCACATATCGGCTTTGAAGGGTAGAACCAAATGTTAAAAATCTCCTATTAGTAGTATCTCCAATTGATTTAATCCATATGCTTGCAGTTACTTCAGTCGAGTTTAATCCAATGGTATCTTCTATAAATATATTGTTATCACTCCCATCAAAACTATAAGATCCATTAACTTTGCCACTTGCAAGCGTTGCTCCACTATTTGTTCCATCATTTCCTCCCCAATAATCCTCTACATCATTATCTAAAGGCCAGTAAGAAACAAGTCCATCAGTAATAAGCGAAGTAGCATTCAAAGTACCATTCTTATACCAATTATAAGCATAAGTTATATTATCTGAATCAACATCACTAGCAACAACATAACCTGTTAAGTTTTGAGTTGTATCATTCGTCAAAATATCAGTTGTATTTAACACAACAGATGTAATATTAGGAGCAGTATTTGATTCATTAACTTCAACATTAATAACTCCAGAATTAACATTTCCGATAGTATCATTTACGCTAATATTAAGATAATACGTTCCAATAGTCAAAACCGTTGCATTTGTCAAATAACCTGTGGAATTAATTACGAAGTTAGAGTCATTTACCGTGAATGTGTCAATTCCTGAGACGTCTGTTGCATCAATATCATAAATCAATGTTTCATTGTTTAGGATTGATTGATTTGCTAAGTTTGTGAAAACTGGGGCATCTATATCCAATATCGTCACATTACCTGAACTCAAATAACTACTATAGTCCACCCCGTCATAAGCCTTAACTGAACAACTCCAATTCTCACTCGCAGTTGTAATACTAGAGCCAAGAGTACCCACCAAAACCTCTTCTCCTTGAGTCTGATTAGACAACCTAAAGCTCCCCTCGTTAGAATAAACTTCTATTCCATTATCATAATTAGCGAGGTAGATGAAGTTTTCGTCTCCCCAGACGCCATAAGCATAACCTCCCTGGTCGTCATGGTCAATATGGGTTAATCCTCCGGTTGTGTTTACGGAATAAACTTCTATTCCGTTGTCATAATTAGCGAGGTAGATGAAGTTTCCGTCTCCCCAGACGCCATAAGCATAACCTCCTTGGTCGTCATTGTCAATATGGGTTAATCCTCCTGTTGCGTTTACGGAGTAGACTTCTATTCCGTTAGCCGAATTAGCGAGGTAGATGAAGTTTCCGTCTCCCCAGACGCCATAAGCATAACCTCCCTGGTCGTCATTGTCAATATGGGTTAATCCTCCTGTTGTGTCTACGGAATAAACTTCTATTCCATTATCATAATTAGCGAGGTAGATGAAGTTTTCGTCTCCCCAGACGCCAAGGGCATAACCTCCCTGGTCGTCATGGTCAATATGGGTTAATCCTCCGGTTGTGTTTACGGAATAAACTTCTATTCCGTTGTCAGAATTAGCAAGGTAGATGAAGTTTCCGTCTCCCCAGACGCCATTAGCATAACCTCCCTGGTCGTCATGGTCAATATGGGTTAATCCTCCGGTTGTGTTTACGGAATAAACTTCTATTCCATTATCATAATTAGCGAGGTAGATGAAGTTTCCGTCTCCCCAGACGCCAAAAGCATTACCTCCTTGGTCGTCATTGTCAATATGGGTTAATCCTCCGGTTGTGTTTACGGAATAAACTTCTATTCCGTTGTCATGATTAGCAAGGTAGATGAAGTTTCCGTCTCCCCAGACGCCATAAGCATAACCTCCCTGGTCGTCATTGTCTAAATGATTTAAATCAGAATAATAATTACTTCCATTTTTCCATTTTCCATAATAAGTTAGATTATCGGAATCTGTATCTGTTCCAGTCGCATAACATGTTAAGTTTTGAGTTGTATCATTAGTTGAAACATCAGTTGTATTCAACACAACAGATGTAACATTTGGAGCAGTATTTGGAGTTTCACCAATACTATAATTACTCCATGACGAAACATTAAATACAACAGTAGAAGCATTTAAAGCAGTAAAATTATAACAATCTGAACACAATACATTATCTTTTAGTATTGCAGGATTTGTAAAACTAAACAAATTCATATTATATAGTGTAATATTTGCAGAAGAATTAATACTTTTATCACTTACATAATAATCTGAATTCAAATAAGCCGTATTGTTCCCAATAATAATCTGCTCTCCAAAAGTAATATTTTCGACTACATCTAAGTTTGTTAAAAATACAGATGCTGTCCATCTAATTTCCCCAAAGTTATTGTTATAGACTAAGTAATTTGTGTCTCCTGCCCCAGAACGATCCTCAATCACTCTATGTAGTATATCAGCAGAACAACTTAGATTATTGTTTAATAATGTATTAGAAGATATTCCCTGACTGTTCAAATAGACCCCATATGCAAGTGTGCCGTTTACATTCATAGTATTTGACTGAATGGTATTAAAATTAGAGGTATCCTCATTAGACAGATATAAACCATATGCATATAAACTTATGACTACTAGCCTATTTGACTGAATGGTATTAAAATTAGATGGACCATAATTAACCTGATAAATACCATATGCATATTTTAATGAGTGGATTGTTAGGTTGTTTTCAGTTATATTATTATACCCTCTGGCAACTGTTTGGTAAATATAAACACCATACGAAATTTTGTCTATGGCTGTAGTATTCCACTCAATAACATTATCATAAACTGTTGTATGGTTTGAATCTACCAGATAAATCGCATAGGTTGTGTCTGCGTAAGTAGACACCATTGTGTTATTCTCGATAACTGAATCATTTGACTCAATTAAATAAATACCTCTAATGAATTCCTTGATGTTTCCGAAGTTCTTTATTGTTAGATTGTTATATCCATTTGTATACACTCCGTAATCTGTTCCGGTAGAATCCCCATCAATTGTGAATCCTGCCCCGTTTAAGATTACATTATCACTAGTTATGTTAAAGCAAACATCAGTAGCATTAATATCATTCTGTACAGTATATGTACCAGATGAATCAATTATGCCACACTCTATTAAATCTGTAATTCCAGTACAATTCTTCCCACCATCAGTAATTGTCCAACTATGAGTCGTATTCAAAATTATCTTCCCAGCAAGACCCGTACAATATTGCGAACTACCAGCATCAAAAGCTTCTGAATCACTCAAGGCAGGAGACAGAGACGCCCAACCAGTAAGTAAAGAATCATAATTAGTAACTGATAATTGTGCATTACTAAACATACCCTCCATATCAGTAACACTCGAAACATTCCAACTTCCAATATCTTGGTTGAACTGGGATTCTGCAAACATCCCATTCATATCAGTAACACTCGAAACATCCCAATCAGGTATAGGTTGATTAAATTGGGAAACCCAAAACATGCTACCCATATCAGTAACACTCGATACGTTCCAATTAGAAATGGATTGATTAAATTGAGATGTCATAAACATTTGAGCCATATAGGTAACATCTCCAGAGACATCATCAAAAAATGCAGGTTCTGTTAAAGGGGTTTTTCCGAAATTGGAGGTATACTCAAACATCCTATAAGTACTATTGATTCCACTAACACCATTTGAAACATTTGTTAAGATATCAACTAACATGTTTTGTTTACCTGTAAAAAATTGATCAAAAAACATTATCCTATTAGTATAACCTTTAACACTTACATTATATACTCCTTCTCCTGCGTAAGTATGGGCAATCAAACCATTTCCACTAAGACTTGTGTTCGAATTACCATCTCCCCAAATAATATCAAAGTTATTGTAATTATCCGCCGTGAATGAGAATGTTGTTCCACTTGCTTTTGAAGTATTTATTTGGAATGTGAAGTATAAACTTGGATCAAATGGCGCTTCACCAATACTATAATTACTCCATGACGTTACATTAAACACAACCGTCGAAGCAGAAAGTGAAGTAAAGTTGTGACATGCAGGAGTTGTAGTTGAATTACAAACCTCAACAGAATTTCTATAGATAACTGGATTACTAAAACTCCAACCGGTGAGTTCCAAACTAACGTTTGCACTCTTATTCAATTCAGAAATATCCCCACTAGAATTTAGATAAGCAGAATTATTTCCAATCTCTATATTGTAACCCGGGCCAATTCTTAATGTCCCCTCAATATCATAATCCAAATCATCAATAAAACTCATCTGCCCATATGAATTATTGTAAATCATTTTGTTTCCTTCTCCTGAAATATAATTTACCTCTAACCCCCCATTAGAATAACTGTTTAGATTATTGAAAGTATTGTTCGAGCTAGAAATTAACTTAAGACCATCATCTGAGTTTAAATTTATTGTTGTATTATAAAAACTGTTGTTGTTTGGACCATTTGATAATGAAATACCATCATCGTTGTTTGAAATAGAAATTACATTGTAAAAATTATTATTGTTTACATTGCCCTGTAAGTAAATACCTGGTCCATTATTTAAGGTTGTAGTTATGTTGTATAGGTTGTTGTTATTCGAGTCTGAGAAAAGATTTAAACTATAGGCATTATTGGAAATTATTATATTTTCAATGACTGAATTATCAACGTATTCTAAAAAAATTCCAGCACCATCAAACACACTCTTCCCAAACCATTCGATCAACCCATCCATGATAGTGATATTATCCTTACCAATAGCTTGAATACCTCGATATGCCCCATTATCAGATCCAGTTATATTATATCCATTCAGATCCAAAATAACATCATCAGCAGTTATATTAAAACAACTTCCATCAACATTCAAATCCCCACTTAGACTAATATCTTCCCCTAAACTCAAAGCAAAACCTAAATTATCGTAAAAACTAATATTTCCCAATTCATTTATACTAGATCCAGAACGTAAATTGATACCATTTGAAATCATTTCTGAAACAAAACTATTTTCTAAACTAAAATTACCCAAAACATTGAAGTAATACTCTGCAGTAGCACTTTCACCATTAGTTATATTGGTTCCATTCATAATAGTAAAATTCCCACCCAGAACATTAATTCCAAATTCACCATCAATCGAAACATTAATTCTATGGGTTTCATGATTAGTTAGAACGGTTCCAGAAATATTCCAATCTCCATTATGCCATACAGTCTGTCCACCATTTCTAAATTCTAAATAACCTCCTTCTTCAATAATTAAATCATCAACATACAAAACAACACTATCATAAACAACAACCGCATTAGATGTGATAGTAATCTTTTGAGCTGTTATGTTTGAGTCAGTGTAATTAGCAGAAACATTCACTACAACATCTTCTGTGTAGGTTATTGACTCACCTGAACAATTTAAATCACCACTAGGATTAGCATCTGAACAAGAAGGTGAAGTATCCATGATAGTTAGATTTGCTGAAGAAACAACACTAGATTCAGCACTACCATCATATACTTTTATCTTGCAGCTCCATATGTCTGATGTAGTAGTATTACTCAAATCTATTGTATCAACTAAGACCTGTTCACCTTGTGTTTGGTTACTTAGGGTAAAACCATCTTGATATTTGATTGTCCATCCATCATAGCTATTAAATGCAACAGCATAAGAACCTGCAACATAAATATTGCCATAATTATCTTTTGCTATTCCATTTCCACTACAAGAATATAAATCTACTCCTTTAGTTATATTCCAGATTTGATTACCTTCTGAGTCATATTTTATCGTCAAAACATCATATCCTGGACCATTACCTCCAATATAAATATTATCAAAAGAATCACTTATTATACCTTTGCCGACATTAGCAGAACCACCAAATGTTGTGTTCCATACGTGATTCCCATCAGTATCATACTTGATTGTCCAGACATTACTACTACCTGATCCAAATGATTCGGTCTTTCCTGTGATATAAACCTGACCTGCTGAATCTGTTGTTATATCATAACCATAATCACTTTCATTTCCACCAAGTGTTCTGTTCCATATTACATTCCCATCAGCATCATACTTGATTGTCCAGACATCATCACTTCCTGCTCCAAATGACTGGGTATGCCCAGTTATATAGAGATTATTGGACGCATCAATTGTAATCCCTCTGCCACCCTCCCAATTTCCCCCTCCTATCGTTTTATTCCATACGTGATTTCCATCAGAATCCATTTTAATTGTCCAAACATCAGTGTTTCCAGCACCAAAAGACATAGTATCTCCAGTAGCATAAACATTTCCTAAAGAATCTGTTACAACATCATTTCCATCGTCACTTGCAGCAGCTCCCATTGTTCTGTTCCAGAGTGCAACCCCTTCACTATTATATTTTATTACCAAAAAGTCTCTATCTCCTCCCCCAAAAGACAATGAATATCCTATAACATATATGTTATCAGATGAATCAATTGTCATCCCCCTGGTATTATCAGTATTTGTTCCACCCCAGGTAGTGTTCCATATGTGATTTCCATCAGAATCATATTTGACAATCCAGACATCAGTATCGGATCCTCCAAATGATTTTGTGGAACCTGCAGCATAAACATTTCCTAAAGAATCTGCAACTACCCCAGCCATAGAATCATAATCGCTCCCACCAATAGTTTCATTCCATACATTTTCAACCATGACATGTTCAGATCCATTCTTCAACCACATCCCTGAATAATATAAATTATCACCTTCAGAATCAATACCAGTTGCATAACAGGTTAAATTCTGATTTGTATCATTTAAACTAATATCAGTAGTATTCAGAACAACTGAAGTCACATTAGGGGCAGTATTTGGTCTCTCACCAACACTATAATTACTCCAAGAACTAACATTAAACACAACCGTCGAAGCACTCAATGATGTAAAATTATAACAATCTGAACAAGCAACACCATCTTTTTTAATTTCAGGATTACTAAAACTCCAACCACTTAACTGCAAAGTAACATTAGCAGATGAATTAATACTTGTATCATTTACATAATAATTTGAATTCAAATAAACAGTGTTATTCCCAATAATAATATGTTCTCCAAAAGTCATATTTTCAAAAACCGTTAAATTAGTTAAGAAATCAGAAGAAGTCCATCTAATTTCTCCAAAGCTATTATTATAGATTAAGTAGTTTGTATCTCCTGTTCCAGAACCATCATTAATTGCTTTAGATATCTCATTGCCATAATAAGTTACATTATTGTTTAATAAAGTGTGGGACTGGGATGTACCAAAATCTTCCAATGTGATCCCGTATGCACGTAAGCTTGTCGAGCTGATTCTCAGGTCGTTTGACTGGAAGAGGTTGGAATTGGATGTGTCAAAATTAGACAAAGAGATGCCTAATGCAGTTGAGCTTGCTGTTAAGTCAACAGTGTTTGACCCCACAATATTGAAATCCATTGAGGGGCCATCATTTTCCAATTTGATTCCGTATGCAAATGAGTCTGTTGCGTTGATTCTCAGGTCGTTTGACTGGATAGTGTTGAAATCCATGGAGTCACCATAACTGTTATACAAATAGATGCCGTATTCAGTGTTGTGTGATGTTAAATCAAGTGTGTTTGACTGGACAGTGTTGTAATCAGATGTGCCTGCATTATCCAAATAGATGCCGTATGCAAATGAGCTTGCTGAGTTGGCTGTTAGGTTGTTCCCAGTTATATTATTGTGCCCCCTTATCTTTCCTGAACTAACCTTAACACGAATATTTAAAGGTACACCATTCGTGCCACCAGTATTCAAATCAATGATATTATCATAAACTGTTGTATGGTTTGAGTCTTCCAGATAAATCGCATAAGTTGAGACTAGGTTGTAAGTATAAATCATTGTGTTGTTCTCGATAACCGAATCATTTGACTCAATTAAATAAACACCTCTAATGAAGTCCTTTATGTTTCCGAAATTCTTTATTGTTAGATTATTAGAACCATTTGTGTAAACTCCATAATCTTCACCTGTACTATCCCCATCAATCACAAACCCCTTCCCATTCAGTACAACATCAGCAGCAGTTATATTAAAACAACTTCCACTTATTCCAGTTAGATTATTCTGTAAGGTATAAGTTCCAGCAGAACCAAGAACCCCGCAATCTGTTAAACTAAATGGGTCCACTACTTCTCCAACACTATAATTACTCCAAGAACTAACATTAAACACAACCGTCGAAGCACTCAATGAAGTAAAGTTATAACAATCCGAACAAGCAATACCATCTTTTTTAATTTCTGGGTTTGTAAATGACCAATCTGCCAAGTTTAGAGTTATATTTGCTGATTTATTTAATGAAGTAAGATTAGTTGAATTCAGATAAACAGAGTTATTTCCAATCTCAATATTGTAACCTGGTCCAAACCTTAAGTCACCTTCAAGATCATAATCAATCTGATCAATAAATGCGATTTCCCCGTATGAATTATTATATATGATTTTATTACCTGTCCCAGAAGTCCAATCAATTTCATTAAGTGAATTTTGGTATGATTCTAAATTTAGGATGGTATTGTTAGAAGAAGAGGTAATAGTCACCCCAAACCAACTATTTAAATTTGCAGTATTATTTATCAATTGATTATTGTTAGAATTAGAATCAATATTGATTCCCCAAAGTGCATTTGAATTTGCTATGTTGTTCGTTAGTGTGTTATCAGAACTTGATTTAAGATGCACCCCATAACCTGTATTTGACTTTACTGTCACATTTTCTATTAAAGAATTATTTGTATTATCCAAATAAACTGCCTCAGAAAAGTCCGTCACATTGGCAAAGTTCTTGATGGTGATATTATCTTTTCCACTTGCATTAACCCCATAATCTGTTCCAGAATCATCACCATCAATCATAAACCCATTTCCATCCAAAACAACATCATCAGCAATTATATTAAAACAAGTTCCAACATAACCACTCACACTCTCATTCAAAGTATAATAAGTCCCTGCAGTATCAAGAGCATCACCACAAGTTACATTAATAGAACTATCTGGATAATCTAATGTTCCAGCATCACCAAAAGGATCTTCTGTAACATTAGTTGAATTATCATCACTTTCATTACCTAAACTATAACTAACATTAGATATATGCAATAAACCATCAACTACAATATCAAGGGAATAAGATGAATTTGAATAATTAAGTCCTAAACACGTATCTTCACATTCCAATTCAAACTCAACCGCATCTACAAAGTTAGCATCTAACCTTAATGTTTCGGAATTATAAATATTGGAATAAGGTACAGACAAATTAACATCATAATAAATCAAAGTAGCATCCACTGTATTATTATAACCAGAACTGTATTTACCATAATTCAACAATAAACTATCCGACCAATTCCCTAAACTCTCCAAATTCAAGAAATCACAACAAGATAAAGAACCATAACACACTGGATAAGTTAAATTATCATCTAAGTTATTTACAACATACTTAGTACATAAGTTATCATAACTAACATTAAAATCAAATGACGCATTAACAAAAAAGTCAATTACATCCGAGATAAAAGCAACGCCATCGTTATTATTGTCATAACCTAAATTAGAACCATAACTAAAATTAAGTTCAATCTCACCAGAACCATTCGCAACACTAACTAATGAATTCTCAGCAACACTAGACATATAGACTAAATCATCCCCTAAATAAACAGAAGCTGAATCACCAGCAACATATCCAGATAGCTTAAGTGAAGTGAGTATTCCTTCTTCTGGAACCTCCCAAATATAAGAACTATTTGTTGTATAATTCAATCCAATTTCAGAAGAGTAATTACCAAAATCAACAATTGTATAACCTGTGATATTAGTCCAAAGTATCAAAGATTGAAGGATAATTACAGCTACCATAAGTATCCCAATCATCCACAGTCCCCTCTTCAGTCCATCATTTTTCATCTTTAATCAACTCTTTTTTCAAATAGTGCAGTTTACAATTACCAATTACTCTAACATCAATTACACAAGCACCCTCTAATCTAGCCAGTGCCATTGCAGTTGTTATTCTGGAAACTTTAGTTAGTTTAGATAGTTCTTGAATAGTGAGACCTCTAGTATCATCTCTAAGAATTCCTTTAATTTCTTTAATTACTCTATCTAGTTTAGCCATCTTTGTGCGCACAAATTTAACCGTTTTTTTTCAACTAAAGTTTCCAAAACTTTACACTAGTGTATATTACTGTTAATAATCATATATAGTTATCATTAGTATATAAATTTAACCTTTTTATAGTTAAATTTATGCTTGAAAATCTTTGATTTTCTTTGTATAAATCTTTTGTATTTTTACGTCTAAAAGAATAAAATATAAAATCACCTAATCTATTCAAATTTATACCTAAAATTACTCATACACCCCCAACAATTTTATAAATTCCCCCTTTATAAATATTTCTAGAAAAGACCAAATAAAAACATATATAACTAACCTTAATCTATTAATTTCATGCTTCACATAGATGGTTCACATAATGAAGGCGGCGGTCAAATTGTAAGGACTGCCCTAGCTTTTGCAACTTTACTAAATAAACCTGTGGAAGTAAACAATATAAGAGCAAACAGACCTCAAAAAGGCCTAAAAAATCAACATTTGCACTGTATTAGAGCGCTACAACAATTATGCCATGCAAAAATAGGGGGTGCAGAATTAGGCTCAGAAAAGATACGATTCTTACCAGAAAATAAAAGATCTTCAAAAATAAAAATAGATATTGGAACAGCAGGTTCTATAACCTTAATGTTACAATCTTTACTTATCCCTTGCCTTTTCTCAGAAAAATCCACTAAAATAGAAATAACTGGTGGAACAGATGTTAAATGGTCCCCACAAATAGATTATTTTAGAGAAATTATCCTACCTCATTTCTATAAATATGCAGAAAAGATTGAACTAACCACAGAACGTAGGGGTTATTTTCCTAAAGGTAATGGAAAAGTTATCTTAAAGATCAAACCAAAGTACACCTTAGAAACAATAAAAGGATCAAATCAAATCAATTTAACAGATCAAGGAGTATTGGTTCAAATAAAGGGTATTTCACATGCTTCAACAGACTTACAAAAATCAGAAGTAGCAGAAAGACAAGCAAAAGCAGCAAAACTTGCATTAATAGATTTAAAAGTTCCACTAAAAATTGAACATCATTATGCAGAAACAGATTCAATTGGTTCAGGAATTACGCTGTGGGCTATGTTTGCAAAAGATGAAGGTTTTCAAGACCCGATTAAATTAGGTGCAGATGAATTAGGGGAAAAAGGGGTTCCCGCAGAAGAAGTAGGAAAAAAAGCAGCATTAAAATTATTAGAAGAAATTAATTCAATGGCGCCAGTTGATCAACATCTAGCCGATAATTTAATTCCCCTTATGGCATTAGTCAAAGGAGAGATAAAAACTTCAAAAATAACTAATCACACTTTAACAAACATATACACTATAGAACAATTCTTGGGTAAAATATTTGAAACCTCTAACAATACGATAAAGACAATTAATTAAATTCTTGTTACCCCTTTAAAGTACTAATTAATGGAAACGTTTATAAATGTAGTTGTACTATTTTATAACGGGAGAACATGGAATTAGTCAATCAACCGGGAAGATTATCAAAAATTTATCCTTTATTAGATTCCTCTACAATCCAACATTCATTTGAAATAATGAATGATCGTAGAAAGTATGAGAATTTGAGGGAATTGGATTTTTGGACTGCAGATTCAGCAGTGTATCGGATTGAAAAAGATAGATTTAGTGGTATTAAAGAATGTGTATTATACTTATCTAGAAGACAACATAATCCTTTTTTTAAAAATTTTGACGAAAGTATCAATAGTTTACTGCATGATAAGGTTTATAGGCCATCTAAAGAAGAAATGTCCCCTATTTATGATTCTGTAAATCAAGGCACTTTAAGAATACATTTATCTGATTTAAGACTAAAAAAAAGAAGTAATCCTACTACTTATCTTAAAATTTTTCCAAATAAATTAGAAAAACTAAATGAAACTGAATTGTCTCTTGTTCAGTTTGTTTATGGGCAAGATAATGATTTAATAAAAAACATGGAAATGTTATATAATTATGGAATTAAAAAAACCCTTATAATTGTTTTAACTCCTGACGAAATTAAAAAAAAGATAGAATTACAAGGTGTTGAAGGTTCAGATTCTATATCTCAACTTTGTTCAATAAGTAAAATCTCAAGTGATTCTTTGTTTCGTACAAACTGTTCAAACGTTGGAATGTATGATAGTTCTCATTTAAGGGGCGTATTATTACCTAAAAAAGCAAAAGAACCAAGAACACAAATCACCTCATACGATGATGCACTAGATTTTCTTTTAGATAATCCGGAAGAAACATTGCAAAAGATGTGTGATGCATCTGCAAGTAGATTACTAAAACTAGTATCTCAATATTATGAGAAATAAAATGGAACTAAACGAATTATCAATAAAGGTTGGAGATATAGAACAAATCTTGCCTTTATTTGATCCATCTACAATCCAACATTCATTTGAGATAATGAATTATAGGCGGAAGGATGAATCTTTACGAAACAGATATTTTCTTACTGCTGACTGTTGCATGTACAGGATGGAAAAAGATTCATTTAGTGGGGAGATTCAACCTATATTATATATTACAGATAGGGAAAATAATCTTATTTTTAACAATATAAACGAATCAATGCGTCAAATTAGATCTTGTTCTTTATATCGGCCACCTCAAAAAGAGGTTCAAAAAGTGGTTGAATCTGCAAAGGAAGGGTCTAGTCTAAGAATCCCTCTTTTCAGTTTAAGGTTAAGAAATCCATTTTTTGAAGATTTTGCTTTATTTAATATTAACACTACTAAATATGATAAACTCAATGATTATGAACGGCAATTTGCAGAAAAAATATGTGGTGAGGGGGAAGATTTTATAAAAAATATGGCCATGTTAAAAAGTCATGGACTCAAAAAAATATCCGTAAACTTGAGGGACATTCACTCTTTAAAAGAATTGATTCAAAAAAAAGGGGTAGAGGGCTCTGATTCAGTGTGTTCTCAATTTTATTTAAAGGGCATTGCGGCATATAATCCATTATTTGATGCCTTTAGCAGTGGATATCATTCTTCCATATTAGGTAAATTAAGATCACCAGAAGAACTTTCATCTGATAAGTCCATAGATGAATATTCTCAATCATTTGATATGATCTTAAATAATCCTGATGCAGCAACTAAAAGAATAAACCCTCAAATTGCAAGTGGGCTATCCAACATTTTATCACAATATCTTGAGGGCATTAAAGATGAATAATGATAAACTAGTTAATCTCTCTGGAAGTATAGAAGACGTTCTAAAAGATATTGATCCTACCACAATACAAAGTGCAAATGATATAATTTTTGAAAAAATGAATAACAATTCACTTGATAATTTAAGCTTTATAGTTTCAAATTTTGTAATGTATCGAATTGAACAAGACAGATTTACAGGGGATTATGAAACTGTAATTTATCTTACTAATGGTGAAGATAATCCTTTATTCAATAATGGACTTCATAAGAAATTGTCTAAAAATGCACCTTATAGTTGTGAAGTTCCACAAGATATGATACAATCTATTTTAGCAAAAGAAAAAGGGGGGCTTGTATTAAGATTACCTATCAAATCATTAAATTTGAGGGCAAATTTATTGCCACAATCATCTTTTTATATGTATACCCAACCTAAAAAGAATAATGATTCTCAAAATGAATTTGGAAAATTTTTATGTGGTAAAGATAATTTTTTAGATTACTTAAATTTTTTAAATAAAAAAGGGATTAAAAAAGTAAAACATTGGGTATTAAAACCAAAATATCTTTTAAAACATCTCACAGTAGAAAAAAGTCTAGGTGTTTTATGTAATCTTGATCTCAGTGAGGTTCGAAATGATTTGTTTAATGCAGATGGATATTTTTCTATTCCAGATTCTAGTTTTCGTGCAGAACCAAGACCTTACAAGAAAATCACTTTAGATGAAAAAAAATTATATACTCTTTTAGATAAATACGTGGCACCTTCGATTGTTAAGGATTTAAAGGATGATTTAAGAAAACTTTACAAATAAACTCATAAAGACGACAATCTAATATCAGTCTCTAAGTCCATTAGTTCATAATTAATTTTTCTTTTGACATCTTCATCAGTTTTTAGCCTTCTTTGTAAAGATTGTACTTCTTTTATAATGGCTGTAGCTTCTTTGATATCTCCAGAAGAGACTAATTCTTTTGCCCTTTTTATCAATTCATTCACATCTTTAAATTTATCAACTTTTACAACTCTTCTAATTAGGGGTTTTTCAACTTTGACATCTTCAACAAATTCCCTATCTTTAATTTTATTTAGTTTTGAATCAATTAGATCTTCTTCAATAGCTAACTCTTTTTCTTTTTGACTGATACTTTTCATCTCTTCTTTAAATTCGGCATCTTTCCTTAATATCTCAACTTCCTTCACCTTATTTTCTGCACTTAACATCTTTAATTCATTAAACTCATTATCTCTTTTTAATTTAATCTGCATCTCGGATAACTCTAAATCTGATAAAATTTCTTTTTGATGTGAAACTTTATTCTTTAAGTCATTATACAAATCATTAAGGGAATTTACCTGTAATTTTAAATTACCAAGATTCTCTTTAAGTTCTTTAACACCTTTTAGTTTTAACTCTCTATCAGATACTATTTTCTCCCTCTTTTCAATTCCTTCAACATTAGATTTGATATATTTCTCTTTTTCGTTCATCTCTTTTTTCAACTTTTCAACTTTTCCTAATGTTTTAAGATTCTTATCAGCATTTTTTAAGAATGGTTGTAATTCTTTTTTCTTATCAAATAGAACTTTTTTGCTATCTTCTAAAAGAGTTTCTAAGACGTCCCACTCACCCTTAACATTATCAATTTTTTCTTCTTTTTCAGCTAAGTTTAGATCAACATCATCTTTCATTTTCTTTAATTGATCCATGATAGTATCAATTCTATCAGTTTTTTCTTTTGCTTCTTTTAGTTTTAAATCTACTTTTTTATTTTCTGCAAGTAGGATAGCCCTATTTTCTTCAATCTCCTTAAGTTGGGCAGTTATACTTTTTTCTTTTTCATCAATTTGGCTATATTTCTCTGTTATAACTTTATGGTTGGATTTATGAACTCCTGCAATTTTTTCATGTTCTTTTTTTGCTATATTTAGTTCTTTAGTTTTACTTTTATGCTCATTCTTAATTAAATCAGATTCCCATTTCAATTTCTTAACATCTTCCTCTAATACATTCTTATTTTGTAACAACACATTAACTTCTTTCTCAAGCTTCCTCTTGATATCACTATTACCTTTTGATAAGGCATTATTAACTTTTAACAATTTATTCAATTCAACAACTTTATTTTTCTCTTCATCATACAATTTAGAAATCTTATCAATTTTTTTATTTATCCTTTCATTATCTTTCAAATTACCAATTGGCAATAAGGGTTTTTTAATTTCAGATTTAGCAATATCTAATTCCCATTTCAATTTCTTAACATCTTCCTCTAATGCTTTTTTATTCTGCAATAATATATTAACTTCATTTTCAAGTTTATTCTTTTCTTTTGATAAAGATTTATTATCGGAAAATTTAGCTAGGTTTTGACTTGTTTTGAATAACTTATCCATTTCTTCAATTTTTTTCTTTTTCTCATCATGCAACTTAGAGATATTTTCATGTTTGGCAATAATTTTTTTAATTTTAAGATTATGCACTTTTTTCAGATCCTCATGTTGTTTTTTTGCAACCTCAATATCTTTAAGTTTTATAGAATGATCTTTAGTGATTTTATTAAATTCATTTTTCTTATCTTTGATGTCCCCATCATGTATCTCTTTTTCATATTTCAATTTTTTAACATCTTCTTCGATATCAAATTTATTTTTCATAACTTTGGCAAACTTTTTTTCAACTTCAACTTCTTTTTCCCTAACTAGGTTCTCTCTAACTTCAATTAATTTTTCTCTTTTAGCAACTTCATTTACTAAACTTTCTTGTTTTTTTAGTTGTTCAAGTTTTCTGTTTATCGATTCTTCTGTTTTTAATAATTCTACCTTAGCAAATTCTATATCTCCATCTTTTCCAGAAAATTCTTTTCTTAAAGATGTAATATCTTCTTTTAATTTATTTGATTCAAGGTCCATCAGACCTTTTTTTTGTGTTAATAGTGTTATTTCTTTTTCTAATCTTAATTTCTCTTTTAAGCTGCCTTTCAATTTTTTTTCGACTTCTTTTTCTTTGATTTGAACATCATTTTCCCGCTGTTTTACTTTATTCTCTTTTTCAGATATTACCTTTTTTTGGAGGTCTAATTTATTCGCTAATTTTTTATTTGCTTCTAATTTTTTAACATCATTAATAATTTCTTGTTCTTTCTCTAAAATAAGTTTTTTATCATCTTCTAAGACACTTTTCTTTTTTCCAAATTCTACTTCAATATTTTTTAATTCATTTTCTTTTAAAGAAATACTGGTATTAAGAAATTCATTTTTCTTTGTTAAGGAATAAACATTTTTCCTAAGTAATTTTTCCTCTTTTTTCCATCTGTGTTGGTCTCTACTCAGTTGCTTATGACTTGCCATCACTTCTTTTTCCTTCTCCTCTAATACATTTAATCTTTGTTTGATATAATCTTCAGTTTCTTCTTTTTTCCTATCTATTTTTTTATTTTTAGATAGAACAGGAATTTCAAGCCTTTTTTCTTTAGAAATTGTCTTTTTTGGGGGTTCTGGAACTCCTTTTATTATACTATCTATCTCTTTTTTGCTTAATTCCAACCCCATACCTTCTAAAATAGGGATTTCCCTTTATTAATCTTTATTACTCTTATGGAATGGTTATTTATCTTAAGGGGACAATAATTTATTATTTATTAACATATATTACGTCTAATAGGCAATCTAACTCCTATGAAATAAATAGTAACGTTTATAAATGGGTACTAAATTCTATATATTATGGAAGAATCAAAAACAACATGTACATCATGTAAAAAAAGAATCACTAACGATACAGGTGTAGTTAAATTTATGTGTCCTAGCTGTGGAAAATATGAAATAGTTAGATGTAAATCATGCAGGCAAAATGCTGCCAAATATAAATGCACTGGTTGCGATTTTATAGGTCCTAATTAAGATGACAAACGTAATAGCAACACTAAAAATAATGCCTACATCACCCGATGTAGATTTAACTAAATTAACTGGAGAAATCCAAAAACATATTCTTGAATTTGCAGGAGAAGGGGAAACTAAGGTTTCAGAAGAACCAATTGCTTTTGGTCTTAATGCACTTAATATCATATTCATTATGGATGAAGCATTAGGCTCACCGGACGCTTTAGAAGAAACAATCAGAGGAATAGAAGGCGTTCAATCAGTAGAAGTTACTGATGTAAGAAGAGCTATAGGATAAATTCCTTTTTATTAATTAAAAAAATTTTCTTTATTTTTATAAAAACATAGTTACAATAGCTATTCCTGTAATTACAATAAATGCATATCTTATCATATTATTGCCAATAATATCTGCATAATGAGCGCCAATCCATGCCCCAATCATTCTAGCAAATAACATTACAAGTACATATAACCAAGCCACTTTTCCTACAAAAATAAATATTGGCACGGTTAAAATAAATCTCACAATTGTAAATAATTTTCTAGTACCTGCAGCTTTTAAGAAACTTAGACCAAAGAAAAAGACCAATATATATGATAAGAATGTTGCAAACATAGGACCATACATTGCAGCATATATTGCAACAAAAAAGATCAATATATAACCTATAATCACATGTTTTTTTGTTATTTTTCTTTTCTTTATTCCAAAATCTTTTTTGAATAAAAGTACCATTAAACCTACTGAAGAAATACATGCAATTATTATTTTAAAAAAACTCTCTGGAATATTAAAATAAAGGAAAGTCCCAATTATAAAACCCACAATACTCACTAAACTCATTATTATTGCAATTTTCCAAACAATCAATTTCTTTTTCTGAAACTTATATGTTCCGACTACCATTGCCCCAACATTACTTGTTCTAATTGTGGCAATAGCTATGTGTGGGGGAAGACCAAGAGAAACTAAAACAGGGTTTAATAATAATCCAGTACCTCCCACAACAGTTCCATACATACTTGCAATAAGGGAAACAAAAAAAAGAATGATTATAGTTAATGGTTCCATATATTCTAATCCTATCTAGAATTTATAAATTTATCTAACATGATTTTATTATTTTAACCAATTCTTTCTCACTCATATTAGTTTTTATAGAATTTTCTCTAATATGTGTTGGACAAGCAAGAAATCCTTTTTTCTTTATGTTTTTAATCAAATCATCTTGTTTAGGTAACTTTGGAATTTTATAGATTTTAGCAAGTCTGGGAATATCATATATCCCTACAACATCAATCTTAGATTCGTTTTTAATCTCAAGTAAAAAATCATTATTATCTTCAATTGTGTTTTCTTTATACATTTTAAGGGCAAGTTTAGGGTCCCATAAAGGTCCAAGCCACATAGGTCCAGCATCCATAAACATCCCATGTTGTTTAATTATAGGGTCCACTTTTAGTTTACCTTTGTGACAGATAAAAAAAACCCTAAAATAATGATCTTTTGAATAACTAAATATGGGGACGAGTGCTTTTTCAAATTGTGCACCTATTAATTGAATTTTTCTAATCAAAATACGAAGACCCACTTCATGCATTTTATCGTTATATAGGGGTTTTGCCCAGTATTTACGCATGCAAGCAGATTTATAAGTTCCAGTTAAAGCTGCAGTGTCTGTTGCAGTAACTGCAAGTATACTCTCTCTCGCAAGTCCAATAATAGAACTATTAAGGACAAAGTTAGGGCTTCCAAAAGGATCTAGATCAATATAATTAAAACCCATGTTTTCAAGTAAAAATAAATTAGCATCATTATTAAAAATAAAAACTTTTTTACTTTTTATCTTGTTCAAACTAAGATTTTTCTTCATAGATTTAATAGCACCATCACTTCTATCATTCATCTTTATAGACTTAATAATGCCTTTGTTAAGTTCTTTAATAAATCTAATACCACGAACTCCTGATCCTGCCAAGGGTAGACCAATTTGCATACTTTTATTATCAAGGCAGTTAAGTAAAAGTACAGAAATGTCCCTATTAAACTTCATAACTGGATTGTAAAATGTTTCCATCTTCTTAGAAACAATATCTTCTACCTTAATATCTAGTTTTATCTTGCCTTCTGTGATCATAATAACATTAGAATTAAATGGACTTAAAAACTTTTGTTTTTAAATTAAAATAAAAAGAAATAAAACTGTTTTACTCAACAGTTATATATCTAAACTTCCTAGCACTAAAGTCATCATTTGATGCAGTTATTCTAACTAAATAATCTCCTGCAGGTGCATTTGCTCCCCACCACATCATTTTACTATAACTATCGTGTTTGTCTATATCAAATCTAGGACTATTGATTACTTCACCAAGTTCTGGTATATATGCAACAACCCTAACTTCTTCTTGCTTTTGATATTGATTTCCAGTCGTAACATCATTTACAATACTGGTGTGTACTTCAAGTTCGTTACCCATCTCTACATGGTTATCTAAAAACCTTATTCTACTTAGACTAAACATAGCAAACACTATGAATACTAATGTTAATATTTGTTTATTGTTCATTCTTACTCCCCCCAATGTTTTCTTTTTTTTATTGTTTATCAAGTTTAAAACTTTGTAAACTAAATAAAATTTCACATTTTTTATAATTTATGAAATTTTCTTGTATTAAAGTTTTATAATCATAGCACCGATTACAAATATAATCAAACCTATTGCTAATATACTCAATATAATTAACATAATCATATATTCAAAACTATTTATAAATTCATTATGTGACGTTGTTGCTGCACCGGTAACTAAATTTGTTGGTGTCTCTGTAATCTCGATATATTCAGAGGAAGGTCTTGTAAGTGTTGCTGTACTAACTTCAATACCACCCAGTGTTCCAACAATTTCTTCTTCTTCTTCAACTAACAAACATTCTTCTTTTGTTAAAGTCAATCTTTTTGTTTCGACTTCATCATCATATTCTACTTCAACTATAACATCATATGTACCTACTTTAACATCTGAATCTGCAGCAAAACCAAAACTTACTGTGTTTTTGTAATCATCTTCGTCATAAGCTTCTAATTCAAATTCAGTAGATTCATAGATTCCAAGTTCTTCACTTTTAACAACAACTCTAACATCTTCATCTTTCTTACCTATATTCTTAACTCCTACTGAAACATCAAAGCTATCATAACATACTAAAGTTGAAGGACTTAGTGAAACAGAGCTTACAACTTCATGTTTTTCTCTTTCAATGGTTATGCTTTGAGACTCATCAATTACACATTCTTCCACACCATTATCATCTTCACCACAAGCTTGCACATAGACAGTATATTCATCACCATCTTGGGCATCTGCAGGCATCTTAAATGTAAAATCAAAAGTATCATCATCACCATCATCTAAATCAAGATCTTCATCATCTTCTAAATCATCATCATCTTCATCTTCAACAACGTCACCATCTGAATCTCTGATTTCAATCTCCAGCTCAATATCTTCGATATCTAAATTACCATTATTCTCAATCTCAACATTTATTTCAACGTTTTCATCAGGTTTAGGTTCATCTTCATCAACATCTACATCTAATTCTAATACTCCTGTACCTGGAGCAGAATTATCAACTTGAATGAAGAATGTACTAAATCCAGAAACCTTGAAAGTTAAAGTTCCGCTTGAATAAGTTATATCATAACATTTAGCAGCTGAACACTCAGTTGTTCCAGTTGTTGAAAAACCAGAGTCATAATATATTATTGGTGTATTTTTTGAATCAATATTATACATTGTTATTGTAGCTTCATAATTTTTGAATACACTAAAACCTGTTGCATCCGAATCTATGCCAACAACACCATTAGATAAATCAAAGTTTGAATCCATATCAACAACATCACTTAAGTTAATTGTTTGATTACCAAAATCAATCTTTGCATTCCCATTATAAACAGTTAAACCTGTAAAGTTATCTACATTAGAATCATTCACATCATTTATTGTTCCAGAATAACTGCTTTGAGGTGTTGTAGCTACGCTAACATCCCATTCAACTTCATTGTTTGTTGTAGCATTAGTAATATTTACTTTAACATTATAATCTCCTGCAGTATTCATCTGAATATAACATGTTAATGAATTTAAGCAAGAGGGTCCTAATGAACTTCCGTCTACAAACCATTCTATTATTGGATTTGCATTATCCGGATCATGGATAGTTATTTCAAATAATTGTTCTACATTGTCCCCTATTAAAAGGCTATTCTCAACTGGTGTTGATGTCTCAATTGATGCTTCATCTAATACAGAATTTATAGTTATACCAACATTTTTATCATTACTATCTAAGTTACCATCATTACACTTATATGTGAATGTGTCATGACCATTATAATCTGCATCAGGAGTATACACTCTTGAATCTCCACTCCCACTTAAAGTTCCATTGGAGGGTTCAGTTACAATTATATAATCTAATGTATCTCCCTCAACATCTGAACAATTTAGTTCAATTGCAACAGATGAATCTTCATCAACATTTATTGTTGAAATTGTATGAGCAACAGGTGCATCATTAACAGGTATTACAGAAACCCTTATTGTATCATAACTAATATTATCATCGTAATTATGGTCTGCACTTATTGTAACATCACTATATCCTGTAGCATTTGCTTCTAGCAAAGTACATTGGAAATAATGTTTATAAGTCATAGGGCCCATATCAAACCAACTATATATACTACAATTTATGAGGCTCTCATTAGTTTGTTCTGTAATATTAAACCAATAATTATCTCCATAATAAGGTTTAACTGGATCATATGATGTGTTTAAAGTTATATTGATTGAATTAACACTTGTATTATCTTCTACGATAAATTGATCTGCAATATTTATGCAAGGTACAATTACAACATCAACAGAATTTTCTACTTCAGTATATCCTCCTGCACCATCACTATATATACCTTTTATACTAATTGGATAAGTTCCAGGTATGGCGTTGGGAACATTAACATCAATACTCAAATGAGGGGTTGTACTTTTTGCAGGAAGCATTAACAATAATAATTCATAAACTCCTAATTCTGTATTTTCAAATGTTACATTTACATTTTGTACTGTTTCACCTGAATTAACAAAATTGGCACCAACTTTGGTTTGTCTAGTACAGCTTAAGTTATCATAAGTTGTGTTCTCATTAATTATCTTTATTTCACTACTTTCAGTTATATAATCAATATAAACAACCCACTCAACCATCCTATCTATACCATTAGAATCTTTGCCACTAGCATTTAGACTCAATGCATATTTTCCTTCTGTGATTGTTAAAGGGAGGTTATCAAATGTTAAAGTTTTAGTAACACTTTTAGTTCCATCTAAATGTGTATTATCTGAAATTGTTTTTGTGTCACTTATTGGGCTAGCTATTTCACCTACCCATTTAAGAGATTCAACCCACTCTGAAACTTGTTCAAAATTGTTTGTTGATTTAACACTTAAACTTACTTCCGATCCTGGGAATGCAGGAACGCTATCACCATTATTAAGACTGTAATTAATACCATCTACATTAACAATTAATTCACTAAATGTCAATAAGCTTTCAACAGTCATAGTTATAGTTTCATTATCTTGTCCAGATTTACCATCATTTACTATGAATGTTACATTGTTAATGCCAACACTACTTTGAGTTGGAGTAAAATTAACTTCTCCGTCTGGGCTTATAATCATACCAGGCATCAGAGGATTAGTAGTATAAGTTAATGTATCGTTAGTTGGATCTATATCATTTGCTGATAAATTAAATGTAGTTAAGATACCCTCTCTTACTGTTTTATCCCCCACCAAATCTAATACTGGATTATCATTTGTATTTGTAACCCATGCAGTCATATTTTTTTGAGCTGTTAATTCTCCATCTGAAACAATTATCATAACATCAATATATGTGCTTGGACTTGTTAAGGCATCATTTGTAAAATTAAAAGTAATAATTTGACCATTTACAGTAGCATAGCTACTATTTTCTGTTATTATTAATTCAGAAATATTATTATCTGTATCATTAATAGAATTAGTCATGTTGATAGTGTAAGCAAAATCTTCATTCATTGGGTGTAATGTAAACATGGATACTGTTGGTGCATCATTAACTGGACTAACAATTATACTTATATTTTGTTGAAATACTAAACTACCATCGGAAACATTAATAGTTAAGTTTTCTCTCAATACCCCATTTGGATAATTAAATATTATATCTTGATCTTTAACAGTAGCATAAGCACTATTAGTTGTTATGATCAGACTGGATGTACTATTATCAACATCACCGATATAAGGTGTTACATTAAGTGTTAAATTAATATCTTCAGTTGCGCTTTGATTTAAAACTCCTATAATCAAAGGTGCATCATTTACTGCATTAACAATTACATTAAATGTTTTGTTAACTTTTTCATAGGAATCATCTACTTCGATAATACATTCAGCTACCCCATTCCAGTTCAAAGCAGGACTTAAAGTAACATTTGTCAAATTAATTATTTCACAATCAACTTCTGAGACATTTTCATCTACTATTGTAAATGTTAAATCGTCATTATCTAAATCTGTTATAAAATCACTTATATTAAAGAAATAATTTGTATCTTCATTTGTATTTTTATTTCCAATAGTGCCATTTGGTATTATATTATTTGTTTTATTAAGTGTGGGAGTTGTACTATTAATCCACATCTCTAAAGCATCATGAATTCTTGTTATTGAAATATCATTTCCAGGATCATAATCCCATACATAATTATCAACCACACCTGCTAAATTATCATATAAAGTAACATTATCATCACTATTAACTAAACTTAAATCAAAAACCACAATATGTTCTTGTGGTCCTAATATTGTACCAACGGGAAACGTATATCTACTTTGAGTCTTATCACTAATATTCCATCCAGAAATATTTACTTCAATACTATTATTATTGTATAATTCAATCCACTCATCATCATTTTCATTAACTACTCCATTATTATCCCAATCTGTAGTTCCTACATTGGGCATAACTTCATTAATAACAACGTTAGCAGAAACAAGGCTTAAACATAGCACAAACATTACGATTAGACTTAATAGTAGTTTTTTCATTGACAACAACCCCCAGGTATTAATAGTTTAAATTATAATAGTAATTGTGAACAAAGTTCAATATATAAATGTTTCTATAGTTTTAGTATTTTAAAGTAGTAAAAACTAAATTACTCTAAAATCCCTATGTTTAACTCTTTTAACTTGATCATTTGTAGTCAGTGCCATCCTTAGAGTATACACACCAGGCTCTGCATCTTCTGGAATAACCATTGGAACAGTTTTCAAATAATCTCTATCTAAATAAGGGCCATTAAAAGGACCTATCTTCCTTGAAATTCCAAGTTCATAAACAGTAACTCTAATTGTTGATCTTTTAACATCATAAACTCCCCAGTTTTCATAACTAACATCAATATCTAATGAATCACAAGGCGTAACTTCATCATATACCATATTATTCATCCTTACTGTATCAATATATAGTTTTCTTCGAGGATATTTTTCAACAGAAGGTTTATCTACACATATTGAATAATCTTGTGTAACATTAAACATACCATCAGTTGCTTGAACACTAACAGGATAACAGTTTCCAAGATGTGCAAAAGTTGGATCCCAGGTTATCATACCAGTAGCACTATTTATTGTAATCCCATTTGGACCATATAATAATGAATATGTTAACACATCTTTATCAGGATCTTCTGCATCGGAATCATACTTATATTCAATGTCAGGATAAGCCTCTGTTATTGGAACAGATACAAAATAAGGCGGCCATTCATAATCACAGTAAGTATGTCCTCTTTGTGAATATGTAGCGTCTCCACCCTCACCACATGAATTACTATCAGATTGAGTAATTATTCGCTCCATCATGATTGTATCATTAGCCAGACATTGAGTTATATTATACCATGAACCAGTTGAATTAACTAAATTAGGTGTACAATAATCACAAGGTCTTGTTTGGTAATCATAAGTTGTAGAATTACCTACTTCACCACAAAAATTATCATCATATTGAGTTATCAATCTCTCTTGTAAGATTGTATCATCAGCCCTACAAAGTGAAACATCATACCATGAACCAGTTGAATTAACTAAATTAGGCGTACAATAATCACAAGGTCGAACATCATATTCATAATAAGATGAATTCCCAACCTCACCACAAAAATTATCATCATACTGATTAATTTCTTTCATCCATTCTTGTGTATCATTAAGCATACAACTAGTAGCATTATACCATCCATCAGTTTCATTAACTAAGTTAGGAGTACAATAATCACAAGGTCGAACATCATATTCATAATAAGATGAATTCCCAACCTCACCACAAAAATTATCATCATACTGCACAATATACCTTTCCCACTCTTGAGTATCATTAAGCATACATTCTGTTGTATTATCCCAACTACTTGTAGCGTTTACAAGATTAGGCGTACAATAATCACAAGGTGAACTTTGATATTCATAAGTTGTAGAATTACCTATTTCACCACAAAAATTATCATCATATTGCACAGTAGCTCTAGCTTGCATTATGGTATCATTAGCAAGACATTGAGTTATATTATACCATGAACCAGTTGTATTAACCAAGTTAGGAGTACAATAATCACAAGGTCTTGTTTGATATTCAGAATAATTAGCATCCCCTCCTTCATTACATGAATTCGCATCATATTGTGTTATAATCCTTTCTTGTAAAATTGTATCATCTGCCCTACATAAACTTATATCGTACCAACTCCCAGTTGAATTAACTAAGTCAGGCGTACAATAATCACAGTAACCGTATTCCCTAGAATCATGTACTGTAGAATTACCTACCACACCACAAAAATGTGAATCATATTCAATATTATATCTTGTTTGATTCATAACGTTCCAAGGTAAACAAGATTCATTAACCCATTCACTCCATGAAGTGTTAGTTAAATCAACAACACAATCAGTTTCATTATTATCTGTATAATTATCACATCCAGGATCTTTTAAAACTACATTATAATTAAAATCAATAAATCCATCAATATCATTATCAACAGAATCAGAACACTCTGTATAATCACAACCTTCAATATCACCACATATATAATTACAGTTTTCAGAACCTGAAACAATTATATCGGAACAATAACTACTCGTGGTTCCATCTGCAAAACAAGTAGGCGTAATATTTAATGAATTATAAGTAAGTCCGTTACATGAATTATTTATTGTTGCAATTCCACAATCATTATTATTGTAACATGTTATCTCTTGAACATTTATAGTTACACTCCCTTGATTACTTGCAAACTCATAGTCATAACAAATATAATCAAATGAATCAAGACCTGCATAGTTTGTATTTGGAACATAATAATAGGTTGTACCTACAATATGCGTTAAACTTCCATGACTAACATCATTCAATTTCATATAAGTTAAACTATCTCCTTCAGGATCATCACATACTATATCAACTAAAACACCTTGATTTTCAGGAGTAGTATAAGTAACATCATAAGCAGTAGGCCCATCATTTATTTCATTAATTGAAATTGTTACAGTTGCAGTATTACTATCCAGATTACCATCATTACATTTATAGTTAAATGAATCTCCTCCACTATAATCTTGATTAGGCGTATATGTTCTTGACTTGCCACCGTTACTTGTTAATATTCCATTAGTTGGTGAAGAAACATCAATATAAGTTAACACATCCCCATTTGGATCAGCACATTGTAAATCAAAAGTTATGCTCCTATCTTCTTTTCCTCCAAGCCCTAAATTAGCTGCACTAGGCGCATCATTTGATATGGCAATATAACCATGATTTGCAAAATGTATACTTCCACTTGCAGAAGGAGAAGGGCATTGTTGCCAATCTTTCCAATATGCGCCTCTTAAAACAATATCATTATATCCTTGATTAATATTAAAACCACTTATTGTGAATAAATTCCATCCACCAAAATTAGACTCGTAAAATGTTCCACTATGTCCGTTAAGAATAGCAGTCATATCCTCATGGTTTTGATCAGCATCAAATGATCCATAAAATGTTAGCTCCGTATTAGTTCTAGCCTCTGAAGCATAAAATCTAACAGTTATAGTATTATGGCTATTAGTATAAGCACCATTCGCATGGCCCCACCCATTGCTATTACATACTTGATAAAAATTTCCCGCAATAACAGAATTTTCTATGTCTACATTTTCATTTATAATGTTATTATATGCTAAAACATTTGATGTTGCTATGATTAGAAAACTTAAAAGAATGCTTAAAATTATTAGTAATTTTTTCATTTTATGGTGCCCCTATGCGAGTATATTTTGTAAATAACTATTATATTATATATATTATAAACTATATATTAGAAAAGAATCATTGAAGGATATATAAAGCTTTGGTTTTTAAAATAAAACCCTAAACAACAAAGTTTAAAAGCAATCTAAAATCACTAATATATATGAAATCAATAAGAAGCCCCATATGTACTGTAATGGGTCATGTAGATCATGGAAAATCATCGATTTTAGATAAAATTAGGGGTTCCTCTATAGTTAAAGGGGAGGCAGGAGCTATTACTCAAGCTATTGGAGCTTCAATAATCCCTTTAGATACTATAAGGGATATTTGTGGGACTCTCCTAGATTCATTAAAGATGGATTTCACAATACCAGGTTTATTGTTTATTGATACTCCAGGTCACGCAGCCTTTACAAATTTAAGAAAACGAGGGGGTAATTTGGCAGATATCGCAATCTTAGTTATAGACATTAATGAAGGGTTAAAACCTCAAACAATAGAAAGTATTGAAATATTAAAACAATACAAAACCCCTTTTATAATTGCATTAAATAAGGTTGATCTAGTTCCAGGTTGGCAAACAAAAGATAATGGAATCCTACAAACAATCGCTAGTCAATCTGAGAATATTCAAAAGACTATCGAAACAAAACTCTATGAATTAGTTGGTGAATTATCTAAACTTGGACTAAATACAGAAAGATTTGATCGTGTTCAGGATTATACTCAACAGATAGCAATGGTCCCTTGTTCCGCACAAACTGGAGAAGGTATGCAGGAATTATTGATGGTATTAACAGGTTTAGCTCAAAGATTTTTAGAAAAATGTCTTGAATGTAATGTATTTAGTTTTGCAAAAGGTACTGTTTTAGAAGTAAAAGAAGAGAAAGGTCTTGGAAAAACCATGGATGTTATTATTTATGATGGTAAATTATCTATTGGTGATACAATTGTTATTGCTGGACTTTCTCAACCAATTGTTACTAAAGTTAAAGCATTGATGGAACCTATACCCTTAAAAGAAATGCGTGATAAACATTCTAATTTTAAAGCTGTCAAAGAAGTTAAAGCAGCTACAGGTGTAAAGATTATAGCAAACGAGATTGAGGATGTTGTTTCAGGTATGCCCTTAAGGTCAACAGATAAGGATAATTTAGAAAATATCAAAGAAGATATTCAAAAAGAAGTTGAAGAAGTTTTAATAGAAACAGATACTGAGGGGATCATCATAAAGGCAGATTCACTTGGAAGCTTAGAAGCTTTGATTAAATTATTAAAAGATAAAGATGTCCCTATAAGGCGTGCATCTATTGGTTCAATAACTAAAAAAGACTTAGCAGAAGCAGAAGCAAATCATGAAAAAGATCCTTTAAAGGCAGTCATATTAGCATTTAATATAAAATCAGACGAACAGCCCGAAAATATTAAGATCATATCTAATGAAGTAATATACAAAATAATTGAAGATTATGATAAATGGACAAAAGAAACTCAAGATGAAATGCAAAAAGGGGACATTGAAAAACTAGTGCGACCTTGCAAAATAAAAGTTTTACAAGGCTACATATTTAGACAATCTAATCCTGCAATTGTGGGTGTAGAGGTCTTATCTGGAAAATTAAAAGTAGGTATGCCTTTGATGAATTCAGAAGGTAAAAAGATTACAGATGTAAAACAAATTCAAGCTGATAAAGAAACAGTTGACATGGCAGAAGCTGGAAAACAAGTTGCAGTTTCTATGCCAGAGGTTACTGTAGGACGTCAAATTAATGAAAACTTCACACTTTATTCTGCAATCCCAGAAGAAGATTTTAGACAACTAAAAGAACTTAAAAAATTATTAACTCCAGAAGAAACTGAGACTGTAAAAGAAATCGCCGAAATTAAAAGACGAGATAATGTTGTCTGGGGTATTTGAAATTTATTGAATTACAGGTTCCAATATCAAAATATTATATTTCTTAAGAATAAATTATAAAAATAATAAAAAAGAATGCTTATTTAAGCATATCTTCAATAGGTTTTTTTTCTTCTGTACTAGCTTCTTTTGCTTCTTTTGCAGCTTCTTCTAAATCAACGCCTAATTCTTTTAGACCTTTAACATGCATCTGCATAAGTTGCTCAACGATTTGAAGAATCTTCATCATTTCTTCTCTTTCTTTAGCTAATGTACTTAGTGCTCCTTTATGAAATCCAATTTGTTCATCTTTTGTTGCTTCTGGTTGTGTTTCTGCCATATTATTTACCTCCTTTTATAGTAATCGTAATTTTACTATAATTAGTATAAACATAGAATGAGCAACCCCTTTATAAATCTTTCGTTTTTGTAGTCATCAATTAGTAACAACACTTAACGAATATGTAACTCCAACACATCCTCATCTAGTAATACTTTATTCATTTTACTAAATTGTTGACCATCAAATTTAGCTGAATTGCCCCAGACACGAGCAAATCTAAAATTAGAAACAAAATCTTTATGTAATTTTTCACACACATCTTTGATTTTACATCCTCTAAACATAATCAAAGGTTCTTCCATATCTGCTTTTTTCCCAACCTCCTTCAAATAAATACGAATCAAATCTAATTTCTTATATATTGCTTCTTTTAACTCATCAATACCTTGATCCAGTTCAGCAGAAACAATAACATCTGCTTTGATATTTTTAGCAATCTTATTTAGTTCTTCTTTGCTTACTAAATCTGCCTTGGTGATTATATTCAACGCCTTAGTATACGTTCTATTACCTTCCAACACATCAATAAATTGATCTACATCAATATCATCTCGAAATAAAATATCTGCATTATTAATCTTAAACATTCTCGCAATGTCTTCAATTGTTTTTTGATCTATTTTAGTGAGTCTTACTAAAGAACTAATACTCAAACCACCCCTAATTTTCTTTGTAACTACAACATCTGGTTTATTTTGATTTATCCTTATATTGGTATCATAAATTTCTTTTAATAGTGCTTCATAATGAGCTGGTGCCTGTGCATCTACTAATACTAAAATTAAATCTGCATTACGAAGCATAGTTAAAACTTCTTTTCCCCGACCTTTACCTGAGGCTGCACCATACACAATTCCTGGAACATCTATTATCTGTATTTTAGCGTGTTTATACTTCATTAGGCCAGGTACTGCAGCAAGAGTTGTAAATGCGTAAGCCCCAATATCAGATTTAGCATTTGTTAATTTGTTAAGTAGCGTAGATTTACCAACTGATGGAAAACCTAGTAAAACACCCGTACCATCTCCGGTTTTTCTAACACTAAATCTATCATCCCCTCCTCCCTTTTTAGCACCCCTTTGTGAAGATTTATCCCTTAACATAGCTAATTTTGCTTTATAGAGTCCAATAGCATGTTGAGTTTTTTTATTATATTTAGTCTTAGAAATCTGATCTTCTAACTCTTTTATTTGCTCTTGTGTGCTATTCTTTTTTCTTTCAACTAATTGGACATCTTTTTTTCTTCCAATACTAACTCCTGTCTTTCCTGCCATACAATTAAAGAGATAAAATCTATTTATAAAGTCTTCTTTTTATATTTTACACAATCATAAACTTTATAAATAAAAAAACATGTCTAATCTATATGGACTTACAAATTTTAGATTACCAAAATATACTATACTCGCCTTTATTTTCTAAGATAATTGTTACTTTAATTATATTAGTGGTAGGGATTATAATTGGTAGAACAATGGGCAAGATTTTATTAAGAATTCTTCATGAATTGGGATTAAATAGATTGATAAAAGAAACAACTAAAGTAACCATTTCATTAGAAAAGATTCTTTCCAGTTTTGTAGCTTATTTTATTTATTTTATTACATTAATAATGGCTTTAACACATTTAGGAATATCCACAACAGTTCTTAATATTTTGATCGTTGCTATCATAATCATAATCATAATAGGATTGGTCTTTGTAGTAAAAGATTTTTTCCCAAATATTGTTTCTGGAATATTTATCCAAAGAAAGAATTTCATAAAAGAAGGAGACCTCATAAAAGTAAATGATAAGACTGGGGAAATAACAAAAATCAACCTTATAGAAACTGTAATCAAGACAGATAAAGGGGACGTAATATATATCCCTAACGCAATATTATCAAAAAAAGAAATAACCAAACTTCACAAATGAGGTGGTATTAGAATGACAAAAAAAACATCAAAAAAGAAAAAAAGTAAACAAAATAAACAAAACCTGACTTATTGTAAACATATCACATCAGGTATCTTACTATTAATAGTTGTTATCTTAATATTTTTTTCATTAAATTTAAGAAATTCTATAAACTGTGAAGATGAAGGCATAGAGTCTAAAGATGAATGTTATGTTGATGTAGCTAAAGATTCAAATAACTTAGATGTTTGTGAAAATATCGCCAATTCACATTTTAAAGATGAATGTGTGAGGCTTATTGCTTCGAATCAAAAGGAGATCCAAACATGTGAATTAATATCGGATATTCAATCTAAAAATTATTGTTATGAATCTATTGCCGAAGTAACAAAAGACCCTAAAGTATGTTTATCAATAGATGATAATCATTGGTCTCAAGTGTGTTATCATAAATTAGCATTGATATTAGAAGATGAGATATTATGTTTAAATGTTCTCGAAACTCAAAAGGAAGATACTTGTTACAGGGATGTTGCTGAGCAAATGGAAAACTCAGAAATTTGTACTAAAATATCTATAAAAAAGGAAGTAAATTCTTGTGTTTGGATTATAGCAAAAGCAACACAGAATGAAAAATCTTGTGAAAATTGGATGATTGAAACTACTACTGATAAGATAAACAAAGATCTTTGTTATAAGAACCTTGCAAGATCGAAAGCAGATTTATCTATCTGTGAAAGTATCGTGGGGGCTACAATCAAAGAAGACTGTTTGAATGTCCTTGATGAAGAATAAGTTTTGTTGAAGATTCAATTGTCATAATAACATTAAACCTTTTTTTATTTTTATTTTATAAAATTTAATCTAGAAATAATTTATACATTCTCAAGCAAACTAACAACGTTCCATATTTGGGTTCTTGTAAATTGTTGTATATTATTATCATTAGTCAATTCATCTAATTCACATAAAACTTTATCTTTTTTTAAAGAAACCTCATGATCTTGGCAACCCAAAATAGTCATAATTTCACCAATTTTAGATCTTATATTCTTTGGTGTTGAAGGGTCATCTCCAATTTCATTAAGTAGTATACTGATATTATCAAATTGATTTTCGATCATTATTACTCCATGCTTCCTAGAACTTCTTTTTGGATTTTTTGAGATTTTTCTCTTATTTCTTCTTCTTGTTTTTCTAACTTTTTAATTCTTAACTCTAACATCTCTTTTTTTTGTTTTAATTCACTCTCTAAATCCTCTTTTTTAGCATTAATCATAATATTTGCAACAATCTTATACGATTTTTCAGAATCTTTTAAATTTTCTAGGGCAGAAGCAATTTCATTTAATTGCATCTGAAACTGTTGTTTTTGCATAGTGAAATTCTGCATATTTTGCTCAAGTAATTGTAACTGTGCAATTTTTTCTTCAGATTCTTTTTTATCTACCATTTTATCTAGCTTTTACAGTTGTGGTACTTTCTCTTGATTTAAATAACATTTTACTTCCACAGTAAGGACATCTTACTCTTTTTCCAGTTAATGCAACTTTTTTATTACAATCAAAACATTTATATTTGGACATTTTTATTCACCCTCTTTTTTAACGTCGCTGGAAGAATCTGTTTCTTTAACTTCTTCTTTTTGAAGATCCTCTTGATCCTCCAAACCTTTCTCACTTTTAGGTTTTTCCTCAACAACTTCTGCAGTTATTAATTTATTACTAATAGAATATGCTTTTCCTGTGAATTTAACATTACATGATTTACAAGTCCAAATTCCTGCTGAAAGTCTTCTAGCATTATTTTTTCCACAATAAGGGCACTTATGTCTTCCTCTATGTCCTGCTTCTGCGTCTGCTAATTTCTCTTTTAATTTTCGACCATATCTTGGACCAAATCTTTTTGTTGAATCTCGTTTTTTATCTACCATTTTTCTAGTTTACCTATGTTTTAAGAACAATGTTCTCTTTTAAAAGGTTTCGATTTTTATGAATATAAGATATGAGGCTACCCAGATTTGAACTGGGGTCTTCAGGTCCCAAACCTGAGATGCTAGCCAAGCTACACCATAGCCTCAATGAAGATAAGAGATAATCTTTGCTTTTTAAAGCTTTTCCTTTGATTTTAAAAAAGTAAGACTTTTACAGGGTATATTGAAAAATTAAAGGGTCTTAGAGGTTTTAAACAACGCCTTATTCCGGCATCTTTATAAACCACTTTAAACCTCAATTGACTATGACACTAACAGAAAAACAAAAACATGATCTGAAAAAGTTCATAAAGGAATTAGAATCCCATAGGGGTCGCCATACCGAATTAGTTACTGTTTATATTCCATCAGGTTATGATATAATCAAAGTTATTCAGCATTTAGACCAAGAAAAAGGTACTGCTACTAATATAAAATCAGCTTCAACAAGAAAAAATGTTATCTCTTCATTAGAAAGGATGACTCAACACTTAAGATTATTTAAGAAAACTCCTGATCATGGTTTAGCAGCATTTGCAGGTAATGTAGCTGAAAGAACAGGGCAAGAAGATTTTCAAGTTTGGAGTATAGAACCTCCAGTTCCAATCAAGACCAGAATTTATAGGTGTGATAAAGAATTTCAACTAGATATCCTCAAAGATATAATGGATGTTAAGGAAGTTTATGGTTTAGTAATTATAGATAGGCGAGATGCAAATATTGCTTACCTTAAAGGAAAAACAATTATCCCATTAAAATCCGCACATTCAGAAGTTCCTGGCAAAACTAAAGCAGGTGGGCAATCAGCTCAAAGGTTCGAACGTTTAAGAGATGGCGCTGCAAAAGAGCATTTTAAGAAAGTGGCAGAATACGTTAAGGAACAATTTTTAGAAAATAAAGATTTGAAAGGGATTCTTGTGGGTGGACCAGGTCCAACAAAATATGATTGGGTTGAAAAGGGTTACTTAACAGATCAATTAAAACAAAAAATTATTGGGATAAAAGATTTAAGTTATACTGGTGATTTTGGGCTGCAAGAGTTAGTCGATAGAAGTCAAGATATTTTAGCAGATGAAGATATCGCTGCTGAAAAACAAATTATGGCAAAATTTTTTAATCTTTTAGCTAAGAAACCCAAAATTGTATCTTATGGTGAGAAACAAGTTTTAAGTTTGCTACAAATGGGTGTGGTTGAGACACTATTATTATCTGAAGGTTTGGATGATGACAAATTAGAAGAACTCGAAGGGGAAGCCGAAAAAGTTGGATCAGAAGTTAGGATTATCTCTGTAGAAACAAGGGAAGGCGTACAATTAAGAGAAATGGGCATGGTTGCCGCTATTCTAAGATATGAACAACATACGTAATATTTAAATAGTTGAAATTCTAGAAGAATATTAGGTGATATAAATGAAAAAAATACTATTAACATTATTCTTAATTTTATTCTTAATGGTTTCTTGTTCAAGTGAAACTACAGAAGAATTAAAATCAGAACAAATTCTTGAAGAACAAGTTTCAGGGAAAGAAGTTACAGAACCCTCATGTAAACAAGTAGAAATTGATTATGAACTTTTTGATGTGGAATCTGAAATAAAGCAAATTCCAAGCGAAGCTAACCATAAGTATGATGTTGGAACTGTTAGACTCGGAATTTTAAATAAAGACGATAAAATAGACGGTTATTTTAATATTTCAGTTAGCTATGAAATTGCTGGTGGAAAAAACACAGAATCTCAGTTAGTAAATATAGCATCGGGGTCAAGAAAAGATGTACAGTTCACTTTCAAACAAAATTATCCTTATGGTATTTATAAGATCTATGATCCTGTTGTAGTTTCAAGGTCTAAAGAAGACGTTTGTGAATAAATAGGTTTTTATTTATTTTTTTATTATATTTTCTCAATCACAACTATTTTTATAAAGGAGTAGTGCCTAAATCTGATTATGTTTATTAGAATAAAAGAGGTTAATGGTCAAAATTATGCTTATCATGTAGAAAATAGGCGTGTACATGGAAAAGTAAGACAAAAAGTAAAAGGTTATGTGGGTAAGGCACATACCCCTGATAAAATTCACAAAACTAGTTTTACAGATTTTACAAACAAAAAACTAGAAAACTATTCTGTTAAAAACAGAAAATCTACAGTACATGACCTAGTACAATGGGAATTACATAAACATGGATTGACTGATTTTACATTTGACAAACAAAAAAATGGAATAATCAAAGAAAAAACCAATATGGTTCTAAAAATAAACGAAGGTTACCTTTATGACAAAACAATAAAAGATATCCTAAACTTTAAACCTGTAGGAGATGATGAGTATTTTATTGGAAAATCATTTGCAGAATCTTTTGTTAAAGCAGGTATTGATATCCCTAAGGAATTATTCGTTAATTTATTTGAAGAAATGACTAAAGAATAATTATTTACCAAATCTTCTACTTCTACCAGATTTAAATTCTTCAATACACTTAATTAGATCTTCTTTACTAAAATCCGGCCAACATTTATCAAGGAAAAACCATTCAGAATAAGTTGTATGCCACGTTAGAAAATTACTCAACCTATATTCACCAGATGTTCTAATAACAATTTCAGGATTAGAATTAATATATAAATAATCTTTAAATGATTCATCGTCAATATCAGAAATTTTTCCTGCCTTTACATCTTTAATCACTTTATTCACAGCATCAACAATTTCTTCCCTGCCACCATAAGCAACACAGAAATTTACAATATAACTCTCATAATCTTTTGTAGCTGCCATCAATTCTTTAGCATGAATCTGTACTCTCTCGGGTAACATATCTAGTCTACCTATAAATCTAACTTTAACTTTATTATTATGGATCTCTTTATCTTTAATAATATCTTTGGCTGCTTTTTCAAATATATCCATTAAGAATTTAACTTCTTTGGGGTCCCTATTAAAATTTTGAACAGAAAAACAATACATACTTATCTCTTTTATATCTAACTCTCTAGCCCACTTGAATAATTCTTTTAGTTTATCAAAACCAACTTTGTGTCCATCCCAAGGCATTTTTCCACGAGCCTTAGCCCATCTTCTATTACCATCAAGAATTAATGCAATATGTTTAGGATTATCCATATTAATTTTAATTCAGATTTTGTTTATAAAACTTATGGATTATTTTATAGTCTTGTAAAACTTTATAAACTACATAAACACAATAAATCTATGCAAGAAGACCTTATTGAAGAAATTGAGGAAAAAGAACATTGGTATAAAGGCCCATTAAAATGGATAGTTGTAGTCTTCTTATTATTAATGGTTGTTTCTTTTATCATTCCTAGTTATGGGATCAAATTAGATCCTTCTCCAACTTACATTCCTCTAATAAATGAAGTATTTTCATTCTCAAATGGGAATGGGAATGAGACTAAGAGCCCATATACCGACGAGAGAGGTTACTTAAATCTCCTAGAACCAACTAACTCAAAAATCAAACAAACAGCAAACAAGATCGTTAGTTTGTCTGGTTGTAAAAGCTCAAAAGTCTGTAACGCTAAAGCTATATTTTATTTTGTTAGAAATAATATCAATTATGTGAATGATCCAGTTAGTAGGGAATATTTGGCTAGTACAACTGAAACCTTAAACACAGGTTCAGGGGATTGTGATGATTATAGTATTACCCTTAGCAACTTATTACAATCAATAGGGATTCCAACAAGATTTGTTTTTGTTCCAGGGCATGTTTATGTGCAGGCAAAACTTCCAGATGCAATGAATAAATATAAACAAGAAGATTCATGGGTTAATCTAGATGCAACCTGTAGTAATTGCGAATTTGGAAATATCCCCTCAACAAGCGTTAGTGCAAATAAGAGGTACTTAGGATAAATGTGCGGTATAATAGGGGTATTCAATAGTCCAGACTCAGAAAAAATAGTTAAATCTGGATTAAAAGTTATCCAAAACCGTGGAAAGGACGCATCAAAAATCACTAAATTAGAACCTGGTTGCTTAGGTCATAATCTCCACGCAATAATTGACTTAGTAAAACAACCAATAAAAGAAGATAATAATTATATTGTTGCAAATTGTGAAATCTACAATTGGGAAGAACTCAATAAAAAACACAATTTAAATGCAAAAAACGACGCAGAACTATTGTTAAAACTAATCAATAAAAAAGGGATAAACAATATTAAGGAAATATTAAATGAATTAGATGGTGTTTATGCATTCTGTTATTACACTAAGGATAAAGCGATATTAGCACGAGACCTATTAGGTATAAAACCTCTGTGGTATTCATTCTCAAGCTTTTTTGCTTTTTGCTCAGAAAAAAAAGCATTATTAAAAAACAATATTTATGATGCTATTGAACTTAATCCAAGAAAGATAATTGAATATAACATTAAAGATAATAAACTAACTTACTTAGAACGAGATTTCTTCAAGATTTTGCCAGAAAATAAAAAATCTTTAGAAAAAATAAAACAAGACTTAACAATCCTCATTCACAATGCAATAAAGAAAAGAATAACCAGTAAGAAGATTGGAGTTTTATTCTCTGGTGGAATTGATTCATTAATGATTGCATATCTTCTAAAAAGTATGAAAATCCCTTTCACTTGTTACACTGCAGCCTTAGAAGAACCTGGTATGCAAGAAGCAGAAGACCTAATATATGCAAAAAAAGCAGCAAAAGAATTTAATTTTAAACTTAAAGTAAGGAAGATCAATCTCAAAGAAACCGAAGAATACATTAAAAAAATAATTCCTTTGATAGAATCAACAAATGTTGTCAAGGTGGGTGTGGCTCTTCCCTTTTATCTGGCGGCAGAAGTAGCTAAAAAAGATAAAGTCAAAGTTTTATTTTCTGGTCTAGGTTCTGAAGAGATATTTGCAGGATATGAAAGGCATGAAAAGAGTAGTAATATTAATCAAGAATGCCTCTCAGGACTCAGAAAAATGTATGAACGTGATCTTTACAGGGATGATGTTGTAACTATGGCTAATACTATTGAATTAAGACTGCCATTTTTAGACATAAAACTTATAGATTATGCCCTTAAAATAAAAGAAAAATATAAACTAAACAAAGAAAATAAAAAATTAGTTTTAAGATATCTAGCAGATGATTTAAAGATTCCAAAAGAGTTTGCATGGAGACGAAAAAAAGCTGCACAATATGGTTCTAAGTTTGATAGGGCAATAGAAAAGTTAGCAAAAAAACAAGGTCTAAAGTTTAAAGCAGATTACCTTAATTCATTTTCAAAAGAACATAACCTTAATCTTGGAATAATGTTAAGTTCAGGTAAGGATTCATGTTATGCTGCATACCTTATGAAAAAACATAATTATAATTTAACATGCGCACTAACAATAGAAAGTAAAGAGAAATATTCTTTCATGTTTCACACACCTAATATTTCATTAGCTTCTTTACAAGCAGAAGCTATGGGCATCCCTATATTAATCCAAAAAACAGAAGGGAAGAAAGAAGATGAACTTAAAGACCTAAAAAAACTTCTGCAAGTTGCAAAACAGAAATATAATATTGATGGGATTATTACAGGTGCATTATTTTCTTCATATCAGAGAGATCGTTTCGAAAAGGTAGCAGATAAATTAGGTTTAAAAGTATTCTCTCCCTTGTGGCACAAAGATCAAGAAGAAGAGATGAGGGAATTAGTTGATGAGGGATTTAAAGTGATATTTAGCTCAGTTGCAGCAGAAGGACTTAATGAGGGATGGGTTGGAAAAATAATTACACATAAAGATATAGATAAGTTATCAGAGTTAAATCAAAAGATTGGACTTAATATTGCAGGGGAGGGTGGTGAGTTTGAAAGCTTAGTTTTAGACTGTCCATTATTTAACAAAGAGATTAAACCAACTAAATCAAGAATTCTAAAGGAATCTGAAACAAATGCTTTTTTTGTCATAGAAAATGCAAAATTAGTTGATAAAACTAAAAAACCGTAAACAATGAAAATCTTAGATTTTCAAGGTATTCAGAAATTTTTATAATTTCCGAAACCTTTTTAAAGCACCCGATTTTCCTAATATTATCGTATTATCCGATATACTATCACATGATAGGAGGGTATAATAAATGGACAAAAAAGATTTAATAAACGCATTAAAAACTGTAAAAGATAATTCTCCTAAGAGGAAATTTAAACAAAGTTATGATCTAATTATTAATCTAAGAAGTTTAGATCTTAAAAAAACTGACAATCATATAGATTCATTTATACAATTACATCATGAAAGAGGGAAAAAAGTTAAGATTTGTGCATTAATTGGTCCAGAATTAAAAGAAACAGCTGCAAAAAATTGCGATACTGTTATTTTAATGGACGATTTTAATAAATATGCTAAAGATAAAACATTAACAAAAAAATTAGCAGAAGATCATGATTTCTTTATTGCTCAAGCTACACTTATGCCAAAGGTAGCAGCAGCATTTGGAAGAGTACTAGGTCCAAAAGGAAGAATGCCCAATCCTAAAGCGGGATGTGTTGTTCCACCAAATGCTAATCTAGAACCTTTATCTAACAAACTTCATAATACTGTAAGGATGAGAATCAATGCAGCACCTTTATTCCAATGTAGAGTTGGTAATGAAGAAACAGCTGAAGAAAATATAGTTGCAAATTCAATGGATATTTACAATTCACTTATGAATATATTACCTGGTGGACAAAATAATATTAGAAGTATTTATGTTAAATTAACAATGGGTCCTTCTGTAAAAGTTGGTGGAAATGAAGTTGTAGTAGAAGAAGGTAAAAAAGAAAAACCTGCTAAGAAAGAAGGTAAAAAAGATGCAAAACCTTCTAAAGAAAATAAAGAAGAATCAAAATCAGAAGAAAAGAAGGAAAAACCTAAAGCAGAAGAAAAACCTGCTAAAGAATGATTAAAATGGCTCACGTATCAGAAGACAAAAAGAAATTAGTTGCAAGGTTTGTTAAATTAATAAATGACAATCCAGTAGTTGGAGCTATAGATATAGAAGGTATGCCTGCAGCTCAGCTTCAAAAAATGAGGGAAACCTTAAGGGATAATGATATTGAGTTAATTGTTGCAAAAAGGAGAGTAATGAAATTTGCTTTAGAACAAGCAAAAGAAACAAAAAAAGGTATTGAACAATTAGAAGAATTCTTAAGGGGTATGCCTGCATTAATTTTCTCAAAATTAGATTCATTCAAATTATACAAATTATTAAAATCAAGTAAAAGTGAAGCACCTGCTAAAGCTGGTCAAATAGCACCAAAAGATATTGAAGTTAAAGCAGGACCTACACCATTTTTACCAGGTCCTATTATCAGTGAGTTGGGTGCAGTTGGATTAAAATCAGGTGTAGAAAATGGTAAAGTTGCTATTAAAGAAGATTCTATTGTTGCTAAAGAAGGTGACGAAATAACTCCTGAATTAGCAGGATTATTAACAAGATTAAATATTACACCCATGGAAATTGGATTAAACTTAACAGCTTCATTTGAAGATGGTACAATTTTCAAGAAAGCAGTATTAGATGTTGATGAAGAACAGTTTGTTGCAGATATCACAAGATTAGCACAAGAATCATTCAATTTATCAGTGGAAGCTGGTTATTTAACTAAAGATAATGTTGAAATTGTTGTTCAGAAAGTATTTAGAGAATGCAAAGCAGTTGCAGAAGAATCTGGATTCTTAGCAGATGTTGTTGTTGAAGATATGTTAGCAAAAGCAGAAGGCTCAGCTAAATCATTAAAATCAGCAGCAAATATCCCTGATGAAGTTCCTAAAGAAGAATCAAAATCAGAAGAAAAAAAGGAAGAACCCAAAACAGAAGAAAAACCTGCAGAAGAATTAAAACCTGAAGAAAAAGCTGAAGTAAAAGCACTTGAGGAAGAAAAAGAAATCATTAAAGAAGAAACAAAATTAGAAGAATCTCCTAAGGTGGAACAAGCACCTGTTGAAACAGAAGTTCAAGAAGCAGTTAAAGAGGAAGAAGAAAAAGTTCTTGAAGAAAAAAGAATCGAAAAAGAATCAGAAGTTGAAAAAATCGAAGAGAAAAAAGAATCTTCAACAGATGATAAAATTGCTAAAATGGTTCAACAACAACAAAAACACGCTTCAGGAGAAGACAAAAAAGAATCTGCAGAAGCTTTAGTAGAATCTTCAAGTGAAGACGAGAAGAGTTTGGAAAAGCCAGAAGATTTGCCAAAAGAAATTAAGGAAGAACCTAAAGAAGATAAGGCTAAGAAAGAAGTTGAAGAAGTTGAAAATTTAGTTTCTCAATTAAAAAAAGGCCAACCATTAAAACCAAGTACAGATTCAAATGATGTTCCTAGTCTTAGTGAATTAGCTAAGAGGAAAAAATAACGATTTAGAGTAAAACTGGAGGAAAATAAAATGGAATATATATATGCTGCAATGTTGCTTCACAAAGCTGGTCAAAAAGTAGAAGAAGCATCAGTAAAAAAAGTTTTAGAAGCTGCTGGAGTTAAAGTTGACGAAGCAAGAGTAAAGGCATTAGTTGCTGCTTTAGATGGCGTTGATATTGAAGAAGCTATCAAAAAAGCTGCTAGCGCACCGGTTGCTGCAACGCCTGCTGCTACAGAAGGTGGAGAAGCAAAAGCTGACGAAGCAAAAAAAGAAGAAAAGAAAGAAGAAGATGACAGTAAAGCAACTGAACAAGCTGCTGCTGGTCTTGGAGCACTTTTCGGATAAAAAGATTTTACTTTTTATCTTTTTTTATTATTTTTAGTGCAAAAATAATTACATAATTTAAAAGAGTGGGAGTTGGAAATGCTATCGGAAGAAGAGAAAAAAGAGTTATTTGATAAAAAAAATAAGTTAAATGATGAGATAATTATCTTAAGGAAAGAGCTCAATCAATTAAATACTCAAAAAGAATCTGCTTTTGATAACAAGGAAAAAATCACTAAGTCTATTTCTGGATTAATTAATCAAGTTAAATCTTCAAAATCACAAAGAAATCAATTAACTAAAAAAGTTAAACAAGAAAAGAAAGGCAGATCCGAGTCTAATGACAAGATTAGGGCAAAAGTAGAAGAGATTAAGAAATTAAATACACAAAAAAAAGATATTCAAGCAAAACATAATATCAAGAGTGATCCTTCATTTATTAAAAAAGATATGGATAAGTTAGAACACAAACTTGAAACAGAACCTATGAGTTTTGATAATGAAAAAAAGATCATGAAGGAAATCAAAGTTCTCAAAAAACAATTTGACCAAGTTAAAGAAATCTCAGATGTTTTTGGCAAGATACATAAACTTGAGAAAGAACTTAACGAATTGAGAAAAGATGCAAATGAACAACATAGAGAAGTTCAAAAAGATGCTGAACAATCACAAGTTAAACACGAAGAACTTATTGAAACAAGCAAAGAAATAGACGAATTAAAAGGAAAAGAAGAAACAGCATATAAACAATTTTTTGATACTAAAAAAAGATTTACGGAAATAAACGACCAGTTAAAAATTAAATTAACTGAGATAAGTCAAATAAATGATAAATTGAAAGGGTCTCAGAAACAAAAGAAACACCAAAAAGAAGAATCCGACAAAAAATCATTAAAAGAAAAAGTTGCAGCAGTTGAAGAAAAGATTAAGAAAAGACAAAAATTAACAACAGAAGATATTCTTGCTATGCAAGGTATGAATAAGTGATTATTCTCTTATTGTTTTAGGTTTAAAATATTTTTCTTGAAAGTTAACTAATTTTAAGATTTCTTTATCAGAAAACTCTTTTTCTTTTGGAATAACTATCAATTTATCATCATTATCATCTTCTCTTTGAATAACTGCGATACATTTTCCTTCAAATTCCCTCAATGGTTTATCAACCCCTAAGATGTAAGCATCAACTTCTTCACCATCTGGCGCTTTAGTTCCTTCTATAAAACCATAATTAATCGGATAAATAGAATCCTTATATTTGGGATGTTTAGAACCTAATGGTCTATCAATCTTCACCTTTACCATTTTATTTAGAAATTTAGTTGCATAATTCATTATAACCTTGTAGCATCATTACTCATATAAAAAATTGATGATTTTATCAACACATTTATATATGATATACACCATACTAGATTCATGAAAAATATGTTTAAGTTTATTTTAAATGCTTTAATTAGTTCTACAACTGCAAAACCCACATATTAGAAACATAAATTGTTTCTAAATGCCCTTATTATGTCATTTAAAAATAACATCTGGAAAATGTATATTTTCAAGTTTTTTCTTAGTTTACACTTTATAGGGGGAATTTTAGTACCTTTCTTTGTTGATTGGGGCGGAATAACATTCACTCAGGTTATGTTTTTACAAACCTTTTTTGTATTTTCAGTATTCTTTTTAGAAGTTCCAACAGGGGCAGTAGCAGATTATTTTGGTAGAAAAACTTCTCTGATAACGTCTGTAATATTTGTATTTATGGCTGTAATAATCTTTTCTTTATATCCTAACATTTATTTATTCATGTTAGGGGAATTCCTTTGGGCAATATCAGTAGCGTTATTATCTGGTGCAGACCAAGCATTAGTTTATGATAGTTTAAAGAAAATAAAGAAGGAAAAAGAATCAAAAAAAATATTCGGAAGGTTCGGAAGTTTCCATTTAGCTGGACTTATGGTTGGTGCACCTATTGGTAGTATAATAGCATCATCATTTGGTACTCAAATAGCAGTTAGGGCAATGGCCCTACCTTTTTTCATGGCATTTTTGATAGCATTTTCATTTAAAGAACCTAAAACTAAGAAAAAAGTAGAATCACAAAGGTACATTAAAGTACTATTTAGTGGAATCAACTATTTCAAAGGCCACAAGGTGCTAAAGATATTAGCTTTTGACAGGATCTCAATATATGTCTTATCTTTTTTCATAATCTGGACCTATCAGCCATTACTACAACAACAAGAGTTCCCCTTATTTTACTTCGGTTTTGTGCACGCTGGAATTGCTTTAGCAGAGATAGTCTTTATGAATAGTTTTGGATATATGGAAAAATTATTTGGATCAAAGAAAAAATATCTTTTGATTAGTTCATTAATACCTGGATTTGGTTTTATCTTTCTTGGATTTAATAACCTCATAGCGATTACCATTTTTTTAATAATTGTAATAGGTGCGTTTGGATTAACAAGGCAAGAATTATTTAATCATTACATGCATAAACATATAGAATCTCACAATAGGGCAACTGTAATGTCTTCGGTTTCAATGTTAGAACGATTTTCATTAGGTATCCTGTACCCATTAGTTGGATTATCTGTAGAATGGTCTTTAAATTATACTTTTATGATTTTGGGCAGCTTAATTTTATTAGCGACTTTAGTATCCAAAGTTGAAGAAGGTCATCTATTAGATTAATAATTCATTTTACTTTAGCATATAAGTAAACGTCACAAAATTTACCATTATTATCTATTGATTTTTTCATTATACCTTCTTTTTTATAATTATTTTTTATAGCAACCTTTCTACTAGCTTTATTATTTAAATCCATTATTATTGTTATTCTTTTTAATCCTAATTTATCAAAACCAATTTTTTCTAATAATTTCACAACTTTAGTAGTTATACCTTTATTCCAATACTCTTCGTCTATAAAATAACCTATCTCCCCAATAAATTTCCTATGTTGATCTATCTTGATACCACAACCACCTATTAATTTATTACTGTAAAATATTGCATAATTATGTTCAAAATTATCTTTAGCTTTTTTACTAGATTGTCTAAGCCACTTTGCTTCATCTTCTACAGTTTTTGGTTTAACTGTAAAATAAATAAAATTAGGATTATTAAGTATTTCACATAATCTCTTTGCATAAGATACTTTATGTTTTTTTAATTCAATTTTTTTCATAATTATCACCTATCACTTATGGCTATAACTTCAATATTATTTTGAAAATTACCCGGAATTATGTTTTCTGGAATCATTAAGCTAAAATCAAGATTAACTAACTCTAATGTATTTAAATTCAAGTCATAATCTTCAAAGTTGCTAGTTAAATTTCTAAATTCATCATCCTTAAATCTATATTTTATATTTTGAACATCAATCTTATCATCTGAACTTTTTAAATCTGTACCATTAATCTTAACATCTATCATTACATTACCAACATTATCAATAGTGGGTGCATTTAAACTTGCAGTATCATTATCTCCATAAAGATAGGTTAAACTAGATGGATAAGTGTTTGAAAATTGGAGTATTGGTGTGTCTAAAACCGAAGCAATCAGTTCTAAATATTCAAATTCTGTTGATCCATTTACCTGATTCAAACTAGAATCTAAAACAGTTATATTTATGTCATAATTACCAGGAGTATCATAATAAGCCATATTAAAACTACTACTATAATTTGCAGTATCTCCATCTATATCATTTACTTTTTCCATTAATACTTCTCCTTTGATCGTTCTAAGGATTACACTGGTTATATCATCCACCCCATCTTCGTCCGTGATTCTAACATTAATTATAACTTCTTTATCTGAACCACTTAAAGGGGATATCTGTATTCCTGGAGAAGTATAATTATCTTCCATTATCGTAATAAAATCAATTGAAGGTACCTTGTTAGTACCACAACCCCCATTAAATTGATATTCAACAAATGTGTCATTAGTAATTTCACCACAACTATTTGCATCATATTGCGTAATATTCCTAGTCTGATTCATAGTATTATTACTTAAACAAGAAATATTAATCCATGGTGAAGTGATATTAACTAAATCAACATCACAATCATAACCTACACTTAAACTATATTCATCAACATTATTTCCTCCAGGAATGTTATATCCCGTATCACAAAATCCATCAGGATTATTGTCTATACAACCCTCTTCAATCTCATCATAATTAGACCAATGATTGCCAGATTGATTTTTATACCATAAATTAGTTCCAGGGTCATATGCAGGGTCTGTATTATTTGTAAAGTTATTATTAAAAAATAGATTATCATTTCCTATAACATTTATCTGTTTTACCCCGTAATAATTATTGATTATATAATTATTATTGATGTTACTATTTTTTAAAAAAACTTTAAAACCATAGTTATTATCCTCAACAATATTATTTTCATAAGATATTTTTTCTGCAAAATTATTCACTGTTCCAAATCCCACTCCTCCCCCTATAACGATATTTCCATTAAAAATAACATCATTTGTCATTTGGTCAATAACAAACCCATGTAAAATACTATTGGCTGCAGTGTTATTTACAAATATATTACCATCACAATTATAATGAAGGTAGTATGCACTATAAGAGTTGTTTACATAATTATTAGTAAAATTATTAAATCTTGCAATGTCAAGGTAAAATCCCTTGCTACCACCTTGTACCCTGTTATTTGAGAATATACTATTAGTAGACTTATGCAAGAAAAAGCCATATTGAGTAGGTTTAATCACTACATTATTATTAACAATGAAATCCCCTGAGCTTGTACGCATTTTAATCACATCATTATTAATAAAATTATTATTTGAGATATTATTATATCTAGAAAGTTCAAAATGGAGGGCGTTAGTGGAATCCTTTATCGTATTATTAGAAAGAGTACTGTTTTCATAATTATACATAGATAAAACCCCGTAGCTATAATTATGAATATTACAACCGAATATACTAGTTTTATCTGATTCTATTTTAATCGCAGTACCAGTACCATCACCTATGAATGTGGTATTTAAGCAAGTAATTTTGATATTGTTCTTTTTTGTTATAAAACCCTCTTTAATATGATACTCTCCTGGGCAAAATGTAGTGTCCTTGAAGACGGATATCCCTTCTTGTGGTATTGTACAATCAAAATCCCCATCAACAAAAACAGAAAATGATTTTGAGTTTCCAATTTCCCCATCATTCACATTTGCTATAAATGAATATTCCCCATTAGAATATATATTCGTTTGCCAAGTAAAATTATTATATTCTTTTTGAAAAAAAGAACTTAAAATATCATAATTTAATAATTGATCATCTGGATCATCTGCATTTAAGGTAATTTTTACAAGCTCTCCTGCATTCACATAAATGTCCTGGATATCTTGAAGTACTGGTGCATGATTTTCAGGAGGGAGTAATGAATCCATAAAAATCGAATGATCTTTAACCCTATCACCCATAAGAGAAGGATCATTAACACATCTATTACCATCTTCTTCATCAAAATTAACTGGGCATATCATCCATAAAAAATCTCCTCCAATTTTATTTTCTTCTAAAGCAGTATACCATAAGTCCATAAATGTCATAAAATCAGGACTTGTACTATCATATCCTAATTCTCCTGCAACTAAGGGTTTCCCAATTATCTTGTTAGAATCATTTATATGTATATCTACCCAATATCTGTTTAGATCTAAATCCTTTAACCATTGATCATAAATATGAAATGAACTAAAATCTATTGTTTCTATCATCGAATTTCTTATAAAATCTACACCATCCTCGCCATTATAACCATATTCGTCCCTTTCACTATGGATATAAAATCCATCCCCTCCAGTTGCAACTAAGTGATTTTGATCAATTGATTTAATATATTCACTCATTTCCTTAAGCCAAAGGTATAATGTATCTCCGCTACTATCAGATGGTGCTCTGGGTTCATTTGCTAATTCCCATGCAAAGATAGTTGGATCATCTTTGTATTGGATTCCCGTGAGGGTATTGTTTCTATTTAAAAAATAAGAAACATAATTTCTATATAGATTTTTAGTGCATTCATTTGTGTAGAAAAGATCATGTAATTCATTTGCATCATAACCATCCCCTCTATCTGAACTACACTCATTATAACTTCCAAGCCCGCACCATTCAACATATTGGCACATCCCTCCAAAATTATTCCAATTATTAACAAGGGGTATTACTAGTTTGAAACCATTCTTATTTGCCTCATCTATTAATCTATCATACTTTTGAAACTGTCCTTCAATATAATTCCCTTCCGGGTTTTGAAGACTTCCTTGGTATTTGTATCCATCTGAGAATCCCCACGTACGAATCACATTAAGGTTCATAGATTTTGCATCTTCAAAAAATTCAGTATTACAATATCCATAAGGGTCAGGATTTGTTTCATTACAATCATAATTCCCATACCATAAAAAATATCCATTAGCTCCTGCAAAATAAAATGGGTTCTCTCCCTCATAAAAAATAGTACCATTTACTTTTATGTAAACCGGTAAGTTGAACTGAGTATCACAAGATTCATTATGTCGATATTCAACAAAAGTTTCATTAGTAATTTCTCCACAATCATTCACATCATATTGTGTTATATTTCTTGTCTGATTCATTATATTATTCTCTAGACAAGAAACATTAATCCATTCAGTAGTTATGTTTGTTAAATTAATAATGCAAGATGTTTTAAATCCCTTTAATGTAAGGTCTTCATTCCATATATCATTAAAATCCCACTCATTAAATGGTTTATTTGAGGTATTATTAATATAATCTAGGTTTGAATTTTTGACTGCATTTTTAAACCGTCCACTCTCCCAACTTACAGATCCCCTATACCAATGACTATAACATCCATTTTCTCCTGCAATATTTACTGTTGAATAAATATTAGTGGCACTTCCTTTTTGATTTACTTGATGAGAGTAATCTCTGCAATATATTGCATTCTTGCCAATTATTCCACCTTTTTTAGATCTCTGTTCATTAATTGCAGGTACAGCATAAGAATTTGTTATATTTCCAAAATGATACCCTACTAATCCTCCAACATATATTTCACCAGAAAGTTCTCCCATAAAATAAGAATTATCTAATTTAGATCTATGGTTATAATCACCCATTTTCCCTACAAATCCACCAACATATTTATGACCTTTTAAATAACCAGTTACATAAACATTTTTAATATCACCCATACATATTCCACTAATTCCACCAACATAATCTCTTCCAGATATGTTCATATTCTCAAGACCTAAATTAATTATTGATGAATCTTTCAAAATAGATGAAAATAAACCTTGGTTATCTTTATAATTATCAATAAATAGGTTAAATATTTTTTTGTAATTTCCATCAAATATTCCTGAAAAATCATCAATAGGTATAAATCCAGACCCATTATTCCAATTAATACTATCAGAACAATCAATATCATCCATTAAAATATAATTTTCATTTTGGTTATTGGTTATATTCTGTAATTCTTCACATGTACTTATTTCAATCGATTCAGTAGATTGTGTTTCAATCATTAAGTTATCATCAATCAACTCAGTGTCATAATTGATTAAGTAATCCGAGATATTTTCTAATTCTGGACTTATAATTACATTTAATGTTGTTGCACCTTCATCTGTTGTAATTAAATCCAAATAGGTTTCATTAGATTGATTTATCCTTATAGAATAATTTGTAGTTATATTTTTTGATGTTGAAACAGTTATGATATTGCCCCTTGGAATATCAAGATTCTCTGATAACATTATAACTTTATCTTGTAATGGGTCATTAGAATCGTCAGGGATTATGATAAAATACTCAGTAGGGTTCTCAGAGATATCATTTAATATATTGGGTATATTTACACTAGGTGCAAAGAATTCTTTTTCTTCATAGGTATTTAAACCAAAAGCTACCACTATTGTAATCATTGTTATTACAACAAATGCGATTTTAGGATGAGTTTTAATTTCTTCCATTTAATTCATCAATAAATCTAATCATATGTTTGTCTTTCATTACATTATCACTAGATTCATCTATTATTTTTCTGTCCCATCCTTCTTTAGCTAAATGTTCTTGCACATTTATCAATTGTTCACCATGGATCATATGCTTCTTGATGTAGTGTTCTAAATGATGCTCAACTGTTCCATGGATGAATTCATTATGTTCATTTGGATGATGAATAAAATGGAAATCATGTTTTGAACTCCAAGATTCACACGGTCTTCCAAACCATAATTCTTTCCTTAAGTATATTTCAACAAAGAATGATATAACTCCCGATAGATAGAAGATTATACTCAATATCAAGAAGATAAACAAGTATACAGCTATTACACTTTGCACACCAATCAGACTTAGTACTGAATTGATATAGTACATTACAGTATTGGCAAAGAATAAAGAAATGTAATGTAAAAAGAATACTATTGAAAGGCTTAATACTATTCTTTTTATTAATGAAGTATATTTGAATGATATAAACAGTGCAATTATTCCTATGGCTAATGCTAATAAGATGTGATTATTTAAGTTAGAGAGTTCTAACATCTTCGTTTGTACATCTACACCGATTAAACCTATTTTTTTAATTGATTTGATAATAAAAACAGGGTTGAATATTAAAAATGAAATACTAGTAATGCTCATAAAGATATTAAACTCATTGAATTTAATTTTAGGTATAGAAGTTAAAGCTAAGTTCCGATTCTTAAACATATGATACCATACATAAGCGGGCATTAAGATCAAATAAAATGCTGCAATTATATTTAGGGCGTATCCTACCAGGACTAAAGTTTTCATTCCCAAACTCAGTCCTGCTGTTTGTAATGCAAATAACCCTTTGGTTGTAAAACTAAATAAGGGAAGATGTCCTTCATAGAAATTTCCAAAGTATATTGCATCGTGTATTCCAGTAACATAAGGTATTAAAAAGTTTCCAAGTTCAGTTAATATATGTAAAATAAGTAAACCTGAAACTCCAAGCATGATATACCTTTTATATTGGAAAAGTTTGATAAATTTCTCATAAAATTTTTCACTAGATTCTTCAATCTCATAGAGTAGTTTAGGTGCTGTGAATTTTTCCCTATGTTTAAACAATAATAATATGATAAATCCTAATGTGATAACTAATATCAGGGCATCTACAGCAATAGCTAACCATTCCATCATGAGATTAAATAATACTATGAAAAAAGCTAATAAAGTTATTTTAGTTATTAAGAATCTTGTTAGGATTTTAGTTATATTATTAGATTTGTCTGGATGGAAATGTAATATGTTGAGGAAACTAGGCGCTTTAACTTCTTCATTAAGGGCTAACCATAATGATATTGCACTTAACAATATGATTCCAGCCAAAAAGAAGTACACTTCAAACAATTGGTTATTTTGTATGATATATGCATATACATCATTTACCATTCCATTTGTATTTAAATTTTCTAAAAAGGCAGCATCTGCAAATCCTACAAGGTTTTTTAAGATCAATAAGAAATATGCTCCAATTAATAAAACATCTATCAATTTTTTTCTAAATCCTAAAATTAATTTCGTTATACTAACATGATACAACAAGAATGCTAATATTGACCAGGAAATAATTTTTTTGATATAATCAGCATTACCTATAAAATAAGGCAATTCAATAAAATCTAAGATATTTAAAATTATCAAAGCAGCTAAGACAAATTCCTCAAAACCAATTTCTAATCTTTTTATTATATAATGAAGTTTATTTTTTGAGTTTAATTTTAGTGCTTCATCTACTTCTTTTTTACTATAACCTTCTTGATTTAGTTTTTCTTTAAGATGATCTGTTTTAAATCCATGTTTGAAATGATGTTTTATGTACACAATAAGTTTTTGTATTTTTGGATTATAATGTTCAATTTCTTTTGAAAAAGTTGCAAATAATCCCATAATAATCAGGATTAAAGGAAGTATACTTAACATTAAGAAAATATTTTTCTTATTAGGGCTAAATTGTACTTGTACAATTTTCTTTGCTACAGCTAATGATTTAGCTTGATTAGCACAATCCTCATCTGCTACTGCTTTGATATTATAATTTATAGTTTCCACATCTAATATGCTATCAAAGTGCCATGCAATTAACGGATCTTCATTAATTATTTCAAATTCGTATTCAGATTCAATAAGTTCTTCTTTGATGATTTCTATTAAACATTTTGGGATTTCTGTATAAATATACACATCACCAATTACAGCTTCACTTTCATTATAATCTATTGTTATCTTAAATTCAGTTTGATTTTTATCTCTGTTAACAGTTATTTCTTGTGTTAAATCAACATATTTGTTTGTTTCTTCTATTAGTTCTTCAATATCATCTTCTGACTCTTTTAATTCTAATGTTGTGATAATCCTATCTAGTTCTCTTTTTGTTAATCTTTTGTCGATTAAGTATTGAACTTTTGTTTCTTTTAAGGATTCGATGTTTCCTAATTCAAATTGGATTATTGGATCTTCTTTGATTATCTTGAAAGGGTCTATTTTTATTATATCTGATGCACGGTCTTCTATATCTTTTGGAATCTCAACATTTAACTTGACATTCTTTATTCCGTAAATATCTAGTGCTTTAATCTTCTCAGTAATCTGAGTTTGCTTTCCAACAACTGTTATTTCTCTCGTTATCCTGTATCTTTTATTTATGATTTCCCATATTATTGTTTTATCTTCATTTGAATCATCTTTTTGTGCAGGTGCAAATAGTTCAATCGGTATTATTCCTTCACCATTACCTAGACCATCACCACTCCCATCGCCATCTGAGGTAGTAGCAGTTCTACTACTCGTATCTACAATATCATTACAAGAAGTCCATGCACCATCTGTACAATATTGTTGACCATTAGATCCACAAGATCTAGGTGATGTAATATCATCATCTACTAATGTATCTCCATCATCATCAAGTCCATTGCATGTTTCTACAGTTTCATTACTTAAGTAGATAGAAACATTCACTTCATCACTCATATTATAAGTATCATTAACATAGAAGGTCACATTCACATTTCCAGTCCAGTTGTTTAAACCAGAAATATTAAGAATACAAGTCGAGTTATCAATATTAATACTAATATTTTCATTTGTAACATCAGTATAATTCCATGTTACAGTTGTACAATCATCATAAGTGTCTTCATCACTAAAATAACCAACAGTTTCAGTTAAATTGAGGGTATTATTGAAAGGAACCACACTAAAGTTATCACTAACATTCCATCTTAATGTAACATTTGGTAAAGATAGTGAAGGGTTGTAGTTAACGTGGAATGTGTTTGTGAAAATTTGAGACAAAGAATCATGTTCTATACCATTAATTCTATAATATTTGATGCTGGCTTCTTGTGTGGAAATATTAAACTCTCCCCCAGAAGAGGAGCTAAAACTATAATTTAAAGTGGTAGATGTTCCATTCTCTATATTATTTGCAATCAGAGAAGAATTTGATAGATTAATATTAACATTAGAAGCCATTATAGTGCCATTGATATTTGTAGCATTGTCATCTCCAATATTATTCACAATTAAACTAAAATTATATTCCTGTCCTATTGTTAAATTTGGAATAGTTGTAAAATTCAAAACAATATTTGGATTAGTTGAATAACTGCTTAAATCTAATGTGGTATTTATATAACAAGAATGTGTTGCACTCTCAAAGGTGGCATTTATTGTGTAGACACCAGTATGATTACAAGATCCTGCAGATGAACTGATGGCTAAATTATTAGTAGAATCCATGTTCCCTGTTAAGCTTCCTGTTGAACTTATATTTTCAAGTAATCTAATAGTTACATTAGTGAAATTATCCCAACAAGGAGGTTGTAAAAATTCCCCACAATTAGAAGTCTCATCTAATACTTCAAATCCATTTAAAGTATCACAATAAACATTCCCAGAAGGGGAATATGTTGCATTTAAAACAAAATCATAAGTTCCATATTCACATTCACCCAAATCATTCAAATTCTGTGTAGATATTTCGTCTTCACCAACCCCATAACTAACGTTATCAACATGCAACACCCCATCTACAATAATATCTAATTCATAAGAGTCAGAATCATAAGATGACAATGAACAGCTATCAACACAGGCATCATTAAAATAATTTCTTTGAACAAAATCTGCATCCATTCTTAATAACTCAGAGTTATAAATATCAGTATAAGGAACAGATAAATCAACATCATAATAAACTATCTGTGCATTGATAGTATTAGTATAACCTGCACCATATTTACCATAATTCAAATATAAATCTTTACTCCAATTAGAACCCCTAGGTTCTAAGTCTAAAAATAAACAACATTCTTCACTACCATAACAAATAGGTGTATTAATATCATCCCCTAAATTATTGATTATATATTTAGTGCATAATTTAGAATAGTTAACATCAAAATTAAAATTACCGGAAATAAAGAAATCTATTATACCTCCAACATAAGTAGCACCATCATTATTTGAATCATAACTAGGAACATTACCATAATTAAAAGAAAGATCAATCTCACCAGAACCATTAGATATTTTTACAGCATCTAAACCCCCATTACCATAACTAAAATTATAAATCAATTTATCATATAAATAAACTGAAGCATAATCCCCTTCAAAATAACCAGTTAATTTCAAACTTTCTAATAAACCAGATTCATTAGGTGTCCAAATATAACTAGTAGTTGTATTAAAGTCTAAACTAATTTCATCGCTGTATTCCCCCTCCCCAAACACAACATAACCAGTAATATCAAAAGAAGATAAGAAACTACCCATAGCTAATAAAAACATCATAACTACAACTATTTCAAATATTTTATCTTCTTTCATTATAAGCCTCAATCAATTTTAGAATAACCTCTTCATTACTCTGTCGAGGATGGATTTTTAATTTAGCTAACTTTAGAATAATATCTTTACTTACCTTTACTGTTGTTTTCTGCATGGGTATACCTAAGTATATCTAGGTATACCTATATTTAAAGGTTTCGAGTTTCACATATACAAACCACCAAATTTATAAACCTCTTTTTCTCTAATAATTATATGATAGCAATAATTGGTGCAATGGATGATGAAATTTCCATGTATCTTAACCATCTTAAAAATGTTAAAAAGATAAAATGGAACACATTTACATTTTACAAAGGTCAATTTAATAATAAAAACATTGTCTTAGTCAAATCTGGTGTCGGAAAAACATTTGCAGCTATGATTTGTCAAAGATTAATAGATGAATTTAATGTAAAAAAAGTTTTATTTACTGGTGTGGGAGGTTCTTTAAACAAAAAGTTAGATATTGGTGATGTTGTAATAGGTGAAGATTCTGTTTACCATGATTTTGATGCTACCCAACTAGGATTCAAATTAGGTCAAATTCCTTATACAAATTATAGATTTTTTAAAGCAGATAAAAAATTATTAAGATTAGCATTAAAGGCTAATATAGATGGTCATAAAATAATAAAAGGGAGAATATTAACAGGAGATCAATTTTTCACATTAAAAGAAAAGACAACTAAAAAATATTTAACTAAAGAATTAAAAGGTGATTGTATTGAGATGGAAGGTGCTGCTGTCGCACAAGTATGCACGTTAAATAAAATCCCTCACTTAATCATAAGGTCTATGTCAGACAAATCAAACAAATCTGCTGTCAAAGATTATAATAAATTCACTAAGTTAGTTGCACATAATTCTTTTGCTATTGTTGATCACATTTTGAGAAATATTTAATATTTTCTTCTCTTATTTACTTTTGATATTAAAGTAGTTTCTTCTAAAATAATATTTTGATTATCAGATCTTATTTCCCTAACAATATCAACAAGTTCAGCTATATTTTTAGCAGTAATAGATAACACATAATCCCATCTTCCAATTGAACGTTTAAACCAATGTATTCTTGGGTGTTTGACAAGGTAAGATTCAAATTCTTTTTTCTTGCTTATTATTATTTTTAGTAAGATATTATGAAATTCTAACCCTAACATATCATAATCTGGATCTATTGAGAATCTTATGATATTGTTTGAAACTAAAAAGTTGATTATATCTTTCAATTTTCTATAACTCATCTTAATTTCTTTTCTAAGGTCAGAGTAACTAAAATTGGGTCTTTCTTTAATATGCTTTAAAACGGTTTCTTGATCTTTTGTTAAGCTAATTCGATTTGTCATTAATAATTTATAACCAGATAAGAATTCATTTTTATGACAAAACGACTTATATCCTAATGTGTCTTCAAATTCATGTCTTATAACATCAAATTTGAGGATATTATTACGAAGCATGTTACTTATTCTTGATATTATCTTATCTGCTTTATTTTGAGAGTCCATCTCTACTAAAAGTGAAAGGTCATATGATCCCAACATCTCTTTTAGTTTTATCAATTGAGGAATTTCTCTTATTTTTTTAATTAACTCAGGATATATCTTGCTTAATTTTATGTATATTGTGAATCTAACTTTAGTCTTTTCATTACTTACAGTTAAATATTTGATATAATGTTCCTTAAACAAATGGTTATACCTATTCTCAACTATCCTTCTATTAATATTCATCTTCTTTGCTAAATCAGAAATAGATATTTTTGAATCTATAGAGAGTAAATATATAATATTTTCACTTATTTTATCTATTTTTTGTGAAAAAGTTTCCATTTTTAGTAGTTTTTTTGATATATTTAACTAGAAAACATAACAAAGTATATAAATGTTATCACTATTCTTTAGTCATAACTTAGGGGGTTAAAAAATGGACACATTAGATCAATTATTACTTGCCGAACAAGAAATTATGCCACAACAAGAGGATAGCATAGATATAAATACAAGCGGAATGTATATGGAATGTAATACTTGTGGTAGGTATGGTGTACATTGTCTTTATGCAAAAGGGACATTTGATCAAACATTTCAGCAAAATGATAACATTTGGGATCCTAAACCTATTGGTTCATCTGGTAGCGGTTTTGGATCAAATAATCAAAACAACCTCTCAAATAATATAAATTTAGGTAATTTAACTAATGATAATTCCCTTAATGATTATGCACTAGAAGAGAGGTATGATCTTTCAGGTCATAATGACCTAAACCCTCATTTAAATCAAGACATCATAGATGAAAGCGCACCTTTAGATAACGGCGGATTTAAATCCATCATAAATAGTGGAACTAGCAAAAAAAATAGTGATGGTTATAAAGGGTTAGGGTTTCCACATAATATAGGGTTATTTGATGATTAAGATGGAAAATAATAATTTACTTTTGCAAATAAAAAAAGCGCTTGATAGTCTTGTTATTAATTTTTATGAAGGTAAGATAGATGAAGAAACTTTATTAAAAAATTTGAATGAGGCAGCTCATTATAGTAAAGTAGGAAAAAATTACCTCTATGAGATGTTTTTTATACAAGCAAATGAATTAGATAAGTTACCTAAATCCCCTCTTCTTGTTAGTTTATTGTTTAAGGATTGTACAATTGAAGATTTTGTTTTGAATGATAGATACCTTAATGATGGGACTAGAATGAATGTTCTTAGGAAATTAAATTTAAGAAAGTCAATTAAATTATATGAGTTGTTTCTACTAAAAGAAGATGAAGAGGCACATATCCATTTTAAAGAAGGGATCCATAATGTGACTTATATTGAATCACGAAGTACAATTGTTACTTTAGAGGATATAAGGAACATCATTCTAGAAGAAATGAATTAAAATGTCTAACTTAATAACACAAAGTAATTTGATTACTGAATTAGAGATAACCCCCTCAAAATCAAAATATGAAATAGTTGATATTGGAAACTGGCAATATAATCCAGAAACAGAAGGTGCTTATTTACCAAGGAAATTATTAGCCCAACTGAGAGGAAATTCCCCTTTTTTACAATTAAATTTTTTTCATGAATATTTTGGACATGGCAGTTTTTGTGAATATTCTAATACTGGTAAGAAAATTGTTCAATATGAACAAGAATTAAGTGAAATAGAAATAGAAATTTTAGGTGTGAATGAACTTCCGAGTGACCTAGTCTTCAAATTAGATAAAAATAATCCTAAATTTGAAGGATATAAAAAATTAAGATTAGAATTATATAATTTTGCAACAATACACCATAATTATTATGAAGGGTTTGCTTATTGGTTAGAGCAAGAACTATCTTTAGAACAGAATTTAGGGGAATTATACATGGAAAAGAAAAAGATCATTGATCCTCAATATATTTATTTAGTTCAAGGACTAAATAGTTTTGTTAAACAAAATAATAAACAGGATTTGTTGGAAAAGATATTTTTTCAGTAATCCATATATCACCTTAAGAAATTATGTAACTTTCAAGAATCAACCTTCTAAGATCTCATTGATACCTTCATATTGATCTTCAAATATGTGGGCAGATGTAGAAAAAGATGTTATAGAACCTACCTCGCAATTAAGTTCTTTAGTGATATATTTAATTAAAGTATATATTTGATAAATATTTGCCGGCCATCCAAAGAATATATCATTACTTCTAACAAAATAAGTAGTATGTAACTTATTATCCCTAAGTTTAAAATCTATCATCATAAGTCCGGGAACATCTTTTTTATATATATTTGAATCTTTTAAAGGATTCCATATATTTACAACAGCCCTTCTAGACATAGGGTCTTTTTTAAGCAGAGGTATAATAAAATCATCTATTTGGTTGACTCCATTATGGTTAAATATCCTTGGACCATATGAATAAGAATATGTAGGGGCAAGATTCTTTAAAAGGATTATTGATTCAATTTCCTCAAGTGGAGGATAAACCCATTTATCTGATTTTCTCATAATCTTAATTGGGCTAGTTATATCATCAGAAGGATTTTCAATATGGATTGAAAGATTAAGTATTTCTTTTGTTTTTCTATCATTGTGGTCTATATATTCTTTTCCATTTCTGATTAAATAACTCAGAGCAGTTCTCCATGCATCCAATGTTGTTTTTTTATTTATTTCCATTTTAATTATCTATAAATGAGGTTAATTTAATATTTTCCTGCATCCCCCCAAAATCATAACAAAAAAAAGGTAACTTGTAGGTATTAAGGATAGTCATTATTTCCCTCTCTATATCCTGTGGTTTTATTACTCCATTTCTAAAAAACCTTACTCTATCCCCACCATCAAATATTTCAAAGATTTTTTCTTTTTCTTCTAATATAGATTTTAAATCATCTGAGTATAAATCTTCTAATTTTTTGATGATGATTTTATTAAACATCTCACCACCAAAAATCTTTTTATTAAATTTTTTGAAAGCACAAGAAAATGCAATCTTAAATCTTGTTGGAACTCCGCATGAAAGATAGATAGTTTCTTCAGATGTACAAAAAGTACCTATTTCTTTTTTTGATTGTTTAAGTGCCCCTAGTCTAGCGTTAAAATCAATATTTTCTTCTTTCCACCCATAATTCCAAAACCTTATGAGATTTCTACTAAAAAGAAATGATTCTTTTCCTAAATTATTATTCAACCCTATTATATTTCTAAAATAATCTTCAGACTTAGTTCTTTGGAAAGAATTTGCAATCAATAAGTCTTTTGCAATCTTTATTAAGAAAGGCAACAGTTCATGAACATTTTTATGACCTTCAAAAAATCTTTTCAAGTCTATAGCAATAGCAGTTTGAGCACATACAACAAATTTAACTTTATTTTGAATTTCTTTTTGATACATAGACCACTCTTCTTCGTTGAAAGTGTAAGGTCCAGCACCACCTGTAAAATAAGGGGGGCTATGTATTGATTGATTTTTTATATATAAATTAGATTGGGCATCAGAGAATAATTCTATACACTCATTAAAGAATTTAGAATTATTCCGTAGTTCCTTTGTGTTAATCTCAAATATAAATCTTATGTGGGCAGATTTAAACCTTGCAAAATAATTTTTAATTAATGAAATTAATTTTTTACCATCTTTCTTCTTAGAAAAATCAATAATAAAACAGACATTTTTATTATAATCTGCACAATCTTCTGTTATATTTGTTATTAAATTATCAATTTCATGTAGGCTAAACTTTGTTGATAAAGTCTCAAAGTGATTTAATGCAATTGCATCATTTACATTATGCATACAGGTACTTATTGTTTGGTACAAGTCATCTACATTATCAAAATTTGAACATTCTACAAGTATTGAATTTAGTTTTTCAATCCAGTTATTACTTTCAAATCTTGTAATAATCCCTTCTTGTTCATATCCATCTATAGATGAAGCTGGAAGGTTAGGTTTTGAGATTAGTATTTTTCTTTTTTGTTTACCAATTGTCAATTCTTCCCCCTCATTTAGGTTGATTCTAAAAAATTTCTCACCTTTCGCACCCTCCCTATTCAAGAGGATTATATCTTCACTTACAAGTTTGTTAAGGTGATGCAATACTTGTCTATGTAATTTTGCTTTTTTTGATTTGGCTTCTTTTATCTGTCCTTTAGTTGATAATTCATCATTAGTTATTTTATTAATGTCATTAAAGTGTTCTGGAAATATTGCTTTTGTTATTTCAGAAGTAGCTAATTCTTTTGATAGATTTTTCTTAAATATGTTCAATATTTTATATTCTGTAGCATGCATTTTAACCTATATACTATAAAATATAGTTTAGACTATATAAACCTTTTGTTTGTTTCAGTATTTTACTGACACATTCAGAGTTTCATGGTGAAGAATGTTTATATGTAGAACTTTAATTATATTATTAAAATGGGAAGTAAACAATCTAAAATTAATATTATGTTAATTGGATGTGGTCCACATGCAAAAAGAATTTATATTCCTTTACTTAAAAGATATAAACACAGAGTAAATTTGAAATGTGTTATTGATCTTAAAGAAAAAGAAACTGACATAAATGAATTTTTACAGTCTTCTAAATATGACACTTATTTTGTTGAAGAACCCTATATGACTTATGATAAGTTACATCCTGTTGTAGATAAAAAACTAAATGAATTTATCAAAAAACATGATATCCGTGGCGTAATTATTGCAACAGAACCATTAACACATGTAATGTATTCTAAATGGGCATTAAAGAACAATCTTTCTATTTTACTAGATAAACCCGTTTCAACTTATCGTGACGTATCTACAAAGAAAAAATTAGCAAAAAAGATTTTAAAAGATTATGATGATTTAGCAAAAATTTACAAACCTAAAAACAATATATCTTTTTCTTTGATGTCTCAAAGGAGGTTTCATCCAGCTTTTAAGAAAATCAAATCTCTCCTAGAAGAATGTTATAAAAAGACAAATTGCCCAGTCACATCAATACAATCTTTCCATTGTGATGGGCAATGGAGAATGCCTACTGAGATAGTAGAACAAATATATCATCCTTATTGCCAAGGTTATGGTAAATGCTCACATTCAGGTTATCATTTTTTTGATATTGTACCTTTTTTAATTGATACAAGTTATTCAAAAGATAAAATTTATAATAAAATTAATGCATACTCCAACATAGTCAGACCACTAGATTTTCTACATCAAATTAATTTAAAAGATTATGGAAAATTATTTGGCAGGAAACTTTTCAATGATCATAATAAATATTCTCAGGAAAGGTATGAAAAACTTATGAAAAACTTTGGTGAGATAGATGCATTTACTAATCTAGAATTCAAGAGAAATAATAGAACTGTTACTCTTGCTAGTATTAATTTAGCCCATAATGGATTTGCTCAAAGGGATTGGGTTTCAGCTAAAGGGAAAGATTTGTATAAAGGTAATGGGAGAGTTAGACAAGAGACTCATATAATCCAACAAGGGCCTTTCCAAGCAGTTCATTATCATAGCTATCAATCTAAAGAAGTTAAAGTTCAGAATAAAAAGAACTTGTATAATGTGGGAGGAGAATATCATTTAGACATTTATGTATTCAGAAATTCAAAAATGATAGGGGGTAAAACATTTGAGAAAATTACTATCAAAAATCTAAATAATCAGATTATGGAAAACAAATCAAGGGGTCATCAAGAAGATGCGAGGGCACAAGGTTTTTTAGAATTTGTTGAATTTTTAGAGGGAACAAGAAAAAGAAAAGACATGACTTCCGATTTTTTAACTCATCGTATGGGTTCTTTAATAACATCTTTGATTTATAGATCAATTGTCGCACAATATAACAATAAAAATGCGAAGATAGGGATAAAAATAAAATGAGTTTAGATGATTTATTGATTGTATCTTTTGATGGGTTAAATCGTGCGGGTAAAGGTACTCAGCTTAATATGTTAAAAGGATATTTAGAATCTAAGGACTACCTTGTAGAAGTTTTGAGGGGCGACGGGAGCAGACCTGGTAAAGGTTCATCGGATTTTTATGATCCTTCATCAAATTTTTGGCAACAATGGCAGAAAGTTAAGGATAAATCTCTTGATGATTGGACTTATGCTGCAGATGTTCTAGCACATGAAAATTATCTAAGGTGCGTAGAAATAGCTTCTCAATCAAAAGATACTGGTCAGAAAGGTGTGATTTTATTAGATCGTTCCTACATCTCCAGATTATATATGATAAGAAAAGAAGACTCTGCTGTCCCTTTTGAAAGTTGTTTAAAGGACCATACGGTTCATCCTGATGTTTATTTTGTTTTAGATGTACCAAAAGAGGTTTTGTTAACAAGAACATCTGATGATGATCCCTCAAAAACAGAATTTAGACGAAGAAACGTTTCAACAAGTTATGACACTTGGATTGAGACCATTAATCTTGTTTCAGAACATATACAGATTTACAAATTAGATGGAACTAAAGATCAATATAGCCTACATAACGAAGTAAAACAAATTGTTGATGAGGGGTATCGCACTTAAATAATTAAGAAGATTTAAATATAATGAGAAGGTAATTAAAACATGGCATTAAGAAATAGAAATTCTGTAATAGGGATATTAAAGAATAAAGAAGGGAAGATATTAATTGGTTTTTCCGAAAGGGTTAATTCAGGTAATTCTAAGATTATTGATAGTAACTCTTGGAAGTTCCCACAAGGGGGGATGGATGGTTCAGAGACTCCCTCGGAAGCATTGAAAAGGGAACTCAAGGAAGAATTAAATTATCAATTAAATGAAAATAGCATAACCGAACTTAAAGAAACAGTGCCTTATTACTTTAAAGATGAAAATGACATTCCAGATTTCGAAGTTAAACTACACCCTTTCTTGGTGGATTATGATAGTGATGGTAATTTTGATTATGATAAGGAAGAGTTTTCTGGCTTAAAATGGATTTTGCCTGAAGAAATATATAAATTAAATTTAACAATTCGAAGAGATGCTTATATTGTTATCTTAAAAAAGTTTGATTTATTATAACTTTACAAAATGAGAACCACACAAGTCATGTCAATCATATTTAGGAAAAAAGAATCTTCTTATGAATTCCTTTTATTGAAAAGAATAAAAGAAAAAGGAGGATTTTGGCAGCCACCTACTGGAGGATTAGAAGATTCAGATGAATCTAAACTACATACAGCATTTAGAGAAATTTTAGAAGAAACTACAATAAAAAAAGAAGAAATAAAAAAAGTAATTGAAGATGTTCATTCATTTACAATAGATAAACATTATTTAACAAGTGAACCTATAAATCCAAGAACAGAGTATGTTTATGGATTTGAAGTGGGCGATAGTGCTAAAATTTCTGTGCATCATAATATTTATCCAGAACATGAAGAATTTAAGTGGGTTAGTTTTGAAGAAGCTTTAGAAATGTTAAAGTGGGATAATAATAAAGAAGCGTTAACTAAATTAAATTCCATTATATCTTAAAATTATTAAGTTTTGTCATTAATTGACCAAAATATTTATATAAAAATGATATGAGTGTAATTACATTATTTTATAATGATTATATATGTTTAGCTAGAATAGTATGAATAAAACCATCCTCATTTTATTTTATAAATCCAACTATAATCATCAGAATAAATTAATTCAAAACCTTCTAACTCCCCTTCTATTGCTTTAAATAATATTGAATTTTCGGAGGGGGTGGTATAATTACCTACAACCCACCTATTAAAAACACTCATTAGATCAAAATCATTTTTAGTGACTAACAAGTATTCTGAATCATATTTATTCATTAGTTCAATTACATTTTCTACATCTTCAGTAACAAAGATAGTGGCAATATCTATTAAAACTGAATGGTTTGAAAGTTCTTCTTTTGTATAACTTGGATCCCATTCTGGTCTGAAGGATTTTTGTTCTTCAAGGAACTCATTGGATGGACCGGTTAATACTACATTTTTCTTCGCAATACCTCTAATCATAGTAGCATAATCCCACCATGCTGTTATTTTCATATCTTCGTTTCCATCTTTAAGCCAATCTGTTGTAACTCTAAATGAAGGCATATAAGGTCCATGGAAAATCTGACCCCCTTGTATATACTCAACATTAGATTTGTACCCATCATTTGTTGTTATCTTTCCATTAGTTAATTTTTCTTCACCACAATAAGTATGCATGATATAATTTTGGAATTCATCAACATCAGTTTCAGGATTTTCTCTAACTTCATCTTCAATCCACAAATCTATTGATCTTTGACAACTAGATAGCCCTATTTCTTGTTTTGCACATCCATTGATTAATAAAATTAGAAGGCATATTAAAATAATAAAAGATTTATGTATAACTTTCATTTTAATTATCATAATTTATTAGATTTAGTCATATATATAGTTTCCTATTAAATCTTTAGACTATCAAAATAATAGATTCTTAGTATCTTTCTTGATTCATTTTTCTAAGAATTATATATCCTATCACTAATATACCTAGAATTACAATTAAAACTATAAGTAAAATAAGGAGTATGATATTTTCTTCTTCTGGTTCTTCATATATTATTTGAGTTGAAGTTCTAGTCGGTTCAGCCCTCCTTATTACTTCTGGATCTATATTCTTTTCTAATTGTATTAGTTCTTCTTTATCTAACTCATGTTTAGCAACTGTAGATTGAATAAAATCATCATCTTTTACAATAATTTTATCATTATTATCAGAACTACCTCCTGTACTACTTCCAGAATCAGGTTCTTGATACTCTTTTGTTAAGTCGAGTGTTAACGTCTTTTCACACGCACCATCATCAAATACAACTTTTATTTCATATGTTCCAGGTTGTGTGCATTCTAAAAGATCCCAAACAGGAGAGGCATCTGCTTTATTTAAATTTTTTATTTTATCAGTATATATTTTTATTTCATCAGGTAAGACAATTTCTGCTTTTTCATAACCTTCCCAACAATCCCCTGGTGGTGGAAATCCGTTACAGGTATCTACAATAACAATATTATTTAAATTATTACAAGCAATCTCATTGTACTTAAAAGAGCCGTACATAGTAATATCTTCACAAGCAAAAGCAATATTTAATGAGAATAAAAGAATAGAGAAAAAAATTATTAATTTCATTGTACTTCCACCACTCTTGAAATTATTGGTGGTTGATCATTTGGGTGTTGCCCTGTTTTAACTGATATGTTATAGTCACCTACAGGTAAATTTAGAGACCACCATACATATTCTTGAGGGGAATAATCTAGACTATAGTCAAGAAGCCCATAATAACATTTTTTGTTATCCGTTTCACACCAACTAGTACCCCCACTACCTTGAGAGGTTATAGAGAAACTATCATTGATCACTATTTCCACTGGATAATCATAAAATTCCCTTAAAGTATTATTGTTTTTAAATTTAACAGTAACATAAAAATCAACATTAGCTGTTTCAGTGAGGCTGGGATGTTGGTTATCAGTATACCATCTTAAACCACTATGATCTTTAATAGAAAATACTCTTGAATTTCTTTGTTCTTCAAAATCATCAGATACCTTCAATCTTATATGTACAACGTCTCCATCGCTTAAATCAGATATATTGTAATACAAATCTTCAACAAAAGTAGTATAGTTTTTTGTTAATAAAATATTTTTTGAATCAACAGTTATTAAATCTCCACTATCTCTTTCAATCTCAACTAATTTACTCTCATCTAAATTACCACTATTACTAACATTTCCTGAAACATTCAAAACATCATAAAAATAATTAGTACTTTGAACAGTTGTATCATTACACATATACCCATTCTTACCATTCACGCAACTCATACTATCAACTTGAACATCATGCCAGGGACTTAATGAACTAGCAGAATTACTAACATCAGAACTTAAATTAGAATCATCAATAGCTTTCAAAGCAAACCAGTATGTGCTATTGGGATTAATATAAAGGGGTGTACTTTCTAAAGAACCATTAGCCAAAGGATTCCAGTTATAAGAATAAACTGAAGTAGAATTCCAATTACTTGAATCAATAGGACCTGATTCTGAATATTTCAAAATATAATCTGAAGCAGAACCATACTCATAATTATCACCCACAGCTGTCCAGTTTAATACAATCTCACCTTGACCTGGACCTGGATAAGCAATTAAATCATCAATTACCGAAGGTAAAGTATAATCGTATTCACATTCAGAACCAACATCAACATAATTATGATCACAATATATATTTAAGGAAATAACATTAGATGAATAACTATTAGTTTCAAGATTTTCAAAGAAGTCAACAAAAATACCATTGTTATTATCATGGATATAGTTATTATTAATAACATTATATTCTGAACCTGGTCCAATCGATACACCATCATAATTTTTATTAAAGGAAAAATTACTATTTGTTACATGATTATAATCTCCAGAAATATAAATTCCATTTATCGTATTATTATAACTAACAATCCTATCAAAAGAACAATTATTACTGTTTTCTACATAGATTCCTTGATAATAATTAAATACTGTTAAATTCATTAAATGAATATCATTAGATTCATTTATCCAAATACCTGGAACAGAAAAATTACCAATTAATCTAACCTCTCCTTTATTTGCACCTACAATTGAAATATCATTTTTACTAAAAACTTCAACCGAAGAATAAATTCCATCATGAACATAAATTTTATCATGAAGGCTAGCATGATCAACAGCAGATTGTATAGTCTCATAATCACAAGTTCCACCCTCACAAACTGTAATTTCAGAACCTAAGGGGGAAGGTAGTACAGTTACACTCATCTCCACAACGTCCCCAAATACAAGACTAACTAATAATACTAACAAACCTAAAAATATTATTATTCTTTTCATCAACTACTCACCGCAATTATGTTAAAATCACTTGTGTAGGTACCATATGATAAACCATAGGGCACAGTTATCTTAAAATCTACTTTATCTATTTTACTTATTCCGTAATCTAGGTTTAAATTAGTTTCGGTTATATACTCATTACTCAAACTAAAATAAGGTAATAATCCAAAACGAACCGAAACATACGAAATACTAAAACTATCATTCAAACTAACAAAATCATCTGCCATAACATCTGAATCAATCATAACATTCCCTTGATTCTTAATTGTGGCATTACCTGAACCAAATTCTAAATCACCTAGTATTTCTTTAGTAGAACCAAAATCTAAACTTCCAAACGCCAAAGAATTAACATCTAATTCCAGAGCAACTAATGAAGAATAATCAAAACTATTATTCATTGAATCATTTAACAAAGACCTATCGGAAGTATAAACATTAACAATATACTCTTCTGGATCATCATAAAATTGCATATCGTAACTGGTACTACATTCAATAGTATCTGAATCAATATTTGAACATTCTGATCGCATATTAGATTCAATTAAATCACCTTCAGTTGGACTTCCAGAAACAAATTCGACCCTAACAACATCAATATCATCAACACCATTCAAATCAGATATTTGAATAGTTATAGGAACAGATGTAACATCTCCAATTGTAGGATCAGCATTACTTATATCAATATCATCAATAACTATCCCATAATACAATGTTTGACTTTCAAAATAAGTCTGATTAACAAATAAATCATCTTCTAATTCAGTAACAGAATAACAATCATTACTATCATATTCTGTTCTATTTCTTGATTGTACTTGAGTCCCATTAGGTAAAACCGAAGTAACATTAGACCACTCACTCCAAGAACTATTAATCACGGAAACAACACAATAATCACAATTATCAACACTAGTTTCATTAAATGTTTCATTATCCACAATTGAGTTGTAATCATATTGCACTAATTCTTTAATTTCAGTAAATGAATCACTAACATTACATTGTGTTAAATTAAACCACTCACTCCAAGAAGTATTTAGTAAGTAAGGTGAATTAGGATCAGGATAACCTGTAATTATAATTGTAGAAGAGTCTTTCATCTTAACTTGATATTCTCCATCAAAATCAAAATATGTTAAAGTACGAGCATGTAAGGGCATATTTTCATGCCATACAACCCTTTTACCACTTTGAATCCCTTTTAACATCTGATAAGATCCATTTACAGACATAAGTACATTCTCAACAGAATCATTTGTTGGTAATATCTGAAAATCAAGATCATTCCAACCAGTATCAACATCAATCATCTGATCAAATGGTTCTCCATTAACAAATGGAACTAGTAAAAATATACAAAAAGACAATATAATTATATTTTTCATAGTTTAATAACTCGCATCAATTTTATAAAATACTTTCTTTAAATTATTAGTTTCACTATATGTTTGAACGCCATCTTCTAAAGGTGTTCTTGAATTAACATTTGTAAATGATTCTAATAAATTCGTACCCCTCCAAACATTATAATTTATGTTGGATTTACCATCCCAACCAATGGTAGTTATATCACCATATCTTGTTATAGAATCAATTCCAAAAGAATCATTGGCATCTAAAGGGTCTGAACCAGTAACAACTTCATCACCATCGTTTTGACCATCATAATCCGAGTCAGGATTGTTTTTTTCAGTTTTATGTAAATAATCTTCACTATCATCACTTAAACCATCACCATCTGTGTCTATCCAAGTTCTATCAACAACCCCTACTATTACACCTAAATTAGTGGGATTAAAATAATGAAAATCCTCTTCACCAGCACCAAGATTTAGATTAGGATCAAGTGCATAGATAAAATCACCACTTACAACTGTAGACACTAATCCTGTTCCATATGCAAGTGGGACAGAATTATTAGCACCCGAAACACCAGTTTCAAAATCCTGTGTACAATCATCAGATTCACTAACTCTTTTAACATTATACCTATTACCACTACTATCAAAAGTATTTACAAAAGTGTTTGTATCTACAGGTAAGCCATTAAAATCATTGTATATAAAAAAAGCATTATCTAAATTATTGGTTGGTTGTGTTTCTTCAACATTAGAACTATTTTGAACAATATTTGTTAAGGCTTGATTATCCCACCCAGGGGGATTATTTCCTGTTAAAAAAACTTCTCTTCCATCAATATCGGCAGAACTAGTTAAAGCCCTAAATAAAAGGGCCACTATACCACCATAAAGCATTTTTTTTAACATTATAACCACTATGCAGTAACAATCATATATAAATATTTCGATTTTTTACCTTATCATCAGGTAAAATACAATAAGTCCAATAATTAAAATGAGCACAATGATAAACCCACCTATAATTAACTCAGATATAGGTTTTTTAGTAGATTCAAGCACTCTAAATCCAATACCTTCCTTTTCTTCTATAACTTCGCCATTAAGTGAAACTTCAAAATTAGCCCTGTAATAAACATTAGGTTCACCTTTAGTTGAATCCCATTCAATTTTATAATCAGAATCAACACCAGGATTAATCATACCTAAACTCATTTCAACGCTATCAACCAAATTATCACTACCATGAACAATATCTATATTAACCAATGGATTAACTGCAACATTTCCTTTATTGGTAAAACCAAGATCAAATACTACTAACTCACCATATTCTTCATCTTTGGTTAATATTTTAGTAACTTCACCTAATACAATTTCTTCATCAATGACAGTAGCAATAATATTAGTATCCACTCCAGGGAACAATCCTATTCCTTCGCCATCTCCAATCACTCTAAACTTTAATTTAGAACTAAATTCACCAGTCAAAGTAGGATTTAAGGAAGCCTTAACTTTAACATCACTTTTAGCAGGGATTTCAACTATATAATCTAAATTAATCCAATCTTTTAATTCACCGTAAACCTCAATAGATACAGAGATAGCTTCCTCTCCTGGATTTTGTATTGAAATTTCTTTTTCAATAACTGAACCCACTAAAACATCTTCAAAGTTCAAAGTTGCAGGTGCAACACCTAGTCCAGATGCATAAACTACAAAAGAAGATAATACTAACATTAATGATAAAATAATTATAGTTTTTTTCATGTTTGCCCCCTAAAAAATTAAATAAAAAAATTAGCTGTTAGAAACAGCCGTTATTGTTACAGTTGATGTATATGCTTCAGGTAATGCACCAACCGGAATTGTTAATCTAAAATCTACATTTTCAAGTGAACTAGAACCTGCTGCTAAATTGAGTCCAGTTTCAGTTCTACCACTATTACTTAATGCAGTATATCCTAATGTGCCAAATTGTGAATCTGCCTCCTCTGTTCCAAAGCTATCACTCGAACCACTAAAGTCAGTAGCAGATATGGAAGCATCAATTACCGCATTACCTTGATTTTTAATTGTCGGAGCAGCTCCTGTAGCCATGTTTGAATCTCCTGTTACAGTATTTGTAGCACCAACTTGTACACTACCAAATGCAATTGATGTTGCATCTAATTCTAAAGCAACCAATGAAGAATAATCAAAATTATCTGTTACAGAATCTGTTGCAGCACCAGCATCTGTAGCTGTTACTTGGATTGTGTATGTTTGAGCAGGATCATAAAACTGCATATTATATGTTGTATTACATTCTATTGTATCACTATCTACATCAGTACAGCTACTTCTCATATTGGTTTCAATACTTTGACCATTTGCAGGACTTCCAACGCTAAATACTACTGCAACACCAGTTATATCATCTACACCATTTGTATCTGTAATTTGTGATGTTATAGTTATCTCTGTTGTACTTCCAGAGGTTGGTGTAGCATCTGCAACAATCACAGAATCCACATTTGGTCCTGCGCTACCTACTGTTACACTCATAGTAGCAGAATCACCATAAACTAATCCAATTATACTAAAAATCATTATTAAAAATATTATCATTTTTTTCATTTTATATCTACCTCGCATACTTATATCTTAATGAGATTCTAACTTATTTTAAATATGCTTCTATTTTTAATCACAACGTATAGGGTACGAATTAAATCCAACCCATGAGCATTGCAACACCAAGAACAAAGAGTGCAATACCTGCAACTAAATGTAATGCACGAACATGTTTATCTTTCCAACCAGTTACGTCTTCTACTCTACTAAATCCAAAGTAAACAAGTAGTGTAACAACCAACATAGGTAATATAAATATTAAATTATAAAGTACTAACCAAGGAAATGATTTTATCCAATCAATTCCAGATAATATATTACCTACAACCAGATAAGGACCTATAGTGCAAGGTAATAAAAATAAAGTAACAAATATCCCAATAACAAACGCACCTGAGGGGGATGTAATATTTTTAAGTAATTTTTTAACCAAAGGACGCAGTTTTATAGGCATCTCTGTTGCAAATGAACCTGGTTTGTACTTAATAGCATCTTTAAAGTTCAAAACACCAATGAGTATAGCAAGTAATGCAAAAATAACACGAACATAAATACTAATTGAACTAAAATAAGAACCTAATCCCTTAAAGAATTGTATAATGATAAGCCCATATACCATGTATGTAATAAATACAGCAGAACTAAATGCTATCCCTCCATACAAGACTGTCTTTCTTTTACGTGGATTCTTAATCAACAACGCAATCAAAGCCATACTTAATACAGCTAGAGCGCATGGATTAATGGAATCAGCTACACCCAATGCAATAACAGAAAATAAAGTTAATTGTTCTTTTTTTTCTTGAACAACAGAACATTTCTTAATAGCTGCCAACGGGGAATCACAACAATTATCTACAATACAATGATCAATAGCCCCTTTAATATCTGAACCAATCCTTGAACTAAATCCAACAAAGACAGACTCTCCAATAAATATCATTGGAACTCCTCTAAATGACTCACCATATTCAGCAGCCATAGACTGAGCGAGTTCTCTATTACTTTCATTATTATACACTTCAAATCCAATTGGATTAAGATTATATTCAGGGGATATTTCAACTAAAAATTCTTCAAAATCAGCACAGTGTGGGCAACCATCACCATAAAAATAGACAATGTCAATAGATTCATCTAGCCCACTAACTAATCCTACAAGAAATATAAACATAAACAACCAAATTATCCTTTTCATGATGGGATAAAATAATAACATTACTATATAAATCTTTTCTAGACTATTAGATACTTTGGATCTTAATGGGGTAACTGGAACTCATATAATCAATCTAATCTTTGAATTTATCTCTTCTAAATTTAAAGGTAATAATTAAAATGTCAGAAATGTCAAATTATTTTGAGGAAGCAGAACCCACAATAACCTTTATAAACAATGTAATTTAATAAAATAAGATGAAAATTAATAATGTGCCTTATGTTGAAGATAAGAAAGAAGTTTATGCTAGTTGCCAAGGCCCAACTACAGTTATGATGGTTTTTAAATATTTTTCCCCAAAGGAACCATTATCCTTTCCTAGATTATACAAAAAATTAAATTATACCCATAAAACATGGTTTTTTGAAACATATATTGCACAATTTTTTCATGAACATAAAATCCCTATTAAGTATTATAGCACAGAGAACATTAAGTTTATTAGAAGTAATTCAAAAATTTTTAAAGAAATTTGTGGATTAGATTTTAAGAATCCCATAGACAGGGATGCGTTAGATATTGACCATTATGATTTGGGTATTAAATATGTCAAACGTCATAATTTATTTAAATTAAGAGACCTTGATATTGATTTTATTAAAGAACAGATTACAAATAATAAGTTAGTTATTGCTACAGTAAATAGAAATATTTTAACAAATCAAAAAGGATACAAGGGGCATTTTTTACTCATAAAAGGATTTAATCAAAGGGGATTTATCTGTAATGATTCTTATTTTGGTGAAAATATCAATATCAAATTCTCTTCTTTTGAGAAGGCTTTATTTACATTTAAAAAAGATAAAAACCATAAAAAGATTAAAATTTGTGATTTGGTTGTAGTGGGTTAATCATATTTTAACTTTTGATAACTATAAATGATTATTACTGTTTTATTGCAAAAAAGAAATAGTTTTCTTTATATCTTTTCCACAATCTATTTTCAACTTAACAAATGCTTATATATCAAAGGCAAGGAATATTATTTGTATCACTGCTTTTGATACAAAGGAAAAATTTATTTTTCCGCATAAATGACCAAAATTCAAGTAATTTGTGTTCTTTTTGGAACTTAAAGGTATAGACGATAGTCCAATACCAACCACAATATCTTGTGGTTGAACCTAAAAAGAACACAATATGTTGTGTTAATTTTCAAGTTGTAACACATCTTTATATACAACCCTTACCTAAATAACTTTGCGATAAAAGTTTTAGACGCTTGGGAAAAATAAGTCAAAATTTAACAAAAATAACAATAAAAAACAAAAAAATCGAGGTGATTTAAAAAATGAAACATGCGAAAACTAACGTTTTCTTTGCTTCATTTTTTCACCCAAAAAGGAGGTAAAAAAATGAAATGTCCAAAATGTTCTTCTGAGAAAACAAAAGTTATTGATAAGCGAGCTTCTGAAGATTCCTTCTCCAATAGAAGAAGAAGAGAATGCTTAGATTGTAATAATAGATTTACAACATATGAAAAAATCATGGGAAATGACTTAATTTCAAAAATAAAAAAACGTGATGGCAGAATTGTTGATTTTGATTCTGAAAAAATAACTAATGCTATTTTCAAAGCAGCTCAAAGAATGGGTGGCCATGATAGAAAAGAATCAGAAAGATTAACAAAAGTTATTGTAGAAATAGTAAAACAAAATTTTGATCAAGTAATTCCAGATGTAGAAGATATTCAAAATATTGTAGAAGATGTTTTAATCAAAGAAGGCCATGCAAAAACAGCAAAGTCCTATATAATCTACAGAGCTCAACACAAAAGAATAAGGGAAGAAAAAAGTACTTTTGTAGATGTTCAAAATGTAATATCAACATACCTTAATCAATCTAAGTGGGATACAAAAGAAAACAGCAATGAATCTTACTCTTTCTCAGGTTTACTTTTATACACTGCAGGAGAAATGATGAAAGCATATAACTTAAACGAGTTATACTCTCCTCAAGTAGCAGATGCACATAGAAATGCAGCAATACATATTCATGATTTAAGTCATGGGGTAATTGGTTACTGTGCAGGTTGGTCATTAAAGAACTTGTTAGTAATGGGTTTTGGTGGAGTTCCAAATAAAGTAGATTGTAAACCTGCAAAGCACATGAGTACAGTTGTACATCAAATGGTTAATTTTATTGGATGTTTACAAATGGAATTTGCAGGTGCACAAGCGTTCTCATCAGTTGACACATTACTGGCACCTTTTATCAAATCAGATAACATGCCATACAAACAAGTTAAACAATGCATACAACAATTAGTATTCTCATTAAACATACCTTCGAGATGGGGCTCACAATATCCTTTCTCAAATTTAACATTTGATTGGAAGGTTCCAGCAGACATGAAAGAGAAAAAAGCAATTGTTGCAGGAGTTGAACAAGATTTTACTTATGCAGATTGTCAAAAAGAGATGGATACAATCAACAAAGCATTTTTAGAAGTGATGATCGAAGGAGATGCAAATGGAAGAACTTTTTCTTTCCCAATTCCAACATACAACTTAACTAAAGATTTTGATTGGAATAACGAAAATGCAAATCTATTATTTGATTTAACAGCTAAGTATGGCACACCTTATTTCCAAAATTATATTGGTTCTGATTTAGATCCTAGCTCAATAAGGGCTATGTGTTGTAGGTTAAACATAAATCAAAAAGAATTGATGAACAGGCCAGGTGGAATGTGGGGTCCAGGAGATTCAACAGGTTCAGTTGGAGTAGTAACTGTTAATATGAATAGATTAGGTTACGAATTCAAAGTAAAAGATGAACTTTTTGAGAGATTAGGATATTTAATGACATTAGCAAAAGAAAGTTTAGAAGTAAAAAGGGAAATTGTTGAAAAGAATTTAGAAAATGGATTAATGCCATTCACTAAAAGATATCTTGGAACATTCAACAATCACTTTTCAACAATAGGATTATGCGGTATGCATGAATGTTGTTTAAATTTCTTGGGCAAAGGGATTGAAACAGAAGAAGGTACTAAATTTACAGTGGAAGTTATGGATTTTATGAGAAATAAACTTAAAGAGTTCCAAGAAGAAACAGGTAATTTATACAACTTAGAAGCAACACCTGCAGAATCTACATCATATAGGTTTGCAAAGATGGATAAAAAATTGTATGGTGAAGAAATAATTACTTCTGGAAAAGATGAACCTTTCTTAACAAATTCAACACAACTTCCAGTGGACCATACTAGGGACGCAGTAACTGCAGTTGAACATCAAAACAAGATTCAACCTATGTATACGGGTGGTACAATGTTTCACACATTTTTAGGTGAAAGAATGCAAAATGGTGACTCTTGTAAAAAATTAGTTCAAAAAATTGCACATAATACCAAGCTACCTTATTTTTCAATAACGCCTACGTTTTCAGTTTGTCCAAAGCATGGATATATCAAAGGTGAACAATATAAATGTGCAGATTGTGGTGCGGATACTGAAGTGTATAGTAGGATTGTAGGTTATTATAGGCCATTAAAACAATGGAATCAAGGTAAACAAGAAGAATATAACCATCGTGAAACATATCATGAAGAAACAAGTTTAAATTCTGAGTTTAAATCAGGGATACATCCCGTATCAGAAGGGGTAGTAGAACCGATTTGTGATGTTGAAAATGAAGAAGAGTGTGATGGGGAATAAAAATGAGATATAAACTTTTTACTACACCTATGTGCCCAAATTGTCCAGTTGTTAAGGAATTTATGAAAACAGTAGATATGGAAGGTGAATTATTAGATGCTTCAACACCAGAAGGACTACAACAAGCTCAAAAATATAATATAGCAGCAGTTCCAACAGTTCTTTTTTTTGAAGGTGACGAATTAAAAAGCACGTGCCACTCTATTGATGAAATAAAGAGAGTAACAGAAAATAAGCCCTTAGTATAATGGTTATCATAAAAGGTCTTCAAAAAACATGTTTAGTGGATTTTGAACCTTATATGGCTGCAACTGTTTTTTTAGGTGGATGCAATTTTAGGTGTGGCTTTTGTCATAATCCTGATTTAGTGATTAATACAAAAGAAACAGAAGACATTCCTGAACAAGAATTCTTTGATTTTTTAGATGAACGTAAAAAATGGTTGGAGGGTGTTTGTATAACTGGTGGAGAACCATGTTTATATGAAGATTTACCATTATTTTTAAACAAGATTAAAGAAAAAGGCCTGTTAGTAAAATTAGACACTAATGGATCTAACCCTGAACTATTAAGTAAATTATTAAGATTAAAATTATTGGATTATATTGCAATGGATATAAAAACTAAATTCAATAACTACGATGAAGTATGTAAAGTTAAAGTCGATATTGAAAAAATAAAAGAGTCTATTCAAATAATCAAAGATTCAAAAATAAATTATGAGTTTAGAACGACTGTTATTCCAAATTTTATAACTAAAGAAGATATAAAAGAAATTGCAAAACACATTAAAGGTGCTAAAAAATATGTAATCCAAAATTTCAGCAACAAGAACAATATGATTAATAATCACTTTAAAACAAATTCACAATATAAAAAAGAAGAATTAGAAGATATGAAAAAAAGTATATCTAAACTTATCACTGAAGTTATTATCAAAGATTAATTATGAACTATAATCTGCACTTATATTGAGTTCTTTTTGTTCAGACTGACTTAATGTCGACTCATAAGATCTTTTTAATCTATCTCGTACTTGTTTGAAATAACCTTGTGCTAATGATAATTGTTCAGCTCTATTAAGGTGGTGTTTTGTATAATGTTCTTCAAAACCTATCCATTCTTTTATTCGGTCTTCAATAAACATCACATCATCTATTGTTATATTTGCTGCTCTTTGCTCTAAGTCTTCATTTCCCATTTTATCCTCCTTAATAAACAAATATTCTCTTTTGTTTAATAACATTTGTTGTAGAAGATACTACAACAAAACAAGGATTTAAATACTTTAAAGTAACAAACTAATTTATGGAAATAAAAAAAGTATTAGAAAATATGGGATTTAGCCCAAATGAGATCAAAGTTTATCTAGCTTTGAATAATCATGGTTCAAGTAAAGCAGGTAAAATATCTAAAATAGCCCAAATTGATAGGAGTAGTTGTTATAATTCTCTTAAGACCTTAATCGAAAAAGGATTAGTAAGTTATGTAAGTATAGGTAAAATAAAATGGTTTCAAGCAACAGGACCCAGAAAACTTTTAGATTATCTTAAAGAACAAGAAGAAGATGTTAAAGGGATTCTTCCTGAGCTTCAAAAAAGACATAAAGCTGCTAAAATTGAAGGCCAAGTCAGAATGTTTAAAGGGGAAAAAGGTGTAAAGACAATTATGCAGGATATTATCAATACTAAACAAAATAATGTAATGTTTGGTAGCGAAAGTCAATTAGAAGAACGTATGCCCTTTTATCAAAAGCAATTTGTAAGACAATTAAATGAAAACAAAATTACTGTTAAAGAACTAGTTAGGGAAGACAGGTCAAATAAAACATCTAATCCTGAACAAACAAGATATGTTCCTAAATCAGTAGTCTCACCAGTTGTAACTAATATATATGGGGATAAAATTGCATTAATAATCTGGACAGATGAACCTGAAGGGATAATAATAGAAAATAAAGCAGCAGCACAAGCCTACAAAAGTTATTTTGATCTGATGTGGGATAATGCTAAAAGGTAAAGAATTTATTTACTCAATTCCTTACCTGCACCCATAAGAACATCTCCTGGGGCAGCTAATAATCTTCCCGGGATAGCTAAAACATAACCAACGCCAAAGATAAATGAACCTATCCCTTTTTGGATATCATATCCTGTTCTTTTTTCTCTTCCTAATAAATCAATCCCATTAGGATGTGCCTTGATTGCAGATGCTGCTTGTATATGTGATTTACTTGATTTACTAAATGGTCCATTAGAAAATTCCTCTAAACCATCTGCAAAACTAAAAGGGTATCCAGATATGTTATCATCTAGGATTTCCACTAATTCTTGGTGTGGCGTCCATATTTCAGTTAATTCTTTGCCTTGTTGAGATCTATAAAAATTAATACTTCTATTAATTTCCGCTTTAAGTCTTATACCCATATTATTTATAATTTTATTTCTCATTTCAGATTTATCAATTTCTTCCCCATTATTTATTCCAGATTGAACTTCCCTATCAATCATTCCTTCATTATAAATTGAGACTGGGACGCATCTTGAGAAACCAATCCCTTGACTATTTGCAAAAGTGAGGGAGGTTTGTCTGGCATCCGCATATAATATCGCCACATTTTTATCCGAACCCTCGCATTTTTCTTTTAATCTTTGAGAATATAATCTCACGATTGCATCACTTGGCTCATATAAAACATCTAAATTTAATTCAGGAAACAAAATATTTCTATTCTCTTTTTTTGTAGCTGCTAAAAGTACACTAAGTTCATTACTATTACCTTCAATCAGTTTATAGTTCCATAAAACCTCCTCAAGTGGAAAAGGTATATTTTGTTCAGATTCATACTCTATAATTTTCATCAATTTATCTTGAGAAACTGGTGGCAATTTTACATATCTGGGAAACACAAGATTGTTAGGAAAAACTCCACATATTTTAGCTCTTTTATAATCTTTTAAGAAGGGGTCTAGTTCTTCTCTAGATAATGTATCAGTTTCTTTTAAATGATATTCTAATCCGTCATTTATAATTGTACCTGCGGCTACTTGATATTTAATTTGATCTTTAACTTCACCAATAATTGGATATATTCCAATAACATTTGTTTCCTTCATTTTTGCCCCCTTATGATTATGATAACCTTATAGTTATATTTATACTTATAAATCTTACTAGTGTATTATCCTTCTTAACACCTATATTGATTTAATTTAAGGTATTTATTTACACTATTGAAAATAAATCAAAACATTTTTAAACAATAAACCCTCAAAATACATTATGGCACTAGGTAGACCCGTAAGAAGTCAAGTAAGGGAAAACATTATTGAAATTCTTTATTTTAAAACATCTTTATGTGGTTATGATATATCTAAAATATATATGGATATTTTTCCTAATGTAACCATGAGGAATATTTATTACCATCTGAAAAAAGGGGTCTCATTAAAAGAAATTGAAGTTGCAGAAATAAAAAGAGTTCAAGGTAATTATAGTTGGGGTCCTGAAGCAGAAAAGATTTATTACAAATTAGGTCCTAATGCCAACCCCAAGGCAGATATTCGGGTAAAAAGATATTTTGATAAGTTAAACAAAATAAAAAATTAAACTTTTTTCTTAAATGGTAATGTTCCAAGTAATAAAGTTCCTACTGCTATTGAACCATATTTTAATCTGTTATGGTTTCTTTCCGTTTTCAAAGGGACCAAATTTGAAACATACTGCTCTTCTATTGGGATCATTTGAGACTCTACAATTCGAAACAATTCTGATTGTACTTCTGAATAACTAGTTCCTGGGATAAAATTAGGATCTATTCCTGATTCAATCTCCTTTAATCTATCGGTAGCATAATTTCTTATTTCATCAAAATTATCTATCCCTATATTATCACTAGTAGACTCTATAAAACGTATTGAAGATTCAATATTTTCTATTGCAATTTTTGGATTAGGATCAACAAATTGATCAGAAGAATCATAATCTTTTGCTTGTTGTGCTAATAACCTTAAGGGGGTTGAGCCAATCATACAATCAAAAGGGGCATGATATATCATATTATAATTTTCATTCATTAAAGAACCATATCTCTCACCCAAATAAAACAATTCTTTTTTTCCAAGGTCATTTATCGCACCACTATAGTTTTTAAGTTCTTTGATATCTCCAACGGTATACTCTTCTCTTCCAATTAGGTTAATAGCATTTCTCCATTTGTTAAGTTCTTCTTCCAATCCGCTTAATTTCTCTCCTGTGTCATCTTTTTTCATAAAAGATTTATATGTTTTTATTGATGAATAAGCTCCAATCCCTAAGCTAACTAGGCCTGCACTTCTTCCAAGTATAATGCCACCTACTTTCCCAAGAACTTTTCCTTTTACAAGATTTTTTCCAATATTAACAATAGTCCCATTTATCATTTTTAATATACCTCTACTTCTTTTTAGTTTTCTTAGATTTGGGAGCTAAATTCCCTAAAACAAATGAACCTGCTGCAACACCAATATATTTAGCCATTCTTTTTTTCTTTCCTTCACCTATGCTCCCTATTTCTGAAGCGTATTGCAGTTTCAAGTTATAAATATCTTCAACAACTTCAAAAAGTTGTTCTTGAATTGGATTATAATCAAAAAAAAGATTATATTGTGAACCTAATTGATCATGAATCTTTCTAAGTCTTTCAATAACATCATCTCTTTGACTATCAAAATCTTTTTGATCCAATTCATTATTGGTTGTTTTGATATATTCTACTGCTCGAGTTATAAACCTTTTTGATTTTGCAGGATCTGGGTTAACAATTTCATTACCACTAAAAACCCCTTTCACTTTTGAAACAAGTCCATCTCCAAATGGGATATGATACTCTTTGTTAAATGGTTTATCTATATCAACATATCTGCTACACCCATCATGATATAATTCAGTCTTACCAAGTAGGTTTATTGCAGTGGGATCTCTAATTTCACACCTATCTCCTGCTATATAGGGTTTATTACCAATAAATTCAACTGCTTTATTCCACTTTTTAATTTCTTCTTCGAGTAAACTAACTTGGGTGTTAGATGGGTCATTTTTTAAACAACCCCTATAAGCTTGAACAGATGAATAAGCACCTAACCCATATCCAAATACATTTGCACCTTTCCCTAATAGGTTAGCCCCCATACTAACGGCCCTACTTCCTGCAATCCCTTTCATAATTCTAGCTAAGATATCTTTCCCCATGTTAATCGTTATATTAATAACATTTTAAAGTCTTTCTATAAAAGATTCAGTTTTTACCTAATTTTGATTTTAACAGTTTGATGTAATTTTCATTTTAACTTCTTAAAGAAACCAATCAGGGCAAAAGCTTCCCTTTTAGTTAAGAAACTTTTAGCAAGAACTCTTTTCCAAACAATCTTTTGAGTTTTTTTCTTCTCAGGTGTTGAAAATTTAAGTTTGGATAAAATTGAACTAATATTTTTCAATATGATCTCCCTATCTTTAGTGGATGCGAGTTCATTTATCGTATCTATTTTTTCAAATAATTCATAAAAGAGCACTACGCATGCTTGAGAAACATTTAAAGTAGGATATTTTTTAGATGAAGGTATGTTAACAACAAAATCTGCTTTCATAATTTCTTCATTAGTAAGGCCAGTACCTTCTCTGCCAATTAACAATCCAGTTTTCTTACCTTTTGGCAATATATCAACAAGTTGAGATGGTGTTAAAGGAGATCTAGGGTTATGTGATGTCCCTGTTATTGCTGATGTTGCAACCAAACAATCCATCTTTGGAATTCTCTTAACAACTTTAGCATTAAGGAGAATATCCTGTGCATGTTTTGCTCTATTTCTAGATTCCTGTGACAAATGATTCACCTTAGGATTAACCAAAATAAGATTTTTAAGGTCAAAGTTAGCCATTGCTCTAGCTATAGCTCCAATATTTCCCGAAGTTTCACTTCCAACTAAAATTACATTTATCATATGTCAAAAAACCTTGTTTTTTTGATCATGCTCAGAAATTTTTAATATCCTATCCTTAATGAAAATTTCTGACATGTCTAGAATAATCCAAATTTCTTTAAATAAGTTGCGAATAATCCTACAATAATCAACATTACGAATAATAGATTAACAAAATTCCAGATCTTTAATGCTTTTTTTTCATTTTTAATAGATCCATGTATTGCAGTATACAGCATTTTTGCTCCATCTGTTATGTATACAGGCAATAAATTAATCAAACCAATTGATACATTCAATAAATAAAGCCACCAGAATAAACCTTGGATCCAGAAAAACACGCCACCAAATTTACTATATTTTTCCTTAACTTTCCCTTCATTTCTTATATTGGTTACACCTAAAAATCCTCTTGAATTATCTTCAGGATGTTCTATTGTAATCACACTATAATTAATTCCTTTACTACCTAAAATAATTGTTTCGTTAGGTGAAGTATAATAACGCACTTTTTCTAAGAATAAACTAGAATCTTCAACAGGTACACCCTCAAAAGAATCTATCAAAACATTACTTTCAATACCTGCAATATCTGCAGGTAAACCTGGGCTTACACCAAAACTAAATCCTGTAGGTTCTGTTATCCTATTCTCAATAGGAGTCATAACAAATCCCATTAATACTAAAAATATAAGTGCGAGTACAACATTAGAAATTGGCCCAGCAGATAAAATAGAATATTGAACTACCGGTTCACGTTTCATTAGCTTTTTTTCATCAGGCTCAACAAAAGCTGCAGGAATTATAGGTACAATTGCAGCTAAAAAAGCAAAACCAGATGATTTGATCTCTAAATCATGAGCTCTAGCTACAACCCCATGTGCAAATTCATGAACTACTGCTAAAATTAATATTGATATTATAAAATAAAAGAAGGATAAATAACCTATCCCTGGGATTGTAGTTCCAGGTAGTACTAACACCATTCCCACATCTGTTGTGGCAGGCGCTAAGAAAAATTTAATCATAGAAGCTAGTATTGTTATAGAAATGAATATCATTCCAACAAATCCAAATCCCACACATGAATAACCTAATAATTGAACTAAATTTCTATGTTTTTTAGAAACATTGTCCATCCACTTTATTCCAATGTTAGTTCTATATATAACAAAATAGAACAATGGAAAAAGAAGTTTTTGAACAGCTACTTTTTTTCTTTTAGAAATTAAGAATAATGTAATTAAAGCGATAAAAACAATGAATGCAATATGATCAAAATTCATACAATATTTTACCTCTTTTATTTTTTTTGTAATAAACTAAATATATTATTTAAATAAAATCCTGAAAATCCCATGGATTTTAAGGATGCCGGAAATATCTTTAAAATCAAAGATTTCCAAGCATGAAAAAATAATTTTACTTTTTTCTTAAAGATCTTAAAGATTTACTTCCACACCTATCACAACTAACCTTTTTAGCTATAATCTTCATAATGTTTGTTTTTTTAACTTTTTTACATTTCTTACAAGCGAATTTGTTCTTAAATAATCTTGCTTGTGCTTCTGGGAATTTTGCCATTTTTATTATACCTCTGCTATTCTTTCGTTGATTATTATCTTAAACTTCAATTAAAAATGGTAAAGCTCGAAAATCTTTGATTTTCTTTGTTTTGCCATTTTTTGATTTATCTCATAAATTTAATTATTATCTAATCATTACTCCTTATATCTTTCATTACTTTATCCCCTACAATGTCCCAATAAAGTACTGATATCCCTTCAATAACTTTTTCTTTAAGTTCTTCTGGAATTTCTAAATCAAATGTTTCATAACTCTCATTATCCATAACATTAGCTGATTTTCCACTTATAGATAATACTTGAGCTATTTTTTTCTCAATGATTGGAACTTCTACGTGATCGTGTCCAGGGGAAACAATTATTCTTTTTTTGCCATCAATTAATCCCACTGCTTCGAGTCTTACTTTAGCGTGACCATGTTTTCCTGGTCTTGATGTTTGTGTTCCTGTAACTTTTGAAGCAACATTATCTACCATAACGTATGACCCTCTTTGTAATGTTCCTATTGAAGCTTGTTTTGTTGCCATTTTTTCTCACCCTATATATAATTTAACATGATTGTTAATTTTGTTTTGATGCTAATTTAATATCTCCTTCTTTAACAGTTTTTCTGCCTGCATGTTCTGCAAATCTTACTGAGGAAATAGCAATTTTTCCCGCTATCTCTTCAAGGACGTCTTTCAAAGCCACTTTGGCATTGTCAGATACCCTTTCTGCACCAGCTTGCTTTAATATTTTCTCCATTGCTGCTAAAGGTAATATTTTCTTTGACATAATAATGCACCTCTTATTTTAACATATATTGAAAAACCAAGGGCATTTAAAAAGGTTTTGATTTTACCCTGTAAAATAAAATACCTTGGAAATTTATAATTTTCATTGATTTTGGTTGATTTACCTGGGAATTACATTTAAAAGAAAAAATAGCCCCGGCAAGATACTGATTGTTTAAGTATGCTCAAATGAGAGCCAACTTGTTGGGACTTGAATCATTCTGGATTACTCCATTTTATGTATGTAGTAATTCACTTATTGCTTATAAATCTTTCCAGAAAGTCGGTTTCGTATATAGAAATGGGATTTTTACTACCTTTTTGTTTAAAACTTTTTATTTTAGTATAGGGTAACCTTTTACATTCTTGTTATATATAACAAGTTTTTGAAAATTCTTGCGAGAGATAAATTTCATTTAGGTTATTTTTGTGTTGATTTTATATTATTTTTTTGCTTATTTGTCGACGATAAAACTTTCAAATCATTCAAAACATTTAAATATTAGTTATGTTTTTCTAATATCATAATATTAAAAATATTTTCTTGAAAGCCGGATGGCTTCGGACTAATCTACCAGAAGAATAGTAAGGAGCTAAACCTATGAAACAAAAATCATTTATTTTTAAATTACCAGATGAACTACATGATAAAACTCGTGTATTTGCCTTCAATTCTGATATAAGCATGGCAAAAGTGTGTAGGGAATCATTAAAAGCATTCTTGGAGGGTAAAAATGAACTCTCTACTTGATGAACTACAAACTATTGAGAAAAATATATATTTGAATAAAATACACTCTAAACGAAAATTAAAACCATCAGAAGATACTTCTAATGGAGATGATACTCTGTGAAATCTATCCCTAACTTATTTCGTAAAAATGGTATTGATCATGTTTTGCGTAAGAGGAAAGGAAAGATTGCACTTTATGAGCAAAAGAAAGGGGATTTATCTTATGGGTATGAAGTTCATATTATACGAATTGCCAAATATCCTACATTAAGAATTGGTAAAAGGGTAAAGAAATTTCCTTTAAGGGAGATTCTTGCTTCTAATGAAGATTTTGGGCAGGAAGGGTTTGCATTTCAAACTAAAGAATCTGCTATGAACAAATTTCAAGAATTAATAAAAAATCAAGCTTTGCTAAATTACTAACAGACGGCATTTATTTTTTGGGAGTCCTCCGCTCCCATTTTTTTATTTTATATGGGGGATATAATATTGGAGATATTGAAAATGAAAGAACTTATAGGGAAGATATGCAAGATACAAATTAAATGTAATGGGAAATCCTTATTCTTTACTGCAAAGATAACTGAAGTTAACGATACTCATATTTCTTTTATAGATAAGTTCGATAAATTTTGTTCTTATAGACTTATAGACATAATTCAGATACGAGAGGTTAGTAAATATGACTAATCTCAATGAAGCTCGTTTAAGATTATCAATAGCGATGAACCAACCAAAAAAAGGAATAATAACTATATTCCCTAATAGTGCAGGGTTAGGTAAGACAACTTCAATGGAAAAAAAAGCAATAAGAGATCATCAAGTAGGAACAAGTTCAATTATCTTCTCTCAAGAGCATAAACAGTTAGATAGAATAGCAAAAGAGCTAAAAGAAAAAAAAGAAAGTCTTCAAATTGTTATATTGAAAGGGTGGAAAAAAATATGTAAATATTCAAATGATAAAAACATAAAATTTTTAATGGAGGAGTATGGGAATGTAGATTGTATATGCAATATTAAGTGTCCTCTTTATATGAAACAATGTAAGTATCATACTCAATTTAATATAAAAGGTTGTAATATCCTACTTTCACCATTAGAATTTTTTAATTCTACCAAATTAAAGAAATTACCAATCAACATTTACTTTGATGAGAATCCTATTAAATTTTCTGAATCAAAATATTCATTTAGAAAAAGCCAATTAGTAGAGATACTAAACCCTTCATTATTTCAAGATTATATAGGGAATGACTACTATCTGGACTTTACAATTAAGTTATTAGAATTTTGTAGTGATATTCAGATACTAATTAACGATAAAATACTAAAAAACATCCATAATGAGATAGCCAAAGGTGGAGAAGCTTCTTATATCAATAAAAATATGTGGTTAACTGCTCAAATAAATAATTTTGATAGATTCACTTTAAAGAACTCATTGGATTCTGTCAAGGGATATTTGTTTAAAATTTTGAAAGAATTAAAGAATAGTACTCTGAATGAAGATAGGAAATTGAATGATTTAAAAAATATTTTATCTTTTAAACAGGTTTGGGACATAGTTAATAAACTAATAAAACAAGAATCATATCTAATTGATTTTTGTTATAAAGATAAATTACTAACTGGCTTTGGAGTTACGTTTTATGATCATAAATTAAAAGATATTTACAAGTTATCACTTAATAAAAAAATTGTTTTCTTATGGGCAACCTATGAGGAGTTTCTAATTAAATCTCTTTTATCTAATAGTTATAACCCAGAAAGATTTAATGTTATAACTGATGAAAAATTAAATTATAATCCTCTAAACAAATCTCAAATATTTGAAATTAAAAACAATTATTCTTTTAACCGAACTAACCTAAATAAGGATGAAGGGTTTTGGAAACATATTATTAAATTCATATCTCTTGAAGGAAAAGAAAAAGTATGTGTTATTTCTCCAAGTGCTTATGAGGGAAAATTTGAATTATTAGGTAGTAATTGGATTAAAAATAACTTCCACTATTGGCAAGGGGGAGGGATTGAAGGAAGTAATCGTTTTGTAGGTAAAACAATCCTTCTTATTATTGCAAAACCAGAGTTACCAGAAAGACATTTCTTATTGGAATATTATAAAATATTCAAACGATTTCCAATAGAATCTTTAGAGTATAATGAAAATCTAAAACGTACAGTTATCAAAAAAAGCTATATAAAACTAATGGGGAGATCAAAAATAGGTTATAAAGATGCTAATTTAGACAATATCTACAAGTATAAAACAATAAATCCCTTAAAAGATGGCTTTGGGAGATTAAGGGCTATATTGAGGAATGATATTGATTACAAGATTTATGCTTTCTGTCCAGTTCCTAAAGGGATTCAAGAAAATTGTAATAAATATGAAATAATTCACATGAATTATTTTAGGATGATTTCAAAAATTGATTTAGATTTTGTCAAAAATATTGCCCAGTCTATTATGAGAGGGGGTTATTTTGTCCCTTCAACTTTTAATGTTAAGGAAAATAGATTGATGTGTGAATTTATTCAAGAAAATTTTGGTTTGCCTATCGTTTATGTAGATAAGGAGAAGCTAATAAAGTTAAGAAGGGGGTATTTGGATGAAGTTTGCGACGATTTTTCTTAATATATATTAATTAAGGTAAACCGTCGCAAACCAAATCTTAATTTGATTAAATTTATCGCAAATTGTTGGAAAGTAAAACAAAAAAACAATGTTAGTGAGGGATAAATAAGATATTGTGCCATATAAGAAAACCGTCGCAACATATTGAAAATAAAACGAACAATTACAAGAATTAATAGAAAAGAAATTTTAAAAAAATGCAAAAGAATGCTGGAGGGCAACAAAATGAAAAACAAAATGAAAGATGAACTGATTGAAGCAGAAAGGGTTGGAGTAGAAGTAAAAACAGAAGAAATATGTGAGCCATGTTCTTATGCTGGGGTAAAAGTTACAGAAGGACTTGAATTAATTGAGCAAGAGATTACACGTGGAGGTAAGAGTTATGGTATAAAAAAAATTTACTATTGTAAGGAGTGTAGAAAAGCTACTGGATGGGATGACTAAATTATGAAAGATATTAAACAATTAAGAAAATGAAGGCAATTAAAAGAATTAATGAAAAAGAAAAGTTAGAAAAATCAAATGATGTTTGGGTATTTCTAACAAATGGAGTTGTTAAAAGAAGCAGATCTAATTTCGTACCTACAACACCTCATTTTTTTAAAGTTAATGTCCTAATAAGATTCATCCTTTATGCTATTTTTGATTTAATTGAATCTGGAGAGAGGCCATATTTCGGTTTAATTAGGGAACAAATTGAAGATGAAGAAAATAGGGGCAGATATTTTACATATCTATATTATAAAATTGAGTCTGATAAAGAATTTTATACAAAAAAGAAATTGACACCTCTAGAAGTTCATAAAAAAGCTGTTTCGAGATGTGAAACTTTCTATCAATCCGATTATCAGACGGCATATTGCCGAATTTTAAATCATTTTATTCAAATTGTTAAACGAAAAGGTAAAGCAGGACATTGGATTAATTATATAGAATTAACTTCAAAAGGTAAAGAACTTATGAAATATTATCAAATTGGTTGTATTTTTTGAAATGATTTAGAAATAAAAATGGATTAAACTATTAGGAGGGAAAATGGAACAATATGACATAATAATTAAGACAGATAAAAAAGAAATAAAATTAGACCAGTACCACCACCCTATACAAGAAATTGAATTTAAGAGAATATGTGGGAGGGAGAGCATAATAATATGGATTGGGGAAAAATCTAAAATAATTATTGATGTACGGACCTTTGATGAAATGTATGCAAGAAGAAAAGGTTGGGAATTTTTTGATAGGGGTGTTTGAAAAAATGAGGGGAAAAATGGATAAGGAATTTGATATACGTATGAGACTAGATGAAAACGATGAAGAACTTGCCCCTAACAACTATTTTGTAAGGGAATTTAATTATCGTAGATTATTAGGATATTGGGATGTAGTACTATGTCTAGGAGAAGGAACTGAAATAGGATTTTCTGAAGAACTTCTTGATGCAATTTATGCAAAATTAAAAAAATTCAAATTTAATGATTGAAATTTTGAATAAATATCTCACCCCTTTTTATTATAGGATGGGTTCAAAAACAGCAAATTTTGGTTTAAAGATTGTGGTTGGAAAGAGTATCCGAAAAATGACAAAAGGAAGTTCGATTGTAAAATTTAGGGAAACTGGAAATGAAAAGGAATTAATCAAGATAGCTACAGAAAGATTGGGCTTAAACAATGAATCAGCTACTATTAGGATCCTTCTACAACTTGGATTAAAAGAAATAGATAGTTTATTGGAACACGCTTGGTCTGTGTCACACCCCCTCAAGTACTCTGAAATAGATTATCTTACCTCCTCTCTAAACTTGTATTTGAAAGAAAGAAAGCGTAAATTAGCACAAAAAACTGGAACTATCAACTCCAAATGAGACCACAAGAATATTTGATTTGTGGATACGAACCATTAATTTAGACAATTATTTTTAATTAAGCCCCATTAATGAAGAAATGGGGTATTTTTGATTATATCATTAATTTTATGATTTATTAGAAACATTTATATCCTAAAATGTATTATTCAGTAATATGATTGCAAGTAATAGACAAGTAAGTTATGTTTTGTTAGGAATGATATTTGGATATATCTTAGGCAATAGTGTTCAAGGTGCATTTATAGGTGGAGTAATCGGATTTTTAATTAGTTATAGGAGGTGGTTCTAATTTTAGACCCTCTTCAATTTCAAATTGTTTTAGCTTTATTATGTATGGTTATCTTTGTAATCACTTACTTTATTAGAAAAAAATACGAAAATTATAAAGAACTTATTTATGACTCATTTATGGATGGCATTTCTCTTTATTCTGGTGTTATAATAATCCTTTTTTCAGTAGGTAAGGTTTTTAATATAGAATATTTGGCAAAAATAGATAATCTTGTATTGTATTTTTTCTTATTTTTTGCTGGGTTTATTATTATAGGTGGTTGTTTAGATAAGATAAAAGGGGGCAAAAAATGACTAAAAAACTCAAAGAATTGATTATTGCAGAGATAATTGCACTTGTAATTTTAATTCCAACTATTCTTTTCAAGTATTATACGGATAATATTTTTTTCCCAGAATTAGGTGTATTGATTTTTTTGAGTATTCTTGGAATGGTTTTACTTGGTTTAGGTATCTGGTTTAAGAAATTATAATTTCATTTATATTTATTGAAAAAAATAAAAGATATTCCTACACCAAACATAATCCCTATATAGTGAGTTATAAAATTAGTTAATGTACTATTAATTATATACGTTTTTGGAAATAGTGTGATGGGTATTGAAAAGAATATTGATATTGAGATTATACTTATGAAATAGATACCAAAATTATTTTTAACAAATTTCATCTGATTTTTTATGAATAGTAGAATAAAAGATATTAAAAATATAATAATTAATATTAATGAATAATATTTCCATTTTGGAATATATGTATAAGTAAAACTAAGTGATAGATAAAGTACAAAGAGGAGTGGTAAGATTATCCCATAATATAATTTTGTTCTCATTTTAGGATGTGTAACAGCAAACCACAATGCTGGAATAAATCCTAAAACGGCAGAAACTAACCCACTCGCCCCTCTTTCAGTTTGTAAATTAAAAATAGGGTAATAATAACTTAATAATGATGATAAAACTGGTAACAATATGAGTGTAATTATCATTAACCTTTCTAATCTTTTTAACAAATTACTTTTTTTAGCTAAAAATATCAATAACAAGATGGAAATAATATATAATGAAATATTTCCAAAAAAATGACTAAAATCTTTATGCACATAAGCACTTGTAATAAATTGCCAAACCTTAGGATTTTTTAAATTCATAGCTAAATTATCTTGAACATATTTTGGAAGTAAAAATAAAATAAAGGTTACAATAGGAAGTATAAAATAAATCCAGATATCTTTAATTTCTAGTTTTTTATATGTGTTAAATATTTTAATAATTTCTTTTTTTAAATATTTGAGATTTTTATTTAACAAGGTTACACCATTCACAACATTCTATTGCCATATAAATTAATAAACAACCATTATTATTAAATCTTATGAAGCAATTTACGAGTTTTACGCAATATTCAGTAACTTTTTTATAGTTGATTTCTTATTACTTATTATAAAATGAATTACATCCAAAATAAAATTAAAGCATTATTAAAAATAGTGTTAAACTTATGGATTGCTGAACTTGTGGGGGTAATTGAAATAATTAGTTGGGAACAAATCCAAAGTATTCTTTCTTTGTTTTATTTGCCACCAGAAGTAGATTGGTTTGGCTTAAATATTTTCTTGAATCTATGTGTAGTTATTATTCCTGTTGTCATTGCTCTTATTGAATACAAATCTAAAAAAGATGACATTAAAAAGAACTTACTAATATTAAGAAGGGGATATTAATAGAATGAAAAGAAAACCTCATTACTACATAGAGATAAGATATTTTGGTAAAGCTAAATCTGATTTCAAGAATCTTGTTAATGAAGTTGATAATAAATTTAATTTAAAAAAAGGACATAAAGTACCTCATGTAACGGTAGTTCAACCATTTAAAACAAATAAACAAAAGTGGTTAGTTTCTGATTTCAAAAAGATTTGTTCTAAACACAAATTAATGAAATTTACAGTTGATGGTATTGGTGTGTTTCCTTTCTTTGTTGTATATGCTAAAGTAAACCCTGGTGAGGAGTTAGTTAAGTTCAGACAAGATTTAATGAAATCAATCAAGTCTTATAGCCATATTGCCGATATAAATAGAGAATATAAGCCCCACACTACTATTGCTTTAAAGGTGGGCTTAATTAAATTTTTTAGAATCTGGTTTTACTTAAAGAATAAGCCAAGAATTGTATTTACTAATCATATTATTAGGGTTACCTTGCTTAAAGGCAAGAGGATATTATATGAGTATGATTTTGTTAATAGGAGATTGTTAAATAGAAACCAAGCTCTTAATATAAAAGGAGTTGGTAAGAGTATAGGTAAGTTAAAGAGACACAAACCTAAAAAGATACCTTGGGCTGGGCGTAAGCGTCTTTTTATTCAAAAATAGGTCTTGGATCTCCAAAACTTACTTGTTCTGGAAATTCCTCAAATATTTTTTGTCCAGATTCATAAGAATAAGAATGAAATAATATTGCCCTATGTTCTTTTGATTCTAATAACCATTCTTTAATTGGTAAATACTCTGCTTCATAAGCTATACGAGTACCTATCACCTTAGCACCAATCTCATTTGCTTTATCTACTATTTTAAAAGAAGTACCTAACTCATCGATATCTACATTTACTAAATCTAGATTTATTTTACTCCTTTGTTCTAATGTTTCAAAATATCTTTTAGGTGCATCATAATACTGAGTAGGGTATTTTTTTGATGTTGTACTTAATACAATAGTTTCTTCAATATCAATTGTAATGGGTCTATCACCCACAATTGCAATATTCCCTTCTTGTCTAACTGGTGCAGAACCTAATGCAACACCTTTTCCAATATATCCAATCATTTCACTACTAAAACGATCAGTAGGGTATAAAACATTGATACCTTTTTGTGTTAAATAATAAGCAGCATCCATCTTATCATAATAATCACCACAACCAACAACAACTGTTGAATTATCAAGAACAGATTCTGCAACTAAAGATGAAATACCATGAGTATCCATAAGTAAACAAAGATTTTTAGTGCATTTTGTAGTGGGGTATTGTACTTTATCTGGTAAAACTTCAAATCTAAATACACCATTTTCATCAGTTGCATACCATTTTAATTGACCTAATCTAGATTTTCCAACAATCAATGTTCCAGTTATAGGGTTAACCGAAGCACCAGATGGATCAATCATTTTTCTTAAAACACTACCTTCCATATAATTGATATCATAATCGCCAAGTTCTTCTCCAAAATCTGGGGCATCATTTGGAAATCTTTCTAAATTAAAACTAAACCAATCTCTAATAATTCTCTCTACTTGAACTCCAACTCGATCTTTAATAGATACATTAAATGAAGTTTGTCCAATAATGATCTTTTTTGGATTTCTTGGTACATCTAAATTATATTCTATATCAATCTCCTTAATATCGACATCCACAAGATTTTCTCTAAATAACTGTTCATATATTTCTTTTTTCCAGTGAGATCCAGTTTCAGTTGCAAGATCCATAACCCTCTTAAGATAGAAATATTGATGTCCTTCATCTAAACAATCAAAAGATAAAAATAGTAAATTTTCCATTATTAAAAGTTTATCTTTAGAATTATCTCTTTCATTAAATGATTTTTCATAGAATTGAATCGAAGAACAGATCATCTCTTGATTGTCTGTTATTTTACCTAAAAGAAATCTCTTTTCAGCATCTTCAAAATTACTCTTAATTGGTTTTCTACCTAATATCTTTATAACATCAAAGATATAACTTTTAGATTGATGTTCTAAAAAGCAATTATAACAATTTTGATTTTCTGGTTTTGTTAATTCATTAAATTCAATATAGTCTGCAGAACCTTTATTCACTTCTAATTTCCCTCGTAGTATAACATCAGTAAAAAAACACCTAATTCCAGTACATCTTTCCCCATAATCAAAACCTTCTTTAATATTGAATATATGCTCATCATTTAGACTAAATTCAGGGTAAGATTCATATTTTTTAAGTTTTTTTATCGCTTGGTTAGTATCATTAAATACATTTCCTGCAATGATTATTGCAACACCATCTCCGTTTTGAACTACTTTAAATAATTGTTCCCCATTTGTAAATTGCCAGTCTTTGCAATTATACCCATAATTGTTTATTATAGATTCAGATACTTTATTTGCACATGGACCTCCAATTAAAATCAAATTTTGGTTTTTATAATCCCTAATAGTTTTAGAGTTCTCTATATTAGGATATGTAAATTTGCCAGAGTTTGTTTTTTGATATATGTATTCTGCAAGTTCTAATGAGTTTGATAGGTCTGAATCTGTACCATCGTCACCATATATGATAGTTAAATCATCATTTTGATTATAATCATCAAGCATTTTTTCAAAAGCTTCAGAAACAGTTATGTATCTTTTATATGTAATATCATCATTTTTTGTTAAAGCAATATTACCTTTATAATCTTCCAAGGATCTAACAGCCCTAAGTGTATCTTCCTCATCTGTTCCAGATATCAATATTATATTTTTTTGCTCATGAGGCACTACTTTAATAAATGATTTACCGGAATCGTATTTCCAATCCCCACACATATAACCAGGTATATTGACAAATGAATCATACATCTTATTTGCACATGGACCTCCAATTAAAATGATGTTTTTTTGATTATCGTATTCATCCTCTGAAATTATCAAAGGGAAAGAAGTATAATTCTCATCAATATATTTTGCTAAATTGCCAGATAAAACAACAGAAGAGAAAAAATCATGATAATTTTCAACATCCCCATATATTATATTAATTTTTTCACCATTGATATGATCATTTATCATATTATCAAAGGTTTCTTTTATTGTTTCGTTACCACAAACAAAATTAGACATCAATAAGAAAAGACAAAAAATGATAATTGATAATCTCATTCTATCCATGCCTCTTTTATTTCTACATCTTTAAACATTTTAGGTATTGCACCATTAGATAATGCAATTAAAACCATTGCTCTTGCTTCTATAGCCCTTTTAGGGTTTTCCTTAAGTTTAATATCTTCACCAACATACTCACCATCATAATAATGGTTCCATGGGTGGTCTAATGTAGCAACCCATGCCCAATTATCAATTTTATTGATTAAATCCCCTTGATTCCCATCTGTTAAAAAAACATAACTCCAGGGTTTGCTTTTTATATCTTCTAAGGCCTTTATTTCATAAAAATCTTGTGCATAATATTTATAACCTGCTTGCCTTAATGCAATCTCATGATCTAATAAATCCCTATTAGTTATACTCATATAAGGGCCACGTAAACCAGTCACAGTTGTATTAAATTTTTCTTCAAGAAAAGCTTTTGATTCTTGTAATATTCTAGTAGATTCATCTTTATCTACTGAATTAAGATTAGTATGATAAACAGTATGTGAACCTATTTCTATCAAATCTTGAGAAACTAAATCATAAATTCTTTCATTTAATGATGTATTAAACAGATCAAAAACATTTATTTGTCTATCAACAACATAAAATGTTAAAGGAACTCCGTATTTCTCTGAATAAGTTAAGATTTCATCTGTTCCTTTTATCCCAGAAACCCATGGATAAGGATAATCAGAATAAGTATGTTCCTCCACAGAGGAAAACCACCCAATATCATCTGCATTATCACATATCAAATCTTCTTTATCAATACCTAATTTAGTTATTTTATTTTTACATGGAGATATTGCACTATCTCCTTTATTCTCTTCATTGATATATCTCCCAGATTCTATATCAAAAGTAAATGAAATTGAATTTTTCCAAGATTTTTTATTTAATTGTTCATCAACATAAATATAATATTCATAATTTCCAACTACTTTTGAAATAGGTGTATTGTTTATGATTGATGGAATGTAACCTGCTAAAGCATTAGCATAACAATCCTCCACATTAAAATTGTTTTCTACAACTGTATATTTTTTGTTTGATGGGACAAAATAAATCGGATTTTGATTTTTTTGTTGATTATATAATTCACTTTCACAAACTATAAAGATTATATCCCCTAGAGATAAGATCAATTTTTTATCAGTAAGATAAAATTGCTTTGGAAACCCTTTATCTATCTTTATATAATCTAAAGATGATAAATTAAGAAAATCATGGACATAATTTCTTACATAATCCACATCTTTTTTATCTAACCACCTTGTATTTTGTCCAGGATTTAATTTTAATGAAGTTATTTCTGAATTATATTGATAAAAATTACTGCCATTAATCTTTATTTCCCCTACAAAATGAGGGTCAGTTAAAGTTGCATTATACACACCATAAACAATATTTTTTAAACCAACTTCTTGAATTTCTTCTCCAAGAATGTTTGTACCTTTGATAGATACAAAAGGAGATAATTTAATTGTCCCAGTAGGATCAAAAACAGATAATGAATTTATATCAATTATAGAAGGTTCAATTATTATATTGTTTTTAATCATTTTCCTAAAAGGATTAAAATTTATTACCTTGATTACTTTATCTTCATACCCTTCAGAAGATATTTTAATACTATAATAACCGATAGGCAAGATAAAATTAGCTTTTTCATTATTGTTTGCTGAAAATAATTTTATTTTCCATAAATATACATCTATATCAGATTTTACAGGATTATTTAATGTATTAACCACATGAACATTAGACAAAAACAATATTATTATAAGAAATATTATGATCATTAAAGATATGATTATACTTTTCTTATTTACCTTACATCCCTCTTTTTTCATTGATTATTGATTAAAACAGGAGTATATAAAAATTACTATAATCATTAAGAAAGATTTAAATAAACAAGGGACTAAGTTATTAAAGATGAAAAAAATATTTTTATTGTTAATATTAGTAATTACATTTATTTCTTTAGGATGTGAGTATAATAAAGATGAAAACAACTTAAATTATTATTTGGATAATATTGAAATCCCTCAAGATTATACTGTTGAATTAAAATGGGATTTTGCAGGTTCTGGAGGAGAAAGAAGATATGATGGAACTCATATGATCATAGATAGCAAATCCTACACTTGTACAGGTGAATTTACCCATAGAGCAATGGGTAAAACAAATAAAAGAAATTGTACCATTGATTCTTTTGATTATTATGTGGAAAATATAACTAAGATAATAAAGAATAGCAACACAACAAATACCATAAGAACTAATATTAGCGAGAGAATTTGCTTTTCTAATATAAAAGGTGGAGAACCATACAGCAAACTTGTTTGTTTTAATGATCAAAATCAATTAGTAAATTATGGTGGTTTTGGTGGATATGGTGGACTATTTTTATCTTGGAATGTGGAAGGGTATTATTTAACTGAAGAGAAAATTAGGGAATTGATTTAGAAATATGTAATTCTTGAAATAAATACATTGAGATTGACGTAGGTGTTCATTTGTTTTTCATTGTAGCAACAATCTATATTAGTTATACAAAACTATCATTTCATAGTTTTTTTTATTATGATTTATTGCTTGCCACAAAACTTGACAATCATCATCTAATTTTCCAGTAATGGTTTCTGCAATCTTATTAATTTCTGTAAGCCCCTTGCTACGAGGCATTTTAATTGCAATTAGGCAGTTGGATACCTTTTTATCAAAATCTATTGAATTTGGCAGATGCTCTATATCTTTTATGGCTATATGATATAAAGTGCAGACCTTATTTTTGATAGCTTTATGAATATCTATAAAATCTAAACCACAAAGGCCATTTTCAGAAAAAATAATATCCCTCCAATCTTCATAATGGGGGTTTGCACATACTTCATCAACATTTTTTATCTTATCAAGGCCATAAGGGAAGTAGTATCTATTGACAATATCGCCTCTTCTAATAATTGTTTTTGCAATTGCTTCAAGTTGTTTATTATAAGTTATAGATTCTTTTTTAATCGGTAATTGGAATGGTTCTTCTTTAGGTGAACCAAACCAGCAACCTTCAATTGTTGAAGTGAATTTTCCATCTTTCCTCGCAATCTTTAAATGAATCAAACCATCTGTAAATAAGATATAATCTTCTCCCCAGTCTTCTACACCGATTTCATAAGGAATCTCAACTTCTTTATCTTTCCGTATATCATCAAGAATTTTAAACACAACTTCTTTATTTTTTGGGTTTTCTTCTATAAGAATCTCAGCCATATTCCTAACTTCTTCTTTCAATTTTTCATATTTCCGTAATTCGATTAGTATCTCTTCCATTTTCAATTTATGATCTATCTAATTAAAATAAGAGTTATGCTACGCCCCAAAAATGGAAAGCATAACTACTAAAAAAAGATTTGTATTCTTCACACCTTTATTTCGATAGGGCTTTTTGGAATTTCTTCAAGATTAATAATCTGCCAACCTCGACGCTTCCAATGAATCACCAGTCGTGGTTTGACAGGAGGATTCAATCGAGCAGTTTCAATCAACTTCCCAAGTTGCTCTTTCATTTTTGAATCCACAATCAGTTTTTCTTGTGAGGTGCTTTTGACTTCATCCAGATAGACTTGACCATCTTCAACTGATATGACATCACAAACTCCAAATTGCCCACAACCAGAGCCAGCAATTCGTTGAGCAAAGCCAGAACCATTTACAATCTTAACATACTTCCGTTCAGAATCCTTAATATGTTTTTGTGACATCATTGTTGCACCTCCAAAGGTTGAGCTTCTTTAATCAACCTTGTATTTTCATTAATGTTTTTATCCATTATCTGAATAAGTTGTTGTTTTATTGCTGGATTGCTTAACAATTCTTGTATTGCTGGTTCATACCTTTCAAAGTTACTAACTTTCTTCTTGTAGTTGCCCACTTTGTCTGTAAGCATCTTGTTTTCCATTAGTAATTGGTCTGATACTAATCGTTCATCCATAGACTCTGATTGAAGTATTGCTCTTTCCGAAGAAAATATCTCGTTCATTACTTCATTTGCCTTAACTCCTGCCCTTCCATAGTAAATATCTGGTACTCTGCTTGATAATGCCCATCCAAACCTATAACAAAAGTTTTGATAAGTTTTGATTCTCGTTGCATAGTATGTTGCACTTGAACCTCTTATCCTATGTGGCGTTATACTTTTACGCAGAACTTTTCTCCCTTTTTGATATAGCTTAGTTCGTACTGCGTTGTAGCTGTAGTCGAACAAATATGCTTCTGGGTTGTTTGGGTCTGGGTGGTGTTTTGCAAGGTATGTTGCTAAATGAAAGCTTGCTAAGTAGAGTCCCACAATTCTTCCTTGGCTTTTTGCAATCGATTCTTTTATTCTAACAGACATATATCTCGATTGCCTATTTGATTTTACCACATCTTTGATTTTTAGGTTAAGAAGTTCATTTATTCTTGCTCCAGAATCAAACAAAACCCAAACCAAGGTTTTCATTTTGAATTTTGTAAAAGAATCCCTTATCAATTCAATCTCATCATACGAATATATTTCCATATCTGGGTGTGGTTCGTATGTATCCATCCATATTACTTCGTCTGGATAATATTGATTGTCGCCTTTGAACCATTTCCAGAATTTTCTTACTACTTTCTTAATGGTTGCTTTAGTTGTTTCTGCGTATTCTTTACCGTTTAAAGGAGATACTATAATCCCCTCATCAAGTTTTAGAACAAAATCTTGCATATCTGCTTTGTTTATTCCATCAAATTCCTTGCCATGCACCCAATCATCAAAGTTTTTTAGGATACCCATCACCCTTAATGCTCTACTTTTACTTATCTTTCTTCTTTCTTGCCTTTTAGAGCCATCCCCAAGTCTCATTTCTTTAAGATATTCTAAGATCAAGTGCTTGTTTTTACTTTTACTCTGTTTAGAATACTTTTCTTCGGCTTTGTCATACACAGACTCATGGTCTTGTATCCATTTTCTCCCATTTTTATCAATTCTTTCCCTAATAGGTTCTACTACTTGTACATTACTTTTCATTTTTTTATTCCTCCATATCGGAGAAATCCAGAATTAGAATCCCAATCTTTTGCCACTTTGTGGACAAGATTTCGTACCTATTGGATTTCAATGATTAGTTTTACAGTCGCCTTTTTGGTGAACCCCACCCTTAGACGAGAGTAAAAAATAGCCCCAGGCAGATTTGAACTGCCGTCTTCAGACATTTTCGCAGGAAACTTTGTTTTTCCGGCTCCAAAATCTAAAATGATTGACCACTACATTCCATAGAAATATGACAGCTCATATTTCTTCCATGGGGCTATGTCAATCACTGCCTGTGCTATGTTTAGAAAAATCCCTCTATTTTTAAATTTAATGTATTTAACCTATCATTTAAACTAGACAAAGGGATATAATAACCCAATTTTTTCCAAAAAAGATATTTGGATTTATGCACAGGATTATTGGATCCTATTTCATGCATCCATCTTTCTAAATTTTCTTTTCCAGAAATATGATAAAATGTGGAATTTGACCAATTATCTTTTCTTAATTCTAACCATTTACCATATTGGAACCCTATTTGATCCATAATTAGGCCTATTTCTTCTGAAAAGAAAGATTCCTTTATTGCAATTTGTATTCTTGGATAATAATTAATATCTTTGCCCTGTTTAGAAAATTTTAAACAACCATCTGTATCAAAAAGACCTCTCAAAAAATAAGGGATTAATTTTTTATCATTAATAATAAACCTAGGTATTTTTGCATTTACTTTATTCCCTCTAATCATTCCACATTCTTCAGATAAGAAATTCATCACTTTTTTTGAACTAAAATCTATATAATATGCATTTCTATCGTTTCTTTTTCTTAATTTAGGATTAACATCAAATAATGATTTTATAAGTGGGACAACATAATATCTATAATAATAGAAATCTTCTAAACTTCCAACAATAGTTATCTTATTTTGCTTTTTATGAAGGTGACCATCCCCTAATATTATCCCTATGAGTTCAGCTAATTTTATTTTTTGATTAGATTTCATTTTGAATCATTTATTTACCTTGTTTCAACTATGTAAATTATTTTGGTTTATATACTTTGGGCGTCCGTGGCAAATGGGTAAACAAAAATAATAATTTAATTGTTAAATCAACATTAATTTATTCAAAATTCTCAAGAAATATTAACTCTATCAAAAAACCTGATTAATCTCATTGATTCTAGATTCAGCAGAAATAGCATTTCTAAACATGCCCCAGAAAACATTTTGTAACCATAATATCCATTCTTCATCATAAGTCTCATAAAAAATTACTTGATTTTTATCGAGTTCCCCTTTTTTATAGGATTGAACTTGTTCTTCATCCTTAAATCTTGCAATATTATTATCTACAATCAAACCCCTTAATGGTTGATAACTATGTTTTATTTCAATTAAACCTTGATATTTGATCATCAATTTATTTAGTTTATTGATATTAAGTAAAGAAGCCATATTAACCCTGCATATTATTTTTATCATTACTTTTCGTTTTAATAAGTCTTCAATAATATCAATTGTTTTTTTATTACCTTCTTTCAGATTAATAAAAGATAGATTGCCTGAAAAAATATACACCTTATCCGATGCACTACTTAAAAGATTTACAAAATTTGCTTTTTTTGAAGTAACATTTTCCTTAGCAATATCAACAAACGCTTTTTTCTTTTTATCATCTATAAATTGAAAAATCTCCATAAAATCAAAATCCTCTTTAGATCGACCATTCATTATTTGATTACTAAGGATAGTTTTTAATTCATCACTTTTTGAAGCTTCAGTAGACGTATGATAAACAATTTTTAAGGCACCCTGAGTCCCCTTTCTAAATGTTTTAATTGCAATGAGCCCAGTACTCTCTTTTATTTTTCCCAAATAAGAATCTGTTGTAACCCAACTTCTTCCAATCAATTTAGAAACATCTTGCACAGTTCTAGGCTCTTTTTTAACAAAATCGATTACTTGTTTTATTCCTTTATCATCTAACATAAAAAGAAATAATCAGATTGATTATATAAACTTTTCTAGTATTAAAACTATGCTCCATTAAATTTAAACGTATTATTATAATAATTAAAACACTATATTAATAACGTAGTGAAGATGAATAAAAACAAAATAACTCAAATAATCGTTGAAGGGCCAGATTGTTCTGGCAAATCTACTGTTGTAGATAGGATAAAAAATATGTTAAGATGGGATTCTAAATCATTACATCATAAATCAGGTAATCAATTTAAAAGATATCTCAAAGAATATGCCTTAAATGATAATATTGTTTTTGACAGAAGCCATTTTTCCGAAATTGTCTATTCCACCTTATGGCGTGAAGGAAACCATTTTTCAAAAAAAGAAAATAATATTTTAAATGAAATAGTCTCAAACAACACTTTGGTTATTTTCACTTGCCCTTCTCTTTCTACACTAAGAACCCGATACAATAATAGAAATTTCAAACAACAAATCCAATTACAAGAATTAGAGAAATCAAGAAGGTTATTTATCAAGACCCTCAAAAATATCCCTCACATTTTATACTTCTCTAATGATTATGGGGAGTTAGACAATTTATTAAAAAAAGTAAAAGACATGATAAAATGAAACTATATATTGTTCCAATAGAAAAAAAATGTAACGCTTCTTGTAATTTTTGTATTACTAAAATTAGGGAAAAGAAAGGTATTCTTTTTGATGAAGACGTTTTACAGATTGATGATCTTAAAAAAATATTAACTAGGAAAATAGATAAAATTGAAATAACTGGGGGGGGTGAGCCCACCCTGCACCCACAAATCGAAAACATAATTGAACTATGTTCAAATAAGGCTCCCACACAGATGTATACTAATGGTGTTTTGGCAGGTAAAATAAATAATTTATCTAATCTAAGTTATTTGTGCATTTCAAGAGCACACCATTTAGATTCTGAGAATAAAAAAATTATGGGTATTGATTATAATATTCATGAATTGCTTGATAAATCCCCTGTAAAATTATCACTTATGCTTTGTAAACAAGGAATTAACGATAAAGATAGTTTTTTAGATTATGTAAAATGGGCATCGAATATTGGTGTGAGTAAGGTCGTAGTTAGAGAAATAATTAATCTAGATGAGAGTGAACCTAAAGGATATATTTCAATGTTGAACTTATTAAATTCTTTAGAATTAAGGGAATTATCTTTCTGTAAAAATCCTGTACTTGATTACTATGGGGTTCCTGTTGAATTTGATTATTGTAGTTCGGGAGAAAGTAAATTAGTTTTACGTGCAGAGGGATTATATACAAACTTTGATGGGGATAAAATTGATCTTAACAGGTACTGAAATTCATGAACAGGTTAAAAATGGGAGAATCCACATAACTCCTTTTATTTCTGAGAATATTAATCCCAATAGTTATAATTTTAGACTAGGGAACACCTTGAAAGTATACAAAAATGAGGTTCTTGATCCTGTAAAACAAAATGATTTTGAAGAGATAAATATTCCCAAGGAAGGTTATGTTTTAAAACCCCATAAATTATATTTGGGACATACTATGGAGGAGATGGGATCAGACCATTTTGTTCCTACAATGCAGGCTAGAAGTTCTATTGGGAGGTTAGGTCTATATATTTATCTTAATTCTGGACTTGGAGATATTGGTTTTAAAAAACAATGGACTTTGGAGTTGCATTCTATACATTCTTTAAGGGTTTACCCAGGTATGAAAATTGGTCAAATGTTATTTTGGAAACCAGTTGGAGAAATAATTCTTTACAAAGGTAAATATAAAGATTCTGTTGGTCCAGAGACAAGTCAAATCTGGAGAGATTTTAAAAAAACTAAAGAGGTTTAACAAAATGGAAAAATATGTAATAACTGGTGGGCCTAGTACTGGAAAAACAACTACATTAGAATCTATCGCAAGTAGAGGATATGAAACAGTTGATGAACCAGCAAGAATTATCATAAATCAAGAAAAAGCAAAGCAAAAAGCAGATCTAGGTTACACCCCAATTTTACCAGAAACACACCTAAGGGAATTTCAAAACCTTATTTATCCCATGCAACTTAACCTTGAATCAAACATCAAATCAGATAGGACATTTTTAGATAGGTCTCTTGTAGATGGCATCGCATATACAGAATTAGGTGGAACAAAACCACCTTCTCAAGTATACAATTGGATAGAACAATCAAATTACACCAAGGTGTTCTTTTTAGAGCAACTCCCATTTTATAAAAAAGATGACGCAAGGTGGGAAGATGCAGAACAAGGGCTAGCTATCCACAACAAATTATACGAAGTTTATGACAGACTAGGATATGATGTAATTAAAGTTCCATTTTTTGATGGGTCAACACCCCAGGAAGGGATAGAAGCAAGAACTGATTTTATCTTAAAACATATCCCTTCTGATCACTATGGGTTAGATAAACAAGATAAATTAGAAAAGGTGGTAGAGTATGCTTGAAAGGGAAGTTAAAATAAACATGGGTTGCAAAAAGTTAAAACAGTTGACTAGCATTTTGGGAACTCCAAATTATTTTCAACAAACGAATATAATATATGACCTTCCAGAGGGATTTCTAAGATTAAGAAAGGAAAAAAATAATACAGTCATAACATATAAAAGCGAAAGAATCAACGATAAATTTGGTTCAAGAGAAGAATTAGAATTTGAATTAGAAGAAAATCAATTTCCAATAATTAGGCAAATTTTTGAGATGATGGGCTTAAAAGAAACCTTACATTTTAATAAAAAAAGGGCAGAATACAAAACAGATTATTCTAAATTATTTATTGATCATATGCCTACAGGGATATATTTGGAAATTGAAGCTGAATCTGATGAATATATAACCCATACAATGAAAAAGTTAGGATTTGATGAAAAAGATATAGAAAAAAAATCTTACTTTGAATTAATGCAAAATTACAATTCAACAAAACCTTTAAATAATCCTTAAATCAGTTTATACCTATGAAAAAAGCAGTAATCTACTCAGTTTTAGCAATAATTGTATTATTCCTTTTACTTCAAATAAAAGTCTCGCTTGAAAAACCAGAGATAAGGTATGAAAATAGTCTAGACAATAATCAAGATCCTACTAATATTGATGAACTTAATCAAGGATTCATATTAGATAATGGGGGCCACACAGGATTATTGATTGTACATGGTCTTGGAGCTTCCCCTTATCAAACAAGAGACCTAGCAAACTACTTATTCGAACATAATATAACAATAAGTTCAGTTCGATTGAGTGGACACGGAACCACATTAAAAGATTTAAAAGAAAAAGAATGGCAAGATTGGTATAATGATGTAGAACAAGCTTACCTAGAATTAGATAAAAAAACAGATAAAACATATGTTCTTGGAATATCTTTAGGTTCAGCATTAACTCTTAATCTAGCAGCAAAAGAAGAACTAGATGGTATAATCGTTATTGCACCCCCAATATTTCTTAAACAGGAAAAAGCAAAATATGCTTTTCTAAAGAAATATTTTGCTAAATACCATTACTTCGGTGTAGATGAAACACAAATTGGTTATTCTTATGAGAATTTACCATTAAAAACTATTGTAGAATTTATAGCTGTATCTAATAAAGCAAAAAATAGCTTAGATGAGATAGATGAAGATATTTTTATAATACAATCCCACAAAGATGCTCTAGTAAAGCCAGAAAGTGCTAAATATGTTTTTGATAATATTAAATCAATAGACAAAGATATTTTATTTGTAAATTCTGTTAGTCATGCTGTAATTAGAGAATATGAAGATGATACAAAAGAAAGTGAAGAAGAACGTCAGAATATATTTACAAAAATTTATGAGTTTATAGGTAACCATGAAAATTGAAATAGATTTGGAAAAGTCAGTAGAATCAAATGCTTCTGATTATTATAACAAAATTAAGAAATTAAAGAAAAAGTTAGAAGGGGCTAAAGATGCTTTAGTTGATTCTAGAAATAAATTAAAAAAATTAGAAAAAGACAAGGAAAAAGTTTTAAAAGAATTGGAAGAAAAAGAAAAGAATAAGATTGAAAAAGAATGGTATGAAAAATTCAGATGGTTTATTTCAAGTGAAGGTTTCTTAGTGATAGGTGGGAGGGATGCAACTTCTAACGAGATCATTATCAAGAAACATGCAGAATCAAATGATGTTGTTTTTCATACAGATATGATTGGTTCTCCTTTTTTTCTAATCAAAACAGATAATAAAAAACCTAGTAAAATAACCATCCAGGAAGCAGCAGACGCAACTGTGACTTTTTCCAAAGCTTTCAAATTAAATAGGACATCAACAGAAACATTTATGGCCAAACCAGAACAATTCACTAAAGAAGCAAAAGCAGGTGAGTTTGTCCCAAAAGGAGGTTTTGTAACTAAAGGTAAACTAGAATATGTTGATAACAAGATAAATTTAGCAGTTGGAAATTATAATGGGCATATTATGGCAGGTCCAATTGAAGCAATAAAAAAACATTGTAAAGATTATTTAGAAATAACTCAAGGCAGGGAAAAACCTGGGAAAATCGCTAAAACCATCCAACATAAGATTGGTGGTGATTTAGATGATATAATCAGATCATTACCTGGTGGAACATTCAGAGTTAAGAAATAAAATAATATTTAAATTATCATCTAAGTCAACTTATATTTTCCTTTTAGCTCTTCTTTTGGATAAACCACAAAACCTTTTTTGTTTATCATCTTAGCCTTAACTATTCTTGTGTCTATTTCTTCACCACGCATTTTTAAAACTTCTATGGCTCTTTCTCTTCTTCCATTCTCCCCTATAACATTATAGATTGCAATAATTCCATCTGATAAAAAAGAAACAGCTTCCCCCTTTTCTACATAAATATTGCCTATATGTGTGGGATTAGCGAGCTCTCTTATAAGAAAAGTAGTTATATTATGGGACTCTAAATATCTAAATAATTGTTCCATGTAAATCCTAAATCTTGCATCTTCACCTGTAAAAGCAGATGATATTGCACTTAAAGAATCTATGCAAACTATATCTGGCTCAAAGTCCTTGGGTATTAGTACAGGTTGTATATCTATCAATAATTCTTTTTTAGCTTCACTTAACAATGCTTCAACACTTCTTGCAATATCTAATGCATTAAACCTTTTAATCCTTAATTGACCTTTTTTTATTTGTTCTTTAGGGTTCCATCCAAATTCTTCCATATGTTCAATTAAATTGTCTTCAGGTTCTTCAAAACTCATAAATAATACTTTTAATCCTTGATCACAAATATTATTACATAATTGTAAACAAAAATTCGTTTTTCCAGATCCAGGTCCACCCTCAATCAGTATTGATGCACCATGTGGGATGCCTTTCTTAAATAAGCTATCAAAACCATTAATTTTTGTTTTGATCCTATCTGTTTTTTTTAAAGCCATTTAAAACACCTCTTTTTCTAGTTATTATCTCCAATTTTTCTTTTAATAAAGGAATCTGCCTATTTATATCTCTAACTAATTCAGAATATTTTGTTGTTCTAGCTTTATATGTGGATTCATTTAATTTTCCAGATTCAAAATATTCTTTTTGGGTTTTTGCAATTAATTTTTTAATAGACATCTTTCTATTTGATAAATTAGAAATTTTGTTTTTGATTATAGCTAATCTAATATTATGCCCAGTTATTATAAATAGGATGATCAAAAGAATTAAACTTGAAGATATTCCTTTCCAATGAGATTTTAAAAAATTAGTAACACTTCTTGAAGTAACATCATAAAACGCTTTTAATTTAGTATCTATAGCTTCTAATTCGGACATCTTTTCATATATTTTGTCTATTAAAACTAAAGTTTCTTCATATCTTTCTGAATTGAAAGACTCATTAACTTGGTTATACAATTGCTTTATGACATCTTCATCCATCATATTTGTTTGTTCTATTGTATATTCTAGGGCATTTATCTCATCTAAAGAAATATATGCATTTTCCTTAATCTCTTTTAATTCATCAAGTTTATCATATATTAGAGAATAATCTGTTATCCCTCCAGCATTTCCTAATGCCCTTTGAGCCTCATATGTCTGCCTTGCAATTATTAATGTATCATTATATCTCTTAGTATTAAAACCCTCTTTATCCATTTCATCCATATATTCTTGTGACAAGTTTAATTCTTTTTGAACTTCTAAGGATTCTTCTGAAAGATTTAAAATTAATTCAGGAGGATTAATAATTGTATTATTTTGGAAATTTAAATTATCAATTTGGTTTTGAATATTTTCAACTTGACTAATCACCATCCCAGTAATACTATCTCTCTTTTCACCAGTATTAACAACAAAAAACATCCCTAAACCAAAAATCAAGATTAGAGATATTAACATTAATTTATTTTTTACAGGTTTATTTATTTTTTTATTGTTTTTTGTTTCTTTTTGAATAATTTTGTTTTTAATTTTTTTTGTTTTTAATGATTTGTGAATTTTATCTTTTAATTTTGTTTTTTCACCCATAGTTAGCTCAGATGATCTATATAATTTTTTATACAGTCTAAGGACTTTTCTATAATTTTTTCTAAATGATTTTTCATCGCCTTGCCTTCGATTCTTTTTAATATCTAACAATGATTTTTCAAAATCTTTTTTCAAATCTCTTTTAGGCAACTTATTTATTTTTATCTTCAATAGTATTATCAAACCTGCCCCAAATAAAACGATCAAAGAGGATATTATCAATTTAATATTAATATTATTAATTGGAGCTAAAAGCTCATACCCTTCTAAAGGAATATCAACCAAATGATCATAAAAAATTAATTTTAACCCTAATAAAGCCATCGTTATTAATGTTAAGGTAAACATCATATAAGGGATTTTATCAACAAATTTTCTTGTATCTAACTTAGGTATTGAAATAATCTTAAAATTCTTTTTTTGGGTGAGCTTCTTAATCAAATTAAACTTTTTTAAATTAAGTCCTTTGATAGCTTTTTTTGCTTCTAGATCAGCTAATTTTTCATCAATCTCTGCAAATCTTTCAGCATAACTCCTCATCCTATTTTGATAAACATGTGTTTCAATTTTTCTTGAATTAATGTAAAGTTCTTGTGTTTTCTTTATTAATTTCAATAGTTTTTGTTTTTCTTCTAACAACCTTTTAATCTCTGGCTTAAATAACTTGAATATATTTACCTTTAGGGTTTCTAATCTTACAATTTCCTGTATTACCTTACCCATCCTTTTTTCATATTGCAATAAACTCCCAGTATACTCTTTCATAGTCATCTTATTTTTCTCAAAACATTCAATCTGAATTTCCTTTATTAATCCCAATAAAATATTCTCTTCTTTTTTCAAATCTTTTAATTTCTTATTTGTAACACCTAATCTTATGAATAATAAACTTAAATAAGAAACAATACTAAGACTAATAGCACCAATAATAATTTCACCCCAATTATTAATCATAAATGCAATAACATTAATTCCAGTCCTTTCTAATGCGTAAGTTATTTTTGCATCATTAGCACGTTCTAATGATGTTTTATAATCTCCTCTATCTAAGGCTGATTTGGATAATGAGAGTAATCTCTCTGTTTTTGGAAGGTCTATTCCTTCTTGACTTGCTTGATTAACTCTAGACTCAATATCTTTAATAATTTCTAAAGCAGCAAAAGCACTTTCTTTATCTTCTAAAATTGTCTGATAAATTGATTTTACTTTCTCATAATCTCTTTTTTCAAAACTTTTATTCATGTCCTCAAATAAATTATTTAGAGGTTTAATATTTAATCCAGCTACATTTACACTATCTATTAATGAGCTACTTAAATTGATATATTCTAGTGCTTCCCCCCTTCCGGTTTCATGGATATCTAAGATGATTAATCTTGATTCTTTCATTTTCTTTTTAGAGACCCAGGTAACATTGCCTTCCCCACTTTCTTTTTCTATCATTCCAGTTATTGTGAAATTAAGATAGTATGTGCCTTTTGTAAAATATTTAGGAGCTGCAATTGAAACTATAAAATCAGAACTTTCATTTGCCTTAATACCATTTATTACACTTGGAGTGATAAATAAATATTGGCTTAAAAATCCAGTTATATCAATTTCAACATTATTTAATATGCCTTCAAAAGGATTTTCTACTGTTAAAGTAAAATTATTATCATCTCCTCTGACTAACTCATATAGTTCCTCTGTCTGCAATAATTTTTCAATATATCCTGATGTTCCGCTTGTTCTTCCAGTACTACCTCCTCCACCGCCCCCACTTGTACTAGGTGTAGTAATTGTTGTAGTTGTAGTAGTAGTTGCAGCACCAACAATTATAGATACAGAGTCTGTATTAACGTCAGTAGAATCTGCAGAAGTTAAGGAATTGACAGTATAGGTTCCATCTGTTACTCCCGAATCTACTTGTATATTTATTGTGCTTGTTGAAGAAGTTCCAACACCCAAAAATCCTATTGATTTATTTAATGTTCCAGAGATTAAACTAAATCCTTCGGGCAATTCCCAAGCTAACCATGTTCCTGTAGCATCATCCCCACCTATATTTTGAGCAGTTGATAGTAATGAGATTATATCACCATTATCAGCTTCTTGAATTACTGTTGTATTTATACTTGGATAGACATAAGGGCTTAAACTATTATCAATCCTGATAAAACCAGACAGAGTTTCATTATCAGAAGAGTTGGTGGTTATTGTTATATTATAATTATGTGTTGTATTAACTAATAATTCAGTTGTATTTGCACTAACATTGAGATAGATGCTGGAATTAGCACTAAGAGTGAATGTTTTGTTTAATGAATCATTAAATAACATCGGTATTGCACTAACACCTATAATAAATTCCAGATCATATTCCCCTGTATTATTTATTGTAATGTTACCTAAGTGAGTTATACCTCTATCTTCTCTGGAGATCGCTTTACTAAAATCTATTGTATCTGCCTTAACCCAACTATTATCATAAAACACACTCAAATTGTAGACCTCACTTAAATTGTTATTTATCCCATCAGAAGCATTAAGATAGAATGCATAATATCCTGAATTAGATGTTGTAAAATTAGCTTGATAGATGTTTCCGATAATATTACTCATGCTAATATTATTCCAGGTTCCATTATTATAATTCAAAACAACAGAATCAACATTAACATTATCTGTTACTGTTGCATTAACGATAACTATGGAATTAGGATCTAACTCATCAGTAGAGGAAGGTTCATAGACTATATTAGTTATATTTGGTTCTGTTGCATCTGTAACATTTATCAACCAAGAGCTTGAGTTTACTAATCCCACATTATCATAAACATAAACCTTGCATTGTACTAATCCTGCACTTAAGTTAATAGAATCGATAGTATAGTTAACAAGACCATCATTTCCAGATAAAGGCATTATACTCGAGTTTACAAAAATTCCAGTAGCATTATGTTCAATATAACTGTAGTTTAATCCAACGGCATCATAAACATAAGCATAACAAGATAAGTTATTGTTCTCATTGACATTAACAGGGGTATTATTTGTTGAATTGATGATAGGTGAAGTTATATCAACATAAAACTCAACTAAAGAAGAATTTCCCTGATTAGGTGTTGAAGCAGTATCATTTGCATAAAAAGTTACATTATGGACTCCTTCGGCTAAAACAACTGTTTTATTCCACTCTGTTGCTGAAACATTATCTAAATAACCAATCACACCATCTAAAGAATATGACCCATTTGTGGTAGTTTCATCTGTTGTTATTCTAAAGAAAACAGAAGTGTTTGAATAATAAGTCCCGTTCACAGGACTCCAAACAGTTATAGTGGGCTCAGTTGTATCATTTAAGGTTGTATCAACTGAGAAATTTATTAAACTTGAAGTACCCATGTTTCCATAACTATCATTCGCATAAAATGTTATATTATGATTGCCATTACTTATACTACTTATTGTAATTGTCCAATAGGTAGGCACAACTTGACTTAACGAAACATTGCTCGAACAATCATCTAAACAATACCCTGCCCAATTACCATTTTCACTTAATATAATCCCTCCACTAAGGGAGTTCTGTGAATATAAAGAGTTGTTTTCAGGAGATAAAACAGTCAATGTAGGTGCACTAGAGTCAGTTGTATATGATCCAGTTTTATTTGTTGCTGCCTTTTCATCTAAAGTATCATAGATAAACGCATACCATGTATGCAATGAATTATCTGTTTCAGCTGTAAATGAACATGACGAGTTATAAGACTCAGTTATATTTGAACAGTATTCTGTATCTATGCAACCAGACGAATTAAAATTAGTTGAATTACAGATATACAAACTTATATTTTGATCAGTATCATTTTCTAAGGTCACAGTTGTTACTGTTACTAAGCTCCCACCTTTTATTGTAGTTGCATCATCAACAGCAGATGTAAACGTTGGTAAATTATTAATTGTTATGTTTTTGCTCTGGTTAGTTTGAGTATTTCCTGCACTATCAACAGAATAATACCTTAAATAATTTATTCCTCTTGAATTAAATGTTATAGTTTCAGCATTATCTATTGATGTTGTAGGATTGCATGTGTTTGTTGTATCATTACAATAATATGTTGTTATTCCGCCAGCACCATAAGCTAAGTTATCAATTTCACTTATATTTACTTTGTACCCTAGAAGATAAGTTCCTTCACTAGAATTATCAGTTGTAGTTGGCTTAGTCCAATCAATTACTAAAGATACAACATCCTCATTCTGTGATGAACTTTGTCCATTAGAGTAATTATCTGCACAATTTACATAATAATTAGCAACATCCAAACCTTGAATTACTGTAGTTGCAAGGCAATAAGCAGAAGTTCCATCAATTATGCATGCAGTTCCTAGGGCAGGATTATAAACTTGATCAGAATCATAGAATCTACACAACATATTTTCTTCTCCACTTATGGTTATGTTAGTTACACCATCATTTACATTATCATAATAAGTTGCAGCAACATCACCTGCAACGCTAATAATAGCTGTTGAAGGGGGTGATGAATCTGAGGTATAATTTACTTGACTAGCATTTGAATAATATCTCCCATCATATGTTCTACAATAGACTGTATTGGTTGCATCATTACCTGCAGAAGCAAATGAACAAGTCATACTTGAATAAGGATAAGTATACTGTGCATTTCCTTGACTACAATTAGTATTAGATGAAGTTGGTAATGTATTATCGCTACAATAATAATACAATGTGTTATTTTGAGGATCTCTTATACCATCAGGGTTAATTGTGACTACTTCACCACCTTTGATAATAACGTGTGATGAAGAAACATTATCTAAAATAGGTGTAACGTTAACTACAAAATTTCTTGTTTCTGAAAAGTTCTTATTACCAGAATCATCATTACAGCTTATATTCCAATAATGCACTCCTTCTGGTATTAGATTAATATTAAAATTACTTAAACTCCCATTATTCGTTGATGAATTGCTTTTATTCAATATATTATCTAAATATATTGAACAATTTAGACTAGTAGCTAAATTATCTGTTACAGTAAAGTTAAATGTAATATTTTGGGGTAGGTTAATTCTGTTATTAATAGGATAATTTAAACTGATAATAGGTTTTGTTGTATCAACAACAAAACTAGTATTTACAGAACTAACTTCACCCTCTGTATCATTTACATAAACTATCCAGTTATATCTTCCCTCACCAATATTTAGTCCAGTTATATTATTACAACTTGAATCAGGTGTAGAATTTAGCGTACCATTAAACCACCAACAATGACTCACACCATAATCATCCATAACAGTGTAATTTAGTCCTGTGATGTTTTGACTATAATTATAATTATCCAAAGGGTATAATATTGTTACATTTGGAGGCGTATTTCCACCTGCTACCTTAACAGACTGATTCAAAACATAAGCACTTACATCCGTATCATCAGTTATCAAACTATCTTTATATTGAATAAATTTCCCAGAAGAAGAACTGGTTAAAGCAACCCCATCCTGAACAGCTTGAGCATCAGACCAACTTCCCCATTCGATATGATGACTTCCGAGCTCGTATAAGTTTTGAATTTCTGCTGCGGATAAGGAACGGTTGTAGATACGAACTTCGTCTATTGCACCATCGAATGATGCAACATCTCGTCCAATATAATCTGGGCTACTATCAAGTATAACTGGATTTCCAATCTGTAGTCCAACTTCTCCCACATCTTTAGTATTTACAAATATTTCTCCTCGTTCATCTGCCACACTTTCTGTTCTATTATATGTAAACACCAAATGAACCCATTCTCCTGTTGGCATAAAACCAGTTGGAACTATTTGCTGATATCTCAATGACCCTGAATTCAAATCCATAACTATTCTACCATCTGATGCAATATAGTACTGATAATAATTCCCAGTCCTTACATAAACATACTGTGTATCTGCCTGAGTCTCTTGCTTTGCCCACAAAGATACAGAAAACTCATCTAAATCTGAAGTCACTACATCTGCCCCCAAATTAATATTATTACTACTTCCATCAAAATTATACCCTTGTCCAACAACCCCATAGCTATCTCCCAATGTAGCCCCACTAACCGTGCCATTATTAACACCCAACTCATCATTTGCATCACCATTAAACCCCCATAACCCAACTAAACCTTCATCACTTAAATTATAATTATTTGCTGTTCTTGTTTGAAGTGTGATATTAGTATTTGCGTGTTGTGATAATCCTGCTTTGTAAAGGTCGCTTACTTCTGAGGAGTCCAATGAACGGTCGTAGATTAATACTTCGTCTATTTGTCCGTCGAATGTTGGACTAACCAAGCTGGTTCTTTCAAGTGCACCTATTGCGATATTATCTCTATTAGCTATATCTCCAAACCACTTACCATCATTACTACCAGATGCAACATTGGCACCGTCATCCTTACCATCTAAATAAATATTATAAGATGTACCATCAGAGACCAAGCAGCCATGATACCATTGATTTGCTAATAATGTAGTATCCCCACTAATAACGTGATTAGTCCCACTATCAAAACTAAGATAAAGGGACAACTTATTGGTATTTCTAACATATAAGGACAATAAATATGTTGTAGTATCTTCATCTGAACTTGTAAAAATATAATTGTTTATACTAGCGGTATCTAGCATGAACCAGGAACATATACTACCTGAATTATCCGATATTTGAAAGTCTGAAACATCCTTTTTCACATAATCATTAACCCCATCAAAGTTCATAGCCCCACTAGATAATCCAGTAGCGTTCGTTACTCCACCACTTTGTGTTCCATCATTTCCACCAACTAAATCATCAAAGGATTCGTCTAACGGCCAGTAAGAAACTAAACCATCTGTTGTGTAAGCACCGTTAGTTGCTGTTCCGTCATTGTCGCCTACTCTATCGTTAAAGTTACCATCCATATCCCAGTGTGAAACTAGGTTGTTGTGTGAGTAGTCATCTAGTTTGAATTTTGAGTTGTATAATGATGTGATTTCTGATTGGGTTAGGGAAGAGTTGAAGACTAATACCTCATCTATGTTACATTCAGAATAAGCTGTTGAGCCCGCTCTAAATCCTATTGCAAAATCATTTGTGTTCTGAATGGTGTCCGAAATAGTTATGGTATCTCCTGATTCGAACATATCTTGCTCTATTCCGTCTACCCACATTTTCAATCCTTCAAAACTTGCGGTTCCATCATAAGTTATTGTCAAATGCCTCCAAGTATTATCTCCCCAAGAAACCCCATTGAGTTTCTTTACCATTCTTGTTTGAGGGCTATTATCGTTAGAAATATAAATTACAAATTCATCACCATCCCAATATAGTGAATAACCTCTATAATCACTTCCCGTTTCTTGTTTTGCCCATATAAATCCAGTACCCATAGATGAATCATATTTAATCCAATTAGAAATACTAAAACTATCAGTAGTATCGAAATTAAGTGAATCAGAATGTGTCGCCGTTACACCACTTGCGTCATCAAACACCCCATACTCCTCAAACATATCCACGCCGTAGTATTTCTTTTGCTCGTTATATATTTCAGAGATTTCAGTTGAAGATAAAGAACGGTTGAAGATTAATACTTCGTCGATTGAACCGTTGAAAGGATAAGAACTTTTATCCCCAGAGATTCCTAGTTGAAAGTCTGCAATGTTATCCATTGTATTACCAGATATAGATGGTTTGCTTAATTGCTCTATCCCATCAATATAAAGTAAAAGATTGGTCTCATTATAGACTCCTACAATATGATGCCAATTGAAATCTGTAATCTCTGAATCGGATTCAACATCAATATTTCCACTCTCACTTGTTTCTATAGTGAATCTTGGTATATTGTTGCTTTGATATTCTATCCTTTGTCCTTCTCCATTAGTATAACTCCAATCCCCTAGTATGTGTTGTCTCTGTCCATTCTCCTTCTTCTTAACCCATACAGAATAGGTTATCTGTGAAATCCCCTCTGTTTCAGTAAAGTCATCAAAATTAACATAATCATCAACCCCATCAAAACTCCTAGCATGCCCAACAATTCCAATAGTATCACTAGAGCCAGAATTAGTCCCATCATTTCCACCAACAGAGTCAGTCACATCCCCATCTAATCTCCAATAACTAACCAATCCACTCTGATTAACATAGTCTAGCGTATCAATATAATCCGAGTCAGCAATACTTTGAGTCACATTCCAATAAGTTGAAGTTGAGTTATAAAATACTGGACTAGTAAAGCTACCATTGTTTGCATATTTGCCCCAGTAGTCCGTATTGTTTACTGAGCCGTTGTAAAGGTTGGCTATTTCTGTTGCGGATAAAGCTCTATCAAATATTTGGACGTTGTCGATTTGGCCGTTTAACTCTCTCCCACCAACAGAATATTGGTCATTTCCAATCCAAGTTTCACCATTATAAATATTTCCAGACAAGGCATTTCCTGAACTATTAATCAATTTACCATCTATATAACCATTTACAGAAGAACCATTGTATGTATAAACGACATTAACCCATTCACCGACAGTATAATCGGACAAGTCTAAAAAAGTATGACCGCTTGTATGACCAAAAAATAAGCTCCATTTACCTGTGCTTGTTCTAGCTTTAATAACCATTCTTCCATCATCATTTCCTACTACTCCATATTGGGCTAATATTGTACCGTCATTAGAATCCCCATCTAATTTTGCCCATGCCGAAGCCGTCCAAGAACTTCCGTCAGTTGGGAAAACTGGAGTGTTTAAATCCACATAATCATCCACCCCATCAAAATCAAAACACCCACCCAAATCATTACCAGCGTCAGTCACACCACATGAAGAGTTCCAAGTCGCACCTGAGTTATTTCCCCAATTATTATAAATAGAATTATCTTGAACATAAGTTCCTTCAGCATCTTTATTGAAATTCATATAGAGGACTGGTCCATCCAACTTAATACCATGGTCACTTGTTTCTGTTCGAGAACTAAATAACAATTGAGTATCATTATTATAAACTACATTAGGCAATGAAGTTATACCAAATCCAAGACCAAATAGATAATCTTGTAAATTATCTGCTTCTTTTTTAACATCAGAGAACCAAAATTCCTGCTTATAATAGTTAGAATCATTTATCTGCAACTCTAACTCTCCCACATCTGAACAACTGTATCCTACAACTTGAATCTCTTCAATAACCATACTTTTGTTCACATAATCTATATAACCAGATGAATTTAATTCAGTTAACAATTGATCATATTCCTCTGTTAGTAATTCATAATCTTCTGTAGTTATGTTAACATATGTTTCATTTGTTTCTCCGAAGGTTATAGGTGATGAAATTATACCAATGAATAATCCTATTAAAACAACCATGAATAATGCCCAGGCTACTAAAACCTTTGATTTACCGGCTTTATCCATCCATTTAACAGTCATCCCTTCCTCCATTAATCAAAAAAACCTTCAAAAACACTCCAAATCTCTCAAAAACTAAACCAATATGATCAAAAATATCATAAATCCGTGACACCACATCCATCAAAAATCCATGACATAACCCATCTAAACAACAACAACCCATCCTAACCAAACCACAACAACCCAACTTAACCAAACCACCAGAAGCATTTACAAACGCACAGATATCTTTATCTACGGAACTACTCAGACTTTCCTTAACCTCAAGAATATACCCTTCACCCATTTCCACTAATTCCAAAATATCCCTTTTATTCATTTAAACCTCATATTAACAGCTTTCTCATGTTTCACAAAATCACTCCAATATTTCTTCCAAACATCATGGCTAGTAATACCATTCTTCTTAAGATAATCAATAACAATATAATTTGGATTAAACTCAAAATATGAACCTGAATCAAACCAACCACACCTAATATTCCGTAACCAAATACCTGTTCGAACAGAAAGTGCAACAGAATAGACAAACAACTGCGAAACAACTTTAGATAAGTTTTCACGATTAGCCATTGGCTTATAATCCACAACATGAATAAATCCAAACTTACTCTGCACAATATCAATATGCCCTGTAACACAACTTTCAACACCTAAGACACCTTTAAGGACCTCATCTCGCATAATCTCTTCCTTCTTTAACCAAATTGGAACCTCCACACCTAATGTAACAGAATCATTAACAAGCATAAAATCCTGAACAACTGAATGCCTTTCCCGATTACTTTTACAAGATTTCAAAGCAAGAGAAGCAAGATTACAAGCATGATTCTTAGATTTGATAATCTTAACTTTACTAATCATCAAAGCATCAAGTTTAAACTGAGAACTACGCAAATTTGAAGCAACAAACATCTCATCAGGACAAGAATCAATAACATCAACTAAATACCCTTTTAATCCAGAAAAATAATCATTCAAAAGATGATCAATCTTAAATTTGTGATATTTAAAGAGATAAGGTTGTTTATGATCAAACATTTTAGAAACAACCGTATCTTTTCCAAATTCATTTTTGTTTCTAAATCTACTAAAACTACAAAGCTCTTTATTCTCTTTAAACCAATTATGGATCAACTGTGCAGAAGTCTTAACTTTAAATCTTTTATTGATCATCAAAGAAACAGAAGCAAAAGTGTGACCAAGATTATAATAACTAAGTGCAGCAAGTATAATGTTCACATTATAGCTCTTATTATCTAATTCTCTCAAATTAAACCCCCTATCACAATCATTACATTTATACATCTGAATTTTTGATTTTTTATTCTGCCTAAATCCTTTCTTAACAACTTTAAGACTATTACACAATGTACATCTGACCTTTTCTTTTTTCTCAGTATCTTGAATCCTACTCATTCAACACACCTTGTTTTTTCAACCACATTTCAATCTCTTCTAATCTTTTCAATTTCATATAAACCTCATATGGAATATCTGAACCATCAGACAAAACAATTGAAGCATTCACATCTAAGTCACCGCAAGTAATATTGACCAAAGAAACATCATCATAACTTCCATTGACCATAGCAATAACAAGATCATCGATCCCACTAACATTAAATTCAATAACCCATGAACTATTAACAACGGGATAAGAATAAACATCCAAGCTTTCATCAACATCTGCAAGTAAGTTATATGTTATATTGCTGATATACAACACACCATCCACCATAACACTTATATTATAAAAATCATCATCAAAATTAATACCTTCAACCCCTTCTTCATAAAAATAAACCCTATTAACAAAATTAGCATTCAATCCCATTGTTTTTGAATTATAAATATTAGAATGTAAATCAGACTCATTTAATGAAACATCATAATAAACAAGGGTAGTCAAAACTGTATTATTGTAACCAGATGAATATTTTCCTTTGTTTAAAAATAAATTTGAACTCCAATTACTATTTTTACTCTCTAAATTCAAGAAATCACAACAAGATAAAGAACCATAACATACAGGATAAGTAGTATTCAAATCTAGATTATTAACAACATACTTTGCACATAAATAACTCTGATTAACCTCAAAATCAAAACTACTAGAAATTGAAAAATCAATTACGCCATCAACAAGTGTAATTCCATCATTATTTGTATCATAACCATAAACATCACCATAATCAAATGATACATTTATTTCACCAGAACATTCTCCTACCTCAGAAGCATTATAAGAGATTAAACCAAAATCATAAAATCTTTCATCAATTATCTCAACAGATACACTCTCTCCTTCTAAATAACCTGAAACACTTAATGAATCAATAATTCCATCAAAAGAAGGATACCAAATATAGCTACTATTAGAATCAAAACTAACATTAATTTGATCTACATAACTCACACTATTATTTATCTGAGCTATTGCAACCCCCATTACTAAAAAAATTATCAATAAGATAAAAGCTATACCAACTTTATTCAATTTCCCTTCTTTATTGGTTATTATATCCACCATATCCACGTACCTTTACCACTTCCAACCTGTTTTCCTTTTACTGATAATTCTCCACGAAGCTTATACAGCCTGTAGAGGACTTTTATTCGTGTAGCACCAGAAATTGCATCAATAATCTCAATAGTCTCTAAGGGTTCATCTACACTTTTAATTTTTTCAAGAATTTTCTGAGATAAACTATCTCGTTTTGCGCGCATATCCATAAAATATGGCTTTTACTATTTAAATCTATCGGTAAATTCATGAATATCTTAACCAATATCTTAACCAATATCTTAACCAATATCTTAACCAATATATTCATCGATAGATAAAATATAACGGGAAAACGCATGAAAAAATTATTTAATCATGAAATAAATACTTAAAAGGCATAGCCTAAAAAAAATAAAGAATTTTATCCCTTTCTATTGAGTTGAGGTTCTAAGTGGAATAAAACGTTTCCAAAAGATGAACACTTAGCCCAAGCAAATATTCAACCTCTCAGAGATTTCTGACAGCAACCTTTTTAAACAACAATACTTTCTAAATCTTATGCATAAAATACTAGGAACAAAAGAATTAGCAGAAAATATATTTTTAATTAAGGTAGAAGCAGAAGCTATTGCGAAAAAAGCCAAACCTGGTCATTTTATTATTCTAAGAATAAACGAAACAGGTGAGCGAATTCCATTAACTATTGCAGATCATGATGATAAAACAATAACTTTAGTTGTTCAAGCAATAGGACACACTACTAAAAAATTATCAAACTTAAAAGTAAATGAAAATATCCAAGATATTGCAGGGCCATTAGGTACTCCAAGTCATATTGAGAAGGTTGGAACTGTATGTTTAGTGGCGGGAGGTGTTGGTTGTGCTGAAATTTATCCTATTGCTAAAGAATTTAAAAAACAAGGGAACAAAGTAATAATTATTTTTGGAGCAAGATCAAAAGAACTATTATTCTGGGAAGAAGAATTCAATACCCTCTCAGACGAATTAATCATCTGTACAAATGATGGCAGTAAAGGTATTAAAGGTTTTGTTACACAACCTTTAGAAGAATTAATAAAAACAAACAAACCAGACCTAATCATGGCCGTAGGCCCATTACCCATGATGAAGGCAGTAACAGAATTAACAAAAAACAAAGTTAAAACTTTAGTTAGTCTAAATTCAATAATGATTGATGGTACAGGTATGTGCGGTGGATGTAGGGTAACTATTAAAGGAAAACCTAAATTTGTATGTGTGGATGGCCCAGAATTTAATGCAGAAGATATAGATTTTAATGAAATTATGAAAAGAAACTCAACATATAAAAAGGAAGAAGAACATATGTGTAAAATAGGACGTTAAAATGGTTTTAGCAATAAATTTATCATTATTCATATTAAGCTGTGCAATTTTATTAGCTAGTGGTTCATTTTTCATAGAGGCATTAACAAAAATAGCTTCTTTTCTAAAGATGAGCAAATTTGTTGTTAGTTTTATAATAGTAGGTATTGCAACCTCTTTACCAGAATTTTTTGTAGGGATAAGTTCGGCATTAGCTAAACAAACTTCTATTTCATTAGGTAACGTTATTGGTAGTAATATTGCAAATTTAACAATAATTTTAGGTTTACCTGTTCTTTTAGCAAGGGGAATTAAGATAGAATCTAAAACTACTAAGAAAGATGCAAAATATATGTTCTTGATATCTTTATTACCTTTAATACTCATGTTGATTGGAAAATCTCTTTCTAGATTAGATGGTGTAATTCTGATAATAGTCTTTGTATCCTATTGTACTTGGTTAATAAAACAAAGAAAGAGTTTTCAAAAAATCGAAGAAAGTCATATAGGCAGAATGGAGATAATTTTGCATAGTTTTTTATTTATTATTGCAGGAATACTTCTTCAACTGTCTGCTAAATATACAGTTAGGTATGCAACACTTCTTTCAATAGACATTCAACTCCCTCAAATATTTATTGGACTATTTATAATCGCACTGGGTACTTCCCTTCCTGAATTGGTGGTAGGTTTTCAAGCGGTAAAGAAAAAACATCCTGATGTAGTCCTTGGAAATATCATGGGTAGTGTTGTTGCAAATTCAACACTAGTATTAGGGATTACAGCATTAATTTTTCCAATATCCCTTCAATTTTTCATTTTTATTACAAGTATAAGTTTTATGATCCTAACAACCTTCTTATTTACCGTTTTCTTAGAATCTGGTGAAAAGATATATGTTAAACAAGGTTTGATAATGATTGCAATGTATGTAATATTTATTTTAGTTGAATTTTATATGAAAACTGCATCTATTTAATTTAAAATGAAAGAACAAGACCCTCAAAAAAGAAATAGAAATTTTGACGAAGTTAGTTTTGGTTACTCTGAAGAAGAAGCAATAAATGAAGCAAATAGGTGTTTGCAATGTCCGGTTCCACAATGTGTAAATGGTTGTCCAGTAAACATTAATATTCCAAAATTTATCAAAGAAATAAAAGAAAAAAATTATCAAGAGGCAATAAAAACAATTAAAAAATCAAATAATCTTCCTGGAGTCTGTGGTAGGGTGTGCCCTCAAGAAGAACAATGTGAATGTAAATGTATAATCAAAAAAAATCCAATTAAGATCGGTTATTTAGAAAGATTTGCAGCAGATAATGAACAAAAAAATGACCCTATACAACCAAATCAATTAAACAAAACAGTGGCGGTAATTGGTGCAGGTCCTTCTTCATTAACTTGTGCAGCAGACTTAGCAACAAAAGGATATAAAGTAACCATCTTTGAAGCATTACATGATACGGGAGGAGTATTAAGATATGGTATTCCCGAATTTAGATTACCTAAATCTATTGTAGAAAATGAAGTTCAACAGATAGAAAAATTAGGTGTCGAAATAAAAAAGAATTTCATAATTGGTAAGACTCTCTCGTTAGATGAACTAAAACAGGATTACGATGCAGTTTTCATCGGCGTTGGTGCAGGTTTACCTTATTTTATGGATATAGAAGGTGAAAACCTCTCAGGGGTTTCTTCTGCAAATGAATTCTTAACAAGAATAAATTTGATGAAAGCTTACAAAGAAGAGTACGATACTCCGATAAAAAAAGAAAAACAAGTTGTAATTATTGGTGGTGGTAATGTTGCAATGGACGCCGCGCGTTCTGCAAAAAGAATTGGTAGCGATGTAACTTTAATTTATAGGAGAAGTGAGGAAGAAATGCCTGCAAGAAATGAAGAGATTGAGCATGCAAAAGAGGAAGGCATTAATTTTCAATTATTGACTAACCCTACAAAAATATTAGGGGATGAAAAAGTAACCTCCATTGAATGCATAAAAATGGAACTAGGCCAAGAGGATGATTCTGGAAGAAGGCGCCCAATTCCAATAAAAGGCTCAGAATTTAGAATAGAGTGCCAAAAAGTCATTATTGCAATTGGTCAAGGTCCAAATCCAGTTTTATTAAATCAGATAGACCTAGATAAGAATGAACGTGGTTACATCAAAGTCAATGAAAAAAAACAAACTTCTGATTCAAAAGTATTTGCTGGTGGAGACATCACTGGTGGAAATGCAACAGTAATTAAAGCAATGGGTGATGGCAAGATTGCAGCAGAAGCTATTGATGAACTTCTGAGTAAATAAAAACATTTATTAACAAATACATTCTACTTAATTACATGAAAAGGGGTTTTATATTCACATTATTGTTCTTATTAGTAATTTCAATAGTTAGTGCTGAAATTCAAGTTACAAATATGAAAAAAAATTATGGTTTAGATGAAGAAATTAAACCGGGTTTAGCAATTATTCCAGATAAAACTGTGGATGCGATAGTTACAGCAGAAATAACATGTGAAAACTATAACAAAATATATTTTGTTCATCCCCTATCCTTGGAAACTAACAAAGGAACAACAATTGACATAGCACCACTCAAAACTTTTGATAAAATGCTTGGAACTTGTGTTATTGATTTTAGAATCAATTCAGTAATTGGAGCAGAAATAGATAAGTTTTGGACAGGAGGATTTGTTGTTACAGAAGAACCAGTTGAAGAAGATGTAATTCCAGTTGAAGCAGAGTCATTTATAGGGGGAGGGATACCTCGAGATAATAAAGAAGAACCCTTTGAAGAAGAACCCTTTGAAGAAAAAATAACATTAGAAGAATCTAAAAAATCAAAAGCAATATTGTATCTATTTTTCTTGGCAATCCTTTTATTAATAATCTATTCGTTTTATATCAAATTAAAATCAAAGAATACAAATGATTTTAATAAAGGGTGGAAGATATAATGGGCTCAGTTACAAAACATGCAGGGGGGCAAGCAGTAATCGAAGGAGTTATGATGATGCATGGCAATAAAGTAAACACTTCTGTAAGGAAAGGCAATAAGATTATCAATAAATCAAAAAGATTAAAGAAAAAAAATAAGTTAGCAAAAACTATCTTCATAAGGGGGGTAATAAATTTATATGATATGCTTAAAATTGGAATGGAATCTCTTATTTGGAGTGCAGACCAACAAACGGAGGATCATGAAAATATATCAAAAACAGAAATTGCATTTTCATTAATAATGGCATTTGGATTTGCAATTCTTTTATTCATTGTAGCACCCTTTTATTTATCAAAATTGATTCTTAAAAATAACGGTATTCTATTTAACATATTAGATGGTATAATTAGAATATGTATCTTTGCAATTTATATTTTTTCAATCTCATTAATGAAAGATATCCAAAAAGTATTTCAATATCATGGCGCAGAACATAAAACCGTTCATTGTTATGAGGCAAATAAGAAATTAACAATAAACAACGTAAAAAAGTTTACAACCCTTCATCCAAGATGTGGTACAAGTTTCATAATTATTGTCTTAATCATATCTATAATTGTATTCTCTTTGATAACTAGTAATAAGGTAATCTACAAACTAGGGTTAAGAATATTATTAATCCCTGTTATTGCAGGAGTTTCTTATGAAATCTTAAAATTATCTGATAAATTTAAGAATAATCCTATTTTAAAATTAATCAGTACACCTGGGCTTTGGATTCAAAAGATAACAACAAAAGAACCTACAGACCAACAAATAGAAGTAGCAATTCATTCTTTGAATAAAGTTATATGAAATCAAAAACCTTTATAAACTCTCTAACACCTTAAGAAAGAATATGAAAAAAACCTTACTAATAGTTGGGGACGAAGTGGATTACGAGTCTTTTAAAAAAGTTAGAAGGAACACTAATAAAGATAAAATTTTTAATTATTTATCAATAGATTATAAAACATTGTTCTCAAAGAAACTTCCAGAAATAGAATCTGAAGAGATAATAATATATTTATTCTTCCCATTTGATTATTGGGATAAATACATAGAACCTAAAAATTACAAAGGGGTCTATGGTTCAGGCAAATTCTTTAACCGATTTAAATCTGCGTGTAAGAAAATAGAAAAAATCCTAAATAATAAGTACAAAGATAAAATTATTCATTATATAATCCCTGCAAATATGATGTATCAAGACAGAGATAAAGAATTAACAAAAGATCTCTTAAAAAAATCAAAAGTTACTGTTCCAAAAACAATCCAATCAAGAGATATAAAAAAAATCAAGCGTATAATCAAAAAAACAAACCTTTTCATCAAAGTTAGATATGGTGCAATGGGCAAAGGTATCACCTATCTAAAAAAGGACGAATGGAAAACTAATTTCAGATTTAAAAATAACAAAATAATAAGCAAAAAGTCAGATTATGGTTGGACATTTATTGATATAACTAACAACGATGAATTTTTAAAACAATTATTAAAACAAGATATTACAATAGAAGAAGAAATTCAACCTTATATTGTAGACAAAAAGAAGTTTGACCTAAGGATATATGTTAGTTTTAATCAAGTTAGGTATATTTACCCTAGGACAAATAAGTCTATGTCAGTAACAACTAACATTTCACAAGGTGGAAAAGGCGAATCCCAATCATTCCTCAACAAAATTCCCAAGGAACTTTTAGATCAAGCAAAAAAAGAAGCAATAAATGCCACAAAAGCAATGCAAACGAATTTTGCAGGTGTAGATGTTATGTTTGATGGTAAAAAGAATAAACCTTTTGTGATTGAGATACAAGCATTTCCAGGTTTTCCAGCATCAAAAAAATATAATATCTCCAAAAGAATTTTAAATGATATAAAAGAGAATTTAAACTAAAATGCAAAAAATTAAATTAGAATTTGAAGATCCCAAGAAAATTAATCTTAAAGAGGTAATAATAGGGGCAAGGCTTTTGATAGAAGAGGCATTAAAAAGGGGTATCAAAGTTAGTAAACCCCTTGACAATTTTAGAATATTTGAATATCGAGGGGAGAGACATTTAGTAAATGCTCAGGAAACAGACCAAGTGGGAAGACCTGCTGTAAGTTTAACACATAATAAACAATTATGCAGGGAATTTCTTAATGTTAATGGCATCTCTGTTCCAAAAGGAAATAGGTTCAAAAAAGAAGAGTTTAAACAAGCACTTGCTTACTTTAAAAGAAGCAATAAACCAGTTGTCTGCAAACCAGTTAATTCAGATTATGGTACTTTAGTTTTTTTGAATGTAGATTCAGAAAAGCAATTAAAACATATTTTTAAAAAAATCACAAAGAACTATGATTTTATTATAGAAGAACAATTTGTAGGTACTGAAATTAGGGTCTTTGCCACTGAAAAAGGTTATGTTTGTGCAAATCAAAGAACACCTGCTAATGTGGTGGGAGATGGTAAACATAATATTAAACAATTAGTTGAAAAAAAGAATCAATTAAGATTTAAACAATTAGGGGATATAGATTTTGAAAAGTATGCGCTTCATCTTGATAAAGAAGAAAAAAAGATGTTAAGAAGACAAAAGAAATCTATCCGATCAATACTGGATGAAGGTGATATTGTGTTATTGAGAGATAATTCAAACCTTTCCACTGGAGGGGATAGTATGGATATTACAGATGAGCTACATCCTTCAATAAAAAAAATTGCAATAAAGATTGTTCAATCTATCCCTTGTATGAAATATGCAGGTATTGATATAATTCTAAATAAAGATATATCTAAACCTCAAAATAAAGATAGTTACAGGATAATTGAAGTTAACAATATGCCTGGTATTTATGGTCACCATATGCCTCATCAAGGCACATCAAGAAACCCTGCAGGGGCAATATTAGACATGTTATTCCCAAAATCCAAATGAAAATAACAATAAGAAAAGCAAAACCAGAAGATTTAGATAATCTTTTTCAGATAAAATTAGATTCAAAAAAAGAAGAAAAAAAAGTAAATAAAAATATGGTCTCCATCTCAAAATCAAAGCAACATTTCTATAAATATCTAAAATATGATTTAACAAGTAAATATCGTGCTGTATTCATTGCATTAGATGGCAAAAAACCTGTTGGAATAATTATTGGAAGAATTTACCGTTCATTAAAAGTATTAGGTTATGAAAGGCGTGCATCTTTGGGTAATTTATTTGTTGATAAAAGTTATAGGAAAAAAGGTATTGCTAAAAAATTAATTAAGGCCTTAACAAAATGGTGTAAAAAGGAAGATATAACTTCAATAACTCTAAGTGTTTATCCTCAAAATACACATGTTCATGAAATGTATTCTAAAAATGGTTTTGAAGATTTCTGTATAACCATGCATAAAAAACTTTGATTAAAGAAATATTTAAATAGATTAAACCCTCATTTTATTAATATGTCTGATAAAAAGGGTACTAAAAAGGTTTCTAAGAAAGTTCTTATTGTAGATTATGGTTCCAAGTCTGCAGAGAATCTTGCAAAGATGTACGAACAACATGGCGTGCGTTCAGGTATTGAGTATAAGATTGAAATAAAAAAAGAAAAAGACCTATTAAAATTAAAAGAAGGGGGCAATGGTAAACAACTTCACGATTATCACATAATCCATCAGTCTGGAAGTAGAGTAAGAAATTTGGGTGAAGAGGCAGTAAAATACCTTATGGAAAACGTTCATGAAGATACCTATATGATTGGAACTTGTCACGGTGCACAAGAAATTGCAAAACATCATGGAGTTGAGTCTAAAAAACTAAAAGAATCTCAAAAAGGAAAACAAGAAATTAATTATGATGGTCAAAAAAGGAGTATCCATAAGAATCACAGGTGGGGTATCCCAGTTGCTTCAAATTCCAAACTAGAAGTTATTGCAACATCTGAACAGGAGTTTCATGAAGGTGGGACTGGTAAAATTTATGAAATATTTAAAGTTAAAGGGAAAAATCATTATGGGATTCAAGGCCATGGGGAACAAGGCATAGGAAAGGACTTAATGTATGAATTATTGGACAAGCTATCAACTCAACAAAAACCAAAAAAACATTCTCAAGAAAAAAAATACAATTCTACTCAATAACTGCTCTAGAAATATCTTTTCCAATACTACTCTTTTTATCTAAATCCTTAACTCCATTATTATTTGCTATTTCTAATACTAATGGTATCAATTGTTTACTATATCTCGTAACAGATGATACTGGAACTAGCCCAGGATAACCATATATACTCATATGAATAATTCCATCTAATTCAAACCATGGTTGTGTTAATGTTGTAGGTTTACATGTTTCAATGGGGTTAGGATAGTCTACAGATAAATCAACTATAACTGCGCCCTTATTAAGATTTTTTAACATATCTCTTGTAACAATATAAGCTTTATTCTTACGTTCCTCTTCAGGCCACGCAATTGCATTAATTAATATATCCTTGCCTTTCATAAAGTGTGCAATATGTTTATATTCAGATTTTCTTAAAATTTTAACATTCATTCCAAGTCTATCACACATCTTGATAGCACCAGAACCAACTCTACCATAACCTAAAACTAAAACTTCACACTCTTCAGGTATTTTTTGTAAAAGGTGTGTAGCATATAAAACTCCAATTTCACCAGTAATATCTGTAGCATCGACATATCTTTCTCCAAATTCACTCATGATAGATTCCATTTCAATTGCTTTGATGCCCTTACCTTGAATCATTTTGATTCTTTTAGGGTTTTGTGTAGCATGTAACATTGAAAAAAGTATCTTATTATTTATTTTTTTGAATTCAGAATCAGTGGGGCTTCTCAATTTTAATAACATATCAGATTTATCATAAACTTCTTGGGTAGATTTTATTTGAGCACCCATCTTGATATAATCTTCATCAGAAAAATTAACTCCTAGGCCTGCTTTAGTTTCAACATAGACTTTATGACCAGCTTTAACTAATTTTTTAACATGTAAAGGTCTCAAAGCTACTCTTTTTTCATCTTTATTTGTTTCTTTTAATATTCCTATTATCATTTTGTATTTATTTTGAGTCGTTATAGTATTTTCTTTAAGTCTTGTTTGGACGATATAAAAAAGCCTAAAGAAAACATCATAAATCGCAACTCCAGTCGCACTATTTAAAGATGGGACTCCATTTATAAGCTTTTCGTAATTCGTAACCGTTTCAGAGTATCTTTTTAAAATTCAAATTGAAAATCTTTTTATACTACTTATCTTAAATTTATCTTAAGATGAAAGATATAAACATAAAAATAAAACAAATAAATATTTTAAATTTCTCGGCAAGAGAAGGGAGTGTAGAGTTCGAAGTTTATTTTAATAATTATAAGACCCTCAAAAATGTAGTGATTGATGACCCTGAAGAATTAGCATATGATCTAGTTACAGAGATCAGAAGGAAAGTAAAAGATGCGAATCAAAGGCCAGATTCAGACAATATTTTAGATACAATCGTTAATGTTCTAATTGAAGATGAGGGATCAACGATAAAAAAGATTTCCATGTTTTTAGGTAAGTTAGCAGATAGGGTAAATGCAATAAAAAACTCTAAACAAGCAGAAAACTATATGGACTCAATTAATTCTGTTAAAAGTATGGTTTTAGAATTATAAAAAAATAAAATAAAAAAGGAAATTAATTTCCTTTGGTCATAGTGGTTCTTCTACGTGATTTCTTAGCTGAAGAAGTAAGTCCCCTTTCAACTCTACCTTTTTTATCACATATCCAATTGATATTTTTATCGGATTTGATAACTGGGTGAGCTCTATCAACTAATATGATTTCATACCACGCATATCTTCCATCTTCTGCAACAAAATACGAATTAAGAACTTCACAATTAACATATTTTTTGTCAGCTCTTCTTTCTGCAATTGTTTGATAACTTAAATCTAAGTTTTTAGTTTGATGAAATCTTTTTGGTCTTCTACCATGTTTTATCATAGGTCTTTTATGACCTCCTCTAATAACTCTTTGTCTAACAACAATAAAACCAGGTTTTGCTTTATAACCTAAAGATCTAGCTCTGTCAATTCTTGTTGGTTTGTCGACTCTAACACTTGCGTCTTCTTTTCGCCAATCAATTAATCTTTGCCTCCATAACTCGGGCATATTTTTCTTTGGTTGTTTCCAAAGTTCTCTTACATATTTATACATACTCATTTTAGCCTCCTAAACTATTTTTTATGCTTTTGAGCTTCAGGTAAGCTACTACCCACATTGCTCTATTAATTATGCTTCTAAAACCATTTAAAAAACTATCGGAAATAGCAATATCACTTAGAACTCAAATCATATCTCTCAAGAGATTTATTCAATTGTCGATTCACCATAATAAAGGTGGTTCTTCTTGAGAATTCTTTAAGTTTTCTAGCCCCAATATAAGTTCCAGTACTTCTCAAAGAACCAAGAATCTCTTGAATAAAATCATTAACATCACCTTTATAGGGTATCTTTAAGCTTCTTCCTTCACTTGTTCTGTGTTTTGCAATGCCCCCATAGTGTTTATTCATTGCAGTATCTGAGCTCATACCATAATATTCTTTATATTTAATTCCATTTTCTTCAACAATCTCTCCACCGGATTGATCAAAACCTGCAAATAACGAACCAAGCATTACAAAATCGGCACCACCACAGTATGCTTTTCCAACACAAGAGGGAGTTATTGCTCCACCATCAGATATGATTAGTCCACATCCCCCATTTTCATTGCTAATACCATGCGCCGCATCAGAACATTCTATTACTGCACTTAATTGAGGATATCCTACTCCTGTTTGTTTCCTTGTTATACATGCAGAACCACTTCCAATACCTATCTTAACAATATCTGCACCAGCGAGTAATAATTCTTCACTCATTTCATTTGTAACGACATTACCTGCCATGATAGTGTGTTTAGGGCATAGGGCTCTTAATTCTTTTAGTTTTTCAACAAACCTTTCCAAATATGCATTTGGGACATCTAAACAAACAAAATTAAACTTATCACTCAGACCTGCCTCTAATACTTTCTTAAATTTATCAAAATCTTCATCTCTTATTCCCAAAGTATATGCAACATAATCTGGCTCATCAAACTCTTTAAAAAAATCAGCCAACTCTTCAACAGAATAAAACTTATGCAAGGCAGTTATAACTTTAGATTTGGATAATGCCCTCACCATCTCAAAAGTCCCTGTAGTATCCATATTTGCAGCAATTATAGGTATTCCACTCCATTCCCTATTACTATGTAAAAACTTAAAAGTCCTCTCGATTAGAACATCCTTTCTACTACGGAGTGTGCTTCTTTTAGGTCTTATTAAAACATCATCAAAATCAATTTTAGTATCTTGTTCAATTCTCATTTAATTCCCACAAGATAAAAAGCTCTAACTCACATATAAACATTGCGTTTTCTAAGGGAAATCCTCTAACCAACAAAGAAACCTTTAAATAATTCCCAACATTACCTACTTTATGTTAGCTGATTTTGATACAAAGGATATGTATTCTGTAATAAGAAATTTTTCAGACCAGGTAAAAAAAGGATGGAATTTAGGTGAAAATATCAAAGTTGCAGAACCTGATAGGATAATTATAACTGGTATGGGTGGGTCTGCTTTGCCTGGTGAAATCTTAATATCCTATCTAACCAAAAATTTCAAGATCCCTATCGAAGTTAATAAAAATTACAATCTTCCAGAGAATATAAACTCTAAAACCCTGGTTTTTGCTATCAGTTATTCGGGGAATACGGAAGAAACTCTCGATGCATTCCGACAAGCTAATAGAAAAAGTTGCCAATTAATTACAATTTCTTCTGGGGGAAAGTTATGTGAGCTTTCTAAAAAATTAAACAAACCCTCCATCAAAGTACCCTCTGGCATCCAACCCAGATTAAGTTATGGTTATTTATTCTTTCCAATATTAAGGGTTCTTCAAAATTCAGGTTTGGTTCCTAATCAAGAAGATTACATAATGGAATTAACAGACAAATTAAGAAAAGACATATACAAAAAAAGTGCTTCAGATATATCTGAAAGGCTGCTCGGTAAAATCCCTTTGATCTATTCTTCGGAAAGAATGTATGCAGTTGCATATAAATGGAAGATAAATTTTAATGAAAATTCTAAAATTCATGCATTTTGTAATTATTTTCCTGAACTCAATCATAATGAAATGGTAGGTTATACCAATCCTAATGGTAATTATTATGTAATCATAATAAAAGATGAACTCGATGAAATGAAAATCAGAAAAAGGATGAAGTTAACAAAAGACCTAATTCAACTAAAAAAATGTCCTGTTCTTGATTTAGAACTAAAGGGCTCATCCGATCTAGTTAAGATTTTTTCTACAATTTACCTGGGTGATTGGACGTCTTATTACTTAGCTTTAAGAAACAAAACCGACCCTACACCTGTTGAGATAATTGAAAATTTTAAAAAGAAGTTATAATCTTAACTATTCTAAAGTAGTTACAAATAGAAACCTTTATAATATCAGTTCTGATTATATTTCATATGGTTGAAGAAATTGAAGAAAGATCAAGGGAAGCTGTAAGGGCTGAATCCCTTACAATTAAAGAAAAAATTATTAAATCCCAACAAGAATTAGATGGATTAGATGCCAAAATAAAAGAACTCTCAGAAGAAATATCTCAAGAAGAGATACCTTTCAAACCCTCTTGGTCATTATTCAGAAGAAAGAAGAGTTCAGCAGATTCTTATTTTGAATCGAGTGATAAGGCAGAGCAAGATAAAAAGAAAGGATATTTAGAAAATTTAAAAAATAAATCTGGTGAATTAGATTCCCAAAAGAAAGAAGCTTTAAAATATAAAGGCATTTTGGCAGAAATTTATATAAGGAAGATTGACTTATTCCCTGGTTCAAAAGATCTTTATGAAACCACTTTTGATTGTAAGACTGAAATTGTAGATACGCAAGAACCTGATAAAGGGATAAGTATATTTAATAAAAATATACCTAGAAAATATATGGGCAATGGGTATCATAAAAAAGCAGTTAAATCCTTGGATGTCTCATCAGTATCTAAACAATTTATTATGGATGAAGGGATCGTAGCTTTAGTTAATGTAACTCATAGCGGAAACTTAGAATCTAATTCACATTATGGCCTTCCTGTAAAAAAAGTACAAAACAGTTAACCTTTTAAACCACTAACTAATTATAATCCTATCGAGAGATGTAGCGGTTATTCATTTGACTGCTATAGACTGGAGAAATTAATACTAATTTCTCACATAATATACGAGGTAAATATAAAATGGCAAGAATGCACTCAAGAGATAAAGGAAAAAGTAAATCAGTTAAACCTGTTAAAAAAACAAATTTATCATGGTTAACATATAAATCAAAAGAAGTGGAAATGTTAGTTTCTAAATTAGCAAAAGAAGGTAAAACTTCCTCTCAAATTGGTTTATACCTCCGGGATAATTATGGTATTCCTTCTGTAAAAAGGGTAACTGAAAAATCAATAACTCAAATTTTAATTGAAAAAAAATTAGTTAAAGATCTCCCAGATGATCTTATGGCTTTAATTAAAAGAACTGTTATGATAAGGAAACATCTTGAAAAGAATCATAAAGATGAACCTGCAAAACGTGGTTTACATTTAACAGAATCTAAGATTAAAAGATTAGTTAAATACTATAAATCTTCTAAAAAGATTGCTATGGATTGGAAGTATGATCCAGAAAGAATCAAATTATTCATAGAATAATTTTTATTTTATTTTATTTTATTTTATTTTATTTTTTAAAAAAACAAGTAAAGAGGTATCCATCTACAAATGCAAAATTATGAAGGTTTTAAAGAAAATATAGCATCTGCTGTTGAAAGATTTAAACAATTAGAGAAAAATGAGAGGATAAGAGTTATATCTCATTTAGATGCAGATGGAATTTGTGCATGTTCTATATTATTAAAGGCATTTAATCACGATAACAGGAATTATTCTATCTCAATAGTTCAACAACTTAATGAAAAAATTTTAATTAGTTTAGCTAAAGAACCTTACAATTATTATTTCTTCACAGATCTTGGTTCAGGTCAAATTGATCTAATCAATAAGTATCTCAAAGGGAAAGTTGCATTCATATTAGATCATCATGAATTAAAAGAAACACAACCCAATGAGAATGTAGTTCATGTAAATCCTCATTTGTATGGTATAGACGGGGGAAAGGAAATATCCGGTTCAGGTGTAGTTTATTTATTTACAAATAAATTAAATAATAAAAAAGACATGGCCCATATTGCTGTTATTGGTGCAATTGGTGATGTCCAGGAAAATCATGGTTTTGAAAAATTAAATGCAAGTATTTTACAGGCCGCAGTTGAACAAGGTAAGATACAAATAAAAAAAGGTTTAAGGGTTTTTGGTGTGCAAACAAGGCCTTTACACAAAATCTTAGAATATTGTTCAGATCCATATATCCCAGGGGTATCAGGCTCAGAATCAGGGGCTATTCAATTTCTTCAACAATTAGATATTGAACCAAGAAATGAAAAAGGATGGAGAAAAATGGTAAATTTAACAGAAGAAGAGACCCAAAAACTTATTGCAGCAGTAATCATGAAGAGATCTGGTGAAGATAATCCTGAAGATGTTATAGGCAACATCTATTCATTAAATGATGAAGAACCTGAGTCATCATTAAAAGATGCAAAAGAGTTCGCGACTTTATTAAACTCCTGTGGGCGGCTTAGTAAGGCCTCATTAGGTATTGGTGTATGTTTAAATGATAAAGTTGCAAAGGAAAAAGCACTAGAAAATGCCTCAGATTATAAAAGGGAAATTGTTAAGGCACTTAATTGGTACAATGATAATAAAACTAGTTCCGATATAACATTGGAAGATGGTTTTATAATAATAAATGCTAAAGAAAATATAATTCCTTCTATGATTGGTACAACAGCTTCTATTTTATCAAAATCAAATGATCTAAAGAAGGGGACTTTAATTATGTCTTTAGCGAGGAATGTTATGGAAGATACAACTAAAGTTTCTTTAAGAATTTCTGGTAGGAATAATGATGTAGATTTAAGAAAATTTGTAGAAAACATATCTTCACCTATAGAAGGTGCACAAGCAGGAGGCCATATGGGCGCTGCAGGTGCAATGATCCCAACTGAAAAAGAAAGCGATTTCATTAAAGAAGCTAAACGTGTTCTAAGTGCTAACGCAATTGAAGAAAAAATTGAATAAATTTAAAAAATAAAAAAGAATTATAATAATCCTTTAATGTTAGAAATATGATCTGCTACATCAGAACCCTTCTTTGTTAAGGTCAATAATTTTAATCTACCTTGTTTATCAAAGTTAATAAGTTCATTTTTCTCCATTTCTTGAAGAATTTTCACAACATGAGAATATGTACAATCAATTTGTTTTGCTAAGGATGAAGCGTAGATTGGTGATTTGGCATTCTTTAAATTCACCAACATCATTGCAGGTTTCTCCCTGAAAAACACATTAAAAATATAACCATCATTAACCATTATTATTCCCCCCGTAATATATATTATAAAATATATGTTATATATAAAGCTTTCGAATGGGTATAAAACAACATTTCTTTTGCATTAGTATTGTCCCACTCTAATTTTTGGAATACACATACATATTTAAATGTTCTTATTTTGCTAATCTAATGAAGGAACAGTTTAAAGATATCTTATTTCCTTACGACGAGATGAGACCTATTCAAGAAGATCTTATTGAAGAAATAGATAAAGCAATAAAAAAAGGCACTAACCTTGTTGCTCATGCACCCACTGGACTTGGAAAGACAATAGCTGCATTAGCACCTGCAATAAGTTTTGCAATGGATAAAGACTTAACAATATTTTTTCTAACCTCAAGACACACTCAACATCATTTAGCTATTGAAACATTAAAACATATCAAAGAGAAATTTAATATACCTTGTTTAGTCACAGACATAGTTGGAAAACAATCTATGTGTGTACAAGAACATATACAAGATCTCTATTCAAATGAATTTAATGAGTTTTGTAAGAATGCAAAAGAAAAACATGAATGTGAATTTTATGAGAATACTAAAAAAGATAATAAGATCAGCGTTAGAGCAAAAAAGGTAATTGAAGAATTAACAAAATCTTCTCCAAATCATTCAGAACAAGTAATTGAAGTTTGTGAGAAAGAAAAATTATGTCCTTATGAAATCTCTACAGAATTAGCAAAAAAAGCCAAAGTGATAGTTTGTGATTATTTTTATTTATTCCATCCTAAAGTGAGTGATGCATTCTTTAAAAAGGCTGGAAAAAAATTAGAAGAATCAATTGTCATTGTTGATGAAGGCCATAATCTTCCTTCAAGAATTAGAAATTTATTTACACAAAAAACAAGTACATTTATTTTAGATCGTGCAATAACCGAAGCTAAAAAATTTGGTTTTCATGAATTAGTTCCTAAAATAAATGAGATTAAACACCTAGTTAACAAAATTTCAAAGAAAGTAGGATCAGGTAAAAATGAAATCCTAATTACAAAAGAAGAATTTTCTAAACAACTCGAGGAGCAAGGGGATTATGATGAATTAATAGCGGAATTAGAATTTGCAGCAGATGAAATTCGTGAAAAACAACGTTCAAGTTATATTGGGTCATTATCTACTTTTTTGACCGGCTGGTTAGGTCCAGACAAGGGATTTTCAAGAATTCTCTCGATAACAGAATACAAAGGTAAAAAAAATACCAGTCTAAGTTATAGGTGTCTAGACCCTTCTTTATCATCTACAGTTGTAGTTGAACACTCCTATTCTACTATTCTTATGTCTGGAACACTAAAACCTACGGGGATGTATACTGATTTGTTGGGCTTTCCAAAACAAAGGACCACTCAAAAAGAATATGGTAGCCCATTTCCCAAGCAAAATAAATTAACCTTGATTGTCCCAGAAACAACAACCAAATTCACACAGAGAAGTGAAGATCAATTTAAAGAGATTGCAAAAATCTGTAGTAATATAACTAATACAATAAAAGGCAACTCTTCAATTTTTCTTCCTAGTTATTTCTTATTAGATAAAGTAAATAGGTATTTCTCAGAATTATCTAATAAAAGAATTATCCGGGAGATACCTGGATTAAGTAAAGAAGGGAAACACGATATGTTAGAAGAATTTAAATCTCAAAGTAAAGAAGGGGCAGTCTTACTGGGGGTAGCTTCTGGAAGTTTTGGGGAAGGAGTAGATTTACCAGGGGAGTTATTAAAATGTGTTATTGTTGTAGGTATCCCTTTACAAAAACCTGATTTAGAAACAAATGAAGTGATAAATTATTATGATAAAAAATTTGGACATGGGTGGGATTATGCTTACCTTTATCCTGCTATATTAACCTCCTTACAAAATGCAGGACGATGCATCAGATCTGAAAAAGATAAAGGGGTCATAGTATTTTTAGACGAGAGATATGATTGGCCCAACTACAAAAAAATTCTACAAAATGAAGATATTAAAGTAACCAAAGGATATTTACATGAGATAAATAAATTCTTTGAACAGTAATTTTTTGATCAATTTCTTAATACAACTATTTTTATCTTTAATTTACACTAATTTTTAAATTAGACAAAAAATCTCTCGTCGATACATAAGAACTAATTAATATATTAATATACTTTTTTGTATACTAAGGTACATAATAGAAACATTTATATACTAGTATGATTATTTAACTATTAAGAGAATGGTAGTATTATTTGATAGGTACAACTTGCCTGAAGACATATTTGAAATATTGTTTGCTACAAAGCAACAGATAATTGTAGCTAAGGCTTTAATTGAATATATCAAAGATAATGATAACGAAATAACAAAGACTGAGATGAGTTTATTCGCCACAGAACTCCACGAAGGTACTTTTGAAACAGAAATCGATGAACCTGCATATCGCGGAAAAAAAGTAAAACTAAGTTATAACAAACGTCAGTTTTACGATAGGATATTAACTCCTATGAAGAGTATGGGTCTAATTGATTATGACCTTTATAAAAAAACATACAAGCTAAGTGAGAAGTTTTACAATGAAATATTAAAGATTGGCTTGATGTGGAAACAAGAATTACAAAAACCAGTAAGAGTATTAAAAACAAAGAAACGATGATATAGGCTCCCTTAACAATTTCTTTGTAAACCACCCCCACACTTTACAAACCAAGGGAGCCATTCATAATCCACGTTGTCAAGGGAAAAAGAGGTGATTGAACATAACGAATTTGGTGTTCAATTAAATTACCCAAATACGCTGGCTCTTTTGGCGGAGCCAGCATTTATTATTTCTAAAAGTTTTTAAATCAATAAATAACTCTTATTTTATGTCTTTAGATTCAATAGCAAACTTAACTTGGGGGAGAAAAGTTAGAAAAATTAAAGAAAAAATAGATATTTCAGATATAGATACTTTGGGTTGTAATAATTTGGATGATTACTTAAATAAGTCTAATCAATATGCTTCATCATTTATTGAAGAAAGAGGGGGCAATATATTAAAAAATTTGTATCATTTTAAAGATATCAATCCTTGTTGTAGGCACTATTCTTTGTATACCTATGCGGTTTTTACATCATTAGTAGAGAGGGAAAATCTTTCTTTTGATAAAGATGTTATTGTGATGGCCGGAGCAGTAGTTTATAAAAAAGATGATAAAATTAAGGCTGGACTGCATATGTGGTTAGGTATTGATGATGAAGAATCATGGGATTTATATGAGCCCATAGTTAAAAACAGGGATTATATTTTTCATTATAAACCTTGGTTTTGTTTTGATGTAAATGGTAATAAGACTGAAGCAGTATCATGTGTCAAGGGTGGTTCTGCCCTTCTTATACATAGTGGTCTAATGCTTTAATCAATCAATTCCGACAGCTTTATAAATCAATAAAAAACATTCTTTACAACATAAAACCGGTCGCTTAACAATTAGATCAGGCACTTCTTCGCGTCTGATGAAAGTTAGGTATCCAACGTGTGATATACACGGGAGAAAGATAAAATGGCAAAAGAAACAATAAAAGTATTAGTAGAAGGGGGGAAAGCAACAGCGGCACCACCTCTAGGTCCAGCACTAGGTCCAGCAGGAGTTAACATTGGAGAAGTAGTTGGAGCAATAAACGAAAAAACAAAAGATTTCAAAGGAATGCAAGTTCCAGTATCAGTTATTATTGATAAAGATACCAAAACATTCGAGATTGAAATTGGTACTCCACCAGCTTCTGCATTAATCAAAAAAGAAGCAGGAGTTGAAAAAGGATCAGGTAATCCAAAAGCCGATAAAGTGGCGGACGTTCTTATTGAACAGATCATTAAAGTTGCTAAGATGAAGGAAGGTAATCTTCTCGGTAAAACGCTAAAAGAAAAAGTTAAAGAAATCATTGGTACATGCAATTCAATGGGTATATTAGTAGAAGGGACACCCGCTGTAGAAGCAATTGGATTAGTTAATGAAGGTAAATTTGATGAAAAGATCAAATCAGGAAAAACCGAATTATCAGATGAAGAAAAAGCTAAATTAGCTGTAGAAAAGAAAAAATTAGCTGAAGAAATTGAAGCTAGAAGATCAGAATATGAAGCAACAGCTAATACAATAATTGCCTCAATGAAAGGTAAGGAACGGTCTTCTATTAAGACTAAACTTAAAGAAGCTAAGATACCTGATGCAATTATTAAGGAATTACTTCCAGAAGAAGAGACAGCAGCACCAGCAGAAGGAGCAGCACCAGCAGCTGAAGCAAAGAAAGAGTAATATCTTTCTTAATTTTTTTAATTTAATATTTTGTACTAATGTACAAAATTTTTTTATTTTTTAAATTATTTCTAACTTATATTATCAAGAATTCCATGACTATCTTTAGTTTTCATCATGTCACTTATAAATTTCCAATCCTTGCCAGCTTTAATCATAAATTTAGTCTTTAAAATCTCAACTTCTTTATTAGATATTCTAGCAAATCTATCTGCTTCAATTAAACCATAAGGGTATCCCATAAACACAGGATCGTTTGAATTATGACTCAATAAACTTAGAACATTATCAACATTTCCATTAAAATCCAACCTAAATATATATTGGGAGTTTTCATTAAGCTTAACAAAACATATATCATACATCTTATCAAATTTAGCTAAGGGATAGTAATACCATTTTGTTTCTGGTTGCAATTCATTTAATAAAGAAATTACACTACCTCCTTTATCTGTAAATAATTCACATGTTTTAGAGAGTCCACAAACATTTACTTTTTTTTCTTTGGCTAAATTATAAATATCATCAAATAATTCCTTTTCATTATTATACTTAGTATCTAAACTTCCATCAAAAATAATTGAATCACAATTATCTACTCTAGAAATTAATTCTTTACCTACATTAAGTTCTGCAAACCTCCTAGCAACATTACCCACAAAAGATACATCTGCTCTGCTGTTTCCCTGCATGATACTTTTATCTAAGCTATTAATCTCGAATTCATCAATAATTTTATCTCCGAATATTTGGGTCTTAAAAAATATCTTACCTTCTTTATCATATGATCTAACTAACAAGTAAAATTCATACTTTTTATTCTCGATTCTTTTGTTTTCTAAATAAACAGTAGAATATATTCGAATAAACTGTAAAGAAAAATTAGACGCCTTTAATATTTCGGCATTGCCCCCATCAATAAAACATATCTTGCCATTAACATCAATATCTTCTATTTTTATAAAATTATCTTGCGTAATTTCAAGGGGTTCATAACTATCATAACTCAATTTGATGAATTTTCCTTTATCTTTTATAGAATCTCCAAGATGATCTAAAACTTCTTTTAATATATCTTCTTCCATTTAACTAACAAATGATTAGAAATATTTAAATACTCTCTTTTCTAAATATGACTATGCTTGAACAACTTTATCCAATAAAAATTGTTGAAAAAAAGCCCTATTATGCTTTTCTTTTAGGTATTGCATATACTATAATAGGTATAGGTATAGCAGTTTTACTTTTTCCAGAGGATCCTGCAATCGTAGCAGTTGCCTTAATTTCATTAATGTTTTATCCAACTCTTAAAAAATTACTAGCTTTAGAAGAAAAGGAAGAAGCTAAAAACACTCGATTTAATTTGATAGATTTTTTTAAAGATCATCAATATATCTTTAAAGTATATATCCTTTTTTTCTTAGGTTCTATGTTAGGATTTGCTTTTTTTACAATTAGTCTCCCATCACTTGCAGCAAATCACATATTTAATAATCAAGTAGATATACTCTACAGAATCACAGGTGCCGCAACATTTAATGTAGCTAGATTTGGCGAAATATTTGCTAATAATATTATAGTTTTAATTTTAGTCTTTGTAACAGCATTTTTAATTGGAGATGGAGCTATCTTTTTATTAACATGGAATGCTTCTGTTTGGGGTACTATCTTTGGATTATTTGCAAAAAATTATGCATTAAGTGCTTCAAAGAATCCCTTTTATGTTTTTTTGATAGTTCTAACAATTGTTATAACTCATACGTTATTAGAGGCCTTTGCTTACATATCTGCAGCCTCTGCGGGGGGGGTAATATCAAAAGGGATGATTAAAGAAAAATTAGCATCTAAGAAGTTTAATAGGGTAGTAAAAGGTACTTTAATCACGTTGTTATTTGCAATAATAGTTCTAATTATAGCAGTTGCTGTTGAAAACTATGTCTTGGGTAACATAAGGATATATCAAGAAATTGTTAGGTATAGTTTTATATAATCTCAGGGCATTCTTCTTTTATGAGCAAATTAAATTCAAAACCTATAATCACTACAGATTTGGATGGTGTGCAATGCCAATTTAATCCTTACTTTCATGAATGGGTTAATAAAAAAACTTTGAAAAATCTTGAATATAGTAATCAAACATCATTTGCATATGAAGATTGTTGGGGTGAGACAAAGGAATACTGGAGAAACTTAATGATCCAATTCTGTAAGGAAGGCAATTTAGTAGACTTACCCATTTATGAGGGCGGAGTTAAAGCAGTAAAAGAACTTTCGAACAAATATCAAATTATCGCAGTTACATTTAGACATCCCTTGAATCGTGATGCAACCTTAGAATGGGTTGGAAGGGAAATACCGGAGATTTCTGATGTTATTTTCGAACAAGACAAAGCTGGATTTTGTAAAAAAGTTAAAGCAGTCGCACATATAGATGATTCTTTAGATTGCGTTAGAACGTTTACTGATAAGACTAAAGCATATTTAATTGATAGGCCATGGAATCAATCTAACAAAGAACCCCAATACCAAAGGGTAGATTCTTGGGACCCCATATTATCAGAATTTATATATGGGTTTTGATAAACAAACTAAATGCCTTAATTCCAAGTCCCACAACTAAACTAACAATCATACCTGCAATTAAAATACCTAAAGATAAAGCAAAGTAAGCTTTTTTTCTAGGAACTTTAAAGAACCATGCTAATAATGTTCCAGTATATGCGCCAGTTATAGGTAAGGGTATTCCAACAAACAACATAAGCATCATAAACTCCCATTTAGTCCCTATATGTTTTTCTAATTTACTTCTTTTTCTTTCAATATAATGATTAAATAACTTATCATATATTTTTACTTTTAAAAATAATTCATGTAAATGATCTAAAAAGAAAAATACTATGGGTATAACAAAAAAGTTAGCTATAATCGCTATCAAAAAAGCAGAAAAAATCGTTAAACCATTAGCAACCCCAACAGGAATTCCCCCCCTTAGTTCAGATATAGGTATTATACTCCATATGATTGTTTGAAGTATTCCATTCATAACATTTCACCAGATTTAACTCGTTCCTTAAAGTATTCCTGCTGAATTAAAAAAACAATATAATCTTTACCCTTTGTAATTTTTCTTTTTCTCCTAGCGTAAATTACACCTTTCTTAACAAAAGTATCTTTATGTTTTTTCTTAAATTTTACAACATGTTCTTTTATACTCACACTAGGCCCATTTAATATTTTAATTTTATCAACATCTTTACCCAGCTTAAAGATAAAATATCCTTTTTTATCTCTATCCCATAACCAATCACATTTTTTAACAACAAAACCTTCTTTGGTAAGTTCAGTATTAATAAAATTAAAAGCTTTAACTAATTTAGCACCTATAACATCCTCTTTTCCTTTCAAGGATTTTACTTCAATAACTATAAAATCTTTTTTTAATTTATCCAAATCTAATTTGGGTTCTTCAAACATTTTTACAGTGGGTTTTTTAACAAACGCCCTAGCTTTTTTTATGAACAAATCAAATTTTTCATAACTTAAAGCTGCAGCTGCATTTCTATCTTCCTGTACAGGATCAATTAATATCAAAGGGGAGTACAATTTACTTTTATTTAACTCAAACATAACATTTTTATTTTTATAAAATTTTTTTATATCAATAACTTCTTTGACTTTCCATTTAGAAGCAGCTTTCATAAGTTTTAAGAAACTTCCATAATTAATAACTAGTAGCTCGCACATATAACCGGAAAAACCATTGATATAAGATTCTGCACCATATATCCTATTAACTTTACAAAATTGTTTCATCAATCTTATCTCATCAGGTAATCTTTTGTTCTTTTTAGTAACTAATTTAACAAAATCTGCATGTAATGGACTAACATCAGTTATATTCAAAGCAGATTCTGCTTTTTTTATCTCCATTATAGGAATAATCTCAAACGTAAATTTATTTTCATGAACTTGGAAATAATCTCTACTTCCATGTAACCTATCAAGTTTTTTAAAAGATTTTTTTAATTGTTTTTCTAAGATATCACTTAACTGATCACTTTTATCATGAAATTTATCATACTTAAATTGAATAAAGATATCTGCATCTTTAGTTGTTTTAAGCCAAGTACCTTTTGCACCGGATCCACCAAGTATAATTTTTGCATCTTTAACTTTAATTCTAGAAATAAACTTTTTTATTCTTTCCTCTATCTCTTTTTCTTCCTTCTTGCTCGGTTTAATAATGTCCAAAACATCATTTAAAACTTTCATAGAACTATTTGATTAATTAGCATATAAAAAGGTATTGTTTTTAAACTAAAACGTATAATATCATTTTATGAACGAACAACATTATGAAAAACTCTGGAAAAAAGTGGGTAAATGGGAAAATGAATCTCCTAATTTTAAAACAAGAACCCCTCAACAAGAAACTTTAGATTTTATTAGTTTTCTAAAATCTAAAAAATTAACTAAAGGCAACGCTCTAGATATAGGTTGTGGTGGGGGACGTCATGTTATTGCATTTGCTAAAGGAAATTTTAATTCATATGGTATAGATTTTTCAAAAACAGCAATTGATTTGGCTAAATTAGATGCTAAAGAAAACAAGTTAGAAGTAAACTTAAAGACAGGGGACGTCTTAAAGACAAAATACAAAGAAGATTTCTTTAGTGTTGTCCATGATTCTGGTTGTCTTCATCACATGCAAAAGAAACATTGGAAACAGTACCTAAATATAATAAAAAATACATTAAAGAGTGATGGTTACTACAAATTATTCTGTTTTAGTGTAAACACTAAGTTCTTAACAGGAAGAAAAATCACTAAAGAAAGAAATTGGATAAGTCATAAAGGACATTACTCTCATTTCTTCACAAAACAAGAAATAAAAGATTTATTCGGAAAAGATTTTAAGATCTTAAAAACAATAGAAGAAAAAAGAAAACAAGGCATGAGGTCTTTTTATATATTTTACCTGCAGAAGAGATAATTAGAACTTACTCCTCTTAACATAATGTGTATGTAATAACTTCTCAGATTTCTCTGATAAAGGCGCACCTAAAAATTTAGAATAAATCTCTTTAACAATGGGGTTCTCATGACTTTTTCTTAAAGGTAATCTTTTATCTTCTCTATAGATTGCATCCATCCTCTTCAAAATTTTTTCTTTAGAATAAGGTAAGGGCTGTCCACCACCATTAATACATCCACCAGGGCAAGCCATTATTTCAATAAAGTGATAATCCTCATGCTCAACAAGCAACTTCTCAGCATTTCCAAGACCATTAGCAACTGCAAATTTTACATCAGTACCATTTAAATTAATAATCCCCCTTTTTATCCCATCCATTCCACGAGTAGCTTTAATATCTACATTCTTTAATTTTTTACCAGTACCAAGCTCAAATGCAGTACGGAGGGCTGCTTCCATTACTCCTCCTGTTGCACCAAAGACTGCACCAGCACCAGTTGAAATTCCAAGTGCAGGATCAAAATCTTCATCTTTCAATTTTTTAAAATTAATCTTAAAATGATTTATTAACCGAGAAGCTTCTCTTGTAGTTAAAACATAATCTACATCAGTATGCATTTCTGGTCGACTGCTCTCAAATTTCTTTGCAGTACATGGCATAATAGAAACTACCACAATATCTTTTTTATTAATTCCCACATTCTTCGCATAGTATTCTTTAATCAATATTCCCAGCATCTCATGAGGACTTTTACATGATGACATATGTTTATCATCAATTAACTCATGATGGAAATGCTCCATATACTTAATCCAACCTGGACAACATGTTGTAATCATTGGAAAAGGTCCACCTTCTTTAAATCGTTTCAAAAATTCAGAACCTTCTTCCATAATCGTCATATCTGCCCCTAAATTAGTATCAAAAACCTTATCAAAACCACATCTACGAAGTGCAGCAACCATCTTTCCTGTAACAAGTGAACCTGGTTCCATTCCAAAATTTTCACCAATTGAAGCTCTTATAGCAGGAGCAGTTTGTACAACCACATGTTTATTTTTATCTTTTAATGCAGCTAACACATCTTGAAGATGTTCACGCTCAGATATGGCACCAACTGGACATGCTGCAATACATTGTCCACATTTTATGCAAGCAACATCATTTAAATCTTTATCACAATAAGGTGCAACATGTTCCCTATGTCCACGTTTAGCAAAATCAATTGCAAAAGTATTTTGTATTTCAGAACAAACCTTAACACACCTTCCACAATTTACACATAAATTATCATCTCTAATAACAGAAGCACCTAAATCAACTTTATATTTCTTTTTTGGATCGAATCTAACTTCTTGTAAACCAATATCTTCTATTATTTTACAAAGTTCATGTTCTGTATTTTGAATACTGCAAACTTTCATACCTTGACCAGCCATCAATAATTCAGCATTAACTCTTCTAGCCCTTTCAACTTTCTTTGAATTAGTTAAAACTTCCATTCCTTTTGAAGGATAAGTATTACATGAAGTAACTAACTTACCATCTATCTGAATCAAACATAATCTACATCGGGCTTCAGGCTCAATTCCTTCTTGATAGCATAAGGAAGGTATTTTAAATCCTATTTTTCTTAAACTGATAAGTAAACTCTCTTCACTATCTAAGTTATAGTCTTTCCCATCAACTTTTATCTTTATTTTTGACATTTTGCTTCAAATTCCTCTCTAAAATATGATAATGCAGTTAACAAATGTTGAGTTGCAGTTTGTCCCAAACCACAAAATGAACTTTCCTTAATCACTTCAGCTAATTCTTGGAGTGTATTAATATCTTTTAATTTAGCTCTGCCCATAGAGATATTTTCCAATAAACTTAAAATCCTCAATGTCCCTTCTCTACATGGGGTACATTTTCCACAAGATTCATACTCATAAAATTTAGCAATATTTGTAGCAATATCTACAATTGAATGTTTATTATCTACAACAATTATAGTGCAAGAACCAAGCATACAATCCTTTCCGCAAACATGTTCTGGAGTTAATGGCATATCACAATAAGGTATGCACCCGCCAAAACAACCAAAGTAAACAGCTTTAACCTTATTCTCAGGTTTGCCTAATTTAATCAATTCACATAAATTAATTCCAACAGGCATTTCATAAACCCCTGGTTTAGTAACATTACCTGACAAAGAATATAGCCTCAAATTAGTATCCCAATCATCATATAATATAGCTAAAGAAGCATTTGTTAATGTTTCAACATTATTTATTACAGTTGGTTTCTCATATAATCCTTTAACAGTTGGAAAAGGGGGTTTATGTCTTGGATGGCCTCGTTTACCTTCAATAGATTCTAAGATAGCAGTTTCATCACCACATACATAGGCTCCCGCGCCCATAAAAACTTCAATAGAAATTTTGGATTTACTTTTACTCAATACTTCTTTAATCGTTTTATTCAACTTAGATTCTAGATAATCATATTCTCCCCTTAGATAAATAAATGCTTTTGATGCACCGACAGCATAACAAGCAATCAATATACCTTCAATTAAAGCAGATGGATTATTCTGAATAATAAATTTATCTTTAAAAGTCCCTGGTTCACCCTCATCAGAATTGCATATTACATATTTCTCAGATGATTTTTCATTAGCAACCATTTCCCACTTTGTTCCAGTTGGAAAACCTGCTCCACCACGACCTGTTAATTTTTTATCTTTAATTATCTTAATTAATTTAGAAGAACCCAATTTCAAAGCTTTCTTATATGCTTTTAATTCAGTTTTCCTAAGTATTTGCATATTTTTCATTTTAATTTATCCAATATCAAATCAATCTTCTCTTTAGTTAACTTACCATAAACTTTTTTGTTAATCTTCATAGCTGGTGCTTCATTACAACATCCAATACATGAACAGATATGCAAACTAAATTTACCATTCTTTGTAATCCCGCTAGATTTTATTTTTAATTTCTTTTCAATATATTTAATGATATTAATAGAACCATTAACATAACAAGAAGGTGAATCACATATCTCAATAACATATTTTCCTTGTTTATTGATATGTAAGTGCGCATAAAAAGTAGCAACACCATAAATTTGAGAAATAGGAACCTTTAGCTTTGTAGAAAGTTTTTTCATAGACTCTTCAGAAATATTACCCTCTTTTTCTTGGATTTTAATCAATTCTTGTAGTAAATATCCTTTATCCTTCATATCCTTAATTCAAATTTTAGTCTTTTTATACTTTTTGGTTTAGAAAATGGTTTATTATACTAATTCCCATTCCCGTAGATTCCTCGTCTAAAAATAGTCCCATTCCCAAACTCATTCCATTAGAGGGAATAAACCCAAAACTATATAAACATTAAAAATATAAAATCATATATGTATGAATTCATTAAAGTAAAAGAGTATAATTATTCAAACCAATTTCAAAATATTGAGATGGTCGTATTATCTTTAGCAGCATTCTTTATACCTTTATTTCTAGGTCATCAACAAATAATCGTTGGAAGTGTAGTAAATGCATTCTTAATAGCGGGTGCATTACATCTTAAAGGTTGGAAAGTTGCACCAGTTATCATCATGCCTAGCTTAGGTGCAGTAGCTGCAGGATTACTATTTGGCCCATTATCAAAATTTTTATTATTAATGGTTCCATTTATCTGGATTGGAAACACATTACTAGTTGTTAGTATGAAGAAGTTTAAACTAAATTATTGGTTTAAATTAGGACTAGGGACAATTATTAAAGCAGGATTTTTATTCACAGCAGCATTTATACTTTATACATTAGGTGCATTACCTGTTATCTTCTTAACAGCAATGGGTATTTTACAAGTAGCAACAGCACTAGTTGGTGGATTATTAGCATTCACATACGAAAAGATGGCTCAGAAATTAGTTTAAGTTTTCTCTAATACATTTAATCATATCAAACCAATATTTTCCATGGGGTGCATAGTTATTAGAATTATTCTTTAGTTCTTGTTCTAATTCATCTAATCCAACAAACTTAATTGATTGAAGTTCTTCCTCTTGTAATTTCAATTGGTTAATATCTCCATCAAATTTTAGAAAATAGACATAATGAAATTCATTTTCCATTAAATTATTACATTTTATTTCTTCTTTTATAATCTTAAAGAATCCCAAGTCTTTTTCTTCAATTGATAATCCAATTTCTTCTTTAATTTCCCTTAATGCAGAAATAATTGGATCTTCACTTGCACCTATATGTCCTGCTACTGAAACGTCCCACATATCAGGAAAAATCATTTTATCTTTTGCTCTTAATTGAATAAGCAGCTCACCTTTAGAATTATAAATCCATATATGCGCAGATCTATGGTATAAACCTTTTTCATGTGCTTCACTCTTCATCTTGGAAACATTAGTTAGATTGTTCTTTGAATCACAAATATCAATTAATTCATCCATCTTAGATCTTTTTAACCATGTAAGGTCCTTCTTTTTTATAATTTAATTTTTTATAATATCCTCTAACACCTACACCAGAAATAATAACCATCTTTTTCTTAAAATAAGTTTTAGCAAGTTCTTCTGCTTTAGCAACTAATTTTTTACCTAGGCCTTTATGTTGAACATCGCCCTTTTTACCAATACTAACAGCAGAGCCATAAACATGCAATTCCCTTATCAAAGCAGAATCATCAGTTATTTCTTTACGTAAAGACTCAGAAGGAATACGAAGTCTACAAAAACCCAAAATATGATCTTTATATTCTGCAGAAATAAAAAACTCATTACCCTTAGATGCCCCATAATGTAATGTCTTAATTTTAACTTTTTTATAATCAACTTTACCTTTATAACGACCAATTTCCCTACATCTTATACAGTTACACTTTATTTTTTTCTTATCGAGAACTTTATCTACATATTGACGCAAATTAGTTTTATCAACTCCTGCCTCAGTCATAAACGTAGGTATATCTCTTTGAACTCTCATGATACGAACATAAGGAGGAACATCTTTCTTAAATTCAGCAATTAAATCAGCCGCTTTAGCAGTTGTAATAGGTTTAAACTTTTTTTGTTTCCATTTATTATAAAGTTTAGTCCCTTTCATAACCATACAAGGATATAATTTTAACATATCTGGTTGAAATTCATCTAAAGCAAATAACATTTGTAGACCAGTAAGGTCTCTTTGTTTATTTACCCCAGGTAGTCCAAGCATCATATGGAAGTTTAACTTAAATCCTAGATTTTTTAAAGTTTTTATAGACTCAATAGAATCCTCCACACTATGTCCTCTCTCAATATTTTTTAAAGCAAAGTTAAACACTGATTGGATTCCAATCTCAACCCTTGTGCATCCCAAACGAAGCATTTCATTACCTTCTTTGAGCATGCCATAATCTGGTCTTGTTTCAATAGTTAATCCAACACACTTAATATTTGATTTCTCATTACGTAGATGCTCTTCTTCTAGTGTAGTCTGACCTTTTAATTTTAACAATTTAGCAAATAATCGTTTTCTCCTTTTAGGATCATTAATATCACAAGGCAATTCAAAGAAATTTTTAAACTTAGTAAAATTAAGTTCACCCTTAACAAAAAACAATTTAGAAAAGTCATTCATTGCCTTAAATGCATATTTAACAAAATCTTCACGGTATTTCTTAGGTGCAGAGGGAAATGTACCTCCCATTACAATCAACTCAATCTTATCTGCAATGTGTCCTTGTACAATATATTGTTCAATCCTATTCATAACCTGGAGATAAGGATCATATAAGTTTCTTATAGCCCTCCTAGTAGCAGGTTCTTTTCCGGTATAGGATTGAGGAACAGTTCCAAACTCAGACTTAACCCCTCCAGGACACATACTACATTTTCCATGTGGACATTTCATAGGCTTTGTCATTATAGCACATATTGCAACACCAGAAAGGGTTCTTGTTTCTTTACTCATAAGGTATTTCTTAACAAAAACCAAATCTTTCTTATTAACTTCTAACAGAATAGTAATATCATTAGGTATCCCTTTAAGTCCATACTTCTTACTTAATCTAATCTTTGCTTTGTTTAGATTATCTTTTCCAGGTTTATCTTTTTTGATAAATTTTACCAAATCTTTGATAAATTCTTTATTCATTTAAATGACCTCATTGAATTTAAATGTCCCTGAAATCTTTGATTTCCAAGGACATATTAAGAAAATAATTTATACCTTTATAAAACTATCAAATTAGATAACATTACTTCAATAATCATAAAAATGGCATACATCAATAACAACACTAACCCTTGTTTCCTTTTGATCATACCTTTTGTTGCCCAGAATAGAACTAATGTTACCATGGCAGTTCTAAAAAATATCAAATTACCTAAAGCTAAAACACTATACTCTATAGGGTTTATAATTGCAATGACCCCTAGGAATAATAAAGCTTTAACAACCATTGAACCAACAACATTACCATAACCCACCCCTTCATGTTTTTGTTTTACAGACTTGATTGCAACCATTATATCAGGCATGGTGGCGCCAATTGCAATAACGCTTAATGCTATTAAAAAAGATGAAATTCCAAGTGAATTTGCAATCATAATAGAAGAAAAAACAAGATATCTCGCACTTAATAAAATAACAATCAAACTTCCTGCAAATATAAATCCGTCTTTCAATATTGTTTCAAATTTAACATCTTTTTTTACTTTGCCTAATGAACCTTCCTTTCTCCAAATATAAACAACATAAAATATGAATGCTAAAACTAAAAAGATCCCATCTATCCTGGATAATTTTCCGTCAAATAAAAGGAGAATGGGTAACATGATAAGCCCCCACATAAAAAGGTTAGTTCCTCTCAAAACTTTAGACTTAGTACTTACCTTCTTTCCAAAAATAGTAGTAATACCTAGTACCAAAGCAAGACCTGCTAGATTAGAACCAAATAATGTACCTAGTACAATCCCATCATTTCCTAATGTTGCGCCAGTTATTGAAGCTACTAACTCTGGCATAGATGCAGCAATTGCTACAATTAAAATTCCTACAATATAATCAGATAATCCTAATTTTCGGGCGTATCTAGAAACTCCATAAACCGCTAAATCAGAAGCTTTTGCCATTAAGACCAAACTAGCAATGACTATAAACAAATTTAGAATCAAGGGATTAGTTATTATTTCTGTTATCATATGAATATAATATCCAGTGCGCACCTCACGGGACGCGAGGCGCAAGCACTGGACGAGTTTTTCGCCAAAAAGGATGGGGTCATATTTTTTCTATATCTAAATACCACCTTGAATTTTTTTCATCAAATTTGAAAACAACATTATGTTTTCTTTTAGTATCAATTGCAAAGAGAAGTGGCATCGGAATAGTAGTCTCAAAACTACTCCCACGTTTGTATAATTTTCTTTTAAGTTCGATTGTCATTTTATTCTCGGTAAAAACAAAAAATACTTATTTTTTAACTTATTTTATTATTAATCTTTTTATCAATATTATAACTTATAAATATACTTATATATAAAGGTTACGATTATGATTTCAGTAACATTTTTAAACTATTAATCATTTTATAGTAGTAATATGGTAGTTCAAGAAGGATTCAAAAACATTTTAGGGAGAACAAGAAAAGAAGGGGAACAAGACTTTAAGAGGGAGGAGTTAGAAGTAGCTTTATTAAAAAATTGTTTAGCTTTAGATGGTTATAAATCACAACAATTAAAAGATTCCCTAAATGATGAACAAATTCACATATTAATTAAAGCAATGTCAGGAGAAAGACAAGCTTATGATAGTTTAAGAAATCAAGTTTCAGGTAATAAAAGGACACAAGGTTTATTAGAACAAGTTGTTGATTCTGATACATTAGACTTAAAAAATGGAGGCTATAAAAAATTTATTTCTTCAATTGAGAATTTAGGGCAAAATGTAATGCTCCCTCTTCGTGATAGGACTAATTATGAAATGATACATATCTTAGCGGATATGATCACTATGCGGGTTAATGGGGTAAATGACAGGCCCATGGCTGTAGAAGCATTAGCAGAATTTCCACACCAGTACTATAGGCCTCCTGAAGAATCACTTCAAGATGCCACAATTAATACATTATTAGAGATAGGGTTAACTAAACATGCAGAAGAATATTTGGCTTATAGATCTATCAAAGGACTACTTAGGGAAGGGGAATTAACAATATCTCAATTACCATATTTTGGATTTAAATCTAAAAAACAAAGAAATGAAATTGAACAATTTTACAAATCATTAGGGTGTGACACAATAGAAGGGATCAACGATTTACTTAGGGAAGGAAAACCCTTCACAAATATGGTTAAGGCATTTAATGAAAGAGCAGCTAAACAAAATGAAGATGTCGTAGATTCTTTTTTAGGAAAGGAAGGTGTAAAGGCAGTTATTATTGCAGGTCCTTCTTCATCAGGAAAATCTACTACAACTAAAAAATTAATTCAGAGTTCTGGAATGCCATTTAAATCTTTAACAGTGGACATGTATTTTAAATCAGATCAACCAAAAAACCCTCATGGAGATACCTTATATGAATTACCCGAATCTTTAGATCTTAATTTGTTATATCAACATTTACAACAATTAAAGGCAGGTAAAGAAATAATTACTCCATTATATGATTTTGATAAAGGTATAAGGTTGGATGAACCTGGTCCGCCACTTAAATTAAATAATGGTGAAATCCTTTTAATAGATTCTCATGCCGGTTTATTTCCGACAATAAGAGAATCATTTTCTAAAGATGAAAGATTTATTGTTTACACTCAACCCTTTCCTATGATCAAGTATGGGGATGGTTCTTCGGGGGAATTTATCTCTGGATCTTATGATAATATGCTTAGAAGGTGGTTGAGAGATAGTAGAACTCGTGGAACTTCTTTTGAATTTAATATCCCTCATTGGAGAACTGCTGAGCTTGGTGCTCAAAGAGATATTAGATCAAGGATGGGTCATGCAGATATTGTAGTAGATACAAGTACAGCTTATGATTTTCACTTTTTAGGTGCAGCATATGAAAAACAAGATACCTTCTGGAATTTAGATCCTCAAAAATTTATCGAAGATGGTCAACTCTATGCAGCAATTGCATTATCCAAAGCAAGAGAAATATTAAACTCAGTAGAAAAGCCATCTTCTTATTACCATAGAAAAGATATTTTATCAAATGATGCAGTTCTCAGAGAATTCATTGGCGGTTCTGACCTAAATATTAAATAATTTAAAATATATTTAATAGACCATTTATTAATATAGTACTTAATCAGATCTACACAAAGAAATTTAATTTATAAAATTAACTTAAAAAAATAAAATTAAGAAATTACTCTTTTTTATCAGAATTACTTTCTTTCATCTCAACATAACCACATTTACCGCAGTAAAATCTGTTTGGATGATTTGCTAGTAATATTCCTGGACCACATTTAGGACATGATTTATTTTTCCTTTTTAATGTATTACCAGAAACTTCGTAATTTTCATACATTTTACTTGTTTTCTTCTTTACTATTTTTTCGCCTGGTTTACTTTCTTCAGCCATTTTTATTCCTCTTTAGGCTTTTCTTCAGCCTTTGGTTCTTCTTTAGGCTTTTCTTCAGCAGCCTTAGGGGATTCTGCAGGAACAGCTTCTTTAGCTTCATCTTCAGCAGGTTTTTCTCCTTTCTTACCTTTTTTATGAGTTTCTTCTAATTCTTTCAACGTTTCTTCATTATCATAAACATGGGCAGATATTGTTGCAGATGCAGTACCAAAGTCAGTGTATATATTTTGTACAACAACTAATTTAATATCTTTTCCAGTTTCTTTAGCAATAGCAGCTTTAACAGCATCATTAGATGGTGTTACGCTACCTTCAAAAGAAGTTCTTGCTTTGATCTCTAATCTCGATAATAGTTTTTGTTCCTTTTTTTCTAAAATTTCTAATTTCATTTTGTATACCTTTTATTTTAAGTAGAACCTATCTTGCTTTTAATACGTATTCCCCTTTAACATCAATTTCAATTTTTTTACCAATTTTTGATTTATTAGCATCAATAACATTAATTCTTCCTTGCCAGTTTTGTGTTAACTGGTGACCACTAGATTTACACAGGGGGCATTCTCCTCCTGTTACAAAGATCAAACATTTCTTACAGACTTTTTTTACCATTTTATTTCTTCTCTTTTTTAGCAGGTTTTTCTTCTTTTTTATCGTCTTCTTCTGCCCACTCGGTTTTACCCAAATATGGTTGTCTCATTGTTAATCCTAATTTAGGATTTGATAAATCTTTAAAACTAACAGCAATGATTCTTGCCTTACATTTATCTCCAACTTTTAAGGTTCGTTTATTCTCTTTTCCAACTAAAACTTTGTCTTTTGAAAAGCTAACAAAATCATCCATTGTTTGAGATATATGGATCATTCCTTCAATTGGACCAATATTCATAAAAGCTCCAAAATCAGCAATATCTTTTATTCTTCCAAATGTCACTTCATGTAACTCTGGTTTAAATGTAAATAATTCAAATGTTGTTTCATAGTAAGATGCACCATCTCCTGCGATGATTATTCCTTCGCCAATTTCACTTACCTTAAATAAATCTATAACAATACCAACTTCTTCTGAGATATAACCATCATATTTCCTCTTTATACATTGTTCAATAGCCTCTCCTCTATCTAATGCGAATAGTTCAGGCGGTACTCTTATGTGGTCTTTTGCTTCTGTTTTGTAGAACATAGTGATTAGAGATTATATTGTGTTTAAAAAGGTTTCTATTTATAATATATAATCTTCATTTTAATTAATATCGATCTATTCTTTCAGAAATGACCCTAAAACATTAAAATTATTGGCATACTTATCAAAGTTATTCTAATATGAGATACTGTTTTTTCCTTAAACCAATTAATCTAATACCCTTAGTTCTTAATCTTCTTCTAAGTTCCCTATCAGAAGTAGCTACAATCGTATCTTTATCAGAAATATCGACAATAACATCATCAACATGACCCCTACTCTCAATTTTTGCAATTTTTTTATTTTCAACTAATTGTAATCCAATCTTCGCATTTAATTTATCTTTAGATTTATTAAATTTACTCTTCATTATTTTATGAAGTTCTGTAATTGTACCGTCCATAATAAAAAGTTTATAATCAGAAGGAACTAGTCTCTCAATTTCCGTAAATATATCTACTCTAAACTCAGAAGGTATCAATAAGAAGTTGGTGTCTATTATTACCCGTTTCATAATATAAAAAATAGAATTAGTTTATTTAAATCTGTTGTTTTAATCCATCCACATAGTAGATGCCATTGCAATTTTTTTTTCATACATGGGGTGATTTAAGAATCCTTGTTCATCATAATCTTTAGCACTAGGAATACATCCACAATCATCAAATATATGCACTTTTGCAGCCTCTACAGCCTTAATGCCATATTCCAAATCATAAAGTTCACTAAAGTATTTTTCACATTCAACTAAACCTTCTTCGTGGTGTCTCTTAGCCCTGTTTCTAACTTTAGGTATTAGCTCTCCAGCTCCCCGATCTAACCACTCATTTACTTCTCTAAATTCATCACCTAATCTCTTCAAACATGATTCGCAATGTTGTTCTAGTCTCATCTTAATTTAGGTCCAAAATATTTTCTTTCTCTGAATACTGCACCTAATTTTTCAGCAATCTTTTTACATTCTATAATATTAGGTGCTTCAAAATATTTAATCATTTTATTTTTTGGTATTTTTAATGCAGTAGCTTCAACTTTTAACATTTCATTACTACAATTTTGGATAAAAGTTTTAACATATTCATATACGCTAGGATCATTAATATCAATTATCTCTTGAGGTTTACATAACTTATTATAAAGAACATGATTTTCTGCATTTAAACTAATAGAAATTTTACTAACTCCACTATCCTTAAGTTCTTTTGCAATATTTCTTCCAGGGAATAGAATTCCCACGTGCCCATTTGTAACAATCCTTATACTTTTATTATATGTTTCAGATATTTTTTTTGATAATGGTAAAACAATATCATCTAATCTATACAATGACTCTCCAACCCCACAAAAAACAACTTCTTTAATTTTTTCATCATATTTTGATTGAAATTCATCCCATATTTCTTCTAAATTAGGTTCTTTTTCTAATTTTAAGTTATAATCCTGGACACCATCTTTAAAATTTCTTAAACAGAATAAACAATCATTACTACACCAATTAGTTATATTAAGATACATCCCCCCTTTTACAAAATAAACATTTACCATATAATATATATATAGTATGACTATTTAATAATTTTGATAAATATCCTTTTAATGCCTTTGACCAAATACAATAGTTCCTAGTCTGATCATATTACTCCCTTCTTCAATAGCAATCTTATAAGAATTACTCATGCCCATAGATAAAGTATCCATATTAAATCCTTCTGACTTAATCTGATCAAACAATTCTTTAACTTTCTTAAAATAAGGACGAAGTTCTTCTGGATTATGAACTGAAGGTCCCATTGTCATCAAACCTTCCAATCTCAAATTTTCCTTCTTAGACACAGCAACACATAGTTCCTTCAAAATAGAAAAATCCGGCATTACTCCTGATTTGTTTTCTTCTTCACCAACATTAACTTCAATTAAAACAGAAATATTTTTACCAATCAATCCAGCTTTTTTATTAAATAAATCAGCTGTTGAAACAGAATCAATTGTTTGTACACAATCAGTCATAGGCAGTATTTTGTTAATTTTATTAGACTGTACATGGCCAATAACATGCCATTTAATTTTAGAAGCTTCAGAACCCAGTAATGTATACATCATCATGGCTTCTTGGACATAATTCTCACCAATATCAGTGCAGCCTGCAGATATCGCTTCTTTAATCTCATCTAAACTACGACCCTTACCCGCGAGCACAATTGTAACAGAAGATGGAACCTCTGAACGTATCCTTTGATAAACTTCTTTTATACCCATATAAAATTAGAAAAAAAAAGAACATATAAACGTTTCGATTAGTTTAACCTAACCAATGTTCACTACCTATCTTTCCAATTGGATTTTGTGTTCTATAGAGTCCAACCAAAGTTTCAAGTCCAACTTTGATGTGTGCTTCCTCAATTAAAGGTTTATTCGTCTCAAAATCTTCTCTTCCAGTAGAATTTTCTTTTTCAACAACTAAATCACTCACAACAAGCAAATTACCTACTTGGATATTCTTTTCGAAATCTGCATTATATTTGTCCCTTAGGGCGCAATATACACTAAATTCCATAGATACTCCAAGTATGTTCTCATATTTTGCTCTAAATTCTTGTAATTCTTCAGCAGGAATTTCAGGAACCCCTTTTTGAGGTATTCCAGTTAACACATATTTACTATGTGCTCCATCAAAATAGATATCATCAGTAACTCTGGATGTTCCAACGTGGGTGCTTTGAAAGTTTTCACCATATTGTGCAACAGCATTTAGAATTTTACCCATAACTTCTATATCGGCAGATGCCTTATAACCTTCACCCATAATCTTAGCACTAGTTCCTTCTGCAATATCTACATTTTCAGTAACAACAAAATCACCAATGTTCATATAATTTTGAAATGCGCCACAGGTTCCAATTCTTAGGATAGTCATATTTGGATCATCACATGCTTCAATTACTTCAGGTAATGTTATTGAAGCACTAGCACTACCCATTCCAGTAGAAAAAGCAGTAATTGGCACCCCTTTATATGAACCATTTACAGTAACAAGACCTCTGTCGCTCTCAATAACTTCATCAACTTTGTCTAAATATCCTGCCATCCTTTTTACTCTTCCAGGGCTTCCACCACTTATAACATGAGGATTAGCATAACCAATTTCTAAATGGCATGATTTATCACCAGTATTAAACGTAACTTCTCTTTTCATTTTATCTCCTCCACCTCTTGTACTGATAAGATTATCATTTAATTTAAAAAGATTTGTATGTTAAATAAATCATATACTAAGTTTTTTAAACTACTATGTAATAACCCCCTATATGGTTGAAAAAAACAATGCGCAAGAAGATGCATCAAAAGGTATTGGCCACTCTAATAATCCCCATGCAGATAAATCTAAATATGGGGGTAAACCTTCAATAAATATTCTTGCAATAGAGAATTTAGAAGGTGATTTTCTAAAGTATCATATATGGTTTTATAATAATCCTCATGTAGGAGGTTTAACAACCACTACAATGATCTCTGATCCAGAGCAAGTGATACAATATATTAAAGATAATCAAGAATACGTAACTTCAAATCTAAATAATTCTAAAAGGGTAAATAGTGAATTTATTTATAGCGAATTAGAAAAGATTGCATCTCAACATGGTATAAACCCTAACCTCTTATCTAAAACAGATGATGGGCGAATAAAAATTAAGAATCATTTTTATAGGGAAGATATATTAGACAGATAATCTCTTCATCTTTAGTGCGTCACCAAATGGATCAGGACTTTCATTTATTATTGTAACATCTATTTTATATTTTTTTAAATAAGAAATCAATTCTTTAATATCTTTAGTTTCTGTTAATTTATGACGACGTTCACCCTTTTCTGTCCATTCTATACCTGCAAAGTGTGCATGGATATGGCCTAATCCTTTTAATTTTTTCATAATCTCATCATAATCAATTACACCATTATATCTTGCCTTTAAATGTGCAAAATCAACACATAAATGACATTTAGTTTCTTTTTTTAATCGAATTAATTCATCTAAATCTCCAAATTGGGAAGCCTTTCCAGTAGTTTCAGGAGCTAACATAATATCCCATTTTTTCAACTTAATAGTTTTCACCATATCAATGATTTCTTTTTTAATTAATTGATAAATTTCTTCTTTATCTCTCCCTTGGTAAAAACCTGCATGAAAAACAATATATTTAGCACCTAAATAATGTCCAATCTCACAACTTTTCAGAATACGGGCCTTAGATGCATGAACCTTCTCTTTCTCTTTTGATGCTAAATTAACAAAATAAGGTGCATGAATACTCAACTGTAAACCTAATTTTTTATTTAAAGAATTAATTTTGAGGGCATCTTCTTTTTTCATCCATACCTTATATGTAAATTCAACTTCAACAGCATCTAATCCTTCTTTAGAAATTAACTCAAATCCTTCTTTTGAACTCCCACCTGTACCAGCAGGACCTATTTTAATTCCCATAATCTATATTAATTAAACTTATTTATAAATCTTGGGTGTCTATGGCAAATGGTATTAACTCTTCACTTCAACCTTTTTACTAACCTTCTTTTCTTCAACATTTAGATCAAGCATTTTCTTAGTAAAAAACAACAATACAGTAGACAAAACAATAGAATACAACATAAACACAATTGATAGGTGCAACACTTCTACTAAACTAGGTATCCCTGCAAAAAAGAAAACAACCACAGCAACAGCAATACCTTTTTGAACATTTAAGGTCATAAATAACATTTCTTTTAATAATAAACTCTTCTTAAATGCTAATCTGAGAGCAATATATCTCACAACTAAATATATTCCAAACAAAGATAGTGATTTGAATATGAATGCTCCATTTAATGGGAACCTAACAATCAAACCAATTATAACAAATATAAATATCTCCATAGAATTTGTAAATATTTCTGAAAATTCAAACAATCTAACTTTTTCTTTAATAAACATGTTACCATAAAATAATCCTGTTATTGTTACCGCAAGGACGCCATTACCACCTAATTTTTCAGCTAAAGCAAAAGTGAATAAAGCAATGGTGATAAGGGCTAAATGAGATATATTTTCTACATAATGAGTTTTCATAATTCTTGATCCAACCAAACCCATCAACACACCAGTACCTATTCCAACTATGAATACAATCATAAAGGGTTCAATCTGTTCCAATACAATATCAAATGTTGAAACTCCTATTCCCCCAATTTTATTAGTAAATTCAAAAATCATTATTGGAAATAGCACTGTTAAAGGCGTATTAATAATAGATTCAATCTTTAAAATTTCAATAGCCCTAGTTTTAACATTCTCAAACATGAATAAAATAACACTTGGACTTGTACCTGCCATTAATGAAGCAAATATAACAGATTGCCATATACTCAAATTAAAGATATATTTAGTTGCTAATGATAAGAATATCAAATTAAGGGAAAGGAATACAAAACTTAACTTAAAGACACTTTTTGCTAGGGCGTCAAATTCCCTTATTGAGAACTGGGAACTCGCATCAAAAACAATCATCGCTAAAGCAATTAGGCCCATTGTAGTGATAAACACTGGTGGGAAACTAATAAGGTAGTCTCCCCTATATTTTAGTTGACCTAGGGCAATTCCTACTATTAACAAAAAAAGCACATTGGGTATCTTTAATTTCTTTGCAAATAAAGACGCAAATATACCACAAATCAATAAGACTACAACGTAAATAAGATAAAGCAAGGGTTCATTCGATATAATCAATAATCCTTCAACCATTATTTCCTCTTTTTAACCATTCAAGCATATAAACAATATTATTAACAAATATTTTTGGTTTATTAAAGTTTGCATAAATAAATTATCACTTTAAAGTAGTATTTCAACCAAAACTTTTTAAATAGAAAAACAATCACATTTAACATGGGAGATGAACAACTTAAAATTAAAGATTTAGAAGGCAAAGTAGATAATTCAAGTTTGGAAAATACTATAAGGACAATGGATAAGGATTATAATTCTATATTATATACTGCGAAAATTTTCAATTTGAAATTTAATACTGTAGATGAAGTAACTGCATGGGTTAGTATTGGGAAATATAAAGAACAAGAATATGGGCGTAAACATAAAATTTCCCTGACGCCAGTATGGAATTTTGAAGTAGGTTCAACATATTTAATCTATAAGAATAAGCAGGAGGTTGGATGGAAAACCACTTTACGATCAGAAGCAATAGAAAAGGGTACAATTCTTTCAAAGAATCTATTTGAGGTTCTAATTGATCCATTGTGCCAAGAAGTTTATGATAGATATAATAATTCAAGAAAATTCATGGGGTATGATGTAAATGAATGATGACCAACCCTTAAGATTAGATGATTTGGAACGGAAATTAACTATACAACCTGTTATGGAAAATAGATTTGAATTAGAAGAAGGTATAGATAAAGTAACTTATGTGGGTGTATTTAGGAAGATGTCATTTAAGGGTCCTGATAATATTCTTGTAGTTGCAGAATTAACAAAGTATAATCAAGTCTATAAAAGAAAGGGCCCTGTTGATATTAAAGAATGGGTTTTTTCAACTGGTGGATTCGATTATTCTGTTTTAGATAATGGTGAATTAGAACATCGTTGGAAAGATAGATTAAAATCACATGCTGCCCATAGAAAAGTATTATTATCAGATAAACTTTTTGAAGTTGTATTTGGTCCTATGTGTACAGATATTTATAATCATTACAGTGCATTAAAGGATTTCTCTAAATCCCAGGAATAGTGCTAAATCTAAACTATCACCAAACAAATATCACATTGGATTTTAACAGTAATTAATCAAAACTATCCGAAAGCTTTTTAAATGAATCCCATCTTCTCTCTATCATGGAAATCAAAAAAATCGAAGAATCAAAGACCAAATTTGTTTTTGAAATAATTGGAGTTTCTCATGGTTTTTGTAATATGTTAAAAGAAGAATTACAAAAAGACAATCACATTAAGACTGCAACTTATAGAGTAGAACATCCTTTGATTAATATTCCTAAATTTTTAGTCGAGACTGATGGAAACGAACTTCCAAAAGATGCTCTTAAAAAAGCAATCAAAAGCTTAAAAAGCTTTACAGATAAAACTAAAAAAGACCTTACTAAATCTTTAAAATAAATGCCTTTAACCAAAACACAAGGAATTGAATTAATAAAATTAGCAAGACAAAGTATAAATTCTTATTTAAACAAAACTTCAATTAAATTAACTAAAGAATTTAAAGAATTATATTTAAAAAAACAAGGGCTATTTGTAACTCTGACTCTCGACGGTAATTTACGTGGATGTATTGGTTATCCTGAGCCTGTTTTACCTCTCTACGAAGCAATTATCGGGGCCGCACAAGCAGCTGCATTTGATGATCCCAGGTTTCCAAAACTCTCAAAAGAAGAATTTAAACACTTAAAAATTGAAATTTCTGTTCTAACAATTCCCGAACATATCGACGTGAAAAAGCCAGAAGATTACCTTAAGGAGATAAAGATTGGAAAAGATGGTTTAATCATCAGATCAAGATTTGGCTCAGGACTACTTTTACCACAAGTGTTTACAGAATATAAATGCACCGTCGAACAAGCATTAGAGATGACATGTGAAAAAGCAGGGCTATCGTCGGAAGATTGGAAAAATTTAGAAAATAAACTTTATAAATTTCAGGCACAGATATTCTCAGAGTAATAACTAGGAGTATTTAACATAACTAGTATAGCTATTAGTATACTAGATAAAATAAAAAACACTAAAACCTCTCAAAACCATTAAAACAGTACATACAAGCCTTATACTCATATAAAAACCCTCTAACTTCGTAGTGCCTAACTCACTTTACCTTATCCTATATTTAAAATTAAATATTAGTCAAAATATTAGATCTAGCAAAACATCAAAAAACCCTTTAAAGCTCACTTTCTAGAATTCTAGGTTTAAATTAACAAAAAATACTATATGAGGTCATTAAAATACCTCAAATAACCGCTAAATCTTATTTTTAGAATTTTATACTTGAAATACCTTACTTTACTTCAATTTTATTCATAATAAAGCAACTAACAGGTATTCTCCTTATCTGGGACCTATGGAACTTCATAGTTTTCTTTAAAGGCCATGAGAAATCTATCTTCTCTCTCACCTTAAAGCCGGAATCCCCTGAAAACGCTTGAATAAAGGCTTCTGATTCACTTTTATGGAAACTATACACAGAATTTGCCATCTCAAATGCTTTTTTTAAGAAAATACGGTCTGCATGTCTCACTTTTACACCGAAAGGAGGGTTCATAACGACTGTATCCACCTTTTTATCAAAATCTTCTATATTTTGGCATAAAAACACTGCTTTATCTATTATTTCATCCTCACATGAACACTCACTTTTTATGCAGTCATTAGTATATTTTAGATTATTTTTAGCTATTTTTAGCACATTTTCATCATTATCTACAAAATAGACCTTAGATGCCCCTAAAATAAGCGCTCCAATGCCTAAAAAACCCGTTCCACAGCCTAAATCAGCTATAGTCATATCTCTCACTTTTCCCGAATAAAGTGCGCTCCAGAGTGCATTTGCGGCGATTTCAGGCTCTACTGTGTACTGTTCAGCCATCACTTTAGGGTCTTCAAACCCTTCCAAATTACTAAGAAATATACCTAATCCTGACTTATTGATCTTTATTACCATCCCCATCAATTTAAACGCTTATATTTATATAAACCTTTGCTTAAAATTCCATTCCCGCTCGTATTCCCACTATCATTCCCAAACCATCACCTCGACGAGAAACTCATTCCCACTATCATTCCTACACCTATCCTCTCTTTCACAAATTATATTCTTACTCATTCCCACTTTCATTCCCACATATTCCCAAGTTTTACAAGCAAAATTTTTGCGCTCGAATACAAAAACCTTATATATTCCCACTCTCATTCCCAAATAGTCCTAAGACATTCCTAAGATAGTCCTGGGAATGACACACTTGTCGTCTTAAATACATTCCCAAAATGGTCCTAGGAATATACTGGGAACATCCCATATAATCCCAAAAAACGTAAGATTTAAATAGAAAAACGTTTAAATTTAGTTTAGTATGGGGTTTTTTTTAATAAAAAAGAGGGATAATCAATTAATAGAATTAAATAATACTCTACAAAATTCTTTTACAGGGGTCAAGTTAGACGTCGCAAAAATTTTTGAATGGTTGAAATATTTCCATCAAAGAAATATGCAACAAGAACATGTTATTATTCAGCTTCAAAAACAGATAGATCAAGTACCTAGAACTAAAGCAGATATCAAGGAACTTATCGACGAATATTATGAAATGGAGCCATTAAAAAATAAAATTGAAAAAATGAGTGCAAAAATTGAGTCTTTAGATGATAATCATAGAATCTTAATGAGCTTAAAATATAGATTAGAAGAGTTAAATTCTAAAGTTGAAAGTGTAGAATCTGCAGCTCATTTAATGCCTAAAATAGAGGAGATAAAGTCAAAAATTAATAGTTTAGAAGATTCTCATGAACCTATCAAACAAAGGGTAGAAGAACATGCATCTAAACTAGAAAAGTTAGAATTAGGGCATCAAAAACCTATCCTTTCGCAACCAAAAGCAGCTTATGCTGCACGAGAAAATCTAATGAGGAAAATAGCAAAATCTAGTAAAGAACATGTTAAAACCATCCTTAGAAGTCTCATAATCAAGTATGGTCAAATCCATGCTTTACAATTGAGGGAGATAGTAGTAGAAGAACAAGGGTTATGTTCAAAAAGCTCATTTTATAGGATTTTGGAAGAACTCGAACAAGAAGAAGATATTTCAGTTTTACACGAGAAAAAAGAAAAAAAGTACATTTTCAAAGCTATAAGAGTTGAGTAAAACCTAACTACTCAAACATATAAATCTTTTTAAACAAAATTCATTCTAACAACATGGGTGCAAATGTGTTGTCAAAATTTAGTTTAAGAAATCTAAGTGAATCGGTTAAGAAACTTTTTAGTTCTCACGACGAGGTTAAATTCAGTTTAGATGAATTAAAAGAACAAGTAGAAGATCATTTGACTTCTATAAATGAAAATACTAATGAAATTCAAGCTAATTATGAACATTCTTTAGAAGTTGAAGGTAAAATCAATAAAATTACAGAACGTATTGATGAAATAATGATGATTATAGGGCTCCATAAAGACCCTAAAACAAAAGAAATGCCTAAGTTAACTACCGTCGAAAAAGAGGTTTTTTTAGCTTTATATAAACTCTGCGATGAAAAGGAACATACAACTTACAAGGAAATGGCAGAAATGATCAATTTATCAGACACTTTAATAATGAATTATATAACCATTCTTATCGAGAAAGGCATCCCAATCATAAAAAGTTATGCTGGAAATAGAACAAGATTAAAACTTAGCTCATATTTCAAAACATTACAAACAAAAAAAGATATTTTGAAGATCAACGACGACATTTCTAAACAAATTGTTCTAAATAAGTATTTGAAAAACTAAATAAATCCCTTTCTAACCCAATTTCAATAAAATAACTCTTACGTAATAAATCAATTTATCCTCAATAAACCCTTTTATCCAACAAAATATTCAATTCAATAAAATGATTAAATAACCAATTTAAAGAAAAACTAACAAAATACCTTATTTTTTCTAAAATCACTTAAATCATTTTTTGTGATCTCTCACTTTTGCCCAAAAGTTTCATGATTTCTCAAAAATTTGAAATTTTTTAACATTTGAAAATTTCAATCTTTAAAATGTTTTTTTATTAGCAAAATTTTTAATCAAAATATATCTTTTTAGACGAGAAAAATGCCTGAAATGAAATATTTTGATTTTGAGCCTACTTCATTAAAAAAAGGTGCAAACACATTAACTAGGCTTAGTTTTTAGCCCAAATTCAACATATTTGAGTTTAATGCATATTTCCTTGCATACCCTTAGTGCTTTTTCACTATTTCTCTAAAAATTCAAAGAAACTCTCACTTTTTAGCAAAAACGCAACACTTTTCATAATTATGTTGCGTTTTTTGGCCATTTTTTAACCAAAACACAACATTTATAAACAAGTGTTGCGTTTTTTGTTATAGAATTTGAAAAATGGTTAAAACAAATGAATACTATTTGGGACTTGATGAGGTAAACTTAATTGTAGCAGCAGCTAAGAATCTTAAAGAAAGTGTAATTTTAAAGATTTTAGCAGGAACTGGTATGAGGCGGTTTGAATTAGCCAATTTAATGGTTAAAGACGTCGATTTTGAACGTAAAAGGCTGTTTATAGCCCACGGAAAGGGTCATTCTCCTGAAAAACCCAAGTCTAGGGCAGTTCCAATAGATGAAGACTTAGTTCAAACTATAAAATTTTATTTAGACGGTAGAAGGACTGGTTTTCTTATTCAAAGTAATAAAAAAAGCTTTGAAGGCATATCTTTAAGTCAGATAAACCGTATTGTAACTAATGCTGCTAAAAGAGCTAAAATTAGTAATCCTAATCCCCAATTAAAGAATATTAATCCTCATATCTTCAGACATAGCTTTGTACGTATCAGTTTAGCAAATGGCATCCCTTTTAACGCTGTACAGAAGATTGTAGGCCATATGGATGCCCGAACAACGCTTCAGATGTATGGGCAGGCTTCATTTGATGATGTCCAAGAGATCTATAATGCCAAGTTGGCAGGCCTTTTTTCGCAAAAACCAAAGAAAAATAATGCCAAATTAAGCCAATTTTCTGATAAAACGCAAAGTGATAATATATAAAGTTTATGATATTTTGTCGTCTAAAACAAAATAGTTTTTATATTATTTCGGTGATTTAATAGATATATTTTAACATGGATATCTTATTAGAACTATTATAAAATAATTATTTCTAAATAATTAACTAAATCTCTAGGTTGCAATCTATATTTTACAAACCCTAGATGGTTTCAAAAGTGAGAGTTTGTTTTAGATTTTGAATAAAATCGGAAAAACAATTTAACCAAACTCTCACTTTTTAGGGTAAAATGCTTGAAATAGGTGAAAACAAGGCGTTCCAGGCTTCTAGTTGTTTTTAGATAAAAAAGGATCAAAAAGACCATATCTGTCCGCCTTTTTATTCAACTTGGCTTACATTTATTCAACTTTAAAGGGGAGATAGCTAAGAACTCAATAAAATGGGTATATTCAGCATTAGATTAAGTTCAAAATAAAGCAATAATTTTGAAAGTGAGTCTTCAAGCATTAACTAATCAAGTAAATCAAATTTAATTTAACTCAAATTAAGAAAATTAGGTGTATTACTTGTTAGGCACTACGAAAGTATATGTTTAAGAGTTGGAGATAAGTCCCATAACCCTTAATTTAGACCATATCAGCAGTTTTTGCACTTTTTACCAGTATACAAAAATCCACATTAATATTAAAGTGAGTTATTATATTTTGTTTAGTTTAATATAATTATTTTCAATATAGAAAATAATAGACCAAAAAAATTGGTGACGCAAGAAAAACCTCAAATCCCTGCTACAGCTCCACAATTTTACTTGTAAAGTTGCAGCAGGGTAAAGAAACCAGGCTACTCAATTATTACTATCCTTGGATTAGTCAATCTCAGGGATATCCTCTTCGTTAGCCAGGGCCAAGTCTTCTGCGGCCTTGAACGTTTCGGAAGTAAACATCAGGGCTTTATCATTCCCCTCTGCATCTTCGACCAAGACCACCAACTTGATGTTCTTGGTTTCGTCTTCGACATTGTCTACGTCGTCTTGCTTTTTCTTGTCAAGAACCCTTACGACGCGACCCTTTTTGACCTTGCAATTATCCAATACAATAGCTTTGTTCATTTTCTTACCTTTCGTTTTGTTATTTCTTCTTCTTGAAAACTAATCTCTATCTTATAGTAAAATTCCTCCCTAAATTTTAAAAGGTCATAAGGTTATAACTCATGGCCCTTTTTATTGGTGCTACCCTCCTCCATTAATTTGATTTGTACATTATGACTAGTCTTGCAAAGAATATGATAGAAGCTATCAAAAAGCAAACTGCTATAACGGCCATTCTTTTCGCTTTTTGCATGTCATAACCTTGCCGAGCCTTAATTACATTTGCGAATTGAAATGTCATTGCAATGCACCCAAACACAAGTGAACTCAAAATAAGAATAAACTCATTCATTTTCTCACCACCTTTCAACATTTTAAATTCCTGTGAGGGTTACGACCTCTTAATCCTTAATGGAATACAGGAACATTTTCTTAATTTACCCTTAACCGCCAGAATTCATTGTGGCTTTTTCCAGGGCAACTGCGATACGTTCGAGAATTACGTTCTGCTTCTCAATTGCATCGAGTTGTTTCGTTTCCAGGGCAGTCTGCTGCTTTTCTTCGGCAAGTTGTTTCTGTTCAGTTTGTGCTTTTGAAACATTCGGTGCAAAAACACTGCAACTGGACAACAAGCTTGCCATGAGAATCATAACAAGACACAACAATACTAAACATGGAATCTTTTTCATCTTTTCAACTCCTTATCGTTAACATTTAATCTTAATTCCATTCACTACTCTTACTCGTTTTTTTCTCCTTCCGTTGTCTCTATTTCAGGCCATATTTCACAGACAAATCCTATCATGGCAAAAATTACAATTGATACCACAGGTGTCCACCACAAGGATACGCGAAGAGTTACAATCACTAAGTCTGTGAGCAATATAAGTATCCCTGTGATGATGAACGCAATTGGAAAGATCCATTTGCGTGCTACATCAAATAGATCCACAACATGACTTGTGAAGTAACCCATCAGCCCTATTGAACCAATCATTAATGGTCCCACCAATAGGTCTTCATAAGTCCACACATGGGGTGTGTCAGATCGGATGATTTTTGTGCCACAAATCTCATCGATAAGACAAACAACCAGTCCAATTCCAATTCCAATTGGGAATGTTGTTAAAAACAACATCCACCTTTGATGTTTAGTCTCCTTGAACAAAGAGTATGCCATACAGACTCCTAAGCTCAACATTGCAACGCCTAATATATAATTAATCATTTCTCACCTCTTTTTTTTGGTTTTTTGTTATTGCTTTTTTACTCCACAATAATCTTGATTATGGACTAGGTAACTTCGTATTCTACTCCCTTAGTTTTTACCTTCCTTTTTAGAACCTTTACACCGATCACATGTCACTTTAATGTGATGTTCTCCTACATTCATATTCTCCTCACCTTCACCCCCGCATTTTTTGCAAGCATGACTTAGAAAAATCTCTCCTTTTCCTAGACACAAACTACAGGTCGAGATATCCCTGTGCCATTTAATTGTAGTATTTGCAAAACCCTTGCCTTCACATTTTGGACATTTCATTTCCCCTCCTTGTTTAGACCTAATTCAATGCTTTGATTTTGCAAAGAAGTAACGGACAAACGCAAACTCAAGATCATAGATTGCGTGAATCACGATTGCAATAACTAATCCATGGTTAATCATTGCATTGATAAGTACCATTCCAATAACCCATGAGTTGAGTAGTCCTTTTGGGCCCTGATATTTGTGTCCATCCCTAAATTTTGCATTTGCCGATATGGCCCCTGCAACAAAAAGGAAAGGGATACTTCCACTATACAGTATATGTTCAAACTGATGTAGTGTGATGAAGTTTATAACAGGGAATGTGATGTTTTGATATACCCAGTATATTGGGTCATTGATGTGCCACAGTAACACAGCAAATCCTCCAAAAATACCTAACATTATCAAAGAAAGGATGATATGCACCACTTTAGCCTTAGCTAAAGATACAAGAAGATAGATTACTGTGATAATCAAACTTATAACAATTGTCCATTTCCAACAGAAGTTGGCAAAACAGATTCCAATCATTGCAGTTAGAATATACACGCACCTAAATCCTATTTCCTCCCATAGTCCTGCCATCACACTTGTAGCAACATCAAGTTTAAAGATGGTTTCTGCATCATGTGAAGTTACCCAATTTTTTGAATAACCCACAAATGCCATGAGTCCACCCCATACAAACAACGGCCAGAATTTGGCAACTGACTCAAAGAAATTGTCAGTATTGTACCAGTAGGGATAGTTAAAAAAATCTGGATTGATCTTTTCAACAATTGCCCAAACAATCAACATAGCCAAAGTTACAGTTAACGAAAGAGCCTGGAAACCCAACATAAGCTTTTTGTTCTCAACTATTCCAGCCAGGACGAATTTAAACGTATTCATGATATTCCCCTTTATTTAATATATAACCCACACAATTGTTACAATCACCCAACTTATCTCACATCCAACCTCACTTAATAGTGATGCGATTATACTTTTCTCCCACTTTATTTTTCTCCCAGTTAGAATCAGTGTTATAATTCTAGCGTTAGCAGTTACATTAGCTACCCATACAGATGTTGCAGCAATCCCTTCACTACTTCCTGCCTGGATTATACAGTAGGATAAGTAAAGGTGTGGAACTATTCTAAAAAGTCCAATCAACAATCCTTTTACTGTTGGATCACTAATTCCCTTTCCTTGAATAATTCCAATTGTTACAACAAGAGCAGCTAAAATCATGACCATTGTAAAAATCAACGTATCTTCATTTGTCCAGTGACATTTAAGGAAAGTAATTATTACAACAGGCGTTATTAGGATTACCCAGTTGAGATAGATCAGAAAAGTTTGAAGTGTTTCTTTCCTCTTATTCTTTTGATATACCCTATATGCTAGGTAAAGGTTTAAGATCATAAAAATCTGACCGCATAGTAGCCAATTAATCGTGACACCTTCAACACTTTCAAACATTCTTGATATTTGAGGTAAAGCAAAGAACCATGCCATCACAATTTGAAAAGCAAAGAACAAATCTGTTCCAGTTATTTTAAATTTTTTCACAATCACCTCCTTTTTGCTATTTATTTATTTGTATGGGAAGATGAACAGGATTGGACTGAAACATCTTCTCAGGGTTTTAAGTTTAATCAACGAACAACAACATAACTATCTTCTATATCCATACGAACGATAGCCTGTTGTGGAATGATTTTCAATCACAAGAAAGGAGACCACAGCAATAATTAAACTAATTATAAGTGCTGCAATAACCCACCCTGCATGAATACTCACCCGGAGATAATCAAAGTCGGCAAACTTCTTTCGTCTCCAATGTTGGGGAATGTACTGTTGCAATAATGAAGCATACTTCTGTATAGAAAACTGCTCACCAGTCAGTTCATCTCTGAGCATTGCATGGATTGTAGTATTATCTATCCAACTGTGTACTTCACACCACTTGACTATTCCTTCTTCAACACATAAGAACGTAACTAGTTCGTTCTTGTTTGGTCCCTCCCAAGCACAAAGGATATCCCCTACTATGCCCCTATATGTATCTGATTTTATAACAACCAATATAGTATGTATCTCATATCTCTTCCCCATATTGGCATTGACACGTCTCATCATCAATTTTTCTTCTTGGTTGAATGGAATTCCCCCATAAGATATAATTGGTGATGTATTGCTTTTATCAGCAGGCCTAGGATACTTCTTGACCATTTCCTCAGTAGGCTTACCAAACTTCATGATGGAGTAGGATTGCCTTACCTTGTTTTTATACCTGTAGATTTTAGCCTTAGGGTATATGGTTTCAAAGCTTCTTGGCCAGTTGCACTCAAAGATTTCCCCTGTTATAGATCTATCAAAACCAGCAGAACTCCCTTTATGCTCACCAACCTTTTTCTGGTTAACCCACAGATTTCTCCATTTGATGTATTCACCTTGGTTTATACTGCGAGATTTTCCATACTCATCGATGGCATTCCAATAAGGACCATACGTCTCGGTAACGTAATAAGTTTCAGTCCTATATGTAGTATTACCCTCTTCATCAGTACCATCTGGAACTTCTCTTGTTCTTGATTCTTCCTCGGTCCACTTTTCCTCATGACGAATCTTGAGGATTTTGTAGTTCCATACCTCTGGATACATCAGCTTCGAGATTCCACCCCTATACATAAGGCCAGATGTCATTGCTGAAACAATAACATTGACTAACACGAAGATACCGAATCTCTTCATATTATGGGTCTTCTTATGTCTAGGTCCATGTGCAATGGGCCAGAGGGGTGATACGAGGATGATGAATGCCAGGACTGGTGGAACAATTAATGGTATTGCAACAAACCAGTTCATGTTATCCTTCCAGGAGTCTACTGAATTTTAAATCAGTAGACCCCTTATGTTAAAGTTCACTTAGAACAGTTCTTCTTCCATCTCTCCTGTCTCCATCGTGGCTTTCGTTGCCTTTGAGGTGATCATCATGGGCTCTTCAGGAATCTTTTCTGCCATGTTCATGCCGAGCCACCCGATGTTATGCCATGGGTCCTCGCAGAAGGTCTTGAGATTCTGCCACATATCGACTGCAATTTCCTGCTGCCTCATAAAATTGCCGATTTCGCCTTCGATGACGTTCGCCAATTTCATGTGCATCTCAGGACTTAGACCCAAGCTTGCGGATTCAGTGGACATTTTAAACATTCCACCTCCCTCACGACCTTTGGATTGTGCTGCCACGACTGCGATGAACTTATCAGCCCACTCATCAGTGCAATTGTGGATGTTCTTAATCTTGGTCCTCATTCCAAACAATGCCACTTCAACCTTCTTCTCCACCTGAGCAGTCAGCTCATTTTGCATTCCAATGCGTGCCTTTTCAAGGTTCATCTTCCAGACCTGAACACAGACAAAACCCAGAACCAACAGACCAACAATACTCAAACCAATAATTATATTCTTCATTTTCTCTTTTCCTTCCTATGCCGATTTAGGCACAATTCATTTCAGACAGTTCGAATTCTTTTCTTCTCTGCTTGGCTTTATCTTCCCTCCAGACTTGATAATCAACTCTACTTTCCTTGGAACTAAGTCTTCTTTTGTTCTTTGGACGTTTATTGTGAGATGCCATGTCTTCCCCCTCCTTTACTCAACTGACTTGACAATCTTGACTTTAGTCTTCTTTTCCTTTTTCTTCTTCTTGGGTTTATCCTTCTTCAGTTCCAGGATGTTGATGAACTCAGTGTGAGGTGGAAGATTATCCAGGACAGTCTTCATCATATCCCTTTTACCATACACACAATTCTCAAACATGAGACATGCACTGATAAGACCTGTTAGTTGACTTTGCATCCCTTCAACTAACTCGGCTCTTGAATCAATCTGTTCTTGTGCAATCAAGAACATCTCTTCTTCATCTTTCTGATCACAGGACTCTTGGAGTTCTCCAAGTCGGAGGATATATTCCTCTTCATCCGCGCAGAGTACATTGAGCTCATCTAACTGTTGTATAAGGACAAGTCTCAGCTGGACAAGGTCTCCATACACCTTCAAGACAATCTTTGAAGAAGCTTTCTTGTAGGTGGTTTTGACACCAAATACAATCCACCCCACAAAGAATCCAATCAACAAGAAGATACCTGCCAAAATGGCACTTACGATTAGAAATGTCTGTTCATTCATCATTTTCTTTCTCCCTTTTTTTGTTCAATTTAAACTTCGAGTCAACACTTACTATTTCTATTACCTCCTTTTTGCTTTCATGAATACAAATCCAAATATAGATCCCATAAGTCCACCTAGCAGATGAGCTCCTTGTCCTACATTATCATTCTTTATACTATCTAGAAGTTCACCCCCTGGATAGAGTACAAGTATGATAAGGAAGGTTAGTGGAATTTTGGTCTTTTTAACGTCCACTATAGATGCCAATAATATAATCATGAATACAATTCCACTTGCACCATTACACCATGTATTAAAGAATATGATGTTGACTAGTCCAGTGATTAAGGCAGTCCAAAACATCATCATAAACATCCTATAACTACCATACTTCTCTTCAAGTATTGGTCCCATCATAAGAATCAATGTAATGTTCCCCATAAGGTGTTTCCAGTCAGCATGCCCTAATGTATAGGATACAAGTCTGAAATAATCCAAAGGGTTAGCCCATGACATTGTGTGCCTGACTGTGAAAAATTTTGTTGTGAATTCTGGCACCCCACAGTTCACAATATGTACCAATACAGCCATAATTGTAAACGTTACAATCACTGGCGCATTGTAATCTACATTTTCCTTAATCCAATTTTTCATTTTCCTCCTCCTTTTTAGTTCACATTTCAACCTAGAATTAGAATTAATCACCCCCTTAATCGCTAAGTGCTTTTGTAAGAGAAGATGCACAGGATTGGACTGAAACATCTTCTCAAAGTTTGAAGTTTAATCAACGAACAACAACATAACTATCTAAGGTGGATCTTTATTATTCATTTCAATCCTTTCTAAGGATTTGTAATCCTTTTGGCGCGGTGTAGGCATTTACGCATTCATCGACCTGGACTTCTCACGGATGTCCTTGAAGACAAAAACTTTTTGTCCTTCCCGATCTTCGCAGACGCAATGTTTCTTCCGTTCCATGAATTCCATAGCAAAAAGGGATTCATCAGGATCTACATCCATCAGGTCCACAAGGTCCGTGGAATGAATCTCTCCTTTCTGGTCCCATGCAATTTTCCGAATTTCCTTTACAGGAACAAGTTTCGGAAGAAGCAACCAGCAGTACAACCCTCCCAGGATGGGAATCAACCAAACAAAGGCGAATTGACCGCGCACAGGTGTTGGAAAGGGCGTTGTTGCATCCAACATGAGCACCACCAAACATACCAGTGCAGTCACCATTCCCCTGAATTCCATCTTCTTCTTCCAATCCAGATACTTCTCTTTTTCGTAACTTTTCACTTCATTTCTCCTCAAAAAAGAAGGATGATCCCTAGAAAATCATCCTCCCATTTGTTAATTATAAGTTTCTAGGAAACTAAACTTCCTTATGTTATTTACCTCCTTTTTTGCTTAGAGTCTGCTTTGCAGCAAGACCTACAAGGTTATCGGCATCAGTCCACAGAGTTCCCTCGCCGGCATAACGGTAGTTCACCGTTAGGTCATTTGGAAGGGCATCTGCAAATGTCGCCATGTTATAGTTATCAGCCCCACCACATGCATCGATATGAAGCTTATAGCGTTGTGCTTTGGCCTTCTTCTGGGCTTCTGTCACTTTAGCTTGAGCTTCACCTTCAATGATAGTGATTTGAGCTAAAACATCACCTTCCTCTTTTGCGATGGCTGCAACTTTCCTATCCACTTCAGCCTCCAGCTCTGCTGCTTGCTTCAAACCATTCTGCAGTTCACCTTCTACGATGGCAGCAGTTTCTTCGTTGAAGTCAGCCTGAGCAGTTATAACCATCTTTTCTGCTTCTTCCAGTAGTGCAGCAAAGGTATCCCTTTGCTGTTCGATGCGAATTGTTTCTTTCTCTTCCTTCGCAATCATCTTTGCCTGGATTGTCTCCTTTATTTGTTCGTCAGGGTGAAATCCTCTAATCAGAGCCACACGAATGTGTATCTTTTTGGATTTACCCATTGCTTTTAAGAGATCAGTCACTATTTTCTGGTACGCTTCGCGACTTTCACCCTTGATGAACTGTTCTGTTGTCAAATCAGAACCAGCATTCTTACAGATACTTACGACCTGTGGAATGATGATATTTTCTTCGACTTCCTTGAGGGTGCCGTAAGTCTTGAAGATATACGGTGCATTCTCAGGAAATATTCCCCACACAACAGTTAACTCTAGGTGCATCTGAGTTCCATCAGACAAAGGAAAAGAAACCCCACTACCTTCTATGACATTTCCATTTTTGTCTTTCTCAACCTTGATGTCGAGTTTGGTATAACCAATCTCGAAAGGATCACAACCATAAGCCACTGGATGGATGAAGTAATGGCCCGATTGAAGAATCCTATCAAGGATTACCCCCTTATCTTTACCATACCTCCTTGTAAGAACACCCACATAGCCAGGGTCAATAACTGTCATATTCATTATTTTTTGACCTTGCTCATTAGCAACAAGCACTTGGCCATATGGATTTATCCTCCAATTACCAGGTGTCAAAAGGTCAATTTGTGTTCCTTTTTCTGTTGGACCTACAAGGATTCTCCCATCATCCACATCAGTTCCAACATTGTTCTTAAGAACAGCGAACTGATGAGGTTTTAAGGTTATGTCAGGTACATGTTCAACCTTAAATACAAATGGATTAATATCCATATGCCTTCCCGGTCCTTTAAGAGCTTCATAAACCCCCATCTGACCTTCCTCTGCATAAGTTCCTTTCTCAGATGATTTACCACCCAGGACTTTTGTTATTTGAAGTGATTCACCAGGGTCACAATTTTCCCTGCAGATGCCCCACTCCCATATAGCTTCCCTTGCAAGAAAGAATGCTATTGCACTAACTACAACCATCACAATGATACGTTTCATGTTTATTTCCTTTTTCTTTTTCTGAACTACTGATTAACTGATTTCGAACTATTCTCAGAACCTTGCGAGAAACGTGTGAACATTTCTGCAAAGCTACCTTCGGTATTGGCTTGGATGCCCTTTATCCCAGGAGCCATCTTTTGAATGAGCTTATGTTCTGCCCATTTTTCTCCATCACCGAATGCTTCAACTTCAGTTTTTATACCTTCAACTTCTGCTTTGTATTCCATCACCTCCACTTGTGCTTTTGCATCTCCTTGGGCAACAACACGTGCAGCTTTATCCTTTGCAGCTTCTAATTGCTTTTTAGCAACTGCAAGGCGTTTTTCAACCTGAGGAATCTCACTGCTTCCGTACTTTTCTGCTGCTCTGATGGCCTGGACAATTTGTTTTCTCACATTACCCAGTTGTTCAGCCCGATCTTTCTTCAACTCCTCCAAGGCCTTAACAAGTTTACCACCTTCCCTTTTGGCTTTACCGGTTTTCTTATCGATTACAGGCTTACCATCCTTATCCATAACAATTGATCCGATGGTTGTTTTGATTGTCTCTTCCATCCGGTCCTTGTCTCGGAGTGCATGTTCCCTTCTTTTGTATTGGACTCTAATCTTTTGTGGTGTATGTGTCTTATTGATGACATAAGCCTTGATATCAACACCTTCCAAGGCGCAATCATCACGAAGACTTTCCTCTACTGCATTTTGCACATTAACACGAGTAGTGCCAACGATATAATCCACAGCAGAAAACTTTCCACCTTCAATTCTGGAGAAAGATCGAGCCAAAGGAAGAATCACCTTCTCCTCAATATTTCCAAGACCTCCAGATTTTTTCAGGTCATCAGTATCTACATATTTAACGAATAACTCTGGGAGTTTTTCGAGATTCGGGGCCCATTCTACTGTTCCCTCCATCTTGAGTTCAAACCCATCAATTGAGTAGATTGTGACCGCATGGATATCAATCATCTCGAATTTCTGAGATCTGACATCAATCTCTGTAACCTTATAGATGTAAGGGTTGGAGTATTCAGGATGAGTTCCGGATATAAGGAGGTATTTTTGTGTACCTCTCTCTCCATCCTCTACCACAAATACATTGGAATTTTTAGATTCCTTTCCAACCATCAAGGTTACAATACCTCTATGTCCTGCACGTATACGCTGCATAGGTGCTTTGTACACATCATAGGCCATGTGATTGATAAAGTGTCGACCAGGCATAAGGGTTTCGCGTACGATTCCCTTCTGATTCTCATTTTCAGTGATAATTTGACCTTCCTTCAAACTATCTCCGTATTTTCGAACCATGATTCCCACTTCACCATCATTAATGACTGTTGCATCTTGTGGTTTAGTCCAAGTCCAAATGAATGGGTTTCTAAAGACTGTCTCTTCTTTGACAATCTCGAACTGAGGGCCTTTATAGTCCTTTGAAGGGGCCATAATGTCCTCATTGGTCAAGTCCTTGCCAGTCTTCTTAGTCATGACAATGAACTGTCCCTTTGGGGCATTAGCTCTCCATCCGAACCAGTACCACAAACCACCAACTGCTGCCAAGATAACCCCCATAATGGTTATCACACCAACTAATTGACCAACATTCGCCTTGAATGCATGTTTTTTCTTCTTTGAACCAAATGATTCATTCATTTCTATTCTCCATTTTCTTTTTTATACATTTAACTTCAACCTAATCATTTCATCAACTTATCTATTCTATAAGCAAGCCCCCTCCTTTAATCTTCAATTTAGAATTCTTTCATCAATTTTTTTAACTACTCCTCCTTTCAAAGATTTTTAATTCGATCTATATATTAGTCGATTTATTAGATATAAGGTGATGGAACAGAAGTTTCATCATCTTGAGTTTGCCATTCTCCTTTCTCTGTTGGTTCGATAATCTGAACATCTTCATGAGTAAAATCGCCGAGCGGTTTCACCTCTGCCTGTTCAAACATCTGTTCAATCTTACGCATCTTCTTACTTGTTTCTGAATCCGGTTGTGAATCCTGATAATCCACCACAATACCATATACAAGATAGGACATTGTAAAAATCATCAGGATGATAATACCTTTTAGGAATATACTTAGTTTTTTCATCACTCTCCTTTTTTATAATTTAACCCAGTCAGAATTCATTTATTCTATTCTCCCTCCTTCTTGTTAAGGCGCTCAGCAAAACCAGCAAGTGCATCCATTGCTTTCTTGCTTGTTTCGTTTGCTTTCTTTCCCAGTTCTTCGCCGTTGACCGTTTCAAGAAAATCACTTCCTTCTTTGGTGAGTGTTTCTCCTAGTTCACGACCATCAATGCTTCTTGATGTTTCCCCCATAGTATCAAAAGCAGCATTGAAGTTTTCTCCATGTCGCTCAACTATCTTGTCAGCATCCTGTTTCGCTTCCTGGGCAAGTTCCACTCCTTGTGCAATCTTTCCCATCAGGCAACTCACATAGCCAACAATGCCACCTGTGATTAAGGCAACAATAACAGCAATAACCAGTACATTAGTACTCCACTTCTTCATTTTTTTATCCTCCTATTTATTCAATTAACACAACTAATCTACTCAATCAGATCTCCTTATCTTAATGTTAAACTTAAAATATCTTTTTATTGTCTTTCCACACCCCTTCCTGATTACAATGGACTGCATGAATATTTGACATAGAAATAATTCTGATAGAATTATTATCATTTGGCAGAACCATTTCTACTTTTGCTCTTCTCTCTTTCTTGTGAAATCTCCTTCGAATGAGTTTGGTACCTATATTACTCATTTCATAAGCTGTCTTTCCATCCCAGGAAGGCTTGTTGATGGAGCTGTGGCGTTGTTCTGCATTCTTCTTACCGTCTTTTCTCTTACTCTGTGTCTGAATCATTTTTCTCCTTTTCAAGAATATAAAGTTTAAAACTTCATATCATTTAAGATAATCTAACATTAAGATTATCGCACATTTATACCCAATTATCTCTCTTAGTACTTATCACCCCCTTAATCGCTAAGTGCTTTAATCAAACAGACCCTGTTACTTATTCTAAGATTTTCACAGGGTCCGCTCAATTGTTAACCTAACTTAGTCCTCTTTAGGATTGTCCCCTTTCATCTTATGCAGTTTGCTCATGACAGCATCCTTGCCTTCATTGAGCTTCTTTTTGCCACTTGCCAGGCTAGACTGAACACGCTCGCTATCCTTGATGCGGTTTCCAGCAGCAAGAGTCGAACCCCATGCCTGACCTGCCTTCTTCTTGACCTTGGCCTGATTCTCGGGATCAGTAGCAGCAGCAACAGCATTACCAGCTAACTTCCTTCCAAACGCAAACACGCTACCTAGAACGTTTTCTGCATTTTTTTTAAGGTCACGAGGTGACTGACGCGTTTCATCTTCTTCAATCGGTGTAATACTGACTGGATAAAGGCCTTTTTCTTGAATCTCCAAGATCGCCCTTTGATGATCTTCTGCTTCAATTTCTCCTTCTTCCTCAACAGCCCGTCCATTCATTGCAACATACTTGAATTTCATCGTCTTTCTCCTTTTGTTTATTTACTTAACTAACAAATTCTCTATCTTATAGTCCTATTCCTTTCTTATCTAGATGCACCGCCTCCACCAGCTGATCCTCCACTTCCACCGGAAAAGGCACCACTGGCTACTGCGCTAAGACCAAATCTACACATTTCAAGTGCAATAAGGCCTACAAAGAAACCAACAAACCCTAACCCAATTCCTGCAAGAAGGCCAAATTTCCACCATCCTACGCAGAAGTAACCAATAGAACCTGCAAAACCTCCTGCTACCCTATGAAAAAGGCAGAAGATTGCAGCCAATATTAATGGGAGTGCAAAAGGTCCAAAGGTTGTGACATATTTTACCTTTCCCCCTTCACCTTCATACTCTCCATTAACTTCTTCAATGATGCGCGTAACAGTGGCATCCACAGATTCAGCATATTTTCCTTCATTGAGTAAAGGGATCATCTGCTTATCAAGGATTCTACCACACTTGGCATCATTTAGAGATCCTTCAAGACCATATCCCACATGGATACGTTTGTTCATCCGTTTTTCCTGTAAGGAAAAGAAGACAATCACACCATTATCTTTTTCTTTCTTTCCAGGCTTCCACTTCTCAAAAACCCCTGCAACGTATTCTTGAACGTCCAGTCCTTCAAGGCTTTTGATGATGTGAACAATGATCTCGTTAGAGGTCGCTTGCTCATGTGCTTTAAGTGTAACATTGAGTTTGTCTCTCTGCTCACTTGTCAGGATTCCCGCATGGTCTTGGACAAATTCCTGTTCAACATTGAACTTTGGAATGTCCTGTGCAGAAACACTGATTATAGCACATAACATGATACATGTAATATACTTCAGAATTTTCACAGTTTCTCCTTGAGTAATGGAGCTACTCCACCTAAGTGTTTCACTCCTGTTGTTAATATTAATGTTGCTTAGAACTCAATCGTAGGTGCCTGCTTGACAGCTTCAAGCTCACCTTCATCAAGTTCGAAGTAAACGCGTTTTTCAAGGCCTGCAATACCTGCAACAAAGTTGGACCAAAGAGTCCTGATTCTTGCGTTGAATCCTTCAACCTTGTCATTATAGCGCTTTCGTTCTGTTGCGAGCCGGTTTTCTGTTCCTGCAATCTCATCCTGGAGACCCATGAAACTTTCATTGGCCTTAAGGTCAGGGTATTTCTCAACTACTACCATGAGCTTTGAAAGAGCCCCACTCAGACCTGCTTGAGCCTGTGTGAACTTCTTCATCATCGCAGGATCAGACAACATCTCAGGAGTTACCTTGATATTGCTTACCTTGGACCTGGCCTCCACAACTGCAGTCAGTGTATCCTTCTCATGTGAAGCATACCCTTTCACGACCGACACGAGCTGAGGGATCATATCATAGCGACGCTTGAGCTGGTTTTCAACCTGCTTCCATGCACCTGTGACCCCTTCATCCTGGCGCTGAAGACCATTATAAGTTCCCACAAAGGACAATGCAAGAATTCCAACAATTGCCAATGTGATGATTCCTCCAACACCGATCTTACCCGACTTCGAATTATTCTGCTTTTTCATTTTTTTCTCTTTCCATGCCTTTTGGCACATTAATTGATACACTTAATACAACTCAACCTTCATTTATCTATCTTATAGACACTTCTCCTCTGTTTGAATACTTACATATAGATTATGACACCTAAATATTTTTACCCTTTCTATATTTTTAGTAGCGTTTTCTTGTAAAACAAGAGCCCTGCCAGAGGCATTAAGCATTAGCAGGGCTCCGATGATTTATGTGTTATTGAACCACAGTTACTTCGACAGCACTTGAACCACCACCAGAACCACCACCAGAGGAAGGTTGATTTTCTTCCACATGGGTGTCATTGTAGATAGTCCAGTCGTCACAGTACTTCAGCATATCATCTTCACCTACAAATATGAACTGAACAATTGTGTCGTTTTTCAACCACAATCCTTCAGGCAGATCATAGATAAATGATGTGCTGTCAAAAGAAACAAGTGCTCTGTGGTATTCCACTGTGCGGCTGTGATAATGCTCATGAGCTTCATACCACACCTGTTCTTCTGCTTTCAGAACTATAAGTATCTCGTTATAATCCTCCAATTCAGTTTCGACTTGAATCGAGTGCCTATCCCATTCCACAATCTCAAATGCCCTATCATAAGCATTATTTTCAAGTGCGAAAATTGCACTGACTGTGGATGGTGCAGCTGTTGATCCATCGAAGTTTTCAGGAGTTAGTTCAACTACTTCCCAGAGGTTATCAGATGGATTGATAGGAATTGTAATCCCTCCATAACCTTCTGCATAAATGCTGAGGTTATCAAGCATCCAAGGCCTAGAAATGTTCACTCCCCACAGTCCATCATCCAAATATGCACGAATCCCATTAATCAAGACCACATCATCGTCATCAAGATCATCTATATCGAATCTTACTTGGATATGGGTGTTGGGAGAGATGAAAAATACTACTATATTTTCACCCATTCCAAGCGTTACAGACTCCTTATACGGGCTATGGAATAAGATGTTGCCATCTTCATCCTTTAATTCTGCCCATAGTTCGTATTCGCCAGGACCCTTACTGATTGGAACATCACAGTTGATAGTATCCCCGTTTCGTTCGAAGGTCTTCTTGTAGTTCCATCCTTCATCAGGCCAGTCGAGTTTCTTAGCGCCAATTGTGATGGCTGAAACTCGCTGATACTGGTTGATGGTCCATTCATGATACTTCTCATAGTCATCTTGAGCGTTAGCCATTGGAACGATTACAATCATGAGACCGAAAAACAAACCTATAATTTTTTTCATTTTAACTTTCCTTATTATGTACCAATAATAGGCACAATTCATTTTAAAAACAAGAATTAACCAACAGTTATAGTTCTATAATCTCCCCCTTTTCTGAGTAACATCATTTACCCCATATTCCATTTAATTTAATTAGTTTTATTCTTCCGATAATCTTCCAACATGGCTCGCTCTTGTGCAATTGCTTCTGCGATGTTAAATGTAACTTTTACAGACACTTGATCAGAGGGGTTGAATCCTATGACTTGGACACCATTCGTAGGGTTCAGATCTGGATTGACCATAATCATCGAACCTCCGATAGGAGTTGTTTCCTGAGTTGGAGTGTTTGTCCTACCCTTAGTCAGGATAATCATTGTAGGGACAATCAACAATGTTGTGATGGCAATCGCAACAATTGCTGTAACAACAATACTTACCCCATTTGAATTTTTACTACTTTTCATCTTTACTTCTCCTTTTCAACTAATCACTAACATATACTTAGAACCAACAACTCAAATACATAATTTCTATAATACTCCTTTTATCCAATTAACTTGATTATTGCCACAAACTCCATTATGAGTAGGGTAGGTGCAATCAAGAAATGCATACTAATGGACATTCTAGTTTTATCAATAACCCAAGAAGATATCATTCCTGCAATTCCTACGCTAAGGAAAAACATAAACATACTCCCCAAGTCTACATATTCTGTTGTTGGTTCTGGATGAATTATTCCCAGTAACAACAATAATATAGATGGAAAAATTATGATAGTCACAATGCCCATCAATGTAATTGGCGTTGCAATAATCATTGGAATATAATCACCCTCTTTTTGAGTTAGAATTTCAGCAAGAAATGCTGCCCCTCCAATAAGGATAAACAATAAAACAATTTGTATAAGTATAACAGTCATAATTCTCCTTTGATTTACTTATTTTTCAATCAGTTTACGAAACCGCTCAACACCTTCGCAACAATCCTTAGGATAAATTCTAATACCTAATTTAAAAGCATCAATCACCTTGAGACTATTACTCCTGATCGAATGGCGGTATGCAGTATGAATCACAGGACTTTGGGGGAACTCTTTCCTCAATTCCTCAATCAACTCAACAGCTTCAATTTCAATTGTCATCTTTATTCCTTTCATTTAGCTTTATACAAACAATCATCACACCAATCATTATCACCACAACAAGTATCAAAATCTCCCCTAATATCAATAACGATCCATCATTCATTTTATACTCCTTTTATTAGATCTAGTTTCAACTACAAGAAAATGGGTGTTTGCTGTATAATTCAACGGTTTTCCATTGTATTATCCACCTTTTCCAACATATGTTTAGTAACACCTTATTTCGGATAAGATTTAATTTAAAACTTTCTTCAATTTATGGTTTTACTATTGCTTGTTTGGTTCATTAACATTTTAACTAAAAATCATTTTTTTAGACGATAAACAGTTAAATGTTTTATAAACCAGGTGGTTTAAAAGATAATTGCTACATGCAATGCTGTCTTTTTTTGTTTTTTTATTAATTAAGTGAATAGGATGTAAAAAGTAGGATATATTACTTTATAAAACTTTCTATTTTTAGCTACTTTTAAGTAACAACAATAAGATTAGTCTATAAAATCATTTATTTCATATTTTTATCTATTTGAGTAATGACATTTAAGAAATACTAATTATTTTTCTTTTGTCTTAAAGAACAGCCAATTTTTCTCTGTCAAAAATCTCTTTGATTTTTGATCATGCTCAGAAATCTTTGATTTCTGACATCTAAAGTGTACTAATGTAAATCTTCCCTTCAACTTCTTACCATATATATTAAACACTATTTTATCCTTTTTAATAGATTCTGCTTCAAAATAACCTTTATCCCATATTTTTACAGTTCCAGCCCCATATTGACCTGAAGGAATAACTCCTTCAAAATCCATATAATCTATAGGATGATCAGAAACAGCTATGGCTAATCTTTTTACATCTTCCAAACTAGAAGGCTCTTTGGGTATTGCCCATGATTTAGCTACCCTATCAAGCTCTAAGCGTAAATCATAGTGTAAATTGGATGCATCATGCTTTTGAATTACATATTTTTTTCGCATTTTAAGACGAGCATAAACTCTTTATATATACTATAAAGGTTTCACTTGGATTCATTCAGTTCATTCAAACAAAAAAGGCATTTCTTTCTCTTTTTTCTTTAAATAGTCTTTCAGATAATGTTCTTCTGATATTACCTTTTCTTCAACTTTCTTGATTTTTTCAATCAATTGATCAAATTCGAGATTATCTACTTCCATATCTCTGAATAAATCAGAAAAATGTCTTTTTAATACTTCTGGGATATCCAAAGAAAGATTAATCAATCTTTCTTTTTTAACTAAGTGTTCTTCCTTTTTAAGTACATTTTCTTCTTTTTCTAAATAATCTAGCACTTCTTGTAATAATTTAATATCTTCTTTCCATTTCCTAGTAGCCCCAATGATAACGAGAACATACTCTTTTGATGCAGGGGTATTCTTTATTTTTAATTCTTCATAAAATTGTTGTTGATCCTGACTTGCATTAAAAAGAAATACATTTTGTTCTACACCAAAAAGATCACCCATCACAGTTCCGTGTGAATCTAGAGAAGGTCCAACAAAATTTTTCTTTGGTAATACTATTTTTTGAAATAAAAAACCTTTATTAGAATTCAAAAGAAGGTTCCATTCATTTCTTCTTAAAAAACCTACTCTCCCATAATCTTGTTTAAATAAGGACATATTATTATATTTAAATTTAAAAGTTTAAATATCTATTGAAAATTAAATTTCAGTTATCCTAAATAACTAGGTCTTTTATTATCAGCCATTACTTGTGCTTCTTGACCTTTTTTCAATAATCCTTTTAGTTTTTCTTCAAACTTAACAGCTTGATCTAATAAGGGTTCCGGATTTATCTTTAAGCCGATATATTTATCTAATGCTATAATTACCTTTGCAGCTGCTTTACTGTCTGGTAATTCAGAATGGGTCTCTGCAAATATGCAACTTAAAGGAGTTTTAGAAACATTAAGTAATAGGGCGCCAGTAACACCCATGATAATACCTTCTTTAAGGGGATTTAAACCAATCTTTGTTAATTTTGTTTTTAATACCTTATTTTTTGAAAAAAAGAATATCCTCTCATTTCCAGGTTTAGTTATAGAACTACCCACACCTTCTATACTAATAATTTGTTTAGCTTGTAAATCCTTAGCTAATTTTTCGATTATATCGGATAATTTCCATTCTATTCCTGTTGATGCAGATACTGCATGTACAATAACTAAGTTATATCTTTTATTATAAAAAATTCCTAATGGTTCAACTACATGATCTCCGTGAATAGCAACAACTGCTGGACTTTCATCCATAACAACCTTTCCAATCATTTCTACATCTAAATGATCTATAAGAAATTCAGTAGTAATTGTTCCAACTAACCCAAAACCTGGGAAACCTTCTATGATGGTAGGATTTTTAGGTTTTTTCCATAATTTTACTTCCATATTGCACACCTCTTTTTGTTTGCAAAAAGATTCAGGAAAGACTTTTGTTTTCCCTCATATCTTTTTAGTATAATCTTAATTAACATATTTATAAATTAATAGTTTATATATGTTTTGTATTAAATCATAACCATTCTAAAGTAGTTACAATAACAACATTTATAAATTATTATACCTTTCATCTCTTATGACTGGGTCAGATAAAGTTAAAAAAAGAATTTTATATGCTTTAATCGGATTAGCAAGTGTTGCTTCTTACAGGGCTTTTGATAAGATTCATATTCCACGAGTAAAAACAGATGATCTTGTTCTCAACATAGTTAATGATCATATTAATGTAACTCATAAAAGTGAAGCAGAAGGTATTGAAGATATTATAAAAATTGCAAAAGAGTCATTATTTGAAGATGCATGGGTTTATTCTTCTGGTAAATGGACTGAGAATGGTATCCAAGAACGTATTCAATACTCATTTGGAATAATTGGATCATACCATTTATTAGATCTCAAAGTTTCCGGTAAGATAGTTAAAAAAGGACACGATACAACATTTTATCATTTGCATCCCAAAAATAACTATAATTTTGATGAAATACACCAGTGGACAGAAAAACATTTTGGCAAGACAGATATTGAATTGGTACGTTTACATTATAGTGCAGTATCTTCAATGCCAAGTGCAAATGACTTGGATGTTATGGTAGAAGTTTGTAACTTTATTAAGGACCGTAGTCCTAAATCAATTCCTCAATTCAAAGTAGTTTCAGTTCATGGAATAACAGAGTATACTTTAACAAAAGAAGGTAATGAAAAGTTCATAAAAGGAAAAGGATGTGCTGCACATTGGGCTTATGCTGCTGAAGAAAGGTTGAGAGTACCTAAATTTTCAAGGGATACAATCGATTCAATTTCATATGAGATGGCAGAAAGAATGTCTGATGAGTTTGTTCAAGTTACTTATACCCCTCATTCAAAATAAAGATATAATCATCAAATTTTTAAATCATGCTTCATTTTCTCTTTTTACAATGGTGGACGTAGTAATTTTAGCAGGCGGACCAGTAAAAGAAGGACTTTCCTTAAAGATTCTTAAATCCTATTATAGGGCAGTTTACAAAGAACATTATCTTTGGGGTAGATATAAACCCTTAAAACACATCACCCTTGATGGGGAAGAGCGACCTATGCTAGATTATGTTATAGAGGCAGCTTCTAAAATGAAACTAGTAGACCATATTGAAGTAGTCTGTGAAAAAGATTTAGTTGAAAAAGAACTTGGATCTAAAACATATCATAAACCAGTTAAATATACTCAACAAGAGGGTAGCCTATTAGAAAATACCTTAAAAGGTTATGGGGACAGAAAAGAACATGTACTATTCCTTCCTTGCGATATACCTAAAGCCAATTCAAGAGATTTAGATGATTTTGTAAGTAAATGTATCCCTTTTCAAGAAGATTATGATTTTTTATCTTCTATGGTTGCAAAAGAAAGTATGCCTAAAGATTCCAAAAAAGTATTTAGAAGAAGGTATGCATGGGTTATAGATGATATTTTCAATAAAAAAAATCCTGACTATAAAGGGCAAAATTGGTTTAATAAATCCATTGATCTTATTACAAACATTTATGCAATCTTAACAAGAAAAAAACACCTTATAGAAACCTCCCTACCAAAAAGAAGAGGATTTAGGTCAGGTAATCTTATGTATCTTAATTTAAGTAAACTTGAGAACAAAGAAGGGGTTAATGACCTCTATAGTATAAGGAAGTTAAGAGACATTAGAAACATTTTAAGGGTTGCAAAAGAAGCATTTCCAGAAACAATTGCTTATTATCGTGGAAGATTAACCCTATCTCAATTTGATAATATGGTATCAAGATTTCTTAAAACAAGGTATAAATCAATAGAAATAACAAACAGCTCTGTTGAAAACGATATCGATTCCGAAGAAGATTTGGAAGAATTAAAATAAACTTGTTAATTCTAGATTTATTTAATCAAATCATCAAATTATTATTCTTGTTTAACCCTTTGCCACTTGCCATGGACGCACAAAAGATATAAACAAAAGTAATTTACTAAATTTAATTATAAAGAATCAAAATGATCAATAAAAATATAACTCCTGAAATTGCACAAATTTGCGGAATAATTGCAGGAGATGGGCATTTATGTAAATATATCACTTCTACAAGGAATGATTATAGGATTGATATTAGTGGAAATAAAACAGAAGAAATAGACTATTTTAATTATGTGTCATGTTTATTCAATAATTCTTTCGGTAGGCCATTAAAATTAAAATTCAAAAAAAATTATTTGAGTTTATATATTCATTCTAAAGAGTTCGTTTTATTTTTTGAAAATATTGGTATTCCAACTGGTAAAAAATCTGATATTGTTTTTATTCCTGAAGGAATTAAAAATGATTTAGTTCTCGCTTGTAGTTTTCTCCGTGGATTAGCAGATACTGACTTTAGTATTAGTTTTAAGAAAGGGGATAGAAAACAACACTCTTATCCTGTTATAGTGGGGACTTCTGTCTCAAAAAGATTAATCCAAGATGTTTCAGAAGTTTTAACTCAATTAGAAATTAAACACAATATTTATACAATAAAAACAGATAATAATTTTGGAAAATTTGAAAATTACCGTATAGAAATAAATGGAAGAAATAATTATGATAAATGGATGAATTTCATAGGTTTTTCAAACACTAAACATTTAACTAAAATAGCTATTTGGAAAAAGCAAGGCTATTGTCCTCCTAATACCACTTATTTAGAAAGAATAAAAAAATTAAAAGAAAAATAAGTCCCCACTCCCGGATTTGAATTTCCCAGTCAAAACAAAAACTGTTAAGACTTCCAGGAACCTTTCGATTTCAACTGATCGTGTATCATCAAAGCAACTCAGTGCATATCAACACGACTTCTACAGTCGAACGCTCTAGCCGTTGAGCTAAGTAGGGACATAATAAATAGGATAAATAGCCCTTTTATAAATCTTACGAAATCATTCTCTAAATGGTGAAATTTTTGAGCATAATTCGGGTGGAATTACTTCTTTAATATGGGCAGGTATCAAATCTATCAAACCAATGTAATGATCTAAAGAAGTATAACCCTTCATACAATCAGTTGCATAATTTATAAAATATTCTGCTCCACACTCTCCACAAATATCTAAAGGATTATTTTTAGAAAAATCATTTAGATTATAGTATTCACCGCATCCCTCACATATTAGAATATGTGTTAAACTTGCTTTTATCAATCTTTTCCGCTAATAAACACTTTATTAGAATAGCTTCTTGAAATTTTTCCTTTTTCATCCTTAAATTTAGCTATTGTAATTGGCAGAGGCAATCTACCTAAAATACTTAATCTTGATTTAGCTTTATACTTGATAACTGTCTCTTCATCCTTATCTAAACCATCAATAGTCCATTTAGCAATAACTCCCCTTTTAGAATGGACTATTTTACCAGGTTGTAATGTTCCAGGTTCAGCAGTTTTTTCAAAATCTGCAATATCGGGTAATCTGTCTATTATTGATATGTTTTCTGCTTTTTTATGGGATCTATTAATAACATGTAACATAATCTTAAATCCTGTTATTCCACCTTCTTGTTTAGTTACATCTTGGATTGTTTTTGTTATAATGAAAGGACTTCTAAACTTATAATAACCGCTGATTAATAATATGATAACGATAATAAGTATAGCTAAAGGGATATAATTAACCTTAACACTAATATCATACATTTCTCCCGGTTTTAGACTAACTTCCCATCCGGAATATCTTTTTCCTTCTTCTACAAATGAATCTGTAGCAGGACTAACTTTGGTAAACAATGCTTTGTAGAGGGGATTCTCAAGTTTTGCCATACCTTCATATTTAATATTTGCATCATTAACAAAACTTATCTTATCATAGCTTCCTAAGAATCTTAATTGTTTATTGTGTTCATCAACTAATCCACCGTATTGCACTATTTCATAATCATAAGGTGCGCTTTTTAGTTCATAAACTTCACCACCTTCTTCTATTTTGACAACAATTCTAACGCTATCTTTTACAGGTGCAGTTGTATTATCTAAATCTATACTGAATTCTAATGTTTTTTGATCACTACCCGAATCTAAAGGACCTAGTGAAGTTATTGTACCATCTCTGATAGTATCACTCACTAGACTAACTTCAATATTTTCTAAATTTTTAGCATTTCGATTTTCTAACCATGCAGTAACCAGAAAAGGTTCTCTGGGATCAATTTTGGAAGGGACTCTTCCACTAATACTTACAGAAGGAACATTACTCATTGAGATAACATTGATTAAAAGATCCTTTTTAAATATCTCTCCACTCGCATCATGTTTTACATTCACCCTTACTGCATATCTACCTGTACCTACACTCAAAGGTTTAACAATAACAAACACTTCTCTTTCGGAATTAGGATATGCTTTAACACTATAATCAGAAGTAGGGTCTGTTTTAATAAACCACTCAACATAAGGTGCTCCTGGTTTTATAGAAAATCTTTCAATAGACTCTCTTGGATTGGTAATAGTAATTTTAAATCTTGCATTCTCTTGAAAATCGATCATATCTTTAACAATCTCTACTTTTACTTCAAAAGGTAATTCTTCATCTTCTACAATTTCTTCTGCAATAGCAGATACACTAATCAAAGATAAAACAATAAAAACAATTAATAATTTATTTAATATTCTCATAAATTCCCACCTCAACATACTTAATGATATAGCAAACAGAGTTTGCTTATTACGAAAAGCACACAAATCTCTTAAATCATTTGCTTTGAGTATAAATTAAACTATTTTCATATATAAAGTTTGCTATAAATGTGATAAAGATGTTATTCAACTATGATGACACCATTCATAAATGTAAAAATCGCATCATTAAAAGAATATGTTCCTGGTTCATTAAATGTATAATTAAAACTTTCTCCTGGTTGTATTTGTCCAGTATTGAACAATCTTGGTGAGGATTTTTCATATAATTGATAATTCCTATTTTCATCTTTATTTACCCAATAAACCGTCATTCCAACAGAAATATTTAATTCAGAGGGATGGTATTTGGTCTTATCAATTTCAATAATTTTAAAATCTTCAGTAATTGCAACAGGCATCTCTTCTACAGGGAGCTTAGGTAATTCTTCAGCTCCTTCTTCGATATCCCATGTTGATTCTCGGATTTCAATAAGCTTTTCTCCATTTTGATCTTTTAATCCTATATAAGAACCTAAACCAAAGAATAATATCAGGAATAACACCATCAAGATTATATCAACTTCTTTTTTTATCTCCATATATACATTTTAGATTTTTAAGTATATAAACTTATTCATCACTAACTTTACTTATTTGAGGTGAAATGACTAAATACCCACTAAGAAATATAAAACTTTAAATACCTTCTTTTTAAGTATACTATAATATGGAACAAATATCCTATAGTATGGGACAGAATCTATTACCTCATCTAACTAATAATCCCTCTAAATTCGATAAACCAGAATCAAAAGCAAATGAGAAGGTTCATGAAGTATTATTTGCACAGGATGATATAACTTGGCGATCTATTCTTCAAGATTTAATCAAATCTAATGAAATAGATCCATGGGATATTGATATCAGTCGATTAACTCAGAAATATATAGGGATGATTAAACAATTAAAAGAATTTGATTTTAAGATTTCTGGAAAGGCACTATTGGCAGCGGCAGTTTTATTAAAAATCAAATCAAGTAGGTTAGTGGGAGAAGATCTTGATGAGTTTGATAGGATAATTGCAGGGGAACCAGAAGATGATTTTTTTGATGAAGATATATTAGCCACAAGAGACATTTCAGAAGAAGAGATTAGATCTCTAATCCCTAGACTTCCTCAACCACGGAAAAGAAAAGTTACAATTCATGATCTTATGGGCGCCCTAGAAAAAGCCCTAGAAGTTAAGCAAAGAAGAGTTCTTAAAAATACCCCTGAATTTAATATTGAAATCCCTAAAAAAAGACCTAATGTACATCTTTCAATTAAAAACGTATATCTCCAAATAAGAAGATTCTTTGTTATGGGTAATCAAGATTTAACATTCTCAAAATTAATCCCTTCCGAATCTAAGGAAGACAAGGTATTTACATTTATTCCACTCCTACACTTATCAAATAGGAGGAGTATTGACTTACAACAACAAAAACCTTTTGGTGAAATTGAGATATATCTCAAATCAAATAAAGATATAAGTAAAGAATTAGCAGAACTAGATAAACCAGATGAAGCAGAAGCTTCTTGAATGATATTTGATTAATATTCTTCATTTTCGATACTTTTTTAAAGCGTTTTCATATTCCATTTCTAGGTGATTTTATGTTTACAGACAAAGAAAAAGAAATGTTAAAATTATTAGTGGAAAAAGAACTTAAAAGTTTTGAAACAAAAGACGATGCAATCCTTTTTGAAGGGGTAAAATTAACCTCTGTAGAAAAGAAGTATGATCAATTTTTAAAAGAATTATTGGAGAAATTACAATGAGTGAACCTAAAGTAGACGAAGAAAAACAAAAAAAGATGCAAGAATTATATATGCAGATGAATATGATTAATCAACAATCTCAAGAATTACAAAAACAAATTCAAGCATTTGAAGAAACAATATTAGAAGTAGGGGAATCTCAAAAAAGTTTAATGGAAATAAGCAGTACAAAAGATGATAATGAGGTATTAGTACCTATTGTTTCTGGAATATTTGCAAAAGCAAAAGCCCAAGATTTCAAAAAGTTTATTGTTAATGTGGGTGGAAATATCGCTGTTGAAAAATCTATTGAAAAAGTACAAGAATTACTTGAAAAGCAATTATCTCAAATGCAGGAAGCTCAACATCAATTTGTAGATCAACTTCAAAAAATGACTGTCCAAGGCAAACAAGTTGAAGCTCAACTCCAGGAAATGATGGTAAAGGGCTAAAATGTTTGGTTTTCTAAAAAACAAATTAAAAGATGCAGTTTCTAAATTTTCTAAAAAAGTAGATGAAGAAGTAGAAGATAAAGTAGAAGAAATAGAAGAGGTAAAAGAACAGCCTAAAGTAGAAAAGAAAGTAGAAAAAAAAGAGGTTAAAAAAGAAAAAAAGAAAGAAAATCCTCAAGAAGAAAAAGAAGATAAACCTAAAGAAAAGAAAAAAGAAGTAAAATCTGAAGTTAAAAAAGAACCTGCTCCCAAAGAAAAGAAACCAGAAGAGCCAAAAGAAGAAGAAAAAAAGAAAGAAGAACCTAAGGCAGAAGAAAAACCTGCAGAAGAACTCAAACCTGAAGAAAAAGATGAAGTAAAGGCTCTTGAGGAAGAAAAAGAGATCATTAAAGAAGAAACAAAATTAGAAGAATCTCCTAAGGTGGAACAAGCACCTGTTGAAAAAGAAGTTGAAGAGATAGTTAAAGAAGAAAAAGAGAAAGAATTAGAAGAAAAGCGGATTGAAAAAGAAGAAGAATTAGAATCAGTAGAAAAAAAAGGGAAGAAATCATTCTTTGGTGGACTATTTAAGAAAAAGAAAGAAGAAGAAACAGAACAAGAACTAGAAGAAGCAGAATCAAAAGAAGAAGAAAAAGAAGAAATTAAAGAAGAAAAACATCAAGTTGAAGAAAAAGAACCAGAACCTGAAGTTAAAAAAGAACTTGCTCCTAAAGAAAAGGAACCAGAAGAAAAGAAAGAAGAAGTAAAAGAAGAACCAGAAGAAGAAAAGAAAGGTTTCTTTAAAAAAATAAGTAAAAAAGTAACAACTAAAAAAATATCAGAATCACAATTCGAAGATTTTTTCTGGGATTTAGAACTTGCTCTACTTGAAAATAATGTTGCAGTTGAAGTCATAGAAAAAATCAAAGATGACTTAAAACAAAATTTAGTAGATAAAGCATTGCCCAGATCAAAAATTTTAGAAACTATAAATAACACATTACAATCATCAATCAAAGAAATACTAGAAGTTCAACCTTTAAATTTTCTAAAAAAAATAGAAGAGAAAAAACCATATGTTATATGTTTTATTGGAATAAATGGTTCTGGAAAAACAACCAGTATAGCAAAAGTTGCAAATCTTCTAAAAAAGAACAATAAAACTTGCGTCCTTGCAGCGGCAGATACATTCAGAGCAGCAGCAATTGACCAACTCCAATATCATGCCGATAAATTAGATGTAAAAATTATAAAACAAGATTATGGTTCAGATCCTGCCGCAGTTGCATTTGATGCAATTAAACACGCAGAAGCAAAAGGTATTGATGTTGTTCTAATTGATACAGCTGGAAGAATGCATAGTAATGCAAACCTTCAGGACGAAATGAAGAAAATTATCAGAGTAGCAAAACCAGACTTAAAAATATTTGTAGGTGAGTCTATAACTGGAAATGATTGCACAGAACAAGCAAAACAATTCAATGACTCAGTTAGTATAGATGGAATCATTCTTTCAAAACAAGACATAGACGAAAAGGGCGGAGCAGCTCTCTCAGTTTCTTACATAACAAAAAAACCAATTCTTTTCATAGGAACCGGTCAAGAATATGATGACCTAAAAGAATTTGACTCAAAGATTATATTAGACAATTTAGGGTTGTAATTCCATAATCAATAAAAAAATAGAATATTTTTTCATGGTATTTGAAAATGCAAGAACATTTCCAAAACCTTTTTAAACTAATAAACCACTTTTATCTTATGGGAATACAAAAATCTATGCAAAGTCTGAAGGCAGAAGAGGACAATAAAGTATGTCCTGAATGTGGTAGTAAAGATATCGAGAAATCAAAAGGAGAGATTTACTGCAATAAATGTGGCTTTGTTATTTCGGATTAGAAAGGTTTTTAAACAATCATTATCATATTCATTTAAGGAAGTAATTCAAATTTATCTTTTACTTTCGCAAAAAAGAGGTGTATAAATTGATAGGTTATCTTGAAGGCATACTAAAAATAGCAAACATATTCTTATCAGTCGTTGCAGGAGTTATCGCAATCTCTTTATTCCAACAATTCAAAAAAGAAAAAAGTCCTTTAGCATGGCGTTTATTAATAGGTGTCTTAGTTCTATTTGCAGTACAAGAAATTCTGGGTGCATTAAGGGCATTTCAAATTTTTACAACCCCTCATTTAACTCATATTAATCCTACATTAATACTTGCATTATTAATTTGGACATTAGTTATCATGGTGACTTCAAAATGACAATACTAACAGAAAGTTTAGGGATTGTAGCACCATATTATAATATGGTTTTAGTAGTTATAGTTGTAATACTTTTCATAGTTTTTTTAAGAAGACAAGATTTAGACATATCAAAAAAACCTTGGAAACTGCTTTTTGCAGCAATCATGATATACATTGTTGAAGAACTTTTAACAGTCACGAAGATATCTGAGATAGGAAATATGTACAAAATCTTACATCCACTATTAGAGATGGGTATGATCGCATTATTCATATATATGCTTTTATCACAAAGGGAGTATCTTAAATCAAAATGATGAACAAGAAAGGAGTATCACCATTAATAGCAACAATTCTATTAATTGTATTCTCATTAATCTTAGGTACAATCACTATGAATTTAGGTAAGGCCTATATAGAAGATATAACAGAAGTTGGAGCTGCTCATGATGCACCAGATAATAAAGATATGAAGTACATTGATAATAATTTATATAAATGCATTAAACAAGACGATTTAACTAAAACTTGTTTAGAATGGGCACTAGTTCTTGATCAGTAAAATAATTTATCTAATCAAATCTATGAATTAATAAAAAAATAAATAAAAAAGAATTACTCTTCAGTTTCGATGTCTTCTCTTCGAATTACCTTAACAGCATCTATCTTCAATGTAATTGGGATAGGTACTGCTGCTTCTAGTAATTCAACGATAACTTCTTCCTTCTGAGCATCAATTCTAGTAACTTTAGCTTTTTCACGCTTGAAAGGGCCTGAGATAATTTCACATACATCATTCTTTTGCATGTTAATCTCTTTCTTCTTCTTCTCAAGCATATGTTCGATTTCATCAAACTTAACTTCTTTTGGTAAAATTCCACGAGCATAAGGCACGTTAAATGCAGCTTCTTCTGCTGTTTGCCTATCTTTAGCTTCTAAGAATATATAACCTCTCATACCATGGGGTCTTATAACGCAATAAACATCTAATTTTTTCTTTTGAACATTACTTGTTAAAAAATCCATAACTTGATCTTCTCGGTTAGCTGTAGTTCTTAATGCAAAGATATGAACATCAGCCATTTCTCCACCTTCTTTTCCATATAACTTTTCTGTCTCAGATTTAGTTTCTTCTTCAGCTGACTCTTTATCTTCTATCTTTTCAACATCTACTTGGGCTTCTTCCTTTTTTTCTTCACCATTAGTTGGTTCAGTTTCATCTAGATCTTCATTTTCAATATCAGACACTTCTTTATCCAATTCTTCGTCTTTGATCTCTTCTAACTCTTCTTTCTTCTCTTCCTGTCCCGGCATTTTAAATTCTTTAATTTCTTCTTCCATTTTAACTCCTTAAAAAAATAATTGTTTTATCATTTGAACTAAAAATCCTAACAAACCTACTATACCCATTCCTAAACCAGATACTTTAACAATAGTCTTAAATTCAACTGAGTTAGGCTTTTTAGTTACTCTTAAAACCCTTTTACACTCTATAATGAATCTTTTGAATTTGGTCCAAATCGTTTGTTTGTATTCTTCTTCCATTGAAAAAACCTTTTGTTTTTGATATGTTCTGAAAATATTTATTTTCAAGAACATCTTATACTCAGTTCTCACTACTTCTTTTTTATTTTTTAGAAGCAGTTATCAAATAAAGACATTAATTTGTTTATAAATGTTTCGGAAATGGGAGGTTAATCTTTTAAATATCTCAATATTTTTAATTTCATAATGAACAAAAGATTAAAAAAGAAAATTCTGAATTACTCTCTTATCACATCATTAACACTCTGTGCTTCTGTTAAGGGAACATTTCTCAATCAGGCTATCGGAAGTTGTTATGATTTTGCAAGTCAATGCAACACATTAGTAAAAGGAAATATATCTCATGAAGATAGTTATCATCATGCTTTGGCAAATAGTTATTCAACCCAAAGAGGAAAAACTGGTAAATTTTGTGCGGTTGTTTTATCCAATGTAAAAGAATTTAGGGATTTCTATTTCAAAGGATGGGGTTTAGAAGGGTGTATAGAAGATCAACTGGCAAACGAATGGGGTCGGCAAATACCTTCAAACACAAATCCTGAACAATACAATTCTTTTTTAAATCATAAAAAAGGAGGAGCAAGGATTAACTTAAATAAAATACCTCCAGAATTATACCAACCAGATCATTTTATTCTTCACCCATTTGACTTAGACATAAAAAACATTCAAGATTTACCTAAATATGTTAAGTGAATATAATATCATTTTTAGAATAATATCTTCGTAATTTTTATGGATAATTTTTTAAATGTAGTTATAATTACCTTTTACTATGACTTCAAAAAAACTTTGGGAAATACTAGTACCCAAATACTCTAATGAGGGGGCAGAATATACTCTTCAACACCATCAGGAATGGGATGAATATGTTAGAAACCTTGCAGGGGGAATTACAATTCTAAAAAAAGCAAAAGGTCAATGGTTAAATCCAGATAATCAGTTATTTCAAGACGAAATGCTCCCTGTAAGGGTGTATTGTGATGAACATGGTATAGACCAAATAATAAACAAGACAATTGAGCATTACCAACAAGAAGCAGTACTAGCTTATGAAATCAGTTCTAACGTTAAATTAATACATAAAAAATAAAAAAGAAGATTTTACTCAATAAAATCTATTCCTAACTCATTCTCGATTTCTTTTTTCCTTTTATCTGTGATAGTTCTTCCAGGACCAAAGATTTGAGACGATTTAACACCAGTTACAATAAGCATTGCTCTGATAGTCTTATCCAGATCATCATAGATTTGAGCTCCCCAGATTACTGTTGCATCTTCACCCATCCTCTCAGAAACGGTTTCAACTACTTTTCTAGCTTCTTCTAGGGTCATATCCTTTCCGCCAGATACATTAATTAGAGCGCCTGTTGCACCAGTAATATCTACATCAAGTAATGGATTGTTAATTGCTTTTTCAACTGCTTCTACTGCCCTATTATCAGTATCAGATTCTCCAACACCAATTAAAGCAACTCCTCCGTCTGACATTACAGCTTTTATATCTGCAAAATCTAAGTTAACGAGTCCAGCTTTGGTAACCAATTCAGAAATACCTTTAACAGCATTTGTTAAAATCTCATCTGCTACTTTAAACGCAGTATGTAATGGTAAATCTGGAGCTAATTCTAATAATTTATCATTTGGTATAACAATTAAAGTATCTACAACAGGTTCTAATTTTTCTAGACCTAATGTTGCATTTTCATATCTCTTCTTACCTTCCATTGCAAAAGGTAAAGTTACTATACCTACTGTTAAACATCCTAACTTCTTGCCTACTTCAGCTATAACTGGAACAGAACCTGTACCAGTTCCACCTCCAAGTCCACATGTAATAAATACCATATCAGATCCTTGTAGTGCTTGTTTTAAATCATGTTCAGATTCTCGTGCAGATTCTTCCCCAATTTGAGGATTACTGCCTGCTCCAAGACCTTTAGAAACATCTTTTCCGATTAGAATTTTCTTATCAGCTTTTGTATAAAGGAGATCTTGTGCATCTGTATTAACAGCAACAGTCTCAGCTCCAACAATTCCAACCTCACTTATTCTATTGATTGTATTGTTTCCACCGCCACCACTTCCAACAACTTTAATCCTAGCAGTTTGAGTAGATAATATCTTCTCTAACTCTTCATCTGCCACATTATCAACTGGTTTGTGTTCAGTTAATGTATCTGTTGTCTGACTTAATTTATCATGTGCACTTTGTTGACTATCTTCCATATTGTTTCCCTGAGAATCTTCTTGTATTTCCAATTAACCCACCTTTTTTATATTATAATCAAGTATAGAACTAACTAATATTTAAATATTGCTACTCTAGAGAAGATAATAAAAAATCATAAAATTCAATAAATTAGTGGTGTTATTACTTCAAAGTAAAAAATATAGAAACATTTAAATATCTCAAATCAACTATTCTTGGTGGGGAGTTAATAAAGTGTCAAAACCAATAAGCAGACAATTAAGTGCAGTAGTTCAAGTTACAGATAAATGTAACCTCGCATGTAGTTATTGTTATGTTGGGGAAGGTAAAAAAGAAGATATGTCCGAAGAAACATTTTCTGTTTTACTTGATAAAATGGACTCTTTTGTTGGACCACTGGGTCACATGACCTTAATTTATCATGGAGGGGAACCTTTAGTTAGGGGACTTGATTTTTACAAATTTGCTTCTAAAAAAATTCAACAGTTAGGCAAACATAAAGTGGATGCGTGTATCCAAACAAATGGGACTTTGATTGATGATAAGGTCGCTGATTTTTTAATAGAACAAAACTTAAGTTGTGGTATTAGTCTAGATGGTCCTGAAGAATTACATGATTCAAATAGATATTTTCATAATAGAAAAGGTAGTTTTAAGAAATCTATGGAAGGTATAAAAAAACTTAGAGAACGTGGGAGGAATCCAGGAGCCTTAACGGTAATAACTAAAAAATCTCTTCCTAGAGTAAAAGAAATGTATAACTTTTTTAATCAAAATAAATTAAATTTTCAATTAAATCCAATAGATTTAACAGGGCGAGCTAAAGATGAAAACCCTAATCTTGTAATCACCCCTCAAGAATATGGTCAAGTATTAGTCGAATTATTTGATTGTTGGTATAATGACACCAATACTAATATAAAGATTACAAATCTATTTGAAGCTATGCAATCCATTACTGATGGGCAACACAGAGGATGTTTATACTCTACTAGTTCATGTGGGAGAAAATATTTAGGAGTTAATCCCTTGGGTGATGTATATCCTTGCAGTAGATTTACTTCAAACGATAAATTTTTAATGGGTAATGTACATAAAGAGAGTATAGATACAATGTTTGAAGCATCAATATTTAAAGAATTTAACTCCAGAAATCAAGGTCTTGAAGAATGTAAACCTTGTGAATATGAATCATTATGCAATGGGGGTTGTACAAGCAGAGCATACTCTCAATCTGGTGAAATTGGTACTAAAGATTATTATTGTGATGCAACAAAAATGATATTTAAACATATAGAAAATACACTTAATCAAGAAGTGGAATGGAGGAAAAAATGAAATATGAACCAAATAAACAAGTAGCTGATTTAGATCCTGCAGATGTTGCAGATAATCCAACATTAGGAAAATTAGTAGATAGTTTGCATAAACCCCACGAAGTAAAAGGATTTAATGACCGAACAGGGCCACATAGTGATTATGTAAATAATGATACAGATTGTCACACAGATCAAGCAGGTAAGTATACTTCTTGTGGTGATGATGATAATGAGAATCATTCAGATATTACCCATAAGGGCGGAACCAGATATAGTCATACAGATTGTCACGATATGTGTGATAATCATACAGACAGTGGAAGGTATACAGACTACACTGACATGTGTAGATAATTAAACCCCTTCAAAGGGTTTTATTTTTTTAATTTAAAATATAATAACAAAAGAATTATTTTTTAGTTTCAGATTTTTCTTCTGCAAATTCTACAGTCTTGATTTTAGTAAATTTCTTAATCATATCTGTCATTAGATCTAGTAAAGGTTTTTGGAATCCTTTATTTTTTAAAGTAATAATTACTTTTTCACCTTCAACATTTAGATCAAAATTTTCTTTTTTAGTCTGTAATTCCAAAATAGCAGCAACTTTTTCTTTTTCATCTGTTACTATTTTGTTAATCTTAACATTATAAACTAATTCTTTTCCAGATAAGGGGTGATTAAAATCAACCATACACCTTCCACCAGAAACTGTTTTGACCATACCATTTGCACCATCAATATTAACTGGTAAACCAGGCATAGGATTAATTTGTTGTTTTGTAAATACTTTTTTAGGTATCAACTTCAAAAGCTGAGCATTTTTCTTTCCAAAACCTTCTTGAGGACTTAGATTAATTGTATATTCGCCAGGCTCTTTTCCTTCCATAAACCTATCAAGACCAGGTAAAACTTGGTTTCCACCAATCATTATTTTTATTGGACCATATTGATGATCTGGATTATAAACTTCATTATCTTTAGCAATTTTTTCATCAGTTGTATCAAAGACAAAATCATCATCTTTTAATTTTCCAGTGTATTCGATTTCTACAAAATCTTGTTTTTTAATTACCATATTTATCACTCCTTTAATATAATATTAAATGAATTTTAATCTCTTTATAAGGTTTTTTATTTAATTAACCTTAATATCAATCTCATCATTGACAGAACAGATCAAAGTAACTCTTAGTTTATCTGTATAATCCTTTATCTTTGTTGCTAAGTCTTGACATACTTTACCTTCACAAGTGTCAGGTATCCCCATAATGACCAAATCAGTATCTTTTGAATTATGGTGCATTATATCCCTCATACTATCTTTCTTGTTCACAATTACCTGAAATTCAATATTTTCAATCCTTGATTGATTTATTACATAAGCTAATTTAGCACGTTCATTCTCATAATCTTTTTTATTTTTAACAACTTTAAACACCCTTATCACACTATAACCTTCTTCCCATCTTTTTGAGTGGCTGATCAAATAAGCTAATAACACCAAAAAATTTCCTTTCTTGGGATCATTCCACCAAACATCAATAGTCTTAAATTCCGAAAAACCAGAATTATTTCTGAGTATTATAGCATTCTTTTTCATATTTAGGGCGTCAGTCATTATATCTTTAATTTTAAATTTCTCATCAAAATCAAAAAACATAGTATTGAATGATAAGGCACCTAGCGTTTCACTTTGTACTAAATTTTTTATAAAACTTCTAAAATTATTACTTACAACAACCCTTGGAAAAATACCAAATTTTTTTTCTTTAAAATAACTTTTCATTTCCTCTTCTAAATCTTCCCTATATTGAATATTATGCTTTAATCTCCCTGGAACCAGAAAATACATCTTAGTTATACTTCTATTAGCATTAATCCAATTAAGGATATTTGCCATAATCATTTTATTTTTACCATTCGCACAAAAACCAACCATAGTAGGTCTCCAATTCTTTCTAGTCTGTTCAGTCTCATCTATTTTTTTCATTACTTTTCGAAGTAATTGGAACCATACACCTTCCCATACACCCTCAATATTAGCAGATCTTTTTGTTTTAAGGAAAAAATAAAACATTACTATCTGGAATAATATACCTGTGATCATGATCCATGGATTAAATAAATACATTACTGCGTAACATGCAATCATCCCATAAAGGTGAATAATTGATGGCGAATTAAAGGAAGGCCTATAACTGGGATTTTGAGAAATTTTTTCAAAAAAAGCAGCACCATTAATCCATCCATAAACATTAAGGAACAACATCGCAACCACTTTAGCAACAAAATCTAAACCCCCCATAAATAATATTCCTATCGCAATTGTGAAACTAACAAGCAATGCAACCCTTGGTTCATGACTGTGTCCAATACTATTAGCTAAGAAATTTAATTTTGGATGGAACATTTTATCTTTAACCATTGCTCGAAGTGACCTTGGTGCAGTCATAAAACAACTTAAAGCAGATGAAGTAGTTGCAAGCAATACTCCTGTAATCACCAACCATGGAACTAAAGAAATGTTGTGAATTATTGTTGGATTATTTACAAGCTCTGTGGGGCTAGCCGATAATGATACCTTGATAGCTAATGCAAAATAAATTACCATAGTAAATAATATTGAGAAAAATGTTCCCTTAACCAGGCTTTTTTTAGGATTTTTTAATTCTCCACTCATACCCACTCCAGCATCTATTCCGGTTACTGCTGGGAAAAACATAGCAAACGCAACCCAAAAAGGGATTAAATTTATAGTGTGTTTTGTTGCGTCTGTTGCAGCTACGCTTTGAGGTCCAAAAAAGATCGATACTAATGATAATAATATCGCTGCTAATATAAAATATTGAATTTTAATAACAAAATGAGCTCCTTTAAATACAATTATTCCAAATATAGTGCATGAAATTAAGGTTATATACAATAAGGGTATTGAAAAACCCATTGAAATCAAGACTGCAGAAATTGCTTGTGAAAATGCAATAACATAAAAACTAGATGCCACAGTTTGAGCTAAAAACAATTGGATTCCTATGCTCCCTCCAAATTCCTGACCAAGGCTTCTTGATATTAAATAATATAATCCTCCTCCTTTAACCTGGATATTTGTAGCAATCGAAGAAATTGAAAAAGCAGTTGCAATTGTTATTGAGTGGGCTAATAATATGATACCAAACATCTGTAATAATCCTACTCCTCCAACAACCTTTGGTGCGATATAATACATTACAGCACCAAGTATTGCTAAGACTGAGGGTACAAATACACCTGAGAAAGTACCAAACTTATTCTGGACTACATTATTTTCTTTATTTACCATTTAAATCATCAAATTCTAGATAATTAATCTTTAAACTCTTTTATAAAACTAATTATTTCATTTATCACATTTGCCGCGTCAACATTACTCGTATCAACAACTAAATCATAATTATTCATGTCTAAAAAATCAGCACCATAATATCTTATCCATCTCTCTCTATTAACTTCCATACGTTCAATCAAGACTTTTTTAGCATGTTCAAAAGATTCTGTTTTCCTCTCTGAAGAATCTCTTTTTCCACTAGTGGTATCTGAAAAGATTCTTTTAGCACCCACATCTTCATCACAATTTAGAAATATTTTTATGGATTTTGGAATAAAATGAAAACTGATCCACCCATCAATTATGAAATCATCTTCTTGTTCAGATAGTTTAGTTTGGTAAGCATCAACTTCTTTATCGATTTTGTTATCTTTTGCTTCTAATTTACCTAACTCTTCTATTGTAATACCTTTTTCCTTAGCATATTTTCTTTGTAAATCGCCCATAGAATAATGCTGCAACTTAAGATGTTTAGCAACTTCTTTTGCTACAGTAGATTTCCCAGACCCAGCTTTTCCAGATATTGTAATTATCATAACAATAATAGAAATTAGTAATATTTAAGTGTTTCTTATAGCTTGAATTATTATGAAAGCAAAAACTGATTTTTAACCCCATAAACTTTATAAACCAATCTCCATTACCTTTTACTATAATTTTACTAAACAAATCGGGGGAGATTTAACATGACTGAACAAAATAATAATACACAACCAATATTTATAATGCCAGAGGGCACTCAAAGAAGCCAAGGTAGACAGGCTCAAAAGATGAATATAATGGCAGCTAAGTTAGTTGCTGAAACAGTGCGTACAACATTAGGTCCAAAAGGAATGGACAAAATGATTGTGGATTCTTTAAATGATGTTATTGTTACAAATGATGGTGTAACAATACTTCAAGAGATGCAAATTGAACATCCTGCTGCAAAGATGATAGTCGAAGTAGCAAAAACACAAGAAGATGAAGTGGGTGATGGGACAACAACAGCTGTAGTTATTGCAGGTGAATTATTAAAAAATGCAGAAACTTTAATTGAACAAGAAGTACATCCAACTGTGATTGCAAGAGGATATAGACTAGCAGAAGCAAAAGCTCAAGAAATTCTTAATTCCATGGGGGAAGATGTAACCATAAAAGATACTTCTCTTTTAAATAAAATTGCAATGACTGCAATGACGGGAAAAGGTGCAGAAAATGCAAAAGAAAAATTAGCAGATATAGTTGTTAAGTCTGTAATTACTGTAACAGAAAATAATGAAAATGGTATAGAATTAGATAAAGACAATATAAAAGTAGAGAAAAAAGTTGGAGCTTCTGTTGAAGAGTCCGAATTAGTTAAAGGTATTGTATTAGATAAAGAAAGGGTTCATTCAGGAATGCCTATAAAGATCGAAGATGCAAAAATTGCTTTAATTGATTCATCTATTGAAATCAAATCTACAGAAATAGACGCTAAAATTCAAATAACAGATCCTTCTCAGATGCAAGCTTTCTTAGATAAAGAAGAAGAAATGTTAAGGGATAAAGTTAATAAAATATTTGAGTCAGGGGCTAATGTTTTGATATGTCAGAAAGGAATTGATGATTTAGCTCAACATTTCTTAGCTAAAAAAGGAATTTATGCAATAAGGCGTGCAAAACAATCTGATATGGTTGCACTATCAAAAGCAACCAATGGAAATATAATCACAAATCTAGATGATCTTAGTAAAGATGATTTAGGGAGTGCAGGTTATGTTGGGGAAGTTAAGGTTGGTGATGAAAACATGACTTATATCAAAGATTGTAAAAATCCCAAATCTGTTACATTATTAATCAGGGGAGGAACAGAACACGTAGTAGATGAAGTTAAAAGAGCCGTTACTGATGCAGTAGGGGATGTTGCAGCTGCATTAAAAGTAGGAAAAGTAGTTGCAGGTGCAGGAGCCCCAGAATTAGAATTAGCACGGAATTTAAGAAAATATGCTGAGTCTTTATCCGGAAGAGAACAATTAGCAGTTCAGGCCTTTGCAAGTTCAATGGAAGTAATTCCAAGAACATTAGCAGAAAATGCAGGTATCGATCCAATTGATTCTATAACAGAATTGAAAGCAGCTCATGATAAAAAACAAAAATGGGCTGGGATTAACGTTTTTACAGGAAAGGTTATGGATGCATGGCAAAAAGGTGTAATTGAACCTTTAAAGATAAAAACTCAGGCAATCGCATCTGCTTCAGAAGTAGCAGTGATGATACTTAGGATTGATGATATAATTGCAGGTAGTAAAACAGAGCCTCAACTGCCCCCTGGAATGCCTCCAAATATGGGCGGAATGCCAGGTATGATGTAAGATGGGTATTCAAGTAGAATATAATCCTGATTTAGCATTAAGAAATATTTCTGAATATAAAAATAACAATAGGACATTAGAAGAATGTATTCCTGGAGATCTAGAGGTTGGAAAAAGTTATAGTTTTCTAAAAAAAGGTCAAAGGAACTATTGGCTTTTAGGGGAAATTCCTTTACTTGAAACAAAAGGTAATCAGGAGTTATCATTACCTTCTGCAAGCATAATAATTACAGAAGCAACTCATTTCACTAAAGATAATGAAGTTTATACAAAAGGCACATACAAAGTTGTAGAATTATTTGAGGGTGAAAAGATTCATTTTAATGGTTTTATGAAATTGTAAATTTCATAAATACACTGAAAATCGAAGATTTTCATTTGTTTTACTAAAGTTAAATAATAAAAGCAACATTTATAAACAATAAAACCTAATTCTAGTTAAAAGACATGCGGAAAACAAGTTTTCCTGAGTCTTTTTTGAAAGAATCTATAAAATTAGTATTATAGTTTAAAAAAAGAGGTGCATATTATGGTTGATGAAGATTATGAAATTATTTCTCACAAAGAAGTTGCTAGATTAAAACAAGAACTTAAATCATTAAAGGAAGGTGAGCTAACTGCTTCTACCAATGAAATTTCCCACAAATTAAATCAGATGATTGATATCTTTAAAGAAGCAAGTATTATGATGAAGGATGAAAAATCATCTAAAGAATCTCATAATGAACTTTCGGATAAATTAGATAAACTTTTAGATCAAAATCAAAAGATTGCAGAAGGTGTTTTAGCAGTAGCAGATATGATAAATCAAGCAAAATCCCCTCAACCAGTTCAAATTACACCTGAACCCCAACCAATGAGACCAGAACCAATTCATCCAGATCCATTAAATATTCCTGGGTCACAACCTATGCAACCAATGAGCCCAGAACCAATTCATCCGGGCCCATTAAATGTTCCAGGGTCACAACCATTACCTACTGCACCATTACCTTCAGCACCCTTGCCTGTTGCACCAAGACCAATTAGGCGAGGAGTTCCACCAGCACCAGAACAGGATAATTTCCCTCACCCAGGTATGCCTTCCTTAAATCCTATGGAAGAACAAGGAAAAACTTCTATGGGTGGTTTAGATATCCCACCATTACCTCAGAAACCACATAAGAAAGGATTATTTCATTGATAATGGGTCAAGCAATAATTTCTGAAGACTATAATAAAGGTTTTCTTAGATTTCTAGCTTATGCTTATGAAAAACACGATTTTCGGGAGAAAGAAAAAGATAAATTAACCAAACATATTGAAAAAGTCAAACAATTATCATCCAATAAGAAGGTTTCTAAGACTCAAATTGAAAAAGAATTCAAAAAGTTAGAGAAGAAATTAGAAAATGTTTTATTATTGGAAAAAGGAGTTCCATCAAGACCACTAGATCAAGATGTGAGTAAAGAAGTAAGACAACGTGTTAAAAATATTGAGAAAAAAGTAGAAGCTTATATTTTATTAATGGAAGAAAGAAAACAAAAAGTTAGACTATTAGAAAGAAGAATCCAACAAAAATCAATGACATCAGAAGAAAAAAGAAAGGAACGTGCAAAACAGATTAAAGATGTCCAATCACAAATTCGACAAAAACAAAAACAAGAAAAAGAAAAAACACAAAAAGAAAAACTAGAACACAGGACAAAACAGGAATTAAGACACCGACTTTATGATCTACAAGAACAATATTATGAATTAAAACTACAAGGCATTCCCAAATCTAAATTAAATTTAATAGAAACAAAGATTAAAAAATTAAAAGAAAAGATTTAAACGTCCTTTCCCATTACAGTATTTCTACCGTTTAGTTTAGCCCGTTTACATGCTTTCTGGATTATTTTCTCAACGTGTACATTAATAACTTCATAAAAATCTGATGAAACATTCAATGCTTTTTCATCAATTTTTGCTAATTCTTTTATTTTTGCTTTAACAACCAATTCACTCATTTATATCACCTCATATTTATTTATGTGTAAACCAAAATCTATACACTTTATTTTCAATTGAATCTAACCTGCAAAATCCAAAACGTTCAAATTGAATAATATCTCCAATTTTAACATTCTTTAGGTCTGGTTCTCCAAGACCTTTTCTTACTTTATTATCTTCCATCAATACTTCAACATCAACTAAATCTGAACAGACCGGTAACCAATGTATCATCTGTGCCTTTATAGACTCATCAATCTTTTCTGAAATAAACCTTGAATTCTCAAAATTAAATAAATGCATTAATCTATATCTCTTGCCGTCTACCAATTCATCCTGAATATAAAATTCATCACCTGCTATTAATTTCCTATTTCCTAACTCTTTTTTATCTGGGTGCAATTCAATCTCAACATGTTTTGCATCAAATGGCACATCTTCCATCTTCATCTTTTTAGGATTTTCAATAAAGAAATATCTATTAGCAACTTTGTCAATAACTTCCCTGTTAAATGCATTTATTGATTTAAAGAAATCTTCTTTACTAACAGTCTTATCTGTTAGTGAAACCCCCACTTCAACTGCATATTTAATGAATGCTTCGGGTTGGAATCCTCTTCTTCTTAATGCTAATAAGAAAGGCAACCTTATATCATCCCAATCAGAATATTTGCCTTCTTCAATTGCCACTTTTGTTTTTGAACACGAAACAGGCATACCTTCAAAATTAATTCTTCCTACAAATAATGTTTCTGGAAATGGTTTTTCTAAATAATCATAAATATATTTTTGACGTTTAGCATTATCTGCATGTTCTTTAGCTCTAATTATGTGCGTCATTCCAGACTCAATATCATCTACAGATACTGCAATATTCATTAAAGGCCAAACTTTGAATTTTTTACCTTGTCTTGGATGTTCGCTTTCATTAATTCTAAATATTGGAAAATCTCTCATAGCAGGGTTTTTATGATCTATTTCAGTTTTAACTCTAACGACTGCATCACCTGATTTATACTCATCAAACATCTTTTTCCATCTTACGAGTTGTTCTTCTTTAGCTAAATCTCTACAAGGGCAAGCTTTTTTATCATCTCTTAATATTTTAGCTCTCTCTGAATCACATGTACAAACATATAATGCGTTCTTTTCAAAGAGTTTTTCTGCATATTTATAGTATAATTCCATTCTTTCAGATTGGATTAGAATTTCAGTTACATTATCTTTAGTTATCCATTGTGCATCATCTGCTAAAAGATCATAAGCAGGAGGATATATATTATCAGGATTAGTATCTTCTATTCTAAATATTAATTTTCCATCATATTTTCTACAATACTCGGAACTTAGGGAAATTCCATAAGCATGACCAATATGCATAGGTCCAGAAGGAGAAGGTGCAAATCTCATTACTACCTTTCCTTTTGTAGCATTTGGAAGATCTTTTAATCCTTCTTTTTTCTCATGTTTCTTTTCCTTTAATAGATCCGGAGCATTTTTTTCTAATTCTGCTTTTTGTTCTTCAACAGAAAGTTTACTCACTTCTTTGATTGTTTCCCCAACAAGTTGAGCAATTTCTTTAATGTCTTTTTTCGCTTCAGGATTATGGGAAATAATATGTCCAATAACCGTACCTTGGTTTGCTCTGCCATCAAACTTAACTGCATTTTGTAAAACAATGTTTCTTATTTCTTCTTTATTCATGTAAAGATGTATGATATAAATAGTTTATAATACTTTCGAGTTAATTTCTTAGTAATTTCCAAAACATTTATATATACCAAAATGTGAAATTACTATAATCATAGTTTATTTTTAAAAAAAGAGGTGCACAAATGAAACAAGCGAAATTAAAAGTTAATTTCTCAGTCTCATTTTTCACCCAAAAAGGAGGAAAAAAATGAGATTTACAAAAAAAGCGTCATTAAATCTAAGTATTAATGCTATTGTAATTCTTATCTTAGCAATAACCATGTTGGGATTAGGTTTAGCATTCATGAGAAATATATTCGGTTCAGCAACACAGGAATTCTCAGAAGTATCTGGAACCGTTAAAAAACAAATGATCGATCAAATGAAAGCAACTACAAAAACTGTAGACTTAAGTAGGCCAAAAGTTGAATTAAAAGCAGGAGAATCAACACAAGTATTTATTGGTTTTAAGAATGAAGGTAATGACCCAAGAGATTTTAGGTTAAGGGATACTTCATCTGCAACAACACTTCCAACTGCTTTAGGGCGGTCAGATAACTGTCTTTTAGAATATGATTCAACCACATCCCCCTCTGTTCCAAAACAAGTTTATTTAGAGTTTAAAACTTCAGTAACTGAAGTCTTAAAGGGCGATGTAGTTGTTCTTCCAATAAACATTAAGACCACATCTGATGTGGATCCAGATACTTGTTTTTATGAATTAGAAATAGAACATTGTGATGATTTAGCTAGTTGTACTGCAGAATCAGTAACAATAGAATTAACAGTAGATATTACAAGTTAAAAGAGGTGACAAATATGCAATTTACAAAAAAAGCTTCATTAAATCTAAGTATTAATGCTATAGTAATTCTTATCTTAGCAATAACCATGTTGGGATTAGGTCTAGCATTCATGAGAAACATATTCGGTTCAGCAACACAGGAATTCTCAGAAGTATCCGGAACCGTTAAAAAACAAATGATCGATCAAATGAAAGAAAGTGAAAAAATAGTAGATGTAAGTAATCCTAAAATGGTAATGAAAGCTGGTGAGAACAAACAAGTTTTTATGGGATTTAAGAATGAGGGTAATAATCCAGTAAGTTTCCAGATAAGGGTAGTTGAATCAAGTAGGTTAGGTGACCCAGCAGATGAAGCCAACACATTTACTGTAGATAAAGATACTCATTATATTGAGTTAGATCCTGTAACAGTGGGAGCTTGTGGGGTAAGAGTTATTGACGATGTGGGCTCAAGCGAGCAACCTGCCGTTAACTTACAAGCTTATATTGAATTTAAAAATACCCCTACAAAAGTAGAGAAAGGCGATGTTGCTGTTGTTCCAATGAACATTCATACTACATCAGGAGCAAGCCAAGGAACTTGTATCTATGAATTAAAAATTGATATAGATGCTGATAATCCTACTGATCCAGACTATGGTGAAATAATAGAATTAACAGTAGATATTACAAGTTAAAAAGATATAACTAAATATGAAACATTGGAAAACTAACGTTTTCTGAGTTTCATTTTTTATGTTAACATTGAGGTAATTAAAAAATGAAAAAAAGACTAACAGATGATCAGGAATTTCAAATAATGAAATTAGTTCTTGACAAGTTTTTATGGGTAGGTACAATAATAATGATCTTTGGTTTATGGGTTATGGCTCAAAGGAGATTATTAGACGGTGTAGCTTTCATTTCAATTGGGGCTATTGTATTGATACTATTCTTAATAATTGTTGTTAAGGAATACGAAATAGTAAAATAAATTTTTTTATTTAAAATGAATAATAAAAAAGCTACTTTTCACATTACAATTGAATCTATGGTTGTACTAATCTTAGCTATAGTATTTTTAGGATTAGCTCTTGCTTTCTTAACTGTGGTTTATTTAGGTATTGATGAAAGCACAGAATATGCTTTTGATGAATTAACTAAACAAAGGATTGAACAATTAAGAGCTACAGATAAACACTTCGATTTAGAAGTTTATTCAACAAACATAAAACCAGGTGAAAAAAAGCTATTATTCATGATTATCAAAAGTGATAATGGTGATGAAGAATGGGATTTAAGCCACACAGTTGCACCCATCAGTGCAAATGCAGATTGTGATAAAGTCCAACTTAATTATAAGGATAATCTCAATGTAATGTCTGGTGATGATGTAATACCCCCTTTCATAATAATTGCAGATAATAGCATGGATTCTGGAACTTGTTTATATGAATTAACTGCAGAGAACGACCAAGGCGTAGTTGAAACCCTTGAATTAACGGTAAATATACAATGAGTCTTTTCAAGAACAAAAAAGGTATAGAACTCTCAATTAACTTTGTAGTTATGTTAATCATCGCTTTAGTGGTGTTTGGTATGGGTATTGTTTTATTCACAAAATTCTTCCAGGAAGCAGAGAATATAAGGGATAATTTAGATGATCAAACAAGGAATGAATTAGAAGCTCAAATGATGAGTTCTTCTGAAAAGATGGTTGTTTATCCAACTTCGCTAACTATAAGAAAAGGTAAGGCGGATGTTGTAGGTGTGGGTATATTAAATGTAGGCGATAGTGAGGAATTTACTGTACTTTCTGAATATAAAACCTGTTATGACCGGGATGGAAATGATTTAGATACAGCTTGCTTAGTTGATGGTGACGATCCTTTAGGATTATTAAAGGATTCATCAGGAGACCCCCTTGCAAGAGAAGTCAATATACCTCAAAACAAAAGGGAAATTGCTTCTGTTCCAATAAAAGTATTATCTGGTGCTGCTTCAGCAAAATATTCTGTGTTAATTACAGTAGAACAAATAGATCCTTCGGGGAATATCAAGATTGGCAAAAACCTAGTCTACATAAACGTTCCTTAAAGTTCAAATTCAGAAATAAAACCGGTGATCATACTATATTTTTCTAAATACATAAATCCTTTATCAGTAAGTGTTATAAATTTTCTATTCTTTTTATCTTTCTCTTCTTTAACAAATCCTTTTGATATCATCTCTTCAAAATATTCAATAAATCTTTGAGAGGATAAATTAGATTTTCTAAGCAAGGGAGTTGGCTTTATAGAATTACCATTATTCTTTATGATTTCTAAAAAATCACGTATAACTTCCAACCTATCTCTTTTTTTACTACTCATTTTATCCATTTCGCAACTTTATAATAAATCATAACAAATAATCCTATAGATATTATTTGAAACAATAAATTTGGTGCAAAATTAAGTCTTTTTGTGGGTACTAGCGCAAATAGATTCAAAAACCAAAATAATGCTATAAATAAATACAAGGTTAATGTTTTGGATTTTTTTTCTTGATGATTTTTAATTAATATTACAAAAATAACTAAGAAGAGTAATAACTGAATTAATGAAATAATTAAGGGTGATCTCGAAACAAAAGCTACCACTGCAACAATTAAAGCAATTATATTTGAGAATGTAATAAAATGTTCAACATCTATTTTTTTATGGATTATACTATAAGTTAAATATAATATTGCCATTGTACTAAAATAAGCTACAACTAAATTAGAGACTGGAATTATTGATTTTAGTTGCCTCATTACACCTGGGCCTGTCCCATTGCTGATCATAGTAAAATATAATATTAACCTAGATGCATAAGCGAGTCCAAAAAACAAGAAAGAATGTCTAAAGAACTGTATTCCTTTATGTTTTGTTAGATCATAAATTTCTTTGGTCCTAATGTATATAACTAAACATAATACAAATATAACTAATGAATATATCAATTCAGGTCCTAATTTTATCAATAAATGATTTGCAGGCATATCTATCACCAGTAAAAACAACTATTTAAATCTTTATATAGGATGTGGACTTAAGATGTACATTTTCCCTTCTTCTTGTTTATAAATAACCTCAATCATATTTATCATATTAAAACATGGAGGAAAATAAAAATGAAAAAATTAGCAAAACTAGGAATATTGGCTTTGTTTTTAGTTGCTTTAGTTGGAAGTGCTTTTGCTTTTCCAGGAAATTTTAGTGGAAATGAAGAAGCAAGAGATGCAATCGAAGCAAATGATTATGAAGCATGGCAACAAGCAAAAATAAATGGCTTAACTGAAGAAAGGTTTGATGCATTAGTTCAAAAACATCAAGAAATGACTCAACATAGGGAAGAAAAAGAACAAAGAATGGCTGAAATTGACGCTGCAATAGCAGAAGGTTATGATGCATGGGTTGAAGCAATTGAAGGGCACCCACAAGCAGCAAAACTCTTAAAAGTTGTAAATGAGGATAACTTTGAAACATTTGTTGCAATGCATGAAGCAAAAGTTTCTGGTGATCACGAAACTGCAAAAGAACTAGCAAATGAACTTGGATTAAAAGGACCTGGAAAAGGCAAAGGTTTAGGTCAAGGCAAGTTTAAAGGAAAAATGCACATAGAAGAGTGATATCTTCTTTTTTTTATTTTAATTTTTAAGAAAAATGATTTATAGTTAATATTTAACAATCCTAGAAAACGAATCAGCATCAAGTGCAGCTCCACCAACTAAAGCACCATCAATATCTTCTTTATTTAATAATTCGGTTGCATTGTCAGGCTTTACAGAACCACCATATAAAATTCGAACTTTAGAACTAACTTCAGAATCAAATATATCAGTTAATAGCTGTCTAATCATAGCATGAACTTCTTGTGCTTGCTCAGGGGAAGCTGTTTTACCAGTTCCAATTGCCCATACAGGCTCATAAGCAATAACAATACTATCCATATCTTCTGCAGTTACTTCTTTTAATCCAATTTGAATCTGATCAACAATAATCTCATTGGTTTCATTAGCTTCACGTTGATCTAAGGTCTCACCTACACATAAAATAACTTTTAAATCATTCTTTAAACCATTTTTAAGACGTAAATTTACTAAATCATTACTTTCACCAAAAACATGCCTTCTTTCAGAATGACCTACAATAACATAAGAACATCCAACTTCTTTGAGCATTGATGGCGATATTTCAGCTGTAAATGCACCTTTTTCTTCTTGACATACATTTTGTGCACCTAATACAACATTAGAACCTTTAACAATATCTTTCACAGAATTTAATGTAGTAAATGAAGGGCAAATTAAAACTTCCCTATCAGAAACGTCAGCAACCAATCCTTTCAAATCATTTGCTAATTTAACAGAATCAGAAATATTTAAGTTCATCTTCCAATTCCCAGCTATTAATGGTGTTCTCATAAAATAAAAAACAAATCTCTCATATTTAAATCTTTCTTAAAATCAAATTTAGAAATAAAAAATAAAGTAAAAAAAGAAAAAAATGCCTAAAACTTAGGCCTTATCCGCACTGTGCTGTTGTTGTGCTTCCTGAGGTTGTTTCATAACCAAACCCTGGTGAGGGTTGAGCTGAACTTAATTCAGTATTACATGCTTCCGGTGCATCATTAAAAGCTGCACAGATTGTTCTTAGATAACTTACAGAATCTCTTCCACTATTAGCTTGGGCACCATTAATAACTAATGTTGGGCTTCCACCAATTCCATACTTATCATTTAATGCTTTATCTACATTAAATTTAGGGAATCTTCCATTCATCCATGATGATTTGTCTTCTAAATTAGACATAACTTCAAATTCAGCATCTGCTGCTTCAACACATGTACTTAAAGCCATTTTATCCACTTTAACAGCAGCTAAACAACCAGGTCCATCTCCTTCAGTTAAGAAACATTCAAGATAATCTAATAATTTATCTTCTTGTTCTTCTCTGATACAATATTGATTTAATTGTTCTTCAACTTCTCCTTGTGTTGGGTGCATTGCATAATAAACAAATCTTAATTTGAAATCAATTTCATCACCTAATGCTTTTACAGCTGGAATCATACCTTTTTCAGCTTGAGTTCCATAAGGACAATGGCTCATTATGAATAATTCAACTTCTGGTTTATCTGATTTAACAACTTCTGGTGTAGGTTGTTGTTGTGGTGCGCTTGGCGCTTCAACATCTCCGTCCATTTCAACTCCTGATGTAAATAATAAGCCTGCATCTTTTGTTACATATGAAGTATATTCTTGGCCATCTATTAAAATATTAATTTCATAAACGCCATTTTTTTCTTCTACAGAATCAACTTCTGCACTCATACCATCTTGTAACATATTTGTATTGATATATGCTACTGCTTGAGCTACAGCTTCATCTTCACCAACCCCTTTATCACTTCCCCCACCAAAACCTGATGTGAATATAGAAACTATTAATAATAATACTGCAACAATTGCAACTAACTTCCATATTTTTGTTTTTTCAATCATAACATTAAACTTATGTTTTTCTTCTGATTTTCTTTCTTCTTGAATTTTTTCTATATCTTCTTTTTCTGAAGTTTTATTTTCTTCCTTTTTTACTTCTTCAGATACTTCTTTTTTTTCTTTAGAATCATCTTTTTCCATTATTTTCCACCCCGTATTTATGTCTAAAAGTAAAAAATCCATCATTTATAAATCTTATGGAAGACTCCCAATAAGATACTATGAATATTATTCAAATAAGCTCATAAACCTTAATATTTATATATGCCAATTAATTCTAAAATACTATGGTACTTGATAAATTAGGCAGTAATCTCAAAGAAACATTAGCAAAGATAGCAAAAGCTGTATTTGTAGATGAAAAACTAATCAATGAACTAATCAAAGATATTCAAAAAGCACTATTACAATCAGATGTTAATGTAAAGTTAGTATTTGAACTAACAAAATCTATCAAAGAAAGGGCATTAAAAGAAGAACTTCCATCAGGGCTCACAAAAAAAGAGCAATTAGTAAATATTGTTTATGAAGAGTTAGTAAATTTCTTAGGTAGTGAAAAAAACACTATTGAAATTACAGAAAAACCCTTCAAAATAATGATGGTTGGATTATTTGGTTCTGGTAAAACTACTCATTGCGGTAAGTTAGCTAAATACTTTACAACAAGAGGGCATAAAGTAGCGGTTGTTGGTTTAGATATTCACAGACCTGCTGCTATGGATCAACTAGAACAAGTAGCCAAACAAGCAAAAGTCACTTCATTTATCAATAAAGAAGTAAAAGACCCAATAAAGATCTGGAATGATTTCAAAGAACATGAAAAGGAATATGACATTATCTTAATAGATACTGCAGGAAGAGATGCTCTCAGTGAAGACTTAGTAAAAGAAATAGAGGATATTAACGATTTGATTAAACCTCAGGAAAGATTATTAGTTATATCTGCAGACATTGGTCAAGCCGCACAAAAACAAGCAGAACAGTTTCATAAAAGTTGTAATATAACTGGTATTATAGCAACAAAGATGGATTCTACTGCAAGGGCAGGAGGGGCATTATCGGCTTGTGCTATATCTGGTGCACCAATCAAATTTTTAGGTGTTGGTGAAAAAACAAACGATTTAGAATCATTCAATCCCAAAGGTTTTGTTGGAAGATTATTGGGTATGGGAGACATTGAAGCATTATTAGAAAAAGCAAAAGATGCAATATCGGAAGACGAAGCAAAAGATTTGGGTGCAAGATTACTAAAAGGGGATTTTACACTTATAGATTTATATGATCAGATGCAAGCTATGAAAAAGATGGGCCCATTAAACAAAGTTATGGAAATGATTCCTGGATTTTCACAAGTACAAATTCCAAAAGAAGCCTTAAATGTTCAAGAAGGAAAAATTGAGAAGTGGAAACATGTGATGGATTCTATGACTCAAGAAGAATTAGAAGATCCAACTAATATTGACGCCGCTAGAACAGAGCGTATTGCAAAAGGCGCAGGAGCTAATCCTTCTGAAATAAGGGATCTAAAAAAACAATATACCCAAGGTAAAAAAATGATTAAGATGATGAAGGGTGGTAAAAATATGGATAAGATGATGAAAAAAATGGGTGGTATGGGTAACATGGCCAAGATGGCTAAAGGTATGAAATTCAAATAAAAAATAAAAAAAGATCTATGTTGTATAGATCTTCTCTGCTTCTTCCATCACCTGATCAAACATCACAGACTGATATGAATCTTGTAACTTGTTCATCACTTTTTTCAGTGCTCCAAAAAATCCACCTATGAGCTCGCCTTCTTCTGTGTTATTACTCACTGCATCTTGAATTTTTGAAAAATATTCTTGTACACTTTCAAAAGCACACATATTCAATCTGATATATTCACCTTTTTCAGGAACCATGTCCCTCGTAACCAGATATTTAGTTTCATTGCTTATAGCATTTTCAATTCCATTATCTTCTGCAATCTTAACTAACCTATCTACAAATTCTGTTGTTCTATCGATAGACCCATACAACAGCTCTCCTGCCTTTTTGATGTCTTCCATCACGTTCTCATCAAGGTCAATTTCTTCAATCATTTTACCATAACTTTGATCCATAATATCATTAAAACCTTCTCTTGTAAGATATGTATTCTTTGCACTCTGAGATGCAGTTTGTTTCATATAATCTGGACTCGAAATTACTTTTTCTATTTCACTGGACATCATTTGATTAAACTCATATTTATCAGATGTATCCAACTCATCAGGCATAATCTTTCTCATTTCATCAAAGACTGTTTCTACCATTGTTGAAGATGCATCTCTTAACATCTTTTGATATTTTGGTCTGTTTAACAGTTCACACATCTGATCTGTTTTTTGTTCTATAAGTGCTTCTCGTACTTGTATTTCTAGTTCATTCATTTTTCTCCCCCTAGGGATTAAATGAATGTTAAAAAATCTTTGATTTTTGTCAACATTCATTTTTCTCCCCTCGTTTAGTTCATTGTCTTTTCTATGTACCAATACTCGATATCTCTATTTGATGGAATAAATTTCATAATATCTGCAGGGCACCCTTCTCTTGCCCTAATCTCCTTTATTTCTTCAACTCCATTCATAAATCTCATTTTTAGTGTCATCATTTTTTCTCACCCTTAATTTTGATAAATATAATATGTCCAGTAACATATAATAAAACTATCATCAATTTTTGCTTATTTACCTAAATATATCACCAAAATATTACAATTTACCGAAATATTTATATATCAAATGGGCATTAACTATCCTATGCAAAGATTAACAGATGAACCAATAGAGAAATTACCTAAGGTGGACATTAAAGATAAAAAGATCTTAACATTATTATCTGAAAATTCAAGAATGCCTATATCTGAAATAGATAAAAAAGTAACCTTATCCAGAGATTCTATATCCTACAGGATAAAGGGGATGAAAGAAGGGGGGATAATCCAGGGATTGTACCCTTCCATTAATTTTAAGAAGTTAGGTTATAATATCTATCACTTATTCTTATTAGTAGATGAGTCCAGTAGGGAAAAGCAAAAACAATTATTAAATAAATTAAAAACTCATCCAAACACACTTAGTGTTATGGATTATTCCGATAGGTGGGATATTGAAGCAACTTTTGTTGTTAAAACTCTAAAAGAGTTTGATACCATCACCTCTGATATCTTAGCCAGTTTTTCAGACATAATCTTAGAAAAAGGAAGGTTAGCTGAGATTGAAACATTCCACTCAATATTATTCCCCTATAACTTTTACACGAATCAAAAACTAAAAAAAAGTCCATCTAAAGGCTCCGAATACAGTCCAGATAAAAAAGATTTAGATATTTTAAAAACAATAAAAGGTGATTGTAGGTTATCAACTTATGATATCTCTAAGAAGGTTAAATTATCACCTGATGCAATAGGTCTCAGACTAAAAAGACTTATCAAATCAAATATCATTAAAAAATTTTCATTGTTACCCAACTTTTCCTTATTAGGATTTAGTATGTACACATTTGCTGTAAAGATGAAAGTCCTAAGTTCAGAAAATGAGAGTAAGTTTAAAGCATTTGTTGAAGACCACCCTCATATAATCAAAGCCGTAAAAACATTGGGTACGTGGGATTTAATCATTTACATAATCTCAGATAGCCCAAGAGATTTTCACCAAACAATAAAACAGATTAAAAAAGAATTTTCTCAATCAATACATAATTATGAAACTTGGGTTACATTAAAAGAAGAAATCTTTAATCCAATTCCAGAAGTCATATTCAATCAATAATGAAACGTGATAAATCAAATATCTTATAAATTATTAAATAACAGAATGAAAATTCTTTTCTTTTAATTTCTCAAATGCAAATTCCATCATTACTTTCAAATTTTCAACATCTGCAATATTATATTTAACTAATTTATCAAGAGCAGCTTGATCCCCTTTTTTGTATTTATACCAAAGTCTTACAGCTTCAAAACCATCTACACCATCTAAATCATCATCCCTACAAATTCCAATTTCTTTTTCAATTTTTTTAAGTCCCCCAGCATAACCTAGTTCCTTCATTCCAAACCTTAAGTCGCAATGAAATTTATCAAGATTAATTTTAGGAAATTTATTTTTTAAAAAAGGGATATCAAAACATCTCCCATTAAAACTAACTATCATATCATATTTTTTTATAGCATTAGAAAAATCATCCATATTTTGCCCTCTGATAAAAACTTCACTTTTTTTACCATCATAAACTGCAATTGTGGTAATATCATCACGATGCTTATCTAGTCCAGTAGTCTCAATATCTAAGAAACAACAGTTTCTTTTTAATTCCTTATAAGCTCTCCAGTGCATTGAACCAGGTATATTGTCTATTAAGAAACTATAAGCATTTTTTTGATAACATTTAATTGATTTATTCAATTGAGAACATATCTTATCTTTTTTATTAGAATTCATATCTAATTTATCATGTTTATCAATAAATTCTTCCCAATTAAGAATATCATTTTGCCATATCTTAGCTTCTGTTTCCTTACTAATACCTTGTATATGTATAAATGTATTTTTTAACAGATTAAACACCTCTAAACATTTATCAAAATTAATGCTTTATATATTTTTAGGTTACATAGTATCCAAAATGAAACCATACATATATAAAACATTAAATGCGCCTAATCTCTTATGACTGACATTAAGATAAAGGGGGCTAGAGAACACAATCTTAAAAATATCAATCTTACTCTTCCAAGGGATAAGTTTATAGTGATTACTGGCCTCTCCGGATCAGGAAAATCTACCCTAGCTTTTGATACATTATATGCAGAAGGACAAAGGAGATACGTTGAAAGTTTATCTTCTTATGCTAGACAATTTTTGGGACTTATGAATAAACCTGATTGTGATTCAATAGAAGGATTATCTCCTGCAATTTCAATTGAACAAAAAACAACTTCAAAAAACCCCAGGTCTACAGTTGGAACAATAACTGAGATATATGATTACCTCAGACTTCTTTTTGCAAGGATTGGAACTCCTTACTGTCCAAAACATCATATTAAAATTGAAGCACAAAGTCCCCAAAGAATTGCACAAAGAATCCAAGAAGAATTAAAAGGTGAAATAACAGTACTTGCACCGATAATAAGGCAAAAAAAAGGAACTTATGAAAAATTATTAGAGGACTTAAATAAAGAAGGGTTTACAAGGGCAAGGGTAAATAAAATTCTCCAACGAACAGACGAAAAAGTTAAATTAGAGAGATATAAAAAACACGATATAGATGCAGTCATTGACAGATTAGATGTAAAAGATACAAGTAGGTTAACTGAATCAATTGAAAACGCTGTAATCAAATCAAAAGATCTAGTTATAGTACTTGACGTAAAAGGAAAAGAACACACTTTCTCGGCAAATATGTCCTGTCCAAAATGCGGTATTGCTTTTGAAGAATTACAACCTAGAATGTTTTCTTTTAATTCCCCATTTGGTGCATGTGAAAATTGCCATGGATTAGGTATTAAGATGGACTTTGATCATGATTTAATAATACCTGATAAAACTCAATGCATTGCAGATGGTGCGGTGATGCTTTATCGGAACGCAATTGATGGTTGGAGGGGTCAATATTTAGGTGCTGTTGCAAAACACTTTGGATTTAGTGTATTTACTCCAATAAAAGATCTTAAGAAAGAACAATATGACATACTTATGCATGGTTCTGATCAAAGGATAAAATTCAATATGAAAATGAAAGGGGGAGATGCAGAATGGTCTTCTACTGGAAACTGGGAAGGTTTAATTCCTCAATCAGAGAGACTTTATCATCAAACTCAATCAGATTATAGGAGAAGGGAACTTGAGAAATTTATGAGAATAAGTTCTTGTCCAAAATGTAAAGGGAAAAGATTAAAAGATAAAATACTTGCTGTTAAAATTAATCAAACTTCCATAATTGATGTAACTGATTTTTCAATAAAAGATGCAGTAAAATTTTTCAAGGAATTAAAACTTAGTGAGAAACAAACAGAGATTGCTAAGATGGTCCTTAAAGAAATTAAAGACAGATTAAATTTCTTAGATCAAGTTGGATTAAGTTATCTTACTCTCTCAAGAAGTTCATCAAGTCTTAGCGGAGGGGAAGCACAAAGAATTAGGCTTGCTACCCAAATAGGTTCAAATTTAATGGGGGTATTATACATTCTGGACGAACCAAGTATAGGCCTCCATCAGAGAGATAATGCAAAATTAATTGATACATTACATCACTTAAGGGACTTAGGAAATACATTGATTGTTGTTGAACATGATGAAGATACAATTCGAAAAGCAGATTATGTTGTTGATATTGGACCAGGTGCAGGAATTCACGGTGGTAAAATAATTGCAGAAGGAACACCTAATCAAATCGAGAAAAATCCAAAATCATTAACAGGGCAATACTTATCTAAAAAATTACAAATAGAAGTTCCAACAAAAAGAAGAACTTCAAAAGAATATATTAAACTTAATGGTTGTTCTGAAAACAACTTAAAAAATGTAGATCTTGAAATTCCAACAGGGGTACTTACATTAATTACAGGGGTTTCAGGGAGTGGTAAGTCTACTCTAATTTATGAAATCCTCTATAAGGCAATGATGAAAAAAATATATGATTCAAAGTTAATGCCTGGAAAACACAAAAGTTTAGAGTTAGATAACGAAATTGACAAAGTAATTGTAATTGATCAATCCCCTATAGGGAAAACACCAAGGAGTAATCCTGCAACTTATACTAAAGTATTTGATGAAGTAAGAAGTTTATTTGCATCAACAAAAGAGGCAAGAAAAAGAGGGTATAAACCTGGAAGATTTTCATTTAATGTTAAGGGTGGAAGATGTGAAGCTTGTCAAGGGGATGGGCTTATAAAAATCGAAATGAATTTTTTACCAGATGTATACGTTGAGTGTGAAGAGTGTAAAGGTAAAAGATACAATCATGAAACTTTAGAAGTTAGATATAAAGGTAAATCTATTGCAGATGTACTTGCTATGAGTGTAGAAGAAGCATTCACATTATTTGAGAATATTCCATTAATTAAGAATAAACTTGAAACACTTAAAAAAGTGGGACTTGAATATATTAAACTCGGACAATCATCAATAACCCTTAGTGGGGGAGAAGCACAAAGGATAAAACTCACAAGAGAATTATCAAAAAGAGGTACTGGGAAAACATTATATCTCCTAGATGAGCCCACAACAGGACTTCATTTCCATGATGTAAGAAAACTCATTAAAGTATTAAATGATCTTGTTGATAAAAACAACAGTGTTGTTGTTATTGAACATAATTTAGATGTAATCAAATCTGCAGATTATATAATTGACCTTGGTCCAGATGGAGGGGACAAAGGTGGTGAAATTATTGCAAAAGGAACTCCTGAAGAAGTTGCAAGGACTCCCAAAAGTTATACTGGTCAATTTTTAAAAAATATGTTATGAATTTCATATAAGAATGGTTTTAATGATCATGATTGATTTACAAAAGGTTCCAAAAAATCCTGGATGTTACCTATTTCAGGATTCTAAAAAGAATATAATCTACATAGGTAAAGCTAAAGACCTAAAAAAAAGAGTTAGTTCATATTTTAATAAAAACCATGAAGACAATAAAACAAAAATTCTAGTTTCTCAAATTAAATATATGGAGTTTATTGTTACAGATACAGAATCAGAAGCACTAATTCTTGAAAATAATTTAATAAAAAAATATACTCCTAAATATAATATCGATTTAAAAGATTCAAAAAGATATGCTTATCTAGAGATTACTGATGAGAAATATCCTCGGTTGATTATTGCAAGAAAAAGAAAAAATACTGGAAAATACTATGGTCCTTTTGTAAGTGCACAAAAAAGGGACTACATAAAAGAACATATAACAAAAACATTTAGGTTGCGAACCTGCAGGAAAGTTCCAAAAAAAGAATGCTTAAGATATCATATTGGTTTATGTGATGCACCTTGTACTAATAAAGTATCCCAAAAGGATTATAATATTGAAGTAAAACAAGCAGAAATGGTACTATCTGGGAATATAAATCAAACAATAAATTTACTTAAAAAAAGAATGGTCCAATATTCAAAAGATAGTGAATTTGAAAAAGCAATTGCAAAAAGAGAACAAATAAATTCAATTGAGTGGCTTAAAGAAAAACAAAAGATGGAAAGAAACAGAAAATATGATGAAGATATTATCAATTTTATTCAAAAAAATAATAAAATATATCTAATATTATTTAATATTCATAAAGGTACATTGGAAAACAAGCAATCCTATGTATTTGATTATGAAAAAGAATATCTTGAAAGTTTTTTAATGCAGTATTATAATGATCATGAAATCCCAAAAGAAATAATATTACCAATTAGAATTAGCGACGCATTAAAAGAAGTATTTACTAAAAAAACAAAACAAAAAATCAATTTTACAATCCCTCAAAAAGGGGAAAAGAAAAAATTACTCGAATTAGTCAAAAAAAATATTGAAATTGAATTTTTTAAGGAAGAAGAATCTCTTCTAGATCTTAAGAACAAATTAAGATTACAAGAAATCCCTTCAATAATTGAATGTTTTGATATATCACATATATCTGGAACAAGTACTGTTGCCTCAATGGTTCAATTTAGAAATGGGATTCCGGATAAAAGCAACTATAGGCGATTTAAGATTAAAACTGTTGAAGGAATTGATGATTGTGCTTCAATTGCAGAGGTTGTAAGTAGAAGGTATAAGAGATTAAAAGAAGAAAAATCAGAAATGCCCAGTCTTGTTGTAATTGATGGCGGTAAGGGGCAACTCATGAGCGCCCTAGATGTTATGAAAGAATTAGACCTTAAGATACCTACAATTTCTCTTGCTAAGAAATTTGAAGAAGTATATGTCCCAGGACTTAGATTTCCACTAAATATTGATAAAAAAAGCAAAGCTTTAAGATTATTACAACGTATTAGAGATGAAGCGCATAGGTTTGCAATAAATTATAATAGGGTATTAAGAAATAAAAAAACATTTGGTAAAAAATAAAAATGGTTAAATTCGAATTAAAAACAAAATTTAAACCAGCAGGTTCACAGCCAAAAGCGATAAAACAATTAGTCGAAGGCATAAAAAAAGGTAATAATAATCAAGTGCTTTTGGGAGTTACTGGTAGTGGTAAAACATTTACTATTGCAAACGTTATTGAAAAAATTGGAAAAGCAACCCTGGTACTTGCACATAATAAAACCCTCGCAGCTCAACTTTATAATGAATTAAAAGAATTATTTCCAAATAATCGTGTCGAATATTTTGTTTCTTATTATGATTACTATCAACCAGAGAGTTATGTTCCTTCAAAGGATTTATACATTGAAAAGGATGCACAAATCAATCCTAAGATTGAGCAGATGAGACTTAGCACTACGGCATCTTTAATGTCTAGAGAAGACACAATAGTAGTAGCTTCTGTGTCTTGCATATATAATATTGGTAATCCCTCAGACTATGACAAGCTTGCATTTGAAGTAGGAAAAGACCAAAAAATAAGTAGATCTCAACTTATCAAACAGTTAATAGATATCCAATATGAACGAAATGATATGGAACTCACCCCAGGAAGATTTAGGGTAAAGGGGGACACAATAGATCTCATTCAAGGTTATGGTTCAAATATTATAAGGGTTGAAATGTTTGGTGATAAAGTCGAAAGAATCAGGGAGTTAGAAAAGATTACATCTAAAGTTTTACAACATCATGATTATATACATATTTTTCCTGCGAAACATTTTGTAGTACCTGAAGAAAAGATCAAAAAAGCATTAGATCAAATAAGAATTGATTTAGATAAACAAATACCTAAATTAGATATGGTTGAGGCTCATCGACTAAAAACTAAGACCTTACTTGATTTAGAGATGATTGAAGAAACTGGTTTTTGCAAGGGTATTGAAAATTATTCAAGATATTTTGATGGAAGAAAAAAAGGAGAAAAGCCCTTCTCATTGCTTGATCATTTTCCAAAAGATAAGTTTATGATAGTAATAGATGAATCACATCAGACAATTCCCCAAGTTCATGGAATGTATAATGGAGACTGTGCGAGAAAAAGTACTCTTGTAGAGTATGGTTTTAGACTGCCTAGTGCACTAGATAACAGACCTTTAAAATACAATGAGTTTGAAAAGTTTTTGGATCTCAATCCCACTATTTTTGTCTCGGCAACACCTAGTGAATATGAAATAAAAAGATCCCAACAAGTAGTTGAGCAAATAATTAGACCCACCGGCCTTATTGATCCCAAAGTAAACATTAAACCAATAGATGGGCAAATTGAAGATTTAAAAAAAGAGATAAAATATGCAATTAAAAATAAAAATCGTGTACTTGTTACTACAATTACAAAAAAACTTGCCGAAGAATTAACTGAATTTTTAGCAGAAGCAGGAATTAAAACAAGGTATCTTCATAGTGATATTGATACTCTTGAAAGGAGCGAGATAATCAGACAATTAAGGTTAGGAAAATTTGACGTACTTGTAGGAATTAACCTTTTAAGGGAAGGATTAGATATACCTGAAATAGGTTTTATTGGGATTCTTGATGCAGATAAGGAAGGGTTTCTTCGTGATCAAAGAAGTCTTATTCAGATTATTGGAAGGGCAGCAAGGAATTCTGAATCGAAGGTTACCTTATATGCTGATAATATCACTAAATCTATCACGGGCGCAATAAAAGAGACTCAAAGAAGGAGAACATTACAAGAGCAGTACAACAAAAAGAATAAAATAACACCTCAAACTATAATAAAACCCATCAAAGAAAAAGAAGTGGAAGTAAAAGATATAAAACATATTCCTAAAAAAGATATCCCTAATGTAATAATTGAGCTAGAAACAGAGATGGAACTAGCCGCAGATAAACTGGATTTTGAGACTGCGATTCATTTAAGGGATAGGATTAAAAATCTAAAGAAAGAATTAAATTAATATAGAATTTTAATAAAATAAATCAACATCATCTGATGTTATAACTGTCTCTTTTGGTTCAAATCTTATTTTTTCGGCAGGTGCACTTTTTTCATTTTTAGGTTTTTGAACATTATACTCTTTATTATCAATTTTTTCTTCATTTGAATCAGTCTCATTTTGACTGATATTATTCTCTTCAGAATCTTCATCAGATTTCATAACTTCAGGATTTAATTCCATTCCTTTCTTAAAGTTTATATTTCCACAATTCAAACAGTGAAAATAAGGTCCAAATTTTCCTTCTTTAACATCTAAATATTCCCCACACATACATTTTAAACCATCTAAATTCTTATCTTTATGTTTTAAACATACTGGAACGCCCTGGGAATTTTTAGTTACTCCCCTTTTTCCACAAAATGGGCAATTATCTTCTCTGTATTGACCATACACTTTAACTTTTTTCATAAACATAAATTAATCAAAAAATTATCAGTTTAAAAAATTTATTGTGCTTGAGAAGATGTTTTTCTTCATCTTTTCTATTTTTTGAAAACTTCCTTGATTTCCAAAACATATACATTTATATCTAAGTAAACAAATTAAATTAACATGCAACGTGTACAGAAACTTTTAAGTGGTTATGGTTATTGTTCTAGAAGGAAAGCCGAAGAATTAATTCAACAAGGCAAGGTTAAAGTAAACAATAAGATAATCACAATAGGGGACAAAGCAGAAGAAACAGACAATATCTATGTGGATAATAAATTAGTGAATAAACAAAAAAAGATTTATTTAATGTTTAATAAACCTTTAAATTGTGTTACTGCTTTAAATGATAAACAATACAAAACTGTGATGGACCATATTTCAATAAAAGAGAGGATATTTCCCGTTGGAAGGTTAGATTATAATACTACTGGACTTTTATTGTTAACTAATGATGGTGATTTTGCAAACAATATCATGCATCCCAGATATGAAATAAGAAAGACATATCTTGTAAATATAGACAAGCCAATAAAAGAAAGTCACATAAGTCAAATAACTCATGGATTAAAATTAAAAGACGGAATAACCAGTCCTGCAAAGATAAACGTGATTAATCCTAAAAAAGTAGAAATCACAATTCATGAGGGGAAAAATAGGATTATTAGAAGGATGTTTAATAAATTAGAGTATGAAGTTATCTCTTTAAAACGAATAAAGATAGGCAAGTTAGAATTAAATCTTAAGGCTGGACAATATAAACATTTAACAGAACAAGATAAAAAATTGATATTTTCTTAATAAAGACCACAGTTAAGTTTATATTTGGAATTATATTCTTCTTATATTATGTCCAAAAAATTAACAGACTTAGAGATTGGAGATTTTCTTTATAATTTAGAACGTGGGGAAGATTGTCAGGAAAAAAGAAGATATACTCATAATTTTATTAAAAAACATGATAAAGAAATTTCTGATTATTTAGATCAGAAGATCGGTCAACATCTTACTTTGAATTCCATAATGGGTAAAGAAAGAATAAGGAAGATTTTAGACAAGTACAGAACATTCAAACCTTATATAATAAATGATGAAACCTATGCATCAAGACGTTCATTCAAAAAATCAGATAAACATAAAACTTCTATGACTTTTGAATCTAATCATAAGGTTGCAAAAGTTTGTGGTTATATCTTAGCAGGCTTAATTACAGGTGGTATAATATATTCAGGAATCTTACTCAAAAATAGTATAGAAGAGATTGTGGGTTCATGGGGAAGTGATGTAGAATATTATACTAATTATGATTACATGTCCCATGTTTCAGATTCTTCATCCCTAGATAAGACAGAATAATTAATTTTTTTCTTCACAATAGTTTCAAAAGTTTTTTTAGTAACTTCTGGTGTGGTGTTATTTCCAGACAGATGCCCTAATAAGACATTATTAAGGTGCCACCCATATTTTTGTATAAAACTAGAGGCACATACATTACTCAAATGCCCATTATTTGATAATATTCTTTGTTTTAAAAAGGCAGGATATCTTCCATTGATTAACATATCTATATCATGATTAGACTCAAGTAAAACAGTATTCAATTTAGGAAGTATATCTTTCATCTGTTGTGTAACAATCCCTGTATCTGTAAATAATCCAAACTTACCCACAACAAAACCACAAGAAGGAGTATCATGCGATGTAACAATTGGCCTAATTAACATATCATTGATCTTAAAATCTTCTGAAAAATGTTTAACTTTAACTTTTCCTAATTTTTCCTTACATTGTTCATAAACAACCTTTCGCATGTAAACTGGAATATTATATTTTCGAACAATTGGACCTATTCCTTGATAATGATCAGAATGCGCATGGGAAAGTACAATTCCATTAACATTTTCTAAACTTTTACCTAGATTATTAAGCCTATACTCAATTTCCCTAGCACTTTTACCAGCATCTATCAGAATAGAGGTGTCTTTACTTTCAACTAAACAACTGTTTCCATTACTTCCAGAAGCTACCACAGAAATTTTCATACATAAAAACTACCAATTACCCTTTAAAAGTATTTATTTATTATGATATATATAATAAAACCCCAACCAATGAAAATGAAATATTTTTAAGATATTTGAAAATTTTTACAAAAATTTCCAAAACACTTAAAAATACTTAAAAACCCTCATTTATTATTAAATCATGGAGTTGATAAATATGGCAGTAGAAAAAGGCAATAAAGTAAAAGTTGATTATACAGGATCCTTCGAAGACGGTAACGTATTTGATACATCAGAAGGAAAACAACCTTTAGAATTTGAAGTTGGTTCTGGACAAGTAATCAAAGGTTTTGATGATGCTTTAATTGGTATGAAAAAAGATGAAGAAAAAGAAGTAAAAATTGAATCCAAAGATGCTTATGGTGATCCTAATCCTGAATTAGTTAAAAAAATACCTCGGGATAAATTACCTGCCGGACAAGAACCTAAACCAGGTATGATGCTCGCTATGGCGACACCAGATGGAAGGCAAATTCCAGCAAAAATCACAGAAGTTGGTGATAAAGAAATCACAATTGATATTAATCACCCATTAGCTGGTAAAACATTATTATTTAAACTTAAAGTAGTTGATATAATCACTGCTTAATTTTAAGTTTTAATTTTAGGATTGAAAATTGAATGATCAATTCTCTTTATTTTTTTATTTTAAATTTCACTGGTGTAATACCTCTCGATAAATCGAGGGGATAGGACGAACAACAAATATTTATCAAATTTTCTTTATTTTTTCATAATAACCAATCTATAGACAATCTTCCCATATCTACAAGTTTTTCAATTGCTTCTTTTTTATTAAGATCAATTGAATTCGTCATTATATGATCATAATATCTTCTTAATGAAGCCACAACCCCCTTTGGGCAAGGACATATTATCAATCCGGTCTGAACATTTTCTATATTATCTATTCCTTGAGCATATTTTTCAATTACATTTTCTAATTTTGATTCATCTAAATTGGATTTAAAATCTTCATTAATATAGAATTCCCTATCAATATTCCATTCACATTCATTTGGCATGATATTGACTTTCTTTTCATAACCAGGTGGTAAGATAAAATGAGTATTGTTAATTGTAATCTCGCCTCTTAAAACTATATTGATGGACTCTGATTCATGAGGTGTTATCAAGACATAAGGTAATTTAACAACTTTAAATGTGGGTAATGTTCCATCATAAACTCTCATAAGCTCTGTTTCTTTCCAATATATCTCAAATTGAGTACTACCATATTCAATTGATTCATTCATTTTTGTTTAATCCTCTTATTTCTTTTTTTATAGCATCTGCAGCTTCATAATTTTCTACAATATTTGCTTTTTCTAACATATTTTCTAATTGTTCAACTCTTGTTATGGGCTTAACTCGTTTTACATATTTTTCTAACTTATTCAAATCATTAATACATTTTGTTAGATAATCTTGAACTTTGCCTTCTAAGATATTTTGCAATTTTAAGATTCTCTTTTTACCTTTCTTTAATCCATTAAATGCCATTTCATAATCTTTTACTCTCATCCCTTCTACAATCATCATTCTTGAAGTAAACATTACAATTTCAGGTTTTAATGAAATTGCATATTGAATTATCCCATAATCTTTTGCATATTTTTCAATAAAGTCAAGGGTTTGAAATTCAAATTCTCCATCTCTGATAATCCTTCTTCTATCTTGTGAACTAATTGGTTTTTGAACTACTAAGAAAGAACATCTTTGAATATAATCTTGAACCTCTTCTAAAAGTAGTGTTGCATCATTTTGATCTATTTTATAATCCTCCTCAGTTCCCCTTGTATGACAATAATTTATAAAATCATGTTCATAATATTGAAATAATGAATCAAAACCATAAGGCCTCTTACCATCTGGCCTCCCTTCTAAGTTCATCTGACTTATACCATATATATTACTTTGATTCAATTGAAATCTCACTTGCAACTTCTCAATACCATCTTCTCCATAAAATTTTCTAATATCTGGATCATTTTCATTCCAATTATCTAGTATATAATTTAAATCTTTCATTAAAAACTCATCCCCATAAGTAAACCATATTCTATATCTTTTACTCCCTCCTCTTCCTCTTCTTTAAAATCTCTTTCTAAATATAATGCAGTTTCAATATTATCTTTTTGAGATAGCTTAATCTTTATCTCAGATTGATTTATACTTCTAAAATATTCGATTTTATCTAATAATGGGACTTCTTTTAGACACAACTCAACCATAGGGTAATAATAATCATCTAAACTAAATCCTACTTTAAATTTTATCCCTTCATATTCCCCTTTAATATAAGTCATATCTTTTACCTCTCTTATCCTCTTATCAAAATCTCTAATCCATTTATATTTTTTTACAATAGAATTAGCAATAGAATTAGCAATCATAGATCCAATATCTTCTTCGAAGTCTTCAGCATAATAATAATTTCTTTCATAATGATCTTCGTCATGACAACCAAATAAATATTCATAGGAGTTTATTTTTAAATGATAATGATCATCATTTAATTCTTCTTCTAAATCTGATAAGAATAGTTCAGACAATGGTACATTTTCCATTTTTTTTTCTTTTTCAGGATAATCCCATAATAAATCAAGGATAATTTTCGTACGTACAAGCTCTTGTTCTGTTTCATCACTTTCTTTAAACCACCCACTTAAATTAGAAAAATCATAATCCGAATCATTAAGTAAATCTTTTCTTCCTTCATAATTCATAATTTTGGCTTGCATTGTTTCAACAGAGGAATCAGTATCACTAGCACATACACTTGAAGAATAAATAAAGGTAGAACTCAAAAGAATAGCTAAACTTCTCTTCATACTTTTAATTGTATTCTTTAAATTCATAAGAATCTAAATAGTATTTGAAAAAGACTTTAAAAATATTTAGATTATCCATTAAATTTAACTGCATTTTGTAAAACAATGTTTCGTATTTCTTCTTTATTCATGTGAAATAGATGGTACCAGTTGTTTATAATACTTTCGTGTTAACCAAAAAAATAAAAAATAAAGATTTAGATTAAATTATCTAAATCATTTTCAAGGCTTTCAAGTTCCTCTAAACTCAATTCTTCTTCAAGTGAATCTATTTCAGATATATCTGTTCCAATATTTTCTACACTTACTTCTTCACTTTCAGATACTTCAGGTACTATAGTTTTTTGACAGCCTACAACCAAAAAGGTTAAGATTAACAATATAGCTAACATCTTTTTCATCTTACTCTTCCTCCTCGTCTTCTTCAGCTTCTACCTCTTCAGCTTCTACCTCTTCAGCTTCTACTTCTTCTCCACTTTGTTCTATACCTTTTATCTGTCTAAATATTTGTTTTAGGGTGTCATGAGCTTCTCTTAACAGACGATGTGCTTCTTTAACTAGCTTATGCGCTTCTTCTATATTGTTGTTTTGGAACTCTTTCTTAGCTTCTTCATACTTTTCTTTTGCTTCATCTACTTTTTCTTTAAAATCTTCAACTAGTTCTTCTATTTCACTTACATCATAACCTTGTTCCTCTAATCTTGAAATTGTTCTGCCTAGTTTCTCTTCAAGTTTCTCAGCTCTATGTATGATATTTCCAATCTTTGCATTTGTCAACATTCCAAGTGCTTTCTTAGCATGAATCTTTGCATTTCTCCATATCTTTTTGATGGTCTGAGCAGCTTCTCTTATTTCTTCATCTGTGCTATTACCATCAAGATTCTCTATAACATCTTTTGCAGCTTCAAGATCTGTAATATCTTGTCCAATATCTTCTAAGATTACTTCTTTTATTTCATCATCTATATTTGAAGATTTTACTCTCTCAGCTAATCTTCCAAGAAAAGTTATTACTTTATCTGCAGATTTTAATAAGAAATCTTTTGAATTTCTTTTTACATCTTTTCTTATTTCATTGCATTCTATTGAATCATCATTTTTACATTCTTTAATGAGCGTTTTTGTAGCATTCACTTTAAGTTTTGCTCTCAAATAATTATCTTTTAATTTAGTATACTGGGCAATAGACTTGTTATATCTCTCTTTTATACCTTCTAATTTTTGTACTTTGTTTAAAGTCCTTACCTGTTTTACATTTTCAACTGCTATAACTTTTTTAGCAATAACTCTTTCAGGACTAATAGCTGTTAAACTTGGTTCAGCAAATGCTGCCGGTATCATACTAAAAACAAGTATCACTAAAATCAACATTGTTTTGATTGTTTTTTTCATATTTTTCCCTCCAATACATCACCATTTTTAGATTATGTATCTTTTGATGATAATATAATGTTATAATTTCTTTATAAACAAACTTTTTTTATGAAAAAATTAGAGCTTATTTTAGTCCTTTAAAACTTTATAAAGCTTATTTTAGTCCTTTAAAACTTTATAGGGCCATATAATATCATATTTTCAAACAAAAGGTTTTTATAGTTGTTTTTTCTTAATTTTTTAAAATGAGGTGTACAATTTCTTATATATTCATCTTTTTATTATTAGTAACTACAGTCAGTGCTGCAAATATTCATGGATCTATATATTCATTTGATCTGGAGGAAAGGAACAACACAGTTGTAACAGTAGATTCTTCACCTATTCAAACAATTGTCTCAAAAGATGGAACTTATGTTTTTGATCTGGAGCCTGGAGAATATACTATAACTGCCATATATTATAAAGACAATAATGTGGAAGAAAAGTTTTCAGAAAAGATAGATATAGAAAAAGAAGGGGACTATATTCTTGATCTAATATTATTTCCAAGCTTTGATGAAGAAGAATACCTATTAGATGAAACCGAAGAAGAATTAGTTAATAGTTATTTTGATAAGAAAATAAATTATTTTTTAATAATAATCTTTACCCTGGCAGTTCTATTTTTTGCAATAATCATATTTTTAATACTAAAATATAATTTATTAAAAGGACAGAACAATAATGAACAAGGGGAATCTGATTTGGCAGATGAGGTTATCGCATTTATCAAAAAAGAAGGCAAAAGAGTTACTCAAAAAGATATAAGGAAGAATTTCCCTCAATCAGAATCAAAACTCTCTCTAGTTATCTCCGAATTAGAAGAAAAACAACTTATTAAAAAAATCAAAAAAGGCAGAGGAAATATAATCATCCTTAAATAGATAGCTTTATATATGATAAAAACCAAAATTACTATAATCATAGTTTATTTTTAAAAAAAGAGGTGACACAAGTGAAACTAGTGAAATTAGATTCTAATTTCTCAGTCTCATTTTTCACCAAAGGAGGAAAAAAATGAAATTTACAAAAAAAGCATCATTAAATCTAAGTATTAATGCAATCGTTATATTAATTCTAGCTATAACTATGTTAGGCTTAGGTCTAGCTTTTATGCGAAACATCTTTGGACAAGCTACAGGGGATTTTACAGAGATAGGTGGAGAAGTTCAAAAACAGATAATCACTCAGATGAAATCGTCTAGCAAAGTAGTTGACCTATCCGGTGCAGTCTATAAAATCAAACCTGGAGAAAAAAAGATGGTTTACATTGGTTTTAAAAATACTGGAAATGAACCCAAAAAATTCATAATAAAGGGTGTTAATGTAAATTCCATTTCTGGTGGAGAGGATAATTGCGGGATGTATGATGAAAATTTAATCTTACAGTATAAACAAAAAGCAACAACCGTGCAACCTGGCGCAACTTCAGTCTTACCAATAAATATTAAAGCAAACTCAAACGCAGAAAAAGATTCATGTTTCTATGAATTATTGATTGAAGAGACAGATAACAGTTTGGTAGGTTATTGGAATTTTAACATTGAAGATGATGCAACAGACTTATCTGGGAATAATAATGATGGGGTACTTGTATCTGACCCAACTTGGACAAAAGTGGATACAAAACCTGGTTTAGGTGGGGCTTATGATTTTGACGGTACAAACTATATTAGTTTGGACTCAATTCCAGCATTAACTGGTAATACTGTAACTATCTCTGCATGGGTTCAAATATCTAGTTATGAAGGGTCTTATGAAACTGTTCTGACTCAGTATGGGCCAGGGTACAACGGTTATTATTTATTCTCGGACCTTTTATTTAAAAAACCTTCTTTATGGGTCTCCCCTACCGATAACCAAGCTGTCTCAACAGAAGCCTTACCTGCAAATGAGTGGCACCATATTGCAGGAACTTATGATGACCAGACTATTAAAATTTATGTTGATGGAACAATGCAAGGATCAAAAGAGGCATCTGGCTTAATTGGTGTAGATCATAATGCCTATATAGGTTATGATGATATAGAGAATCAGTATTTTAATGGTTTAATAGATGAGGTTCATGTATTTGATCGGGCATTATCCCCTTCAGAAGTAATGAATTTACATAGTGGTTATGATCACTCTATCCAACTAACAGTAAACGTAGAATAAACCTTTTAATATTTTTTTAAATCAAAATTAATTACCAAAATTAAATATTTTACTTAAATCTGTTTTTTCTTTCTCTTCAGAAGTTAACTCAGATTTCTTCTCAGAAGATTCTTCTTCCTCTTCTTCTTTGGATTCTTCAGAATCATTCCCTTCCATAATAATAGAATGATCAGGACCATGTTGAACTGGTTGATCTTTTACCTCTTCATTGGTTTGAACCATTTGAGGTGCTTCTGGATTAAAATTACCTTGTTCCATATTTTGAACTTCTTCTGCTTTTTTTAATGTAGAGGAATCATTTGTTACCACATCTTGTGCTTCAACCGCATCATTAACATTCATCCCAGTTTCAGCAACATTAAAGTCTTCATCTTGGAATTTAGATAAGTTATCGTCATGAGTATCTTCTTTAACTTCTTCAACTACTTCTTCTGTTTTTTGTTCTATAATAGGACCCTCTTCACTTTTTACTTCTTCAGAAGGTTTTTCTTCGAATTTAATTTCTTGCCCTACAATCTCATTATTCACTTCTTTAATTATTTCATCAACTTTAGCTTTTTTCTCCTCTGAATGGGCTGGATTCATACATTGTTGTCTAACTTCTTCAATAGGTTTAATTTTAGGATCTTTTTTATTAATACCTAATATGGATTTAGCTTTATTTAGTGCGTCCATCATACTTGCAGCTAAACCAGAACTTTTGAGTGATTCTGCTAATTTTTGTACTTCTTGTTCTTCTTCAGACATGTTTCTTCAAGAAAAGGTTTATTTTGCTCATTTATAATATTTTCTACTCTAGAGTATACAATAACCAGAAACGCTTATAAATCAAGGGGGATTAATTCTTAATGGGGGCTTTTATGGACAATCTATTAGAAAAAATAAGGATATTAGAAGAACAATATGATAAACCTAATCCTGAATTAATCAAAAAATATAATATCAAGTTAGGTTTAAGAAATGAAGATGGTACTGGTGTAGTTGTAGGTATCACTTCAAAAGGTCAAGTTATTGGAAAGGAAAATGGTAATCCTGTGGAGGGTAGATTACTCTATTGCGGTTATGATGTTTCTGATATTGTTCAGAATCTACAAAAAGAAAAAAGGTTTGGTTTTGAAGAAACTGTTTACTTATTATTAACAAATACCCTTCCCTCTTCAGTGGATCTCAAATCTATTTCAGATAATTTGGCACAAAGAAGGTCTCTTGCTGTACGTCAAAAGGCTTTAATAAGGCAAGAATCTGAAGATGATGATCAAATGGGCGCACTACATACTGTTGTTTCAAATTTAAGAGTATTTGATGAAAATACTAGGGGTATGTCATCAGATAATGTGAGTCTACAATGTTTAAATTTAATTGCTAAGTTTCCTACAATTGTTGCATATAATTATAATAATTATGCATTTAATAAAGGATTAGGGGGAAATGGTTTAATCGAACCCAGAGCAGATTTAGGTACTGCAGAAAATTTTCTTTACATGTTAAATGGGTCCATTCCAGATAAAGAAGTTGCACATATGTTAGATATTGCATTAGTTTTACATGCAGAACATGGTGGTGGAAATAACTCTACATTTGGTGTTAGAGAAATAACCTCAAGTCAATCTGATACTTATATGGCAATCTGTGCAGGTATTGCATCGTTAAGTGGTCACCTTCATGGTGGTGCAAACGAATCTGTAATAAATATGATAGATGAAATGACGATTGGTTCAAATGCAATTAAACAAAAATATTGGGATAGTACAGATGTAGTAAAATCATATTTAGAAGACCTCTTAGATAAAAAAATTGGAGATGGTTCGGGTAAAATTTATGGGATGGGTCATGCAGTATATACCTTATCAGATCCAAGGGCAGTTATTTTTAAGAAGTTTGCCCAAACTTTAGCTAAAAGAAATGGGAAAGAGGATGAACTACAATTGTACAATACAATTGTAAAAGCTGCAACAGATCTTATGAAGGAAAGAAAAGGCATTACAATATCTCCTAACGTTGATTTTTATTCTGGTTTTGTTTATAGGCAAATGGGAATTCCCAAAGAAGTATTCACCCCTTTATTTGCAATGGCAAGAGTTGCAGGTTGGTCGGCACATAGAAAAGAACAATTAGTGCAAGGTAAAATAATAAGGCCTGCTTATAAATCTTCATTAGATCATGAGAATAAATATCAACCTGTAGATCAAAGATTATAAGATTAATTATTTTAAAGTAGTAAAGCAAACAAAGAATTTAAATAATAAAGGTGTTTTCTTTTTTAATATGGGGGACAATCAAGAATTTAAAGATGGATTTAGTTTAGACCAATTAATTAGTTCTATAAATCATAATAATGGATTCATAACTCTTTATGATGATGCTATAAATGTAAGGCCAGATTTACTAAGGGTATCAGAAGAAGAAGGAAGTCTTTTTGGATATTTTAATACAGGTAATCAAGATTATAAACAAAAGATTGGATTTGTATTTTCTAACCCCAAGTTAGATCATCCAAATACTAATTATTCTTTTTATGAAGGTCATTTTAAATCAGGAGATAAACAACAAGGAGTATTATATATTCCAGTAAAAACAACAAATAACTTATTAACTCTTGGAGGGGAGATTAAAGACGATTTTTATCCTGATGAGGGGTCACCATTCAAGGTCTTAGGTTTAAAAAATTCTAAAAATAGACCTTTAGAATTGATAGGTTCATCTAAAGGGGAATTTAATATGAAAGGGCTTTACTTAACTCCAGATAATTCTTTGAAATTTTATGATGATGAAGAGGCATTATTTGAAGAAAAAACATTAAAGGATCATTTTAAGATGGGCAAGTTAGAAGTCTCCTTCGGACTAAGAGGGGATAAAAGGGCAGATATCAAAATAGATTGGAAACAACCCAAAACAATTGTTAGTTTCCTTGATCAATATGTCGTTGGACAAGAAAATGCAAAAAAGACCGTTGCTGTCAGTTTTTCAAATTATATGACCAGATTAGATTATGGGTTAGATATTGATATGGATCAACTCCCTAAAGATAATTTACTTCTTATTGGATCTTCAGGTGTTGGAAAGACATATATGCTTAAACTTTTAGGAAAAGAAGCTGGAATTCCATTTATTAAAGCAAACGTTAGTGGTAAATCTTCAGAAGGTCTTGTTGGACAAAATCTTTCAAGTATATTCTTACCTCTATATGAAGCAACAGAAAGTGATAATCCTAAAGCAATATTTTTTTTAGATGAGTTTTGTAAACTCGTACCTACAAATGGGGATGATATGGGTCTCAAATTACAATCCAGTCTAATTGGATGGGTGGAAGATGGTTCTGTAGCGATTAATGATTCTGATGCTTTTGGTGGGGGAGTAGAACTAGATCTTAGTAATGTTCTTTTTGTGGGTGCCGGTGCTTTTGCAAATACTAATGGGAAAAGCAGTTTAGTGGATTTAATAAAAAAAAGACAAAATAAAAGCAATTTAATAGGTTTTGGAGAAGATAGTTCACAAATAATTAAAGAAGGTTCTCTAGATGATTTAGAGTCTGAGGATTTAATCCAGTATGGCATACTTCCAGAGCTTATTGGAAGATTCCCTGTTATTACAACTTTAAATCCCTTATCTGTAGATAATAAATTACAAATCCTTAATAAATCAAAAGGATCTATATTGGAAAAATATTCAAGACTTTTAAAATTGAAAGGATATGACCTTAATATGTCAGAGGGTGCCAAAAAACTGATAGTTGAGCGGTCCCCTGCTAAGACTGGTGCGAGGGGAATGAATGGTTTATTTAGTAAGATCTTTACTGAAATATTATTTGATCCAGAACAATATGTTAGCAAAGGTAAAATAACAATAAATAAACATATGGCAAATAAATTAACACAATAATATTAAACATTACCAAAGAAAATCAAATCCTTTTCTTCTTCAATAACTTTTTCTATTTTAAACAACTCTTTAATCATTGAAGAAATTATTTCATTTTTCGGACTTCTCTTCAAAAAACTCAAAACAACCTTATTCTTACAAACTCTTTTTATCTCATTTAATCCTTTTTCAACATCATCAAAATTTTGTATTGCAGTCACACTAACAACAATATCAAAAAAGTCATCAGGATAAGGTATATTTTCAGCAGGAGCTAATTTATATTCAATTTTATCTCTTTGTCTTGCCCTTTCCAATAAACCCTTAGAGGGATCAATCCCATAACGAGAACAACCCCATGGTTCTGTAGTTAACCCAGTACCGCAACCAACATCTAATAATTTATCCCCCGGATTAATAGAAAGGTGTAACTTAATAATCTCAATTTTATTCTCCTGCTCTTCTTTATGAAGTTCTTCGTATCCTTGAGCAATCTCATCGTAATAATTCATTTTAATCGTTCCGTGGAACTAACAGTTCCACATTGCATCTTGCGTGTCAACCGAGCGTAACCAGTTGCTGAGTATCCTTGAGCAATCTCATCGTAATAATTCATTTTAATCGTTCCGTGGAACTAACAGTTCCACATTGCATCTTGCGTGTCAACCGAGCGTAACCAGTTGCTGGGTAACCTTGAGCAATCTCATCGTAATAATTCACCATAATTTAAGGTACAAAAAAGCATTATAAAAATGTTCTGGTAAAAAAACGAAAGATTTATAAACACCTATATTCTCTAATATATACATTATAATATCTATCTTAGAGTATTTATAAAAAGAAGAAGAGGTGTACAAGAAAATGGAAAAAATCAGAGAACTTTATAAGGAAAGTGTAGGGAAAGAACCTGGAAAGAAGATCATATTAGATGATGGTATAATCAGAGATTCTATTGCTGAATTTATGGATCATAGAGGGGGAAGTCAAGTGGATCAAGGAGATGTTCAAGATGAACAATTTATAGATCTTTACAGAACCTCAGAGGGTTATGAAATTCACATGCTATCCAGACATAAAGATGAAAAAGGTAATGTCAATGCTTTTTATTTTGAAGAAGACCACCTGGTGGCAGGCAAATTTAAGGACTTTGTAGAAGATATGGCTATTGGAGATCATCTAACTCTATATAATTCAGGAGATGATCCACTAGATTTAACTCATAAGGTTGCAAATTATGTTGCACCGAATAAAGAACTAACAGAGGGATTACCCAGTTTAGATAATCAATTAAACTATTCAGCTAATGTCCTAGTTGAAAATCAATATGGTGTTCATGCAAGGCCTGCTGCATTGATAGTAAAAATGGCATCAGAATATGATTGTGATGCTTACATAACTAAAGATGACAGGGAAGTTAGTGCCAAGAGTATTATGGGGGTTATGACTTTAGGAGCTGATAAAGGTACTGACCTACTTATACGTACAGAGGAATCCTATGGATCTACTGATGCAGAGAAATGTTTAGATGATTTAGTTGATCTAATCAATTCCAAGTTTGGCGAAGAATAATTCTTAGAAAATTAAATGCGGAGGCCGAGAATTTCATTGGAGAAACTAATGTTTCTTCCATTTTGAACTCGGGTCACATCGTTGGCAACGACATATACTAACCACTATACTACCCCCGCAGTGAAATTAAATGGATAAAACCCATTTAGGTTTTTATGAACATGGTGGGCCCGGCCAGACTTTCAATGTGAAACGTTGTTTCACCCATTTGAACTGGCGACCTTCGCCTTGTAAGGGCAACGTTATAGCCACTAAACCACGGGCCCATGATAAGGATTAAAACTTTACTCCATTTAAAAAGTTTACTATTAATTAATCTAGAAATTCGAGTTCAAAATAGTAATCCATCTCATCATCATCATATTTTCTTGTTATATCTAAAGCAGCAGTAGACTTGACACTTGTTTTTTTAGATAATTTCTTCTTTATTTCCTGAACATTATCGTAATTTTTAATAACAAGCCTTTTATCAACTTCCTTACCATTAACAAGTATGACGTCTGTTCTAAAAACAGTCTTATTATTACCATCAATTTCTTGCAGTGCAAAAGTCCAGTTTTTAACAGTTATTTTATGAGGTTTATTCTCTGGAAGAATAAGATATTCATCAAAATTCATTGATTTCTTAGGTTTTGCGTATTTCCAGTTTTTACTAGCCATAGATTGGATAACTATTCAATCATTTTTAAGTCTTTCGCGTTTTTAAGGTCCTTCAATCAATATTATTTTAGATTCTTTTAGATGAAAATTGTATAATAGAATTCAAATTCCTTAAATAAGCCCATCCAAGTTTCGATCGTTTTAGGGTATTCTCAAATTCAATAGGCAATTTATCTTCCCTATCATCAAAGATAAAATTTGGGTTGATTGAATATTTCCCATTATCCTTTTCTATCATCCCTTTTTCCTTTAATGAGTCTAATATAGGTTCATACTCTTGATTGATTATATCGTGTGATGATGGGGAATTTAATATCCTTTTCGTATGCGGTGCCCTCCAAGGATTACTTAGCACTCTTGAAAGGAGGTAGTTTTTAAAAGGATCAAATGCTTCAAATTCATAAATATTCTTTTTTTGAAATCTTCTTAATTCTCTCCTAACAAGTTCAGACTTTAGATTATCCGATATTTGTGAACATACTTCCTCATTGTATAAAGGTTTCATTTTAAGAAACCCATAGGAATGTCCACTCTTAAATGTGTCCAATGTAGCCATATTTACATAGTGATGGCTTATAATGGGTGAATTAGTCTTAAGGGGATCAAATCCTTCTTTATCTGTTACAATTACAACATCTATATCTGATTTGTCTGTACAGTACCCATTTACAAAAGACCCATAAAGGTATGCCGTTATTATATCTTTTTCATCAATAACCAAGTTATCTAGAAACGCATTATCTTTTATCATCTTATATCCTTTCATCAAGAGTCTTAAGTAATGAATCTCTAATTTCACCATTATCTATCTCAGATCCTTTAATCGTTATTGTTATATTATCTAAATTAAAATGGGTTTTTTCACCGCTATACATATCCATTTGTATTGTAAAATGAGGAGGTGCATAACTTATTTGACCTATCTGCCTTCCATCACCCAAAATAAGACCCAATGTTAGATCTTCATTTATCTTTTTTATTTCATTATGATTTGGACTTTTTTTTGGATCATTCTTAAAAGGGACATAGTTAAATTCAAGAAATTCTTTCAACTTATCAGTTTTAATCCCCTCAATTACAACCTTTTGTTTATAAATTTGCCCTAGTTCATCTAATATTGTCGTAGTTGCACTAACCCTTACATTAGTTCCACTCGCAATAAATTTGGAGTAATCATCAGGTAATTTACTCCTCCATCCAATCCCTTTTCTACCTTCTTTAGAATAGTCGTTTTTTTTAAATCCGAACTGTCTAGTGATATCTTCAAATATTTTTTCCCTAGCCTTTGTTTCTTTTTGGAAAGGGTCTTGAGGAACGAGTAACTTACCTTTTACATCACATACAAGATTATTCCACATGAGGCAATAAGTTATTTCCCCTTCTCTAATAATTGCAGGGAATTCTTTTGAATGCATATCATAACCATCAACATAAACCCCTTGGATATATTGAAGAACAATCATTCCTTTTTCATTCTCACTAATCTCAAAGCTTGATTTTTTCTCCCCAGAGGAGGCATCATATTTCTCGAATGGGTCAAATTCTTCCTGTTTTTTAGGTAATCTATAAGATCCATTAGTTCCAATTGATTGTAGTTTATGAACTCCCTCTTGATAGGTCTGTGCAAGTTCACTATAATGATCATCATTTTTAGCCAATTCACATATTGTATCTAATGCACCATTTATACAATTTGCACTTGGTAGCCCGTGGTCTGAAAGGGAAACAAATAAGTCCTCACCTTCTTCACTCATTTTTTTAATTAATCTAGTTTCAGCAGAAACAACCTTCTTCATTTGATTATGCATATCATAAGCTAAACTAGTTTTATTATACTTTTTTAAACAATTATCAATTTGTTTTTCTAAAAAGCTAAAATATTCTATAACTTTGTCCCCTGTTAGATTATTCATAGTTCTCCCTCGACTAAACATAACGAATATTTATTTATAAAACTTCCTAAAATTACTACTTTAGAATAATTACAAATTAAAGAAATCACAAACATCTTTTTTATTTGTTTATCGTTGCGAGATACTCAATAAAATATTATTCGAACAAGACCATTTGCCACTTGCCACGCTCGCCCAAAGTATATAAACAAAAACAATTTACATAGTTCAAACAATTTATTTTATGATATGAATTCAATAAAAAACTCGGAAAAACAAAAAGAATTAATTATATTACCTATTAAAATAGACAAATTTTCTTTGTTCTATGGGATATTATTGGGGGATGGTTGCTTATCTAGATCAAAAAGAAGTTATCTCATATCTGTTGTAGGTCACATAAATGATGATCTTAGGTTCTTTTTTGATGTAGTTAGGCCTACGTTAAATGATTTAATTAATAAAAATCCCAGAATTAAAAAAAGACCTAAACAAGGAGTTTTACAAATTCTAATTTCACACAAAGAATTATTTAATATCCTTAAAAAAAATGAATTTCCAGTTGGTAAAAAGGGCACTACATTAAATATACCTTTGCATTTAGATATGCGAAGAATTATTCAAGGTTATTTTGCAACAGATGGATGTTTAGTTCTAACAAAAAATCCCTCTAAGTTATATCCTCGAATAGAATTTTCTAGTATATCAAACATAATTTTAGAACAAACATTAGAATATTTAACTAAATTAGGTATGAATGGAAATATCTACATAAGTCACAAATATAGTAATCCTAAACATAATACTCTATATCGTTTACAATTTAACGGGAGAGATAATCTTGAAATATTCAGGAAAAATGTTGGATTTGTTAATCCAAAACATACAGAAAAATATCACTATTTTATTAAAAAAAGATATGGCGAGGGGGAGACTTTCAATGTGAAATCAACTTCCACCTTTTTGAACTCCCGACTTCTACGTAGCCCAGCTCAGCGATAATCATTTCCCATAAGGGATCATCGCTCAAAGTTCATGAGCATTGCCAAGTATTACAAAATACTTTGTAGCACTCTAGCCAGACTGAGTTACCTCGCCACATATTAAAAAATCAACTATTCATTTAAAAATGTAACTATTTTCGCTCAGTTTAACACACAAAATTTATAAATTAAACCAGATTCTTTCATAATATGAATCTTGATTTATTTATCAATATACCCAAGCGGATTCAATTTGGATTTCTCTCTACAATGAGGGGTTGTTTTTTATATCCTTCTTTACTTAATTCAGTTGAAAGTATTGAGAACAAAACTTTGTTAGATGTAGGAACTGGTTATGGTTCAATTTTCTTAGCTGATTATTCCAAGGATAAACCTTCAAAAATAATTGGAGTTGATTATTCCAACTCTATGTTAGAAAAATCCAAAATTAATGCAGACAACTTAACTTCTCAATATGGGATTAAAACAGACACAATAAAGGCATCTGCAACAGATCTCCCTTTTGAAGATAGCTCAATAGATATTTTAATAGATGATTGGTGTATGCCCCATTTAGCTAAAGAAAAGTTACACAAAAAAGCATTAGAAGAATACAAAAGGGTTATATCCTCAAGTGGTACAGTCATAGTAGCCCCATCAAAACCATGGAAATATTCCTTTCATAATTATATTCATAAAAGAATTAACTCAGCAATAGAAGATGTTTTTCCAAATCATAAAGAGATACAACTTAATAATCCATATAAATATTCTATGAAACTTCCAGCTTTTTTTCATCTAATAAAGTGAAGAAACTATTTTATCCTTAATTTTATCCATTTCACCATCTTTATAAGTTCCTTGAGGCCATAATTTTAAACCATCCCCAGAAACTCGAGGAATGATATGAAAATGTGCATGTGGGACAACTTGTCCAGCTTCTTCACCATTGCTCATATTTATAGAAATACCATCGCAAACAACACCAGACCTAACAGCAGAACTAATTTTCTTAACCACAACAATTACATCTTTTAAAAGTGAATCAGGTATATCCCTAATTGTTTTATGATGTTCTTTTGGAATAACTAATGTATGTCCTTGATTAACTGGGCCAATATCTAAAAAAGCAAAAACATTAGAATCTTCATAAACTTTAGAACAAGGGATTTCCCCTTTAATTATTTTACAGAATATACAAGATTTGCTTGTATGCTCAGAAATATCCGATTTCTGTTGAATGCAATCCTTCATTTTACAAACTTTCAATTCTTTCTTTTAATTCTGTTAAATCATGAATCTTTGGATCATATTCTCTTCTATCTTGCCTATCTATCAATATTGCTTTAATTCCTGCATTTTCAGCAGATTTAACATCAGATTCAAGAGAGTCTCCAACCATAACTGCTTCAGTTTTCTTAATTTTCAATTTTTTAAGAACATCTCTAAAAGAGGATTTATCAGATTTTAATTTTCCAGTATCACAACTCAAAACAATTTCGTCAAAAAGTTCTGTTAAATTACACCTATCTAGTACAGATTTAATAGACGATACATCTGTATTTGATATCAATATTAATTTATAATCTTCTTTTAATGAAGTTAATACTTCAGTAGTTTCATCATAAATACTCGCAAGAATAGTATTCTTATTCCACATCCCAATTAATTTTTCAGTTACAAAAGGAGGAGGATTTAATTCAAATTTTTTTAAGACTGCTTCAAAACCTTGTTTTAAGTCATCATACTTTTTAGTCATAAATACATCTTCAAACTTAACAATATATTCAGAAAAATCCATATCATTTAGTCTTAGAAACCATTTAACTTGTTTTACAGGGCTCTTTACTCCATTCTCTACTAATGTACCCCAAAAATCAAAAAATATTGCTTTAATTGCCATTTTTCCCCTTAAATTAACTACATTATCTTACTATAAAAAGGTTTTGAAAAAAATAACCTATCCTTTCATCCTTTTGGTAATGCCAATCTTTCTTCCACATTTACCGCATTCAAAAACATAAGCCGGAGCTTTTTTTCCATTAGGTAAAGTGAAAGATTTTCTTTTAAATTGTGTTGTTGCTTCACCTTCTTCACCACATCCAGGGCATTTATAGATAACTTCCATAGTGCATGTTTCTTCATGAGCTACTTTTTCTTCTGTATGGCCACATTCAGGACAAATATATTCTTTTGCTCTTATTTTTACTTTCCCAGTTTTTTCATCTACTGGTTTACCCATCTTTGCTTTACCACATTCAGGGCAATCTATTTTGTAAACCCATGCAATTGCACTTCCTTCATCATCTAAACTTCTTCTTGTAAAATATAAACATTCATCTGGAGCCTCAGGCATTCTTAAAGTCATTTTTTATCACCAAAATAATATTAAGATAATCTGTTTATATAGTTATCGAAAATTTAAAAGGATTTTTGAGAACTCTGAAAATTTCTAATTTTCATTATCTTTCGGAAAAACGAAGTTTGAAGAAAACTCTTAAAAACAGAATGTTTTTTATTAGTTTTCGGAAAGGTTTAAATATATTTAATCATAAAAATAATGTGGTGATAAGAATGGGAATACAATTAACAGATAATGAAAAAAAATTATTTCAAGAAGGTAAGTTAGATCCTAATCATATTGAAGAATACAGAAAAGAACACCCTGTAAAGTCTGTAGATCTAAATGAAGTTGATAAGATTAAAGAAGAATTAAGAGCAGCGAATGCTGAATATAAAGAATCTATTCAAAAGAATAAGGACTTATACAAAGAAATCGAAGAAAGTAGGAAAAAAAAGGAAGAGTGCAGGAATAAAATTGCAGAATTAAGGTTAAAAAAGAAACAAATCTTGGGCTTGATTGATTAAAAGAATACTGTTGTATGGTTGGTGAAAAAAGATAATCTAACAACAATAAATATCTTTTTAATTAAATATAAATCTTTAAAAGAATTTAATAATTTTATCTACTTGAATCAGCTTGCCTTTCAACTTCTAATTTCTTAGATATTGCTGCTGAATTATTACTCATTTTGTAAGCATTAATAATCTCATCAGCTAATGCAGCTTCAATAGATTTCTTAGAATTTGATGATTTTTGAAAAGCTCCTTGAGTCATATATCTTAATGTTATATCAACTCTTCTTTGAGGTGCACATTCAACAGCCTTAGGGTATCTTGCTCCACCATATTCAATTGTGATAATTTCTTCACGTGGTGCTGCATTTTCTAAAGCTTTAACAAAAACTTGTAATGGATTTTCACCAGTTTGTTTTTCAATAATATTTAAAGTTCTTTCAACAATATCATAAGCTTTATGTGCTTTTCCAGTAATATAAGCAGTTGTTCTAATGTGCTTCTTTGATTTATGACCTGGAACCATAATTTTATTCATTAATCTTTCAATAATAAAAACTCTAGATTTATGGAACCTGTTACCTGCATATTTTGCCCCTGTTCTAGGAACTAATTTTGGTTGTAATGTGATATAATCTTTTAGACCTGCATCTTCTACTTTAACTCCTTCTGTAGTCCATTTATTGAATGCTTTAATTTCTACGGTCATTATTTTCTAGCCTTCTCAATTATTCCTTTCATTAAAGCTGATAAGCTCTGATCGTTAACTTTGATAACTTGCCATCTAATACCTGATAAGTCACCTTTAGATTTACCTTTTGCTCCACCAATACATTCTACAACAACTTCATCGTGTTCGTCGATTAATTTTGTTGCTCCATCTCTTGGTGCAAAAGCTGTAATTTGTTTACCATTTTTAATAAGTTGAACTCTAACACATTTTCTCATAGCTGAGTTTGGTTGTTTAGCTTCTAATTGAACTTTTTCTAACACAATACCCTTAGCTTGAGAAGCTCCACCTAGTGGATCTGATTTAATTTTTAATCCTAATGTTCTGGATGCATATTTTCTATTCATCCATCTACCGGTAACTCTTCTTTTTCTAAGCTTACTTGCAGCTCCGAGTCCATTTGCTTTTTTACCCATGGTAAAGAGGAATTGTAGGGGGTTTAAAAAGGTTTCGGAAAAGCAAAGCTTTTACGAATACCTTGAAAATACTCTGTTTTTTAATTGGTTTTGGTTCTAAGTGAACCAAATACCTTGAAAAAATATTTCATTTTTTAATTGATTTTGGTTCTACAATAACTAAATATTAAAATTATATCTTCTTCATTAGATAGACTCTAGTACAATATTATTTATAAAATAAATCATATTCTTTCTAATCATGCCAACTTATATGTTTGATAAATGCAATCAAAAAGACCTTAATAATCTTGAAATTATAGCAAATTTATGGGGTTTAAATGAAATTTCTAATTCTCATAAGGAAAGACAATGGAATGGTCAAACAAATGCAGCCTATGTTGATTTAATGTATCGGCCAGAGAGTTCTCTTCCAGTTTTATTAAGCTTTGAGCCAGATAAATCCCATTTAAGTAGCCCAAGGGTTAAACAAATGATAAATGATATGCTATATGCTTTAGACGCATTTAAGGTATACAAAGGGCCTAATAACTCTTATGATATGAAGGAATTTCAATAAGTCTTCTAGTAAATTACTTAATTTTTTTTAAAGATATAAATAATAATTTAGAAATAATAAATTAAAAGAAAAATAAAAAGAAAAGAATTATCTTTTCTTAATTAAGCTAACAACTAATAGTACACCAATTACTATAACAACTAAATAAGCTAGTCCTAGTAATAATGCAGCACCATATTTTTGTGTGAAATTATCTTCTTCAACAATAGCTGGTACTGTAACTGCAGGTGTGCTCACAACTGGTTGAGTTACAACTGGTTGTGCTGGTTGAACAATAACATCATTTTCTACTTCTTCAACAACAGGTGTTGTTTCACAAGCTTCTACTTTTAATGCAAATGTTTCAGATTCTTGTTCATCACCATCATCATATTCTGCCTTTACATAAAATGTATATGATTTAGCTTTTGCTTCTTCTAGATCTAATGAGAACCTTCTTGTTGTTTTAATATCATCTTCATCATCACCAGATTCTAGTTCAAATGATTGTTTTTCACTTAGACCTAATTCTGTGTTGTAAACTTCTAGTTCAACATCTTCATCCTTTGTACCTATATTGTATAAAGTAACGGACATTTCAGTTGTTCTTGAACATTTTAATGTTTCATAATCAACATTAGGTGAGTTCATAACAAGTTCATGTTTATCTTTTTCAACTTTAATAGTTGTATTGTAAACAATTTCATAATCTCTTGAACTATTATCTGCATCTTCTCCTGTAACTGTAATTATGATTTCATATTCTTGGTCATCTACAGCATAAGGTGCATCAAATTCAAAATCAATATTATCATCATCACCTGAATCTAAGTCATCAATGTCTCCATCGTCATCAAGATCATCACCATCATCTATGTCCTTAATTTCAATTTCAACTGTAATATCTTCTATATCTGCACTTATATTGTTTGTAACTTCTACTTCCACAGTGAATGATTCACCAGGTTTTACTTCATCATCATCAACTTCAACATCAAGTTCAAAACCGTCTGCTAATGTTTCTGCGCTAACAAATGCTGCCATACATAAAATCAACATTGCCATTAAAACGCTAATTATTGTTTTTTTCATTTTATTAATACCTCACAATTGTGTTGATGCTAAGAAACGATTTTGTTCCTGCATCATGAAAACCACTTACTGATTTTCATTATATTATAATATATAGGAAAAGAACAAGTTCTCATATATAAATGTTTTGCTATTTGATAGTAGTTATAAAAAACTCTAAAGTTATTTATACTATTAAGTATATATCCCTTGTTATGGGGGATGAGAAAACTATCGGTCACTTTACAGCTGTAGAAAAGACTCAAGAAGAATTTAGTTCATATATAGGCGAACTAAATGATCAAGCAAATTGTAAATATATGGAAAGTATGCATGGGATTGTAAATTTATGCAATTGTCACTTTAATTGTAAGTTTCAAACAATAATAAGCTATAAATTAAGACTTAAAGCAAAAAATGAATGTAAACGTTCAAATCACATGAAATTAAAGAAATTATTATAATTTTGATTTATCGAAGCATTTAAATACAATTTATTATATAACTTATATTGGTGATTATTAATGAATAAAATATTCTTATCTTCAATTTTATTACTAGTTGTACTTGTGGGGTGTAATGTTCAAGTAACTGATTCAATAACCAATAAGACCAAATCAATTAATACAGGTTCTAAGGCTAATATTTACGAGAAATATTCTTATGATTGTAATAATCTTGGCGATCATTCAAAACATGATTATGCTTTACAACAAGAATTAACAACTCAATGTCAAAAAAAATGTTGTAATGGAAATTACTGTGAAGAATGTAGTTGGCCAGAATATGGTGATTGTTATACTAAATGTGAGTCAGACTCTCCTGAAGGTATGTGTGTAAATTGTGATGGTTTTTGTTGGGGAAAAGGGCATTTAGACTTTTTAAATACTAAAATTAGATTATGTTAAAATATTTTTTTATCTAAATATATTTGGACTAGATTTACCTATCTTAGTGAAAATAACATTCCAAAAGACCATTATAATCAGATAAATTCTTAAGTTAATAAAATTTAAATTTAGAAAATTAAACTTTTTTGTTCTCAGTAGGTTTTTTGTTCTCAGTAGGTTTTTTGTTCTCAGTCATTGCAATTATACAACTACAAGGTAATTTATGTTGAATTCTTTTAAGTGCATCTCTTGCTGTTATAATATTACCTTTATCTACGCTTAATTTAAACATTGTTTGTCCTTTTTTGATTCTTGCAGCAACAGTATGTGGTTTTCCAAAGTTATGACTCATACCTGTACTGAATCTATCTGCACCAGCTCCTGCTGCTACTGGATTTTCTCTAAGAATATGATGTGGAAAAATAACAATTTGGAATCTATAATCTTTTCCAAGTTCTTTTTCTAATAATCTATTTGAAGACTGTCTTGCAGATTCAATTGAATTATGTCTAATATTTAAATCATCTTTTGATTTAAGTTCTAAAGTATATTGAAAATCTCTTTTAAGATCTCCCATAACAAATCTAACAATGATATGTCTAGGTAAAGCTTTAACATATGATTTACTCTTATACTTTGATGTTCTAGTATAAGGTCTATCTAATCTTCTATATGCTGCGAATTTTCTTAATCTAGCCATAGGTTAAGGAATTTTGAACCATTTATAAAGTTTTCTACCAAAATCATGAAAATTAAAAATTTTCAGGATTCTTTTTTTATTTAAGAAAAAAAAGAAACATATAAAAATGGCAAATATACTCTTTTTGTATGAAAGAAATAACAGAAGAAAAATTAAAGAAATATTTTGAAATTACTAAATCTGCATTAAAAATGGCAGAATCTTCCGGTAATAGAACTAACCTAAAAGAAGAAAGATTAGACTTCTTAGACATGATTAAAAGATATGTTTCAGACGCAGAGCACTTTGAAAAAAACCACGATAAGGTAAATGCTTTCGCAGCATTAAATTACGCACATGGTTGGTTAGATGCTGGTGCACGTTTAGGAATCTTCGACGTACACGACTCTAAATTATTTACTGTAGATGATGAGTAAATATGGGTAAAAATTCATATTCATTAAATAAAAAATTTAACTAACAAACATATCCAACACCCCTTTCGAGTATGATTCTTAGGATTTACTTTGTAAATGAATTTAACACATGTTAGTTCAAATCACTAGACAATCTTTTAATCACTTTACTAAGTCGTGATATGAAAGATGATTTTTCTTGATAAACTGATACGCATCATTCACCTCATCTAAATTCTTACCAGAATGAGAATCTGTCCCCACTACAAATTTGACGTTTTTTATAAATGGCAATCCTTTTGGTTTTGCTAAATGTTCTATTAATTTATCTGAAAAAAGTTGATAATAATCACTATCTTCCCTAGTATTTCTACCCTCCTCCCTACTTGGATGACATTCTGATTGATTAAGTTCAATGAAAATATTATTTTTAGATAAAATCATAGCAATTTCTTTTTCTCTACCTTCGTAATTTTTTTGTAAATCATTATGTGCAAGACCAACAGGTATCTTTAATCGATTTCTTACTTCAATTATCTCAGAAATATCTCTACTACCTACTCTACCCCAAGACTCATTTTCAGTATTTACATATTCAAATAGAATATAATCAAACCTATTTAAAATGTCAAATGGTAGCTCTGATGGTTTTGTACCATAAGTCTCAGATACATCTATTTCAACTCCAATCTTCAAATTTATTCCATTTGATGATTGTTGTAATTTTTTGAGGTGATTTAGATATTGTTCAAGACGCGAAGTAATCTGATAGTTTTCAGATATTTTTGTGGAGAATGCATGATCACAGATTCCTATTATTTCCAAATTACTTTGTTTAGCAGATTCTACTAACTGTTCTGGCGATAGGTCCCCATCTGAATAAGTTGTATGCGTATGAAGATTATGTTTTCTCATTTTAATTAGTAGGTTACCTTTAATTATTTATAAATCTTTGTTGGGGTTTTTATCATTTATAATAATGCAGATAAAATCAAAAGATATAAAAACACCCAGTAAATTTGATTCCCATGTTATCTTCAATAATCGCATTTTTAGTTATGCTTAATCCATTTGCTGTTTTCCTTTATTTAGAACCTATAAGAAAAAATTTAGATCACCATTCTTTATTAAAAGTAATATTTAAAGCTACAATAATATCATTTCTCATCTGCTTAGTCTCTTTTTATTTGGGCAATATTATTTTTAAGGATATATTACAAATAAATTTCGAATCTTTCCGTATTTTTGGAGGCATTGTAATCTTTTCTTTTGCCTACCTTTTTATTGTTAAAGGTCAAGAAGCTTTAATCATGATGAAAGAAGACCTAGATGATTTAGCTTCAGAAATTGCTCTTCCTTTTATGGTAGGTGCAGGAACAATTTCTTTAAGTATTTTATTATCTCAGAGCACATCCAAATTTATGGGATTAATATCTCTTATAACCATATTTAGTCTTAACTTTTTTATTCTAATAGGTTTAATCAAATTTAGGGGATCAATCGAAAAAAGAAAATTTAGAATAGCTTTTGATAAACATATGGGGATTTTATTAAGGCTTAATGGTTTTTTTATAGGTGCTCTAGGTGTTGATATGATTATAAAAGGGATCACTAATTTATTGATTGGAATATAATCCCAATTATTAAAATATTTTTTTAAGGGGTAAAGAATTCTAACTTTTAAAGTAAACTCCTTCTTGCATGAATACTTTTTCAATCCTAACTGCAACGCCCCTATCTTTCTTAAGTATTGAATTTGAACCCATCTTAGCAACACCTACCGCAACTAATTCATCCTTTAAAGACATAACAGCAACAGTATCCCCATCATTAATCCCTGTATTTAATTTAGAGACACCGGGAACTTTTAGATTCACACCATGAACTATGGTTCCAATAGTTGTGTCTAATACCCACATTTTAGGTAAATGTTTAACTGCCATTTCAATTGGTTGGATACATTTACGTAAGAATTTATCTTGACCTTGATTATAATAATAAAATGCATCTGTTAAATCATGAAGCGTAACCAAACTATCTTCTTTAAATGGACCTGCTTTAGTACGACGAAGCTCAGCCATATGTGCACCGCAACCTAATTCTTTCCCAATATCGTGACAAAGTTTTCTGATATATGTGCCGGCTTCAACCCCTGTTCTAAAAAGCACATCTTGACCTTCAATTTCAATTATGTTAAAATAATATATTGTCCTCTCACGTAATTGTCTCTTAATTGCAGATTTGATGGGTGGCAATTGTTTTATCTTTCCACTAAAATGTGAAGAAATTACTTCTTTTAGATCATCTAATGGAACTTCTTTGTGCAAATGCATTACGCCTACATATTCTTTTCCTGCAGTAAGAAGTGATTGTACAACACGGGTAGCACGACCAATAGCAACAGCCAAAACTCCAGTTACAATTGGATCTAAGGTTCCAGAATGACCTGATTTATTTATATTAAGAATTTTTTGAACAAAAGCCGAGACCTCATGAGATGTAGGTCCTTTTGGTTTATCAATATTAACTACCCCATAATCTAATAATTCCTTTAAAGGTCTTTCCCCTGGATTACATCCATATTTGGGGGAAGTTTCAGAATGTCTTTTTACTAAAATAGCCCTTTCTTTTATTTCAAATGGTAATAAGGATTTTTTATTTCCATACCTCTTAGAAGGGTTTTCTTCTTTTTCATTAGGTAATTCATCTTTCATTTTACACTCTTAAATCGGTTAATATAAAGAATAACTATTGCTTTAATAAGGCTTTTGGTTTGATAATGCTTATTTTCTCAACAAAACCTTTATAAATGGTAACATAATTTACTATTTCATAGTAACGTCATAAATAAGGGGTGTGTAGATAATACAATGGAGAAGATATGCCTTTTATAAACAAATCTAAATCAGAAAAACCCAAACAGATAATTGATCTTTTTGAAGAGTCTGACATGACCAGGCAATTTATTAAAGACAGTATAGATGATATTGTTAGTAATCTATCTGGTCAATTTAAAGAACCAGAGGATTGTTATAGGGAATTAATTCAAAATGCTATCGATTCTGAGACTAAACAGATTGATATTTCATTTGATGTAGAAAAAATAGATCAAAATCAATCTAGATTTTCAGTAATCTTTGAAGATCATGGTTGTGGTATGAGCTTATATGACAAAGAGGAATTCTTTTTAAAATTATTTAAATCCAAGAAAGAAAACGATATTAAAAAAATAGGTAAATATGGGATTGGGATAAGTTCAATATTTCAGTTAGGTTTAGAGGACGTTATTGTAGAATCTACAGGTACCTCTGAAAAAACTGGCGAGACTGAAAGTTGGGGGAGGCACATTAAAGAGATTTCATCCCTTCCATCTAACGCAGATTATAATATTGAGCCTAGAAAAGGTACTAAGATTTCACTTACTAGAATTATAGGCAACAAGGATTTAAAAAAACATAAAGATAAAGTATTTGAGAAAGTTGCCCATTACTGTGAAAGATCAAGAACTCCAATTTATATTGATGGTAATTATATCAATAAAGAATTTGATTTGGATTCTAATATAAAAATATCTCACTCAAAGGATGGATTAGAATATGTTTTATCTATTGGGGAAACCAATGGGGACTTTTTTGAATTATTTAATAACAGATTAAAACTGGATGAAGGAATTAATCTTTTAGGGGAAGATAGTCCCATCTCCTGTATTGTTTCTTCACCTTATTTTAAGCATACATTTTCAAGAGATGCAGTTGAAAAAGACAACTATTTTAGGGATATTCTTAAAAAAATACACAAAGATCAAGGTAGACTTTTTGTTAAATGTTTAGAAATGATTGATTATTACAACACTGCACCTCCACTAACTAATGAGATCCCTAAGCCTTCTTTTGAAATAACTTATGCCTCCCGTAGTTTTGAAAAAATAAATAATCAAAAGGGATTAGCAAATATCCTCGCTAAAATTAATTCCATCAAAGAAGGCGAAGAAAATATATATTATGAAAGTTTAGATAATCTTGAAGAACGGATTGAAGAATTTAGGCAAAAATTAAATAAATACCAAGCCGAAAAAAAACAGTCCCAGTATCTATCAAAAGAACCTTCTCCTTCCCTTAAAGTAGAGTACAAATCTCATGATACTGAAAAGGTGGATAGCAAATATGCGATAGGGCGTATTGAAGACCTGGTAGTTAAAGCACTAGATGGAGGGATAAATCTTTTTGGAGAGGAGATTTCATCGGTAGAAAAGAAGGTGAAACAATTTAAAGATCAATTAATTGCTCGTAAAAATAAAGATGAAGAAATCAAGAATGAAGAAACTAAAAGATCTTATGAGGAAAAGAAAGCTTGGGAATTTGTTAATCAGTATATGATTGACCTTATTCATAATGTTAAATCAAAAAGGAATAATCTCACAATACGGGGGAAACTTAAGGGATTAAGTGCCCCATCTTCTTTGTATGAACACATAAAAAAATCAATGCCAATGCAGGTAGAGAATTACAAAATAATATCTTCCTTTACTCACGGTAAATTTTCTATTTCGGATATTTTGGATAATCTTGTAGAAGACCCAAATCTTTATTTTGTAAATTCAAGGGATACAGGTTTAGATAATTTATTGAAAGAAGATGGAAAAGTTGTATTCTTGGACAAACAGTCTTATCCTCTTTCAAATGATGAACTAGGTTATGATCAAAAAAACTTACTTCAAAATATTCTTTCTGCTTCTACTAATGAGTTTTCTAAGCATTTTATTAATGCAAGTAAGATTTATGCCCTGTCCTTGAGGATGGATGAGTCAAGAATTGATGAAAGATGTAATATTTTTTTAGATTTAGTTAAAAAAAATTTACCTATTAGGGTTAAGGAATGGGCCAACGAACTATACTTTACAACTAATAAGATAAGTCCAACTGATGCTGCAATCATATTTAGAAATAGTTCAGGTAAGATTGAATTGGGTAATACCAAAGAAAAAAAACCAAGTATGTGGTCTAGGCTCACTTCTTCACCCCACTATGGTAATTATGACATCATATTTAATATAGATAATCCTTCTACTCAAAGATTAATATCTCTAAGCACTTATGGCAGTGATTACTCTAAAAATATCGCAATGGGCTCAATTATCTCACAAATATTAGAGAAATTTCCACTTAAGTCTCCACTCAAACAACAAACTTACAGACCTTATGGTGGGAACAATCAATATTATAATAACTTTAATGGTACAGTTCGTAGATAAGATATACTAAAATGGCAGAAGAAAAAATAACTACATTGGAAGGCAAGTTAAATAATCCTAGGAAATATAAAGAAGGTTTAGGCTTTACTATAGATTTAAAGAGGGCATTTGAGAAAACAATTGAATCTAGGTATAAAGAAGATAGCGATCAAGATTTAGTTGAATTATTAAGGATGGGTTTAGAAAACAGTGAATCATATGTAAAAATAAAAGATACTCCTGAAATATTTTCGGTGGAATTTGATGGGGATGGAGTTTCATCCGGTGATGATTTAGTAAAGTTGATGTTGAGCATATATGGTGGTAAATCTTTAAAGGGATCTCAGAAATTTCAGAGATTAGGTGCGGCATTAGGTGCATCGCTTGCAAAAAAACCTCTTGAGATAATTGTTGAAACACATAATAAAGGGGAAGGGATACGAATGCTTGTCCCACCTGACCTTAAACCCCAAATATATAAGCCTGACCATGAAGTTAAAACAAATAAAGTTATCATTAAACGTGGGAAACTTGCAAGGAAAAAATTAAAAAAACCTTTATTTAGACGAACAGATCCGTTTGAATTAAGAAAAGAAAAAGTTAGGAATATGTCTAAGTACGTAACTAATATAATTTCTTATAATGGTAAAAAATATAATAAGGGATTAAATTTTAATGATGCAATTATTCAAGCAGAATATACTATTAATGATACTAAAATTGTTTTGGCTATTTCTGAAAAAGAAAATTTATCGGATAAAACTATCACTTTTTTAAATAATCAAGTTTATTTAGATAGTAAACATCTTTCAGAATATTGTAGTCCCGAAAGTATTGGGATAAGCAACACTAGTCAATTTAACCAGAAAGTTTTGACTCCTTCAATATTGGTAGATTCCCCTAACATATCTTGTTATACTTCAGGGGATATAATCGAAAATATGGAGTTTAGTAAATTACAAGATGATGTGGCTCAAGCAGTCTCCAGGTTTCATAATGATTTTTTAACTGGTCAAATACATCCTCTCGATAAAAAAATGTCTAAGAAAGAGAAAGCCCACTTGGATCAATTTTTATTAGCATTATTTTATTCAAATATGAATAGTGAAAATATTAAAACTGATTTTATAAAGAAATATGTTCACCATAAAAAAGATCTTTACTCAACCTTACCTACTAATGATCAATTAAAGATTGATAAATTTTTTAACATAAAATTATTTAAAGATATCGAAGGAAATCGATTAACAATCCCTGAAACTTACTCTTTATTAGAAAAAGCAGAAGGGAATTTATATTTTACAAAGAAAAAAGAGACATATAGATATCATCCTGCAATTAAAGAGGAGATAAAAGGCAAGGATGTTCTTTTAATAGATGGTTCAACTCAAATGACTCTGTTTCAAAAATTATTTTATTCAAGTACTTTATTTAAGGCACCCGAATTTGATGAAATCAATTTAAAATGTGTGGATTCAATAATTAGAGATTATGAATTAGTAAAAAAGAAAGAACATAATCAAAAAGTGGACAAAGTTGTAACTGCTACTGGAAAAGTTGCAAAAGGGGGTACTATTACAGCAGCAACAGGGGGTATTAGTTTTGGAGGTTATCAATTTGTTCAGCATTGTGGGCCTTGGGTAGCGGGAGCCGTAGCTAAAACAGGGTCTTTTTTATTTGTGACTCATCCAGAAATTATTGGTGGTGTTTGCGGAACATTTTTAGCAGGTTATGGGTTAGTTAAGGGTGCACCTTATGCTTGGAGAGGTACAAAATATATTACTAAGAAAACTGGACATGGAATTGCAAGTGGTAGCATAGCATTGAGTAATCAAGTGCGTCCGCCAATAATATCCCTTTGTTCAATTGTAAGTGGGGCTTATAAAAATAGTAAAGCTGGTGTAAAACATGTTAATAGCTCATTAAAGGACAAAACCCAATTTATAGATGATGCCATCTCTGGTACAACTGATAATATTTTAGAGTATACAGTAAGAAAACCTTCCAGATTTACATGGGGCATTACTAAAAGATCTTCTGGTGCGGTGTATGATGGATTATGTAATGTATTTGATAGTTTAGATCAAAGACGTGAAAAAAAGAAGGCCTACAAAAAACAAAAAGAGATAGAAAAAAAGTTTAGAAAAAAAGAAAAATTAGAAAAGAAAAAATACAAAAAGATGCAACGTCATATGAAATTAGATTCCTTAAAACAAGAAAGACATGATATTGAAATTGAAAAAAGAAATCAAAGGCGTCTTGCAGAAATTAAGCAAAAAGAATTAGACAATCAGATGTATTGTACTAAATTTGGGGCAAACCTCTCTAAAAGAAGCGAAGCATATCTCGATAAATTTATTAATTATTTATATCAATTAAGGATGTCAGATGAAAATTATGGTAACTTAACTGCTTTAAAATCAGTAGTCATAAAAAAACGTGAAAAAGGGGTGCTTTTAAGCTCTACTAAAAATGAAGAAGCATTTAATTTTGGTAAAAAAGATGATAGGAATACATTATATATCAATACATATTCTGCTAAATTTAATAAAATTTTAGACGATTTTTATAATACTAATGGCTTTTCGCTTTTTTCAGATTTAGAAGAGATTAATGGTTCATATCTTAATAGTTTTGTTAGTTCACAAGTAAAGGACAAGTTTAAACAAGAAACAATCGATATTCTATATGGGGTAGAGTTAGAAAATATTTTCTCAATGTACTGTTTAAATGATGAGGGTTTTAAGACATCTTTTCCTTTATTGAATGCAGATGAGAAGAGTGCAATATTAAAAAGGGTGCTAGAAGATGATTCGAATTTATTTAATGATAATCAATCTCAAGAGGATATCAATAATGAAAATTGGTTAATTGAGCAATATGGTTCACTTATTGAAGAAATCAGTGAAAAAATGATGTGTTCAAATAAAACATTTGAACAGATTATGAATTCCTCCGATGGTTGGACTGAAAAAAGGTCAATTAGACTATTTGAATCATTATCTCCTAAAGAAAAGTTAAGTTTTGCACAGGAATCTGGTTTCGAGAATTATGGGGTAGAAGTATTAAAAAAGCATATTTTTGCTAATCACCCTTTCATATCCACCATTGGAGCTAATAATACTCCTAACTCAACTATAGACAAAGTTATCAGTGCATATTATGAAGGTGATCAAAATGAATTTAATAAGTTATTTGAAAAATGTTACACAAGAGCATTCACTGATCAAATTAATAAAAGAATATTATCACAAACTTTATTTAATAATGATACAAAGACAGAATCCCAACTAGATATTGATGATAAAATTTTAGAAGATGCGAAGTCTTGTGTATATCTTCAAGAATCCATAGATGATGTTAAATCATTCATTGAAGGATCAGATGGGTTTGTAGTTTCTTACCTTCCTCATGAGGAACACTTTAGTTTCGATAGAAGACCCCCAGTTTTAACACCTGCACTAGTTCCAATTGAAGGTTTGATGGATAAACATATTTTACACACTGCAAAAAACACTATGGCTTCTTATTTGGATCGTTTTCATAATCTCCCTAATTCAGAAAGAGGGCAATTTATTTCACTTGTTAGAAATAAACAATCTAAAAATCCATATTACTCTCAATTTATAAAAGCAATTAAACAATACTATCCTCAGAATGCAAATAGTACCGGACCAAGTGAAATAATAGTTTAAACCAATGGAATGAATAATATGCCTCCTATAATAAACAAAACTTTAGTAGGATTAACAGCATTGTTAATAAGTTATTCATCAATTGCCTCCTCCAATAAATTAACACCTCAACAACAACTATATGCTGCAAAAGAAATCCATGTTAAAGAACATTCAATGAGTATGGGTAAAGACTATGATATAGAGGTTAATGGTAAAAAAGTTGCAACTATTAGTGGAAAAGATATGAGATTTATGGGTGGAGACATTTTTACTTTAAAAACCACAGATGGAAACGTATTAGCATATGAAAAAGAACAAAAACGATTTCTTCGAATGAACCGGGTTGCGGCATGTTATAATCCACAAAATCAAGTTACAGGTTATATAGGTGAAAAACATTATAAAGATTTTTTTAGTTTTAGTTATGTATTTCATTTTTATGATTCTAATAAAAAAGAAGTTGGGAAATCACAAAAATTAGGTAAATCTTCATGGAACCACCATACATTAAAAGATAACCAGGGGAATGTAGATTATACGATTGATAAAAAAACAGTTTTATTTGGTGGAGATCATTATATTCTTAAGGTTAAAGATAAAAAAAGCACAATTCCTCTAACCTCTGCATTATTATTAACGTGTATAGAAGATGCTATTGGGGATGCAAACGATTAATTAAAATTTTAAGAATTAATTTTGATTTTGAGGTGCATTAGGTTTTGCTTCAACTTTTTTATCTTTAGTCTCAACCTTTGGTGCTTTAACTTCTTTAGGACTAGATTTTGCTTCTTCCTTTAATTCCTTAATTTCTTCTTTTTCAGTTGATTTTACTCCTTCCACTTTTTTGGATACTTCTTTTAACTCTTCCTCAAATTTTTCTTCTTTTTTAGGTCTACTTTGAGCTTTTTCTCTAGCTTTTCTAACTGATTTAGGAATTCTTTCTTTTAATTTTGAATTTTCTAACTCTACTCTAACTACACCTTCTTTATTTTTAGTAGCTTTAATCTTAATGTGATGAGGTGGATTTTTGATCCCATCTTTCCAAATTTCCATATTTGCAGATCTTTCAATTTTAACAAAAGGTTTTCCTTCTTCATCTTCTGCAGCTTTCATATGCTTAGCAACAAACTGTTTTAATGCAGCAATTGCTTTTTTAGATCTTTTATATTTTGGAGCTTTAAGCCATTCTCTACGTAATGGAACATTATATGTTCTTTCTAGAACAACTTCGTTATCTTCTTTTTTCCCTTTTGATTTTTTTTCTTCAGCCATTTTTTATAATAAGATTAATTTAAACTTTTAATTTAGTCCTTCTCCAATTTCTCTTAACAGATGTATGTCTTCCAGGATGAACTCTTCTTCCCTTACCATATATCTTCATAACAGTCCAAAAAGGAGCCCATCTAGTTTGTTTACTTCTTTTTCCTAAACGTTGTTTCCTGCTTGGGTGTTTATATCTTGCCATTTTAATAATTATTCTTTTTTAGCAACAGCTTCTTTTTCAGCTGGCTTTTTTTCTTCTTTGCCTTTTTCTTCTTTACTTTTTTCAACTTTAACTTCTTTTTCCACCTTCTTAACTTCAGGAGCTTTTTCAACTTTTTTCTCCTCAACTTTTGGTTTAGGTGCTTCTTTTACTGTGTTTTTATAAATTTGAGTAGCTAATTTATCTAAGAAGGATTTTCCTGCAGGTGTTACAATTCTACCTTTGTGTTGCATTTTATCTTCTTTTTTCAAATAGCCAGCTTTTTCTAATTGTTGTAATATCTTTCTGATTATATTTCCAGAACCTGGATAGAATTTTGAAGGTTTATATCCTCTTCTTTTTTTACCGCCATATTTAACTTTTAATTTTGAAACTCCAATAGGGCCATAACCATAAATTGTTCTTAGAACTGCTGCACTTCTTATATACCACCAATCTTTTCTTGCTGGTACTCTTTCTTTAGATCTCCCTGTTTTAACATAATCTGCCCACTCAGGAGCTTTGATATTCTCATTTTTTTGTAATTCAACTGCTGTTTTTTCTATAAGCTCAGTTGCGTTAACATCATTTATACTTGCCATTTCATAAACCTCATGTCGTGCTTTGCAGCACTAGACTTGCTATTCGGTGATAGCATAAAAATAAGAAACATCAAACCCTTTATAAGCGTTTCTGTTTATGGTTGATTAAATTTATAAACTATTTAATATTTCTCTTTATTTATGGAAAGTACTCAAGACGGTTTAGATGAAATGATTGATAAGTTTCATGAACATTTCTCTGAATCAAAAGACAATTCTTTTATTAGTTATTTAAAGGATAATTTGATGAATCACATGTTTGAGCCTAAAAATTATGAATTAATTAGTGTGGGCTATATTGCAATGCCAAATAATACTCAAAGAGGTATAAGGCTATTTGCACAGGAATCGAAAGATGTGGGTCCTAGAGAACTATTAAAGGTCATTAATCAATATGAAAAAGAAGGTAAACTTCTTGGAGATAGTTGGCTAAAAGGAGATAAATATTTTATAATGGTTAATCATGCTAATCTTAATCCTGACGAATGGAGTTTTGAACCTAGAGATGTTCCAGAAGATATTTTCAAAAAAGAAAACCCTTTAATTTTAGCAAATAAGGATCCATTTTATCTTAAACATGCAGTTGTTACTCACACTTACACCAAAAAATAAACTCTCTTCTTTAATTTTTCAATTTATTCCAATTTAAGTTTAATCCATCTATGATTTAAAGGAATGATAATGTATTAAATTGGAATGACTGGAAATTTGAAATGTCAGAAAGGATGTATTTCTTAGCATGATCAAAAATCTTTTGATTTTTGACATATACAAATCGCAGTAATTACAACCTATATATGCCCCAATAGGATAAATAATTTCAGATTTTCAATTTATTTTTCATAAATAATTATAAAACCGAAAGTCTTTTAAATAAAAACTAGTTTTTAAATGATAAGAGAGAAAAGAAAATAGATGGCTAATCACAGACTTTCTCTTGACATAAGAAAATGGCCATGAAAATTAAACCACTTTTACCAAGTTTAAGGGAAAAGAAAAGATATTTAGTGTTTGAGATTATCTCAGAACATAAAATTGATAACATTGATAATATAGAACTAACTATTTTAAACCAATGTAATAAATATCTGGGTGAAATAGGAATGGCAAAAGCAGGGTTATTATTCCTTAAAGATAAGTTCAACAAGGAATCTCAAAAAGGAATAATAAGGGTTAATAATAAAATGCTGGATAACCTAAAAACTGCATTATGTTTTGTAAAAAACATAGGCAAAGAAGACGTGATAATAAAAAGCGTTGGTGTTTCGGGCATCTTAAAAAAAGCACAAGATAAATTTATAACAATTTAACAAAGGAGGCAAAAATAAAATGGAACCAGTTTCACATCAAATGATGGGGTATGACAGGGCAATAACAATGTTTAGTCCTGACGGAAGATTACTACAAGTAGAATACGCTAAAAAAACAGTTAAACAAGGATCAACTGCTATAGGTATGGTATGCCAAGATGGCATCTTATTCGTAACAGATAAAAGGATCATAGACAGTTTAATTGTTCCAGAGTCTGTTGAAAAGATTTGGCAAGCTGATGAACACATAGGAGTTACAGCTTCAGGGATAATCTCAGATGCAAGGGTATTAATTGAACGTGCACAAGTTAAAGCTCAACAACACCGTGTTACTTATGATACTCGAATAGATGTATTAAGTGTTGTTAAAGATTCATGTGAATTAAAACAAATTTGCACACAATCAGCTGGACTCAGACCATTTGGTGTTAGTCTTTTAATCGGTGGAATAGATAATGAGGGTCCAACTTTATATGAAACAGATCCAACAGGAATCTATTTTGGATATAAAGCAGCAGTTATTGGTGAATCTGAAACTGAGATTGAAGAAATAATCAAAAAACAGTATAAAGATACTATCACAATTGATGAATCTTTTAAATTATGCATTGCAGCTTTATCAAAAATAATTGGTAAGGGCATCACCGCAGATAGAATAGATGCCGCATATATCAAAACTGAGGAAAAAAAGCTTAAAAGATTCAGTAAACAAGTTATTGAAAAAGCACTAAAGGAAACTAAAAAGAAATAAGATGGTCAATGTTGACAAAGCACATATTGCAAAATTAAAGACTCACGGTCAGGAATTTGAAATTATGATAGATTCTGACAAAGCAATTGCTTTTAAAAATGGGCAACTTGAGGATGTTAAGGAAACATTAGCGGTTGAGAATATTTTTACAGATGCTAAAAAAGGAATGGAAGCGTCTCCAAATTCCTTAAAACAATGTTTTAAAACAGACGATGTTTTAGAAGTTGCAAAAGAAATAATTAACAAAGGCGAATTTGCTCTAAGTGCAGAGTATAAGCAAAATTTAAAGGACACAAAAAGAAAACAGATTATTAATCTCATTCACAGAAATGGTGTTAATCCTTCAAATCATCTACCTCATCCCCCTCAGAGGATTGAGGCAGCAATGGAAGAAGCCAAAGTTCACATAGATGAATTTGAAGACACACAAAGACAGATGCAAGAAGTATTAAAAAAAATAAGACCTATTCTGCCTATAAAATTTGAGATAAAGGAAATAGCTATAAAAATTCCTGGTGAATTCGCAGCAAAATCCTATAATGTGATAAATAATTTTGGCAAAAAAATAAAAGAAGAATGGTTGACTGACGGAAGCTTATCAATTATAATCGAAATGCCTGGGGGCTTGGAAGAGGATTTCTACGAAAAACTTAACTCCTTGTGTCATGGCAGCGTTGAAAGCAAGGTGTTAGCTACCAGATAATCTTTATAAATATGGAGAGTGAAAAGAAAAATGGGAATATTAGTAAAAAATAAAGACATTGTGGTTCCCGGAGAGACTTTAGCAGAGGGAATGGATTTTCTGCCAGGTCAAGGAACCTACAGAGAAGGAGAAAATATTTTTTCTTCAAAACTTGGATTAGTATCAGTTGATGGAAGAGCAATAAAATTAATTCCATTATCCGGAAGATACATTCCAAAAAGAGGAGATACAATAATAGCAAAGATAACTGATGTAATCATGAGCGGATGGCTTATTGATACAAACACTGCATATCACGCTATGCTTAGTATGAAAGAAGGGACTTCTGAGTTTATACCTAAGGGTGCTAACTTAAGAAAATATTATGACTTTGATGATTATATTGCGTGTAGTATAACAAACGTTACATCTCAAATGTTAATAGATGTTACAATGAAAGGTCCAGGATTATATAAATTAAATGGCGGAAGAATAATCAAAGTTAATACAAACAAAGTACCAAGAGTTATTGGAAAGCAAGGTAGTATGGTTAGTATGATTAAAAATGCTACTGGTTGTAAAATAACAGTTGGACAAAATGGATTAGTTTGGTTAAACGGTGAACCAGAGAAAGAAATTATTGCTGTAAAAGCAATAAAATTAATTGAAAAAAATTCTCACATCAGTGGATTAACTGATAAAGTTAAAGAATTTTTAGAAAAAGAAACTGGTGAAAAGATAGTAGAAAAACCAAGAGAAGAACCTAAACCTTCAAATGAGGGTCATAAAGGATTTGAAAAGCCAACTTTTCAAAAATCTGAAGGAGGAAATCAAAATGAGTAGGCCAGATAAAAGAAAAGTAGATGAAACAAGACCCATTGAATCAAAAGCAGGTGTAATACCTCAGGCTGATGGTTCTGCTATGTTCAAAATAGGAAATACTGTAGCTTACGCTGCTGTTTATGGTCCAAGATCATTACATCCTAGATTTTTACAGAATCCAAAGAAAGGTATTATCAGGGTTAATTACAGTATGATGCCTTTTTCCGGTTGTGGTGATAGGATAAGACCTGGGACTAGTAGACGTTCAAAAGAAATTTCAATGGTAACAGAAAATGCATTAACCTCTGTAGTTGATTTGGATCAATTTCCAAATGCAGTAGTTGATATTTTTATTGAATTACCTCAAACAGATGCAGGTACAAGATGTGCAGGAATTTGTGCAGCTTCAATTGCATTAGCAGATGCCGGAATCGTTATGAAAGAGATGGTTTCTTCAATTGCTGTTGGTTTAGTGAATGGTAATCCTGTTGTAGACTTAAGTAAAGAAGAAGAAGATTTAGAAGGTGCAGTAGACGTTCCAATTGCAGTTTTACCTAATTCAGGAAAGGTAACTTTATTGCAATTAGATGGTGAAATCAAACCAGAAGATCTGAAAAAAGCAATAGAAATGGGACAAAAAGTTTGTAAAAATATTAACGAAATACAAAAACAAACATTAAAGGATAAGTATAAGGTGGATAAAAATGAATAAAGATTTAAAATCGCACATGGAAGAATTTTTCAAAAAAGGAATTAGATTAGATGGAAGGAAATTTGATGAATTCAGAGAAATAAGTGTAGAAACAGGTATTAGTAAAAGTGCAGAAGGTTCATGTAGAGTTAAGATTGGAGACACAGAAGTTTTAGTAGGTGTTAAATTTGAACTAGGAAAACCTTATCCGGATTCACAAGACGAAGGAACCATGATGGTTGGTGCGGAATTATTACCAATGTCAAATCCAGAGTTTGAATCTGGTCCCCCAACAATGAAATCAATAGAACTTGCAAGAGTAATTGATAGGGGAGTTAGGGAAGCTGGATTAATTGACTTCAAGAAACTATGCGTTAAAGAAGGTGAACAAGTTTGGACTGTTATAATTGATCTAATTAGTTTAAATTATGATGGAAATCTTTTTGATGCATGTGGTCTAGGGGCATTAATTGCATTAAAAAATGCAAAAGTTCCAGAGATAGATGGTGACAAAGTTAATTATAAAAAATTAACAAAAGCGGGTGTTCCTTTAAGTAAACAAGATCCAATATCCGTTACAGTATGGAAAGTAGGTTCTGCTTATTTGGCTGATCCCTCACTAGATGAAGAAAAATGCGTAGATGCAAGGCTAACTGCAGCTTTCACAAGCGATGGTCATATTTGTGCAATGCAAAAAGGTGAGAAAGACCCCTTAACACTAGAAGATATAGAAAAGATGATTGACTTAGCATCAAAAAAAGCTACAGAGCTAAGAAAGTATCTTAAATGAGGTTATAAAATGGTTGTAGATAAAAAAGATAAAACAGAAGTGACTGAATTTACAAAGTATGAAAAAGCACGTATGATTGGTTCAAGAGCTTTACAATTAGCTATGGGTGCACCTTTCTTAGTTAAGTTAACAGAAGAAGACTTAGAAAAGGTTAATTACAATCCCATAGAGATTGCTAAGATTGAATTTGGTGAAGGTGTTTTACCAATAACCATCAGAAGACCATTACCAAAACCAAAAGTAGCATTAGACAAAAAGGAGTGAGAACTTCTTATTTTTTATTTTTTTTATTAAATTTTTTCTTAGAATATAAATTATAAATCAAATTGGTTGTAATCTTTTTTCTCTTTTTTGAGAGATTTAACATATTTTAATCCTGCACCAATTACAATACCTGCAGCAGCACCTAAAACAACATCATCTAATGTTGAAGCAACATATTGAATTTTTGCTACAGTAAAATTTCCCCAACCAAGGGTAGATTCTACTTTGTCCCAATATTCAGGTGAGTGTCTTACGAGACCTTCAACTAAACCAATGAACGCCCCCACTTTGCAGCTTTTCTTTGGTTCAGGACATGTTAAATAATTGTACAACTTGTTTACTAATTCCATATTATTTCCAAACCTATTTAAGTTTATAAACCTTTCTATTTTTAACCATCTACCAGTAGTAACAAAACAAAACATTTATATACTTCTTTTTCTTGCTAATTACTTATGGATTACTTAAGTAAATTATCTCAAAAGATGGATGTTAATCATTACCTTACATTAGAAGGGGTTCTACAAACACATGGTGACGGTATTTCTGAAGTAGAAGCTTATGTTAACCTAAAAAAAGACAGGGTAAGGGACATAGATGCTCTAACACCTAATGATGCTGCTGAATTAAGGTATGTTGGAGATAAATTACTAAGTTTAGATAACTCATCTAAACTGAATGCTTATTTTCATCTGATCAAACAAAAACATAAATTAATAGCAGAAGAAGATTATGAACAAGCTGAAATTTATAGTGGGGCACAAGTAGAATTAAAAGATAGATTAAATCCTCTTTACAATAGTCCAGTTATTCTAACATTAATTGATTTTTATGAAAAGAAAGGATTAACTGCAAAACAAGCAGAATCAGATTTTGAATTAAGTATAATTGAGGCTAACTCTGAAAAAGATTTAAGTGATCCTAAGGTGGATAATTTATACGCTTCAATTATGTTGATAGCAGGTTTCAAACACTGGTATCATACCAATAAAAGCGCAGAAGGTTTTGATGAATATTCTAAAAGAATGGGTGATCATGACAAGTCATTAAAATTAAAAGAATTTAAAAGAATGTTAGAATGAACAAATTTTATTTAGAATTTAAATTATTTCTTCTTACTTTTCTTCTTTTTAGGTGGAGGTAATTGAACTTGATCCGTTGTATCTTCTCCAGATTTTGCTATTTTTTTTAATTCTTCAACAACTAATGCCATTCCACCAACATCCATTCCACTACAATAATGTTCTAACCATTCTTTGTGTTCTGTTAATTCAAATGATGTCGCTTCCCCACTTATCAGGTGTTCATAAACAACACCTGCTTGAAGTCCATTAGTTATTGCATCATCTTCATAAGATTCACCTATCATCATGGGGATAACATATTTGATTGAAGCACTGCCTTTCTGACTCTTATCATGTACTGAGAAATTTTTAAATAAGGGGTAAATATCCACAATTCTTTCCAATAAATTATCAACCCACTCACTGTGTTGAGGGAATACTTCTTTAAGTTCCCTCAATCTTGCTTTTTCAAATGGTTCATATTGAACAATTACACTTCCCTCATCCCCTACAGCGTTTTTTAAATTCTCTAAAAATCTTAGACGTGGATCTCCTTGTTCTAGATCTATAAATGAAATTGGTTTAATCTCATCACCATCTTTTTCTTGTACGTGAACTCCAAATTGGAATGGGATCTGATCATAAGGTTTAGTTCCATCAAACTTAGGAATTGCTGTTGCTCTTGTTTCAAAATCCATAAATCTCAAAGGGTATTCTAATGTGTCTAATAGTCCTTTGATTGCTGCAGTATCAATATATTTCTCACCAGTTTCAACACACCACTTTTGTATCGTCTGCTTATCATTTAATTCATAATCTTCAGGTATCTTATCAATTGTTTTAATCCCCATTTCCACTAGTTCTAATGATTTTTTCCACCCTCCACATAATTCAAACACATTATACTGTGGAAGATGTTTCCAATGTTTCTTTTTCAAAGGGCAGGCATGTTCATTTTTGTAGATCTTGGCTTTAACACAATGTTGACCTATCATATCTTCATGTTTTCCAGGTGGTTCTTCACTAGATATCACATCAATGATAGCATTCACCCTATCTTCAATATTCATCTTTAACAAATCATTAGCACCCTTAGGATTTGCTTGATATGCTTGTTCAACTCCCCCAGATATATCTTCCAAAACAAACAATTGTTGAGGATCAATTTCACCATTCTTTATATATTCTTTATTTATATGTGCAACATAACATTTTCCAACATTTAAACCTGCATTTTCACACACATATTTTTGGAATGCAACATCATGGATATTTGCTTTATCAACACTCGTAGAACTTTTCACTTCAATTATGTCCCATGCACCATTTTCTCCGGGGACTAAAATATCCGTTCGCACGTAACTTCCCTCATATTCAAAACCTGCCTCAAATAGCGCAACACCTTCGTTTAATGATTCTTGAGTATTTTTAAGATTTGATTTAACAGTATCCCCTTTTACCGACATACCATTAGAATATAGTGTTCTAGCGAGTTCTCCAACAATCCTTCCTTGTTCTAATCTATCTTCTTCTACCTCATTAAGGTCAGGGATATCAAGAGGTTTATTAAAAGAATGCCATGCATACAAACTACATTGTAATGCATTTAAATAATCGGTTTTAGTCAAAGGTTCCATAATAAATTTCAATGTATTATAGTATTTAAATCTTTCTTTTTTACTATTATTAAGTGATTAAAAGAGAAACATTTATATAAATCTAAACAACTTTTCTAGGTATGACTTTAAAAGATAACTTCGAGAGCAAATCGAAAGATCAATATCATCCAACCCCTCAAGAACAAGGTAAATATGATGCGATTGTAAGGTGGATTGATAGGCAAGAAGAAGATATTTCCCTCAATGAGATGTCTTTTTTTTTAGATCTTAAACCGCTCACACTTCCTGCAAGGGTTAGAAGGGGGGAATTAGATGCTAAAAAAGTTGGAAATAATAATTATGTAACTAAAGAAACTGCTCACCATCTTGTAGAACAACATAAATATGCCGTTTATGGTTGGGTACAAAGGACTCAAGTAGCAGAAGAACTTGATATTTATCCAAACTTAATGCACCCTTCAGTCGAAAATAGCGCTATCAGAGTCGAATATGACCTTGTAGGTAAAATAAGGGTTGCTCCTGAAACAGTAACATATCTTCAAAGAAGAAAAGAAATTCAGAATCCTGAAAATGGTTGGTTAAGAAGGCAAGATTTTGCAAAAAAGATGGGTATTGACCCTATCTCTGTTTCAAATCTTTGCAATGCACAAGGTTTTGAAGTGGAGAAGGACTTAAAAGGGGATTTAAGAATATCTCCATCTGCTCAAGAATATATAAGGCAAAGAAAAAAAGAAAGTGAAAAAATATCTGATTGGGTTGAGAGGTCCAAATTTTCAAAAGAAATGGGATTTAGTAAAAATGCAATTTCTAATATTTGCAATGCACAAAGTTTGGAAATGAAAAAAGATCTTAAAGGCCATTGGAGAGTTTCCCCTGAAGCACAAAGATATATCGTATCAATCAAAGATGAAATATCTCCAAAGAATAACTTAATAGAAAGATGTCAAAACAAATTAATGCGACCATTTCTATCAGACCCTTATAAAAATGCATCAAAACTTGAGGGAATTAGTGATATTGATTCTTTTTTTTGGAAAGCTCAAGTTAGAATATTAAGGAATAAAGGTGGTGATTATTCGAGGCTCAGTTATAAAAAAAAGATAACAAAAGAACGTTATATTGCCAGTTCTACTGGGTGGAGTTTAGAAAGAGTAAGGGCAACAAAGGCTATTGCAAAAAATAGAAAAAAAGTCCTACTTTCTTTAGATAAAAAGTTAAATTATGAGACTAATGATACTTTTTTAGATCTCTTACCTGATGAAACTTTAGATACTGTTTCAGATGCAGATTCAATATTCCAGGTAGCAGATATAAGGTCAGATATATCCCAAATTTTAACACCAGAAGAACAATCTATTATAGCAAGAATGTATGGTATTGGAGGTTTACAAACTCAATCAGAATATGACTCCCTTCCACAAGAAGAATTAGATCAAAAAGTTCAGGCAATATTTGCTAAACTTAAAGTAAGATTAGAAAAATACTCGCAATAAACCACTTCCTGAGTACAACGAACGTTTTTATACTACTTCTACCAATATTAAATATTGCATGTCTTTGATAGAAAAGTTTTTCTCAGATGAAAGGGATAATAATCTCGATAGTCTTCTCAAAGATAAAAAATCCAAACAATTAATTCTAAAAGAAGTTTCAAAAGAATTACCTGATCATGGAGGTATCATAATTAATTATCCCAATGATCAAATTATTGCAATCGCATTAGAACCAGATTTTGCAGATATGGATGAAGGTTTTTATGTGGGTAATATAATTATAAAGTATATGACTCAAAGAGTCATATCCTCGGGAAGATTATCAGAAGAACAAAAAACAGCTAATAGCATTTTACCTTCACTAGTTTATCAAGATGGGAAGGAATTAGCTGAAAAATCACTCATTTGTTTAAGTTTTTTCCAAGGGTATATGGAGAAAAGAAATCAAAGATATGGGGCACCTTCACCTAAAACATACAAATCAGTAGCACAAAATATATTTGCCCATGAGGGGTGGGAAAGCTTATCAGAAAATTTTGATAATTGGCAAGAATTTCTTCAGGATCAATTCAATTTAGTAAATATTAATTTTGATTCTAATACATATTTAGACTTTTAATCTGCCTAATTTGGATGTTAACCAAACAGAAGCAACAAAAGAAGACACAATTCCTCCTACCACCATTGCAGCCGCAATTGATAAAAAACCATAGCCTAAAATGAATACAAAAACATAAGCTAGGGGTACTGCAACAAAGAATATTCTAATAAGATTAATAACTAATCCAGGCAAGCCAAAACCCATTCCCTGCATAACCCTACTTGTCAAAAAACCAATTGCCATCATGGGGAATGTAACAACAATAATACCTATATAGCTTGAACTGATAGATAAAAGCAATTCATCAGAAGTAAAGATCCTTAATAATATTTTTGATAAGAAAAAAAACACAACCCCCATACAAGAAGTAAATATCACAGATATTTTGATTCCATATTTAACTGTTTCTTTTAATATTTCATATTTCTTAGCACCATAAAACATACCAACTAAAGTGATCATAGCAAAAGAGATTGCCATTATTGGCATAACTGCAACACTCTCTAACCTAGAAGCTAGACCAAATGCAGCAACATATTCTGTTCCAAAATGCGCAGAAAATCTGTTAATAAATATGATGTATATCGAAATTAAAGTTGTAGATATACTTGTTGGAAAACCTACTGCAAATATATCTTTTATGATTCTTTTAGATAATTTAAATGAAGAAAATCTTAGTTTAATTAAAGATTTAGTAAACATATCGTAAGTTACTAAAACAAGTGCAAAGAAAAATGAAATAACACTTGCAATTGCGGCACCACTAACTCCTAAATTTAAAACATAAATGAATATGGGATCGAGTATCATATTCATGACTAGTGCAGATATTTGAATTTTCATATGAACCTTAGTGTTTCCTTGAGCAGAAAAGATATTTATCATAATATTAGATAAGAACATAAATAACACACCCAACAATATAATGGACATATAATTAATTCCAAGTGAGGCTACAACTTCTGTTGCTCCAAAAATTAAGAACAAGGGCTTTAACAAAATTAGTCCTAAAACCATTACAATCAATCCAAGGACTAGACCCCACAATAAACCATGCATTGCAGTATTCTCAGCTTGTTTTTTATTTTTTTCTCCTAAGAATCTAGAAATTCTTGAACTCATACCTATACTAAGGCCATTGTTTATTGCCATTAATATAAAAAATATTGGGAATGAGAAAGTTAGGGCTGCAATTGATTCTGCACCCAATCTACCAATAAAAGCAGTATCAACTATATTATACATAATCTGCACAAGCATACCAATCATTATTGGCATTGCTAATTTTATTAAAGATTTCTTTGGATTTTTTATAAATTGATTAATTTTGTTGTGCATAATACTTTAAACAAAGTGATTTACTTATAAAACTTTAGAATAGTTGAGTATTTTATTATTTATGATTATTTGATAAATATTTCTTAACATTAGTTTTTATCTTAAGCCAAGGATTTAATTTATTCTTATTTAACATTGCAAGTAAGGCCATCCTTACATACAGCCCATTTTGTGCTTGTTGAAAATATTTAGCACGATGATCATTATCAACAGAAACGTTTATTTCATCTACTCTTGGCAAAGGGTGCATAATAATCGAAGATTCTTTCATTTTAGGCACATTATCCATATCAAGAATATAGTTTCCCTTAGCTTTTTCATACTCTATGGGATTATCAAATCTTTCTTTTTGTATTCTTGTCATATAAACAACATCTGCACGAGACAAATATCTATCAAGATCTTCAGATTCTTCATATTTTATATTATGTTCTTCAAGGTGTTGTTTAATTCCAGGTTTTACTTTAGAGTTATTTGGAGAAATAAAACAGAACTCATTATTATCAAATTTAGATAAAAGATAAACTAAAGATTCAACAGTCCTTCCCCTCAACAAATCACCAACTACCATGATATCAACCTTATCCAGTCTTCCAACTTCATTATATATGGTATATAAATCAAGTAATGCCTGTGTTGGATGTTGTGCCTTTCCACTTCCTGCATTTATTATTGGTTTAGTAGATACTGTTGCAGCTATATCGGATGCATCATCCTGGAAATGTCTCATAACTATAAAATCCACATAACTATCCATCACTTTTATTGTGTCTTGCAGTGTTTCACCCTTGGATGCAGAAGAAAACTCTTTTGCATTTTCAGTAGTTATTTTATTGGCTCCTAGTCTAGTTGCCGCAGACTCAAAAGAAAATCTCGTTCTTGTAGAAGGTTCATAAAAGAGCATAGCAATCGTTTTTCCTTTTAACATATCAGAAACATAATACTCATTTTCTTTCATAAAATCTGCAAATTCAAATAAATCCATAAGAAATTTAGTATCAAATTGTTGACTCTGTACAACATGCTCTAATGGGCTCATGTTCTTGAGTTTCATCTTATATATTATAATGGGCAGAAAGGTTTTTATATATGTAGGTTAGTTATTATATCTGGTGATTTATTTAAGATGAAAAAGATAATATTTTTATTAACAATTTTGACTTTATTAGTTGGATGTAGCACAGAAGTGCAAGTGGACTCTGCAGTTGTTGAAGAAACAGAACAAGAAGTAATGCAAAAAGATGCAATCTCAGAAACAGAATTATTAGCTCATAATAGCGACGGAGATTGTTGGGTCAATTATGATGGTAATGTTTATGATATCACAGAGCAATTACCTAACTACAAGGAAATTGCTAAATATTGTGGAACTTTTGATGATATTACAATTGCATTATCACAAGAATCCCTAAACATATTAGTTCAAGAAAGCAATTTTGTAGGGGTTTTGGAATAATTTTTCTTAATCTTTTTAGTTTTTATACTCTTTAACTTTGTAAAAACCCTTGGAATTTACATTTTCATCAATAAAGATATTTTCAGGTGGTGTTGAATGTAGTCCTTCAGATATTTTTTCAAATTCTTTTAACAAATCTTCAGTTTTTAATACATCATAAAGGTAATCTGTTTTTGAATTCCACTTTATCTCAACCCCATTATTCAACAGGCATATACTACTTATTCTTAATGGAACATATTCCTCTTTAACAACAATTTCATCATCTGCTATCACACTACTTGAAGTTATATAAACTAACCTCATACCAAAATAAGAATCTCTTTGGAGCGTTATGTTTTGATCTTGATTCCAATCCACAAAAGTTCCATTAGGCGAAGTACGAAATTGATATTGGGTAGTTATTTCAACTTCCCTCATTAATGGTTCGCCAGGAAAGGGTTCACCCAACCACGGTTTTTCAACATGTTCAATTTTGTGGTTTGGTATAAATGTAGGGTGTACTGGAATAGATTTTCTTCTTGCAGGTGGAGATTCATAGGGATAACTTCCTACATACCATGCATCAAAAGAATTCCTCGCATTATTTCTGTCTCCAAACCAGATCATGTTTTCACCGTTTATTTCTTTCCAACATACCTTTCGATTAATCTTAAAATCTTGAAGTAAATAAGTTGTAAATAATCCTTCACTTTCAGATTTATCAAACTGTTTTGGACTTCCATTATATGCCTGCCACCTTTCAATCCATTTTCTAGATGGTATATCAAAACTACCCGACAATTCAACACCTTTTAAGATTTCATTATTTCCATTGAGCTGGTAAATTATAGTATTACCTCCTGCCTCAGACATATAAGCATTGGGTACAACTTGATTTTGAGAGTCTACTAATGCTTCTAAATTATTTTCCCCAGCACTAAATGTCAAACTACTTAGAAATAATCCTGCCGCTAAGATTTTACTTAAATGAGATTTATATCTCAAATTATCACCCCTTTTACAGTATTATATTTTGCATGTTTTTAAGGTTTACTCCCTGGAGAGGTTATTTACCTTAAAAAAAGATAAATGCCCCATCCCCATTTGCCACTTGCCACGCTCGCGCCAACTATATAAACAAACACCATTCTCAATTAAATGGGTGATATATTATGGAATTTAAAAATAAAGAGGAATTTAGCGTTATTGGATTAGAAGTAGAAACAACAGTACAAGAAACTCAAAGCGAAAAGAATAAACTTCCTAAATTATGGCAAGATTTCATGCAGAGGATAGAAGAATTAAAAAATTTAACACCTGGTGTCCATTATGGGTTATGTATAACCAAAGGGGACTGTTTTTTCAAATATATTGCATGTAGTGCAGTAGATGACAAAGAAGATATTCCAGTAGATATGGTAAAACACAAAGTGCCAAAAGCAATGTATGCTATAGCAATACATAAAGGTAAATTAGACAAACTAGGTGAAACTTATGGGAAGATGGAACAAGATTTAAAAGACAAGGGCCTAAAAGAAAATGGAACCTGGCTGGAAGTATATGATAAAAGATACAAGGAAAACAGCGATGATTCTGAATTTGAAATTTGGGCTGCCTTAAGATGAATTAGAGTTAAAAAGACAAAACCTTTTTATACCACCAAAATAAAATCAAATCATGGAAGCAATATTACTAACAGTAATCATTTTTCTATCAGCAATAATTATATCTTCATTACCTTTATTCATTGCAGTTAGGATGCTAGGAGGATATGCAACAATCTTAAGAGTTCTTTTAACAAATATTATAGTGGGATTATTATCCGGATGGTTAATAGTAACATGGGGTGCAGGCGCATTAATTATCTTACTAGCAACAATTTTACTCTATTCATTCATATTTAAGATGAATATAATAAGATCTTTCTTTGCATGGTTAATCCAATATGTGGTAGCATTTTTACTAATTTTATTATTTACAATGGTATTTGGAATTAGTCTAATTGCAGCATTAATCTAGAAACGTTTATATCTAATATCATATTTACACTTATTATGATACCCTCTTATGTCAATATAGACCATTTAGATTCAGGAATTAAACCTCTAATCCTCAGCTTAGGTAGGATTCCAAATATAGAAACTATGACTAATTGCGAAGGTCACATTTATAGGGAACTTGACCTTATGCCAACTAAAGGTGGGTGGGTTTATTTTCTAAGGGTTCCTGAAGAACATAATAAATTAATCCATGGAATTGAACTTTATTGCAACGACCATTGCTATTTTGATACACACTCAATCCTTTCTGCAAATTCATCTCGTCAAACAATCGATGGACTATTTGAACCTTATGAAGATAAGGGATGGAACAACTTATTTATCCAAATGAATAAAAATCAACAAGAAGCATATTTTCAAAGGGCAGAAGTAAGAAAACAAGAACTCCTTAAGGGATGGTCTGAATTAAATCAAGTTACATTAGATTATATTAAAAATAATATCACAAAAGATATAGATTCATTGCCTTATCAGAATAAAGACGATGGTGCCCGCCCCCTCACTATGTGTGGTGCATGGTAAAATTTAACTATTATTATTTCTATTATTTCTCAAAAATCCATTTTTCTTTTTATGTTCAAAAATATTTAAATCGACAGCAAAAGCAGTAGCAAGAACTAACATCTTAGACTTTTCATCAGAAATTGTTCCAAAATCAACTAAGAAATTATCTGCATCTGTAAATATTTCTTTTCCTGTGCCGGACCATTTTTTTAATATTTGTCCAACTTTCTGACCATGAGATAGGATGTCATAAGTCCAAAAATGAACATGTTTAGATAAACACTCAAATACTAACCCAGATTCATTAAAGATTTCAAAAAAACGATCCACCCATTTAAAACGCCCATTTATTTTTCCAATAACTTGTCCATCAGGACCATAAACAATATGTTTTGGAAACAAGAAATAGAAAGGCCTACCTATCACCATCTTATTCTCCCCACCAAGACTTACAATATTTAATTTCAAAGGCCTATGTGACCCCATAAATTGACTTATAAAAAAATTGCTCTCTTCATAAGCATAAAATATTTCTCTGCCAGATTCATCACAAATAGAATACTTATTTTTAGTCTCAAAACCACTTAACGCTTCAATCAATTCAATTTTCTGTTTTATAATAACTTTATTTGGGAGTTGCATAGATATAAATGAGAGTTTCTTCTATTTAATAGTTCCCATTTAGATACCAATACATTTTAAAACTCATAAATAATACTCTTTTACGTGGAGACAAAATGGATAACGAATTAAACGAAATTACATTAATTGAGCTAGGGGTTTATTTAGAACCTCACTATAGTAGGTTAAGTTCTTTATTAGATATTCTAGATATAGTGGAAGTGGAGTATGAAGGGGGATTATATGATGAGATATATGCATCTTCAAAAAGCCTTAAGGCCGTTTTAGATTTATTTGATTCAGGTAAAAACCAAGATTATTGGTTTATAAGAAATTCTGCTGCTTCAATAGCACATTTATCGAGATCAATAGCACACATGAAGGAAGTGATTGTTAATTCTGTTTCACCAGAAAATTCAGATTTATTTGAAAGATATGTTCCTTCTCATAGGGAAATAGTCGAAATAAACAAATCATATATATCTAAACTAGGTGATGAATTAGAAAAAGATATCACATCTAAATTAGACTTAAAAAAAGGATCAAAAATAAATGCAGAAGATTTTATAATCGCAATACCTCAAAACAAATTACCTCACGATTTAAAATCAATGACCTTAGACCTAGACGAAAGAAAAGTTAAATTTGCTAATTTGGCTACAGTGTTTATTGATGCAGTACAAACTTACCAAGATTTTTTTGAGTCTAATGAAAAAGAAAGCAAAAACTATGATTTTGATGTGACTCATGTTAGATCGATTAGAGAATCACTTCTCCAAGTAAGGGAAATTTATGATACAACAATCAAACCCTCTAAATTACACAATAAGGACCCTAATTATTCAAAATTTATAGCACATTTAGAGAATGCATGCAATTGTTTAGATGCTTCAGTTTATTTACTTCATTTACATGAAAGGTATTTGCAAGATCCTAGAAAGGATAGGGATGGAAGAAATTTGGCGGATGTTATAAATTCTGATGCTATTTATGACATGGCATCTCAACTAACATTTCAAGATTCATATAATCTTTTAAAAGATAGTATGGTATATGCTGTAGGTGTAGACGAATTAAACTTTGATTCTATAGGCCCCGTAATAACCCTTATGAAATCATGGGGTAACAAACAAAATCTTGTTAGCGTTTATCACAAACCCCAAAAGGAGGATTCTTGGAAAAAGATGAACATGGCAGATGCAGAAACTTACGATCTTTTTGATAAATCGGGTTTAGACCCTTCAAGATATTATAATAAGATAGCGGTTGTTCTTCATGGGGTATTATACAATGAATATAAATCAGATTCAGGAATCCCTGTATTAAAAGATGTTTCTGAGTTAGATAATCTCTAAAACCCATCTAACAACAACCTTTTTAAACTATTAGTTCACTTCTTTTATCGTTATGATTGATAAATATAGTTTTAAGGAAGTAGAAGAGTCAACTTTAGAGTTCTGGAAGAAGAAAAAGATACATGACAAACTAAAAGAACGTAATAAAAACGGTAAAAAGTTCTATTTTCTACAAGGTCCACCTTATACTTCTGGACGTTTACACATAGCTCACGCATGGAACAATTCATTAAAAGATGTTGCAATGCGTTATAAAAGAATGAATGGTTTTAATGTATGGGATAGGGCTGGTTATGATATGCATGGGCTTCCTACAGAAAATAAAGTTCAAGCTCAATTAAATCTCAAATATAAAGAAGACATAGAAACCTATGGTATGGAAAAATTCATCAAAGAATGTAAAAAGTTCTCAATAGACAATGCAAAATTAATGGATGAAGACATGAAAAGATTAGGTATATGGTTTGATTATGAAAATGCTTACTATCCTATTAAAAATGAATTTATCGAAGGTGAATGGTGGTTAATTAAAAAAGCACAAGAACAAAAAAGACTTTACAAAGGAAAAAAGATTATGCACTGGTGTTCTAGTTGTGAAACAAGCCTTGCAAAACACGAATTAGAATATGAGAACGATAAAGATACTTCAATTTTCTTAAAATTTAAATTAAAAGACAAAGACGAATACTTAATCATTTGGACTACCACCCCATGGACCATACCTTACAATTTAGGTGTAATGGTTAATCCAGAATTAGAATATTTAAAAGTTAAAGTAGATGGTGAAATATGGTATGTGTCCAAAGCTTTAGCTGGAATATTTATTCAAAGTATGCTTGGAAAGAAATTTGAAATCTTAGAAGAATTCCATGGTGAAAAGATGGAAGGTTGGGAATATGAACACCCCTTATACCACGATCTTAAGGAAGTATATGATGAAATAAAAAAAGATCAACCCAAAATTCACACAATTTTCCTTAGTAAAGAGTATGTTGATACAACTGCAGGTACAGGTTTAGTACATAATGCACCTGGATGCGGTCCTGAAGATTTTGAAGTTGCGAGTAAATATGGTGTTAAAGCATTTAATAGACTAAATGAGAAAGGGCAATTTGAAGATATGTGCAAATTTGATGGTTGGCAAGCTAAAGTTGATGATAAAAAATTCATAAAATATTTCGAAGAAATTGGATGTCTAATTAAATCTAGTCCAGTAGAACACGAATATGCACATTGTTGGAGATGTCATAATCCTATTGTTTTTAGAACAACAGAACAGTGGTTCTTAAAAATTGAAGATTTAGTCCCTCAAATGCTTAAACAAAATGAGGATGTTAAGTGGGTTCCAGAGTTCTGCTCTGAAAATTACAAAAAGTGGATAGGGTCCCTAAAAGATAACGCAATAACCAGACAAAGATATTGGGGCGCTCCAGTTCCTATCTGGGAATGTGAATGTGGTGAAATTACAGTTATTGAATCAAGAAAAGATTTAGAAAAACATAAAGCTAACAAAATACCTGAAGATTTACATAGGCCTTGGATTGATGAAGTAACAATACCCTGTCCTAAATGTAAAAAAGATGTTAAAAGAATTCCTGATGTAATTGATGTATGGATTGATTCTGGAACTGCTGCCTGGAATTGTTTAGAATATCCTGCAAGAAAAGATTATTTTGAAGAATTTTTCCCAGCAGATTTTATTTTAGAAGCAACAGAACAAGTTAGATTATGGTTTAGTATGCTCTCAATTTGTTCAACTATTGCTTTAAAGAAGAATCCTTATAAAAATGTATTTGCACATGGTATGATATTAGATTATCAAGGTTTAAAAATGTCAAAAAGTATGGGTAACATCATAAGCCCATATGAAGTTATTGATAAATATGGTGCAGACATTCTAAGATATTATATGTGTCAGGTAAAAGCAGGAGAAAATATTAATTTTAATTGGGAAGATATAAAACAAAAGCAAAGAAATCTTTTGGTACTTTGGAATGTTCAGAAGTTCTTAACAAATACTGCAAAAGAATTAAAAATAAACCCTGAAAAAATCAAAAAAATAAAAGAGGGAACAGAAGAAAAGTATATCTTATCAAAATTAAATTCTACAATCAAAGATGTAACTAAACTATTTGAAGAATACAAGTTAGATGAAACTATTGGAAAAATAGAAGAATTATTTTTAGATTTATCCAGAACATATATGCAATTAACAAGAGATAAGATTAGTTTGGGTACTAAAGAAGAAAAAGAAGCGGTAATCAAAACAATCTATGACGTAATAATCACTGTTCTAAAAATGTTTTCACCAATTTCACCTTTTGTTACAGAACAGATATATCAAAATTTCAAAGAATCATTTAAACTTAATGAAGAAAGCATCCATATGTTTATGTGGCCAAAATATGATGAAACTGTAATAAACAAACAATTAGAAAATGACATGAACGTTTATTCAAATACACTTCAATCAATCTTATATGCAAGAGAAAAAGCACAACTTGGTTTAAGGTGGCCTGTTAAAGAAGTTATAATTACAACCTCTGATGAAAAATTGATAGAATCATTAGAAAACACAGAAGATCTTCTAAAAACCCAAGCTAATTTTAAAGAAATTAAGATCCAACCATGTCTGCCAGGAATAAAACAAAGTGTTAAAGCAGATTTTAAACAATTAGGGCCTGATTTTGGTCCGCTCGCTCCTAAAATTATTTCCAAATTAGCTTTAGAAAGCCCTGAAGCGATTTTAAAACATTTACAAACCAGTAAAGCATATAAATTAAAAATTGATGGTGATGAAGTAGATATTGTTAAAGAGCATTTAATAGTTGAAAGAGACGTTCCCGATCAATTTGTTGAAAATGAAATTAGGGGTGGATTTATCTATCTAAATAAAGAAAGAACAGATGAATTAGAAGCAGAAGGATATTCCCGGGAAGTTATGCGTAGAATCCAATCTCAAAGAAAAGATGCAGAACTCACCAAAAGAGACAAGATCACTTTGTTCATAAAAACAGATGAAGAATTAAAAGAAATGTTAACTAAGTTTGAAAAGAATATCAAGGAAAAGGTCGGTGCAGACATTCTTAAAATATCAGAACTAGATCCTAGTAAAAAACACGAATTCACTTCTAAGGAAAAAGTTAAAGGCAAGGAGTTTGAATTGTTCTTTGATAAATTATAAGGTTTAGAATTTTAAATATTCTAAGGCCCTTTTAAATAATAAATTTTTCACGTAAGATTTGAAATTAGATCATAAAATCACAATAACTAATGAACCTTAAGTAGAATTAGATCAGACACAACAACTTGATTTATCAAAATTAAACTGATGGAAATCTTTTATTTTCAAAACATTTATAAGTTACTAAGTAGAGACTAATATCATGGGAAAATGTTATGTATCCAAAAATAAAGAAGTTTCTTCAATCAATCTTAATGAATTGGGTAGTCTTGCAAATAGAAAATCCCAATATTGGTTAGATTTTGAAAATATTTCTAAAGAAGACATTGAAAAGATAAAAACATTAATTAAACTGCATCCAATCACAATAGAAGACCTTCAGGAAGAAGGGGAAGAAGCAAGAATTAAGTATGAGCAATTTGATGATTACACTTTTATTGTTTTCTCAGGTATAAAAAAAATAACCAAAGATGAGATTGAACCATATGTTCTTAAGTTTATTATAGGTAAGAATTTTATCATTACAGTACATAAAGAAAATATGAACACAATCAACTCAATTTCATCTAACAAAAAAAGATTAACAAATCTAATGTCTAAGGGCGTAGATTACTTGTTGTATCGGTTGATCGATCTCGAAGTCGATCTTTATTATCCTATCGTTGAAAAATTAGAGAAAAAAATAGAAAAAGCAGATAAAAAAATTTTAGTTGAAAAAGATGAATCAGAGCTTGATACTTTGTTCGATATAAAATCAATCAATAATGAAATAAAAGATCTGATTGTTCCAACAGGCAGGACAGTATTAAAAATCCTCAAACCTTCTAATGATTATATTAGGGGAGAAGTAATGATCTATTTTAGGGATGTTTATGATAATATTGTTATGATAAATGAAGATTTACAGGGTATAAAGGAGCAGATAGCAGGAATAATTTCTGAACGTAATGCCTTGCTGTCTTCTAATATGAATCAAGTTATGAAAGTTTTAACAATAATTGCAACCATAATGATGCCTTTGACTTTAGTGAGCGGTATTTATGGGATGAATGTTGGCCTTCCTGGACAAAACTCAGTATCAAGTTTTTATATAATTATGGGGATTATGTTTTTTATATCATTAATAATGTTAGCGTTCTTTAAGAAACAAAAGTGGATATAGTCAATAACGTATCACTCTTCCGTACTAATACATCTTTAAATACCATCATCCTATAAGATTAATCAAGGTGATATTTATGGCTAAAAAAGAAATGTGCGAAAACCATTCTAAAAAATGTATGGCAACAACCCTAATCATTTTGGGTATATTGATTGTACTAAAAGATCTATATTGGAAGAACCTTTCCTGGGCAGTATTTATAGGTGGATTAATCATACTGAAAGGTTTAATGAAAATATTACATCCAGCTTGCAAGAAATAATTCTTGTATTTTTATTTTTATTTAATTGAGGCAAGATAATATGAATAGTTTTTTTGAATATATTTATACAAATATTGAAAAGTTTATTCCTTTAGGTAGAACGATACTAACTGTAGTGGTAATTCTTATAATATTTGAATTGATATTAAATTTGTCTAAACGTACTTTATTAAAGACGGTTAAAACAAAAAAACAAAAGTCAAATGTAAAGATTTTATCAAAAGTATTAAAATATATTTTTTTTATCATCATAGTAATATCAGCAATTTTTTCTTATGCTGGTTCTTGGACTGGTTGGGGGTTGACAATGGGGTTATTCTCAGCAGCACTAGGTTGGGCTCTTCAAAAACCCATAACCGGGTTTGCTGCATGGATAATGATGGTTTCAAAAAGGCCATTTGAGATTGGGGATAGAATCATCATTGGTAAGTTTAAAGGGGACGTCGTTGATATAACTCTAACTCACATATATATAGCAGAAATTGGGGGATTAGTAGCAGGGGAAGAAAACTCTGGAAGGATTATTATGGTTCCAAATGCGATTATGTTTGAACAGAACATTACAAATTATACTTCTAAAGATGAAATTGTTCTTGATCAGGTTGCAGTAAATATTACATTTGAGTCTAACTTGGATAAAGGTGAGAATATAGTTTTAGATGCTGCCAAGAAGTTTACAAAAGAAATAATCAAAAAAACAAACAAAAAACCTTATACTAGGGTATATTTTAAACCAAATGGCGTAGATTTAAGGGTTAGATACTTTTCACCAGCTAAACAATTACAGGAAATTTCAAGTAATATATCTAAAGAAGTCTATCATCAAATAAGAAAAACAAAGAATGTCAATTTTGCTTACCCTCATAATGATATAATTATGAGCAAAAAAAGATAATTCTACTTATTTATTTTCTTTCTTGGCACCATATTTAGAAGCAATCATTATACCAACAACACAAACAAATGTTATAACAATCGCAATAATGAATTCATAAAAATATACTGTGGATGGCACACCCATTTTTAAAACAATACTATCAACTGCTTTTCTTATAGCATCCTTCCATGCTAGAGCTATGACAAAAGCAAATGCAGCCGTAATTGCAGTTGTTATTCTTCTTGCAGTTTCCTTCCTGATTTCTTGTGCTTTTGAAGGTACTTTGGTGGCGTAATTAATTAATTTATCAACATCTTCTTTTTTAAGTTTATATTCTGGGATCTTTATATTATCCACTTTTGTTTTTATATTTTTAATATTCATATTATCACCTTAATAAGCTAAATCAACTCTTAGGGCATATCCTTGTTTTATAATCCTTCCCTCAATCTTAATCGTAATAAAGACATCGAGAAATATAAATGTTTCGTTAAATGGTTTAAGTTTTAGGATTATTTACAAAATATCGGGCAGATATTCTAAATAATAAAAATTGATGATAGATGGAAATAAAGTTAGTTATAGTTTTTTGCCATCCTTACAATACTCTCTTCACGTAAGGTTAGCTAAAGGTAGGGATTATTTAGAATAGATAGTTTTATTAAAAGAAAATCCAAATTATTAATTTAGGTGATAATATGTGTTTTAGAAAAATATTTCAAAAAAACTCAAATATTAATTACAGGACAAAAGAAGACTTAACTAAAGTTGAAAAAAATGTTATAGAAGATTTAAATCATAAAAAACCCTGGGGATTTTATGATACTTTTGTTAGAAATAAGACATGTACACCTAAAGTTTTAGGATTTTATGATGAGTTATCTATACAATCCCATAAAAATAGGGATGAAATATGGTTTTTAGCTAAAGGGAAGTTAGCAATTTACCGTTCAAAAGTTGTAGAACCTATAGGACAGGCAGATTCTAAGATAAAGACAATCGCTAAACTTAAGGAGACCATTCTTAAACCTGGCGATGGCATCTTTATTCCAAAACATACTGCACATGGTGCCCGAAATTTATGTAGGGAAGGATCTTTAGTTGTAGAAATTGCATTAGGTAAAGCAGAAGAAAAAGATTTAATTAGATTATATGATAAAAACGGAAGGGTAAAATTAGAAAATATACCTGACGGATTAAATGCACCCAAAGTTATTAAATATTGTAAGAGATATTTAAAAAATCAAAAGTGATGATTCTTTATAATTTGTAAACCTTATTTTTAAAACAATATAGGTTCATGTATAAAAATAAAAAAGAATTATTATTCTTCGTCTGGATCTTCTTCGTCTTTGTCTTCAGGCTCTTCTTCACTCGCATCTTCATACCCTTTCATAAAACCTTCTTCTTCTGGGCTGATTTCTGCGTCATCTACTAAATCTTCTCTGCCTTCTTCGTCATAGATTGTTTCTTCTTCTGCCATGATAAAAAGAGTGAAACAAGCCATATTTAAAGTTTTCGCATTAGTAGGCTAATATGAAACCCTAGCTTAAAATCGAAGAATATAAATAGTAGTTCTCGTCTATAAATGATAGATTAACAACATTTTGTCGACGAGGTGACTACCAATGAAAATAATAATGAACAAGTATAAA